>Ga0209148_1000035_pt1 | contig 548413 bp, 467 predicted proteins | sample AraplaCol_mMF_r2_2_FD_184288 | JGI IMG/M metagenome (GOLD analysis project Ga0209148, IMG submission 184288) | Arabidopsis root microbial communities from North Carolina, USA - plate scrape CL_Col_mMF_r2 (SPAdes) (version 2) | ecosystem: Host-associated > Plants > Roots > Endosphere | place... | reverse complement strand
ACCGAGCGGCCTCATAGTTCGCTCGGCTATCTGACGCCTGCGCAGTTCGCCCGGGCGCACGACGCGAAGCAGCAGTTTTTAACCTCGGACTCTAACTGCAGTTCGGACTAAAACCGGGGGCAGGTCAAGATGACCTCAAGCAACGAAGACGAGGATGACGAAGGCGCGACGGCAGTTGCCGATATCGAGAGCATCCTCGGCTTGTTTACGGCTCGTGGCCTATCTACCAGGATGTTGCGCTGGCACTATCGCAGCCGTCACCAATCGTTGATTGCTGTCAGCAATCGTCAATTCTATGAGAACAAGCTCTATATCGTGCCGAGTCCCTATACAGCGGAGGGTGGAAGAGGGCTGCGGTTTCATCATATACACGAAGGTTTGTTCGACGCGGGCAACAAGCGTAATAACCTGATCGAAGCGAAGGCGGTGGCGCAAGCGATCATTGCTCACGCGTGTACCCATCCTAAGCTTTCCTTGGGTGTAGCAGCTTTCTCCGCCGCTCAGCGACGTGCCATCATTGACGAACTCGAACTCTTGCGCCGTGGGTTGTCGCCGGAGGTTGAGGAGTTTTTCAAGGCGCATCGTTCGGAACCATTCTTCGTCAAAAATCTGGAAAACGTCCAGGGCGATGAGCGCGACGTCATCTTTATCTCTGTCGGTTATGGCCGATCTGTACCCGGCGGCCGGATACCAATGCGCTTTGGCCCATTGGGTACGGCGGGCGGGGAGCGGCGGCTGAATGTTCTGATTAGCCGGGCCAAGCAGAGATGCGACGTGTTCGCGTCCATGACCGATGAGGATATTGATCCGGCCTATGCGGCAGAGCGCGCGGGGGTCAACGCATTTCGGATATTCCTACAATACGCCCGCACGGGGCGCCTGCCGACGGCGAATGTCACCGGGCGCGACCATGACAGCGTATTCGAGGCACAGGTGGCCAACGCACTGAGAGCGAGGGGCTATGAGGTACAAGCCCAAGTCGGCCTGGCGGGTTTTTTCATTGATCTGGCTGTCCTCGATGCCGAGCGGCCAGGCCGATTCTTGCTGGGTATCGAATGCGACGGCGCGGCTTACCACAGTGCTCGCTCGGCTCGAGATCGCGATCGACTGCGACAGGCTATCCTGGAGGAGCATGGTTGGACTATCCACCGGATTTGGAGTACGGATTGGTTTCAGCGCCCGACTGAGCAATTGGACGCGCTGATTCGTCGTATCGACGCCCTTAAGGCAGATTTCGACGAACGACGGGAGGACGTCGCGCTAACTGAGCAGTTGGATGCCGAGGCGCCTTACGTCGAGCGTGAGGCGGTGACAGATGAAGAGGATGCCGCCAGCTTTGCTCCTTATGAAGAAGTGACATTGGTACGGCCGAGCCATCTTATCGGGGAACTGCATGAAGCGCCCCAGGGGGCGCTGACGGAATTGGTGGTGCAGGCTGTCCAAGTGGAGGGGCCGGTGCATCGCGACCATATTGTCACGCGGATGCGAGAGGCATGGGGTTTGAAGCGGACCGGCGGTCGAATTGAAGAAGTGGTCGGGCGATCCATTGATATAGCGACGACGACAGGTCGCATTGCTCGTTCGGGGGCGTTCTTATCTACACCTAGCTCTGTGCCTGTCCCCCGTGATCGTTCAGCGGTTAATGCCATCGCCCTTCGTCGGGCCGATATGCTGCCGCCGGCGGAGATCGAAGTTGCTGCTCTTCAACTTATTGAAAGGAGCTTTGGTGCAACGCGGGACCAGGTTATCCGGGCGGTGTCGCGTGGATTTGGCATCCGCAACACAAGTGGTCAGGTTCGGAGCGTGCTTGAGGAGGCCGTCGACACTCTGATTGCTCGACAGCAATTGAAGGAAGTCGAGGGGGTACTGACCACCACGGATGAGGCGAGGCGATTCGTGCAATAGCGAAAGAGAAGGGGCGTCAGCGTACCGGGTCAACGGCGGAGAACAGATCAATTTCTCCGCGACCTCTCCAGACAGACATATTTGTTCTGGCGAGTTGTCGTAGATGCCGATGACTCTCCCTGATTGGATGATGAGGGCAATCGTATCGACGCGGCGCAAGAAAATAGAGAGGAAAGTGGCTGTTCTCGACTGGTGCCATCCGAAAAGCTGTAGCCTAAAAATGAAAAACGGGCCGAGCGGCCCGTTTTTGCTGATGTCCTGGCGGAGAGAGGGGGATTCGAACCCCCGATAGGCGATTAACCTATACACGCTTTCCAGGCGTGCGACTTAAACCACTCATCCATCTCTCCGGAAGACCGAGAGTATAGCAAACTCTGGCGGCAGCCCGCCACTCCCTTCCGCGTCGGTCAGAAATCCGTCGTCATCGACAGCCACACCGAGCGCGGGTCGCCCTGCGTCAGGTATCCGCCGATCGTCGATGACCAGTACGACTTGTTCGCGACATTGCGCACGGTCGCGCGCAACGTCGTCTTCTTGCCGAACACGTTTGTCGCGTAGCGCGCGCCGAGGTCGAAGCGGTCCCACGCCTGGATCGACATCGTGTTCGCGACGTCCAGGTACTGCGGCCCCGTGTGGAGCCAGCGCGCGGTCAGCGTGAGCCCGCGCAGCATCGGCACGTCGTATTCGGCGCCCGCGTTGAGCAGGAACGACGGCACGCCGATCGGCCGGTGGCCGTCGTTCGCGCCGCTCGCCGTGTTCTGCAGCGTCGCGTTGAGGTACGTCGCGCCGGCGATCAGCCGCACACCTTTCCACGGCTCGCCGTACACGGCCGTCTCGATGCCGCGGTGCCGCTGCGTGCCGTCGGCGCCGAACAGGTTCGTCGCCGGATCGGTGTACGCCATCGGCTTCTCGATCTGGAACAGCGCAAGCGACGCACCGTACTTGTCGGTGTCGTAGCGGATGCCGGCTTCATATTGCTTCGACCGGTACGGCGACAGCGCCTGGCCTGCGTTGCGCGCGGTGTTCGGCGCGATCTCGCCCTGGGCGAGCGCTTCGCTGCGGTTCGCGAAGATCGACACGTTGCGCCACGGCTTCACGACGAGACCGAACACGGGCGTCGTGATCGCGTCGCTGTAGACGCCCGTGACCGCGCCCGTGTAGCTGAAGTTGTCGACCGAAATCGACTGGCGGCGCGCGCCGATCGTGAACAGCACGCGGTCGTCGAGGAAGCCGAGCGTATCGGACACCGCGAGGCTGCGCAGCCAGGTCTTCGTGACCGTGCCCGGATCGTTCATGTCGCCGCCCGTGTAGGCCGTCGGCGGGGACGCGATCGGTGCCGGATCGTAGAGCGTCGTCGGGAACGCGTTCGACATCGTGTACGCGGACTGGCTATCGATGCGGATGAACGACGCGCCGGCCGTCACGAAGTGCGACACGGGGCCGGTCGTGAAGCGGCCGCGCACGCCGGCCTCGGCCGACTGTGCATCTTCCTTGTGCGGCACGCTCAGGCGCGAGCCGGTCGTGCCGGACGACGAGTAGGTCGGCGTGTAATAGTCGCCATGCTCGTTCGTATGGCGTGCGCCGGCCGATACGTAGGCCGTCCACGCAGGCAGGAAGTCGTACTCGGCGTGCACGATGCCGACCGTGTCCTCGAGTTCGCTGAAGCTCCACGGCTGCGCATAGTTGTGCGTCGCGGACGGCACGGCGGGCAACTGATCGCCGCTGACGAGCACGACCGGGCGGCCGTTGTCGATCCGCTGCCGCTGATACAGGAAGTCGCCGGACAGTCGCAGCTTGTCGCCGCGCCAGTCGAGCGACACCGCCGTCACGTTGCTGCGGCGGCGCTCGTCGTCGACGGCCGTGTCGCCGCCGCTGATCGACTGGTTCACGCGCACGCCGAACTGGCCTTCGCTGCCGAAGCGGCGGCCGATGTCGACATGCGTGCCGAGCGAACCGGACGTGGCGCCGTCGACGGTGACGCGTGTGAGCGGCTTGTCGTCCGCACGCTTCAGTTGCAGGTTCACGCCGCCGCCGACCGCCGAGCCGTTCGGCGACGCCCCGTTCAGGAAGGCATTCGCGCCCTTGAACACGTCGACGCGCTCGACCGCATCGGTCTGGACGAGTTGCCGCGGCGTGACGCCGTACAGGCCGTTGAGCGACACGTCGTCACCGGCAAGCTCGAAACCGCGGATGACGAATACCTGCGAGAAGTTGCCGTAGCCGGAGGCGCTGCGCACGGCCGGGTCGTTGTCGAGTACGTCGGCGAGCGTGCGCGCCTGCTGGTCCTCGATCAGTTTCGACGTATAGGTGGTCATGCTGAACGGTACGTCGCTCGCCTTTTGCCGGCCGAGCACGCCGAAATCCGCGCCGCGCGCGACCTGGCCGCCGGCGTAGGTCGGTGCGAGGTCGCCGGGCAGCGGCTCGGCCGCGCCGGTCACGTTGATCGACGGCAGCATGGTGGCATCCGACGCGGCATTGGCGTTGACGGCGGCGGAAGTCGCCTGCTGGGCCCGTGCGGCGGCCGGGAAGGTGCAGGCGAGCGCAATGCCGAAGGCAATCCGCGTGAGACGCCGGACGGGTAACGAAAGTGTCGACATGGGACGCAAATCGGGTGTGGTCGTTGATCCATCCCAGGGCGGCAAGTCGGAATCCGGGCGGCGTGACGCGTCCGTACTGTCGCGGACGTTTTTTATCGAGCGGCGGAGTCTAACGTAAACGAGAATCATTGTCGTTTACGAAAAAATCGGCCCACTATTTGAGATAAGTGGGCGTTCGCGGGCGACGGTGTACGACCGCCGAGCGGGCGTCGGAACGGACTCTACGGTTTCGCGCGGGCCCCCGCGAGTCTGCTATCTTCCCGGGCATCTCATCGCTTTCCCGCCGATTCTCCATGACCGACCGCATCGTCGCCGCCTTCGATTTCGACGGCACCATCACGACCACCGACAGCTTTCGCCATTTCGTCCGCCAGGCGGTCGGTACGCCGCGTTTCGCGTGGGCCGGGCTGCGCGCGCTGCCGTGGATTGTCGCGATGAAGGCGGGGCTGCTGTCGCGCGGCGACGCGAAGGCGAAGTTCGCGTCGTTCGCGTTCGGGCCGATTCGTGAAGACACGCTCGATGCGCAGGCGCGCACATTCGTCGACGGTTATCTGCCGCGCCTCGTGCGTCCGGAAATGCTCGAGCGCATCCGCGAGCATCGCGCGCGTGGGCATGAAGTCGTGCTGGTCAGCGCGTCGCCGTCGCTGTATCTGGAGAAGTGGGCGAAGACGGCCGGCTTCGACGCGGTGCTCGCGACGCGGCTCGCGTTCGAGCGCGGGGTCTTCACCGGGCGCCTCGACGGCGAGAACTGCTGGGGGCCGCAGAAGGTCGTGCGGCTGCGCGGATGGTGGGGCAACCGGCCGCCGAAGCAGTTGTTCGCGTATGGCGACAGCCGCGGCGACAAGGAAATGGCCGAGCTCGCGAACTGGTCGTGGATTCGCGGGCAGGGGCCGATGCCGCCGATCGACGCTTGATGAGGCGCTGACGCGGAGCGCCGCCGGCGTTACGCGTCGGCCTGCGCGTGGTGCGTGCGGCGAGACGGACGATAGCCGCCCCAGCGATTCGCACGGGCGAAGGTGCCGACGTCGTTGAAGCGCACGCCCACTTCGCGCAGCGCCGCATGCGCACGGCGCGCGGTCAGTTGCCGGATGTAGAACGGATCGCGCACCACGAAATGATGAATCGCGTGCGTGCTGCCGAAATTGAAGCAGAACAGCTGGAACGGCAGCATCCACCACGGGTTCAGCACCTGCGTCTGCTGGATCACGTTGCGCGAGTCGATGTCGCCGAAATAATGCATGTTCGAGCTGACGAAGTTGATACAGAAGCTGCGTACGAAGTTCGGCCCGAGCCACACCACCGCCAGGAAATCGACGACGCTCATCACGCGCTCGACGACGGCGGGCACCGTCACCGCGACATCGAGCGCATGCAGCGCGAACAGGCCGACGTGATAGACGATGAACGCGTGCCACAGCGTGTAGTACAGGTGACCGATCGGCATGTACGACGACAGCTGCTCGATGCGCAACTGCAGGCGTTCGGACGGGTCCTGCACCGGCTGCGCGGCCACGTATTGCTTCACCTTGCGGCGCATCGCGGCCGGCCGCAGCACGACGGCGAGCATGCCGTCCGCGATCATCAGCAGGCGCTTCACGCCCCAGCGCTCGCCGTTGGTGATGCCGAATTCCTCCAGGTCCGATTCGCCGCCCGACACCTTGTGGTGATGCAGGTGCATGCGTCGCCGCGTCCACGGGTTGATCGTGCCGGGCCGCGTGAGCCAGCACAGCGCCATCATCAGGTGATACGCCCACGGCGTCTTCTTGAAGTACATCAGGTGGATCAGGTCGTGCTCGAGCTCGTGGATCAGCGACGTGATGAACGCGGCGAGCGGCAGCGCGACGTACCACGCGATCGCGCCACGCGCATACAGCCATGCGATCGCGAGCATCGCGCTCACCGACACGGCCATCACGGTCGCGCCGACGAGGTTCTGGTTGTCGAGCAGCGGAAAGCGTGCGCGGATCGCGTCGCTCGCGGCGTTCACTTCGCGGCGGACGTACGCGACCCTGTCTGCGTCGTGGCGAAAGGTGGTTCGTGCGGGTTGGCTCATCGACCGGAATCCGTGCGGAAAGAGTGGGGCGCAATGCCGATGTGACAAGCATAGGCGCGTGCCGGAACGCACGCGAGGGCCGTCGGTGCCAAGGGCGGTGTCATTTCGGGCCACGTTGGCCGACGCGCGGGCGCCTGAGCGGAGGTCGGCCCGCTAGAGTGCCGCCGCGGTGTCATCGCGGGCCAGCGACGCTACAATCCGCCGAAACCGCTCGGGAGTTCGCCGCATGGCCTTGTCCGTTCCGGATGCCGCGCGCCAGTTGAACAAGGCGACGGTGTCGTCCGCGTATGCGCTGTTCATGCTGATGCTGGCCGAGGAGCGCGGCATCGACGGCGGCCGCATTCTCGCCGGCTCGGGCGTCGCGCGCGACCGGCTCGCGCAGCCCGATGCGCGCATCACGCCGCTGCAGCAGGCGGCGATCGTGTTCAACCTGCTCGATGCGACCGACGATCCGTCGATCGCGATCGAGATCGGCCTGCGCAGCAGCCTGACGAAAGCGGGGCTGATCGGCTTCGGGCTGATGAGCTGCGCGACGCTCGGCGAGGCGATCGCGCTCGGCATCCGCTACCTGCCGACGCGCGTGCCGTTTTTCTCGGTGCGGCTCGCGCAGCTCGACGGCATCGTCGACATCGACGTACTCGAAGCGTTTCCGCTCGGCCGGCTGCGCCAGTTCGCGGTGGAAAACTTTCTGGTCGAAACCGCGATCCTGTTCAATTCGCTGCTGTATCCGACGCCGGGGCGCACGCTGCAGTCGCGTGCCGAGCTCCATTTCGAATGGCCGGAGCCGCCGTGGTTCGAGCGTTATCGCGCGCGGTTGCCGCGCTGCCATTTCGACGCGAGCGCGAACCGCATCCGCTGCGACGCCGCGTTGCTCGACGAGCCGATCGGCACCGCGAACGCGCAGACCGCGCAGATGATCGTCCAGCAGTGCGAGGCCGAACTCGCGCGGCTCGGCTATGCGGAGAGCATCGTCGAGCGCGTGCGCAACCTGCTGATCTGCGGGGAGAGCGGCTATCCGTCGGTCGACGACGTCGCGCGCGAGTTGCATGTGTCGGCGCGCACGCTCAAGCGCAAGCTCGCCGAATACGGCGCGACCTATTCGGCGCTGCTCGACGAGATCCGGCTGCGCGACGCGCTGCGGCTGCTCGAAGGCACGCGGTTGCCGGTCGACGAGATCGCCGCGCGCGTCGGCTATACCGACCGCGCGAATTTCACGCGCGCGTTCAAGCGCTGGACGGGCGTGGCGCCGAGCGCGCGGCGCTGAACGTCGCCCCCGCATCGGCTTGCCGGTTCTCGCGCAGGTGCGGATGCTTCTTCAAACCTTCAAGCTTTCAGACGATCGCGATCCAGTTCGCGCCGCGGCCGCCCGGCACGCGCATATGCAGCGACAGCGTGCCGTCGTCCGGCGCGATCGCATACACGGCCACGTGCTCCGACTGCTCGCCGCAGGCGACGAGCCAGCGCCCCGACGGATCGATCGCGAAGCCGCGCGGCTGCGTCTCGGTGGGCGTCGCGTGGGTCGGCTCGAACGTGCCGTCTTCGTTGCGGCGGTAGCCGAGCAACCGGCTCGACGTGCGCTCGCTGACGTACGCGAAACGCTCGTCGGGCGTCAGATGCAGATCGGCGGCCCACACGGACGGTTCGGTCGGGGCGGGCGGGCGCGCATGGCCTTGCGCGAGTTCGACGACGGCCGGATGGCGCGCGCTCACGTGTGGATCGCCGAGCCGGCCGGTGTTGGTGTCGCGGGCGAAGGTCGCGAGCGTTCCCTGGAATTCGCTGACGACGACCAGCGTGCGGCCGTCATCCGCGAACCGCAGGTGACGCGGGCCGAAGCCGGCGGGCACGCGCGTGTCGCCGTGTTCGACCGCGCGCAGGCCGGCGGCGTCCTCGACGAGCGCGAAGCCGAACACGCGGTCCGAGCCGAGCGAGCTGACGTACGCGAAACGGTTGTCCGGCGATACGATCACCGCATGCGCGTTCGCGATGCCGCCCGCGACTTGCAGCGGCGTGCCGTCGCCGTCGCGCACGCGGGCGGCGTCGTAGAGGCTCAGCGAATTCCCGCCGTACGACGCGCCGAGCAGCCAGCGGCCGCTGCGGTCGAGCGACAGGTACGCATGGCTCGCGTCGATCGCGGTCGTGCCGATGCGTGCGAGCGCGCCCGTGGCGGCGGCGACGCGGAACGCGACGATCGTCGGCTGCTCGCCGCGCGTCGCGACGTAGAGCCGCGTGCGGTCGGCCTGCACGGCGATCGGCATCGCGACGTCGGCGGCCGGATAGCGGGCGAGCGGCGCGAGCGTGCCGTCGCCGGTGAGGGCGAAGGTGGCGAGGTCGCCGTCGACGGCGTTCGAGACGACGACGGTCAGGCGGTCAGTGTTCGGCATGGCGGAGCATCGAGGCGTGCGAGAAGGATTCGTCGGCCGGCTGGCCGCGCGGCGGATCGCTGCGCCGGTGCGTGCGCGCGAACAGCGCGGCGACCGCGGCGACGAGCGAAGCGATCGCGAGCGCATACAGCCCGCCCGTGATCGAACCCGTATGTTGCTTTAGATAGCCGAAGGCCGTCGGCGCGACGAAACCGCCGAGGTTGCCGACCGAGTTGATCAGCGCGATCACGGCCGCGGCCACCCGCGTGTCGAGGTAGCCCTGTGGAATCGGCCAGAACAGCGACGACGCGGCCTTGAAGCCGAGCGCGGCGAAGCAGATCGACGCGAACGACCATACCGGATCATGCGACGTCGACGCGAACAGCCCGCACGCGGCCAGCACGAGCGCGCACGCGAGCCAACGCTGCGGATGCTTCCACTTCGACGACAGCACCGCGAAGCCGTACATCGCGCCGATCGCGATCATCCACGGAATCGTGTTGTACAGGCCGACCTGGAAATCGGTGAGGCCACCCATCTTGCGGATGATGGTCGGCAGCCAGAACGTGGCTGCGTAGATCGTCAGCTGGATCGAGAAGTACAGGAAGCAGAACAGCATGATCTGCGGATCGCGCAGCAGCGTGGTGGCGCGCACCGGCACGTTCGAGCGGACGTCGCGCGTCGCGCGCTCGTCGTCGAGTGCGTTCTGCAGCGCCGTGCGTTCTTCGGCGGTGAGCCACGTCGCATCGCGGATATGCGATTTCAGCAGCAGCCAGCTCGCGCCGCACAGCGCGACCGAGAATAGCCCTTCGATCAGGAACATCCATTGCCAGCCTTCCAGGCCGAAGCCGCGGATCGACAGCAGCGCGCCGGTGACGGGCCCGGACAGCACCGATGCGAACGCGGAGCCGCCGAGGAAGATCGCCATCGCCTTGCCGCGTTCCTGCGGCGGCAGCCATTGCGACAGGTACAGCACGACGCCGGGGAAGAAGCCGGCCTCGGCCGCGCCGAGCAGGAAGCGCAGCGCGTAGAACGACGTGTCGTTCCACACGAACGCCATCGCGGCCGCGACGATGCCCCACGTCGCCATGATCCGCGCGAGCCAGATGCGCGCGCCGTAGCGCTGCATCAGCAGGTTCGACGGCACTTCGAACAGCGCGTAGCCGACGAAGAACAGCCCGGCGCCGAGCCCGTACGCGGCCGCGCCGATGCCGATCGACGCTTCGAGGTGGCGATCGACGAAGCCGACGTTCACGCGGTCGATGTAGTTCGCGATGAACATGATCAGCACGAGCGGCAGCACGTGCCATTTCACTTTCGAGACGGCGGACGCGAGCGGGTCGCGGCCGGGCAGGGCGGACGAGGGCGGGTTCAAGGGTGTCTCCGGTCGGGTGACGGCGGACGGGGCGGCGGCCCGCGTTGGCGTCTGGATGCCGATTCAATGTAGTACGTCGTCGTATGACATGGTACGCCGGTGGACCGAAGATGACGTCACGGGTTTACCCGGAAATATCCCGCATTCTGAATAAATATCGGGAGAGGGAGCGAACGTTTTCACATCTGATGACGTATGACATGGAACGATGCTGCGTCCGTCGGCGGTCCTTGGGGGCGGCGTGAAACCCGCGGTCGAAGCGGCGCGTTCATTCGTGCGTGGTCGATTTCCGGAGCCGCTGGAGAAAACCGACCTCGACGGGGCTGTGCTCGATACCCGTGTGTTTCACACACTGGTGCGCATGCGGCAAGGCGTGCCGCACATGGAGCGGCGGCAACGCGATCGTGATGAACGACACGGAGGCACCCCACAAGCCGTTTGCGGGGGAGGGTGGCTCCGCTCCATTGAGTTGAAGAACGCGCTCGCGGTTGCGGCAAAATATCGGGCATGCGAACTCGCCGTGCACGCCACGCCACGCGATGCAAACGGCGGCGATTTCATGCCTTGACGATGGAGCAACGAATCATGCAGGACAACCGGTACGCGCGGCACGTCTTCGCGTTCAACGGCGACGCGGACGGCCTGTGCGCGCTTCAGCAATTGCGGCTCGCCGAACGCGTGCACGGCACGCTCGTGACCGGCGTGAAGCGCGACATCCGGCTGCTCGAACGCATCGACGCGGGCGCGGGCGACATCGTCACCGTGCTCGACGTGTCGCACGACCAGAACCGCGACGCGTGCGCGCGGCTGCTGCGCGACGGCGCGACGGTTCGTTACTTCGACCATCACTTTGCCGGCGAGCTGCCCGACCATCCGCGTTTCGACGCGCATATCGACATGGCGGCCGACGTCTGCACGAGCGCGATCGTGAACCGCTATCTCGGCGGCCGGTACGTGCGCTGGGCGATCGTCGCCGCCTATGGCGACGAACTGCCGGCGCTCGGCGATGCGCTGGCGCGCGAGCATGGCGTCGACGAAGCCGAGCGCTGCATGCTCGCCGAACTCGGGCGCTATCTGAACTACAACGCATACGGCGAATGCGTCGGCGATCTGCACTTCGATCCGGCGATGCTCGCGGACGCGATGCTGCCGTGCATCGATCCGCTCGATTTCGTGCGCGACACGGCGGTGTTCGCCGCGTTGCGCGACGGTTACCGCGACGACATGGCGCGCGCGTGCGCGCTCGCGCCGCTGCGCGAGGTGCCGGGCGCGACGCTGGTCCGGATGCCCGATCATCCGTGGGCGCGGCGCGCGACCGGCATGCTCGCGAACGAACGGATGCGCAACGCACCGCATGCAGCGCTCGCGGTGCTGTCGCCGCGCGCGGGCGGCGGGCTGGTCGTCAGCGTGCGCGTGCCCGACGGCCGGCCGATCGGCGCGGACGAGTTCTGCCGCGGTTTCGCGACCGGCGGCGGGCGCAAGCGCGCAGGCGGCATCAACCATCTGCCGGAAGACGAGTTCGACGCATTCGCCGAGCGCTTCGAGGCCGCGTTCCGGCTCGATTGACGCGACGCATCGTCGACCGGATCAGCCGGCCGCACCGGCGAGCACGGTCGGCCCGTCGAGCGGCCGCGGCGTGCCTCGGTGCGTTCGGCGTTGCGTCAGCCGTGCGCGGTGTGCACGGAACCGGTCGACGTATCCCCGACTGAGAAACCTTCCGGGCGTGCTGCCGGTCGGTGGCGCGACTTCCATCGGATTGAAGCGGATCGTGTGGTCGAGCGCGATGTCGCTCGTGGCGTGCCGGCCATGACGGCCGGCGTCGACACCGCGCAGCGCAGCCGCGACAATACGCGTCTCCTTTTGCTTTCGCCATCGAGGTGCCTGCCCGTGTCTGCCAAGCCGTCCGTTGCTCCCGCGATCGTCTGGTTCCGCGACGATCTGCGCGTGACCGATCAGCCCGCGCTGACGCGCGCGGTCGAATCCGGCCGGCCGCTCGTCTGCGTGTTCGTCGACGACACGGGCGCCGGCGCCGGGCCCGCACTCGGCGGCGCGGCGCGCTGGTGGCTGCACGGGTCGCTGGCCGGGCTCGACGCCGCGCTCGCGCGTCACGACGGGCGCCTGCTGCTGTTGCGCGGCGACGCACAGCGCGAGATCGAGCGCGTCGTCGGCGACACGGGCGCGGCAGCCGTGTACTGGAACCGCCGCTATGCGCAGCCGCAGCGCGACGCGGACGCGGCGCTGAAGGCGTCGCTCAAGGCGCGCGGCGTGACGGTCGAGAGCAGCAACGGCAGCCTGCTGAACGAGCCGTGGGAGGTGCTGACGGGCAGCGGCGGCCCGTACCAGGTGTTCACCGCGTACTGGCGCGCGGCGCGCCGCGATCGCACGGTCGCCGCGCCGTTGCCGGCACCCGAGCGGATCGCGTTTCATCCGTGGCCGCAAGCCGTGCGCGACCGCGCGCTGGCGCTCGATGCACTCGCGTTGCGTCCGCATGCGCCGGACTGGGCCGGCGGCCTGCGCGATGCGTGGCCGGCGCCCGACGAAGCCGGCGCGCTCGCGCGACTCGACACGTTTCTGACGACCTCGCTCGCCGGCTATGCGGATGCGCGCGACCGTCCCGACCGCCCCGCGACGAGCCGGCTGTCGCCGTTCCTGCGTTTCGGCAACGTGTCGCCGCGACAGGTGTGGCATGCGGTGCAGGGCGCCGCGAACGCAGGCGGCGCGGTATACGCGGCGCACGCCGACAAGTTCCTCAGCGAACTCGGCTGGCGCGAATTCAGCTACACGCTGCTGTATCACTTCCCGGCGCTCGCGACCGACAATTTCCGTGCGCAATTCGATGCAATGCCGTGGCGCGACGATCCCGCCGCGTTACGTGCGTGGCAGCGCGGCCGCACCGGCTATCCGCTCGTCGATGCGGGCCTGCGCGAGCTGTGGACGACCGGCTGGATGCACAACCGCGTGCGGATGGTCGTCGCGTCGTTCCTGATCAAGCATCTGCTGATCGACTGGCGCGCGGGCGAAGCATGGTTCCGCGACACGCTGGTCGACGCCGATCCCGCGAACAACGCGGCGAGCTGGCAATGGGTGGCTGGCTGCGGCGCCGACGCCGCGCCGTATTTCCGCATCTTCAATCCGGTCGCGCAGGGGCAGAAGTGCGACCCGGACGGCGCGTACGTGCGGCGCTGGGTGCCCGAGCTTGCCGGCCTCGACGACGCGTCGATCCATGCGCCGTGGGAAGCGTCGCCGCTGGCGCTCGAGGCGGCCGGCGTCCGGCTCGGCATCGACTATCCGGCGCCGCTCGTCGAGCATGCGGCCGCGCGCGCCCGTGCGCTCGATGCGCTGGCCGCGTTGCCGAAGCGCCGCTGACCGCACGCGCCGGTTCGCCGCATCAATTGCAGAACGCGACGTGCTCGAGCAGCGCGTACGCGACGCCCGAATCGAAGTAGGCCGCGCCGCACCACGCGACGAACGCGAGCGTGCCGGCGGCCAGGGCCGCGCGGATCATGCCCATGCCGCGTTGCCCGACGCCGGGCGCGCGACGCGCGCGTCGTCGATCGGCAGGTGCAGTAGCGCCGCGAGCACGCCGAGCGCGATCGAGCCGAGCCACAGCGGCATATACGAGTGCGTCGCGTCGTACACGATTGCACCGAGCCACACGCCGAAGAAGCTGCCGAGCTGGTGCCCGAAGAACACGAAGCCGAACAGCGTCGCGATGTAGCGCACGCCGAACACCTGCGAGATCACGCCGTTCGTCAGCGGCACCGTGCCGAGCCACGTGAACCCCATCACGGCCGCGAACACGTAGACGCTCGCGGGCGACAGCGGCGCGGCGACGAACGCGGCCATCGCGAGCGCGCGCACGAGGTACAGCACCGACAGCACGTACTTGCGCCGCAGCAGCCCGCCGAGATGGCCGCACGCGTAGGTGCCCGCCACGTTGGTCAGCGCGATCAGCGCGAGCGCGACGCTCGCGTGGCGCGCCGGCAACCCGTGGTCGAGCAGGTACGCGGGCAGGTGCGTCGCGATGAACGCGAGCTGGAAGCCGCACGCGAAGAAGCCCGCGTTCAGCAGCCAGAAGCCGCGATGCGCGAACGCCTCGCGCACGGCTTCGCCGATCGACTGGTCGGCACCGGCGGCGGCGCCTGCCGCTTGCGTGGGCCGGTCGCGCAGCAGCACGGCGAGCGGCGCGAGCAGCGCGGCGACGAGCGCCAGCGCGATGAACGCGTGCCGCCAGCCGATGCCGCCGATCAATTCCTGCGCGACGGGCACCATGCAGAACTGGCCAAGCCCGCCGATCGCGCCGGCGACCCCGAGCGCCCAGCCGCGCCGGTCGGGCGGAAACAGGCGGCTCAGCGCGCCGTAGATCGACGCGAACGCGGAGCCCGACAGCGCGATGCCGATCACGAGCCCGGCGCCGACCGTGAACAGCCCGGTCGTGGCCGCCTGCGCCATCGTGACGAGCCCGGCCGCGTACAGCAGCATGCCGGCGACGATCACGCGCACCGAGCCGAAGCGATCGGCGATCATCCCCGTGAACGGCTGCGCGACGCCCCAGATCAGGTTCTGCAGCGCCAGCGCGAGGCCGAACGCCTCGCGCGACCAGCCGTGGTCGAGCGACACGGGCGCGAGGAACAGGCCCTGCACGTGGCGGATGCCGAGCGCGGCGCCCATGATCAGGCCGCCTGCCAGCACGGGCAGCCAGCGGCGCCGGACTTCCTGCTCGATCGGGGTCATGCGTGTCTCCGGATGAAGGCGCGCGGCGAAACGGCCGCGCTCGATCCGATTAGACGAGCGGGGCGGCCGTCGGCTCAAGCGATCATTCGGTCAGGTTGGCATGCGTCATGGGAATGTGAAGGGGCGATGGCGGTTGCCGGTGGTCACGGGCATCCGCACCGCCGACTCAGACCGACGTCGTATCGTGCGCATGCATCGCCGCATCGCATTCGGCTGCTTCGGCGAGCATCCAGTCGCGCACGTCGGCGACTTCGCGGCGAGGGGCCGGATCGTGCTGGAACAGCCAGTAGCCGTACGTCTGCGACAGCGTCTGCGTGTGCGGCCCGAGCACCGCGAGCCGGCCGTCGGCGAGCATCGGCGCGACGAGCGCGAGCCGGCCGAGCGCGATGCCCTGGCCCGCGATCGCGGCCTGGATCACCTGGTCGTACTGGTTGAAGCGCAGCACGCCTTTCGGGCGCGCGTCGCCGAGCCCGGCCGCGTGCAGGTGCGCGTGCCACTGTAGCTGCGGTTGCGGTGGCCCGTCGAATTCGAGCAGCACGTGATCGGCGAGCGCGGCCGCGTTCGTGACCGGTCGCGCGGCGAGCGCCGGGTGCGCGACCGGCACGACGATCTCGTCGAACAGGCGCAGCGCGCCGGCCGGCGCGCGCTCGCGCGGGCAGTAGCGGATGCCGAGGTCGATGCCTTCGGCGCGCAAATCGAGTACCTTGTCGTTCGCGGCGACGCGCAGGTCGATCCCGGGCAGCCGCGCCTGCAGCCGCCCGAGCCGCGGCAGCAGCCACAGCGCGGTCACGCCGATGCTGGCGGTGATCGTCACGGGCTGGCGCTCGCGCGCCGCGGCGAGCGACGCGACGGTGTCCTGCAGGCCGAGCAGCGCCGCATCGGCGACGCGGAACAGCCGTTCGCCTTCCGGCGTGAACGCGATCTTCCGGTAGCCGCGCTGCAGCAACGTCACGCCGAGATGCGCTTCGAGCGCATGGACCTGGCGGCTGACCGCGGACTGCGTGACGCACAGATCCTGCGCGGCGAGCGTGATGCTCATGCGGCGGCCGACGGCGACGAAACCGCGGACGAGGTCGAGCGACGGGAGACGGACGAGTGGCGTTGACATGCGCGTGACTCATGCGAACGGAGCAGCAAGATTGGTTGAGAACGCGGCACGCGTCAAGTTCAATGGAGGCTGGGTGATCGCGGAGGACGGGGCCGAGTAGACGTTGAAGCGCTAACCCCGACCGACCGCGATGCATGGGGTCCAAGTAAGCGCTAAAGCGCCAACTCGGACCGACAGCGATGCATGGGACCCCAGTAAGCGCTAAAGCGCTAACTGGGGATCGACAGGAGACACGATGACGATTTCGAACGAGGAAAGCGACGCGGCGCAGGCCAGTCGCGCGGCGGGCGCGTTGCCGCCCGAACCCGTGACGCTGCGCGCAGCCGACGGTTACGAACTGCGCGGCCATGTCTGGCGCCATCGCGGCGGCGGCGCCGTGCGGCCCGTGACGGTCGTCAATTGCGCGACGTCGGTGCGCTGCGACTACTACTTTCGTTTCGCGGCCTGGCTGTTCGCGCAGGGGCGCGACGTGCTCGTCTACGACTATCGCGGCATCGGCGGGTCGCGTCCGGCGCGGCTTGCGAAGCTGAGCGCGAACTGGCTTGACTGGGGGCGGCTCGATTGCGAGGCCGCGCTGCACTACGCGCGCGACGCGTTTCCGGGCCAGCCGCTCGATGTGGTCGCGCACAGCATCGGCGGCTGCGTGCTCGGCCTCGCGGCATCGAACGTCCACGTGCGGCATGCGGTGACCGTCGGCGCGCAGTACGCGTACTGGCGCGACTATCTGCCGGCCGAGCGGCGCCGCATGTGGTGGAAGTGGCATGTCGCGATGCCGGCGCTCGCGGCCGTGTTCGGCTACGTGCCCGCGAAGCGGCTCGGCTGGATGGAGGACACGCCGCGCGGTATCGCGCTGTCGTGGGCGCGCTCGCAGCCGCGTTTCGAGGACGGCTACGTCGGTCGCGTGCTGGACGACAGCGGCGCGAGCCGCGCCGCGTTGCCGGCGCGCTTCGCGGGGCTGTCGGCGCCGATGCTCGCGGTCGGCATCGACGACGACGCGTTCGGCACGGTCGACGCGATCGAGCGGCTGGTCGGCTACTACACGGGCAGCAACGTCACGCATCTGCGGATCGCGCCGGCCGACATCGGCGTCGACGCGATCGGTCATTTCGCGTTTTTCCACAGCCGCTTCACCGACACGTTGTGGCCCGTCGCGCTGTACTGGCTGCAACACGGCGTGTTGCCGGCCGATGCGCCGGGCGTCGTGCACGCGCTGCATCCGGCGTCGCGCGGGCGGGTGACGGGGAGCGGCGTGCCGGGCATCGCCGCGAACGGGTGATCGGGCCTACACGAACGCATCACGCAGTGCCCGTTCGACTCCCGATCGTGCCGCAACGGTCGCAGGCCGGCGCGATCGATTACCATCGGACGTTTCGTTCCAGAACACAGGCTGCCGCGCGCCGATGTCCATTCCGTCCGATTCCGCTTCTCCCGTTGAAACGCCGCGCGCATGGCGCGTGTACGCACTCGACGTGCCGCCTGCCGCGGCGCGGGCCGGCGTGCGGATCGCGCGCGTCGATTTCGACTGGCGCGTGCCGCTCGTGTCGCCCGCGTACGCGGCGCTGAACGACGACGAGCTCGCACGCGCCGCGCGCTTCCTGCGGCACGAGGATGCGGTACGCAGCGCCGCGACGCGCGCCGCGCTGCGCGACGTGCTCGGCGCGGCGCTCGGCATCGCGCCGCACGCGGTCGAGATCGTCGTCGACGCGGCGGGGCGGCCGTCGCTGGACCCTGCGCATCGTGCGTCGCTCGACTTCAACGTGTCGCACGCGGGCGATCATGCATTGATCGCGTGGGCGCCGGCGGGCCGCGTCGGCGTCGATATCGAGGGCTGCAACCGCGCGGCCGACTGGCGCGCGCTGACACGCGAAGTGTGCGCGCCCACCGAGGTCACGTATCTCGACGGCCTGCCGCCCGGCGTGCGCGAGCGCGAATTCATGCGGGTGTGGGCCGCGAAGGAGGCGCTGCTCAAGGCGCTCGGCACCGGCATCGTCGGCGGGTTGCGCGCGTTCGCGGTCGTGCCGCCGCGCGACGCGGCGACGCCCGCGACGACGATCGTCGAGCCCACCGCGACCGCCGCCGGCGTCGCCGCGTTCGACGCGGCATGGCTCGACGCGGCGCCCGGCTACGCGGCGTGCGTCGCGTGGACGCGCGCGTAAGCCGGGCGTGACGCGCGGCGCTTACTCGAGCGGCGCGTCGTTCGGCGCCGCGTAACGCGCCTTGATCACGTCGCTCATCGGGAAGTCGAACGACAGGCCCTTCGGCGGCACCGGTTTCATGAACCATTTGTCGTACAGCGCGTTGATCTCGCCGCTTTTCATCAGCTGCACGAGCACGCCGTCGACGAGCGCCTTGAACTGCGGATCGTCCTTGCGCAGCATGAACCCGTAGGCTTCCGACGATTGCGGCGTGCCGACGAGCTGCCAGTCGGCCGGTTTCGCGGCGAGCTGGCGCACGCCCGCGAGCAGCACGTCGTCCATCATGTACGCGGCCGCGCGGCCCGATTCGAGCGTGAGGCGTCCTTCGCCGTAGTCCTTCGCGCTGATGATCTGCATGTTCATCTTCTTTTCCTCGTTCATCTTGCGCAGCAGGCGTTCGGACGTCGTGCCCTGGTTCGTCACGACCGTCTTGCCGGCGAGATCGGGGAAGTCTCGGATGCCCGACGTGGTGCGCGTGAGCAGGCGCGTCGTCGCGACGAAGAAGGTGGTCGAGAACGCAACCTGCGCATGGCGTGCGGCGAGGTTGGTCGTCACGCCGCATTCGAGATCGACGGTGCCGTTCTGCACGAGCGGAATGCGGTTCTGCGACGTGACCGGAATGAAGCGCACCTGCAGATCGGGCTTGCCGGTGCGCGCCTTCACCGCGGCGATCACGCGGTCGCACAGGTCCTGCGAGAAGCCGATGACCTTGCCGCCCGCGTCGACATAGGAGAACGGCACCGACGTTTCTCGATGACCGATCGAAATCAGGTTGGATTGCCGGACCTTGTCGAGCGTGCCGGCCAGCGGCTCGGCGGCGACGGACGCGCCGCACGCGAGCGCGCATGCGGCGACGAGCAGGGGGCGGCCGACGCGGGCGGCGAATCGGGACGGGAAGGGCATGACGGTCTCCGTGGCGAGTGATGATTCGTATGTTGCCAAAGACAAAATAATTGCAACACATGTTAAGCGCCGGATCGCGCCGACCGGCCTGCCGGGCCGCGCCGGCATCAGGGAAACTCCTGAGGCCGGAATATTGAAAAACGGGTTGTCTAGACAAGTTCCGATGGCTACACTTCAATCCATTCCGAACTTGTCTAGACAGGATTGCTCACATGATTACGTTGACCCCCGGCCACCTGACCCTTCCGCAACTGCGCCGGATCGCCCGCGAACCCGTGCAACTGAAGCTCGACCCGGCCAGCTTCGCGAAGATCGACGCGGGCGCGAAGGCCGTCGCCGACATCGCCGCGAAGGGTGAGCCGGCCTACGGCATCAATACGGGCTTCGGTCGTCTGGCCAGCACCCACATCCCGCACGACCAGCTCGAACTGCTGCAGAAGAACCTCGTGCTGTCGCATGCGGTCGGCGTGGGCGAGCCGATGGCGCGTTCGTCGGTGCGCCTGCTGTTGGCGCTGAAGCTGTCGAGCCTCGGCCGCGGCCACTCGGGCATCCGCCGTGAAGTGATGGATGCGCTGATCACGCTGTTCAACGCCGACGTGCTGCCGCTGATCCCGGTGAAGGGTTCGGTCGGCGCATCGGGCGACCTCGCGCCGCTCGCGCACATGTCGGCCGTGCTGCTCGGCGTCGGCGAAGTGTTCATCCGCGGCGAGCGCGCGAGTGCGCTCGACGGTCTGCGCGTCGCGGGCCTCGCGCCGCTGACGCTGCAGGCGAAGGAAGGCCTCGCGCTCCTGAACGGCACGCAGGCGTCGACCGCGCTGGCGCTCGACAACATGTTCGCGATCGAGGACCTGTACCGCACCGCGCTCGTCGCCGGCGCGCTGTCGGTCGACGCGGCAGCCGGTTCGGTGAAGCCGTTCGACGCGCGTATCCACGAACTGCGCGGCCATCAAGGCCAGATCGACGCGGCCGCGTCGTACCGCGAACTGCTCGAAGGCTCGCCGATCAACCAGTCGCACCGCGACTGCGACAAGGTGCAGGACCCGTACAGCCTGCGCTGCCAGCCGCAGGTGATGGGCGCGTGCCTGGACCAGATGCGCCATGCGGCCGACGTGCTGCTGGTCGAAGCGAACGCCGTGTCGGACAATCCGCTGATCTTCCCGGACACCGGCGAAGTGCTGTCGGGCGGCAACTTCCACGCTGAACCCGTCGCGTTCGCGGCCGACAACCTCGCGCTCGCCGCGGCGGAAATCGGCGCGCTGGCCGAGCGCCGCATCGCGCTGCTGATCGATGCGACGCTGTCGGGCCTGCCCCCGTTCCTCGTGAAGGACGGCGGCGTGAACTCCGGCTTCATGATCGCGCACGTGACGGCCGCCGCCCTCGCGTCGGAAAACAAGACGCTCGCGCACCCGGCATCGGTCGACTCGCTGCCGACCTCGGCCAACCAGGAAGACCACGTGTCGATGGCGACGTTCGCCGCGCGCAAGCTCGCCGACATCGCGGACAACACGAAGCACATCCTCGCGATCGAACTGCTGGCCGCCGCGCAGGGCGTCGACCTGCGCGCGCCGTACCACACGAGCCCGAAGCTCGCGCCGGTGATGGAGACGATTCGCGGCAAGGTCGCGCACTACGAACTCGACCACTACTTCGCACCGGACATCGCGGTGATCGCGAAGCTGGTCGGCGAGCGCGCGTTCGCGAAGGTCGCGCCGTTCTCGTTCGCGTCGGAACAGTAAGCCGATGAGTGCGCCGGTCTACCAGGAGATCAAGGATTTCATCCTGGCCCGCATCCATGCCGGCGAGTGGGAGGAGGGCGACCAGGTGCCGTCCGAGAACGAGCTGGCGCGCGAGTTCAAGGTGGCGCGCATGACCGTCAACCGCGCGCTGCGCGAGTTGACGGCAGAGCAGGTGCTCACGCGCATGAAGGGCGCGGGCACCTACGTCGCGCGTCCGAAGTACGAGTCGACGCTGGTGGCGATCCGCAGCATCTCCGAGGAAGTCGGCGCGCGCGGGCATGCATACCGCGCGAGCGTGCTCGGGCTCGACACGATCCGCGCCGACGAAGCCCTCGCCGACGAGATGCAGGTGGCCGTGCGCACGAAGCTGTTTCATTCGCAGGTGCTGCACTTCGAGAACGACGAACCGGTGCAGCTCGAAGAACGGTGGGTGAATCCGGCGGTCGCGCCGGATTACGCCGAGCAGGATTTCACGAACACGACGCCGAACCAGTACCTGATGCGCGCGGCGCCGCTGCAGCGCGTCGAGTACCGGATCGAAGCGGCGGCCCCGGCGCCGGAGCGACGCGAGCAGCTGCGGATGGACGGCGTCGAGCCGTGTCTGGTTTTACATCGGCGCACCTGGTCGCAGGGCGTCGTCGCCTCGGTGGCGAATTTGTGGCATCCCGGCAGCCGTTATCGCTTCACCGGGCATTTCTGATTCCTATTTGATCTTCAATTTCCTTCGGGAGCAGTCGTCATGAACCATCCGAAACACATCGATCCCCGTCTCGATCCGACGCGCACGATCCGCGCGCCGCGAGGCAGCGAAAAGACCTGCAAGACCTGGCTGGCCGAAGCGGCCTACCGGATGATTCAGAACAACCTCGACCCGGAAGTCGCCGAGCATCCGCATGCGCTCGTCGTGTACGGCGGTATCGGCCGTGCTGCGCGTAACTGGGAATGCTATGACCAGATCCTCGCGTCGCTGAAGGATCTCGAGGAAAACGAAACGCTGCTGATCCAGTCGGGCAAGCCGGTCGGCGTGTTCCGCACGCACAAGGATGCGCCGCGCGTGCTGCTCGCGAACTCGAACCTGGTGCCGCACTGGGCGAACTGGGATCACTTCCACGAACTCGACCGCAAGGGCCTGATGATGTACGGCCAGATGACGGCCGGCAGCTGGATCTACATCGGCAGCCAGGGCATCGTGCAGGGCACCTACGAAACGTTCTTCTCCGTCGCGAACCAGCACTTCAACGGCGATCCGTCGGGCCGCTGGATCCTGACGGGCGGCCTCGGCGGGATGGGCGGCGCGCAGCCGCTGGCCGCGACGATGGCCGGCTTCTCGATGATCGCGGTCGAATGCGACGAGACGCGCATCGACTTCCGCCTGAAGACGCGCTACGTCGACAAGAAGGCGACGACGCTCGACGAAGCGCTCGGCATGATCGACGAAGCGAAGCGCACCGGCAAGCCGGTGTCGATCGGCCTGCTCGGCAACGCGGCCGACGTGTTCGCGGAACTCGTCACGCGCGGCATTACGCCGGACTGCGTGACCGACCAGACGAGCGCGCACGACCCGATCAACGGCTACCTGCCGCAAGGCTGGACCGTCGCGCAATGGCGCGAAGCGCAGAAGGTCGACCCGCAGAGCATCGTGAAGGTCGCGAAGCAGTCGATGGCCGTCCAGGTGCGCGCGATGCTCGCGCTGCAGGAACGCGGCGCGGCGACGCTCGACTACGGCAACAACATCCGCCAGATGGCGCTGGAAATGGGCGTCGAGAACGCCTTCGACTTCCCGGGCTTCGTGCCGGCGTACATCCGCCCGCTGTTCTGCGAAGGCAAGGGCCCGTTCCGCTGGGTCGCGCTGTCCGGCGATCCGGAAGACATCTACAAGACCGACCAGAAGGTGAAGGAGCTGATCCCCGACGATCCGCACCTGCACAACTGGCTCGACATGGCGCGTGAGCGTATCGCGTTCCAGGGCCTGCCGGCGCGGATCTGCTGGGTCGGCGTGAAGGATCGCTATCGCCTCGGCCAGGCGTTCAACGAGATGGTGAAGAACGGCGAACTGAAGGCGCCGATCGTGATCGGTCGCGATCACCTCGATACGGGTTCGGTCGCGAGCCCGAACCGCGAGACGGAATCGATGAAGGACGGCTCGGACGCCGTGAGCGACTGGCCGCTGCTGAACGCGCTGCTGAACACCGCGGGCGGCGCATCGTGGGTGTCGCTGCACCATGGCGGCGGCGTCGGCATGGGCTTCTCGCAGCACTCGGGCGTCGTGATCGTCGCCGACGGCACGGCTGACGCGCACGAGCGTCTCGGTCGCGTGCTGCTGAACGATCCGGCCACGGGCGTGATGCGCCATGCGGATGCCGGCTACGAACTCGCGCAGCAGACGGCCCGCGAAGCCGGCCTGAAGCTGCCGATGCTCGGCCGCTGAGCATGACGGCGCTCGACCACGCGCCGGGGAATGCGACGCTGGCCGCCGCGCTGATCCGCGCGGCGGATCTCGTCGCGTCGCCGTGGAAGAACGGCGGCGGCGTGACGCGTGAAATCGGCGCGTTCCCGCCCGGCGCGGCACTCGATGCGTTCGCGTGGCGCGTGAGCGTCGCCGACGTGGGCACGGCCGGGCCGTTCTCGCGTTTCGACGGTATCGACCGCACGCTCGTGCTGCTGTCCGGCGCGGGCATGACGCTGGCCGAAGCGGGCGGCACGCGGCACGTGCTCGATGCGCCGCTCGCCCGCGCGGATTTCGCGGGCGAGACGGCGATCGACGCGACGCTGCACGACGGCGCGACGCGCGACTTCAACCTGATGACGCGCCGTTCGGCCGCGCGTGGCGCACTCGACGTGTGGCGCGCGGGCGTGCACTGCGTCGCGCCGGCCGATACCGTGCTGCTGTTTTGCGCGGCCGGCGCGGTGGGCATCGACCTCGACGGCACGCACTACGCGCTGGAAGACATGGACACGTTGCGGCTCGACGGGCCGCGGCGTGCGTTTGATGTCGTCGTGAGCGGAGGCGGCGCGCTGCTGGCCGTCTCGCTTGCCGTCGGCGAACGAGACTGAACGCATGAAACCGACTGTCTGGCATCACCTGAGGCTGTGTCCGCACGGCCATCCCGACGAGACGATCGACGACGCGGCGATCGCCGTCGACGAAACCGGCACGATCGCGTGGCTCGGCGCGTTGTCCGCGCTGCCGCACGGTTACGCGCACTGGCAGCGCGAGGACCTGCACGGCGCGTGGGTGACGCCGGGGCTCGTCGATTGCCATACGCACCTCGTGTACGGCGGCACGCGCGCCGACGAATTCGCACAACGGCTCGCGGGCGTCAGCTACGAGGAAATCGCGCGGCAGGGCGGCGGGATCGTGTCGACGGTGCGCGCGACGCGCGCGGCCGACGAGACGACGCTGTTCGTGCAGGCCGCCGCGCGCCTGCAGCCGCTGCTCGCCGAAGGCGTGACCGCGATCGAGATCAAGTCGGGCTACGGGCTCGACCTCGCGAGCGAGCGCAAGATGCTGCGCGTCGCGCGCCAGCTCGGCGAGCGCTTCCCGGTCACCGTCTATACGACCTTCCTCGGCGCGCATGCGCTGCCGCCGGAATACGCGGGCCGCGCGGACGAATACATCGACGAAGTGTGCGACCGCATGCTGCCGACGCTGGCCGACGAAGGGCTCGTCGACGCGGTCGACGTGTTCTGCGAACGCATCGGCTTTTCGCTCGCGCAGACCGAGCGCGTGTTCGAGGCCGCGACGCGGCGCGGGCTGCCGGTGAAGCTGCATGCGGAGCAACTGTCGAATGCGGGCGGGACGGCGCTCGCCGCGCGTTACCGCGCGCTGTCCGCCGACCATCTGGAATTTCTCGACGAAGCGGGCATCGAGGCGATGAAGGCGGCCGGTACGGTCGCCGTGCTGCTGCCCGGCGCGTACTACTTCATCCGCGAAACGCAGCTGCCGCCGATCGATCTGCTGCGCAAGCACGGCGTGCCGATCGCGCTCGCGACCGATCACAACCCCGGCACGTCGCCGCTCGAATCGCTGCTGCTGACGCTGAACATGGGCTGCACGCTGTTCCGCATGACGGTGCCCGAGGTGCTGCAGGGCGTCACGCGCCATGCGGCCGCGGCGCTTGGCCGCGCGGATCGCCACGGCGCGCTCGAGGTCGGTCGCCAGGCCGACTTCGCCGCGTGGTCGGTCGGCTCGCTGGCCGAGCTGGCGTACTGGATCGGCCGGCCGCTGTGCGAGCAGGTCGTACGCGGCGGCACGCCCGTCTTTCGCCGGATGAACGGATAAGTTTGACGACGGACCGGGCTCGGTACGTGACGTACCGAGCCCGGCCGACGCTTTGCAGGGGACCGGAGCCGGTGCGCAACGGGCGCACTCCGGTCGATCGCCGCGAGGCCGGCGCTGGCGCGACGCGCTCGCGCCTGCCGGCTGCGGCACCGGGCCGGACGGGATTGCTCAAGCGCTCGATCCGGTCGATGAGGACACGCAATGACCGACACCCTGTTGTTCGCGGACCATGCCTATCTGCCCGAGGGCTGGCGCCGCAACGTGCTGCTGCGCTGGGACGCCGCCGGCACGCTGACCGACGTGACACCCGACACCGATGCGCCGGCAGGCGTCGCGCGCGCGGCCGGGCCGGTGCTGCCCGGCATGCCGAACCTGCATTCGCACGCGTTCCAGCGCGCGATGGCGGGGCTCACCGAATACCGCGCGAATCCCGCCGACAGTTTCTGGAGCTGGCGCGACCTGATGTACCGCTTCGCGCTGAAGATCACGCCCGACGCGCTCGCGGCGATCGCGCGCTGGCTGTATGTCGAGATGCTCAAGTGCGGTTACACGTCGGTGTGCGAATTCCATTACGTGCATCACGCGCAGGACGGCTCGCGCTATCCGCAGATCGCGGAGCTCGGCACGCGCGTGATCGACGCCGCGCGCGCGGCCGGCATCGGCATCACGATGCTGCCCGTGTCGTACCAGTTCGCCGGCTTCGGCGACAAGCCGCCGCGCGACGACCAGCGCCGCTTCATCAACACGCCCGACGGCGTGCTCGAACTGCTCGACGCGATGCGTCGCGTGGCGCCGGAACATGGCGGGTTGCGCTATGGCGTCGCGCCGCACTCGCTGCGCGCGGTGTCCGAGAACGGGCTGCGTGTGCTGCTCGAAGGGTTGCCCGGCGATGCGCCGGTGCATATCCACATCGCCGAGCAGACGGCCGAAGTCGACGACTGCGTGCGCGCCTATGGCGCACGCCCCGTGCAATGGCTGCTCGATCGCTTCGACGTCGATGCGCGCTGGTGCCTCGTGCATGCGACGCACGTCGACGCGGCCGAGACGGCGGCACTCGCGAAGCGCCGCGCGGTCGCGGGCCTGTGCCTGACGACCGAAGCGAACCTCGGCGACGGCGTATTTCCGGCCGTCGACTATCTCGCGCAGGGCGGCGTGATCGGCATCGGCTCGGACAGCCACGCGTCGGTCGACTGGCGCTCGGAGCTGCGCCTGCTCGAATACGGGCAGCGGCTCGTGCACCGCGCGCGCAACGTGCTGGCGAGCGACACGCAGGCGCACGTCGCCGATCGCCTGTTCGATGCGTCGCTCGCGGGTGGCGCGCAGGCGAGCGGGCGGCGCATCGGCGCGCTGCGCGCAGGCTGCCGCGCCGACTGGCTCGTGCTCGATCCCGATCATCCGGCGATCGCCGAACACGACAGCGCCGCATGGCTGTCGGGCATCGTGTTCGCCGAGCACGGCGAGACGCCGGTGCTCGACGTCTACACGGGCGGCGAGCGCGTCGTGAGCGGCCGCCGCCATCGCGACGAAGCCGCCGCGTATGCCGACTACCGCGCCGCGCTGGCGCAACTGCTGCGCTGAACGCGCGGCAACCGGCGCACGCGGCATGCGTGCGCCGGCCGACTCTTACGGTGAGGCGACATGACTGAACAACCGGCTGTATTCACGCTGAAGCAGGGCACGCTGCCGCTGCTGATCTCGATTCCGCACGCAGGCACGCACATTCCCGACGACATCGCCGCGACGATGACACCCGACGCGCGCTTCGTCGACGATTGCGACTGGCATCTCGAGCGGCTGTACGGCTTCGCGGCCGATCTCGGTGCATCGATCCTCGTGCCGTCGCATGCGCGTTACGTCGTCGACCTGAACCGTCCGCCCGACAACGAGAACCTGTATCCGGGGCAGGACACGACGGGGCTCGTGCCGGTCGATACATTCGACAAGGCGCCGCTGTATCCGGCCAACGCGCTGCCCGGCAACGGCGAGATCATGCGTCGCCGCGATCGCTACTGGCTGCCGTATCACGACGCGCTGCAACGCGAGATCGCGCGCCTGAAGGGCGAACACGGCCGCGTGCTCGTGTGGGAAGCGCATTCGATCCGCTCGCACGTGCCGCGTTTCTTCGACGGCCGCCTGCCGGACTTCAACTTCGGCACATCGAGCGGCGCGAGTGCGGCGCCTGGTCTCGCGGAAGCGCTGACCGCGCGTGTGCTCGCACACGGCGGCTATACGGCCGTCGCGAACGGGCGTTTCAAGGGCGGCTACATCACGCGTCACTATGGCGTGCCCGGTACCGGTGTCGAGGCCGTGCAGCTCGAACTGTCGCAGATCACCTACATGGAAGAGACGCGTCCGTACGCCTACGACGAAGCGCGTGCAGCGCGGATCGTGCCGCTGCTGCAGACGCTCGTCGAAACCGCGCTCGCGCATCGTTGAGTGCGGGCTGCCTCCATGCGGCAGCGCGGCGGGGCAGTGCGCTCCGCCCCGTCGGCACGTAGCAGGCAAGCCGACGCAATGCACAAAACGGCATCGATCCGGCGCGATCGATGCCGTTTTTTTCGTCTGACCGATGTCGTCATCGACCCCTGAAAATTTGACGCAATTTTTAAGTGATATAAGCTGAATGTCAGGAAGTCGTCACGCGCGCGCCGGCGGCGAGGCCATCGACGATGGCCGGACTGCGCCGGAATTCGCTGCGAGACATCTTGCTGACGTGTCGCCACGCGGCATTGCGACACGTGTCCTGCCTCCATCAGTCAGTCGAGTACGATCGTGAAAGCCGCCAGCCCTTCGATACGCCGGACGCGAAGTCCGTCGGCGGGCGCGCCGCCTCAGGCCGGGCCGAACCGGCATGCTGATCGCGGCACGCGCGCCGCCCCGTTACGCGAGCCTCGCTTCTTCGCCATTTCCCATTGCGGCCCGCGCCGCTTCAATCTCGTGACCGCGCACCTGTGCAGCGCGGTGCAGTGCGACGGCAGCGCATCGTTGTTGCCCTAGCGTCCCTTTCCGCTTCCGTCCGGGGCCGTACCGCCGGTTGCCGCGGCATTCGCGCGGCAGGATCGCGCCTGCGCCTGCGCCGGCGTTGGCGCTGCGCGATTGTCCGCGTGTGCGGCGTACCCGCGAACCTGCATCGTTGCGCGCGCGAGCGTGTCGCGCGCCATCACCGGAGAGACGCCGATGCGTGCGCGACCGATCGTAGCCGTCACCGCCGACCGCATCCTGCGCGGCGCCCATCCGAACCACACGGCGGGTGAGAAGTACCTCGCCGCCGTCGTCGACGGCGCCGGCGCGCTGGCGTTCGTGCTGCCCGCGCTCGGCGCGCGGCAACCGGCCGACGCGATCGTCGCGGCAATCGACGGGCTGCTGTTGACCGGCAGCTATTCGAACGTCGAGCCGCATCATTACGGCGGCGCCGCCAGCGCGCCCGACACGCTGCACGATCCGGCGCGCGACGCGACCGCGTTGCCGCTGATCCGCGCGGCGATCGACGCGGGCGTGCCGGTGCTCGCGATCTGCCGCGGCATGCAGGAACTGAACGTCGCGTACGGCGGCACGCTGCATCAGCGGCTGCATGCGATGACCGGTTTCGACGACCATCGCGAACGGCCGGCCGATCCGCTCGAACGGCAGTATGGTCCCGCGCACGTCGTGCAGCTCGCGCCCGGCGGCCTGCTGCAGCGGGTCGCGCGCGGCGCGCACGAGGCGACGGTCAATTCCCTGCACGATCAGGGCATCGCGCGGCTGGGCGCCGGGCTCGCGGTCGAAGCGAGCGCGCCCGACGGGCTGGTCGAGGCCGTCAGCGTGCGCGGCGCGCGTGCATTCGCGCTGGGCGTGCAGTGGCATCCCGAATGGCGCTACGCGGAGCAGCCGCTGTCGCGCGACATCTTCGCGGCATTCGGCGCGGCGTGCCGCGCGCGCATGACGCACCGCATGCATGCTGCCGGCGGTGCGATACCGTCGCCGGCCGCATCCGACATCGACATCGACCAACGAGGCCGATCATGCAACCCGAACTGAGCGAATTCCTGCGACAGCACCGCATCACCGAAGTCGAGGCGATCATTCCCGACATGGCCGGCATCGCGCGCGGCAAGATCATTCCGCGCAACAAGTTCGAATCCGGCGAATCGATGCGCCTGCCACAGGCCGTGATGGTGCAGACCGTCACCGGCGACTATCCGGAGGACGGCACGCTGACCGGCGTGACCGATCCCGACATGGTGTGCGTGCCCGATCCGTCGACGATCTGCCTGATCCCGTGGGCGGTCGATCCGACCGCGCAGGTGATCCACGATTGCGTGCATTTCGACGGCTCGCCGGTCGAGATTTCGCCGCGCTACGTGCTGCGCCGCGTGCTCGACCTGTACGAGGCGAAGGGCTGGAAACCCGTGGTCGCGCCCGAGCTCGAGTTTTATCTGGTCGACATGAACGCCGACCCCGACCTGCCGCTGCGGCCGCCCGTCGGCCGCACGGGGCGGGCGGAAACGGGCCGCCAGTCGTATTCGATCGAGGCCGTCAACGAGTTCGATCCGCTGTTCGAGGACATCTACGAGTACTGCGAAATGCAGGGGCTCGATATCGAGACGCTGATTCACGAAGTCGGCGCCGCGCAGATGGAGATCAACTTCGTGCATGGCGACGCGCTGCCGCTGGCCGACCAGGTGTTCCTGTTCAAGCGCACGGTGCGCGAGGCCGCGCTGCGTCACAACATGTATGCGACGTTCATGGCCAAGCCGATGGAAAACGAGCCGGGTTCCGCGATGCACATTCATCAGAGCCTCGCGGACATGCGCACCGGGCGCAATCTGTTCGCCGACGAAAACGGCGCCGTGTCGCCGCTGTTCCGCAGCTATCTGGCCGGGCTGCAGAAGTACACGCCGGCGCTGATGCCGATCTTCGCGCCGTACATCAATTCGTACCGCCGCCTGTCGCGCTTCATGGCCGCGCCGATCAACGTGCAGTGGGGCTACGACAACCGCACGGTGGGCTTTCGCATTCCGCAGTCGAGCCCCGTCGCGCGCCGCATCGAGAACCGGATTCCGGGCGTCGACTGCAACCCGTACCTCGCGTTCGCGGCGACGCTCGCCGCCGGCTATCTCGGCATGACGCAACAGCTCGCGCCAACCGAGCCGATCGCATCGGACGGCTACGACCTGCCGTACCAGCTGCCGCGCAACCTGGAGGAAGGCATCTCGCTGATGGCCGCGTGCGAGCCGCTTGCCGGCATCCTCGGCGACAAGTTCGTGAAGGCCTATCTGGCATTGAAGGAAACCGAATACGAAGCGTTCTTCCGCGTGATCAGCTCGTGGGAACGCAGGCACCTGCTGCTGCACGTGTAAGCGTGCGGCGCTGTTTGACGGAGAAAACATGACCGATCGAAACGAAGCTTTTCCGCCGCGCTCGACCGCCGATTTTCGCGCGCTCGATGCCGCCCACCACATCCACCCGTTCTCCGACATGGGCGCGCTCAACCGCGCCGGCAGCCGCGTGATCGTGAAGGCCGACGGCGTCTATCTGTGGGACTCGGACGGCAACAAGGTGATCGACGGGATGGCCGGCCTCTGGTGCGTGAACGTCGGCTACGGCCGCAAGGAGCTCGCCGACGCCGCGTATCACCAGATCCAGGAACTGCCGTTCTACAACACGTTTTTCAAGACCACGCATCCGCCGGTGATCGAGCTTTCCGCGATGCTCGCGGAAGTGACGCCCACTGGCTTCAACCACTTCTTCTATTGCAACAGCGGCTCGGAAGGCAACGACACCGTGCTGCGTCTCGTGCATCAGTACTGGCGCGTGCAGGGCAAGCCGCAGAAGAAGTATGTGATCTCGCGCAAGAACGGCTACCACGGCTCGACGATCGCGGGGGGCACGCTCGGCGGGATGGGCTACATGCACGAGCAGATGCCGTCAAAGGTCGAGCACATCGTGCACATCGATCAGCCGTATTTCTTCGGCGAAGCGCAAGCAGGCGAGACGCCCGAAGCATTCGGCCTCGCACGCGCGCAGCAGCTCGAAGCGAAGATCCTCGAACTCGGCGCGGAGAACGTCGCGGCGTTCATCGGCGAGCCGTTCCAGGGCGCGGGCGGCGTGATCTTCCCGCCGTCGACGTACTGGCCGGAAATCCAGCGGATCTGCCGCAAGTACGACGTCCTGCTGGTCGCCGACGAAGTGATCGGCGGCTTCGGGCGCACCGGCGAATGGTTCGCGCACCAGCACTTCGGCTTCGAGCCGGACCTGATCACGATGGCGAAGGGCCTCACGTCGGGCTACGTGCCGATGGGCGCGGTCGGCATTCACGAGCGCGTCGCGCGCCCGATCATCGACAACGGCGAATTCAATCACGGCCTCACGTACTCGGGGCACCCGGTGGCGGCGGCCGTCGCGGTCGCGAACCTTAAGCTGCTGCGCGACGAGGGGATCGTCGAGCGGGTAAAGACCGATATCGGGCCGTATTTCCAGCGTCGGCTGCGTGACGTGCTGGGCGACCATCCGATCGTCGGGGAGATTGCGGGAGCGGGGCTGGTCGCCGGCGTTCAACTGGCGCGCGACCGGGGGCGGCGCGAGCGCTTCGGCGCGGACGTCGATGTCGGCACGATCTGCCGCGACTTCTGCTTCAACGGCAACCTGATCATGCGCGCGACCGGCGACCGGATGCTGCTGTCGCCGCCGCTCGTGATTCGCGAGGCGGAAGTCGACGAGATCGTCGACAAGGCGAAGCGCGCGTTCGACGCGACGGCGGAGCGGGTGGGGCGCGCACGGTAAGCCGGTAGCTGCGTGCGGACGCGAGCGTCGAATGACGCGGCGCCCGCGTCGCGCAGGATACGCGCGACGCCAAAACGAAAAGGGCCTGCGTCGTGAGACGCAGGCCCTTGAATTCTTTGGTGGGCGGTACTGGGATCGAACCAGTGACCCCTGCCGTGTGAAGGCAGTGCTCTACCGCTGAGCTAACCGCCCAAAGAAGAATCAAATTATGTCAGAGATTTTGGGGCTCGTAAAGCCCTTTCTGCAAATTTTTTCAAATAGCCGCAAGCACCGGATCGCGAGCCGCGCGCTCAGCCCGCCAGCGCAGGCAGCGCGTCGATCGACGCGCGCACGTAGCCGGCAAAGCGCAGCGCCACCGGTTCGGCGGTGCCGCTGCGTTTCAGCGCGAGCGTGCGCGATTCGAGCGACGCATCCTTCAGCGGCAGGAACGCGAGCCGATCGCTTTTCGCCTGCTGCAGCACGCGCGGCACCAGTGCGATGCCCATCCCGAACTCGATCATCGACAGGATCGTTTGCCACAGCCGCGCCTCGTGGCGGATCAGCGGACTGAATCCCGCGTTCACGCACTGCGCGATGATCAGGTCGTGATAGTGCGGCGCGGCGTCGCGCGGAAACAGGATGAACGGTTCGGTCGCGAGCGTGGCGAGCGCGACCTGCCTGCGCCGCGCCAGTGGATGCGCGGCCGGCAGGCAGCACACGAACGGCTCCGCATAGACGGCCACCGATTCGACCTCGGGCGGGAAGTGGCCCCAGTGCGCATAGCCGAGATCGATCTGGCCGCGCTGGATCGCCTGCACCTGCGCGTGCGTGTTCATCTCGCTCAGCACGACCTCGACGCCCGGATAGTCGGCTTCGAAGCGCCGCACGGCGTCGGGCAGCCCGCGATACAGCATTGAATGGACGAAGCCGATCCGCAGCCGGCCGGCGAGCCCCGACGCGGAGCGCACCGTCAGGCGCTCGGCTTCGTCCGCCTGCAGCAGCAGCCGGCGCGCTTCGCCGAGCAGCACCTCGCCCGCGTTGGTCAGCGCGACCGTCTTGTTGGTGCGCGAGAACAGCTGCACGCCGAGCGCGTCCTCGAACTTGCGGATGTCGAAACTCAGCGCCGGCTGCGAGATGAACAGGCGCTTCGCCGCGCGCCCGAAATGCAGCTCCTCGGCGACCGCCACGAAGTAGCGCAACTGCCTCAGTTCCACGGTGTCTCCTCCCGGCGTCGGCATCGATAAGCGATCTCTATCGTACCGGACAAATCCTGTATTGGACGCTTATCGATCGCGCGCCTACGCTCTGCGGGAGGCTTGACGCAGGACCGGCCGGGCGCTGCGGCGCATGGCCTGGTCGCTGCACCGGCAACCCAGGAGACGCACGCATGAACGACACCGCTCGCACGCCGGACACCGGCGCATCCAATATTCCCGATACCCGGGGCATCAATTTCTTCACCCTCGATCCCGATCTCGGCGCGTTGCTGAAGCTGCATCTCGGCGACGCGCACTATGCCGAACTCGAGCCGCGGTTGCACGCGCTCGGCGCGCGCGTGTCGGGCGAACTCGACGAGTGGGCGTCGCGCGCGGACAAGCATCCGCCCGTGCTCGAGCATCGCAACCGGCGCGGCGAGGCCGTGCAGCGGATCGACAAGGACCCGGCGTACGTCGCGCTCGAACGCGTCGCGTATGCGGAGCTCGGGCTCGCATCACTGAGCCACGGCGCCGAAACCGTGCCGCCGCTCGTCAAGTACGCGCTGACGTTCCTGTTCGTGCAGGCGGAATTCGGGCTGTGCTGCCCGGTCAGCATGACCGATTCGCTGACGCGCACGCTGCGCCGCTTCGGCGATCCCACGCTCGTCGCGCGCTACCTGCCGCGGCTCGCATCGCGCGACTTCGACACGCTGTACCAGGGCGCGATGTTCATGACCGAGCAGGCGGCCGGCTCCGACGTCGGCCGTATCGCGACGCGCGCGACCAGCGAAACCGACGCGCACGGCGAGACCGTCTGGCGGCTGACCGGCGACAAGTGGTTCTGCTCGAACGCGGACGCCGATCTCGCGATGGTGCTCGCACGGCCCGACGGCGCGCCGGACGGCATCAAGGGCCTCGCGCTGTTCCTGCTGCCGAAGACACTGCCGGACGGCACGCGCAACCGCTACCGGATCGTGCGCCTGAAGGACAAGCTCGGCAGCCGTTCGATGGCCAGCGGCGAGATCGCGCTCGAAGGTGCGCAGGCGTACCTGATCGGCGAGATCGGCCGCGGCTTTCACCAGATGGCCGACATGATCAACATGTCGCGGCTGTCGAACGGCGTGCGCGCGGCGGGGCTGATGCGGCGCGCGCTGAACGAAGCGCTGCACGTCGCCGCGCATCGCGAGGCATTCGGCCGCAAGCTGATCGAGATGCCGCTGATGCAGCGCCAGTTGATGAAGATGCTGCTGCCGGCCGAGGCCGCGCGCGCGATGTTCATGCAGATCGCGCTGCTGCTGCCGCAGGCCGACGCGGGCGACGAGCAGGCCGCGCGCTGCGTGCGGATCCTGACGCCGCTGATCAAGTTCCGCGCCTGCCGCGACGCGCGCCGCGTGACGGGCGACGCGATGGAAGTGCGCGGCGGCACCGGCTATATCGAGGAATGGAGCGATGCGCGGCTCGTGCGCGACGCGCATCTCGGTTCGATCTGGGAAGGGACGAGCAACATCGTCGCGCTCGACGTCGCGCGTGCCGCGCAGCGCGAGCATGCGCTCGACGCGCTGCGCACATTCCTCGGCGATCGTCTGGGCGCGGCGCCGCTGCCCGAGGCGAGCCGCACGGCGCTGCGGCGCATCCTCGTACGGGCATGCGATGCACTTGCGAGGGTGGCCGGGGAAGGCGACGACGCGCGCGTGCGGCAGGCCGCGTCCGCGCTGTACTACGCGAGCGCGGCCGTGCTGATGGCCTGCGAGGGCGCACGGCTCGCGCCGGATTTCCGGCGTCTCGCGCTGGCGCACCTGATCGTGCGGCACAAGCTGCTGCCGGTCGATCCGCTCGCGCCGGCCCCGCGCGACGACGAATCGGCCGCGTCCGACGCGCTGCTGCGCGGCCTGCCGGTCGCGCTCGACATGGCGCTCGACCTGCTGCCGGAGGTCGAACGATGAACCCGACGCGTGGCGCACTGGACGGCCTGAAGGTCGTCGACCTGAGCCGAGTGCTCGGCGGCCCGTACTGCACGCAGGCGCTCGCCGACCACGGCGCGACGGTGGTCAAGATCGAGCCGCCCGCCGGCGACGAGACGCGTGGCTGGGGGCCGCCGTTCCTCGGCGACACGGCGTGGTACTTCATGGGCGTGAACCGCAACAAGGAAGGGCTCGCGCTCGATCTGTCGCACGACGAAGGGCGCGCGATCCTGTGGCGCCTGCTCGAAGAAGCCGACGTGCTCGTGGAGAATTTCAAGCCCGGCACGCTCGCGCGCTGGGGGATGGATTACGCACGCGACCTGCAGCCGCTTTTCCCGCGCCTGATCCACTGCGCGGTGACGGGCTTCGGCGACGACGGCCCGCTCGGCGGGCTGCCGGGCTACGATGCGGTGATCCAGGCGATGGCCGGGCTGATGAGCGTGAACGGCGAACGCGACGGCGACGCGACGCGCATCGGCCTGCCGATCGTCGACATGGTCACGGGGCTCAACGCGCTCGCCGGCATCCTGCTGGCGCTCGCGGAGCGCGAGAAGAGCGGGCGCGGGCAGTCGATCGACGTCGCGCTGTACGACTGCGGCGTGTCGCTGCTGCATCCGCACCTGCCGAACTTCTTCGGCTCGGGCCGCGTGCCGGAACGCAGCGGCAACGCGCATCCGAACATCGCGCCGTACGACAGCTACCGCACGGCGACCGTGCCGATCTTCCTCGCGGTCGGCAACGACCGGCAGTTCGCGCGATTGGTCGCGCATCTCGGCGCGCCGGCGCTCGCCGACGATCCGCGCTTCGTCGACAACCGCAGCCGCTGCGCGCACCGGCCCGAGCTGAAGGCCGAGCTGGAAGCGCGGCTCGTCGCGCACGCATGCGAGCCGCTCGCGCGCGACCTGATGGCGGCCGGCGTGCCGTGCGGGCCGGTGCGCACGGTGGCCGACGTCGCGCACGATCCGCATGCGCTGCATCGCAACCTGTTCGTCGAGATCGGCGCGTATCGCGGCACCGCGTCGCCGGTGAAGCTGTCGCGCACGCCGGCCACCTACCGTTCGGCGCCGCCCGCGCTCGGCCGCGACACGCGCGCAGTGCTCGACCGGCTCGGCGTCGATCGCGCGCTTCAGCAGCAACTGCTCGATGCCGGCGTGCTGAAGACGGCAGCCGGCGAGTCGCCGCCCGACTGACACGACGCCGCCGGCCGGCGGCGTGATGCCGGCCACCCGGGAAAGGCGCGCGCGAGTCGCGCCCCCGATCATCACAATATGGAGACATCGATGAGCCGTCCGCAATCCCCGCCCGCAGCACAACCGCGGCCCGGCCGCGCCGCCCTCGCGGCGTTCGTCGGCACCACGATCGAGTGGTACGACTTCTACATCTACGGCACGGCCGCGGCGCTCGTGTTCGGCAAGGTGTTCTTTTCGAGCACGATGGACCCCGGCGTCGCGACGCTGCTCGCGTTCGTCACGTTCTGGGCCGGCTTCGCCGCGCGGCCGCTCGGCGGCATCGTGTTCGGCCATCTCGGCGATCGCGTCGGCCGCAAGACCGCGCTCGTGATCACGCTGGTGATGATGGGGCTCGCGACGACCGGCATCGGCCTGCTGCCCGGTTACGCGTCGATCGGCGTGTGGGCGCCGGCGGGCCTCGTCGCGCTACGCGTGCTGCAGGGCATCGCGGTCGGCGGCGAGTGGGGCGGCGCGGTGCTGATCGCGAGCGAGAATGCGCCGAAGCATCGCAGCATCCTGTATGCGGCGTTCGCGCAGCAAGGCTCGCCCACCGGCAACCTGCTGGCCACTGCGGCATTCTTCGCGCTGAGCGCGCTGCCGACGCCGTCGTTCCTGATGTGGGGCTGGCGTATTCCGTTCCTGCTGTCGGCCGTGCTCGTGATCATCGGCATGGTGATCCGGCTGAGGCTCGAGGAGTCGGTCGACATGCAGCGCGTGCTCGCGCGCAAGCGCACGGTGAAGCTGCCGCTGCGCGACGTCGTGCGCGACCACTGGGTCGTCGTGCTGCTCGCGGCCGGCACGCTGCCGGTGATCAACGTCACGTATTTCCGCAGCACGTTCGCTTTGTCGTGGGCGACGAAGACGCTCGGCTACGCGCAGGGCACGTTCCTCGGCATCCTGTCGATCTCGCTCGTCGTGCAATTCCTGATGCAGCCGGTCGGCGCGTGGTTCGTGTCGAAGGTCGACATGCGGCGCGCGATGTGCTGGATCCTGATTCCGGAAATCGTGCTGATGCCCGTGATGTTCCATGCGCTTGCGACGCGTTCGTACTGGGTCGCCGTCGCGGGCATGTGCATCTCGACGATTCCGTCGGCGATGTTCTACGGCGCGGTCGGCGGCGTGCTCGCGCGCGTGTTTCCGGCCAACATCCGCTATACGGGCCTGTCGCTCGCGTATCAGCTGAGCGCGCTGGTCGTCGGCGGCGGCACGCCGGTGCTCGCGCAGGCGATCCTCAATGCGACCGGCAGCATCGTCGGCGTCGCGATCGCGTCGGGGCTGTACGCGCTCGTGTCGCTGGCGTGCATGCTGGCGCTGCTCAATCGCACCGGATATCGCGCCGACGAACTGTCGAGCGCCGAGCGCAGCGATGCGGCCGAGTGGGGCACCGAAGGCGCGAGCGACGATCGTCCGGTCGGCGAGCCGGCGCAGCCGGACGATCGCGGCACGTTGAAACCGGCGGGTTGAGCGGGGGAGGCCGGAGTGATTCGGCACGCTGGCGATTCGGCAATTCGGTGAGACGGCAATTCGCCGGCGCGGTAGCGCGGTGATTCGGCGCTCCGTCGGCATCGCGCGTCGGACCGAGCGCGCGTGGCGCAGCCTCGACTCGTTCCGATTACGCAGCCCAAAAGCAAACGGCACCGTGCGATCCACGGTGCCGTTCGGGCGTTTGCTTCAAGTCACGACGAGATCGGCGCTGCCGGCCGTCGCGAGTCGAGCGTCGCTTCAGCCTTCCGTCGGCGGCACGTAGCCGGACGCCTGGTCCGCGCCGTCGCCGAAGAAGTACTTCTCCGTCTGCTTCATCAGGTACTGGCGCGCGCGCGGGTCGGCCATGTTCAGGCGGTTTTCGTTGATCAGCATCGTTTGCTGCTTGAGCCAGCCTTGCCATGCTTCCTTCGAGACGCTCTCGTAAATGCGCTTGCCGAGTTCGCCCGGCAGCGGCGGGAAATCGAGGCCTTCGGCTTCCTTGCCGAGCTTCGCGCATTGGATCATTCGAGCCATCGTGTACTTCTCCTGTAATCGGTGTCTGGGGGGAAGGGCAGTCGTGCCTGCGCTCAGAGCTGCTTCATCAGCACGAGCGACTTGCGCTGCCAGTTATAGAGTTTGCGGCGGTCTTCCGGCAGGTCGTCGACGCTGACCTTGACGAAGCCGCGCTTGAGGAACCAGTGCTCGGTGCGCGTCGTGAGCACGAAGATGTGCGTGAGGCCGCGCGCGCGGGCGCGCTGCTCGATGCGCTTGAGCAGGCGTTCGCCGTCGCCCGAGCCCTGCGCTTCCGGCGCGACCGTCAGGCACGCCATCTCGCCGATCTTCTCCTGCTGGTACGGGTACAGCGCCGCGCAGCCGAACAGCACGCCATCGTGCTCGATCACCGAGAAGTGGTCGATGTCGCGTTCGATCTGGTGGCGGCCGCGCCGCACCAGCGTACCGTCGGACTCGAGCGGCTCGATCAGCGACAGGATGCCGCCGACGTCGTCCGGCGTCGCCTCGCGCAGGCTTTCGAGGTTCTCGTACGAGATCATCGTGCCGACGCCGTCGTGCAGGAACAGTTCGAGCAGCATGCTGCCGTCGAGCGACTGCGGGATCAGGTGCGCCCGGGTCACGCCGCCGCGGCATGCGCGGATCGAGTGCTTCAGGAAGAACGCGTCGTCGCCCTGGATGTTGCCGGAATCGAGCAGCTCGGCCGCCGCGTCGAGCGACATTTCGCGCACCAGCTCGCCTTCGTCGTCGACGATGCCGGGCCCGTCGGTGAGGAAGATGATCTTGTCGGCGCGCAGCGCGATCGCGGCCGCCGACGCGACGTCTTCCATCGACAGGTTGAACGCCTCGCCGGTCGGCGAGAAACCGAGCGGCGACAGCAGCACGAGCTTGCGGCTCGCGAGCGAATGACGGATCGATTCGGCGTCGATCTTGCGCACGATGCCCGTGTGCGCGAAATCGACCCCGTCGAGAATCCCCACCGGCCGCGCGGTCACGAAGTTGCCGGACACGACGCTGATGTGCGCGTGCGCCATCGGCGAGTTCGGCAGACCCTGGCTGATCGCGGCCTCGATGTCCAGACGCACTTCGCCGGCCGCTTCCTTCGCCGATTCGAGCGCGCGCGCATCGGTGATGCGCAGCCCGTGCGAAAACTCGGATTCGACGCCGTGCAGGCTCAGCTGCTCCTCGACCTGCGGGCGCGAGCCGTGCACCAGCACGATCTGGATGCCCATCGCCTGCAACAGCGCGATGTCGGACACGAGCGCGTTCAGCAGACCCTGCTGCACCACCTCGCCGCCGAACCCCACGACGAACGTGCTGTTGCGGAACTTGTGGATATAGGGCGCGACGGAGCGCATCCAGTCGACGAACTGCGCGTGGCTGGCGGCCGAATCGTCGGCGGCCGGCGGCGTCGCGGCGCCGGTCTGGGCGGGAGGGAGGTCGGTTTGGGAATTCATGGGCGGGATTATAATGCGCCCCCATGTCGAATGTTTCTAAAAGTCCCGCGCCGACGCGGGCCAATACGCCGTCGGCGAAGCACCCGGATGGTGCGGCCGATGCGCGCGAGCAGCAGGGCCAGCCGTCGCGCCAGCAGCAGGGCACGCCGGCGGGCAAGCCGGCACCCGCACCGCGCGGGCCGCGCAATGACGAACGGCGCGGCGACGCGCGCCAGCCGGCCGCGAAGGGCGCGCCGCAGACAACCGGCGAGCGGGCCCCGCGCCGCGAGCGTGCGCCGCGCGCCGCGGTGGCACCGAATCCCGTCCCGCCGATCACGTACCCCGAAAGCCTGCCCGTGTCGGGCAAGCGCGACGAAATCGCGCGCGCGATCGCCGGTCATCAGGTTGTCATCGTCTGCGGCGAAACCGGCTCGGGCAAGACCACGCAGTTGCCGAAGATCTGTCTCGATCTCGGCCGCGGCCTCGGCGCCGGCGGCACGGGCCTGATCGGCCATACGCAGCCGCGGCGCCTGGCCGCATCGTCGACCGGCCGCCGGATCGCCGAGGAACTCGGCACGCCGTTCGGCGAGGTGGTCGGCTACAAGGTGCGCTTCACCGACAACCTCGCGCCGGGCGCGTCCGTCAAGCTGATGACGGACGGCATCCTGCTCGCCGAGACGCAGACCGATCCGCTGCTGAAGGCGTACGACACGCTGATCATCGACGAGGCGCACGAGCGCAGCCTGAACATCGACTTCCTGCTCGGCTATTTGAAGGAAATCCTGCCGCGGCGGCCGGACCTGAAACTGATCGTCACGTCCGCGACGATCGACGCCGACCGTTTCGCTCGCCATTTCGGCACCGACGAACGTCCGGCGCCCGTGATCGAGGTGAGCGGGCGGCTGTATCCGGTCGAGATGCGCTACCGCCCGGTGGCCGAGGATCGCCCGGCGGTGAAGAACGCCGAAGGCACGGGCGGCCGCGATCGCGTGAAGACCGCGCGCGAAGCCGAGCGCGACCTGATGGACGCGATCGTCGACGCGGTCGACGAGCTGTGCCGCGAAGGCCCCGGTGACGTGCTGGTGTTCCTGCCCGGCGAGCGCGAGATCCGCGAGGCGGCCGAGGCGCTGCGCAAGCACCATCCGCCGCACACCGAGATCCTGCCGCTGTTCGCGCGGCTCTCGGCGGCCGACCAGGACAAGGTGTTCAAGGCGTCGAACGCGCGCCGGATCGTGCTCGCGACCAACGTGGCCGAAACCTCGCTGACGGTGCCGGGCATCCGCTACGTGGTCGACACCGGCCTCGCGCGCGTGAAGCGCTATTCGTACCGGAACAAGGTCGAGCAGCTGCAGGTCGAGTCGATCTCGCAGGCGGCCGCGAACCAGCGTGCGGGCCGCTGCGGCCGCGTGGCCGATGGCGTCTGCATCCGCTTGTACGAGGAAAGCGACTACCAGGCGCGCGCGCGCTTCACCGACCCGGAAATCCTGCGCTCGTCGCTCGCGTCGGTGATCTTGCGGATGAAGTCGCTGCACCTGACGGCGATCGAATCGTTCCCGTTCCTCGAACCGCCGCCCGGCCGCGCGATCGCGGACGGCTACCAGTTGCTCAACGAACTCGGCGCGGTCGACGACGACAACGCGCTGACGCCGCTCGGCCGCGAGTTGGCGCGGCTGCCGCTCGATCCGCGCGTCGGCCGGATGATTCTCGCCGCGCGCGACCAGCAGTCGCTGCGCGAGGTGCTGATCATCGCGAGCGCGCTGTCCGTGCAGGACCCGCGCGACCGCCCGATCGAAGCGCAGGAGCAGGCCGACCACGCGCATCGCCGGTTCGCCGACGAGCGCTCCGAATTCCTGCAGTGGCTGAAGATCTGGACGTGGTTCGAAGAGGCCGTCGCGCACAAGAAATCGAATCGCCAGTTGATCGACGCGTGCCGACAGAACTTCCTGTCGCACCTGCGGCTGCGCGAATGGCGCGACGTCCATTCGCAGCTGCTGACGGTCGTGCGTGAGCACGGCTGGCGACTCAACGAAGTCGAGGCCACCTACGAGCAGATTCATCTGGCCCTGTTGACGGGCCTGCTCGGCAACCTCGGGATGAAGGCCGACGACGATCCGCATTACCTTGGCGCGCGTGGCATCAAGTTCTACCTGTGGCCGGGCTCCGCGCTCGCGAAGAAGGCCGGCCGCTGGGTGATGGCGGCCGAGCTCGTCGAGACGAGCCGGCTGTACGCGCGCTGCCTTGCGAAGATCGAGCCCGAGTGGGTCGAGAAGGTCGGCGCGCACCTGCTGAAGAAATCGTTGTCGGAGCCGCACTGGGAGAAGCGCCCGGCGCAGGTCAGCGCATTCGAGCGCGCGACGCTGTACGGGCTGCCGATCTACCACCGGCGGCGCGTCGCGTTCGGCAAGCAGGACCCGGCGCGCGCCCGCGAGCTGTTCATCCGCGGTGCGCTGGTCGAAGGCGAATTCGACACGAAGCTGCCGTTCTTCGCGCACAACCGCAAGCTGCTCGCCGACATCGAGCAGCTCGAACACAAGTCGCGCCGCCAGGACGTGCTGGTCGACGACGAGCTGATCTACGCGTACTACGACCAGGCGATTCCGGAAGGCATCCACACGGGCGCCGCGTTCGAGCGCTGGTATCGCGACGAGGTGAAGAAGGGCGGCCAGGCGGAGGACAAGCAGCGGCTGCTGTACCTGTCGCGCGACGACCTGATGCGCCACGAGGCGGCCGGCGTGACGACCGACCTGTTTCCGAAGCGCGCGACGATGGCCGGCGTCGAGATGGCGCTCACGTATCACTTCGAGCCGGGCACGCCGCGCGACGGCGTAACGCTCGCGGTGCCGCTCTTCGCGCTGAACCAGGTCGACGCGCGCCGTTGCGAGTGGCTCGTGCCGGGGATGCTGAAGGAAAAGGTGCAACTGCTCCTGAAGTCGCTGCCGCAGAAGCTGCGCCGGCACTGCGTGCCGCTGCCCGAGTACGCGGCCGGCTTCGTCGAGCGGATGGGCCGCGAGCGCTTCGGTGCGGGCGGGCTCGTCGAGGCGCTGATCGCCGACGTGCGCGGCGAGACGCAGGTCGCGATGAAAACGGCCGACTTCAAGCTCGAGACGTTGCCCGCGCACCTGTTCATGAACTTCAAGGTGATCGACGAGCACGGCCGCCAGCTCGCGATGGGGCGCAATCTCGCGCAGCTTCGCCAGGAACTGGGCGCGCAGGCGCAGCAGCAGTTCCAGAAGATCGCGGCGGCGTCGACGATCGCGACCGGCGGCGCCGATGCCGGCGCGGGCGACGCAGGCGACACGCCGGCGCCCGCTGCCGCGCCGGGTTCGGCGGCGAAGGGCGGCAAGCCGGGCAAGGGCGCGGCGCCGCAGACGGCCACCGCGGCGGAAACCGGCGCAACCGCGCTGTACGAGAACCTGACGACGTGGAATTTCGGCAAGCTGCCCGAGCTGCTGGAAATCCGCCGGCGCGGCCAGACGCTGTACGGCTATCCGGCGCTCGTCGACCGCGGCACGCATTGCGACGTCGAGGTGTTCGATTCGCCGGAGGAGGCCGCGCGCATCCACCGGGCCGGCTTGCGGCGGCTGTTCGCGCTGCAGTTGAAGGAGCCGATCAAGTTCCTGGAAAAGAACCTGCCGGGCCTGCGCGAGATGGCGATGCAGTACATGTCGCTCGGCACGCAGGACGAGTTGCGCGACCAGCTGATCGACACGGCGCTCGACCGCGCATGCTTGCAGGACCCGCTGCCTGACGACGACGCGAGCTTCCACGCGCGCCGCGACGAGGGCCGCAGCCGCCTGAACCTGCTCGCGCAGGAAATCGCGCGGCTCGTCGGGCAGATCCTGGCCGAATACGCGGGCCTCGCGAAGAAGCTCGCGCAGGCGAAGCCGTTCGCGCAGGCCCATGCGGATCTGCAGCAGCAACTGGCCGCGCTGGTCGGCAAGCGTTTCGTGATCGACACGCCTTACGCGCAGCTTGCGCACTTCCCGCGCTACCTGAAGGGCATCGCGCTGCGGATCGACAAGCTGAAGGCCGATCCGGCGCGTGACGCGAAGCAGTCGGCCGACCTGCTGCCGCTCGCCCAGCAATACCAGCGCGCGGTGTCGCAGCGCGGCGGCGTCGCCGATGCGCGGCTCGCGGAATTCCGCTGGCTGCTCGAGGAACTGCGGATTTCGCTGTTCGCGCAGGAACTGCGCACGCCGATGCCGGTCTCTGTCAAGCGTCTGCACAAGGTCTGGGAGTCGATGCAGCGCTAGCGCAACTTCGATTGGCCGGGCCGGCCCCGGTCGGCCGCACGGTGCCTGCCGCGGCGGCTCGTCCGGCAGGCGGGGCGTGCGTCGAAGCGGCGCAATGCCGGCCTGGGTCAACCGGCGGGGCCCGCCGAACGTTCTACAATGACTGCTGTTCCACGACGTGAGTCTTCATGCGCACTTTCCTTTCCCTCGGCCGCACGCTCGCGCTGGCCGCCGCCGTCCTGGCGCCCGCCGCCCACGCGAATAACGTGATCGTTCTCAACTCGGCCGAAGCGACGCTTTCCCTGATCGACCAGCAGACCCGCGAAGTCGTTTCCACGATGCCGACCGGCAAGGAACCGCACCATTTGATGGCGACGCCCGACAATGCGTCGCTGATCGTTGCAAATTCGGTCTCGAACAGCCTGATGTTCCTCGATCCGAAGACGGGCAAGCTGCAGCGCACCGTCGAAGGGATCGACGATCCTTACCAGCTCGGTTTCTCGCCCGACCGCAAGTGGTTCGCGGCGGCCGGCCTGCGGCTCGACCGCGTCGACATCTACGGCTACGACGGCCGCGACCTGAAGCTCGTGAAGCGCGTGCCGCTCGCGGTGATGCCGAGCCACCTCGCGTTCACGAAGGACAGCAAGACGCTGCTCGTGTCGCTGCAGGTGTCCGGCGAGATCGCGGCGATCGACCTGCCCACGCAGACGGTCAAATGGAAGATGAAGGTCGGCAAGGTGCCGGCCGGCCTGTGGCTCACGCCGGACGACAAGTTCCTGCTCGTCGGGATGACCGGCGCGGATTACGTCGCGGTCGTCGACTGGCGCAACCAGAAGGTCGTCAAGCAGATCTACACGGGCAAGGGCGCGCACAACTTCCGCTCGCTCGCCGACGGCACGCACGTCGCGGTGACGAACCGCGTCGCGAACACGATCAGCATCATCGACGAGAACACGCTCACCAACGTCGGCGACATCACGGGCCTGTTGCCGGGCCCCGACGACATGGAGCTGTCCGCCGACAAGAAGACGCTGTGGGTGACGTTCCGTTTCGCGAAGAAGGTCGGGATCATCGACCTGGCCTCGCGCAAGCTGGTGCAGACGATCGCCGTCGGCCGCTCGCCGCACGGCATCTACTTCTACGACCGCGCGCCGTGGAGAGCGGCGAACGGCGCGTGACGGGCGGAGGCGAACGATGCTGCACCTGATCGATGCGTTCGTGTCGGACATCCAGACCTGGCTGTACGTCGACGTCGTGCAGCCGCTCCTCTTCAAGTTCAACCTGATGGACTATGACGAGGACACCTACGACGCGCTGTACTGGGTGATCATCGGTGCGCTGCAGATGGTGCTGATGTTCGCGCTGCTGCGCCCGCTCGAGGCGCTGCTGCCGGTTGAGCGCTGGAAGAACCGCCGCGCGGTGCGGGTCGACGTGATCTACACGGCGATCTCGAAGCTCGGCATCTACACGCTGTTCTTCTTCTTCGCGCTGCAGCCGGTGTTCGACAACTTCCAGGCGTGGCTGCGCCTGCACGGCGTCGCGAACGTCAACCTCGACTATCTGTGGCCGGGCGTCACCTCGCAGCCGATCGTCGCGTTCGCGATCTACCTCGTCGTGCTTGATTTCGCCGGCTACTGGTATCACCGCTGGCAACACAAGTTCGGCGTCTGGTGGGAGCTGCACGCGGTCCATCACAGCCAGCGCCAGATGTCGCTGTGGTGCGACGACCGCAACCACCTGCTCGACGACGTGCTGCAGTCGTGCTTCTTCGCGGCGATCGCGCTCGTGATCGGCGTGACGCCGTCGCAGTTCGTCGTGCTCACCGCGGTCACGAACTTCGTGCAGAGCATCCAGCATACGAATGCGCGGCTGTCGTTCGGCTGGCTCGGCGAGCGCCTGCTCGTCAGCCCGATCTTCCACCGCCGCCACCATGCGGTCGGCTATGGCCACGAAGGCACCAAGTACGGCTGCAACTTCGGCGTGCTGTTCCCGTGGTGGGACATGATGTTCGGCACCGCGTCGTGGAGCCGCTCGGTCGAGCCGACCGGCATCCGCGAGCAGGTCGAGGGCGTGTCCTATGGCGACGGCTTCTGGTCGCAGCACGGCCTGGCGTTCGTGCGGATCTTCCGGCGCCTGTTCCCCGCCAAGCGCGGCGCGGCGTCGGCCTGATCCCCTCCGGCCGTTCTCCCGTTGAACGACCCTTCCACGCGGCCCGCATGCGCTTTGGCGCATGCGGGCCGCGTGGTTTATCCTTTCCCCGTTTTTCTCCGTCAATCCAGATTCCATAGGCTCGTATGAACGACTTGCTGCGTTCCTTCGTCCGGGCGCTCGCCAGCGCGCTGCACCCGCGCATGCTGTGGCTCACCCTGATGCCGTTCGTCGTGTCGGCGCTGCTGTGGGGTGCCGTGCTGTGGTTCTCTTGGCAGACGCTGCTGGACCTCGCGCGCGGCGCGCTCGACGGCTTCGTGCTGACGGCCATGCTGTATCGCGCGTTCGACGCGATCGGCATGTCGCAGCTGCATGCGGTCGTCGCGCCGTTCGTGGTCGTGTCGCTTGCGATCCCGCTGATCGTGCTGACCGTGCTGCTGCTGATCGCGACGATCTCGATGCCGGTCGTGATCAAGCACCTGTCGAATCGCCAGTTCGCGGCACTCGAAGCGAGGCGGGGCGGCACCTTCTTCGGCAGCGTGGTCAATTCGCTCGGCGCGGCGATCGTCGGCGTCGTGCTGCTCGTCGTCACGATCCCGCTGTGGCTGATTCCGCCGTTCTTCGCGCTGCTGCCGCCGGTGATCTGGGGCTGGCTCACGTACCGCGTGATGACCTACGACGCGCTCGCGCTGCACGCGAGCCGCGACGAGCGCCGCGCGCTGGTGCGCCGGCACCGCTGGCCGCTGATCGGCATCGGCGTCGCGACCGGGCTGCTTGGCACCGTGCCGACCTTCGTGTGGGTCTCGTCGGTCTGGATGATGGTGCTGTTCCCGTTCGTCGCGGCCGCCATGATCTGGGTTTACGCTTTCATCCTCGTCTTCTCGGCGCTGTGGTTCGGGCACTACTGCCTGCGCGCGCTGGAGGACCTGCGCGCGAGTGCGCGCGCCACCGCAATCGACATGGGGCAGGCATGAGCATCGGCATCATCATCATCGGCGACGAAATCCTTTCGGGCCGCCGGCAGGACAAGCATCTGGCGAAGGTCATCGAGCTGCTCGGCGCGCGCGGCCTCGCGCTCGACTGGGCCGAATACGTCGGCGACGATCCGGCGCGCATCACCGCGACGCTCGCGCGCGCGATCGCGTCGGGCGACATCGTGTTCTCGACGGGCGGGATCGGCGCGACGCCGGACGACCATACGCGCCAGTGCGCGGCCGCCGCGCTCGGCGTGCCGCTCGAGCTGCATCCGGAGGCGAAGGCGTTGATTTCGGAGCGCATTCGCGAAACGCATACCGATCCGGCCGCGCCGGTCGATTTCGATTCCCCGGAGAACCAGCATCGCTTCAACATGGGCGTGTTCCCGGCGGGCGCGACGATCATCCCGAACGGCTACAACCGGATTCCCGGCTTCTCGGTCGGCGATCTGCATTTCGTGCCGGGCTTCCCGGTGATGGCGTGGCCGATGATCGAATGGGTGCTCGATACGAAGTACGCGCACCTGCATCACGCGACGCCGCATGCCGAGCGCTCGCTGTACGTGTTCGAGCTGCCGGAATCGACGCTCACGCCGTTGATGGAGAAGATCGAGCGCGATTTCCCCGGTGTGCGCGTGTTCAGCCTGCCGAGCGTCGGCGACGCGGAGCGCGGGGGCATCTATGCGCGCCGTCACATCGATCTCGGCGTGAAGGGCGAGCCGGAAGCGGTCGCGGCCGCGTTCGTGAAGCTGCGCGAAGGCGTGCACCTGCTCGGCGGCGACGTCGTCGAGCCCGATACGCCGCGCGCCTGAGCGGCCTGCCACGCCGCCTTGTCAAAAGCAACGGGCCGCGCAACGCGGCCCGTCATCGGCATGTCATCGCCCGGCTCGACGATGAGGTCGTCGCAGCCGGCGTGAGCGGCGCGCGCTCAGGCGCCGATCCACGGCAGTTTGCGGAAGCACCAGCCGTCGACCGTCTTGCGGTGGCCTTCGGCGTCCTTCGCGCCTTCGAAGCCTTCGAGCAGGTCGAACGCTTTCGTGAAGCCGGCCTGCGCGGACGCGACCGCGGCGAGCTTCGAGCGCGCGGCGCTGCGGCACAGGAACAGGATGGGCGTATCGGCCGGGAGGGCCGCCTTCAGTTCGTTGACGAATTCGGCGTTCGGCACGCCGCCCGGGTAACGCGTCCATTCGAGGTGCAGGTACTGGCCGTCGCCGACGAGCGGGCGGCCGATCCAGTCGAGCTCGGCGCGGGTGCGCACATCGACGAGGCGCGCCGACGGGTCGAGCTGCAGCAGTTCGAATGCTTCGACCGGCAGCAGCGCGCCGGCATAGTTGAGCGCGCCTTGTGCGCGGCGTTCGTCGGCCTTCGCGTAAAGCTGGTCCAGCGTACTCATGGCAGAGGTCTCCGTATCGGTCAAACGATCATTCTAGCGCGACGTCGCGGCACGGACGTCCGCAGGCGACACGGTGCATGGGCCGTACACGCGCTCACCAAAAGAGTGCAGAATGGCGCGAACGCACCAAAATGTCTCGCTCGAAGCGACGGCGCTCGATGATTGCACCACGTCGGTGCTTTCGGGGCGGGACCGATGGCGGGTAAAGCCCCGGAATCGCGCAGCGCAGCCCTGTCGTGGCGAGCCCTGACGCGATTCGCGCCGATCCTGCATGAAGGTGGCACGGAAGCTGCTATATAGAATTCGGTCGAATCGGGGCGCGCTGCGCCAAAGCAAGACCCCGATCAGCTCGATAAACGAGGCGGTTTCCCAGTCCGCCGGAATTGTTCAATCAGGAGAAGAGGTTATGAGTAAAACCGTCGCCGACGTCATGCAGCTCGTGAAGGACGAGGACGTCAAGTTTGTCGATTTCCGCTTCACGGATACGCGCGGCAAGGAACAGCACGTGTCGGTGCCGGTTTCGGCGTTTGACGAAGACAAGTTCGAAAGCGGCCATGCATTCGACGGTTCGTCGATCGCGGGCTGGAAGGGCATCGAGGCGTCGGACATGCTGCTCATGCCGGACCCGACCGCTGCCTTCGTCGACCCGTTCTACGAAGAGTCGACCCTCGTGCTGACCTGCGACGTGGTCGAGCCGGCCGACGGCAAGGGCTACGAGCGCGACCCGCGTTCGCTCGCGAAGCGCGCGGAAGCCTACCTTAAGAGCACGGGTATCGGCGACACGGCGTACTTCGGTCCGGAACCGGAATTCTTCATTTTCGACTCGGTCCAGTGGAACACGGACATGTCGGGCTGCTTCGTGAAGATCAACTCGGAAGAAGCACCGTGGTCGGCCGGCAAGGAATTCGAAGGCGGCAACACCGGCCACCGTCCGGGCACAAAGGGCGGCTACTTCCCGGTCGCGCCGGTCGACACGTTCCAGGACATGCGTTCGGAAATGTGCCTGCTGCTCGAACAGCTCGGCATCCCGGTCGAAGTGCACCACCACGAAGTGGCGGGCCAGGGCCAGAACGAAATCGGCACGAAGTTCTCGACGCTGGTTCAGCGCGCCGACTGGACGCAATGGTCGAAGTACATCATCCATAACGTCGCGCACTCGTACGGCAAGACGGCGACGTTCATGCCGAAGCCGGTCGTCGGCGACAACGGTTCGGGCATGCACGTTCACCAGTCGATCTGGAAGGACGGCCAGAACCTGTTCGCGGGCAACGGCTACGCCGGCCTGTCGGAACTGGCGCTGTTCTACATCGGCGGCATCATCAAGCACGCCCGTGCGCTGAACGCGATCACGAACCCGACGACGAACTCGTACAAGCGTCTGGTCCCGCACTTCGAAGCACCGGTCAAGCTCGCCTACTCGGCACGCAACCGTTCGGCATCGATCCGCATTCCGCACGTGTCGAACCCGAAGGGCCGCCGTATCGAAACGCGCTTCCCGGACCCGATGGCGAACCCGTACCTGTTGTTCTCGGCGCTGATGATGGCCGGCCTCGACGGGATCCAGAACAAGATCCATCCGGGCGAGGCAGCGGACAAGAACCTGTACGACCTGCCGCCGGAAGAGGATGCAAAGATCCCGACCGTCTGCGCAGGCCTCGACCAGGCACTGGAAGCGCTCGACAAGGATCGCGAGTTCCTGACCCGTGGCGGCGTGTTCACGGACAGCATGCTCGACGCGTACCTCGCGCTGAAGGAGCAGGAGCTGGCGAAGTTCCGCATGACGACGCACCCGATCGAGTTCGAGATGTACTACTCGCTCTAATCGGCGATGGCGCTTCGATTCAGCGCCGTCATGCCGGTTCGTTCCCGTCGCGCGGCTGGCGGCGGGAACGGCGGAGTCTGAAAGGGGACGGCGTCCGGCCGTCCCTTTTTTGTTCCGACGATTTTCATTTTCTGGCCCGGTGAGGCGCGACAAGCACGCAGATGGTTCTGAAGAATCTGATCAAGGCGAAAACGGGGCAACCCGAACGACTGACGGACGACGAGCGGCTCGCGCGCTCGGGTCTGCTGGCGGGGCTCGAAGCGCTGCCGACGGTCGTGATCGTGCTCGACCGCAAGACGCTGCGGGTCGCGTTCGCGAACCCGTCCGCGGAGGCGATGCTCGACATCTCGCGGCGGCAGCTCGCGCAGCGGCCGTGGGGCGAAATTTTCCCGAACGCGAACGAGCTTGCGTCGACGATCACCGCGATCGGCCAGGAACGCTTTCACGCGACGCACCTCGATACGGTGCTCGACCGGCCCGGCCGCGAACCGCTGCATGTGCATGCGATCGTCGGCTTCCTCGAGAGCGCGCCCGATTTCGTGCTCGTCGAGCTGTTCGAGAACGAACGGCAGTCGCGCACCGATCGGGAAGAGCGCATCCACGACCTGACCGCGGTCAACAAGCAACTGATCCGCAACCTCGCGCACGAGATCAAGAACCCGCTCGGCGGCATTCGCGGCGCAGCCCAGCTGCTCGAATTCGAACTGGGCGAGCGCGAGCGCGGCGAGTTGCGCGAATACACGCAGGTGATCATCAAGGAGTCCGATCGCCTGCAGACGCTCGTCGACCGGCTGCTGGAGCCGCACCGGCATCCGCACATCGTCGGCGACGTGAACATTCATGAAGTGTGCGAACGCGTGCGCGCGGTGATGCTCGCGGAGTTCCCGCGCGGGCTCACGATCGAGCGCGATTACGACGTGAGCGTGCCGGACCTGCGCGGCGACAAGGAGCAGTTGATCCAGGCGCTGCTCAACATCGTGCGCAACGCCGCGCAGGCGCTGCGCGAGCGGATCGCGCAGGGCGACGCGAAGATCGAGCTGCGCACGCGCATCGCGCGCAAGATCACGATCGCGAAGCGCCTGTACAAGCTGGCACTGGACTTGCACGTGGTCGACAACGGGCCCGGCATTCCGGAAGAGATCCGCGACCGGATCTTCTACCCGCTCGTGTCCGGACGCGACGACGGCAGCGGCCTCGGCCTCACGCTCGCACAGACGTTCGTGCAGCAGCACGACGGGATGATCGAGGTCGAAAGCCGGCCCGGACGTACCGAATTTCAGATTCTGCTGCCGCTCGACCATTGAGCGGCGACAGTGCGATTCACCCATACCTGACCGACCTATGAAGCCGATCTGGATAGTAGACGACGACCAATCGATCCGCTGGGTGCTTGAAAAGGCACTCGCCCGGGACAGCTTCGCGACGAAGAGCTTCGCGAACGTGCGCGATGCGCTGGCCGCGCTCGACCACGAGACGCCGCAGGTGCTCGTGTCCGACATCCGGATGCCGGGCGGCTCGGGCCTCGAGTTGCTGCAGGCGATGCACGAGCGGCTGCCGGGTCTGCCCGTCATCATCATGACGGCGTTCTCCGATCTCGACAGCGCCGTCGCGGCGTTCCAGGGCGGCGCGTTCGAATACCTCGCGAAGCCGTTCGACGTCGACAAGGCGGTCGAGCTGATTCGCCGTGCAGTGGAAGAAAGCCTGCGCGGCGGCGCGCCGCAGGACGAGCGCGTGGCCGAGGCGCCCGAGATGCTCGGCCAGGCGCCCGCGATGCAGGACATGTTCCGCGCGATCGGCCGCTTGTCGCATTCGGCCGCGACCGTGCTGATCACCGGCGAGTCGGGCACCGGCAAGGAACTCGTCGCGCGGGCGCTGCACCGTCACAGCCCGCGTGCGAACGGACCGTTCATCGCGCTGAACACGGCGGCGATTCCGAAGGATCTGCTTGAATCCGAACTGTTCGGCCACGAGCGCGGCGCGTTCACCGGCGCGCAGACGACGCGCCAGGGCCGCTTCGAGCAGGCCGAGAACGGCACGCTGTTCCTCGACGAAATCGGCGACATGCCGTTCGATCTGCAGACGCGCCTGTTGCGCGTGCTGTCGGACGGGCAGTTCTACCGCGTCGGCGGGCACAACCCGCTGCGCGCGAACGTGCGCGTGATCGCCGCGACGCACCAGAATCTCGAGTCGCGCGTGCGGCAGGGGCTGTTCCGCGAGGACCTTTACCACCGGCTCAACGTGATCCGGCTGCGTCTGCCGCCGCTGCGCGAACGCAGCGAGGACATCGCGCTGCTCACGCGCCACTTCCTGCAGAAGAGCGCGCGCGATCTCGGCGTCGAGCCGAAGCGCGTGTCCGACGACGCGCTCGCGTACCTGACGTCGCTGCCGTTTCCCGGCAACGTGCGGCAGCTCGAGAATCTCGCGAACTGGCTGACCGTGATGGCGCCCGCGCAGACGGTCGAGATCAAGGATCTGCCGCCCGACCTCGTGCCGGCCGGTGCGCCGGTCGTCGCGACGGGCGACGGCGCGGACGCGCACGGCAGCGGCGGTCACGCGGCCGCGGTGCCTTCCGCGATCGGTGCAGCGCCGACGGCCGCGCCCGTCGCGAGCGCGGCGAACGGCAGCGCGCCGGCCGGCTACCCGTTGTGGGAGCACGGGCTGCGCACCGAAGTCGCGCGGCTGTTGCGCGAGAACTCGGCCGACGTGATGGACGAACTCGCACGCCGCTTCGAAGCCGCCGTGATCCGTGAGGCGCTCGACTTCACGCGCGGTCGCAAGGTCGAGGCCGCGGAGCGGCTCGGGATCGGCCGCAACACGATCACGCGCAAGATCCAGGAACTCCATCTGGAGCCCTGAGCACGATTCGCGGCATGCGCGGGCCCGCGCATGCCGCGATCGGACATAATCGCGGTTTGCATGCAGCTTGCCATTCCGCGATCCTCAATGTCCGAATCCTTCCGCTGGCCCGCCGGGGCCGACCCGTTCCGTTTCCTCGAAGCACTCGACAGCAAGCGCGCCCGCACGTGGGTCGACGAGCAGAATGCGCGCACCCGCGCCGCGCTGCGCGACGACGATGCCTATCGCGCGCTGACCGCGCGTCTCGCGAAAGCGTATCTGCCGCGCGAACGCCCGGTGATTCCGACCCGCTGGCGCGACTGGGCGTACGACCTGTGGCAGGACGATCTTCATCCGAAGGGGCTGTGGCGCCGCACGCGCTGGGCCGACTGGCGGGCCGGCCAGCCGGCCTGGGAAACGCTGCTCGACATCGACGCGCTCGGCGCCGAAGAGGGCGAGTCGTGGGTGTTCGAGCAGGAGGCGATCCTGTATCCGGACGGCGATCGCGTGCTGCTGTCGCTGTCGCCGGGCGGCGCCGATGCGGTCGTCGTGCGCGAATTCGATCTCGTCGAGCGCCGGTTCGTCGACGGCGGTTTCACGATCGACGCGCCGGGCCATCACACGGTCGGCTGGATCGACCGCGATACCGTGTACGTGAGCTGGGATCGCGGCGAAGCGCATGCGACCGCCGCCGGCTATCCGTATGAGGCGCGGCGCTGGGTGCGCGGCACGGCGCTTGCCGAGGCGCCCGTCGTGTTCAGCGGCGAACCGGACGACATCAGCGCAGGCGCGTGGTACGACCCGATCGACCGCCGCCACGTCGCGTGGCGCAGCGTCGATTTCTTCGACGCACACGCGTACTGGTTGACCGACGCGGGCGAATGGGCGCGCTACGACGTGCCGACGCATGTCGAGGTCGGGTTCTGGGAGGGCTGGCTCGTGCTGGAGCCGCGCCTTGACTGGGATTGCGACGGCGTGCGCCACGCGGGCGGCTCGCTGCTCGCGATTCGCGAAGAGGCGTTCCTCGCCGGCGCGCGCGAATTCACGACGCTGTTCGCGCCGCGGCCGACGACGTCCGCCTGTACGTGGACGCACACGCGCACGACGCTGATCGCCAGCTGGCTCGACGACGTGCACAACCGCACGATGCTGTGGCAGCCGCGGCAGGCCGACGACGGGGCGTGGACGTGGGACGCGCGGCCGTTCGACTGGCCCGGCGACGCGCAGATCGACGTCGAGCCCGTCGAATCGACGCTGAACGACGAGGTGTACGTCGACGTCGACACCTATCTCGATCCGCCCGAATGCTGGCTGGCCGATCTGGCCGACCGCGCGGACGATGCACCGTCGCGCCGCGTGCTGCTCGACCGGCCGCCGGTGCAGTTCGACGCCGCCGGGCTGGTCGTACGCCGCGCGAGCGCGCGTTCGCGCGACGGCACGGTCGTGCCGTACACGCTGATCGGGCCGCGCGATGCGCTCGACGCACCTGAAGGCGTGGCGTGCGTCGCGCGGCCGTGCCTGCTGTCGGGCTATGGCGGCTTCGCGATCCCGAACCTGCCGGGCTACAGCGATGCGTTCGGCATCGGCTGGCTCGAACGCGGCGGCGTGATGGCGTTCGCGCACATCCGCGGCGGCGGCGAGTTCGGACCGCGCTGGCATACCGACGCGCAGCGCGAACACCGCCAGCGTTCGTTCGACGATTTCATCGCAGTGGCCGAGGATCTGGTTGCGACCGGCGTGACGAGCGCCGCGCAGTTGGGGATCGAGGGCGGCAGCAACGGCGGGCTGCTGGTCGCCGCGTGCATGATGCAGCGGCCGGAGTTGTTCGGCGCGGTGCTGTGCCGCGTGCCGCTGCTCGACATGCAGCGCTATCCGAAGCTGCACGCGGGCGCCGCATGGCTCGACGAATACGGCGATCCGGACGATCCGCGCGAAGGCGCGGCGCTGGCAGCGTATTCGCCCTATCACCGCGTGCGCGAAGGTGTCGTGTATCCGCCGTTGCTGCTGACGACGTCGACCCGCGACGACCGTGTCCATCCAGCGCATGCACGCAAGATGGCCGCGCGCATGCAGGCGCTCGGTCACGAACGGGTGTGGTACTGGGAGAACACCGACGGCGGCCACGGCAGCGCCGACGATCTCGAACGCGCGGAAGCCGATGCGGCCGAATTCGGCTTCCTGTGGGCCCATCTCGGGCCGGCGCCCGCGCGGCGCTGATCGCGCGCGGGCCCTGGACGATCAGCCGACGATCGCGACGACGGGCGTGTGGTCGGACGGCTGTTCCCACGTGCGCGGCACGCGATCGACTTCGCACGATGCGCAGGTCGCCGCGAGCGCCGGCGACAGCAGGATGTGGTCGATGCGCAGCCCCGCATTGCGGCGGAACGCCATCATCCGGTAGTCCCACCACGTGAAGGTTTTCTCGGGTTGCTCGAAGCGGCGGAACGCATCGACGAAGCCGAGTTCGATCAGTTGCGCGAAGTGCGCGCGCTCCTGCGGCGACACGAGGTTCTGGCCTTCCCATTTCGCGGGATCGTGCACGTCGCGGTCTTCCGGCGCGATGTTGTAGTCGCCGAGCAGCGCGAGCTTCGGGTAGCGCTGCAGCTCGGTGCGCAGCCATGCCTGCAGCGCGTCGAGCCACTGCATCTTGTAGACGAACTTGTCGGAGTCGAGCGCCTGGCCGTTCGGGAAGTAGGCGGACACGATGCGCACGCCGTCGACCGTCGCGGCGATCACGCGCTGCTGCGGGTCGTCGAAGCCGGGGATGTTGCGCACGACGTCCGATTCGTCGACGGCGAGCGTGTCGCGCACGAGGATCGCGACGCCGTTGTAGGTCTTCTGGCCCGTGAACCAGCTGCGGTAGCCGACCGCCTCGAGATCGGCGCGCGGGAATTTCTCGTCCGGCAGCTTCAGTTCCTGCAGGCACAGGACGTCGGTGCCGCTTTGCGCGAGCCAGTCGAGCACGTGCTGTTTGCGGACGTTGAGCGAGTTGACGTTCCAGGTGGCTATTTTCATGAACGGGAGGGGCGTGCGGCGTGAATTCGGAGGCCGTCATCTTACCGCGAGCATGGGGTGCGAACGCGGGTGTCATGCAGGGTCACGCATCGTCGCGCGAGGAGGGGAGGCAGAAATTGTGACAAAAGTATTGACGTGAGTACTTCCTCACCCTATAATTTATTTCTCTGACGCGGGGTGGAGCAGTCTGGCAGCTCGTCGGGCTCATAACCCGAAGGTCACAGGTTCAAATCCTGTCCCCGCAACCAAGCACACCAGACGATGTGCCGCGCAATTGACCGATGCGCACCTCGTCCACGAAAAACCCGGCTCCATGCCGGGTTTTTTGTTTTCCGCGTCCGCCCGTTATTTCGGCGCGCCCGGGCTCCCGGGCAGGAAGCCGTTCTCCAACAGATAGGTCGTCGTGTTGACCAGCGTGGCCCGCGCGTTCGGCGTGCCCGACAGCACCGCGCACTTGTCCTTGCCCGTATTCAGCCGGATCGACCGCTCGGTCGTCGGGTAGTCCACATCCTTCAGGTAGAAATGCGGCAGCGACGTCATGTAGCGCGCATACGGCACGCACGGCCGCTGCATCGGGTCCTTCGACGCGGCGTTGAACGGGAAGTACTCGTCGAACAGGTACGCCGAGCTCGACAGGCCGCCCCAGTCCGCCGGCACCGCGATACTGCCGGTCGGCGTCGTGGCGCCGGTGGCGACGTCCGTGATGAAGCCGTCGACGGTCGAGCGCCCGTCGCTGCGATTGGCCTGTGTCACGGTGACCTGCAGCCGATAGGCGTGGCCGGTTTTCCACGGGTAGGCGATCGAGCACGACGTGCCGGAGCCGCCGTCGGCGCCGCCGCGGCAATTCGCCGACAGCGGCGCCGTGCCGGTGCCGAACGCGCTGAAGATCACCACGTTGGTGCTGCGGGTGCGCGGCTGGATGCCGGTGTAGATCGCGTGCCCGCCGTGTTGCGACGACAACTGGTTGGCCCAGTAGTAACTGGCGTTGACCTGGGTCGGCACGACTTCGGGCGTGATCTCCCACGTCATCCGATCGAAGCCGTCCCTGGGCGTCGAGGCGGCCGATGCGGTGATGCTGGGGTCCGCGTGCGCGTTGAGCGTGGCCGACACGGCGAGCAGCGCGCCGAACACGGTGCTGAGTCTTTTCATGTTCCTGTTTCCGGTTGGTGGAAAAAGAGACCGCGACGAGCAGCGTCGAGTGCGGTGCCGCTGCTCGTGTACCAATTTGCGGTCACTTTATTACCAATGGATAACCCCTCGTGTCGGCGCGCCGGCGTGAAGCGAGCCGCGTGATTCGTGGGTCGTTCGTGCCGGGCCCGTGTGGTGGGCGAGAGCAGGGCGTCGGCCGAGCGACGACGCGCGCGCCGGGAGAGTGAATCCCGGCGCGCGGAACAATGCGGCGATGCCGTGTGGCGACGGTGTTCTTTGCGCGATGGCGCGCGTCGTTCAGCACGCCGCCCACTCGACGGCTGCTTTCGCATGCAGCGCGGTCGTATCGAATACCGGCAGCGGCGAGTCGTCCGCACCGATCAGCAGCGTGATTTCCGTGCAGCCGAGGATCACGGCCTGCGCGCCGCGCTGAGCCAGTCCATCGATGATCGACACGTACGTGGCGCGCGATTCCTCCGAGATGACACCGTGGCACAGCTCGTCGTAGATGATCCGGTGCACGTCGTCGCGCCCGCGTTCGTCCGGCACCAGCACGTCGAGCCCGAACTTCTCGCGCAGCCGCGCCGCATAGAACGGCAGTTCCATCGTGTAGCGCGTACCGAGCAGCGCGACGCGCTCGACGCCCGCGGCGCGCAGCGCGCTGCCGGTCGGATCGGCGATATGCAGGAACGGCAGCGTCACCGCGGCCTCGATCGCGTCGTGCACGCGATGCATCGTATTGGTCGTCAGGACGACGAGATCGGCGCCGGCCGCTTCGAGCCGCCGCGCCGCGTCGGCCATCCGTTCGCCGAGCGCGGCCCAGTCGTGCATGCGCTGCAGCGCTTCGATTTCGGCGAAGTCGACCGTGACCAGCACGCTCTTTGCGTTGTGATGGCCGCCGTGCAATGCCTTCGAGTGCCGGTTGATCATCCGGTAGTACTCGGCCGACGATTCCCAGCTCATGCCGCCGATCAGTCCGATCGTCTTCATCCGTCACCTTTGGATTTCGTGTGTCGCGGCAGACGAGTATAGGTGCCGCTGCCCGTGCCCGGCCGGTACGATCCGCGCGAACCGGGCCGGTACGGCGCAGTCGGCGCCAGGCGGCCAGCTGCGGGACGGCTGGCTGCGGCCGGCGGGCTACGGACATACGCGACAGTTGAAACCGGCACTGTGTTTTTGTACAGTATCGGCACCGTGAGCCCGACCACCATCCTGCCTGCCGATCTACCCACGCCACCGCCCGGCGACGCGCCGCCGCGCATGCGCAAGATCATTCATTGCGACTGCGACTGCTTCTACGCGTCGGTCGAGATGCGCGACGACCCGTCGCTGCGCAACCGGCCGCTCGCGGTCGGCGGTCGCCCCGACCAGCGCGGCGTGATCGCGACCTGTAACTACGAGGCGCGGCGCTACGGCGTGCATTCGGCGATGTCGTCCGCGCTGGCGATGCGCAAGTGCCCGGACCTGCTGATCCTGCCGTCCGCGATGGACAAGTATCGCGCGGCGTCGCGGCAGATCATGGCGATCTATCGCGACTACACGCCGGACGTCGAGCCGCTGTCGCTCGACGAGGCGTACCTCGACGTCAGCGGGTCCGAACGTTGCCAGGGCAGTGCGACGCTGATTGCGCGCGAGATCCGCGAGCGCGTGCGCGATACGGTCGGCGTGACCGTGTCGGCGGGCGTCGCGCCGAACAAGTTCATCGCGAAGATCGCGTCCGACTGGAACAAGCCCGACGGGCTGTTCGTCGTGCGGCCGCACGAGATCGACGCGTTCGTCGCGGCGCTGCCGGTGCGCAAGCTGCACGGCGTCGGCAAGGTGACGGCCACGCGGCTCGACCGGCTCGGCATCCAGACCTGCGCGCAATTGCGCGACTGGCCGCTGATCGACCTGCACCGCGAGTTCGGCGCGTTCGGGCGGCGGCTGTACGAACTGTCGCGCGGGATCGACGAGCGGCCTGTGCAGGCCGACCAGGAGCGCAAGTCGGTCAGCGTCGAGACGACCTACGTGACCGACCTGACGACGCTCGAACAATGCGCGGACGAAATCCGTCGCCTCGTCGTGCAACTCGACGCGCGGATCGATCGCGCGGGCGCCGCGCGGTCGATCCGCAAGCTGTACGTGAAGATCCGCTTCGCCGATTTCCAGCGCACGACGGTCGAGTGCGTGGCCGACGCGACGAATGCCGAGACGGCCGTCACGCTGCTCGCGAAGGGGTTGTTGCGGCGCGCGCAGCCGGTGCGGCTGCTCGGCGTCGGCGTGCGCATCGACGAGGATACGGCCGAACGCCACGGGCAATTTCTGCTGTTCGACGACGAAGTGGGCGACGACACGCCCGCGCCATGAAAAAAGGCACCGCCGAAGCGGTGCCTGTCGATGCAGCCTGAACAACTGGAAGGGCCGGGCAGCGCGCTCAGTGCGCGGACGCGGCCATCCCGTTGTGGCGCAGCAGCGCGTCGATCTGCGGCTCGCGGCCGCGGAACGCCTTGAACGACTCCATCGCCGGGCGGCTACCGCCGACCTCGAGGATTTCGCGGCGATAGCGCGTGCCGGTTGCCGCGTCGAGCACGCTGCCGCTGGCGGCGGCCGCTTCCTCGAACGCCGCGTACGCATCGGCCGACAGCACTTCGGCCCACTTGTAGCTGTAGTAGCCGGCCGCATAGCCGCCCGCGAAGATGTGGCTGAACGTGTTCGGCCAGCGCGAGAACGCCGCCTGCGGGATCACGTGATAGCGCTCGTTGATCTCGCGCGCGAACGCGGTCACGCCGGTGGCGCCGGCCGGGTCGAAGTCGACGTGCAGCAGCATGTCGAACATCGAGAACACGATCTGGCGCAGCGTGCCGAGCCCGCTCTGGAAGTTCTTCGCGGCGATCATCTTGTCGAACAGCTCGCGCGGCAGCGACGCGCCCGTATCGACGTGCGACGACATCGACGACAGCACGTCCCATTCCCAGCAGAAGTTTTCCATGAACTGCGACGGCAGTTCGACCGCATCCCATTCGACACCGTTGATGCCCGACACGCCGAGCTCGTCGACGCGCGTGAGCATGTGATGCAGCCCGTGGCCGAATTCATGGAACAGCGTGATCACTTCGTCGTGCGTGAAGCACGCGGGCTTGCCGCCGACCGGCGCGGAGAAGTTGCAGGTCAGGTACGCGACGGGCGTCTGCACGTCGCTGCCGCGCTTCGCGCGCGAACGCGCGTCGTCCATCCAGGCGCCGCCGCGCTTGCCTTCGCGTGCGTACAGGTCGAGATAGAACTGCGCGACGAGCGAGCCGTCGCGGTTCTCGACGCGGAAGAAGCGCACGTCCTTGTGCCATACCGGCGCGTCGTCCGGCTTGATCTTCACGCCGAACAGCGTTTCGGTGACGGTGAACAGGCCCTTCAGCGCGGCCGGTTCCGGGAAGTACTGCTTGACCTCGTTTTCCGAGAACGCATAGCGCTGCTGGCGCAGCTTTTCGGCCGCGTATGCGACGTCCCACGGCGCGAGTTCGGCGAGGCCGAGCTCCTTCGCGGCGAACGTGCGCAGCTCGTCCCAGTCCTTGTCCGCGTGCGGGCGCGCGCGCGTCGCGAGATCCTCGAGGAATGCGATCACCTGCTGCGGCGATTCGGCCATCTTCGGCGCGAGCGACACTTCGGCGAAGTTGCGGTAGCCGAGCATCTGCGCTTCTTCGCGGCGCAGCTTCAGCGCGTCGACGACGATCGCCGTGTTGTCCCATTCGGTCTTGCCGTCGCCGTACTGCGGCCCGAGCTCCGACGCGCGCGTCGCATAGGCGCGGTAGAGCGTCTCGCGCAGCGCGCGGTTGTCCGCGTACTGCAGCACCGGGAAGTACGACGGGAAATGCAGCGTGAATTTCCAGCCTTCCTTGCCGTCCTTCTGAGCGGCTTCGCGAGCAGCCTCGATCGCGTCGCCGGGCAGGCCAGCCAGCTCGGCTTCGTCGGTGACGAAGTACGCGTACGCGTTGGTTGCATCGAGCACGTGATCGGAGAATGCCTTCGACAGCGCGGCCTGCTGTTCCTGCAGTTCCGCGAAGCGCGGCTTCTGGTCCTCGGGCAGCTCGGCGCCCGACAGGCGGAAGTCGCGCAGCGCATTGTCGAGGATCTTCTTGCGCTCGGCGGACAACGTCGCGTATTCGGCGCTCGCGGCGATCGCCTTGTACTTTTCGTACAGCGCGAGATTCTGGCCGACGCTCGACCAGAACTCGGTCACGCGCGGCAGGTTTTCACCGTAGGCGGCGCGCAGTTCGGGCGTGTCGGCGACCGCATTCAGATGGCCGACGATGCCCCATGCGCGGCCGAGCGGCTCCGTGGCCTGCTCGACCGTCTCGACGACGGCGGCCCAGGTCGACGGCGTGTCGCTCGCGCTCGCCGCTTCGACCGCGCGGCTGGCGGCGTCGAGCAGCGTATCGAGCGCGGGCGTCACGTGTTCCGGGCGGATCTCGCCGAAACGGGGCAGGCCGGAGAAGTCGAGGAGCGGATTGGTGTTGGCGCTGGCGGACATAAGACTCCCTGTCTGTTGCCGGATGAACCGGGATGAAAAGGGTGAGGCGCGATGAAGCGGCGCCCGATACCGACATTATTGGGGCGCATCGTGCGCTTTCCAATCGTTAGTTTCTAATGACGCGATTGACGCAGGGTCGGATGTGGGCGCCCGGCCAGGGGCGCCCGGCCAGGGGCGGCCGGCCAAGGGTGACCGGCGGCGGGCGAGCAGCGAGGTGCATCGGCGCGCCGGCCGGCGCGATGCAGCCGCGCGATTGCGGCTGGCGAGGCGCCGGCGCGCGGACCGCGCACCGGCTCGGCAAAGGCAGCGTCAGGCCGCGGCGGCGGCGCGTTCGGCGGATTCGATCGTGTTGATCAGCAGCATCGTGATGGTCATCGGGCCGACGCCGCCCGGCACCGGCGTAATGTAGCCGGCGACTTCCTTCACGCCCGCGAAATCGACGTCGCCGCACAGCTTGCCCGCGTCGTCACGGTTCATGCCGACGTCGATCACCGTCGCGCCCGGCTTCACCATGTCGGCGGTCAGGATGTTGCGCTTGCCGACCGCGGCGACCACGATGTCGGCCTCGCGCGTATGCGCGGCGAGGTCGCGCGTCTTGCTGTGGCAAATCGTCACGGTCGCGCCGGCGTCGAGCAGCATCATCGCCATCGGCTTGCCGACGATGTTTGAGCGGCCGATCACGACCGCGTTCGCGCCTTGCAGCGCAATGCCGTGCGCTTCGAACATCTTCATCACGCCGTACGGTGTGCACGGGCGGAACAGCGGCTTGCCGGTCATCAGCGCGCCGGCGTTCGCGACGTGAAAGCCGTCGACGTCCTTTTCCGGCGCGATCGCCTCGATCACCTTGTGGCTGTCGATGTGCGCGGGCAGCGGCAGCTGGACGAGGATGCCGTGGATCTTCGGGTCGCGGTTCAGTTCGTCGATGCGCGCGAGCAGGTCGGCTTCCGACAGCGTGGCCGGGTACGCATCCTTCAGCGAGAAGAAGCCGTTGTCCTCGCACGCCTTGATCTTGTTGCGCACGTAGACTTCGCTCGCCGGGTTGGCGCCGACGAGGATCACCGCGAGACCGGGCTGGTGGCCGCGTGCGGTCAGCGCGGCGGCGCGTTCGGCGGCCTGGGCGCGCAAGGTCTTCGAAAGGGCGTTGCCGTCGATGAGGAGGGCTGTCATGGTGGTGGGTCCTGCCGGGAAGTTGGAATGCGGGCGTACGGCGCGCGAAGCGCCGTAGCAAAGCACGTAATTATACCGTTCGCCTGCTGCCGTCCGACAGCGAATCAACGGGAAGCGTCATGGCCGCGGCGCTCGCGTGCCGGGAGAAACGGCCGCCGCCGCGCGAGTGGGCCGCATCGCGCGGGGCGGCAAACACCGGTTGCGGGCCGGGCGGCCGGCGAACCCGCTCAGGCCTGCTTCTTCGACAGCGCGAGGCGCAGCAGGTCGGCCACCGTGTTGACGTTGAGCTTTTCCATGATGTTCGCGCGGTGCGCCTCGACCGTCTTGATGCTGATGCCGAGGTCGTCGGCGATCTGCTTGTTCAGGCGGCCGGCGATGATCCGCTCGAGCACCTGCTGCTCGCGCGCGGTCAGCTTCGACAGGCGTTCGCTCGCGGCACGCTGCTCCTGCACGCTCTTGCTTTCGCTTCGGGCCTTGTCGAGCATCCGCTCGACGAGCTTGCGCAGCTCGGCTTCGTCGAACGGTTTCTCGATAAAGTCCATCGCACCCTTTTTCATCGTCGACACGGCCATCGGCACGTCGCCGTGACCGGTGACGAAGATGATCGGCAGCGCGGCATTGTCGGCGATCAGGCGTTCCTGCAATTCGAGGCCGCTCATGCCCGACATCCGCACGTCGAGGATCAGGCAGGCGATCTGGCCGGCCTGCTGCGCCGGCTGATAGGCATCGAGGAACTGCTCGGCGCTCGAGAAGCATTGCACGCGATAGCCGTTCGCCTCCAGCAGCCAGCGCAGCGAGTCCCGTACGGCCTCGTCGTCGTCGACGACAAAGACGGTTTCCTGAGTGGTGGTGACAGGGCTATTCATAGTTCTCCCGTAACGGTATGTGATGCCGATGCCTCGCGCCCCCCTTGGCCGAGATCAGCGGGTTCCCCAATGGGCAGGCTGCAGTGGAACGTCGCGCCGGAAATGCGGCCATCCGGCTCGACGTTGTTGACCACCCACAGACGCCCCCGATGCGATTCGATGATCGAACGGCAGATGTTCAGCCCCATGCCCATGCCATCGGACTTGGTGCTGTAAAACGGTTCGAACAGGCGCTCGGCGGTCGCTTCGTCGACGCCCGGGCCCTGGTCGATCACACGGATGTCGACGAAGCCCGCATCGATGTCGGCGACCACGCGGATCACGCCGTCCGCCGACGCCGGCTTCACGTCGGCCATCGCCTCGGCTGCGTTCTTCATCAGGTTCATCAGCACCTGTTCGATCAGCACGGGGTCGACATAAATAATAGGCATTCTTGCGAGGATTTCCGTGACGATCCGGATCCTGCGCTTTCTGGCCTCGATTTCGGCCAGCCCGACCGCGTCGGCGACGATGTCCGCGACCCGCGCCGGCTGGCGCTTCGGCTCGCTGCGCTTCACGAATTCGCGGATCCGCTTGACGATCATCCCGGCCCGCAGCGCCTGCTGCGCGGTCTTTTCCAGTGCGGGCTGCAGCGTCTCGGGCGTGCCGCGGCCGCTCTTCACGAGCGCGAGCGTGCCCGAGCAGTAGTTGTTGATCGCGGCGAGCGGCTGATTCAATTCGTGAGCAATCGACGACGCCATTTCGCCCATCGTCATCAATCGGCTCGTGAACTGCAGTTTCTCTTCCTGCTGGTGCGCGAGCTCCTGCGCCTTCTTGCGGGTCGTGATGTCGGTCGCGATCTGCATCTGCGCGAGGTGGCCGTCCACCCACTGGATGTACTGGCGGCGCACCTCGAACCACTTCTGGATGCTCTCGACGTACACCTCCTGCGCATCGGCGGTGCTGCTCGTCAGCGCGGCGGCCGGCAGGCCCGCGAACGCGTCGACCATGTCGATCGAGTCGGACGATGCCTGCGCGCGATCGAAGCCACCGCCCGACAGCTCCAGATGGCCATCCGGGCGGATGCCGAACAGGTGGCGGTAGTAGCGGTTCGCGAACAGCAGCTCGGCTTCGTCGGCGGCCAGCACCGACACCGCGGCGTCGAGGCTTTCGAGCACCGTCGTGAAGCGTTCGTGCGCGGCCGCGAGCTCTTCGCGCGCGCGCTTCGGCTCGGTGATGTCGGTCATCGACGACATCCAGCCGGTCTGGCGGCCCGAACTGTCGATCAGCGGCGACACGTACAGGCGCGCGTGGAACAGCGTGCCGTTCTTGCGCCGCACGCGCAGCTCGAAGCCCGAGCTCGGCGCCTTGCCGCGCAGTGTCATGTCGAGCTGGCGCTGCATTTCCGGGTACGCGTCGCGCGGCCAGTACGGGAACGGCGCGACCTTGCCGACGAGATCGGTTTCGTCCCAGCCCGTCATCCGGCAGAACGCGGGGTTCACGTGCGTGATGCGGCCGTGCATGTCGAGCACGCGCATGCCGATCAGCACCGAGTTTTCCATCGCGCGGCGGAAGAACGCTTCCGCGTACAGCGCCTGCTGCGCCTCGAAGCGCTGGCGCGTGTGCTTCCACAGGCTCCAGAGGCTCCACAGCACGAAGCACGACAGGCCGGCGACGAGCCACACGAGCGTGTTGTTGGTCAGGTTGGTGAGCTGCGGGAACGCGTACACGCGCACCGTCAGCCCCTGGCCGGGCGGGTCGAGCGGAAGATCGTAGTGCGAGTCGCGCGGCAGGCGCGGGCGTGTCGACGTGGACGACAGTTCGCGGTTGTTCGAATCGGTGATGGAGATCTTGTACTTCGAGGACAGTTCCTGCGGGATGTCGTGCTTCAGGATGCCCTCGACCGAGAACACCGCGGCGATCGAGCCGAGATATTCGCGGTCGCCGCGCATCACGGGCGTCTGCAACGTGATGAAGCCGTTGCCGAAGTCGTCGTAGATCAGCGGAGAATAGGCCTGGCGGCGCGTGCTGCGTGCCTCGTCGTACGCGCCGCGCACGGCGTCCTGCATCTGCGCGTCGCCGGGCTTGGCGAGGCGCTGGCCAAGCAGCGGCGGATGCACGGTCGGCCAGCGCTGCACGCCGGGCGCCGTGTACCAGTTCAGGTAAAGGATTTCCGGATGCGTCTGCATCACGTCCGCGACGGCCATCTGGAATGCGTTCTGGTCGAGGCGGCCGGACGCGAGGTCGCGCGACAGCGCCTGCAACTGTTCCTGCGCGCCCGTCATCGACAGGCGGATCTGCTGCTGGGCCCACGCGACGTTGCGGAACAGGGTGTCTTCCTGCTGCTGCTGTTCGCGCCGGTTGAGGCTCCACAGGATGAGGCTCATCACCACGAGGAACACCAGGATCGACAGCAGCGGCGTCAGCAAATAGGAGTTGGACCACCACGGTCCGTGGTGCCAACGGGACGGCTGCGACCCCGCCGGCGGGCCCGGCGGTCGCGCCGAGCGTGCGAAAAGCCGATCGGTCAACATGGCAGGATTGTAGCGCAGCGCAATACATGGAAAACCGATACCGGATATGTTGAACGGAAACGGTTTTGTTCGGACGAGACGGGCCGCGGAGCCCCGAAATATGGGTGCAGCGCAGCAATATTCCGCATTGCGAGAAAAGATCTCACAATTCGAAAATTTTGTTGCGCAGGCCCGTCCACGCTCATTACAATCCGTCGGAGCTTGCCCGCAGCCGGCCGCGTCGCGTCGTCTGCACGAGAGCGATCCTCACATTCCAGGACCCAGGAGACGAGAATGTCCGCTGTACCGAACGAAGTGATGAAATATGTCGCCGCCGAACGTGACGACGACCCGCAAGAAACCGTCGAGTGGCTGGAGTCGCTCGATGGCGTGATCTCCTCCGTGGGCACCGGCCGTGCGCATTACCTGATCGAAAAGCAGATCGAATTCGCCCGCATGCACGGCGAACACCTGCCGTTCTCCGCCAATACCCCGTACATCAACACGATTCCGGTCGAAGCCCAGGCAAAGATTCCGGGCGACCAGGACATCGAGCACCGCATCCGTTCGTACACGCGCTGGAACGCGCTGGCGATGGTGCTGCGCGCAGGCAAGGACACGAACGTCGGCGGCCACATCGCGTCGTTCGCATCGGCCGCGACGCTCTACGACGTCGGCTACAACCACTTCTGGCACGCAGCATCCGACCAGCACGGCGGCGATCTCGTGTTCGTGCAGGGCCACTCGTCGCCGGGCGTGTACTCGCGCGCGTTCCTGCTCGGCCGCCTGAAGGAAGAGCAGCTCGACAACTTCCGCCAGGAAGTCGACGGCAAGGGTATCTCGTCGTACCCGCACCCGTGGCTGATGCCGGATTTCTGGCAGTTCCCGACCGTGTCGATGGGCCTCGGCCCGATCATGGCGATCTACCAGGCCCGCTTCATGAAGTACCTGGAGTCGCGCGGCATCGCGAAGACGGAAGGCCGCAAGGTGTGGGCGTTCCTCGGCGACGGCGAGACGGACGAGCCGGAATCGCTCGGCGCGATCGGCATGGCGAGCCGCGAGAAGCTCGACAACCTCGTGTTCGTGATCAACTGCAACCTGCAGCGTCTCGACGGCCCGGTGCGCGGCAACGGCAAGATCATCCAGGAACTCGAATCGGAATTCCGCGGCGCCGGCTGGAACGTGATCAAGGTCATCTGGGGCAGCCGCTGGGATGCGCTGTTCGCGCGCGACAAGTCGGGCGCGCTGATGCGCCGCATGATGGAGTGCGTCGACGGCGAATACCAGACGTACAAGTCGGAGTCGGGCGCGTACGTTCGCGAGCACTTCTTCAACACGCCTGAACTGAAGGCGCTCGTCGCCGACTGGTCGGACGACGACATCTGGGCGCTGAACCGCGGCGGTCACGATCCGCACAAGATCTACGCGGCATTCCACGAAGCCACGAACACGAAGGGCGCGCCGACCGTCATCCTCGCGAAGACCATCAAGGGCTACGGGATGGGCGAGTCGGGCCAGGCGATGAACATCACGCACCAGCAGAAGAAGCTGCCGGTCGAGCAACTGAAGAAGTTCCGTGACCAGTTCCGCCTGCCGATCACCGACGAGCAGATCGCCGACGTGCCGTACCTGAAGTTCGAGGAAGGCTCGAAGGAACTCGAATACATGCGCCAGAAGCGCATGGACCTCGGCGGCTACTTGCCGCACCGCCGCGAGAAGGCGACGTCGCTGCCGGTGCCGGCGCTCGACGCGTTCGAGCCGCTCCTGAAGGGCACGGGCGAAGGCCGCGAGATCTCGACGACGATGGCGTTCGTGCGGATTCTGAACATCCTGCTGAAGGACAAGGCGCTCGGCAAGCGCGTCGTGCCGATCGTCCCGGACGAATCGCGTACGTTCGGCATGGAAGGCCTGTTCCGCCAGATCGGTATCTGGAACCAGGAAGGCCAGAAGTACGTGCCGGAAGATTCTGACCAGCTGATGTTCTACAAGGAATCGCAGACCGGCCAGATCCTGCAGGAAGGCATCAACGAAGCGGGCGGCATGTGCGACTGGATCGCGGCGGCGACGTCGTATTCGACGCACGGCGAGATCATGGTGCCGTTCTACATCTTCTACTCGATGTTCGGCTTCCAGCGGATCGGCGACCTCGCCTGGGCCGCGGGCGACATGCGTTCGCGCGGCTTCCTGCTGGGCGGCACCGCGGGCCGTACGACGCTGAACGGCGAAGGCCTGCAGCACGAAGACGGTCACTCGCTCCTGTGGGCGGCATCGGTGCCGAACTGCGTGAGCTACGACCCGACGTTCGGCTACGAACTCGCGGTGATCATCCAGGACGGCCTGCGCCGCATGGTGCAGGACCAGGAAGACGTGTACTACTACATCACGGTGATGAACGAGAACTACGAGCACCCGGCGATTCCGCAGGGCGAGCACGTGGCGGCTGACATCATCAAGGGCATGTACGCGTTCAAGAAGGCCGACGCCGACAAGAAGGCGCCGCGCGTCCAGTTGCTCGGCGCGGGCACGATCTTCAACGAAGTGATCGCCGCCGCCGACCTGCTGAAGAACGACTGGGGCGTCGCCGCCGACCTGTGGAGCGTGCCGAGCTTCACCGAACTCGCGCGCGAAGGCCATGAGGTCGAGCGCTGGAACCTGCTCCATCCGACCGAGGAGCGTCGCCTGTCGCACGTGCAGAAGTGCCTGAAGGACACGCAGGGCCCGGTCATCGCATCGACCGACTACGTCCGTGCGCTGGTCGACCAGATCCGTGGCCAGATCGATCGCCGCTTCGTCGTGCTGGGCACCGACGGCTTCGGTCGTTCGGACACCCGCGAGAAGCTGCGTCACTTCTTCGAGGTCGACCGTCACTGGGTCACCGTCGCCGCGCTCAACGCGCTGGCCGACGAAGGCACGATCGAGCGCAAGGTGGTCGCGGACGCGATCGCCAAGTACAACCTCGATCCGTCCAAGCCCAACCCGATGACCGTTTAACGCACACGCCGTGTGATGCCGCGCGCCGCTCCCGCGAGGAGCGCGCGCGGCCATGGAGACAGAAACAGATGAGTCAAGCGATCGAAGTGAAGGTGCCGGATATCGGCGATTACAAGGACGTGCCGGTCATCGAGATCGGCGTGAAGGTGGGCGATACGGTCGAGCCCGAGCAGTCGCTCGTCACGCTCGAGTCGGACAAGGCGACGATGGACGTGCCGAGCCCGGTCGGCGGCGTCGTGAAGGAAATCAAGGTCAAGGTCGGCGATTCCGTGTCGGAAGGCTCGCTGATCATCCTGCTCGAAGGCGGCGCAGGCGCCCAGGCGAACGGCGCGGCCGCGCCGGCCGCGGCTCCGGCTCCGGCAGCAGCACCGGCACCGGCACCCGCAGCTCCCGCTGCCGCGCCGGCGGCGTCCGGCGGCACGCTGGAAGTGAAGGTGCCCGACATCGGCGACTACAAGGACGTCCCGGTGATCGAGATCGGCGTGAAGGTCGGCGACACGGTCGAGAAGGAACAGTCGCTCGTCACGCTCGAATCGGACAAGGCGACGATGGACGTGCCGAGCCCGGCCGCCGGCGTCGTGAAGGACATCAAGGTCAAGGTGGGCGATTCGGTGTCGGAAGGCACGCTGATCGTGCTGCTCGAAGCCGCCGGCGCACCGGCTGCCGCACCGCAGGCCAGCGCACCGGCTCCGGCCGCTGCCGCACCGGCGCCTGCTGCTGCACCGGCACCCGCGCCTGCGAAGGCTGCGCCGGCACCGGCTGCCGCCGCCCCGGCCGCCGCGCCGGCGGGCGAATACCGCGCCAGCCACGCATCGCCGTCGGTCCGCAAGTTCGCACGCGAACTCGGCGTCGACGTCGCGCGTGTGCAGGGTTCGGGTCCGAAGGGCCGCATTACGAAGGAAGACGTCACGGGCTTCGTGAAGGGCGTGATGACCGGCCAGCGCGCGGCACCCGCCGCGGCAGCCGCACCGGCAGGCGGCGGCGAGCTGAACCTGCTGCCGTGGCCGAAGGTCGACTTCTCGAAGTTCGGCCCGTTCGAGGCGAAGCCGCTGTCGCGCATCAAGAAGATCTCGGGCGCGAACCTGCATCGCAACTGGGTGATGATCCCGCACGTCACGAACAACGACGAAGCGGACATCACCGAGCTCGAAGCGCTGCGCGTCCAGCTGAACAAGGAGCACGAAAAGGCGGGCGTGAAGTTCACGATGCTCGCGTTCGTGATCAAGGCAGTCGTCGCCGCGCTGAAGAAATTCCCGACCTTCAACGCGAGCCTCGACGGCGACAACCTCGTGTTCAAGCAGTACTTCCACGTCGGTTTCGCGGCCGATACGCCGAACGGCCTCGTCGTGCCGGTGATCCGCGATGCGGACAAGAAGGGCCTCGTCGACATCGCGAAGGAAATGAGCGACCTGTCGAAGGCCGCGCGCGAAGGCAAGCTGAAGCCGGACCAGATGCAAGGCGGCTGCTTCTCGATCTCGTCGCTCGGCGGGATCGGCGGGACGAACTTCACGCCGATCATCAACGCGCCGGAAGTGGCGATCCTCGGGTTGTCGCGCGGCCAGATGAAGCCGGTGTGGGACGGCAAGCAGTTCGTGCCGCGGCTCATGCTGCCGCTGTCGCTGTCGTATGACCATCGCGTCATCGATGGCGCGGAAGCCGCGCGGTTCAATGCGTATCTCGGGGCGTTGCTCGGGGATTTCCGTCGCATCATTCTTTGATGAGATGAGGGGCTCGCGGGGGCGTGGGTTTGTTTTTGGTTCTCCACGCCCTTGTCGTTGAACCTGTTTTGCCAACGGTCTGCCAGCGTCGCCCCTGCGCGGGGCGGCGGTTACTTTTCTTTGTCTTCCAAAGAAAAGTAACCAAAAGAAAGGCGCGTCCTTGGGCGGACGGCAAAGGTGGTTCCCGCCCAACGTCGCGTTCTCTTGTCAGGCCGCATGTAGGCAGGTTCCGTCTTTTCGCCAGTCCCTCCCTCTCTCTCTGCAGCTAATCAAGAAGGGGACAGTCATGAGTCTCATCGAAGTCAAGGTTCCGGATATCGGCGATTTCAGCGGCGTCGATGTCATCGAAGTCAACGTCAAACCCGGCGACGTGATCGAAAAAGAGCAAACGCTCATCACGCTCGAATCCGACAAAGCCTCCATGGAAGTGCCCAGCGACGTCGCCGGCACCGTCAAGGAAGTCAAGGTCAAAGCCGGCGAGAAAGTCTCGCAAGGCACCGTCATCGCCATCGTCGAAGCCTCGGCAGGCGCAGCCGCGCCCGCGAAAGAGCCCGAAGCGCCGAAGCCCGCAGCCGCCGCACCGGCTCCGGCCGCCGCCGCGCCGGCGCCCGTGCCGCAAGCCGGCAGCTACAGCGGCGCCGCCGACATCGAGTGCGACATGCTCGTGCTCGGCGCCGGCCCCGGTGGCTACTCGGCCGCGTTCCGCGCCGCCGACCTCGGCATGAAGACCGTACTCGTCGAACGCTATTCGACGCTCGGCGGCGTCTGCCTGAACGTCGGTTGCATCCCGTCGAAGGCGCTGCTGCATACGTCGCTCGTCGTCGAGGAAGCCGCGGCGCTCGCGTCGCACGGCATCACGTTCGGCAAGCCGCAGGTCGATCTCGACAAGCTGCGCGACTTCAAGGGCGGCGTCGTCAAGAAACTGACGACGGGCCTCGCCGGCATGGCGAAGGCACGCAAGGTCGAAGTGGTCACCGGCGTCGGCGCGTTCGTCGATCCGTTCCACATGGAAGTGCAGGGCGAAAACGGCAAGAAAGTCGTCAAGTTCAAGCAGGCCATCATCGCCGCCGGCTCGCAGGCCGTGAAGCTGCCGTTCATGCCGGAAGACCCGCGCGTCGTCGATTCGACGGGCGCGCTCGAACTGCGCCAGTTGCCCAAGCGCATGCTCGTGATCGGCGGCGGCATCATCGGCCTCGAAATGGCCACGGTGTACTCGACGCTCGGCGCCGAGATCGACGTCGTCGAAATGATGGACGGCCTGATGATGGGCGCCGACCGCGATCTCGTGAAGGTCTGGGAAAAGTACAACGCGAAGCGCTTCGGCAACGTGATGCTGAAGACCAAGACGGTCGGCGCGGAAGCGAAGGAAGACGGCATCTACGTGAAGTTCGAGGGCGAGAAGGCGCCGGCGGAAGCGCAGCGCTACGACCTCGTGCTCGTCGCGGTGGGCCGCAGCCCGAACGGCAAGAAGATCGGTGCCGACAAGGCCGGCGTCGCGGTCACCGACCGCGGCTTCATCGACGTCGACAAGCAGATGCGCACGAACGTGCCGCACATCTTCGCGATCGGCGATATCGTCGGCCAGCCGATGCTCGCGCACAAGGCCGTGCATGAAGGCCACGTCGCAGCGGAAGCCGCGCATGGCGAGAAGGCGTACTTCGACGCGCTGCAGATCCCGTCGGTGGCCTACACCGATCCGGAAGTGGCGTGGGCCGGCAAGACCGAAGACCAGTGCAAGGCCGAAGGCATCAAGTACGGCAAGGCCGTGTTCCCGTGGGCCGCTTCGGGCCGCGCGATCGCGAACGGCCGCGACGAAGGCTTTACGAAGCTGATCTTCGACGAGGAAACCCATCGCGTGATCGGCGGCGCGATCGTCGGCCTGAACGCGGGCGACCTGATCAGCGAAGTGTGCCTCGCGGTCGAGATGGGCGCGGACGCGGAAGACATCGGCAAGACGATCCATCCGCACCCGACGCTCGGCGAATCGGTCGGCATGGCCGCCGAGCTGTACGAAGGCGTCTGCACGGACCTGCCGCCGCAGCGCAAGAAGTAACGCGACCGGCACGGCCGGCCACGCGCCGGCCATGACAAAACGCCGTCGCCCGGGTAATCCGGGTGGCGGCGTTTTCTTTTGCGTGGCGCGCGACAGGCTCGAATGTGGCGGGCAGTTGCCGCTCGCGCGCATTCCGGCGCCAGAAACGAAAAAGCCGCGCTGGGCGCGGCTCTTTCAGGAGCAGGGGACGCTTACGCGGCCGGCTTGCTCGAACGACGTGCGGCAGCAGCGGTGGCAGCCTTCGTTGCGACGGCAGCAGCGGCGTTGAAGTTCGTTTCAGCGATTTCCACTGCTTGCTTCGTGGCCTTCTGGACCGTTTCGTACGTGGTGTTCGCAGCGTTCAGCGCCGACTTCAGTGCGGCGACAGCCGTTTCCGAACCGGCCGGGGCGTTCTTCGCGACGTTGTCGACGAGTGCCTGGACCTTCTTGTTCTGCTCTTCGAATTGCGCTTCGGCGACCTTCGCGAACTCGGCTTGCGTCGACGATGCGATTTCGTACAGGTGACGACCGTACGACAGCACCTTTTCCGCGACCGGCTGCGACAGGCTCGCTTGCAGCGCGATCAGTTCCTGCGCGTCCTTCACCGACAGCAGGCGCTGCGCGTTTTCCTGGCTCTCGGTCAGCGTCGACTTCACGACCTGCAGGTTGAGTTCGATCAGCTTTTCGACGCCTTCGAACGCCTTGGTCGTCAGACCGAACAGGCTTTCGAGGTTGGCTTTCTGGGCGGCGGCGATTTGCTCGGGGGTCAGCAAGGACATGTCAGGCTCCTGAAAAGCGATCGCGTCGATCGCAGAATAAAGGGCACTACGCTGGGGAACTTCGGCGCCGCGTGCTTTGTGCAACGCAGCAATGAGGCCTATTTTAGGGCAGAGAACACGGATGTCAAGCACTTTTTGTGCGTTGCACAATCGCGACAAATTATCGATAAAACAACGAGTTATCGCGGTCGTTCGGAATCGGTTTCAGGCTTGTTCCCACATGGTGCGCACGGTGGCGGGGCAAGCGCGCCGCACCATGATCATGCACAGGTAAACCTGACAGGCCCATGGAACGTTATCCTTCTGTTCCTGTCGAAAAACGCGCTGTTTCGATGCGCGTGCCGTGGCGACGTGCCGCCGCCACGGTCGAGACCGGCGCCTGTGGCACGCCGAGCACCGGATACGTACTTTCCCCGCTTTAAATCGCCTCCGAAGTGACGTTATCTCAATTAACCGCGTGGTAATCGGGAGACGGGCGCTGTCGGGCAGTGCATCCCATCGTTTTTTTCGATGGGATCGGAAGGGTCGATTGGCCGGAGGTTGGCCGACTCTTACATTCCGGTTTAAAGACGATCGGTAAGTGCCTAATATTGCTCTTTTTTTCAGCTTTAACTACACTTGCGGAAACCTCCCGCCCGCTTTGTCCAGACCCCAATGAAAGCCGAATCGTTTTCACCGCGCAGATTGTTGCAGAGCATGACGCTCGGCACCGCTGTGTCGGTCGCAGTCGCGTTGCTGGCGACCACCGCGTCCGTCACGCCCGCCGACGCCTTCGCCGCCACTGCGAAGACCCAAGCCGCCAAGAAAAAGGCCGTCGCTCCTGCTTCGTCAGCGAAGAAGAAGTCGGCCAAGGCGACCACCGATAAATCCGCCAAGGTCGCCGCGGCCGATGCGCCGCGCGCGAAAGCGTCGCGCAAGCGCGTGACGCTCGCGGCGAGCAACGTGCACGGCGGCCATCGCGGCGCGGTGCGCAAGGTCGCGTTCCAGCCGCGCCGTCCGACGGTCGGCCAGGCGTTCGGTCTGCACGATACGCCCGACGCGCTCGCGCTGCGCTCCAGCGTCGCGTACGTCGTCGACCAGAATTCCGGCGAGCCGCTGTTCGACAAGAATTCGCACGCGGTCGTGCCGATCGCGTCGATCTCGAAGCTGATGACGGCCATGGTCGTGCTCGACGCGAAGTCGCCGATGACCGACCAGCTCGAAGTCACCGACGAAGACCGCGACTACGAGAAGGGCACGGGCTCGCGCCTGTCGGTGGGCTCGGTGCTGTCGCGCGAGGACATGCTGCACATCGCGCTGATGGCGTCGGAAAACCGTGCGGCGGCCGCGCTGTCGCGTTACTACCCGGGCGGCCGTCCGGCGTTCATCGCGGCGATGAACGCAAAGGCGAAGGCGCTCGGCATGACCGATACGCACTTCGAGAATTCGACCGGCCTGTCGAGCTCGAACGTGTCGAGCGCGCGCGACCTCGTGAAGATGGTCAATGCGGCGTACCAGTACCCGATGATCCGCCAGTTCTCGACCGATCGCACGTACGAGGTGTACACGGGCAAGCGCAACCTGGTCTACAACAGCACCAACGCGCTGATCCGCGGCAACGGTTCGTGGGACATCGGCCTGCAGAAGACGGGCTTCATCAACGAAGCGGGTGAATGCCTCGTGATGCAGGCGACGATCCACGGCCGGCCGATGGTGATGGTGCTGCTGGATTCGTTCGGCAAGTACTCGCGCTTCGCCGACGCCTCGCGCCTGCGCAACTGGCTCGATGCCGGCGGCGGCGAACGCCTGACGGCGGCCAACACGCCGGCCGGCGGCACCTGATCGTGTGCGGCGGTTCGCCGCCGTACCGCACCGGTTGCTGCAACGAAAAAGCCCCGCAATCGCGGGGCTTTTTTTATCCGGCGAAACCGGAATCGGAGCCGGAAGCGGGGCCGACGGCGCGGCTCACGCCTGCCGCTGCAACCCGTCCACGTCCTTTTCGGGCGCCGGCCGGTAGCCGAGCGATTCCGAGATGGTGAGCGCCGTCCGGCTCAACTGGCCGAGCCACGCGTCCTGCAGGCGGTCGGCCGGCGCCGACAGCGACAGGCCCGCGACGAGCTTGCCCGAATCGTCGTAGATGCCGGCCGCGATGCAGCGCACGCCGAGTTCGAGCTCCTCGTTGTCGCGCGCGCACGATTGCTGGCGGACGATCGTCAGCTCGCGCTCGAGCTTCGCGATGTCGGTGATGCTGTTCTGCGTATGGCCGGACAGCCCGGTGCGCGTCGCATAGGCCCGCACGCGCGACGTTTCGTCGGCTGCGAGGAACAGCTTGCCGACCGACGTGAGGTGCAGCGGCGCGCGGCCGCCGATCGCGCGGACGACTTGCATTCCAGAGCGCTCGGAGTACGCGCGCTCGATATAGACGATCTCGTCGCCCTGGCGCACCGACAGGTTCACGGTCTGCCCGGTGAGGCGGTGCAGCTCGCGCATCGGCATCAGCGCCGCGTCGCGCACCGACAGGCGTGCCTTCACGAGGTTGCCGAGCTCGAGCAGCCGCATGCCGAGGCGGTAGGTGCCGGGATCGGAGCGGTCGACGAGGCGGCAGGTCACCATGTCGTTGAGGATGCGGTGCGCGGTCGACGGGTGCAGCTCCGTGCGCTGCGCAAGTTCCTTCAGGCTGACAGGGTCGCTGTGCGCGGCGAGCGCGTCCAGCAACCGCATCATGCGTTCGATCACCTGGATCGACGTTTTTGAATCCGGGGTGGGTTGGCTCATGTCGGGGGAGGAATCGGTTGACGCGTCAAGCGGTGTTGGAACGATTGTATCTCGTATCGTGAAAAAAGCGAACGCCGTTCGAGGAAGTCCTCGTTTCGCGTACCGCGGGCTTGCGCACGGGCTGGCGTTGGTCTTGCCAGCCAAACGTCGGATAATGAGAGCCGTTTTCTCGAAGGAGCACGTATGCGAGTCGGTTTGTTCGTGACCTGCCTGGTCGACCTGATGCGCCCCGAAATCGGCTTTTCGGCGCTCAAGCTGATTCGCGACGCCGGCTACGAAGTGATCGTGCCGCCCGCGCAGACCTGCTGCGGCCAGCCGGCCTACAACTCGGGCGACCGCGCGCTCGCGCGCGATCTCGCGGAAAAGACGCTGCGCGAGTTCGAGCAGTTCGATTACGTCGTCGCGCCGTCGGGTTCGTGCGGCGGGATGATCCGCGCGCACTACGGCGACTTGTTCCGCGACGATCCCGAACTGATGGGGCGCTACACGCGGTTCCAGCAGAAAGTCCACGAATTGACCGATTTTCTCGCGAACGGCGCGAAGGTGTCGCTCGCGCCGGGCGAATTCACCGGCCCGGTCACCTATCACGATTCGTGCTCGGGCCTGCGCGAGCTCGGCGTGAAGGCGCAGCCGCGTGCGCTGCTCGCGCAGCGCGGCGTCGCGGTGACCGAGATGAAGGATTGCGAGCACTGTTGCGGCTTCGGCGGCACGTTCTCGGTGAAATACGGCGACATCTCGGCGGCCATCGCGGACGAGAAATGCGCGAACGTGCGCGCGTCGGGCGCGGGCACCGTCGTGCTCGGCGATCTCGGCTGCATGCTGAACATCGAAGGGCGGTTGCGCCGCACCGGCGACCGCGACACGCGCGTGCTGCACGTCGCGCAGGTGCTGGCGGGCGACGTCTGACGCCCGGTTCCGCTCACTTTTCCCCGATACCGCGATGCAAGTCCAATCGATGCATTTCAAGGCGCGCGCCGGCCAGAAGCTGGCCGACCAGCGCCTGCAGCAGAACCTGAAGAAGCTGTCGACGAAGTTCGTGTCCGCGCGCGCCGACGCGATGACGCTGATCGACTTCCCGGCCACGCGCGCCGCGCTCAAGGCGCGCCGCAACCGCGCGCTGGAGCATCTCGACGTGTGGCTCGAGGCATTCGAGCGCGAGGCGACGCGGCGCGGCACGACGGTGCTGTTCGCGGAAACGACCGCGGACGCCGCGCGGCTCGTGGCCGACATTGCACGCCGGCACGACGTGAAGAAGGTCATCAAGACCAAGTCGATGGTGTCCGAGGAAATGCGCCTGAACGCGGTGCTGGCCGAGATGGGCGTGCAGTCGATCGAGACGGACCTCGGCGAATACATCCTGCAGATCAACGACAACGAGCCGCCGAGCCACATCATCGCGCCCGTCGTGCACAAGGACAAGGACGAGATCGCCGACCTGTTCGCGCGCACGCACCAGCGCGAGCGGCTCACCGAGATTCCGGACATGACGCGCGAGGCGCGCGAGGTGCTGCGCCCGCATTTCATGTCGGCCGACATGGGCGTGACGGGCGGCAACTTCGTGATTGCCGAGACGGGCTCGGTCGCGATCGTGACGAACGAAGGGAACGAGGGGATGTGCACGGTGATGCCGCGCGTGCATGTCGCGGTGACCGGCATCGAGAAGGTGCTGCCGACCCTCGAGGATCTCGCGACCGCGATGCGCCTGCTGCCGCGTTCCGCGACCGGGCAGAAGACGTCGAACTATTTTTCGCTGCTGACCGGGCCGCGCGGGCCGGGCGACGAAGACGGCCCCGAGCACAACTACGTGGTGCTCGTCGACGGCGGCCGCACGGGCCTGATCGGCGGTGAATTCCAGGAGATGCTGCGCTGCATCCGCTGCGGCGCCTGCATGAACCATTGCCCGGTGTACCAGAAGGTCGGCGGCCACGCGTACGGCTGGGTCTATCCGGGGCCGATGGGCTCGGTGCTGACGCCGAGCTACGTCGGGCTCGACCGCACGCTCGACCTGCCGCAGGCGGCGACGCTGTGCGGCGAATGCGACAGCGTCTGCCCGGCCGGGATTCCGTTGTCGCACCTGTTGCGCACGCTGCGCGAGAAGCAGGTCGAGCGCCACCTGCGGCCATGGCGCGAGCGCGCGGCGCTCGCCGCGTGGGGTTTCTTCGCCCGGCGGCCGCTGCTGTATGCGCTGACGACCAAGCTCGCGGTGCGCATCCTCGAGCGGCTGGGCGGCAACGGCGGCACGCTGCGGCGCTTGCCGATGATGGGCGGCTGGATGGACACGCGCGACATGCCGACGCCGACCGGGCGCACCTTCCGCGAGCTGTATGCGGCGTCGCAAAGCCATCTCGGCTGACACTGTTCAGCGGGCAGCAACAGTGCGTTCGCTATTTGTATGTTTATCTCGATAGATGCGATCTATAGAATCTCGTCTGTAGTCCCCGGAATTGGGTTTCGGGGTACGAGGTCAAGGAGGTCCGCATCATGAAAAAGACAATATCGATGTACTGGCCGCTGGCAATCGTGGTTCCGCTGGCAGCGGTTGCCTATCTGCATGCGATGGCCGGTGCGCCGTCGCGCGGCCCGCTCGCGGTTCACCAGGCGTCCGCCGAACTGGCGCGCGCGGTGTCGTTCGGGCTGGTCGGCGACGCGGCACAGCCGCTGCCGGCGGCGTCGGGCGACATTGCGCTCGCTGCGCCGAAGGCGCTGTAAGGCATGGCGCCGTCGCTTTGCGCGGCGGCGCGATTTCGGCCGCCTTTGTATAATGGCGTGTTCTTCTCCCACGCGGTCCGCCGCGGCTTTTCGATAGTGCGATGACCCGCGTTGCGATCTGTTTCGTCTGTCTCGGCAACATCTGCCGTTCGCCCACCGCGGAAGGCGTGATGCGCCACCAGGTCGACGCGGCCGCGCTGGCCGACCGGATCGCGATCGATTCGGCCGGCACCGGCGACTGGCACGTGGGCGAGCCGCCCGATACGCGGGCGCAGGCGGCGGCCCGCAGCCGCGGCTACGATCTGTCGGCGCTGCGCGCCCGGCAGGTGAGCGCGGCGGATTTCGAACAATTCGACCTGCTGCTCGCGATGGACGAGGCGAATCTCGCCGAACTGCGCCGCCGTTGCCCGCCGCAGCACCGCGAGAAAGTGCGCCTGTTGATGGAATTCGCGCCGGGCGCGACCGAAACCGAAGTGGCCGATCCGTATTTCGGCGGCGCGCAAGGCTTCGAGCAGGTGCTCGACCAGGTCGAGCGCGCATGCGCGGGTCTGCTGGAGACGCTGCGCGCACGCACGGCGCACTGACCGCACGCTATTCAGCGGCCTGCGAATACCCTTTCAAAGACATGGATACTTGACTAAAAACGTCAAATATTTATACTTGACCAAAATCGTCAAGATTGCAGTCCCCTAGACACCATGAGACTCACCACCAAAGGCCGTTTCGCCGTCACGGCGATGATTGACTTGGCACTGCGCCAGGAGCAGGGCCCGGTGACGCTTGCAGGCATCAGCCAGCGCCAGCGGATTTCGCTCTCGTATCTCGAACAGCTGTTCGGCAAGCTGCGCAGGCATGAAATCGTCGAATCCGTGCGCGGCCCGGGCGGCGGCTACAACCTCGCGCGTCGCGCGCAGGACGTCACCGTTGCCGACATCATCATCGCGGTCGATGAACCGCTCGACGCCACGCAGTGCGGCGGCAAAGGCACGTGCGACGGCTCGAAGCAGCCCGACGGCCATTGCATGACGCACGAGCTGTGGTCGACGCTGAACCAGAAGATGGTCGAATACCTCGATTCGGTGTCGCTGCAGGATCTCGTCGATCAGCAGCGCGCACGCGAGGGTGCCCCCGCGGTGCTGCGCGACCGTCGCGCGCCGGAGCCCGTCGCCGCACCGGCCGAGCCCGTGCGCACGATGCCGCTCGGCCCCAATTCGGTGTTCAACATCGCGAGTTCGTGAGCGCGAAAGCGCCCGCCAACCCCCATAACGCACATAGTCCCTGCACAGAATACCCGGAGCGACAGATGACCCAAGAGACTCTCCACCTGCCCATCTATATGGATTACAGCGCGACGACGCCCGTCGATCCGCGCGTAGTCGACAAGATGGTGCCGTACCTGCGCGAGCAGTTCGGCAACCCGGCGTCGCGCAGCCACGCTTACGGCTGGGACGCGGAGCGTGCAGTCGAGGAAGCGCGCGAGCAGGTGGCGGCGCTGGTGAACGCCGACCCGCGCGAGATCATCTGGACGTCCGGCGCCACGGAGTCGGACAACCTTGCGATCAAGGGCGCCGCGAACTTCTACAAGGGCAAGGGCAAGCACATCATCACGGTGAAGACCGAGCACAAGGCCGTGCTCGATACGTGCCGCGAGCTCGAGCGCGACGGTTTCGAAGTCACCTATCTCGACGTGAAGGATGACGGCCTGATCGACCTCGACGTGTTCAAGGCCGCGCTGCGCCCGGACACGATCCTCGTGTCGGTGATGCACGTGAACAACGAGATCGGCGTGATCCAGGACATCGAGACGATCGGCGAAATCTGCCGCGAGAAGGGCATCGTGTTCCACGTCGATGCCGCGCAGTCGACCGGCAAGGTCGCGATCGACCTCGCGAAGCTGAAGGTCGACCTGATGTCGTTCTCGGCACACAAGACCTACGGCCCGAAGGGCATCGGCGCGCTGTACGTGCGCCGCAAGCCGCGCGTGCGCATCGAAGCGCAGATGCACGGCGGCGGTCACGAGCGCGGCATGCGTTCGGGCACGCTGCCGACGCACCAGATCGTCGGCATGGGTGAAGCGTTCCGCATCGCGCGCGAGGAAATGGCGACCGAGAACGAGCGTATCCGCATGCTGCGCGACAAGCTGCTGCGCGGCCTGTCGCAGATCGAGGAAACCTACGTGAACGGCGACATGGATCACCGTGTCCCGCACAACCTGAACATCAGCTTCAACTTCGTCGAAGGCGAGTCGCTGATCATGGCGATCAAGGACGTCGCGGTGTCGTCGGGCTCCGCGTGCACGTCGGCATCGCTGGAGCCGTCGTACGTGCTGCGTGCGCTCGGCCGCAACGACGAGCTCGCGCACAGCTCGATCCGCTTCACGGTCGGCCGCTTCACGACGGAGCAGGAGGTCGACTTCGTGATCAACCTGCTGAACAGCAAGATCGCGAAGCTGCGCGAACTGTCGCCGCTCTGGGAAATGCACCAGGAAGGCATCGATCTGTCGACGATCGAATGGGCCGCGCACTGATACTGCATTGAATGCAACCGCGGGCGGATTGACGCACGCAGACGTAACGAGTCAAGGAGTCTGAGTCATGTCTTACAGCAACAAGGTTCTGGATCACTACGAAAACCCGCGCAACGTCGGTTCGTTCGCGAAGGACGACGACACGGTCGGCACGGGCATGGTCGGCGCGCCGGCATGCGGCGACGTGATGAAGCTGCAGATCCGCGTCGGCGCGGACGGCGTGATCGAAGACGCGAAGTTCAAGACGTACGGTTGCGGTTCGGCGATCGCATCGAGCTCGCTCGTCACCGAATGGGTGAAGGGCAAGACGCTCGACGAGGCACTGTCGATCAAGAACACGCAGATCGCCGAAGAACTCGCGCTGCCGCCGGTGAAGATTCACTGCTCGATCCTCGCGGAAGACGCGATCAAGGCAGCCGTGGCCGACTACAAGAAGCGCCACGACACCAAGGAAAGCGATCAGGCAGCAGCCTGAGCGGCATCAAGCGGCTAGGGAAGGAAACGCGGGGCCTCCGGGTGGGGCGCCGCGGCAAGGACATCATGGCAATTACACTGACCGAAAAAGCAGCACAGCACGTTCAGAAATACCTCGTCCGTCGCGGCAAGGGTGTGGGCCTGCGGCTTGGCGTTCGTACGACCGGGTGCTCGGGGCTCGCGTACAAGCTCGAGTATGTCGACGATCTGGCTCCGGAGGATCAGGTGTTCGAGAGCCATGGCGTGAAGGTCGTCGTCGATCCGAAGAGCCTCGCCTATATCGACGGCACCGAGCTCGACTTCGCCCGCGAAGGCCTGAACGAAGGGTTCAAGTTCAACAACCCGAACGTGAAGGACGAGTGCGGGTGCGGGGAATCGTTCCGCGTGTGACGCGGCTCCCTCCGCGCGATGCGGGTAAGAGGCGGCACGGGCCGCCTTTTTAATGTGCGGCGTTTGCCGCACGACGAACCGGAATTGAACGCGACGATGGTTTCGCTGAAAGACAGCCATTTCGACCTGTTTCACCTACCGGCGCAATTCGCGCTCGACGAGGCGGCGCTCGACGCCGCCTACCGGACGGTGCAGACGCAGGTGCATCCCGACCGCTTCGCGGCGGCCGGCGATGCGCAAAAGCGTATCGCGATGCAATGGGCCACTCGCGCGAACGAGGCGTACCGCACGCTGCGCGATCCGTTGAAGCGCGCGTCCTATCTGCTGTCGCTGCGCGGTGTCGACATCGGCGCGGAAAACAACACGGCGATGGAGCCTGCGTTCCTGATGCAGCAGATGGAGTGGCGCGAGGGCATCGAGGATGCCGCGGCCGCCCGCAACGTCGACGCGCTCGATGCGCTGCTCGCCGAGCTGCGCGACGAGAAGCGCGTGCGCGTCGAGCGCCTCGGCACGCTGCTCGACAGCGGTGCCGACCAGGCCGCCGCGGAAGCCGTGCGTCAGCTGATGTTCATCGAACGGGTCGCGTCGGAAGTGGGCGCGCAGATCGAGCGCCTCGAAACTTAACCGCGTGCCTTGCGGCACGCGCAGCAAACGGGCCGAGCGCCCGAACGAACCAAGATGGCTTTACTGCAAATTTCCGAACCGGGCATGGCGCCGGCGCCGCACCAGCGGCGACTCGCCGTCGGGATCGATCTCGGCACGACGAACTCGCTGGTCGCCGCCGTGCGCAACAGCGTGCCCGAAGTCCTGCCGGACGAAGCGGGCCGCGTGCTGCTGCCGTCGGTGGTCCGTTACCTCGAGAAGGGCGGCCGCCGCATCGGCCACGAAGCGAAGGAGCAGGCCGCGACCGATCCGCGCAACACGATCGTGTCGGTCAAGCGCTTCATGGGCCGCGGCAAGGCCGAGGTCGAAGGCGCGGCGAACGCGCCGTACGAATTCGTCGATGCGCCGGGCATGGTGCAGATCCGTACGATCGACGGCGTGAAGAGCCCGGTCGAAGTGTCGGCCGAGATTCTCGCGACGCTGCGTTATCGCGCGGAAGATTCGCTCGGCGACGATCTGGTCGGCGCGGTGATCACGGTGCCGGCTTACTTCGATGATGCGCAGCGCCAGGCGACCAAGGATGCCGCGCGTCTCGCGGGCCTCAACGTGCTGCGCCTGCTGAACGAACCGACCGCCGCGGCGATTGCCTATGGCCTCGACAACGCGGCCGAAGGCCTGTACGCGGTGTACGACCTCGGCGGCGGCACGTTCGACCTGTCGATCCTGAAGCTGACCAAGGGCGTGTTCGAGGTGCTGGCCGCGGGCGGCGATTCCGCACTCGGCGGCGACGATTTCGACCACGCGCTGTTCGGCCACGTGCTCGCGCAGGCCGGGATCGACGCGAAGACGCTCGCGCCCGAAGACGTGCGCCTGCTGCTCGATCGGGTGCGCGTGCTGAAGGAAGCGTTGTCGTCGGCGCCCGAAGCGGCGCTCGACGTGACGCTGTCGAGCGGCGCGCACCTCGTGCAGACGATTTCGCACGATACCTTCGCGTCGCTCGTCGAGCCGCTCGTGCAGCGCACGCTCACGCCGACCCGCAAGGCGCTGCGCGATGCGCAGGTCACGCCGGCCGACATCAAGGGCGTCGTGCTCGTCGGCGGCGCGACGCGCATGCCGGTGATCCGCGACGCGGTCGCGAAGTATTTCGGCCAGCCGCCGCTCGTGAACCTCGATCCGGATCAGGTCGTCGCGCTCGGCGCAGCGATCCAGGCCGATCTGCTCGCGGGCAATCGCGGCACCGGCGACGACTGGCTGCTGCTCGACGTGATTCCGCTGTCGCTCGGTGTCGAGACGATGGGTGGCCTCGTCGAGAAGATCATTCCGCGCAATTCGACGATTCCGATCGCGCGTGCGCAGGAATTCACGACCTTCAAGGACGGCCAGACCGCGATGGCGATCCACGTCGTGCAGGGCGAGCGCGAGCTCGTCGCCGACTGCCGGTCGCTCGCGCGCTTCGAGCTGCGCGGCATTCCGCCGATGACGGCGGGCGCCGCGCGCATTCGCGTGACGTATCAAGTCGACGCGGACGGCCTGCTGTCGGTGTTCGCACGCGAGCAGTTGTCGGGCGTCGAGGCATCGGTCGTCGTGAAGCCGTCGTACGGCCTCGCCGACGACGACATCGCGAAGATGCTGGAAGACAGCTTCAAGACCGCCGAAATCGACATGCGGGCTCGCGCGCTGCGCGAAGCGCAGGTCGAGGCCGAACGGATGCTCGAGGCGACGCAGGCCGCGCTGGCGGCCGACGGCGAACTGCTCGAGACCGACGAGCGCGCGCAGGTCGATGCGCTGGCCGCGGCGTTGCGCGCGGTCGCGCAGGGCGACGATACGAATGCGATCGAAGCGGCGACCAAGGCGCTGGCCGACGGGACCGACGAATTCGCGGCGCGCCGGATGGACAAGAGCATCAAGCGCGCGCTGTCGGGCCGCCGGCTCGACGAGATCTGAACCCACGAACCGCGCATCGGCCGGCAACGGCCCGCGCGATGATGAACGTGCGGCGCGCGGCGCCGCACCCTGACTGACGGAACGAACATGCCTCAACTGGTGGTGCTGCCTCACGTCGAACTGTGCCCGGATGGCGCGGTGATCGACGCGACGCCCGGCAAGAGTATCTGCGACAACCTGCTCGATCACGGCATCGAGATCGAACATGCATGCGAGAAGTCGTGCGCATGCACGACGTGCCACGTGGTGATCCGCGAAGGCTTCAACGATCTGACGCCGTCCGAGGAGGACGAGGACGATCTGCTGGACAAGGCGTGGGGCCTCGAGCCGACGTCGCGCCTGTCGTGCCAGGCGATCGTGAAGGAAGATTCGGACCTGGTGGTCGAGATCCCGAAGTACTCGATCAACCACGCGAAGGAAAACCACTGACAGGAACCGGAGGCAGGCGATGAAATGGACCGATTCGCGTGAAATAGCCATTGCGCTGGCGGACAAGCACCCCGACATCGACCCGCAGCGGATCAACTTCGTCGACCTGCGCCAGTGGGTGCTCGAGCTCGACGGCTTCGACGACGATCCGACGCATTCCGGCGAGAAGATCCTCGAGGCGATCCAGGCACACTGGATCGACGAATCGGATTTTGACGACGAGGACTGATCGACCCGACCCGAACGGCCACGGCGTGCGCTGCAACGGTGCACGCCGCGTCAATGAAAAACGGCTCGTGAGCGCTTGCTCGCGAGCCGTTTTCGTTTTGGGCGAGCCGCGTACGACACACGGGGCAGGCCGCCGGCGACTACACGATCGGCTTCAAGCGCCGACCAGCGTGCCGTTCTCGATCCGCACGCGCTGACCCTGGCCGAACGGCGGCGGGTTGTGGTACGTGAACGTGCGCGTCGCGCCGCTTTCCATCTGCACTTGCACCTGATAGTCGGTTTCAGCGCGGACCTGCTTCTCGACCTGGTTGCCGGCGAGACCGCCGCCCAGCGCGCCGATGATCGTCATCGCGGTGCGGCCGTTGCCGTTGCCGAACTGGTTGCCGAGCAGACCACCGGCCGCTGCGCCGCCCACGGCGCCGATCCCCGAGCTCTGGCCCGGCGTGCGCGTCTGCGTGATCGCGACGACCGTGCCGCAGCTCTGGCAGTAGGCTTGCGCCGGCGCCGACGGCTGCTGCGCGTATTGCGGCGGCTGCGGCGCGGTCGTGTGACGGCGGTGCGGCGTGGCCGGGCGCGGCGCCGGTTTCGGCTCGGCCTGCGCGACGGCGGCCTTCTGCTGCGCGGCGGCCTGTTCCGCGGCCTGCCGCTGCGCTTGCGCGGCCAGCGCGGCGCTGGCGGCCGCGGCCGTATCGACGGCCGGCTGCGACGCGATCAGCGCGGCCTGGGTCTGGCCATTCTGTTCATTGCTGCTGGTGGCTTTCGGGAAGACGCCCGTGATCGCTGCCGTCGCCGCGAGGCTGGCGACGATGACGGCGCCCGCTGCGGTGGCGATCAGCGGGTGGAGGCGTTGCTTTTGCGGCGTGGTCTGAGTCTGGTTGTCCATTTTTTTCTCCAAGGTCGATCCGCATCGGCGCGCTGCGCCGGACAGGATCCCACGCTCGGGAGCGAGCAGACTCGGCGTTCCGGCGCCTCGTTCTGGTCCCGTGGTCATGCGTGGTGACGCAACAGGAGTGTCGTCCACGGCCCAGCGGCGCGCCGTATCAAGGTGTAACGAATTGCAGCGCGGGATCAGCGCTTGCTACCGGGAAAACCCGGAGAAGGGCGTCGCGACAAGGGAATAAAACAGGGGAGGATCGAAGGCCGGCAGACGCCGGCTGGCGGGATTTACGCGTCGTTACAAAGCCGACGCGTGCGCGCCACGGGGGGCGGCGCACACGCGGGCGCGGCCGTCAGTCTTCGCGGCGCAGATGCGGGAACAGCAGCACGTCGCGAATCGTCGGGCTGTCGGTCAGCAGCATCACGAGACGGTCGATGCCGATCCCGCAGCCGCCGGTCGGAGGCATCCCGTATTCGAGCGCGCGGATGTAGTCGGCGTCGAAGAACATCGCTTCCTCGTCGCCCGCATCCTTTTGCTCGACCTGCTTCTTGAAGCGCGCGGCCTGGTCTTCCGGATCGTTCAGCTCCGAGAAGCCGTTCGCGATCTCGCGGCCGGTCATGAACAGCTCGAAACGCTCGGTGATGCCCGGCACCGTATCCGATGCGCGTGCGAGCGGCGACACCTCGACCGGGTAGTCGATGATGAACGTCGGTTCCCACAGCTGCGCTTCGGCCGTTTCCTCGAACAGCGCGAGCTGAAGGGCGCCGATGCCGGCGTTCAGGAACGCCGGCTGCGACACGTCGACGCCGAAGCGCTTCAGTTCGGTGCGCAGGAACGCGTCGTCCGACAGCTGGCCGTCGGTGTAGTCCGGTGCGTACTTCTGGATCGCCTGCGTGATCGTCAGGCGATGGAACGGCTTCGCGAGGTCGAGTTCACGGCCTTGATACTGGATCGTCGCGGTGCCGAGCGCATCGATCGCCGCCTGGCGGATCAGTTGCTCGGTGAAGTCCATCAGCCAGCGGTAATCGGTGTACGCGGCGTAGAACTCCATCATCGTGAATTCCGGATTGTGACGCGGCGACACGCCTTCATTCCGGAAATTGCGGTTGATCTCGAACACGCGCTCGAAGCCGCCGACGATCAGGCGCTTCAGGTACAGCTCCGGCGCGATGCGCAGGAACATCTGCATGTCGAGCGCATTGTGATGCGTGACGAACGGCTTCGCGGCCGCGCCGCCCGGGATCGGGTGCAGCATCGGCGTCTCGACTTCCATGAAGTCGGCGTTGTCCATGAACTTGCGGATCGACGCGATCGTCTTCGTGCGGGCGCGGAACGTGTCGCGCGTTTCCGGCGTGACGATCAGGTCGACGTAGCGCTGGCGGTAGCGCATTTCCTGGTCGGACAGCCCGTGGAACTTGTCCGGCAGCGGGCGCAGCGCCTTCGACAGCAGACGCAGCTCCTTGCACTGGACCGACAGCTCGCCCTTGTTGGTGCGGAACAGCACGCCGCGCGCGGCGACGATGTCGCCGAGGTCCCACTTCTTGAACGCGTCGTAGGTGTCGGCGCCGACGTCGTTCGGCGTCACGAAGAACTGGATCTGGCCCGAGCCGTCCTGCACCGTCGCGAAGCTCGCCTTGCCCATCACGCGCTTGAGCATCATGCGGCCGGCCACCGACACCTCGACCGGGTTCGCTTCGAGCGCGGCCTTGTCCGAATCGGCGAATTTGGCCTGCAGGTCGGCTGCGTGGTGCTCGGGGCGGAAATCGTTCGGGTAGGCGACGCCTTGCTCGCGCAACGCGCGCAGCTTCTCGCGGCGCTCGGCGATGATCTGGTTTTCGTCCGCCGTGACGGCGGGCTGCGTTTGGGTCGGTTCGGTCATGATGGTCGGAATTCGGAGTGGGGTGCGGCAACGCAAACGGAAAGGGCGGCGCGGGCCGGCCGCGCCGCGGCGCTTACACGCCCTGTTTGAGGCTCGCGCTGATGAAGTCGTCGAGGTCGCCGTCGAGCACCGCCCGCGTGTTGCTCATTTCGACGTTCGTGCGCAGGTCCTTCACGCGGCTCTGGTCGAGCACGTACGAGCGGATCTGGTGGCCCCAGCCCACATCGGTCTTGCTCGATTCGAGCTTGTCCTGCTCGGCCTGGCGCTTGCGCATTTCGACTTCGTACAGGCGCGATTTCAGCATCGCCATCGCTTCGGCGCGGTTGCGGTGCTGCGAGCGGTCGTTCTGGCACTGCACGACGATGCCCGTCGGCATGTGCGTGATCCGCACCGCGGAGTCGGTCTTGTTGATGTGCTGGCCGCCCGCGCCCGAGGCGCGGTACGTGTCGATGCGCAGGTCGGCCGGGTTGATCTCGACTTCGATCGAGTCGTCGATTTCCGGATAGACGAACACCGACGAGAACGACGTGTGGCGGCCGCCCGACGAGTCGAACGGCGACTTGCGCACGAGGCGGTGGATGCCCGTTTCGGTGCGCAGGAAGCCGTACGCGTATTCGCCCGTGACCTTGACCGTCGCGTTCTTGATGCCGGCGACGTCGCCGTCAGACTCTTCGAGCACTTCCGCCTTGAAGCCCTTGCGCTCGCAGTAGCGCAGGTACTGGCGCAGCAGCATCGACGCCCAGTCGCATGCCTCGGTGCCGCCGGCGCCGGCCTGGATGTCGATGAAGCAATTGTTCGGATCGGCCGGGTTCGAGAACATCCGGCGGAATTCGATGTCGCCGACGCGCGCTTCGAGCTTCGCGGCGTCGTCTTCGGATGCGAGAAGGGTGTCTTCGTCGCCTTCCTCGCGGGCCAGCTCGAACAGGTCGAGCGCATCGCGCAGGTCGCTATCGAGCGCGGTGAGCGTCGTGACGACGCCTTCGAGCAGCTTCTTCTCGCGGCCGAGTGCCTGGGCGTTCTTCGAATCGTTCCAGACGTTCGGGTCTTCGAGTTCCTTGTTGACTTCGGTCAGACGCGCAGCTTTGGCGTCGTAGTCAAAGATACCCCCGAAGCTCGCCCGCGCGATTGCGCAGGTCGAGCAGGGAGCTTTCGATCGCGTTGAGACGTTCCGCTTCCATGATCGTTCGCTGTTCCGGCTTCGTAAAAAAGCGGAATTATAGCTGATCGGCAAACTTGCCCGGTGACGCAAACGGTGCCCGTACGCGTGTCGGCGGCCCCGTCCGGCGCGGCGTGCACGCGTGCGGCGGCGCGTCGCGGGGCGGTCGGCCTGCTCAGCCGGCCGCGTGTTCGACGATCAACTGGACGCGCGTGACGCCGTTCCACGTATCTGCGACGAGCCGGTACGCGACCAGCGCGCTCGCCGGCAGCGGCTCGGTGTGGTTGAACCAGATCGCGTTGAAGCGCTGGCGGCCGCGCGCCAGCTGCAGCTTCAGGTGCTTTTCCTTCACGAGCGACTGCGACACGACGTCGAATTCGCCCGAGAAAAGCGGGGCCGGAAACCCTTGCCCCCACACGGCTTCGTCGAGCAGGCCGACGAACTGCGGCGTGAAGTACGCGTCCTCGAGTTCGCCGTCGGTCTCGATCACGCGGGCCAGCGCGTCGTCGGACAGCCATTCGCGCGCGACGGCCTCGAACGCGGCCGCGAAGCGCGGCACGTTGTCGGTGTCGAGCGTAAGGCCGGCCGCCATCGCGTGGCCGCCGAACGCGACGATCAGGTCCGGTTCGCGCTTCGACACGAGGTCGAGCGCGTCGCGCAGGTGGAAGCCGGCGATCGATCGGCCGGAACCTTTGACCCGTCGGCCTTCGTCATCGGCGTGCGCGAACGTGAACGACGGACGGTGGAATTTCTCCTTGAGCCGGCCGGCGACGATGCCGATCACGCCCTGGTGCCACGCGGGATTGAACAGCGTGATCGTGCACGCGTCGGCCGGGTCGACGTCGGCGAGATCGGCGAGCGCCTGCTGCTGCATGCCGGCCTCGATTTCGCGGCGCTCGCGGTTCATCACGTCGAGCTGCTGCGCGAGATCCCACGCGCGGCCGATGTCGTCGGTGATCAGGCATTCGATGCCGAGCGACATGTCGGACAGCCGCCCGGCGGCGTTCAGGCGCGGGCCGAGGCCGAAGCCGAGGTCGAAGCCCGACGCGGTGCGCGCTTCGCGCGCGGCGGCGCGGAACAGCGCGGCGATGCCCGGCTGCATGCGGCCGTTGCGGATGCGCTGCAGCCCCTGCGCGACCAGCACGCGGTTGTTGCCGTCGAGCCGCACGACGTCGGCGACGGTGCCGAGCGCGACGAGGTCGAGCAGGCCGTCGAGGCGCGGCTCGGCTTCCTTGCTCGCGAACGCGCCGCGGCGGCGCAGCTCGGCGCGCAGCGCGAGCAGCACGTAGAACATCACGCCGACGCCGGCGAGGTGCTTGCTCGGGAATGCGCAGCCGGGCTGGTTCGGGTTGACGATCGCGCGCGCGGCGGGCAGCGCGTCGCCGGGCAGGTGGTGGTCGGTCACGAGCACGTCGATGCCGCGCGCGTTCGCGGCTTCGACGCCGGCGACGCTCGCGATCCCGTTGTCGACGGTGATCAGCAGGTCGGGCTTGCGCGCGGCCGCGAGCTCGACGATCTCGGGCGTGAGGCCGTAGCCGTATTCGAAGCGGTTCGGCACCAGGTAGTCGATCTGCGCGCCGAACATCCGCAGGCCGCGCACCGCGACCGCGCAGGCGGTCGCGCCGTCGCAGTCGTAGTCGGCGACGACCAGCAGGCGCCGCTTGTCGGCAATCGCGTCGGCGAGCAGCACCGCCGCATCGGCGCAGCCTTTCAGCTCGGTGGGCGGCACGAGGCGCGCGAGCGCGGTCTCGATGTCGACGGGCGACTGCACGCCGCGCGACGCGTACAGGCGCGCGAGGACGGGGTGCAGACCGTGGCGCGCAAGCGCTTCGGCGTCGGCGGGCGCGACGGGGCGGGTAACGATCCGGGTCATTCGGGGTCTGCTGGTTATTCGAACAGGGAGGCAAGCGCGCGGCGGCGCCAGAACTTGCGCAGATCGCCGCGCGTCGCGTGCAGCGTCACGGAGCTCGTGTCGCCGCACAGCGTGACATCGATGCTCGCCAGCTCGCCGTTCTGCAGCGCGGCGAGCGCGGGCGCGAACCAGTCGCGCTCGAGCGCGGCGAGGCCATCGTGCCAGCGCGCCCAGTCCTGCTCGATGAACGGAGTGGTCAGCGCAGGCAGGTCGACGAGCGTCGCGCCATCGGCGGCCGGCAGCGCGCCGAATGTCGCAGGCGGGCTGCCGGCTTCGGTTTGCGCGGCGCGCGCGAGGCCGAGCGCGGCGGGCGACGCCGACAGCACGCGCGAGAACGGCTTGCCGACAGGCTTCAGCGTGCCCTGCGCATGGAACCAGACCGAATTGACGGCCGGTAGCCCACGCGCCTCGCGGGCTTCGTTGACCGGATGCTGGAACCACGCCATCTGCACTTCGTTCTGCAGTTTCATCCACATCCGCGAGCGCTCGCCCGTATGCGCCTCGTGCGGCAGCCAGATCTCGATGTTGCGGCCGCTGGCGCGCAGCGGCGCGGCGCCGGCGAGGCGCGCGAGCTGGTCGCTCGACAGATACCAGCGCGCCGGGTTCGGCGCTTCGAGCCGTACGCCCAGTTCCTCGATCAGCGGCCGTGCGACCGCGAGCAGCGCGGCCGCATCGCCGTCGTCGAGCGCGAGGGCGGCCGGATCGACGAGCACCAGGTGATCGTGCGCGATTTCGACGTGCACGGGCTCGACGCACGCCCACGCGTGCGTGCCGGGGTCGCCGCCGTCGGCCAGCAGCATGTAGGGCGCGAGCGGCGCCTCGTCCGCGGCATTGCCCTGCGTGGCGCCGAACCGGCTGGCCAGCCAGCGCTCGTGCGGCAGCGTGCGCTGGAAGTCCTCGCCGGCCACGCGCTCGACGAGGCTCGCGCGGGCGAGCAACTTCTGGAGCGCGGGGCTGTCCAGCGTGTGCAGGGACGAGGCCGCATCGGCCGCCGACGGCAGCGCGAACGGAACGAGAAAATGGAGGCGTCGGTCGTGCATGATGGTGCGCATTGTATGGCAAACTGCGCGCGTGATCGGGCCGGCTGACGGCCCGTTCGCGTCCGGCGGCCGTTTTTCGACCGTGCCCGGGCTGCCGGCCGCCGCCCGGCGGCGGTCCGGCCGCGGCGCGCCTCCCGCCGTAACCAGCAGAAAGGATTCGCTTGAAACTTCCGTACGAATGGCAGATCGGCTGGCGCTACACGCGCGCCGGCAAACGCACGACCGGCAACGGCTTCATTTCCTTCATCGCGCTCGTCTCGATGCTCGGGATCGCGCTCGGCGTCGCGGCGCTGATCGTCGTGCTGTCGGTGATGAACGGCTTCCAGAAGGAAGTGCGCGACCGCATGCTGTCGGTGCTCGCGCACGTCGAGGTATTCTCGCCGACGGGGTCGATGCCCGACTGGCAACTGACCGCGCAGGAAGCGCGCCGCAATCCGTCGGTGATCGGCGCCGCGCCGTACGTCGACGCGCAGGCGCTGCTCACGCGCCAGGACGCCGTGAGCGGCGTGATGCTGCGCGGCGTCGAGCCGTCGCTCGAGCCGCAGGTGTCCGACATCGGCAAGGACATGAAGGCCGGCCAGCTCGGCGCGCTCGTGCCGGGCCAGTTCGGCATCGTGCTCGGCGACGCGCTCGCCGGCAACCTCGGCGTGACGGTCGGCGACAAGGTCACGCTCGTCGCGCCCGAAGGCTCGATCACGCCGGCCGGGATGATGCCGCGCCTGAAGCAGTTCACGGTGGTCGGCGTGTTCGAGTCGGGCCACTACGAATACGACAGCACGCTCGCGATGATCAACATCCGCGACGCCGAGGCGCTGTTCCGGATGAGCGCGCCGACCGGCGTGCGGCTGCGGCTCACCGATATGCAGAAGGCGCCGCAAGTCGCGGTCGAGCTGTCGCATACGCTGTCGGGCAGCCTGTACATTCGCGACTGGACCCAGCAGAACAAGACGTGGTTCTCGGCCGTGCAGATCGAGAAGCGGATGATGTTCATCATCCTCACGCTGATCATCGCGGTGGCCGCGTTCAACCTCGTGTCGTCGCTCGTGATGACGGTGACCAACAAGCAGGCCGACATCGCGATCCTGCGCACGCTCGGCGCGCAGCCGGGGTCGATCATGAAGATCTTCGTCGTGCAGGGCGTGACGATCGGCTTCGTCGGCACCGCGTCCGGCGTCGCGCTCGGCTGCCTGATCGCGTGGAGCATCCCGTGGCTGATCCCGATGATCGAGCACCTGTTCGGCGTGCAGTTCCTGCCGCCGTCGGTGTATTTCATCAGCGAGCTACCGTCCGAACTCGTCGCGAGCGACGTGATCCGGATCGGGCTGATCGCGTTCGCGCTGTCGGTCGTCGCGACGCTTTATCCGAGCTGGCGCGGCGCGAAGGTGAAGCCGGCGGAGGCGCTCCGCTATGAATGACCGCGCGGCCGCATTCGCGGATTCACGACAACAACACAACAGACAGGATTCGGCAGGTATGCAGGAATACGTGCTTCAGGCGCGCGGGATCACGAAGGCGTTCGTGCAGGGCGGCTTCAACGTGCAGGTGCTCAACAACACCGAGCTGACGGTGCGGCGCGGCGAGAAGCTCGCGGTCGTCGGCGCGTCGGGCTCCGGCAAGAGCACGCTGCTGCACGTGCTGGGCGGGCTCGACGAGCCGAGCGCCGGCGAAGTGTCGCTGCTCGGCAAGCCGTTTACGCAACTCGCCGAGCGTGAGCGCAACGAGTTGCGCAACCGCGCGCTCGGCTTCGTCTACCAGTTCCACCACCTGCTGCCCGAGTTCACCGCGCTCGACAACGTCGCGATGCCGCTGCGCATCCGCCGGATGACCACCGAGGACGCGCGCGAGCAGGCACAGGCGATGCTCGAACGCGTCGGTCTCGGCCCGCGGGCGAAGCACCGGCCGGGCGAGCTGTCGGGCGGCGAACGGCAGCGCGTCGCGATCGCGCGTGCGCTGGTCACGAAGCCCGCGTGCGTGCTCGCCGACGAGCCGACCGGCAACCTCGACGGCACGACGGCCGACACGGTGTTCAACCTGATGCTCGAACTGTCCGAGACGCTCGAAACGAGTTTCGTGATCGTCACGCACGACCCCGATCTCGCCGCGCGTTGCGATCGCATCATGCGACTGCGCGACGGGGTGCTGCACGAGGAGCCGGCGCTGCCGGTGTAAAAAAGCCACGCCGTTGGCCGGCCGCCGGTTCGTCGCGGCACGGCGCAACGACGCAGGACCGCTGCCATGTGGATCGACACGCACTGCCATCTCGATGCCGCCGAGTTCGACGCCGACCGCGACGCGGTCGCGCAGGCTGCACACGCGGCCGGCGTGTCGCGCATCGTGATCCCGAGCATCGGGCGCGACAACTTCACGACGGTGCGCGAACTCGCGCAGCGCACGCCGGGCGCGGCGTACGCGCTCGGTATCCATCCGATGTATACGCCGCAGGCGCGCGACGAGGATCTCGACCGGCTGCGCATGGAGATCGAGGCAAGCCTCGACGATCCGCGTTTCGTCGCGATCGGCGAGATCGGGCTCGACTATTTCGTGCCGGGGCTCGACGAAGACCGGCAGCAATTCTTCTACCAGGGCCAGCTCCGGCTGGCGCGGGAATTCGACCTGCCGGTGCTGTGTCACGTGCGCAAGTCGCAGGACCGCGTGCTGGCCGGGCTGCGCCGTTTCGGCGTGCGGCGCGGCATCGCGCATGCGTTCAACGGCAGTTTCCAGCAGGCCGAAGCGTATCTGGCGCAGGGCCTCCATCTCGGCTTCGGCGGCAACGTGACCTTCACGCGTGCGCGGCAGATCCGCCGGCTCGCCACCGAGTTGCCGCTCGACGCGCTCGTCGTCGAAACCGACGCGCCCGACATCGCGCCCGAATGGGCATACAAATCCCGCAATACGCCCGACCAGGTGCCGCGCATCGGCGCCGTGCTCGCCGAATTGCGCGGGCTCGATACTGGCGAACTGGCCGTATGCACTTCGGCTAACGCGCTCGCCGCGCTGCCGCGACTCGCACTTTCGTCCGCATAATCGTTGCCGGAAGGCGCCGTATTGGCAGGGTGGCGCCGGGTCGACGAGGAGGCGGAATGCGCGTGGGGTGGATCGCGTTCGCGCTCGGCGTCGTCGTGCTGCAGCGGCAGGCGGCGTTGCCGGGGGCGGTCGCATGGACGGTCGGAGCAGCCGTGCTCGCGGGCTGTGCGGCGCTCGGTGTGGGGTGCGTGCGCTGGCCGCGCACGCGTGCGGTCGTTGCATGCGGATGGATGCTGTGGGCGCTCGCGGCCAGCGTCGCGGGGTTCGGTTATGCGGCGGCACGCGCCGAGTGGCGGTTGAGCGACAGCCTGCCTGCCGAGTGGGAAGGGCGTGACATCGTCGTCACGGGCGTGATCCGCGGGTTGCCCGTCGTCGATGAAACGGGCGCGCGGCTGCTGTTCGCGATCGAATCGAACGATGCAGGGCTCACCCGTTTTCCGCCATTGATCCGGTTGTCGTGGCGCGCGTATGGCGCAGCCGCGACACGCGACGCGCTTCCCGATTTGCGGGCAGCCCAGCGCTGGCGTTTCGTCGTGCGTCTCAAGCGTCCGCATGCCGAGGCCAATCCCGGCGTGCGCGACAGCGAGGCGGCGTGGCTCGCCGCGGGCATTCGTGCGATCGGCTATGTCAGTGCGCCGCGTCGGGCGGTATTGCTCGATGCGCGCGCATCCGGATGGCGTGCATCGATCGATCGGGTGCGCGACACGCTGCGGGCGCGCATCGGCGACGTGCTCGGTGCTGATGCAGCGCACCGCGGCATCGTCGCCGCGCTGGCGATCGGCGACCAGTCGGGCATCGGCGACGACGACTGGCGCGTCCTGCGCAATACGGGCACGAGCCATCTGGTCGCGATTTCCGGTCTCCATGTCGGGCTGGTCGGCGCGATCGCCGGCTGGCTCGTGTCGATGGTCTGGCGCCGCGTGCGCTGGCGCGCGCGGGCCGCGACGCTCGTGGTGCCGGCGCCGTACGCGGCCGCGCTTGCCGCGCTGGCTGCCGCCGCGGGCTACGCCGCGCTCGCCGGTTTCAACGTGCCGGCGCAGCGCGCGTGGTGGATGATCGCGGGCGGCGGCATCGCGTATCTGGCCGGCCGCAGCGTGCCGACGTCCGCGGTGCTGTGCGCGGCGCTCGGCGGCGTGCTGCTCGCCGATCCGTGGGCCGTGCTGTCGGCCGGGTTCTGGCTGTCGTTCGGCGCGGTCGCCGTGATCCTGCTGGCCGTCGCCGGCTGGCGCGCGGTGCGCGAGGTCGACGATATCGATGAAGCGGGTGCGGAAGGCGGCATGACCGGCCTGCGGAGCCGGTTGCGCGGGTGGGCGACGCGCGGCCGGCACCGCCTCGCCGAGGCGACGCGCGTGCAGTACGCGGTGACGATCGGGCTCGCGCCGCTCACCGCCGCGTGGTTCGCGCAGGTTTCCCTGTCGGGCCCGTTCGGCAATGCGTTCGCGATTCCGTGGGTCAGCTCGGTCGTGACGCCGGTCGTGCTGGCCGGCATCGCGTTGCCGCCGCCGCTCGATGCGGCGGCCTTCCGGCTTGCGCATGCGGCGCTCGCGCCGATGATGACGCTGCTCGGGCACCTGGCCGACTGGCCGGCCGGCGTGTTCTGGCTGCGCATGCCCGACTGGCCGGTGCTGGCGCTCGCATGCGTGGGCGTCGCGTGGGCGCTGATGCCGCGCGGCTGGCCGTTGCGCTGGGCGGCGCCGCTCACGTGGCTGCCGCTCGTCGCGCCGGCGCCCGATGCGCCGCCGCCCGGCGGCTTCCGGATGACCGTGCTCGACGTGGGGCAGGGCGCGGCGGTGCTGGTTGAAACCGCGCGGCGGACCTTGCTGTTCGATGCGGGGCCGGGGGCGGAGTCGTCCCATGCCGGTACGCGGATCGTCGCGCCGGCGTTGCGGGCGCGCGGCATCGCGACGATCGATTCGCTCGTGCTCAGTCATGCGGATGCCGATCACGCGGGCGGCGCACCGGCCGTCTATGCGGCCGCCGACGTGCGCCAGCTGCTGGCCGGCATTGCGCCGAAGAGCCGGCTGTGGCGCGACGCGGCAGCCGCGGGCGTGGCCGACCGGCTGCCGTGCGCGGCCGGGCAGCGCTGGATCTGGGACGGCGTCGCCTTCACGATGCTGTGGCCGCCGGGCGGGGTGGGCACAGGGTCGTCGAACGGGCAGTCGTGCGTGTTGCGCATCGATGCGGATGGCACGTCCGCGCTGCTGACGGGCGACATCGATGCGCGCGGCGAACGGCGGCTCGTGAATGACGCGCGCGACGCACTGGCCGCGCAGATCCTGATCGTTCCGCACCACGGCAGCCGCACGTCGTCGGTCGAGCCTTTCCTCGATTCGGTCGGGCCGCGCGTCGCGGTATTTCCTGTAGGCTATCGCAATCGTTTCGGGCATCCGCACCGGACCGTGCTGGCCCGCTACGAGGCGCGCGGGATTCCGCTGCCGCGCACCGATCGCGACGGCGCCGTGCGATTCGACGTCGCGCCGGCCGGCGGCGGGTTTGCCTTCGCGCGCTATCGCGACGAACGGCGCAGGTACTGGATGGACCGGTGAGCGCGGCGAAGGCCGCCGTATCGGGATGGAAAGTTCGGGGCCGGCGTGCCGTACCGAAGCACGGTCTCGACAGAATATGAAGCATGGGACTGGCGTGAGAGCCAAAGCGCCAACGCCGGTCGACCGCGAAGCATGGGGCGGGAGTAAGTGCTGAAGCGCCAACTCCCACCGACCGCGAAGCATGGGGCGGGAGTAAGTGCTGAAGCACTCACTCCCGCCGACAAAGGAGACATCGGCGTTTGAAGGACATCCTCCACTTCTCGCATGCGAACGGCTTCCCGGCGTCGACGTACCGGACGATCTTCGCCGAACTGGCCGACGACTACGAGTTGCGCTACGTCGAACGGATCGGCCACGACCGCCGCTACCCGGTGACGCGCGACTGGCCGCATCTCGTCGAGCAACTGCTCGACGACATCGGCAGCCGCTACGAGCGTCCGGTCTGGCTCGTCGGCCATTCGCTCGGCGGCTACCTGTCGCTGATGGCTGCGCTGAAGAAGCCGCAGTGGGTGCGCGGCGTCGTGATGATCGATTCGCCGATCATCGCGGGCTGGCGTGCCGGCGCGCTGCGCGCGAGCCAGTGGGCGGGGCTCGACGAGCGGCTGTCGCCGGCCGCGGCGACGCGCAACCGGCGCACGCGCTGGATGAGCCGCGACGAAGTCTGGCGGCACTTCCGCGAGAAGCCCGCGTTCGCGCGCTGGGACGAACGGATGCTGGCCGACTATATCGACTACGGGATTCCGCAGGCCGGCGCCGACGGCGAGCGCGCGCTCGCGTTCGACCGGCAGGTCGAATACCTGATCTACCGGACGCTGCCGCACACGCTCGGCCCGCGGCTCGCGCACGGCGCGCCGGTGCCGCTCGGTTTTCTCGCGGGCACGCGCTCGCGCGAGGTGCGGCAAGTCGGGCTCGATGCGACGCGCCGCGCGACGCGGGGGCGCATCGAATGGCTCGAGGGCAGCCACCTGTTCCCGATGGAGCGGCCGATCGAGACCGCCCGCGCATTGCAGCGGATGCTGAATTCGCTGAAGGCGGAAGAGGGCGGCGTTTGGCAGGCCGGCGCGCCGCTCGCGAAGCGCGCCTGACGTTTCGCCGGGCGGCTGGAACGCCCGGCGGCACATGCGTGCGGCGCCGACCGGCCGGCCGGTTCACGCCGGGGCGCACGGTCGGCGCGGGTCGGCACGGATTGGCCCGAACGGGGCGCGATCATCACGCCAATTGCTGAGAGAAGGGCGGGCTTTACGGTATAATCCGTTTTTCCCGCGAGCATCCAGCGATGACCAAATATGTTTTCGTCACCGGCGGCGTAGTTTCTTCCCTTGGCAAGGGCATTGCCGCCGCTTCCCTCGCCGCGATCCTCGAATCGCGCGGTCTGAAAGTCACCCTCCTCAAGCTTGATCCCTACATCAACGTCGACCCCGGCACGATGAGCCCGTTTCAACACGGCGAAGTGTTCGTGACGGAAGACGGAGCGGAGACCGACCTCGACCTCGGCCACTACGAGCGCTTCATCAGCACGAAGATGCGCAAGGCCAACAACTTCACGACCGGCCAGATCTACGAATCGGTGATCCGCAAGGAACGCCGCGGCGACTATCTCGGCAAGACCGTGCAGGTCATTCCGCACATCACGAACGAAATCCAGGCGTTCATCGAGCGCGGGGCCGCATCGGCCACCTGCGGCGAGCCGGACGTCGCGATCGTCGAGATCGGCGGCACGGTCGGCGACATCGAGTCGCTGCCGTTCCTCGAGGCCGCACGCCAGATGAGCCTGCGCCTCGGCCGCAACAGCGCGTGCTTCGTGCACCTGACGCTCGTGCCGTACGTCGCGACGGCCGGCGAGCTGAAGACGAAGCCGACCCAGCACAGCGTGCAGAAGCTGCGCGAGATCGGCATCCTGCCGCACGTGCTGCTGTGCCGTGCGGATCGCCGCATCCCCGACGACGAATCGAAGAAGATCTCGATGTTCTCGAACGTGCCGGAAGACGCCGTGATCTCGGTGTGGGATGCCGACAGCATCTACAAGATTCCGCAGATGCTGCACGACCAGGGCCTCGACCGGATCATCTGCGAAGAGCTGAAGCTGTCGCCCAAGGACGCCGACCTGAGCATGTGGTCGGCGCTCGTCGAGAAGCTCGAGAACCCGAAGCAGGAAGTGACGATCGGCATGGTCGGCAAGTACGTCGACCTGACCGAGTCGTACAAGTCGCTGATCGAGGCGCTGCGCCATGCGTCGATCCACACGTCGACCAAGGTCAACATCGAGTACATCGACTCGGAAGAGCTCGAGACCAACGGTGTCGACAGCCTGAAGCATCTCGACGCCGTGCTGGTGCCGGGCGGTTTCGGCCGTCGCGGCACGGAAGGCAAGATCGCCGCGGTTCGCTACGCGCGCGAGTCGAAGGTGCCGTACCTCGGCATCTGCCTCGGCATGCAGCTCGCGGTGATCGAATTCGCGCGCGACGTCGTCGGCCTGAAGCAGGCGAACAGCACGGAATTCGATCCGGACACGCCGGAGCGTGTGGTCGCGCTGATCACCGAATGGTACGACCGCGAAGGCAAGGTCGAGACGCGCACCGAGGAATCCGACCTCGGCGGCACGATGCGCCTGGGTTCGCAACGCTGCCCGATCAAGCCGGGCACGATGGCGGAAGAAATCTACGGCAAGGACGTGAACGAGCGCCATCGCCACCGTTATGAAGTCAATAACCGCTTCGTGCCCCAGCTCGAAGCCGGCGGCCTTATCATCAGCGCCCGTACCCCGAGCGAGGATCTGCCGGAAATGATGGAACTGCCGCGTTCGATGCACCCGTGGTTCGTCGGCGTCCAGTTCCACCCGGAATTCACGTCCACGCCGCGTGACGGTCATCCTCTGTTCAGGTCGTTCGTCGAAGCGGCGCTTGCCAACAAGCAAGCGCGCGGAGTGCAAGCATGAAGCTGTGCGATTTCGAGGTCGGTCTCGACCAGCCTTTCTTCCTGATCGCGGGTACCTGCGTCGTCGAATCGGAGCAAATGACGATCGACACGGCGGGCCGCCTGAAGGAGATCTGCGAGAAGCTGAACGTTCCGTTCATCTACAAGTCGTCCTACGACAAGGCGAACCGCAGCTCGGGCAAGTCGTTTCGCGGCCTCGGAATGGACGAGGGGCTGCGGATTCTCGGCGAGGTGAAGCGCCAGCTCGGCCTGCCGGTGCTGACCGACGTGCATTCGATCGACGAGATCGAGCAGGTCGCGTCGGTCGTCGACGTGCTGCAGACGCCGGCATTCCTGTGCCGCCAGACCGACTTCATCCATGCGTGCGCGCGCTCGGGCAAGCCCGTCAACATCAAGAAGGGCCAGTTCCTCGCGCCGCACGACATGAAGAACGTGATCGACAAGGCGCGCGACGCGGCGCGTGACGCGGGGCTGTCGGAAGACCGCTTCATGGCGTGCGAGCGCGGCGTCTCGTTCGGCTACAACAACCTCGTGTCGGACATGCGTTCGCTCGCGATCATGCGCGAGACGAACGCGCCGGTCGTGTTCGATGCGACTCACTCGGTGCAGTTGCCGGGCGGGCAGGGCACGAGCTCGGGCGGCCAGCGCGAATTCGTGCCGGTGCTCGCCCGTGCGGCGGTCGCGACGGGCGTCGCGGGCCTCTTCATGGAAACGCATCCGAATCCGGCCGAGGCGAAGTCGGACGGCCCGAACGCAGTGCCGCTGAACCGGATGGGCGCGTTGCTGGAGACCCTCGTCACGCTCGACCAGGCGGTGAAGCGCAATCCGTTCCTGGAAAACGATTTCAATTAAAGATCGAATGAACCTTGCGACGGCTTCGCGCGTCTGTAGCGAAAGCGGTTCCGGCACGCACGCCGTCGCAGTTTGAAGAATCCATCGTCATTCTCAGAGGAAACCCATGAGTGCAATCGTAGATATCATCGGCCGCGAGATTCTGGATTCGCGCGGCAACCCCACCGTCGAATGCGACGTGCTGCTCGAATCGGGCACGATGGGCCGCGCGGCGGTGCCGTCGGGCGCGTCCACCGGCTCGCGTGAAGCGATCGAACTGCGCGACGGCGAAGCCGGCCGCTACAACGGCAAGGGCGTGCTGAAGGCAGTCGAGCACATCAACACCGAAATCTCCGAAGCCATCATGGGCCTCGACGCGTCGGAACAGGCGTTCCTCGACAAGACGCTGCTCGAGCTGGACGGCACCGACAACAAGTCGCGCCTGGGCGCGAACGCGATGCTGGCCGTGTCGATGGCCGTCGCGAAGGCCGCCGCCGAAGAGGCCGGCCTGCCGCTGTACCGCTACTTCGGCGGGTCGGGTGCGATGCAACTGCCGGTGCCGATGATGAACATCGTCAACGGCGGCGCGCACGCGAACAACAGCCTGGACATCCAGGAATTCATGATCGTTCCGGTCAGCCAGCCGACGTTCCGTGAAGCGCTGCGTTGCGGCGCGGAAGTGTTCCACGCGCTGAAGAAGATCCTGAGCGACCGCGGCATGAGCACGGCCGTCGGCGACGAAGGCGGTTTCGCGCCGAACTTCGGCAGCAACGACGAGTGCCTGTCGACGATCCTGCAGGCGATCGAGAAGGCCGGCTACCGTGCGGGCGAAGACGTGCTGCTCGCGCTCGACTGCGCGGCATCCGAGTTCTACCACGACGGCAAGTACCAGCTCGCCGGCGAAGGCCTGCAACTGTCGTCGGCCGAATTCACCGACTACCTCGCGACGCTCGCCGACAAGTTCCCGATCGTGTCGATCGAGGACGGCATGCACGAAAGCGACTGGGACGGCTGGAAGCTGCTGACCGATCGCCTCGGCAAGAAGGTGCAGCTGGTCGGCGACGACCTGTTCGTCACGAACACGCGCATCCTGAAGGAAGGCATCGAGAAGGGCATCGCGAACTCGATCCTCATCAAGATCAACCAGATCGGTACGCTGACCGAAACGTTCGCGGCGATCGAAATGGCGAAGCGCGCGGGCTACACGGCCGTGATCTCGCACCGCTCGGGCGAAACGGAAGATTCGACGATCGCGGACATCGCGGTCGGCCTGAACGCCGGTCAGATCAAGACGGGTTCGCTGTCGCGCAGCGACCGCATTTCGAAGTACAACCAGCTGCTGCGCATCGAGGAAGATCTCGGCGACATCGCGAGCTACCCGGGCAAATCGGCTTTCTATAACCTGCGCTAACGCGCTACTATCGGGTTCGTCATCTCGACGCCGCTCTGTGCCTGTGCGCGGAGCGGCGCTTCTTATATCTGCGTCTCTTACATGCGGCTTGTCACTGTCGTCCTGATTGCCTTGCTGGCGCTCATTCAGTACCCCCTATGGTGGGGACACGGCGGCTGGCTGCGGGTGCACGAATTGCGTCAGCAGCTCGACGACCAGCTTCAGAAGAACGCGGACGAGAAGCTGCGCAACGAGCGCACCGCGGGCGAAGTGCAGGATCTGCAGAGCGGCACCGCGGCGATCGAGGAGCGTGCGCGCTACGAGATGGGCATGGTGAAGGACGGCGAAGTATTCGTGCAGTTCGTGTCGCCGAATGCGCCGGCAGGGCCGGTGAACACCACGCCATCGAATACGTCGACGCGCGGCGCGGTTTCGGCGGCGCCGGTGCGGGTCGTGCCGAATCCGCAGTCGATCGCGAAGCCGTCGCGCCATCACGGCGGCGACAAGGGCAAGCCGGCGCATCACTGAGCGCGGTACGTCGAATCCATTGAAAAAGCGCGGGAAATGCCGCGCTTTTTTATTTCCTGCCAGTCGTCAATCGATCGGGCGACGCCCGCTCACCACCACCAGCCCGGGTAGCCGTAGCTGACGCCCGTGCCCCAACGATTGCCCCATCCGCCGTAGTACCCGCCATAGACCGTCACGGGCGGCGGCGAGTAATACGCCCACGCGCGCGCCGCCGCCTCGGCTGCCATCGCGCTGTTCTGTTCGCGCAGCACCTGCTGGTCGATCTCGTCGTAGCGCTTGCGTTCGGCGCTCGACAACACGGGCGGCTGGCCGCCCGACGCGCCCGGTTCGGGCAGGCGGCTCAGGATCGTGGAAGTCGGCGGTGGCATCGCGCAGCCGGCCAGCGCGAGCGTGCCGGCGGCCATGCCCGTCAGGACGACGCTGCGGATGGTGAGCAAGGGGTGAGGGCGATTCATGTGTTTCTCCTGCGGCGCGCCGACCGTGGGAAAGCGGCTTGCGCCGAAGGCCGGGCCTTGGGCGCCTGAGCCGCGGTGCGGCGCTCGTGCGTCATTATGCGCCCGTGCCGCGCCGGTGGCGGGCACGGGCGCATGGCTCAGTGACGCTGGTCGGTCGCGGGCGCGATGCCGGTTTCGACACCGGGTGCCGCAAACAGTTGCGCGACGTCGACCGGATCGAATTCGTAGCGCTGGTTGCAGAACTCGCAGTGGATCTCGACGTGGCCGCGCTCGACGATCACGCTGTCGACTTCTTCACGACCGAGCATGCGCAGCATCGCACCGACCTTCTCGCGCGAGCACGAACACTGGAAGCGCGTGCCGGCCGGTTCGAAGTGCTGCACGTTTTCCTGCCAGAACAGCCGGCGGAACACGACTTCCGGTTCGACTTCGAGCAGTTCCTTCGCGGACAGCGTGCCGCCGAGCGTGCACACGCGCTCCCACGTGTCGATATCGGTTTCGGCGTTGCGCGGCACGATGCCGCCGTCGCCCGGCAGCTTCTGCAGCAGCATGCCGACCGCGCGGTCGCGATCGGCCGCGAGCCACAGCCGCGTGTCGAGCTGCTCCGAGTGATGCATGTAGTGCTCGAGCACCTGCGACACCGATTCGAGCGGGCCGTCGACGCCGTTCAGCGGCACGATGCCTTGATACGGCTGCTGGCCCGGCAGCTTGTCGGCCGGATCGAGCGTGATCACGCAGCGGCCGTGGCCGCTTGCATTGACGAGCGCCGCGAAACTCGTGTCGTCGCTGATCGTCTGCGCGGCGTCGCCCGAGAACTTCGCGGTGGCCCGCATCGACAGATCGGACCCGCACTGGACGACCAGCATCTGGACCGGCCCGTCGCCGAAGATCTGCATGATCAGGGTGCCGTGAAATTTCAGGTTCGCGGACAGCAGCGCGCACGCGGCCATCATCTCGCCGAGCACCGTGCGCACCGGGGCAGGGTAGTCGCGGCGGGCGAGCACTTCCTGCCACGTGTTGCGCAGCGAAACGATCTCGCCGCGCACGGGCGCCGCATTGAACATGAATTTCTGTAACTGGTCGCTCACTCTTCTTCCTTGAAATCCGTGCGAATCACCCGATCCGCACGAGTTGCTCCTTGAAATGCGCGCGTCGCTCGACATACGTCTTCGCGTTCGCGCGCAGCCGCGCGACGTCTTCGGCCGACAGCTCGCGCACGACTTTCGCCGGTGCGCCGAGAATCAGCGAGTTGTCCGGGAACGTCTTGCCTTCCGTCACGACCGCGCCGGCACCCACCAGACAGTTGCGGCCGATGACCGCTCCATTCAAGACCACCGCCTGAATCCCGACCAGCGAACCTTCGCCGATCGTGCAGCCGTGCAGCATCGCCTGGTGCCCGATCGTCACGTTCTCGGCAATCGTCAGCGGAAAGCCGGGGTCGGTATGCAGGACCGCGCCTTCCTGGACGTTGCTGCCGGCGCCGACCGTGATCGTCTCGTTGTCGCCGCGAATCGTCGCGCCGAACCACACGCTCGCGTTTTCCTCGAGCACGACCTTGCCGATGATGGCCGCCGTATCGGCGACGAATACGCTTTCGTGGATCGTCGGGGCCGTCTCGCCCAGCTTGTAGATCGTCACGGAGTCTCCTTGTCTCTTCGATGATGGGCGCCGGTAGAATGGCGCGTCCGGTTTGCCCGGCGCCTGGCGCCGCGGAACAAACGCATATTGTAAACCGTCGCGTGCCGATGCTCCCGCGATGCGTACGCAAGGTGTCCCCGTTTATGAGCATGGAGTCTTCTTCTTTTGGCCCGGCGCCGGCCTGTGTGCGCAGCGTGGCGCTCGATGCGCTGCGTATTGCCGAGCCGGCGGCCAAGGCCGCGCGGGTGCGCGCGCTGTACGATGCGCTGCGCGCCGGGCAGGCGGCGATCGCGCCGGCGCTCCAGTTGCGCGAACCGGCCGGTCTGCCCGGGCGCCCGGCGCGGCCCCCGCTGGTCGAGCCGCGCGAGCTGCAGCGGCGCAGCATGCGATCGCCCGAAGGGCGCGCCGTGCTGCTGCACGCGCTCGCCCATATCGAGTTCAACGCGATCAACCTGGCGCTCGACGCAGTCTGGCGCTTCGCGGACATGCCCGACGCGTTCTATGCGGACTGGCTGAAGGTCGCGGCCGAGGAGGCCTATCACTTCACGCTGCTGTCCGACCGGCTCGCCGACGGCTTCGGGCATGCGTACGGCGATTTTCCCGCGCATAACGGGCTATGGGAGATGTGCGAGCGGACCAAGGACGATGTGCTCGCGCGCATGGCGCTCGTGCCGCGCACGCTCGAGGCGCGCGGGCTGGACGCCTCGCCACCGATCCGCGCGCGGCTCGTGCAGGCAGGGGACGACGCGTCGGCCGCGATCCTCGACGTGATCCTGCGCGACGAAATCGGCCATGTCGCGATCGGCAACCGCTGGTTCCGCCATCTGTGCGACGCAGCCGGCCGTGACCCCGTGCCGACCTATCGGCAGCTCGCCGAGCAATACCACGCGCCGCGGCTGCGCGGCCCGTTCAATTTCGATGCGCGCCGCGATGCCGGCTTCGAGCAGGCCGAACTCGACGAACTGGCCGCGCAGGACGCGGCGGACGGGCGCACCGCGCATTAGCCGGCTCGCGTGCGGCTGCGTCCGGTGGGCCGCCTGCTTGCGCGCTCGATCGATAGCCTCTTTCTGCCTGGCGCCGTACCACCTCGCCGCTAGAGCGCTACCTCGATTGCCGGCCGCCTGAACCGGGGTGTCGCCGCTATAATCGAACGACCATTCTTTTTTTGGCGGCTGCGATGAGTGCCTCGAGTTCTGTTTCTGATTTCGTCACGGTGCGCGGCGTCCAGCTGCATGTGCGGCGCTGGGGCCGGCCCGATGCGCCGACGCTGTTCATGCTGCACGGCTGGATGGACGTCGCGGCGTCGTTCCAGTTCGTCGTCGATGCGCTCGCGGGCGACTGGCAGGTGATCGCGCCCGATGCGCGCGGCTTCGGGCTGTCCGACTGGCCGGTCGCGCGGCAGGGCGGCGGCCACTACTGGTTCCACGAATACCTGGGCGACCTCGATGCGCTCGTCGACCGCTATGCGCCGACCGGCGAGGTCAACCTGGTCGGACACAGCATGGGCGCGAACGTCGTGTGCCTGTATGCCGGCGCCCGGCCGGAACGCGTGCGCCGCGTGGTCGATCTCGAAGGGTTCGGGCTCGCGCCGGCCCACGCCGAACAGGCGCCGCGCCGGCTGCGCGGCTGGCTCGACGAGCTGCGCGAGCCGCCCGCGTTGCGGCCGTACGCATCCCTCGACGACGTGGCGGCGCGCCTGATCAAGACCAATCCGCGGCTCGATCCGCGCCGCGCCGCGTTTCTGGCCGCGCACTGGTCGAAACGCGGCGACGACGGCCTCTACCATCTGCTCGCCGACCCGGCGCACAAGATGCCGGGCCCGCTGCTGTACCGGCTCGACGAAGTGATGGCCACCTGGAAGCAGGTGCGGGCGAAGGTGCTGCACGTCGAGGCCGTCAATTCGCCGACGCTCGCGCACCTGGCCGGCGACATCCCGCTGCCCGAATTCAAGGCGCGCTTCAACGCGTTCCCCGACTGGCGCGAGAAGCTCATCGAGGATGCCGGCCACATGGTGCATCACGACCAGCCCGAGCAGATCGCGGCGTTGATCGAGGCGTTCTGCGCATAGGCGCGTGGCACGGGCGGCACGGCAGGCGGGCGGCGCAATTGCCGCGTTGCAGTAGAATGAGGCCTTACCTGCCATGCCGACAATGAACGCCGATCTCCACTGCCATTCCAATGTTTCCGACGGGTTGCTGTCGCCTGCCGACGTCGCGCGCCGCGCGCATGCGGGCGGGGTGACCCTGTGGGCGCTGACCGACCATGACGAGATCGGCGGCCAGGCGACGGCGCGCAGCGAGGCGGAAGCGCTCGGCATGCGCTACCTGAGCGGCGTCGAGATTTCGGTCACGTGGGCATCGCGCACCGTGCACATCGTCGGTCTGAACATCGATCCCGCCCATCCGGCGCTGGTCGACGGCCTGTATCGCACGCGCCACGGCCGTGCGGCGCGCGCGGTGGCGATCGCGGAGCAACTCGCGACGCTCGGCATCCCCGGCGCGTACGAAGGTGCACTCAAATACGTATCGAATCCCGACCTGATCTCGCGCACGCACTTCGCGCGTTTTCTCGTCGAGAACGGCCACGCCGAATCGACGTCGGACGTGTTCGATCGCCTGCTCGGCGACGGCAAGCCCGGCTTCGTCCCGCACCGCTGGGCGTCCCTGTCCGACGCGGTTGGCTGGATTCGCGCGGCAGGCGGTGAAGCGGTGGTCGCGCATCCGGGCCGCTATCGCTATACGCCGGTCGAATTCGACGCGTTCTTCGGCGAGTTCATCGATCTCGGCGGCCGCGCGATCGAGGTCATCACGGGCAGCCATACGCCCGACCAGTACCGCGAATACGCGGACGTTGCGCGCCGCTTCGGCTTCGAAGTGTCGCGCGGCTCGGATTTCCACGCACCGGGCGAGGGCCGCATCGAGCTCGGCAGCCTGCCGCCGTTGCCGCCCGACCTGACGCCGGTCTGGGAGCGCTGGCTCTGACGCCGGGCGGCTTCGGCCCGCCCGCGTTGCCGTTGATGCGCATCCGACTTCTCCCTCTTTACGTGTCCCCATGTCCCAGTTCTTCAGGATTCATCCGGATAATCCGCAGCCGCGCCTGATCAAGCAGGCGGTGGAGATCGTCAGCAAGGGCGGCGTGATCGCGATGCCGACCGATTCGAGCTATGCGCTCGCGTGCCATCTCGACGACAAGGATGCGGTCGAGCGCGTGCGGCGGATTCGCGGCCTCGACGAGAAGCAGCACCTGTCGCTGCTCGTGCGCGACCTGTCGGAGCTCGCCAACTTCGCGATGGTCGACAACCGCCAGTACCGGCAGATCAAGTCGGTGACGCCGGGCCCGTACGTGTTCATCCTGCAGGCGACGAAGGAAGTGCCGCGCCGGCTGTCGCACCCGTCGCGCAAGACGATCGGGCTGCGCGTGCCGGATCACGCGATCACGCTCGCGCTGCTGGAGTCGCTCGGCCAGCCGCTGCTCGGCACGACGCTGATCCTGCCGCCGGACGACGAACCGCTGAACGATCCCGAGGAAATCCGCACGCGGCTCGAGAAACAGGTCGACCTCGTGATCGACGGCGGCGCGTGCCCGCGCGAACCGTCGACGGTGATCGACCTGACCGGCGATGCGCCCGAACTCATCCGTGCGGGGCGCGGCGCGCTCGAACCGTTCGGACTCTCGGCCGCATGACCCGCGGTGTCATTTTTGCGCGAGTGCGCTTGTTACAATAACGCGATATGGATGCTTCCCTGATACAGACCATCGCCGTCTACGCGCTGCCCGTGATCTTCGCGATCACGCTGCACGAGGCCGCGCATGGCTACGCCGCGCGCCTGCTCGGCGACAACACCGCCTACGCGATGGGACGCGTGTCGTTCAATCCGATGCGCCACATCGACCCGCTCGGCACGATCGCGATTCCGCTCGCGATGTACTTCCTGACCGGCGGCGCATTCCTGTTCGGCTATGCGAAGCCGGTGCCGGTGTCGTTCGGCAACCTGCGCAATCCGCGCTGGGGCAGCCTGTGGGTCGCGCTCGCGGGCCCGGCCTGCAACTTCGTGCAGGCGCTCGTCTGGGGCCTGCTGACCCTGGTGCTGCCGGCCGTCGGCGTCGACGAGCCGTTTTTCACGCGGATGGCGTTCGCCGGCGTCAGCGCGAACCTCGTGCTCGGCGTGCTGAACCTGTTTCCGCTGCCGCCGCTCGACGGCGGCCGCATCCTGGCGGCGCTGCTGCCGACCAGGCAATCGATCGCGCTGTCGCGCATCGAGCCGTACGGTTTCATCATCGTCCTCGTGCTCGTCACGACGGGCGTGCTGACGAACTTCTGGCTGCGTCCGCTCGTCAACGTCGGCTACGCCGTCCTGAGCGCCATCCTGTCTCCCTTCGCCTCGCTTTTCTAACGACAATCATGTTCCCAGAACGTATTTTCTCCGGCATGCGACCCACCGGGTCGCTGCACCTCGGTCATTACCACGGCGTGCTGAAAAACTGGGTGAAGCTGCAGTCCGAGTACCCGTGCTTCTTCTGTGTCGTCGACTGGCATGCGCTGACGACGCACTACGAGACGCCCGAGGTCATCGAGAAGAACGTGTGGGACGTGCTGATCGACTGGCTCGCGTCCGGCATCGATCCGGCGCAGGCGACGCTGTTCATCCAGAGCAAGGTGCCCGAGCACGCGGAACTCGCGCTGCTGCTCGGCATGAGCACGCCGCTCGGCTGGCTCGAGCGCGTGCCGACCTACAAGGAGCAGATGGAGAAGCTGAAGGACAAGGATCTGTCCACCTACGGCTTCCTCGGCTACCCGGTGCTGATGGCCGCCGACATCCTGCTGTATCGCGGCTCGCTGGTGCCGGTCGGCGAGGATCAGGTGCCGCACGTCGAGATGACGCGCGAGATCGCGCGCCGCTTCAACTACCTGTACGGCCGCGAGCCCGGTTTCGAGGAGAAGGCGCTCGAAGCCGCGAAGAAGCTCGGCGGCAAGCGCGCGAAGCTCTATCACGAGCTGCGCAACGCGTATCAGCAGGAAGGCGACGACGAGGCGCTCGAACAGGCGCGTGCGATGCTGCAGGAATCGCAAAGCCTGTCGATGAGCGACCGCGAGCGCCTGTTCGGCTATCTCGAAGGCGCGCGCAAGATCATCCTGGTCGAGCCGCAGGCGCTGCTGACCGAAGCGTCGCGGATGCCGGGCCTTGACGGGCAGAAGATGTCCAAGTCGTACGGCAACACGATCGGCCTGCGTGAAGACGCCGAGACGATCACGAAGAAGGTCCGCACGATGCCGACCGATCCCGCACGCGTGCGCCGCACCGATCCGGGCGATCCCGACAAGTGCCCGGTGTGGCAGCTTCACCAGGTCTACACGGACGAAGCGACGCACGAATGGGTGCAGAAGGGCTGCCGCTCGGCGGGTATCGGCTGCCTCGACTGCAAGCAGCCGGTCGTCGAAGGCATCCTGCGCGAACAGCAGCCGATGCTCGAGCGCGCGCAGAAGTACATGGACGATCCGTCGCTGCTGCGCGCGATCGTCGCGGACGGTTGCGACAAGGCGCGCAAGTACGCGACGGAAACGATGCGCGACGTGCGCGACGCGATGGGCCTGTCGTACAACTGATCCGGCGCATGAGCGAATCCGTCATCGCCGCCGCGGGCGGCCACGTCGGCCAGGCCGAACCGTCGCGCTGGGTCGCGCAATGGGCGCGGCTCGTGCCGGCCGGCGGGGCAGTGCTGGACGTCGCCGCGGGCGGCGGTCGCCACGCGGGCTGGTTCGCGTCGCGCGGGCATCCGGTCGTCGCGCTCGACCGTGACCCGGCCGCGCTGGCCGCGTTGCGCGCGATTCCCGGCGTCGACGCCCGCGCGGCCGATCTCGAAGGCGCGCCATGGCCGCTGCCGGCCGGCGAGCGGTTTGCGGCCGTGATCGTCACGAATTACCTGCATCGTCCGCTCTGGCCCCATCTGATCGATGCCGTGGCGCCGGGCGGCGTGCTGATCTACGAAACTTTCGCGCAAGGAAACGAAACGGTCGGAAAACCGTCCAACCCCGCGTTCCTGCTCGCCCCGGGCGAGTTGCTGGACGCGGTGCACGGCCGCCTGCGGGTGGTCGCGTACGAGGACGGTTTCGTCGCCGCGCCGCGCGAGGCATTCGTCCAGCGTCTCTGCGCAGTGCGCGAGGGCGCGACCCCGAAGGCGGGGGCGGGAATTCCACGTTACGAACTGCCCGGCTAATCCGCTACAATCTCAACGTTTACCGGTACACAATCAATCGCGTTTCATGGCTAACGGCACCCAAGACGGCATTCAAATCCGCGGCAGCATCCCCGCGATCGTCACCCCGATGCTCGAAGACGGCAGTCTCGACCTGCCGGCGTTTCGCAAACTGGTCGACTGGCACATCGCGGAAGGCACCGATGCGCTCGTCGTCGTCGGTACGAGCGGCGAGTCGGCAACGCTCAGCGTCGAAGAGCACATCCTGATGATCCGCACGGCGGTCGAGCATGCGGCGAAACGCATCCCGATCATCGCGGGCGCGGGCGGCAATTCGACCGCCGAGGCGATCGAGCTGACGAAGCACGCGAAAGCCGTCGGCGCGGACGCGACGCTGCAGGTCGTGCCGTACTACAACAAGCCGACGCAGGAAGGCATGTACCGCCACTTCCGGACGATCGCCGAAGCGGTCGACCTGCCGGTGATCCTGTACAACGTGCCGGGCCGGACGGTCGCGGACATGACGCACGAGACGACGCTGCGCCTCGCGGAAGTCCCGGGCATCATCGGCGTGAAGGAAGCGACCGGCAACATCGATCGCGCCGCGCACCTGATCAAGGCCGCACCGAAGCATTTCGCGATCTACAGCGGCGACGATCCGACCGCGATCGCGCTGATGCTGCTCGGCGGCCACGGCAACATCTCGGTGACCGCGAACGTCGCGCCGCGCGCGATGAGCGAGCTGTGCCGCGCGGCGCTGGCCGGCGACGTGCAGACGGCCCGCGCGCTGCACATGAAGCTGCTGTCGCTGCACAAGAACCTGTTCATCGAAGCGAACCCGATCCCGGTGAAGTGGGCGCTGCAGGCGATGGGCAAGATGCAGGGCGGCATCCGGCTGCCGCTCACGGCGCTCGACGAGCGCTGCCACGATGCCGTGCGTTCGGCCCTCGTCGAGGCCGGCGTCCTCTGATGCCGAGGCGGCCGCGTCCTGCGGCCGCCGGCTCGACCCCTGATCAACCCGCACCGGCCGGCTCCGTCCGGCGCCGCTCCTGACGAGCGTTCTAGCAAGACGAAGGATTTCATGAAACGTTTCGCCTTTTCCTCTCGCGCCATCCAGTTGTCGGTGGTGGCGCTGGCGCTGGGCGCGCTCGCTGGCTGCGATACGCTGAACGACTACCTGGCCCCTGACCGGGTCAATTACAAGAACACCGGCTCGGCGCCGCCGCTCGCGGTGCCGAGCGACCTGAAGCCGGTGCAGACGACGCAGCAGTTCGTCGCGCCGCCGACCAACGCCGGGCTCGGCACGCTGCCGCCGCGGGCCACGACGCAGGCCGGCAATGCGACCGACGGCATTCCGAGCGCGCAGGATCCGCTCGGCATGCACATCGAGCGCGACGGCGATCGCCGCTGGCTCGTCGTCGACGGCCGGACGCCCGAGCAGCTGTGGCCGATCCTGAAGGAATTCTGGCAGGAGAACGGCTTCTCGCTGAAGACCGATGCGCCGTCGACGGGCATCATGGCCACCGACTGGGCCGAGAACCGCGCGAACATTCCGGACGACTGGTTCCGCCGCACGATCGGCCGGGTCATCGATTTCGCCTATTCGTCGGGCACGCGCGACCGCTTCCGCACGCTCGTGAACCGTACGTCCGACGGCAACACCGACATCTCGATCACGCACAGCGCGATGGAAGAAATGATGGTCGGCCCGCAGGGCGGCACGTCGTCGCGCTGGGAGGAGCGTCCGCGCAACCCGGTGCTCGAAGCCGTGTTCCTGTCGAAGCTGATGCAGAAGTTCGGCCTGACCGACGCGCAGGCGAAGCAGTTGCTGACCGATGCGCGCCCCGCGACGGCGCCGGCGCAGGTCAGCGACACGAGCGGCGGCGCCGCGACGCTGCAACTGGCTGAGTCGTTCGACCGCGCATGGCTGCGCGTGGGCCTGGCGCTCGACCGGACCAACTTCACGGTCGACAATCGCGACCGCGAGAAGGGCATGTACACCGTGCGCTATGCGAATTCGATGGAAGAGCTCAAGCGTGACGGCCTGTTCGGCAAGCTGTTCTACGGCGGCCCGTCGGCAGCCAAGCCGGGCAAGGAATACCTGATCAACGTGCGCGCGCAGGGCAATGGCGGCACGCAGGTCGCGGTGGTCGGCGCGAACGGCCAGGTCGACAACTCGTCGGACGCGCAGCGGCTCATTTCGCTGCTGCACGCGCAGCTGAACTGAGCGCGTGCGATTCGCCAGCCTCGGAAGCGGCAGCGAAGGCAACGCGCTGGTCGTCGAGGCCTCGAGCGGCACGACGACTACCCGCGTGCTGCTCGACTGCGGCTTTTCTGCCAAGGAGGTCGAGCGCCGGCTCGGCCGACTGAATCTCTGCATCGCCGATCTCGATGCGATCCTCATCACCCACGAACACAGCGACCACGTCGGCAGCGCGCTGACGCTTGCGCGCCGCGCGTCATTGCCGCTCTACATGAGCTGGGGCACCGCGCGCGCGGTCGGCGCGGACGAGGCCGATGTCGATCTCCACGTGCTGTGGGGCGACGAGACGGCCGCGATAGGCGATCTCGCCGTGATGCCCTATACGGTCCCCCACGACGCGCGGGAACCGCTCCAGTTCGTCTTCATGGACGGAAACCGCCGGCTCGGCGTGCTGACGGACGTCGGGATGGCCACACCGCACATCACGGCCGTCCTGAGCGGCTGTGACGCGCTGGTGCTCGAATCCAATCACGATACCGCGATGCTGGCCGCCAGCCGCTATCCGCAGTCGCTGAAGGCGCGGATCGGCGGCAACCACGGCCATCTGAGCAACGCCGCCGCGGCCGACATCCTCGCGTCGCTGGAACGCAGCCGTTTGCAGCACCTGGTCGCGGCCCATCTGAGCCAGCAGAACAATCTGCCGGAACTGGCCCGCCAGGCGTTTGGCGGCGTACTCGGGACGGACGGCGAAGACGTGGTCGTGGCCTCGCAGGACGCGGGCTTCGACTGGCTGATGCTCGGATGAGCGGAGCAGGGCTGCCGCGGCGGCCCGAAGCGGCTGCCGGGCGCTCGATTCGCAAGCGGCAGACGTAAAAAAACCGGCCCTCGGGCCGGTTTTTTTCAGCTGATGCTGAAGGCTTACTGGCTTGCGCCCGAAGCCGGAGCAGCCGTCGCTGCCGAAGCAGCCGACGCCACTGCAGCAGCAGCGTCGCTCGCAGCAGCCGTTGCCGACGAAGCAGCAGCCGAAGCGTCGCTCGCAGCACCAGCAACTGCCGAAGCAGCCGACGAAGCAGCAGCAGCCGCGTCGCTTGCAGCCGACGAAGCAGCTTGATCAGCGCTCTTGTTGCAAGCAGCCAGTGCAACAGCAGCCAACAGGGAAGCTACGAGGAGGGATTTCTTCATGATCACGTCCTTTTATGGTTAAAGGTAAGCAACAGCGCGAAACAATACCGGTAATGTGCTCCAACACCGACCTGGGCCGCTGGTGGAGATGCACTTCTTAGAGCGTGAATCTTCCCTACGGCTTGGGCGGAAATTATATGCACTTTCCTATCGACCGTCGACAAATGCGGGGTCAATACGTTGTCTTTCCCATACAGAATTTGATCTGTACGGGCATACGGGGCGACTCACACTAATTCCGGTTTCCGACCCGTATCCAGCCCGCACGATACCACTCGTGCAACAAGGCTGTCATCGAAGGAACCCGGGATAGTGTTACAAACCGTTTCGCCTCCATCTGACGTTGATTGGCCAGTTCGGGCAGCCATTCCTCGGCTTCCGCGAGCGGTCCTTCCTCGCCATTAATGAAGTACGAGCGCGCGTTATACATCAATGCGGCCCTTCTGTCGAGACGCACGCCACGGCGTGACGCTTGCGTGACGAATGCGGCCTCGGACAGCGGGCGCTCGGGCGGGTCGAAAACGACGTTCGATTTCGGCTCGCTCAGGTAGCAGCCGAGGAATTCGGCGACGTCGCGCTTGCGCCAGCGGATCGCGTCGACGATCTCGGCCACGCGTTCGACCATCGCCGGCGGCAGTTGCGCGGGCGCATCGACGGCCGGCTGCTTCGGATCGCGGTAGATGTCGTCGCCCCCCGCGTCGCGCAGGCCGCCGCGCTCCGCGAGGTAGTACAGGAACTGGGCGCCCAGTTCGCCGGCGGACGGGGCCCGGAAGCCGATCGAGCAGGTCATGCATTCGCCTTCGGCCACGCCGTCGTGCGCGATGTGCGGCGGCAGGTACAGCATGTCGCCGGGCTCCAGCACCCATTCGTCGCTCGGCTCGAAGTTTTCGAGGATCTTCAGCGGCACGTCCGGCTGCAGCGACAGATCCTTCTGCGCGCCGACCCGCCAGCGGCGCCGGCCTTCGACCTGCAGCAGGAACACGTCATACGAGTCGAAGTGCGGGCCGACGCCGCCGCCGTCCGTCGCATACGAGATCATCAGGTCGTCCAGCCGCGCGTCGGGGATGAAACGGAAGCGGTCGAGCAACGCGCGCGCCGCGTCGACGTGCAGGTCGAGCCCCTGCACGAGCAGGGTCCAGGATTTGCGCGTGACGGCAGGCAGCGCGTCGGGCTCGAACGGACCGTGCGCCAGTTGCCACTTGTTACGAAAATGGGTGATCAATCGCGATTCCGCGTCATAGTCGGCGGCGAGCTCGAACAGCGCATCGCGCGTGACCGGCGACACGACGCCGGGGATCGCCTGGCGGATCAGCAGCGGCTTCTTTTGCCAGTAGCCGCGCATGAATTGCGCCGGCGTGAGGCCGCCGAGCAGCGGCGTGGGAAGATCGGAGGGCGGCGCGCCGAGCGGGGCGGCAGCGGTATCCCGCGGTTCGGCTTGAGACCGGTTGCGCATCGTATAATGAGACTTGTATTTGGGAGAATTGGATGAAAATCGCAAAAAACACCGTCGTGTCGGTCACTTACAAGCTGTCGGACGCACAGGGCAATCTGATCGAGGAAAGCGACGAGCCGATGGTCTATCTGCACGGCGGCTATGATGGCACGTTCCCCAAGATCGAGGAACAGCTCGACGGCCACGAGGCAGGCTACCAGGCGCAGATCCAGCTCGAGCCGGAGGACGCGTTCGGCGACTACGATCCCGAGCTCGTGAAGATCGAGCCGCGCGACCGTTTTCCCGAGCCGCTCGAAGTGGGCATGCAGTTCGAAGGCACGCCGGAAGACGGTGACGAGGAAGCCGACTCGCTGATCTATACGGTCACCGATATCGCCGAGGACAAAGTCGTGCTCGACGGCAATCACCCGCTGGCGGGCATGGCGCTGCGTTTCGCGCTGACCGTGAAGGACGTTCGCGAAGCCACCGAAGACGAAATCGAGCACGAGCACGCGCATGGCGCGGAAGGGCTCGAGATCGTCGACGAGGATGACGACGAAGACGGCGAAGCGCCGTCAGGGCGTACGCTGCACTGAGCTTGCCGGCAGGCCCGGCGCCGGCCCCGATGCGGCGGGCGGGGCCGGCCACGACGCGCCGCCTGGTGCGGCGCCGTCACCCTGCAACGGCGGCGCGACCGACGACGCGTCGGGCAGCGCCGGCAGCGCGGGGATTTCCGGCATCTGCGGCAGCGGCACGTCGTCGCGCGGCACGAGCGGCAGCGTGGGCGGCACCGGCAGGTTCTTCGGCACCTCCTGCAGGCTGACGTTGAAGATCGTCTGCCGTGCCGGCGATACGCTCACCTTCACCCACTGATTCGCCGGATGGCGCGGTCCGATCGCGACGCGCGTGACGTTTCCTACCAACTCACCGTCGTCGGCGTGCAGCGGACGGTCGATCAGAAAGCCGTTCGGCAGCGGTTCGCCGCTCGCGTGCATCACCAGAATGGGCCCGCGGAACGTCGTCGCCGCCTTCACCAACGTTCGTTTCAGCTCGCGGAAGCCGTCGCGCACGCGCGGCCGGTTGAAACGCAGCCAGGCAAAGCGTTCCGCGCGTTCATAGCGCTCGAACTGCGGATCGCCTTCGAACATCACGACCATCGCGCGCGCTTCGCGCCGCTTCGCATACTCGGCCGCGTGATCGATCCAGAAGCCGTTCGCGATGATGCGGTCCTCGAATTCGCCGTTGCGGCCGCCCGCGGTCAAATAATGGTTGTTCGGCGCCGGCGCATTGAGTGCGACGTACACGATGTCGTCGCGCATCCAGCGTGCGTTCTCGCGATACGGCCGGAACCGTGCGACTTCGCTCTCCCGCGTGATCTGCAGTGCACCGGGGTCGGGCAGTGCCGAATCGGCAAGCAGCGTCTGCCGCAGGAAGTCGAGCCGCTCGACCGGGTCGTAGCCGCCGCCGGCCGCGGTGTTGCAGGCGATCCAGTCGTCGTGGCCGGGAATGAACACGAGCGGCACGCGCGCCGCATCCAGGATCGCCCCGCGCTGCGAATACAGCGCGTCGCGGCATGCTTCCTTCGAGCCTTTGAGATCGCCTGCGTAGACGACGAACGCGAGATTGCGCTCGCGTGCGATCGCATCGAGCAGCCGCTGCGCAGCCGGTTCGTCCGCCGGAGCATTGATGACGCCCGACACGACCGCGAACGAGTAAGGCGCTGCGCTGCGCTTGGGCGGCGCGGCCAGTGCATCGGCCTGCGCCAGCGCTAGCGCCGCCGCGACGAGCGCGGCGGCGGCGCGGGCCGGCAGGCCCCGCGGCATGCGCTTACGCGTGCCCGTCGGCATCGTGCGACCGGACCAGCGTGCGCAATTCATACAACAGGTCGAGCGCCTCGCGCGGCTTCAGATCGTCGGGATCGATGTCGCGCAGTTTTTCGAGCGCCGGATGCGGCGTGTCGGGCAACGCCGGCGCGTCCGCGCATTCGAGATCGTCGACGGCCGCGGGCGGCGCGCTGAAGAGATCGAGTTGCGGCGTATGCTGGGATGCCGACTGCTGTTCGAGATACGCGAGGTGCTTGCGTGCGGCGCGGATCACCGGTGCCGGGACGCCCGCGAGTTGCGCAACCTGCAGGCCGTAGCTCTGGTTCGCCGGGCCTTCGTTGACCGCGTGCAGGAACACGATGCCGTGGCCGTGCTCGACGGCCGACAGGTGGACGTTGGCCGCTTGCGGGAATTCGGCCGGCAGTTGCGTCAGCTCGAAGTAGTGCGTCGCGAACAGCGTGTAGCACGCGTTGTGCGCCAGCAGGTGGCGCGCGATGGCCCAGGCGAGTGCAAGGCCGTCGAAGGTCGACGTGCCGCGGCCGATCTCGTCCATCAGCACGAGGCTTTGTGGTGTCGCGTCGTTGAGGATCGCCGCCGCTTCGGTCATCTCGACCATGAAGGTCGAGCGGCCGCCCGCGAGATCGTCGGCCGCGCCGATGCGCGTGAAGATCCGGTCGATCGGGCCGAAGCACGCCGACTTCGCCGGCACGTAGCTGCCGACGTACGCCATCAGCGCGATCAGCGCGGTCTGCCGCATGAACGTCGACTTACCGCCCATGTTCGGCCCGGTGATCAGCAGCAGCTTGCGCTCGGTGCCGAATCGGCAGTCGTTGGCGATGAACTGCTCGACCTGCGCTTCGACGACCGGGTGGCGGCCCTGTTCGATTTCGATGCCGATCTCGTCGGTGAAGGTCGGCGCGACCCAGTCGAGCGCCCGTGCGCGTTCGGCGAAGGCGGCGAGCAGGTCGAGCTCGGCGAGGGCCGAGGCGACGCGCTGGCATTCGGGGATGAACGGCAGCAGCGCCTGCAACACCGAGTCGTACAGCGCGCGCTCGCGCGCCAACGCGCGTTCCTGCGCGGACAGCGCCTTGTCCTCGAAGGTCTTCAGTTCCGGCGTGATGTAGCGCTCGGCGTTCTTCAGTGTCTGGCGGCGGCGGTAATCGTCGGGCACCTTGTCGGTCTGGCCGCGCGTGACCTCGATGTAGAAGCCGTGCACCTTGTTGTATTCGACGCGCAGGTTCGCGATGCCGGTGCGCGCGCGCTCGCGCGCTTCGAGATCGATCAGGAACTGCCCGCAGTTCTCCGAAATGTCGCGCAGCTCGTCGAGCTCGGCATCGTAGCCACGTGCGATCACGCCGCCATCACGCACCATCGCGGCCGGCTCGGGGGCGATCGCGCTCGTCAGCAGGTCGAGGCATTCGGCGGGCGGCGCGAGCGCCGCGTCGACGCGCGCGAGCGCATCTGCGTTCGCGACGATCGCGCCGATGCGCTCGCGCAGCGCCGGTAGCGCGGCGAACGTGTCACGCAAGCTCGACAGGTCGCGCGGGCGCGCGGACAGCAACGCGAGCCGCCCGGTGATCCGTTCGACGTCGGCGATCTGGCGCAGGGCGCTGCGCAGCGCATCGAGGCTTGCGTTGGCCGGCGCGTCGAGCAGCGCGCCGATCGCCTGCTGGCGCGACTGCGCGGCGACCGACGCGCGCGGCGGGTGATGCAGCCAGTGACGCAACAGGCGGCTGCCCATCGTCGTGCAGCAGGTGTCGAGGAGCGAATACAGCGTGGGCGACTCGGTGCCGCGCAGCGTTTCGGTCAATTCGAGGTTGCGGCGCGTGGCCGGGTCGAGCCCGATGTATTCGGTTTCGTTCTCGACCTTCAGGCTGCGCACGTGCCGCAGTTGCTGGCCTTGCGTGGCCGCGGCATAGAGCAGCAGCGCGCCGGCCGCGCCGCACGCGCTCGTCAGCGAATGCGCGCCGAAGCCGTCGAGGCTCGCGACGTCGAGCTGATCGCACAGGCGCTGCGTGCCCGACGCGATGTCGAAGTGCCAGGCCGGCACGCGCTTGCTTGCGCCCGCGCCGGCGGGAATGGCGTCGGTTGCGCCGTCCGGCGTCAGGATTTCGGCCGGCCGGATGCGTTCGAGCGCGGCGGCAAGCTGATCGGGCTCGATTTCGGCGAGCCGCAATGCGCCGCTCGCGAGGTTCAGCCATGCGAGGCCGATATTGACCGCGACGCCGCGCTTGTTGTGGCCGGTGCACATCGCGAGCAGGTAGACGTCGTTCTTGTCGGACAGCAGCGCGGCATCGGTCAAGGTGCCGGGCGTGACGACACGCACGACCTTGCGCTCGACCGGGCCTTTTGACGTGGCGGGGTCGCCGATCTGCTCGCAGATCGCGACCGATTCACCCATCTTCACGAGCTTCGCCAGATACTGCTCGACCGCGTGATGCGGGACGCCGGCCATCTTGATCGGCGTGCCGGCCGACGCGCCGCGCTGCGTGAGGGTCAGGTCGAGCAGGCGTGCCGCTTTTTCCGCGTCCTCGAAGAACAGCTCGTAGAAGTCGCCCATCCGGTAGAAGACGAGCGTGTCCGGATGATCGGCCTTGATGCGCAGGTACTGCTGCATCATTGGGGTATGGCCTGCGAAGGCTTCGGGCGACAGCGTGGTCATAGGTCAGGCATGAAGTTGTTGCTTGGGTTGCCCGAGTTTACCAGTGGCTTCGACGCGAACGTGCGAAGTTGGCCGTTTGGCCGATGGCCGGTGATGCCGGGTCGTCGCGATTTGACGGATGTACTCGCCCGACTGCCCACCCACGAAGCGTCCGGGATCGCCGGGCCGCTCCCGCGGCGTCGGGCATCCGGCGCCACCAAACTGGCAAGACGGGGTCACTTACAATCAGCGGAATGCGCTCGCCGTTTCCGGGAGCAACCTTGGCCACGCCTGTATCGGCGACCTCGATGTCGTCTCTCCGGCGACGGCGCCTCGATTACCGTGCGGCAACAGGAGAACCTCGATGATCAAAGTCAGTGTCATGTACCCGTACGCCGCAGGCGCGCGCTTCGACCATGCTTACTACCGCGATACGCACATGCCAATGGTGAAACAGCGGCTCGGCGCGGCATGCCTGTACTACACGGTGGACAAGGGTATCGCAGGCGGCGCTCCCGGCGCGGACCCGGTGTACGTGGCCAAGTGCGACTTCGTCTGCACTTCCGTCGAAGCTTTTCAGGCAGCCCGCGATCCGCACGCGCAGGAGATCATGGCCGACATCGCCAATTACACGGATATACGCCCCGTGCTGCAAATCAGTGAGGTGGTCGTGGAGCGTTCGGAACGCTAACCAGGGTTCGGATATCGCCAGGCATCGCATCCGCGTATGACGCAGCGCCCGCGCTATCGTGGCGCGGGTCGCGCTCGCTCGGCCTGATCGGGTCCGCTTGCCGCCGCGGAAAGGGCGGTACGAAATTCCGTGCGTCGAGCCACGAATGAAGCGTCCATGAAGCCACGGCGGGGCAGGCCGGCGGCGCTCAGGTCACGCACCTGCGCGCCCCGACCCTGCGCCGCAGGTCAGGACGCGTGCCCCGACGTCAGACTGAGCGCCACCGCCTGCGCGACTTCGATGCCGTCGATCGCCGCCGAATAGATGCCGCCCGCATATCCCGCGCCTTCGCCGGCCGGATACAGGCCTTCGACGTTCATGCTCTGGTAGTCGTCCTTGCGTCGAATCCGGATCGGCGACGACGTGCGCGTCTCCACGCCGGTGAGCACGGCGTCGTGCATCGCGAAGCCGGCGATCTTCTTGTCGATCTCGGGCAGCGCTTCGCGGATCGCTTCGATCACGTAGTCCGGCAGTGCGGTACTGAGGTCGGTCGGATTCACGCCGGGCTTGTACGACGGCTCCACCGAGCCCAGCGACGTCGACGGCCGGCCCGCGATGAAATCGCCGACCAGCTGCCCCGGCGCGCGGTAGTCACCGCCGCCGAGCTCGAACGCGCGTTCTTCCCATTTGCGCTGGAACGCGATGCCGGCGAGCGGGCCGCCCGGATAATCGTCCGGCGTGATGCCGACGACGATGCCCGCATTCGCGTTGCGCTCCGCGCGGGAATACTGGCTCATCCCGTTGGTGACCACGCGACCCGGCTCCGAGGTCGCGGCGACCACCGTGCCGCCCGGGCACATGCAGAAGCTGTAGACCGCGCGCCCGTTGCTGCAGTGGTGGACCACCTTGTAGTCGGCCGCGCCGAGCTGCTTGTGGCCCGCGAACTTGCCGAAGCGGCTGCGATCGATCAGCCCCTGCGGATGCTCGATGCGGAAACCGAGCGAGAACGGTTTCGCTTCGATATAGACGCCGCGGTCGTGCAGCATCTGGAACGTGTCGCGCGCGCTGTGGCCCACGGCCAGCACCACGCGGTCGCACCGCAGCGTTTCGCCGTTCGACAGCTTGAGCGCGCGCACCTTGCCCTGGTCGATTTCGATGTCGTCGACGCGGGTTTCGAAACGCACTTCGCCACCGAGTTCGTGGATCGACGCGCGCATTTTTTCCACCATGCTGACGAGGCGGAAGGTGCCGATGTGCGGGCGGCTCAGGTACAGGATGTCCTCGGGCGCGCCGGCCTTGACGAATTCGTCCAGCACCTTGCGGCCATAGTGGTTCGGATCCTTGATCTGGCTGTACAGCTTGCCGTCGGAAAACGTCCCCGCGCCGCCTTCGCCGAACTGCACGTTGGATTCGGGATTGAGCACGCTCTTGCGCCACAGGCCGAAGGTGTCCTTGGTGCGCTCGCGCACGGCCTTGCCGCGTTCGAGGATGATGGGACGGAACCCCATCTGCGCGAGGATCAGCCCCGCGAACAGTCCGCACGGCCCCATGCCGATGACGACCGGGCGCAGGAAGTCGGCGTGTTCGGGCGCCTTCGTGACGAAGTGGTACGCCATGTCGGGCGTCACGCCGCAATGCGGCTTGCCGGCGATGCGCTTGAGCGCGGCCGCTTCGTCCTTGACTTCGATATCGACGATATACGTGAGCTTGATGTCGGCACGCTTGCGCGCGTCGTGCGCGCGGCGGAACACGGTGTAACGGAGCAGTTCGTCTGGCGCCACGCCGAGCTCCGCGAGGCGCGCGCGAATCGCGGCCTCGAGCGCGCTCTCGGGGTGGTCGAGGGGGAGTTTAATTTCGCTTAGCCGTAACATGGGGACTCGGATGCGATTGCCACGGCGCCGTGGCGGTGTTGATACAGGCGGGGCCGGCACCCCGGCGGCGTTGTTCGCCGCGCGGGCATGCCGGACGCAAACCCTTCGCTGTCGTTGCGGGACAAGCGGTACGGGCGGCAGTACGCCGACTCGTCCGGGCAACTCGGGCAACTTCAGGATAGGCGCACGAAGCGACCCGTGTGCACGGAAAATTGTCCCGCGTGTCGGGCGATCGGTGCGCCATCGTGACGATGCCGCGCGAGCGGTTTGCGTGAAAGCCGCGCCACGCGGGCGCGGCCCGGGCTTACTCCGCTGCCGGATGCACGCGGCTGTAGCGGTTCAGGATCGGGATCATCTGCGCGTAGATCTTCGGGTTCGCGGCGACGATCTCGTGGCGATGCAGGAAATCGGCGTCGCCCGTGTAGTTGCCGACGAGGCCGCCGGCCTCGGTGATCAGCAGGCTGCCCGCCGCCATGTCCCACACGTTGATGCCTTGCTCGAAGAACGCGTCGAGGCGGCCGGCCGCGACGTTTGCGAGATCGAGTGCCGCCGCGCCCGGGCGGCGCAGGCCCGTGCAGGCCTGCGTCATTTCGGTGAAGAGGCGCGCGTAGGCGTCGAGGCCGTCCTTCTCGCGGAACGGGAAGCCCGTGCCGACGAGTGCATCTGCCAGGCGGTCGCGGCGGCCGACGCGGATGCGGCGGTCGTTCAGGTACGCGCCGCGGCCGCGGGTGGCCGTGAACAGGTCGTTCTTGTTCGGATCGTAGACGACGGCCTGCGTGACGACGCCCTTGTGCTCGAGCGCGATCGAGACGCAGTAGTACGGGAAGCCGTGGATGAAGTTGGTCGTGCCGTCGAGCGGATCGATGATCCACTTGAATTCGGATTCGTTCTCGGATTCGCCCGATTCCTCCGCGAGGATCGCGTGGTCGGGGTAGGCGGTCTTCAGCGTCTCGATGATCGCGTCTTCGGCGGCCTTGTCCACTTCGGTGACGAAGTCGTTCTGCTGCTTCTTGCGGATCTCGATCAGGTCGAGATCGAGGGACGCGCGATTGATGATCTGTCCGGCGCGGCGCGCAGCCTTGACAGCAATGTTGAGCATGGGATGCATGAGCCTGGATCCTGTAGCCGGCGGCAGGGCCGCCACGAAGTGGGACAACCGCCCGGAACGGCGCAAGCGTGCCGGGGCGAGGTGAGACGCGAATTGACAAAGAGCGGGGTACGACCCGCGCTGCGCCGAGCGCAACGCGTAAAGGCATGATTTTACCCGATTTTCGGCGGTTTCAGGCGACCGGCATGCGGGGAAACCCCCACTGGCCATCCGGACGAGTGGGTTTGCCGGGGCGATGGCGATACCATACGGCCATTCTGATGAACCGAGTCGTATCGTAGTGGAAACTCCGCAGAACACCGCCGCGCCGTCCGAATCGGGCGCGGCCTCGTCCCCGCCGCCGTCCGGCGGCTTCACGTCCACCCGCTTCGTGCTCGTCGAGCCGAGCCATCCCGGCAACGTCGGGGCGGCTGCCCGCGCGCTGAAGACGATGGGCTTTTCGCGCCTCGTGCTGGTCGCGCCGCGCGTGCCGCACGTGCAGAGCGACCCCGAGGCGATCGCGATGGCCAGCGGTGCGGACGACGTCCTCGCGTCCGCGCATGTCGTGCCGACGCTCGGCGAAGCGCTGTCCGGCGTTCACTGGTCGATCGCGCTGACCGCGCGCACGCGCGAATACGGGCCGCCGCGCCTCGCGCCGCGCGCGGCTGCCACACAGGCGAGCGCGCAGGTCGGCACGGGCGACATCGCGCTCGTGTTCGGCAACGAGCGCACGGGTCTCGCGAACGAGCATGTCGAGCAGTGCAGCGCGCTCGCGCACATTCCGGCCAACCCGGCCTACAGTTCGCTGAATCTCGCGCAGGCCGTGCAGGTGCTCGCATACGAGTTGCGCGTCGCGTTTCTCGAGCAGGCGAGCGAGCCGTCGGCACAGCCGCAGGCCGAAGCCGGCACGCTCGCGCAGAGCGACGAGATCGAGCGGATGTACGTGCACCTCGAGAACGCGTTGATCGCGCTCGACTTCCTCGATCCGCGCAATCCGAAGAAGCTGATGCCGCGGCTGCGGCGCCTGTTCGCGCGCACGGGCCTCGAGCGCGAGGAGGTCAACATCCTGCGCGGCATCGCGAAGCACATCCTGCTGAAGTCGGGCAAACCAGGCGGCGACGCGTAAGCGGCCGGCGCTCCGATTGCCGGGGGCGGGGGAGTTCGCTCGATGCGGCGTGCGTTCGGCCGGGCCATGTGTCGACCGACCGCACGCGTCGAACCTGCTGTTTCTCCCGACCGATCGGCCCCGAAACCCCGGCGTAGCAAGCGTTCCGGCCGAATACCCGTGCCGACGGCGGGGTGAACGCGCGGCCGCGTGCGGCCGGGCACGACTGGCCCTACAATCGCCGGACGTCATAAGTAAATTACCCGGCGCGATAACGGCCGACATTGCCGGCGATGCGCGCCGGCCTTTTCCCAGATCACATCATGTTCACGAGACTGCGCGAAGACGTCGCAACGATTCGCGAGCGGGATCCCGCCGCTCGCAGTGCGTGGGAAGTGCTGACCTGTTATCCGGGGCTGCATGCGCTCGTGCTGCACCGTTTCGCGCACGCATGCTGGCGCGCGAAGCGCTACTGGCTCGCGCGGTTCGTGTCGCAGGCCGGCCGGTTCCTGACCGGCATCGAGATCCACCCCGGCGCGACGATCGGCCGGCGCGTGTTCATCGATCACGGCATGGGCGTCGTGATCGGCGAGACGGCGATCATCGGCGACGATTGCACGATCTATCAGGGCGTGACGCTGGGCGGCACGTCGCTCACGCGCGGCGCGAAGCGCCACCCGACGCTCGAGGCCGGCGTGATCGTCGGCGCCGGCGCGAAGGTGCTCGGCGGTTTCACGGTGGGCGCGGGCGCGAAGATCGGGTCGAACGCGGTGGTCGTCAAACCGGTGCCGGCGGGCGGCACGGCGGTCGGCAACCCGGCGCGCGTCGTGATGCCGGCGCAGCCGAAGCCGCAGACCGAGCGCGCGGCATTCAGCGCGTACGGGATCACGCCGAACGCCGACGATCCGATGTCGCTCGCGATTCACGGGCTGATCGATCACGCGGCGAAGGAAAGCCGCCGCGTCGACGAGATCGTCGCGGCGCTCGAGCGGCTCGGCACGCATCTGGAAACGCTGCAGGGCGCCGACGCGGCGCGCCTCGACCTGCGCAGGCTGTCGGCGGTGCTGGAAGGCAAGACGGTGGAGCGCCAGACGTAACCCACGCGATGGGCGCTCATCGCTGCCGGTCAGTGCGACGGCAGCGCCGGCGTCAGTCGAGCGGCATCGCGTGGATGCCTTCCGCGTCGACGCGCAGGTAGCCGCCGCGCGGCGTGCCGTGATCGAGATCCCAGTCGGGCAGCACCCAGCGGATTCCGCCCGGTTCCGCGTGGCGCGCGGGGCGGTGCGTGTGGCCGTGAATGATCACGCTCGCGCGGCTTTTCCGGAACAGCGCGGCCACGCCATCCCGCGTGACGTCGTAGATGGCCGAAGCCGGGCGCATCCGGCCCGCTTCGCTGTTCGAGCGCATGCGCTGCGCGAGCGCGCGACGCCATCGGAACGGCCAGGCGAGAAACAGCCATTGCGCGACGCGATTGCGCGCGAAGCGCCGGAACACCTGGTAGCCGCGGTCGGCCGTGCATTGCGCGTCGCCGTGCGCGAGCACGATGCGCTGGCCGAACGCCATGATCAGTGACGGGTCGGGCAGCAGCATCGCGCCGGCCGCCTTCATGAAGCGCCGGCCGAGCAGGAAATCGCGGTTGCCGTGCATCACGTAGAGCGCGATGCCGCGTTCCGAGAACGTGTGCATCAGCGCGGCCATGCGCGCGGCGAACGGATCGTCGTCGAGGATGTCGTCGCCGATCCAGTATTCGAACAGGTCGCCGAGGATGAACACCGAGTCGGCGCTGTCGGCGGTGTATTTCACGAAATGCTCGAACGCGGCGACCGTCTTCGGAATCGCCTCGCTCAGGTGCAGATCGGAGAGAAACAGGAACGGGCGTGCGGCTTGCGCGTACTCGCGCTCGCCCGGCACGCCCGCGGAGACGCTTCGCGGCGGACTCTCCTGCAACATCGAAGTGCCTCCGTAACGACTATGCGTCAGACCACCACGGCCTTTTCGATCACGACGTCATCGGTCGGCACGTCCTGATGGAAGCCCGCGTTGCCCGTCTTGACGCCCTTGATCTTGTCGACCACGTCCTGGCCTTCGACGACCTTGCCGAACACTGCGTAGCCCCAGCCCTGCGGCGTCGGCGACGAGTGGTTCAGGAAGTCGTTGTCGTTCACGTTGATGAAGAACTGGGCGGTCGCCGAGTGCGGATCGTTCGTGCGTGCCATCGCGACCGTGTAGTTGTCGTTCTTCAGGCCGTTGTTCGCTTCGTTGTCGATCGGCGCGTCGGTCGGCTTCTGCTTCAGGCCCGGCTCGAAGCCGCCGCCCTGGATCATGAAGCCGTTGATCACGCGATGGAACACGGTGCCGTCGTAATGGCCCTTCTTCACGTAGTTCAGAAAGTTCTCGACCGTCTTCGGTGCCTTCGCGGCGTCGAGTTCGAGCTTGATCACGCCGTGGTTCGTATGCAGTTCAACCATGATGAATTCCTTCGGTGAGGCGGTTTAAATGGCACGCGGCCGGTCGTGCGACGCGGCCGCGTGTGGCGCCGGACGTGCCGGCAGGTGCTTACTTCGAGACGATGCTCGCCGATTCGATCACGACCGGTTGCGCCGGTACGTCCTGCATCGGGCCGCGCGAGGTCGTCGCCACGCCTTCGATCTTCTTCACGACGTCGAGGCCGGACACGACCTTGCCGAACACCGCATAGCCGTTGCCGTCCGGGTTCGGATAGTCGAGGCCGCCGTTGTCGACCGTATTGATGAAGAACTGCGCGGTGGCCGAATTCGGATCGCTCGTGCGCGCCATCGCGATCGTGCCCGTCAGGTTCTTCAGACCATTGCGGCTTTCCAGCGGGATCGGCGCGCGGGTCGGCTTTTCCTCGAAGTTGGTCTTGTAGCCGCCGCCCTGGATCATGAAGCCCTTGATCACGCGATGGAAGATCGTGCCGTTGTACTGGCCGGCCTTCACGTAATCGAGGAAGTTGGCGACGGATTTCGGCGCCTTCTCCGGATAGAGCTCGACGCGGATGTCGCCCTGCGAGGTCTTCAGCTGCACGACGGGGTGCGCGGTGGCCGTTTGCGCGAACGCGGGCGCGGTCGCGAGAAGGGCGGCGCCGCCAAGCGCCAGCAACAGACGTTTCATTGCGATCCTCAGGTTGGGAGGGAAGGAAGGTCGCGCCGCTTATTGCGACGGCGCGACGTACGGCGCCGCCAGTGCGCCCGACGGACCGCTGAACTGGAACGTCGGCGACATCGGCAGCGTGGTGGTGCTCACGTTCGCGGCGGCGCGGTCGGTGTAGTCGCGCGTGGCCGGCGACGTCGCGCGGGCGTTCGGCGCGGCTTTCGACGGCGACACGATCTTCTGCAGATCGGCGAGGCGCTGCGCGGTCGCGCCGCTCGTGCGGCCGAGCGATTGCGCGCGCTTGTACGACTCGGCCGCGAGGCGCAGGTAGAGATCGCCGAGGTTCTCGTACGCGAGCGAGTAGCCCGGGTTCGATTGCGTCGCGGTGACGAGCGCGGTGCGCGCCTCGTCATAGCGGCCGTGCTTCGCGTAGAGCGCCGCGAGGTTGTTGTACGGCTCGGGCAGTTCGGGGTACGCCTGCGTGATCGCGACGAACTGCTGGATCGCGTCGTCGTCGCGGTTCAGGCGGGCCAGCACGGTGCCGCGCTTGAACTGCGCCTGCACGTCGTGCGGGTTCGACGCGATGCGCGCGTCGAGCTGCGCGAGCGCCTGCTGCCACTGCTTGCCGGCGATCGACGCGTCGATTTCGGGGGTGCCGTCGGCGACCGCCGGGGCCTTTTGCGCATGCGCCGCGGGAGCCGCGAAAAGCGTCAGCGCGACGCCCATGACGGTGGTCGCAACGAGGGTCGCAGCGCTCGGCGCGCGGCCGCGATGAGGTTTCATAGGCGTAAATCGGAATGTTATACTCCGAGCCATTCTAACAAAACGTCTGCGCGTTCCGGCGAGCGGCAGACAGTCTTTCTTAGCCTCTCGTGGCCGTCACCGCTGTGCTTGCAGCCTGACCGCCCCATGTGATATCGAGGACGCGCGGCCTGGCGCCGCAGCAGATGGTCCGTCCGTTTCACATGCTGGGCGAGCTTCGCCAGGGCGGTTTCCTTCGGCTCACGGTTCATCTCTATGGAATCACTGCGCATCTACAACACGCTCGCGCGTGACAAGCAAGTTTTCGTGCCGCGCCAGCCCGGCGAGGTGCGGATGTACGTATGCGGGATCACCGTCTACGACTATTGTCACGTGGGCCACGCGCGCATGCTGGTCGTGTTCGACCTCGTCCAGCGCTGGCTGCGTGCGATCGGCTATCGGGTCACGTACGTGCGCAACATCACCGACATCGACGACAAGATCATCCGCCGCGCGGTCGAGAACGGCGAGACGATCAAGTCGCTGACCGACCGCTTCATCGGCGCGATGCACGAGGATGAAACCGCGCTCGGCATCCAGCGGCCCGACGTCGAGCCGCGCGCGACGCAGTTCATCCCGCAGATGCTCGGCATGATCGAGACGCTCGAGACGAACGGCTACGCGTATCAGGCGGCCGACGGCGACGTCAATTACTCGGTGCGCAAGTTCGCAGACTACGGGAAGCTGTCGGGCAAGTCGCTCGACGATCTCCGCGCGGGCGAGCGCGTCGCCGCGAACGATGCGAAGCAGGATCCGCTCGACTTCGTGCTGTGGAAGCGCGCGAAGGCGGACGAGCCGGAAGGCGCGTCGTGGGCGTCGAAGTACGGGATGGGCCGCCCGGGCTGGCACATCGAGTGCTCGGCGATGGGCTGCTCGCTGCTCGGCAATCATTTCGACATCCACGGCGGCGGGCAGGACCTGCAATTCCCGCACCACGAGAACGAGATCGCGCAGAGCGAAGGCGCGACCGGCGAGACGTTCGTCAACTACTGGATGCACAACGGCTTCGTGCAGGTCGACAACGAGAAGATGTCGAAATCGCTCGGCAACTTCTTCACGATCCGCGAGGTGCTCGAGCGTTACGACGCGGAAGTCGTGCGCTTCTTCATCGTGCGCACGCACTACCGTTCGCCGCTCAATTACAGCGACGTGCATCTCGACGATGCGCGCGCGTCGCTCACGCGTCTGTACACCGCGCTGAAGGACGTCGAGCCCGACACGCTCGCGCTCGACTGGAACGAGCCGCACGCGCAACGTTTCGCGGCGGCGATGAACGACGATTTCAACACGCCGGTCGCGGTGGCGACGCTGTTCGAGCTGGCGGGTGAAGTCAACCGCACGCGCGATGCCTCGCTCGCACGGCAACTGAAACAGCTGGCGGGCCTGCTCGGCCTGCTGGGCCGCGAACCGCGCGCGTTCCTGCAGCAGGCGTCCGGTGCCGCTCAGGCGGGCGGGCTCGCGGCCGACGAGATCGAAGCGCAGATCGCCGCGCGCGTCGCGGCGAAGCAAGCGAAGGACTATGCCGAAGCGGACCGGATCCGGGCGGAATTGCTCGAAGCCGGCATCGCACTTGAAGACAAACCGGGCGGATCGACCGAATGGCGTCGCGTATGAGCGCAGCGCGTTCCACTGACCGATCCGTCAGGTAGGAGGCAAGATGGCAACGGCCAGAAAAGCGCCGGTCAGGCGCGCGACCCCGGTCGCCGCGCGTCCGGCAGCCAAGCGCGTACCGGCGGCGAAGGCGGACGCGACGCGCGCCGTGCCGAACGGCGCGCTGAACGGTCATGCGCAGCCGGCGGCCGCGCAGCCGGCCGCCGACGCGGCCCGCAAGATACGTGCGTCCGAAGCGGACGGCGAGGAGGGCGTCGTGCGTCCCGCCTATTGGGACAAGGCGTGCGCGGACCTCGTCAAGCGCGACCGGATCCTGAAGAAACTGATTCCGAAGTTCGGCCCCGCGCATCTGGTGAAGCGCGGCGACCCGTTCGTCACGCTCGCGCGCTCGGTCGTCGGCCAGCAGATTTCGGTGCCGTCCGCCCAGTCGCTGTGGGCGCGCATCGAGGACGCCTGCCCGAAACTCGCGCCGCAACCGGTGATCCGGCTCGGCGCGGACAAGCTGATCGCGTGCGGGTTGTCGAAACGCAAGACGGAATACATCCTCGATCTCGCGCAGCATTTCGTGTCGGGGGCGCTGCACGTCGACAAATGGACGTCGATGGACGACGAGGACGTGATCGCGGAACTCACGCAGATCCGCGGCATCAGCCGCTGGACGGCCGAGATGTTCCTGATCTTCAACCTGTCGCGGCCGGACGTGCTGCCGCTCGACGACCCGGGCCTGATCCGTGCGATCAGCGTCAATTACTTCAGCGGCGAACCCGTCACGCGCAGCGAGGCGCGCGAGGTCGCGGCCAACTGGGAGCCGTGGCGCACCGTCGCGACCTGGTACATGTGGCGCAGCCTCGATGCGCCCGACGCCGACGCCTGAGTGTTGGCTATCGGGTTTTAAACATCAATAGTTGAGAGCCGGTTTTGAGCGTCGCCCGCGCGGGTAGAATACGCGCTGCCGCAAGACCCAAGGATTCGAACACATGAAGACCACGTTTCTGGATTTCGAACAGCCGATCGCCGAACTCGAGGCCAAGATCGAAGAGCTGCGATTCGTGCAGGACGACTCGGCTGTCGATATTTCGGAAGAAATCGAGCGGCTGTCGAAGAAAAGCCAGCAACTGACGAAAGACCTCTACGCGAACCTGTCGCCGTGGCAGGTTTCGCAGATCGCGCGGCACCCGCAGCGGCCGTACACGCTCGACTACGTCGCGGAACTGTTTACCGATTTTCACGAGCTGCATGGCGACCGCGCGTTCGCGGACGATCTGTCGATCGTCGGTGGTCTCGCGCGCTTCGGCGGCCATCCGTGCATGGTGATCGGTCACCAGAAGGGCCGCGACACGAAGGAGCGCGCCGCGCGCAACTTCGGGATGCCGCGTCCGGAAGGCTATCGCAAGGCCGAACGCCTGATGCGTCTCGCCGAGAAGTTCGGGCTGCCGATCTTCACGTTCGTCGACACGCCGGGCGCGTACCCGGGCATCGGCGCGGAAGAGCGCGGCCAGTCGGAGGCGATCGGTCGCAACCTGTACGTGATGGCCGAGCTGAAGACGCCGATCATCACGACGGTGATCGGCGAGGGCGGTTCGGGCGGTGCGCTGGCGATCGCCGTGGCCGACACCGTGATGATGCTGCAATTCTCGACCTACTCGGTGATCTCGCCGGAAGGCTGCGCGTCGATCCTGTGGAAGAGCGCAGCGAAGGCGCCGGAAGCCGCGGAAGCGCTGGGCCTGACCGCGCATCGCCTGAAGGCGCTCGGCCTGATCGACAAGATCATCAACGAGCCGCTCGGCGGCGCGCATCGCGATCCTAAGGGCATGGCCGCGTTGCTGCGTCGCGCGCTGGCCGATTCGCTGCGCCAGTTCCAGGGCATGAGCATCGATGCGCTGCGCGAGCGCCGCTTCGAGCGCCTGATGGCCTACGGCAAATTCAAGGAAACCACGCCCGGCGCATGACCGGCCGTGTATTCAAGGCGCGTGCCGCTGCACGCGCGTCTCGCTCGTGATCCCACCCACCGAATTCTCCGCCGACCGCGTCGTCCTCGACGCGGTCGGCGTTGCGCTTTCTGGTCTGCCGCCGGACGCGCGCATCGCGATCGCCTACAGCGGCGGCCTCGATTCGACCGTGCTGCTCGATGCGGCCGTGCGCGTCGCGGGCGCATCGCGCTGCGTCGCGCTGCACGTGCATCACGGCCTGAGCGCGAACGCCGATGCGTGGGTCGCGCATGCCGAAGGGCAAGCGGCCCGGCTCGGTGTCGCATTCGAATCGATGCGCGTCGACGTGCCGCGCGACAGCGGGCTCGGCATCGAGGCGACCGCGCGCGAGCGTCGCTACGCGGCGCTCGACGAGATGGGCGAACGCCATGGCGTGGCGGCGCTGTGGCTCGCGCAACATGCGGACGACCAGGCGGAGACGGTGCTGCTGCAACTGTTGCGCGGCGCGGGAATCGCGGGGCTCGCCGCGATGGCGCCGCGTTATCGACCCGACGGCGTGAGCATCGAGCGTGTACGTCCATTGCTGCGACTGTTGCGCGCACAACTCGAGCGCTATGCGGAGCAGCACGCGCTCGCGTGGATCGACGACGAATCGAACGGCGACACGCGCTATGCGCGCAATGCGCTGCGCGTCGACGTGCTGCCGGCGCTGGCCGTGCATTTCCCGGGCTTTCGCGACGCGCTCGGCCGCGCGGCCCAGCATGCGGCGGCCGCTCAGCGGCTGCTCGACGATCTGGCCGAGCTCGATTTCGCCGTCGCCGCGCGCGATGACGGTCACGCGCTGTCGCGCGACGCGCTGGCAGGATTCGACGACACGCGCGGCGCGAACCTGCTGCGCTTCTGGATGCGCCGGCTCGGTTTGCCGGGCGCGTCGGCTGCCCGCCTGGCCAACATGATGCGGCAACTGCGCGCGGCGCACGACGCGCATGCGCTGCGTGTCGATCACGCGGGGCAGTGTCTGCGGCTCTATCGCGATGTCGTGTACTGGGAGGCGGGCGACAGCAGCGAGCCGGCCGACGACGGCACGGGTACGCCGCAGCCGGAGGCGGCACTCGCGTGGGACGGACAGGAAGTGTGGCATCTGCCGGGGTGGCGCGGCACGTTCGTGTTCGCGCCCGCCGATGCGGGGAGCGCCGACGCGGTGCCCGAGGCGCTGCTGCGCGGTACCCGGCTGGCGGCGCGTGCCCGTGCCGGCGGCGAACGGATGCGCACGTCGCCGGGCGGGCCGGGCCGGACGCTGAAGAACCTGTTCCAGGAGCGCGGGGTGCCGGCCTGGCAACGCGACGTGCCGCTGTTGTTCGCGGGTGACCGGCTGATCTACGTGCCGCGACTGGGCGTCAATCGCGACATCGGCGAGCCGGCCGACGCGGCGCCCGGTGACGCGGCATGGCGCCGAATCGAATGGCGCCCCGATTTGCTGATCGCCTAGCAGCGGCAGGCGGTCGAACGCGCGATGGCGGGCCCATTTTCACCATTTGGTAAACAGCGCCGGAACGGCCGCCGACACGGCGCGCGGCTTGTCAAGCGGGCTTCTATCGGGTACGCTCGGTCGTTTGCTCGGCTCGATTTTTGAGCGTTTTGTGCAGGTTTTCCGCGTGACGTACCCGGTTTGCGCGGCCTGATCGGCCTTCCGGGCAAAATCCGCCACGCTTGCGTGTTGCGTCCCAGCCGTCCCCCTCGTCGTCCGTCCACAGCCACAAGCCGCGTGACCGAACGGCTACGCGGCCTGCCCAGCGCGCCCGTGCGGTTTCTCCTCCAGTTCAGAACGACAATGGCACTCATCGTACACAAATACGGCGGCACTTCGATGGGCTCGGTCGAGCGCATCAAGAACGTCGCGAAACGCGTCGCAAAATGGCATCAGGCCGGGCACCAGATGGTGGTCGTGCCTTCGGCGATGTCCGGCGAAACCAACCGTCTGCTCGGTCTTGCGAAAGAGATTTCGAGCCAGCCGAGCCCGCGTGAGCTCGACATGATCGCGTCGACCGGCGAGCAGGTCAGCGTCGGCCTGCTGTCGATCGCGCTGCAGGAAATCGGCGTCGAGGCCGTGAGCTATGCCGGCTGGCAAGTGCCGATCAAGACGGACAGCGCGTTTACGAAAGCACGTATTCACTCGATCGACGACGAGCGTGTGAAGGACGATCTGAACGCAGGCAAGGTCGTGATCATCACGGGCTTCCAGGGCGTCGATCCGGACGGCCACATCACGACGCTGGGCCGGGGCGGCTCGGACACGTCGGCGGTGGCGGTGGCGGCTGCGCTGGGTGCCGAAGAGTGCCTGATCTATACCGACGTCGATGGCGTCTACACGACCGATCCGCGAGTCGTCGAAGAGGCGCGCCGCCTCGACCGCGTGACGTTCGAGGAGATGCTGGAAATGGCCAGCCTCGGCTCGAAGGTCCTGCAGATCCGCTCGGTCGAATTCGCCGGCAAATACCAGGTGAAGACGCGTGTGCTGTCGAGCCTGACCGATCCGCTGATTGCGCTCGACGAAGAAATGCGCTCGGGCACCCTGATTACTTTTGAAGAAGACGAGACCATGGAAAAGGCAGTCATTTCCGGCATCGCGTTCCAGCGCGACGAAGCACGCATTGCTGTGATGGGCGTGCCCGACAAGCCGGGCATCGCATATCAGATCCTCGGCCCGGTGGCCGATGCGAACGTCGACGTCGACATGATCATCCAGAACCAGAGCGTCGAAGGCAAGACCGACTTCACGTTCACGGTCGGCCGCGGCGACTACCAGAAGGCGATGGACATCCTCACCAACCAGGTGCAGGGCCATGTGAGCGCCGAGCGCGTGCAGGGCGACCCGAAGGTGTCGAAGGTGTCGGTCGTCGGCGTCGGCATGCGTTCGCACGTGGGCGTCGCGAGCAAGATGTTCCGCACGCTGTCGGAAGAGGGCATCAACATCCAGATGATCTCGACGTCCGAAATCAAGATTTCGGTGCTGATCGACGAGAAATACATGGAGCTGGCCGTCCGCGCGCTGCACAAGGTATTCGAACTCGACCAGGCGTCGTGAATTTTCCGTGATGCATTGAAGAAAATGCATCACGGAAATTGACGTACGGTTCGAAACCCTATATTATCTCGTTCTCGTCGCACTGCCTCCCTGGTGCGAGCGAAAGTTTGGGAGACGTGGCCGAGAGGTCGAAGGCACTCCCCTGCTAAGGGAGCATCTGGGCCAAAACCTGGATCGAGGGTTCGAATCCCTCCGTCTCCGCCAAAAGCGGTGACAAAGCCCCGCAAGTTCTCGGACTTGCGGGGCTTTTTCTTTTTCCGGCCCACCGTGTGGTGTCGTGCGCCAAGCATCGATGCCGTCGAGTTTCGTCCTCGGGCGCGCATCGTCGATACGTCATGCGGGCAATGGGTGCTCGACGGGAGTGGCGGTCATGCGCTACATATCGCGTATCGTTCCGCGCGACTCGAGGTGATGCTCGTGGCAACCCCGCATTCCGTTCTGACCGTCCTGTCTCATCGACCTGTCGACGGATTGATCGACAACCACGCACGTTACGCGCACTTGCACGGCTACCAGCATGCAATGGTCGACGGCATGCACGTGTATGGCGAGCGCCAGCAGGTGCTGTACAAGTACCACGCGATCATCGCGCAACTCGTTGCGATGGAGCGCGGTGCGTTGCTGCTCGTGCTCGACCCGTTCTCCGTCGTGTTCGATCCGCACGCGCTGACGGATGTCGCGCACGGTTACGACGCAATCGTCACGACGCAGACGTCGAAATCGGCGTTGCCCGCCGCGAGCGGCATGATCTTCCGCAACGTGCCCGACGTACGCGAGCAGTTGCGCCGGCTGGCGCTCGAACTGGGCAAGTGGGCGATGCATCTTCCGGAGCGGCAGCACGCGTGCGAGGCGACGTTGCTGGCAGCGCACTTTCCACCGCTGCCGTTCGACGTACCGCTTGCGAACGGCCATTTCGCGTCGGCCCAGACGGTCTGGAGCGATGGCGTGTCGATCGATTCGATCGCCGGTGCGCGACCACTCGTGGCGCACCAGGCCCCCGAGTGGCGAGACGTGAACGGCTTCTGGGCGCCGGTGCCCGATTACGACTTCCGTTACGTGACGGCGCTCGTCGACGATGCCGAACGGTACCAGCGCGGCGACTGTCCGCGCGCGATGGACGACTGGTGCGCCGCGCAGCAGCGACCGCGCGAAGCAGAGCGGCATGTGAATCCGCATGCGCCGATCGCGTTCGTGAGCCTGCATACGTCGCATATCGCGGGTTACGGCGACCTGCACGAGGAGAATTTCGTCCGCTACTGCACGCGACACGGCTATGCGTACCACACGTATCGCGCCGCGCCCGCTTTCCTGCCGGACGGCATCGACGCGAATTGGGCGAAGCTGCATCTGATTCGCGAACATTTGCCGCATCACGCGTTCGTGTTCTGGGTCGATGCGGACATCCTCGCGATCGACCAGCGCCAGCGCATCGATGGCACGATCGAGGGGCGCGACTTCGTGATCGGGACCGATCACACGGCGTGGGCGATCAACTCGTGCATGATTGGCGTGCGCAACGTGGCGCCGATGCGTGAGCTGGTCGAACGCATCTGCGCGCGCATCGAGCGGTTCGACGATCGCTCGTCGGTCTATGCGAGTGGTGGCGACCAGCAGGCGATCTATGTGGAGTTGCTCGAGTCCGGCATGATCGACGCGCGCCATATCGTCGATGCGACGACGCTCGCGTCGTCCCCGGTCTATGCGACGCGCGACAGCCGCTTCGTCCATTTCCCCGCCCAGCACGACCACTATCGTGCGGTGACGATGCGCGTATGGGATCGCTTGAGTCACCTGCGCTAATGGCCGCTCGCGTGAGAAGTGGTGCGCGAGGGTAATTCGATCTGCGGTATGCGCAGCATGAGATCGAATGAAATAAAAATGAAAGTATTTCTGTAAGACAGGAGAGGCTACGCGACCGCGGCACTGCGGAACGCCGACCATGCCGTTCCGGCCCTCCGAAATGACCGGTTGACATCAAAAATGCGGCGCTGCGTCGATTTCCGTCGCACGCGGCATCGAGCAATACGAAAAATTACTCATAAAAATCAGTAGGCTACGCCGGCACGCAAAATTGATGTTCTGCTGCGCTGCAGAAAATATTCAATCGCTTTATGCTGGTTAACCCGATCGCATTTGAGCGGCATCAATTTTTCCGGTGATGCCGCTTTACATTTTGCCAACATTGGCGATTCACGAAATCTACCTGTCGATTTGATTTCGTTCCTTTCGTCGCGCCTGTCCCCGATGCAGGGCGCGACCTCCTCAAGGCGTTGTTGACATGCATGATTTCCCCTTCCTGAGCCTGGCCATCTGGGTTCCGATACTGTTCGGCGCGGGGCTGCTGCGCGCCGGTTCCGACCAGCATTCACGCCGGATACGACTGATCGCGCTGGTCGGCGCGATCGCCGGGCTGGCGGCCGTCGTGCCGCTGATCGCCGGTTTCGACGCGCATTCGGCGGCGATGCAGTTCGTCGAAAGACGCGACTGGCTGGCGGCATTCAATGCCGGCTGGCGGGTCGGCATCGACGGCGCGTCGCTGTGGCTCGTCGTGCTGACCGCATTCACGACGCTCGTGGTGGTGGTGGCGTCGTGGGAGTCGGTCACGGTGCGCGTCGCGCAGTACTACGCGTCGTTCCTGATCCTGTCGGGGCTGATGGTCGGCGTATTCGTCGCGCAGGACGGGCTGCTGTTCTTCATCTTCTTCGAGGCGACGCTGATCCCGCTGTACCTGCTGATCGGTACGTGGGGGCGCGAGCGACGCGTGTATGCGGCCGTGAAGTTCTTCTTCATCTCGTTCGCCGGCTCGCTGTTGTTGCTGATGGCGATGCTGTACCTGTACGCGCAGTCGCATACGTTCGACATGGCCGTGTGGCGCACGCTGCAGCTCGGCTTTGCGCCGCAGTTGCTGGTGTTCCTCGGCTTCTTCGCGGCGTTCGCGGTCAAGGTGCCGATGTGGCCGGTCCACACGTGGCTGAGCGACGTGTATACGGACGGTCCGACGGGTGCCGCGCTGATGCTCGCGATGCTCAAGCTCGGCGGTTACGGGTTCCTGCGCTTCGCGCTGCCGATCACGCCGGACGCGAGCCACTTCTTCGCGCCGGCCGTGATCGCGCTGTCGCTGTTCGCGATCGTCTACGCGAGCCTGATCGCGCTCGCGCAGACCGATCTCGGCAAGCTGCTCGCGTATTCGACGGTCGCGCACATGGGGATCGTCACGCTGGGGCTGTTCCTGTTCAACCGGATCGGCGTCGAAGGCGCGATCGTGCAACTCGTGTCGTACGGCTTCGTGGCGGGCGCGATGCTGTTGTGCGTGAACGTGCTCGTGGATCGCACCAGGCAGCGCGAGATTGCAGCGTACGGCGGCGTGGCGGGCGTGATGCCGCGTTTCGCGACCTTCACGCTGCTGTTCGCGATGGCCAACGTCGGTCTGCCGGGCACGTCGGGGTTCGTCGGCGAGTTCATGGTGATCATGGGCGCGATCCGCTTCAACTTCTGGATCGGTGCGATCGCGGCGCTCACGCTGATCCTCAGCGCGTCGTACACGCTGTGGATGCTCAAGCGCGTCGTGTTCGGCAAGGTCGCGAGCCAGCGGATCGCGAAGCTCGCCGACCTGAATCGTCGCGAGATCGTGATGTTCGCGTCGCTCGCGCTGATCGTGCTGGCGGTCGGCATCGATCCGAAGCCGTTCACCGATGCGATCGATCCGACCGTCGGCAAGCTGATCCAGGAAGCGAGCCATTCGAAGGTGCCGGCAGGGGATGGCCCCGCGCCGGCGCTGCCGTCGTACATGGCGTCGACGCACGACTGATCCCGGCACACCGCGCCGCGCAGGCGAGCCGCATACGCGCGGCAGGTATCGTTGCGCGCGCATCGATCGTGGCCCGGCACGGGGCGTGCCGGGTCCGCTTCCGGCTGCGTGAAATTGCCCCGCGACAATGTGACTCACGGCAGATTTTGCAATGATGATTTGCCGCCTGCACCGGTTTTTCATCGCACTCGCGCGACGTATGATTCGGCCAATTTCGTGAATCGAATGCGCATCGGGCATACGCAAACGGATTCAATGACCCGCGGGGCTGTGTGATGAAAAGAAGAGCTTCAAGAGGCTGGTCGGCGCTGATGGCCATGGGCGCGGCGCTGAGCCTGTCAGGTTGTAATTTAGATGTACTAAATCCGAAAGGAAGCGTGGGTGCGGCTGAAAAGGCGCTGATCGCGACGTCCACCTGGGCGATGCTGATCGTCGTCGTGCCGGTGATCCTGCTCACGCTATGGTTCGCGTGGCGTTACCGCGCGTCGAACCGCAACGCCGCCTACGCGCCGCACTGGTCGCACTCGACCGCGATCGAGGTCGTGATCTGGACGGTGCCGACGCTGATCATCCTGTTCCTCGGCGTGCTCACGTGGAAGACCACGCACGAGCTCGATCCGTACAAGCCGCTCGAATCGGCGGTGAAGCCGATCGACGTGGAAGTGGTCGCGCTCGACTGGAAGTGGCTGTTCATCTATCCGGAACTCGGTATCGCGTCGGTGAACCAGCTCGCGATTCCGGTCGGCACGCCGGTGAACTTCCGCATCACGTCGGATTCGGTGATGAACTCGTTCTTCATCCCGCAGCTCGGCGGCCAGGTCTACGCGATGGCCGGCATGCAGACGCGCCTGCACCTGATCGCCGACGAGCCCGGCAACTACGCGGGCACGTCCGCCAACTTCAGCGGCCGCGGTTTCTCCGACATGAAGTTCCGCACGCTCGCCGAGCCGCGCGAGCAGTTCGATGCGTGGGTGCAGAAGGTGAAGGCGTCGCCGGACCGGCTCGACGCGACTATGTACGGCGGCGTCGCGCAGCCGAGCGAGAAGGCGCCGGTGCGCTATTTCTCGTCGGTCGATCCGCGGCTCTTCCACAACATCATCGCGAAATACAACGATGGCCACGTCCTCGACCTGAAGGACGCCGCCTGCGGCACGAAGGGGTAACGCATGTTCGGCAAACTCACACTCTCGGCGATCCCGTTCGATCAGCCCATCATCATGGGGGCCGGCGCCTTCATGGGTCTGGTCGTGCTGGGCATTCTCGCCGCGCTGACGATCACCGGCCGCTGGAAATGGCTGTGGACGGAATGGCTGACCACGGTCGACCACAAGAGACTCGGCGTGATGTACATCATCGTCGCGCTGATCATGCTGCTGCGCGGCTTCGCCGACGCGATCATGATGCGCATGCAACTCGCGCTCGCGTACAACGCGCCCGGCTACCTGCCGCCGCACCACTATGACCAGATCTTCACGGCGCACGGCGTGATCATGATCTTCTTCATGGCGATGGTGTTCATGGTCGGCCTGATGAACCTGGTCGTGCCGCTGCAGATCGGCGCGCGCGACGTCGCGTTCCCGTTCATCAACTCGCTGTCGTTCTGGATGACGGCGGTCAGCGCGATCCTGATCAACCTGTCGCTCGTGATCGGCGAATTCGCGCAGACGGGCTGGCTCGCGTACCCGCCGCTGTCGGAGCTGCAGTTCAGTCCGGGGGTAGGGGTCGACTACTACCTGTGGGCGCTGCAGATCTCGGGCGTCGGCACGCTGCTGACCGGCGTGAACTTCTTCGTGACGATCATCAAGATGCGCGCGCCGGGCATGACGCTGATGAAGATGCCCGTGTTCACGTGGACGGCCCTGTGCACGAACGTGCTGATCATGGCGTCGTTCCCGATCCTGACCGCGACGCTCGCGCTGCTCGGCCTCGACCGTTACCTCGGCATGCACTTCTTCACGAACGATGCCGGCGGCAATGCGATGCTGTACCTGAACCTGATCTGGGCGTGGGGCCATCCGGAGGTGTACATCCTGATCCTGCCGGCGTTCGGGATCTTCTCGGAAGTCATCGCGACGTTCGCGAAGAAGCCGCTGTTCGGCTACAAGACGATGGTGTACGCGACCTGCGCGATCATGGTGCTGTCGTTCCTCGTGTGGCTGCATCACTTCTTCACGATGGGCTCGGGCGCGAACGTGAATGCGTTCTTCGGGATCATGACGATGATCATCGCGATTCCGACCGGCGTGAAGGTGTTCAACTGGCTGTTCACGATGTACCGCGGCCGGATCGAATTCACGACGCCCGTGCTGTGGACGATCGGCTTCATGGTCACGTTCACGCTCGGCGGCATGACCGGCGTGATGATGGCGATTCCGGGCGCGGACTTCGTGCTGCACAACAGCCTGTTCCTGATCGCGCACTTCCACAACGTGATCATCGGCGGTGTGCTGTTCGGCTATCTGGCGGGCTTCAACTACTGGTTCCCGAAGGCGTTCGGCTTCAAGCTGAACGAGAAGCTCGGCAAGGCCGCGTTCTGGTTCTGGCAGGTCGGCTTCTACGTCGCGTTCGTGCCGCTCTACGTGCTCGGCTTCATGGGCATGACGCGCCGCCTGAACCACTACGACAACCCGGCCTGGCATCCGTGGCTGCTGGTCGCCGCGTTCGGCGCCGTGCTGATCGCGATCGGCATCGCGTGCCAGCTGCTGCAGCTGGTGGTCAGCATCCGCAACCGCCATCTGCCCGAGTACCGCGACACGACGGGCGACCCGTGGGGTGGTCGCACGCTGGAGTGGGCGACCTCGTCGCCGCCGGCCGACTACAACTTCGCGGTGATCCCGCAAGTGCGCACGCTGGATGCGTATGCGGACATGAAGGCACGCGGTGAAGGCCGGCCGAACCCGGCGACGTTCCGCGACATCCACATGCCGTCGAATACTTGCGCGGGCCTCGTGATCGCGGTCTTCAGTCTGGTGCTCGGCTTCGCGCTGGTGTGGCACATCTGGTGGATGGCGATCGGCGGGCTCGTCGGGATCATCGCGACGCTCGTGATCTACAGCTCGCGCGATAACGACGGCTATTACATCCCTGCGTCGACGGTGCGCAAGACCGAAGACAAGCAGCCGACGCGGCGCACGGCCGCGCGCGTCGACGACGTGGAACTGGAGGCCAACTGATGTTGCAGAAAACCTTGAGCGCAACCCTGCTCGAACACGACGACCATCCGCCGTCGCATTCGGTGTTCGGGTTCTGGCTGTATCTGATGACCGACTGCGTGATCTTCGCGGCGCTGTTCGCGACGTTCGCGGTGCTCGGCCACCAGTACGCGGGCGGGCAGACGGCGAAAGAGCTGTTCGACATTCCGGGCGTCGCGGTCGAAACCGCCGCGCTGCTGCTGTCGAGCATCACGTACGGCTTCGCGATGCTCGCGGCGTACCAGCAGCGGCGCGGCGCGCTGCTCGCATGGCTCGCGGTGACGTTCGTGCTCGGCGCGGCGTTTCTCACGATGGAACTGCGCGAGTTCTCGCACCTGATCGCGGAAGGCGCGGGCCCGCAGCGCAGTGCGTTCCTGTCGGCGTTCTTCACGCTGGTCGGCACGCACGGGTTGCACGTGACGGCCGGCCTGTTGTGGATGATCGTGCTGGCCGCGCAGATCGTGTTGCGTGGCGGCGACCTGACCGATCGCGACCTGCGGCGCCTGACGTGCCTGAGCCTGTTCTGGCACTTCCTCGACATCGTGTGGATCTGCGTGTTTTCCTTTGTCTATCTCGCGAGCGTGATCTAAATGGCCCATTCGCATTCGTCTCAACTCGAAGAAGGGCACGGCAGTGTCGGCGGCTACGTCGCCGGTTTCATCCTGTCGGTGCTGCTCACGGCCGCGTCGTTCGGCCTCGTGATGGGCGGCGTGCTGTCGCCGCATGCGTCGCTGATCGGGCTGGCCGTGCTCGCCTTCGTGCAGATCGTCGTGCACCTCGTGTATTTCCTGCACATGAACGGCTCGTCGGGCCAGCGCTGGAACGTGATGGCGTTCAGCTATACGGTGCTGACCGCCGCGATCGTGATCGTCGGCACGCTGTGGGTGATGCACAACGTCAGCATGAACATGATGTCGCGTTGAGCGACGTCGTCGCGCATCGGGTTCGCATCCTTGCGCGTTCATGAAGAAAAGGCGGCACATGCGTGCCGCCTTTTATTTTTTCCGGCTGGTGTGTTGCGCCGGGCAGTGTGGTCAGTGCCGCGTGCCGGCGTCGGCCGTCAGCGCATGCGTGCAGTCGGCGCGGTACTCGGCGGCGAGCCGATGCTTCGCGCCGTCGAGATCGTCGGGATAGTACGGGCTCGCGTGGGCCGGATCGTAGCCGACCTGTTCGAGCTCGGACAGCTCGCGTACGAGGTCCGCACGCGAGACGCCACTGCCCGTGTGCACGAACGGGTACGCGTGGCATTCCTGCGGCGTGAGGTGCGGCCCCGCGAACGCGGCGGTGCTGGCGCATGCGAGCAGCATGCAGGCGACGGTGGTCGACAGTTTCATCCGGTAGCTCCTGGTTTCGCGGCCCGATGCCGCATGACGTCAGCGTAGGCGGCAGCCGTCGCGGGGCGGGCGACGCACGGATGAAACATGTTTCACGTACGCACGTCGCGATGCCGAATGAAGTTATTTTCATCTGGCGCCGCACGGCAATCGCGGCGCTTACGATAGTGGCGGGCGCATCGTGCGCGCCCGTGTTGAAGTTCATTGCGAGGGCAACCATGCGAGTACTGACGGTCGAGGACGATGCGGTGACCGCGAACGAAATCGTCGGCGAACTGACCGCCCGCGGGTTCGAGGTCGACTGGACCGATAACGGCCGCGAAGGGATGATGCGCGCGATGAGCGCATCGTACGACGCGATCACGCTCGACCGGATGCTGCCGGGCGCGGACGGCCTCGCGATCGTGACTGCGATGCGCACGGTCGGCATCGACACGCCGGTGCTGATGCTGAGCGCGCTGGGCGACGTCGACGAGCGCATCCGCGGGCTGCGCGCTGGCGGCGACGATTACCTGACGAAGCCGTTCGATTCCGGCGAACTGAGCGCGCGCATCGAAGTGCTGCTGCGCCGCCGGCAGGCATCGGGTGTGCCGCAGCAGACGCTGCTGAAGGTCGGCGCGCTCGAGCTCGACCTCATTTCGCGCTGCGCGCGCCGCGGCGCCGACGAGATTCCGCTGCTGCCGACCGAGTTCCGCGTGCTCGAATTCATGATGCGTAACGCAGGCCAGACGATCACGCGCACGATGCTGTTCGAGGCCGTGTGGGGCTATCACTTCGATCCCGGCACCAACCTGATCGACGTTCACATGGGCCGGCTGCGCAAGAAGATCGATCCGCCCGGCGCGAACCCGATGATCCAGACGGTGCGCGGATCGGGCTACATGCTCGCTTGACGGAGGCGCGAATGGACGCAGCCCGCGCGGCGCACTTCACGCGCCGCTGGCATACGACGACGTTTCGCTGGCTATGCGCATACGCGGCGATCTTCTCGGTGTCGCTGCTGCTGCTCGCGGGCGTGATCAGCGTGGCCGCGACGCATACGATGACGCGCAACACCGACGAAGTGCTCGCGTGGCAACTGATCTATTTCGATTCGATTCCGGATGCCGAGCTGCCGCTCGCGATCCACCGGCGGCTCGAGCACGAGCACATGCATACGAATTTCTACGGGTTGTTCGATGCGAGCGGGCGCCGCGTGGCCGGCGACATCACGACGCCGCCCGCGCTGCAGACCGATCGCCGCGGCCGGACGCTGAACCGCACGCTCGCACTGCTCGACGGCCAGCCGTCGCCGATCGCGCGCGCGATGGCCGTGCGCCGCGACAACGGCATGACGCTGGTGGTCGCGCGCGACCTGTCGCATTTCATCCAGATCCGCGACGTCGCGATCCGCGGGCTCGTGATCGGCGGCGTGGTGATCCTGATCGCGGGCATCGCGGGCGGCAGCATGCTCGGCATGCGGCAGATGCGCCGCGTCGCCGCGATCCGGCGCGTCACGCGACAGATCGCCGAAGGTGATCTCGGCAAGCGACTGCCGGTCGGCGGCTACGATGAACTCGATCTGCTCGCGCATCTCGTGAACCACATGCTCGACGAAGTCGAGCGGCTGATGGGCGAGGTGCGCCATACCTGCGACGGGATCGCACACGACCTGCGCACGCCGCTCGCACGCGTGCATACGATGCTGGCGCGGCTCGCCGACCAGCCGTTCTGCGCGCATGATCCCGCGTCGGCGGCGCTGCTGGCTTCGGCGCGCGACGAAACCGACCGGTTGCTCGAACGGTTTCGCGCGATGCTGCGCATCTCCGAGATCGGCACGCTGAGCCGGCGCGGCGGTTTTGCCGCGGTCGACGTCGCGGCCCTGCTGCGCGACGTGTGCGAGCTTTACGAGCCGCTGGCCGAGGATGTCGACGTGTCGTTCGCGCTCGAAGCGGCCACGGTCGGCGGCATCCATGGCGATCGTGCGTTGCTGTTCGAGGCGTTCAGTAATCTCGCGGACAACGCGATCAAGTTCACGCCGCCGGGCGGCCGCGTGCGCGTCGTGCTCCAGACGACGCCGCACGGCCCGCTCGTCCGGTTCGAGGACACCGGGCCCGGCATTCCGCCCGGCGAGCGCAATGCGGTGCTCGAACGCTTCTACCGCGGCGAGCGCACGCGCCACGTGAACGGCTCGGGGCTCGGCTTGAGCATCGTGTCGGCGGTGATGCGCGTGCATGGTTTCGCGCTGCGGATCGGCGACGCGCAGCCGGCCGGTACGGCGATCACGGTCGAATGCTGGCCGCGTTCGCTCGCATGACGACGCGGGAGACCGAGCGATGCGCATCCTGCTGATCGCGCCGCCGAATCCGCACGCGTCGCGGCTCGACAAGGCGTTTCGAGAGAGCACGCACGGCGTCGAGCGCGTCGACGCATGGCGCGACGGCTGTTTCGCGGCGACGCAGGACCGGTTCGACGCGATCGTGATCGTCGCGACCGATGGCGGGGCCGCGGCGGCGATTCTCGATGAATTGCCGCGGCTCGCCGCGTCGGCCGGCGGTGCGACGATCGCCGCGATCGTTGCCGGCACCACGTCCGCCCAGCGCGCGCGGATGCTGAACGCCGGCTGCGACGTATGTCTGGCTCATCCGTGTTCGTTCGTCGAATTGCACGAACGGTTGCGCGCGCTGTGGCGCCGCGCGGGCATCATCGCGATGCGTGAATCGATCCGGCTCGACACGGCGACGCGTGCGCTCGAGGAGCAGGGCCGGCGGCTCGCGCTCAGTGCACGGGAGTTTCGCGTGGTCGAATGCCTACTGCGCGAAGCGGGGCGGCCGGTCGGTCGGGACGCCGTGCTGCGTTATGCGTGGGACGATGCCGACATCGAACCTGAAACGGTCAATGCGCTGGTCGTCCGGTTGCGGCGCAAGCTGGTCGCGCATGCGTTTTCCGCGCGGATCGAAACGGTTGCGCGATTCGGCTTCCGGTTCGACACGGGCGGGTGACGGGGCGGATATCGACGCCCGGCTGAAAGAAGCTCTTGACGGGCGGCGTGCGCAGCGCCACGCCACGCCACGCCGCGCAGCCCGGCCCGGCCCGGCCGGCAGCCGGGCGTCGATTGTTACAAGACGTTAGCGCGCGTGTCCTGTTGCGATGCCGCGCATCAGTTCTTACAAACTTGAAATATGCGGAGCGGGTGCTTGCCGCTATAGTCGAATCACACATGACACAACCAGAAGAGGAATCCATGAAGACTTTGCGTGTTGCCTCGCTCCTGACCGGTATGACGGCCTTGCTCGTGTCGGGCGCAGCAATGGCGGGAGTCAATGTCGGGATCAACGTCGGCGTGCCGGCACCGGTCTACGTCGCGCCCGCGCCCGTGTATGCGCCGCCGCCTCCGCCGGTCGTCTACCAGCCGGCGCCTGTCTATGCACCGGCGCCCGTGTACGCCCCGGCGCCGGCGATCGTGATCGGCTGGCACGGTGACCGCTACTGGGACGGCCGCCGCTACTGGGGCCGCGACGAGTGGTATCGCCGCCATGACCGCGGCTGGGGCGGCGATCGCGGTCACTGGGATCACGGCCGCCACAACGGCTGGCGCTGATCGATCGGTCGCGCATGCGTGCCGCGTGCGCGACAACTGCTCGTGAGGAAACCGCCCGCGTGGCGGTTTTCTTTTGGCTCGACGGATTGAATGGGTAGAATCGCTCCACGTTACTACCCTCATTCGATCGACAGGGCCTCTATGACGAAGGGTTCGCCCCGGGCCGCCGCCGCGCGTGCCTGCCTTGGCGCGCTGCGGGCCGCCGGCCGCGTGGCCGCGGTGCTGGCGCTGCATGCGGTGCTGGCCGCGCCGGCCGCGCAGGCGGCCTACGCCATCGCGCAGTACGGCGAGCCGAAGTATCCGCCGGGCTTCAAGCATTTCGACTACGTGAACCCCGACGCGCCGAAGGGCGGCACGCTCGTGCTCGCGAATCCGAGCCGACTGACGTCGTTCGACAAGTTCAATCCGTTCACGATGCGCGGCAACACCGCGCCCGGCATCGACATGCTGTTCGAGAGCCTCGCGACCGGCAGCTCCGACGAACCGGCTTCCGCCTACGGGCTGCTGGCCGACGACATCGACGTCGCCCCGGACCGCCGTTCGGTCACGTTCCACCTGAATCCGCGCGCACGCTTTTCGAACGGCGATCGCGTCACGGCCGACGACGTCAAGTTTTCGTTCGATACGCTCAAGAGCAAGCAGGCCGCACCGCAGTTCGGCGCATATTTCGCGGAAATCGCGAAGGCCGTGGTCGTCGATCCGGCGACCGTGCGCTTCGAGTTCCGTAGCGCGAACCGCGAACTGCCGCTGATCGCCGGCGGCGTGCCCGTGTTTTCGCGCAAGTGGGGATTGCGCGCGGACGGCTCGCGCATCCCGTTCGACCAGCTTGCGTTCGAGCAGCCGATCGGCAGCGGCCCGTACGTGATCGAGCGCTACGACAACGGCCGCACGATCACCTACCGGCGCAACCCCGCGTACTGGGGCGCCGACCTGCCGGTACGAGTCGGCACCAACAACTTCGAGCGGATCGTGTACAAGCTGTACGGCGACGGCGTCGCGCGGCTCGAGGCGTTCAAGGCCGGCGAGTACGACGTGCTCGTCGAGTACATCGCACGCAACTGGACGCGGCGCGACGTCGGCAAGCGTTTCGACAGCGGCGAGCTCGTCAAGCGCGAATTCCGCCAGCATAACGGCGCCGGCATGCAAGGCTTTTTCATGAACCTGCGCCGGCCGCTGTTCCGCGACGTGCGCGTGCGCCAGGCGCTCGACCTGGCGTTCGACTTCGAGTGGCTGAACCGGCAACTGTTCTACAGCGCATACACGCGTCTCAACAGTTATTTCGCCGACACCGACCTGCAAGCGACTGGTACGCCGAGCGAAGGCGAGCTGAAGCTGCTGGAGCCGCTGCGCGCACAGCTCGATCCGGCCGTGTTCGGCCCGACGGTCACGCAGCCGGACACGAATCCGCCGGGCTCGCTGCGCGCGAACCTGCTGAAGGCGCGCGCCCTGCTCGCGCAGGCCGGCTGGACCTATCGCGACGGCGCGCTGCGCAACGCGAAGGGCGAGCCGTTCGCGTTCGAGATCCTCGACGATGCGGGCGGCGCGATGGAGGGCGTCGTGACCGCCTACCAGCGCAACCTGGCGAAGCTCGGCATCGTCGTGCGGTTTCGCACGGCCGATTACGCGCTGCTGCAAAAGCGCCTCGATGCATTCGACTACGACATGACGACGATCCGCCTGCCGGGCGTGCAGGTGCCGGGCGCCGAGCAATACTCGCGCTACGCGAGCAAGTTCGCCGACGAGCCGGGCTCCGACAACTTCATCGGATTGAAATCGCCGGCCGTCGACGCGTTGCTGCATGCGCTCGGCGCCGCGCAAACGCGCGAGGAACTGCTCGACGCGACGCACGCGCTCGACCGCGTGCTGATGCACGGCTACTACGCGGTCCCGCAGTGGTACAGCACGACGCACCGCATTGCGTACAAGCGCACGCTCGCCTATCCGCAGACGCTGCCGCTGTACTATTCGGCCGAGGGCTGGGTCGTGTCGACCTGGTGGGCGAAGCCCGATCACTGACCCGCGCCGGCCCTTCGTCCAACCCCGCCATCCGATCACGAGTCGACGCCCTATGTGGAGCTACATCCTCAAACGCCTGCTGCTGATGATCCCGACGCTCGTCGGCGTGCTGACGCTCACGTTCGCGGTGATCCAGTTCGTGCCGGGCGGCCCCGTCGAGCAGGCCGTGCAGGAGCTGCGCAAGGGCGCGACGGAGCAGGGCGCGACGCCGTTCGGGATGCGCGCGCATACCGGCGTCGACGCGCATCAGCTCGCGCAACTGAAGGCGCTGTACGGTTTCGACAAGCCGCCGCTCGAACGCTACTGGCTGATGCTGAAGCGCTTCGCGCGCTTCGATCTCGGCGACAGCTATTTCCGCCACCAGAGCGTGTGGTCGCTGGTCGTGCAGAAGCTGCCGGTGTCGATCAGCATCGGGCTGTGGACGTTCTTCCTCACGTACCTGATCTCGGTGCCGCTCGGCATCGCGAAGGCCGTGCGCAACGGTTCGCCGTTCGACGTCGCGACGAGCCTCGTCGTGCTGGTCGGCTATGCGATTCCGGGCTTCGTGCTCGGCGTGCTGCTGCTCGTGCTGTTCGGCGGCGGCTCGTTCTGGCAGCTCTTTCCGCTGCGCGGCCTCACGTCGGACAACTTCGCGCAGCTGTCGCTCGTCGGCAAGGTGCTCGACTACCTGTGGCACATCGCGCTGCCGATCACCGCATCGGTCGTCGGCAGCTTCGCGGTCGTCACGATGCTCACGAAGAACGCGTTCCTCGACCAGATCCGCCGGCAATACGTGCTGACCGCGCGCGCGAAGGGGCTCTCCGAGCGCAGCGTGCTGTGGAAGCACGTGTTCCGCAATGCGATGCTGCCGTTGATCGTCGGCTTCCCGGCCGCGTTCATCGGTGCGTTCTTCACCGGCAGCCTGCTGATCGAGACGCTGTTCTCGCTCGACGGCCTCGGGCTGCTGTCGTACGAGTCGGTCGTGCGGCGCGATTACCCGGTCGTGCTCGGCACGCTGTACCTGTTCACGCTGATCGGGCTCGCGACCAAGCTGATCTCCGATCTCTGCTATGTGTGGGTCGATCCGCGCATTCAATTCGACAACCTGGAGCGCTGACATGAAACGAGCCATTCGCATGCCCGGCGCCAGCGGGCGGGGTGCGCGATGAACCGGGCCGTCGCCTCTTCCCGTATCGACGCCGCACGTGCGCGCGTGTCGCCGTCGCCCACCCGCCGCGTGTGGCAGCGTTTCAGGCAGCAGCGCCTCGGCTACTGGAGCTTCGTGATCTTCGTCGTGGCCTTTGCCGCGAGTCTCGCGGCGCCGCTGTGGTCGAACGACAAGCCGCTCGTGGTGCGCTACGACGGCCAGACCTATTTCCCGATGTTCCATGCGTACCCGGAGACGACCTTCGGCGGCGATTTCCCGACGCCGGCCGACTATCTCGATCCGTACGTGCGCAAGCGGCTCGAGGCGCCCGGCAACTTCGTCGTCTATCCGCCGAACCGCTACTACTACGACACGCTGAACTACTTCTCGAACGTGCCGAACCCGGCGCCGCCGTCGCGCGAGAACTGGCTCGGCACCGACGCGCAGGGCCGCGACCTGCTCGCGCGGCTCGTGTACGGGTTCCGCGTGTCGGTCGAGTTCGGGCTGATCCTGACGGTGATCGGCACGCTGCTCGGGATCGCCGCGGGCGCGGTGCAGGGCTTCTTCGGCGGGCGCATCGACATCGTCGGGCAGCGGCTGATCGAGATCTGGAGCTCGCTGCCGGAGCTGTACCTGCTGATCATCTTCGCGTCGATCTTCGAGCCGAGCTTCCTGCTGTTGATCGTGCTGTTGTCTCTGTTCGGCTGGATCGGCCTCGCCGACTACGTGCGCGCGGAATTCCTGCGCAACCGCACCCAGGACTACGTGCGCGCGGCCCGCGCGATGGGGCTGACGAACTGGCAGATCATCTGGCGCCACGTGCTGCCGAACAGCCTCACGCCGGTGATCACGTTCCTGCCGTTCCGGATGAGCGGCTCGATCCTCGCGCTCACCAGCCTCGATTTCCTCGGGCTGGGCGTGCCGCCGCCCACGCCGAGCCTCGGCGAACTGCTGGCGCAGGGCAAGGGCAACCTCGACGCATGGTGGATCTCGCTGTCGACGTTCGGCGTGCTGGTCGCGACGCTGCTGCTGCTGACCTTCATGGGCGACGCGCTGCGCAACGCGCTCGATACGCGGATCGCCGATTCGGTGCGCGCGGCGGGAGGCCAGCGATGAGCGAGCCGACCGTATCGACGCAGCACGAACCGCTGCTGTCGCTCGAGCGTCTGCATGTGCGCTTCGGCGACACGGTCGCGGTGGACGACGTGACGCTCGCGATCGGGCGGGGCGAGCGGGTCGCGCTCGTCGGCGAATCGGGGTCCGGCAAGAGCGTGACCGCGCTGTCGATCCTGCGGTTGCTGCGCGACGCAGAGGTCACGGGCGCGATCCGCTTTGCCGGGCAGGATCTGGCGACCAGGAGCGAGCGCGAGATGCGCGGGCTGCGCGGCTCGGACATCGCGATGATCTTCCAGGAGCCGATGACGGCGCTCAACCCGCTGTATACGATCGGCGTGCAGATCGGCGAGACGATCGTGCTGCACGACGGCGTATCGGCCGTCGAGGCGCGCAAGCGGGCGATCGCGTTGCTCGCGCGCACCGGCATCGCGGAGCCCGAGAAGCGGGTCGACAGCTACCCGCACCAGTTGTCGGGCGGCCAGCGGCAGCGCGCGATGATCGCGATGGCGCTCGCGTGCCGGCCGCGCCTGCTGCTGGCCGACGAGCCGACCACCGCGCTCGACGTGACGATCCGTGCGCAGATCGTCGACCTGCTGCTGGAACTGCAGCGGGAGGAGGCGGAAAAGCGCGGGATGGCGATCCTCCTGATCACGCACGATCTGAATCTCGTGCGGCACTTCGCGCAGCGGGTGGCGGTGATGGAACACGGCCGGCTCGTCGAGAGCGGGCCGGTCGAGCAGATTTTCGCGGCACCCGAGCATCCGTATACGCAGCGGCTGCTGAACAGCCGGCCGCAACGCACGGTCACGCCGGTGATGCCGATCGCGCCCGTCGTGCTCGACGCGCGCCACGTGAGCGTGCAGTTCGCGCGCAAGCGGCCGGGCTTCGCGGGCTGGTTCGGCACGGTGCCGGTGACGGCCGTCGCCGACGTGTCGGTGTCGGTGCGGCAGGGCGAAACGCTCGGCATCGTCGGCGAATCGGGCTCAGGCAAGTCGACGCTCGCGATGGCGCTGCTCGGGCTGCAGAAGACGGCCGGCGGCGAGATCGAATTCCAGGGGCGCGCGCTGTCGACCTATCGCGGCCGCGAGCAGACCGCGCTGCGCTCGAACATGCAGGTGGTCTTTCAGGATCCATTCAGTTCACTTTCGCCGCGTCACACGATCGAGCGGATCGTCGGCGAAGGGCTCGAACTGCATCGCCCGGACATGACGCCCGACGCGCGCCGCGCGAAGTCGCTCGCGGTGCTGCGCGAAGTCGGGCTCGACCGGACGGTGCTGCAGCGTTATCCGCACGAATTCTCGGGCGGCCAGCGCCAGCGGATCGCAATCGCGCGCGCGCTGGTGCTGGAGCCGCGCATCCTGATCCTCGACGAGCCGACGTCGGCGCTCGACGTGTCGATCCAGCAGCAGGTGCTGAAGCTGCTCGCGAATTTGCAACAGAAATACAACCTCGGCTATGTGTTCATCAGCCACGACCTGGAGGTGATCGGTGCGATGGCGCACCGCGTCGCGGTGATGCAGGACGGCGCCGTCGTCGAGTCGGGGGACGTGGCCGACGTCTTCACCAGACCGTCACATCCTTACACACAAAAGCTGTTGAAAGCGGTCTGGAAAGCGTGATAGGCGTCCAATGGTCTGACCATCTCGATTGTATTTATTAATTTGTTTTGACAAACGATTACGCGCTGGCTAGTATCGACCGAAATTTTCCGCCAATCAGCTGATTTTTAAGCACATTCCATCGACCAATGCAGCATCGATCCCTGACCCAGGCATGCGCGCGCACCATCGCCGGGCTGTTCATCGGCGCCCTGTTCGCAGCAGCACCCGGCGCATTCGCCGACGAAGTCAGCAGTTTTAACCAGAATGTCACCAATTCGACTCAGATCGGGTCGGGTTCCTCCCTCCAGCAGACCAGCGCGCAGCCGTCGAGCGGCGGCGCGAAGTCGTTCCTTGCCGGCATGGCGGGCAAGGCGGGCGACGTGGTCGTCGGCGCGCTGAACATGATCGGCGTGCGGTATCGCTGGGGCGGCAACTCGCCGGATTCGGGCCTCGACTGCAGCGGCTTCGTGCGCTACGTGTTCCAGGACACGCTCGGCATGTCGCTGCCGCGTCGCGCGGAAGAAATGAGCCGCGTCGGCGAGAAGGTGAGCATGAGCAACCTGAAGCCGGGCGATCTCGTGTTCTTCAACACGATGCGCCGCACGTTCTCGCACGTCGGCATCTATATCGGCGACAACAAGTTCGTGCACTCGCCGTCGACGGGCAGCACCGTCCGCGTCGACGATCTCGACAGCGGCTACTGGGAAAAGCGTTTCACCGGCGCGCGCCGGATCGAATCGGAATTCCCGATGAAGCCCGAAGACCTGCGCCGCGTGCGCGCGACGATCGGCGACGATTCGGCGAACGGCAACAACTGACGTTTGCCGGTCGGTCAGGCCGGACGATAAAAAACCCTGTCACCGAAAGGCGGCAGGGTTTTTTGTTTTGAGGCTGGCGCCGACGGCGAGGCGTAAGTCGTTCCGTCGGCCACCGGGAGGCGGCGCGTGCCGCGGCCTCCCGCCCATCGCGGCTTACGCGGCGGCAGTCACGCCCCGCGCCGCCGCGAGCTTGCGCTGCAGTTCCGGCATGATGCGCGCGACCGCTTCCTCGCCCGCGAGGATCGCCGCGTTGCGCTGGTTGAAGTCGCTGCCGCCCATCGCCGCCAGGTTCGGGCGAATCACGACGTCCGCATATTTGTCGAGCTCGTAGGTCTTGATCGTCTGGCCCATGATCGTGAAGGTCTGCAGCAGCATCTCGATCGGGTTGTTGGTCGCCGCGCCGTCCGGCCGGGCGGAGATGTCGACCGCGATCACGAAGCTCGCGCCCATCTTGCGCGCGAACGACGCCGGCACCGGGCTCACCAGGCCGCCGTCCACATATTCGCGATTGCCGATCTTCACCGGCTCGAACACCGACGGCACGCTGCACGACGCGCGCACCGCGAGCCCCGTGTTGCCTTGCTGGAACAGGATCGGCTGGCCGCTTTGCAGGTCCGTCGCGACGATGCCGAGCGGCTTCGCCATCTTCTCGATCGGCCGGTTGTTGAGCGTCTTGTTCAGGAAATTCTGCAGCGCGACGCCTTGCAGCAGGCCGCGCGAGCGAAACGGCAGCGCCCAGTCGCTGATCGATGCCTGGTCCATGTCGAGGGCGATCTTGTTGATCTGCAGCGCGTTCATGCCCGACGCGTAGAGCGCGCCGACCACCGAGCCCGCGCTCGTCCCGGCGACGATCTCGATCGGAATGCCGCGCGCCTCGAGCGCCTTCAGCACGCCGATGTGCGAGAACCCGCGCGCGGCGCCGCCGCCGAGCGCGATGCCGATCTTGACGGGCTTCTCCTGCGGGAGTGCCGTGCCGGGGCGGGACTTGTCGCCGAAGGACGTACAGGCGGCGAGGCTGGCGGACGCGCACGCGATCGTGAAGTGGCGGCGCGACAGGCGAGGGGACGACATCGAATGGTTCTCCGGCGGCTTGGCGGCGGGTTACACGGCCCGCGGCGGCGATAGGTTCCGAGCGGCCGCGCAGCGGGTTGCGTGCGGCCGGCGCCGCGCCGGCTGGCGGCCGCGGCGCGCACATCATAAAGCAAGCGGTACGCTTGGCGCGATGTCCGGCGCGAGTATAATTCCGGCTTCTTTCCCGTTCCGGGCGCCGCCGGCTCCGTTGCTGTCCGGGCTGCCGCGTCGTCCCGCGTCGAATCATTCATGCGCCCCAGGCGTTCGAGTTACCGTTTATGACCCGTCCTGTCCGTACCCGCTTCGCGCCGAGTCCCACCGGCTTCATCCACCTCGGCAACATCCGCTCCGCACTCTATCCGTGGGCGTTCGCCCGCAAGATGAAAGGCACGTTCGTGCTGCGCATCGAGGATACCGACGTCGAGCGCTCGTCGCAGGAAGCGGTCGATGCGATCCTCGAGGGGATGCAGTGGCTCGGACTGGATTTCGACGAAGGCCCGATCTACCAGATGCAGCGGATGGACCGCTATCGCGAAGTGCTCGCGCAGATGCTCGAGAAGGGTCTCGCATATCCGTGCTACATGTCGGCCGAGGAACTCGACGCGCTGCGCGAACGCCAGCGCGAAGCCGGCCTGAAGCCGCGCTACGACGGTACGTGGCGCCCGGAGCCCGGCAAGGTGCTGCCGGAGCCGCCGGCCGGCGTGAAGCCGGTGCTGCGCTTCCGCAATCCGCTGACGGGCACGGTCGTGTGGGACGATGCGGTGAAGGGGCGTGTCGAGATCTCGAACGAGGAGCTCGACGACCTCGTGATCGCGCGCCCGGACGGCACGCCGATCTACAACTTCTGCGTGGTGGTGGACGACATGGACATGGGCATCACGCACGTGATCCGCGGTGACGACCACGTGAACAACACGCCGCGCCAGATCAACATCCTGAACGCACTCGGCGGCGAGCCGCCCGTCTATGCGCACTTGCCGACCGTGCTGAACGAGCAGGGCGAGAAGATGAGCAAGCGGCATGGCGCGATGAGCGTGATGGCGTACCGCGACGCGGGCTTCCTGCCGGAAGCCGTCGTCAACTATCTCGCGCGTCTCGGCTGGTCGCACGGCGACGCCGAGATCTTCTCGCGCGAGCAGTTCGTCGAATGGTTCGATCTCGAGCATCTCGGCAAGTCGCCCGCGCAGTACGACCACAGCAAGCTGAGCTGGCTGAACGCGCATTACATCAAGGAAGCCGACAACGCGCGCCTTGCCGAACTCGCGAAGCCGTTCCTCGACGCACTCGGCATCGACGACGCGGCGATCGCGACGGGCCCCGCGCTCGACGCGGTGGTCGGCTTGATGAAGGATCGTGCGACGACGGTCAAGGAGATCGCGGAAGGTGCGGCGATGTTCTATCGTGTGCCGGCACCCGACGCCGACGCGCTCGCGCAGCACGTGACCGATGCGGTGCGTCCGGCGCTGGCCGATCTCGCGGCCGCGCTGAAGGCGGCCGACTGGACGAAGGAAGCGGTTTCCGCCGCGCTGAAGGCGACGCTCGCCACGCACAAGCTGAAGATGCCGCAGCTCGCGATGCCGGTGCGTCTGCTGGTGGCGGGCACGACGCATACGCCGTCGATCGACGCGGTGCTCGTGCTGTTCGGTCGCGACGTCGTGGTGACGCGCATCGAGGCCGCGCTGGCTTGACGTTCGTGCGCGCGCGAAGCTGTCCGTGCATGAGGTACGCGGCGGCTTCGCAAAAAATTTCGCACGAATCGTAAAAAGGGTATTTACAAGTTCGAAATCGGTCCATATAATCTCATTTCTGTTCTGCAAGGGGGTATAGCTCAGCTGGGAGAGCGCTTGCATGGCATGCAAGAGGTCAGCGGTTCGATCCCGCTTACCTCCACCAACAGAACAAGATGGATTGATTTGCGAAGCAGCGGTAGTAATAAATGCTTCACAAAATGATTCAGAGCAGTTAAAATTTCGGCCTTCGCTGTTGACCAGAAGTGAATAGCGAAAGTCAGACAAATCTGAAAAGATTATGTCCCCTTCGTCTAGAGGCCTAGGACATCACCCTTTCACGGTGAGTACAGGGGTTCGAATCCCCTAGGGGACGCCAGATTCAGCGGCGTTTCATAGAAGTGTCGCAAGGCTTGCAGGAACGTAACCGACGTCCTGCAGGTTGGGTAAGAAAGCTGGAGCGGTAGTTCAGTCGGTTAGAATACCGGCCTGTCACGCCGGGGGTCGCGGGTTCGAGTCCCGTCCGCTCCGCCAGAACGAAGCCCGTTCAAGACGTTTTTGAGCGGGCTTTTGTATTAAAGATGTAAGCAGTACGTTGTCCCCTTCGTCTAGAGGCCTAGGACATCACCCTTTCACGGTGAGTACAGGGGTTCGAATCCCCTAGGGGACGCCAGATTCAGCGGCGTTTCGTAGAAGTGTCGCAGCGCGTGCAGGAACGTGACGAGATCCTGCAGGCGGTGGTGCAGAAAGCTGGAGCGGTAGTTCAGTTGGTTAGAATACCGGCCTGTCACGCCGGGGGTCGCGGGTTCGAGCCCCGTCCGCTCCGCCAGAACGAAGCCCGTTCAAAAGCGTTTTTGAACGGGCTTTCTCGTTAAAGATGTAAGCAGTACGTTGTCCCCTTCGTCTAGAGGCCTAGGACATCACCCTTTCACGGTGAGTACAGGGGTTCGAATCCCCTAGGGGACGCCAGATTTCGGCGTCGTTCGAACAAACGACGCGCCGGCAGGAAGTAACCGACGCCTGCCAGGCAAGCAGCAGACTGGAGCGGTAGTTCAGTCGGTTAGAATACCGGCCTGTCACGCCGGGGGTCGCGGGTTCGAGTCCCGTCCGCTCCGCCAAACAAACAACAATGCCCGCCTTGTGCGGGCATTGTTGTTTGTGCGTTCGGTCGTTGTGCCCGCTTGCGGGCACGTGACTGCGGAGCGGAGGAAGCCGCCTGCGTGGCTTCCGGCGGGGCTCGAAGGGCTGCGCTTGCAAGCGCAGCCGCGGCCTGCGGGAGGTAGGCGAGTCCCGTCCGCTCCGCCAGAAAATGAAGAAGCCCGCGTCGTGCGGGCTTTTTCATTTGCATCGCTCGTCCCGCCTTCCGATCACCCCTCACCCCGCGTGCTGCATCGAGCGCCGCGCTCCTACGAGAAATTCGCGATTGCATCCGCACGCGACTGCGCTATCGTGGCGGGATGCGTTTCCGACTCCTGCGCGATGCTCGATCCGACCGACCTGCGACTCCTGTATCAGCTCCGGCCCGCGGAGCCCGGCGATTTTCCGTATGCCGAAGCGTTGACGCACGGCAATATGGGCGGCTACTACAAACGCCATGGGCTCGTCTGGCGCAGCGACCTGTTCTATGCGAGCTGGCGCGAATCCGAGAACTTCATCCTCGAGGCCGACGGCGAGCGCATCGGCGTGCTGCGCGTGACCGAGGAGGGCGATTCGCTGCATATCCGCGACGTGCAGATCGCGGCCGGCCATCGCGGGCAGGGCGCCGGCACCTATATGCTCGAGATGTCGCATCGCTGGGCACGTGCGCGCGGGCTGCACGAACTGCAGTTGCGCGTGTTCGTCGACAACCCTGCCGCGCGCTTGTACCTGCGCATGGGCTACCACGTCACCGGCCCGCGGCTCGCGCAACTCGGCTCGATTCGCCACATGGTGCGGCCGGTCTGAGGAGCCGGCGCCCCGGAGCGCAATCAGCGCACCGCGTCGATCGGGCCGTCGTCGTCCGGCGTTTCGCTGTCCGCGACACCGCCTTCCGGGCCGCGATGTTCGTAGCCACGGAGCATGAACGCGCGCGGGCTTTCGCCGAAGGCGCGGCGGAACATGGCCGAGAACGCGCTCTGGCTCTGGTAGCCGAGTTCGCGCGCGATATGCGACAGCGGGCGCCCCTGGTTCAGCAGCGGGATCGCCCGGGCGAGCAGCGCCTGCTGGCGCCACTGCGAAAAGCTCACGCCCAGTTCCTGCTTGAAAAGCCGCGATATCGTGCGCGTGCTCGCGCCGACCTCGCTCGCCCAGTGTTCGAGCGACTCCGCATGCGCGGGGTGCGCGAGTACCGATTCGCACAGCAGGCGCAGCCGTTTCTCGTCGGGCATCGGCACCGCGAGCGGTAGAGGCTCGGCCTGACTCAGTTCGTCGAGCACGAGCCCGCACAGCAGGCGCTCCCGCGCGGTGCTCAGATCGCGCGCGTCGAGTGCGACGATCAGTTCGCGCAGCAACCCCGTCACCTCGACGACGCGGCATGCGTCGAGCCCGCCCGGCACGATCGACTCGTCGATATACAGCGTGCGCAAATAGGCCTCTTCGACGATCGTGACCTCGTGCGTCACGTGCGGCGGTACCCAGATCGCGCGGGACGGCGGCACCATCCAGGTCGTGCCGGTCGTCGCGACGCGCAGCACGCCGCGCGACGCGTACGCGAGTTGAGCCCACGCATGCGTGTGCAGCGGAATGCGGCGGCCGGCATCGACCTGCCGCGCGCGCACACGCATCGGATGGACGGCGGTCGGCGCGAATTCCGGCGGGATGTCGATGACGTCGTACGGTTTCGATACGTCGGCTGGAGCGGGCGGATTCATGAACGGTTCGGGCAGCGCGGCGGCGATGCCGTTATTTTAGAAGGCGCAGCGCTTGCGCATGCGGCGGTTTTTCCGGCCATCATGCCGGGTTCAAATGAACTTTGTGTGGGCGCTGGCGAATCCGGGGGCAGCTGGCCGCTGCCGCGCGCCGACGGTTCGAACCATCGGGCCGGTATCGGGGTCTATCGATGCGTGCGCCATGTCGCGCCCATCGCGCGCCGAGCGCATGCAAACACGGCAACACACGAATCGAAGAGGAGAACCACGATGCGCCATGTATTTGTCTATGGCACCTTGAGAGCCGGACAGGCCAACGACATCGGCCATGCGGCCGCCCGCCACGGCATCGCCGCGCCGACGCTGCTGGGCGCGGCCGCGCTGCCCGGCGAACTGGTCGATTTCGGCACGTATCCGGGCATGATCCCCGGGGCGGCCGGCAAGTCGCTGGTCTGGGGCGACGTCTACGAGGTCGACGAGCGGCTCGTGCCGGTGCTCGACGAGATCGAGCGCGTCTATCCGGGCGTCGACTCGCTGTTCAAGCCGGAAGAGGCGACGGTCGAACTCGGCGGCCGGCAATACGCCTGCCTGTATTATCCGGTCGCCGCGCATGCGGCAGCCGGGCGTCCGCGCATCGCGTCGGGCGACTGGGTCCAGCACCGGCGCGAGCAGGAAGCCGCCTGAGCGTGCCTGCCGGCGGCGGCGGGATTTGCCGCTATCGAATCCAGAAGAAAAAGCGCCCCGCGGGGCGCTTTTTCATGCCATTGATCCGTCGTCGCACGCGACCGGCAGCACGACGTGGAGCCGGCCGACGATCGCAGCGGACAGCTCGTCAGATTTCCTCGTACAGCGGCAGCGTCAGGAATTCGGTGAAGCCTTCCGACGTCGACATCTGCTCGAAGATCGCCGCGGCGCGCTCGTACGGTTGCGTGTTGCCGCCGACCGCGCGCTTCACGTTGTCCAGTTCGATCTTCGCGAATTCGCGCACGAGTTCGGCCGTGACCTTGCGGCCGTCGTCGAGCACGCCCTTCGGCGAGCGGATCCATTGCCACACCTGCGAGCGGGAAATCTCGGCCGTCGCCGCATCTTCCATCAGGTTGTGGATCGGCACGCAGCCGTTGCCGTCGAGCCACGCGCCGAGATAGTGGATCCCGACGTTGATGTTGTTGCGCAGGCCCGCTTCGGTGATCGGCGCTTCCGGCTGGAAGTCGAGCAGGTTCCTGCCTTCGACCTGCACGTCGTCGCGCTGCTTCGCGATCTGGTTCGGCTTGTCGCGGAGTACCTTGACGAACTCTTCCATCGCGATCGGCACGAGGCCCGGGTGCGCGACCCAGCCGCCGTCGTAGCCGTCGGTCGCGTCGCGCTGCTTGTCCGAGCGCACGCCGCCCATCGCCTTGTCGTTCGCTTCCGGATCGTTCTTGATCGGAATCAGCGCGCTCATCCCGCCGATCGCCGGCGCGTTGCGCTTGTGGCAGGTCTTCAGCAGCAGCAGTGCGTACGCACGCATGAACGGCACCGTCATCGTGATCTTCGAACGGTCGGCCAGGCAGAAGTCGCGGTCGTTCTTGAACTTCTTGATCGCCGAGAAGATGTAGTCCCAGCGGCCGGCGTTCAGGCCCGAGCTGTGTTCGCGCAGTTCGTACAGGATCTCGTCCATCTCGAACGCGGCGAGGATCGTTTCGATCAGCACCGTCGCGCGGATCGTGCCGCGCGGCACGCCGACCGCTTCCTGCGCGGCGACGAAGATGTCGTTCCACAGGCGCGCCTCGAGATGGCTTTCCATCTTCGGCAGGTAGAAGTACGGGCCCGAGCCGCGCGCGAGCAGTTCCTTCGCGTTGTGGAACAGGAACAGCGCGAAATCGAAGATGCCGCCGGACACGCGCTGGCCGTCGACCGTCACGTGCTTCTCGTCGAGGTGCCAGCCGCGCGGACGCACGATCAGCGTCGCGACCTTGTCGTTCAGCCGGTACGACTTGCCGTTCTGCTCGAGCGAGATCGTGCGGCGCACCGCGTCCTTCAGGTTGATCTGGCCGTCGATCTGGTTCGTCCAGCTCGGCGCGTTCGAATCCTCGAAGTCCGTCATGTACGAATCGGCGCCCGAGTTCAGCGCGTTGATGATCATCTTGCGCTCGACGGGCCCCGTGATCTCGACCCGGCGGCATTGCAGGTCGGCCGGCAGCGGCGCGACCTTCCAGTCGCCTTCGCGGATCGCCTTCGTCTCGGCCAGGAAATCGGGGCGCTCGCCCGCGTCGAGGCGTTTCGTGCGCTCGACGCGCGCCTGCAGCAGCGCCTGGCGGCGCGATTCGAACGTGCGGTGCAGCGCCGCGACGAGTGCCAGCGCGTCGGGCGTCAGGATGGCTTCGTAACCCGGCTTGATTTCGCCGGTGATCGTCATGCCTTGCGGCAGCGTGATCGGGGTGCTCATGAGTCTCATCTCCTTGGTCGGTCAGTTGCGGTTTCGGTGAAGGGGGAAGGCGGCAGCTGCGAGCGTCATGCACCCGGGCCGGGGCGCGTGCGGTTTGCGGGTCTGCCGGACGGAGCCGGGGTGGGTGTGGCGAGGAAGGCGAGCAGGTCGGCCATGCCGGTGCCGGTGCCGTCGGGCGGCGCGCCGAGTTCCTCGGCGGGCGCGCCCGTGCGGTTGAGCCAGAACGTCGTGTAGCCGAACCAGGTGGCGCCGGCGACGTCCCACGCGTTCGACGACACGAACACGACGTCGCGCGGGTTCGCCCCGAACGCGGCGGTGCCGAGCGCGTAGGCGGCCGGGCTCGGTTTGTACGCGCGCACGGTGTCGGCCGACAGCACGCGATCGAACAGGCCGGACATGCCGGCGCTCTTGATCGCGATGTCGAGCATCTGCGGGGTGCCGTTCGACAGGATCGCGAGCGGCGGGCGCGGGTCGAGCGCACGCAGCTTGCGCAACGCGGGCACCGTATCGGGATAGGTCGACAGGCACGCGTATTCGTCCATCAAGCGCTTCTCGGCCGCGCCGTTCAGCGCGAGCCCGAGCCGGCGCGCGGCGAACCGCAGCGCATCGAGCGTGATGTCCCGGAACGGGCGATAGTGCGCGCCGGCCGGATCGGCGAGCGTGCGCAGCTGCGAGTATTCGATCTGCTTGCGTCGCCACAGCTGCGACAACCGTTCCCCGTGCCCGGGAAACATCTGCTCAGCCGCGGCCAGCACGGCACGCACGTCGAACAACGTGCCGAATGCGTCGAAGAGGATGGCGTCGGGAGAGGAGAGTGTCGTTGTGGCCGACATAGCCTTGCGCTCCAGTTTCAGAGGTCGGGTCGATTCTATTCGTGATCGAAGGTGCTAAAAAAGACGCTAAATATCACTTGATCTTTTACTTTCATATACCTAATCTGAGCGACTCACGTTATTTGAAAGGCGGCGATGCCGTCCTTTCGAGAGAGTCATGGACCGGTTCAAACAGATCGAAACGTTCGCCGCGGTCGCGGCGAAAGGCAGCCTGTCGGCGGCTGCGCATGCGGAAGGCGTTGCGCCGGCGATCATCGGCCGCCGCCTCGACGCGCTCGAGGAGCGGCTCGGCGTGAAGCTGCTGGTTCGCACGACGCGCAAGCTCACGCTGACGTTCGAGGGTTCGGCGTTCCTCGAGGATTGCCAGCGCATCATTAACGACATGCAGAACGCGGAAGCGAGCGTGTCCGCGGGCGGCGTCAAGGCGAGCGGGCACCTGCGGATTTCCGCGCCGGCCGGCTTCGGCCGGCGGCACGTCGCGCCGCTCGTGCCCGAATTCAGCGGCGCGCATCCGGACGTGTCGGTCACGCTCGACCTGTCCGACCGGATGGTCGACCTCGTCAACGAGGGGTTCGATTGCGCGGTGCGGCTCGGCGAGCTGCCCGACTCGTCGCTCGTGTCGCTGAAACTCGGCGAGAACCGCCGCGTGTGCGTCGCGTCGCCCGCGTATCTCGCGCGGCGCGGCACGCCGGCCACGCTCGCGGAACTGGCGCGGCACAACTGCCTCGCGCTCGCGGCGAACGCAAACCAGCAGCGCGGCTGGTCGTTCCAGGAGGACGACAAGGTCGTGTCGATCCGCGTGAACGGCACGATGGAATGCTCGGACGGCGCGGTGCTGCACGAGTGGTGCCTCGCAGGCCATGGCCTCGCGTGGCGCTCGTGGTGGGAAGTGGGCGAGGACATCGCGGCCGGGCGGCTCGTCAGCGTGCTCGACGCGTTCGCCGCGCCGCCGATCGGCATCCACGCGGTGTTTCCGCAGCGCCGGCATCTGCCGCTGCGGGTGCGCCTGTTTCTCGATTACCTGAAGCACACGTACGAGCGGCCCGGCTATTGGGGCGAGTAGGCGACGCGCGCCCGCGTGTTTCCGATATGAGGGCGAACCCGCTGCCGATTCGGCCGGCGCGATTTCGCACACTACAATCGTAAGAGGCATGCGCGCCGTGTCGCGGCCGGCTCGACTGGAGCCGCGGCGCGCGGCGTGCGATTGACGAAGGAGGGCGCGATGTTCCGGCACATCCTCGTTCCAACCGACGGTTCCGAACTGTCGCAAAAGGCGATCGACGGCGCGATCGACCTGGCTCGTGCGGTCGGCGCGCGCGTGACGGCCTACGCGTGCCTGCCGCAATATCCGTACTCGCCGTTTTCCGAAGTGATCATCGAGCCGCCCGCCGATTTCCGTGCGCGCAGCGAGCGCGAGGCGCGTGCGCATCTCGACGAGGTGGAGGCGGCCGCGAAGGCGGCCGGGGTCGCGTGCGACACGTGGACGAGCGTGCATCCGTCGCCGTATCTCGGCATCATCGAGGCGGCGGAGCGCGGCGGGTGCGACGTGATCTTCATGGCGTCCCACGGACGCCGCGGGCTCGGCAGCCTGTTGATCGGCAGCGAGACGCAGCGCGTGCTGACCCATACGAAAATTCCGGTGATCGTCTATCGGTAGGGCAGCGCCGGCCGTGGCCGGGCGGGCTGCGCCGCGGAAAAAGGGCGCGCCGGACGAAGCCGGCGCGCATCGTTGCTGGCGACCCGCAGGCCGCGCGGCCGGTCGCGCGAAGGGACTCGCGCGCTTGCCGTCTCCTCCCTGATTGTTGTTCCGGTGGCCGATGCCGCGGCGTCGCGAGACGCGGCGGGGATCGGCATCACGCCTGGGCGCGTTACGCGACTTTCTTGCCGTCGAAGAACTGTTCGTCCTCGGTCGAGCCGTGCAGCGCGGTCGTCGATGCTTCGCGTTCGACTGTCTGCGTCACCGCGTCGAAGTAGCCGGTGCCGACCTCGCGCTGATGCTTGACTGCCGTGAAGCCCTTGTCGGCGGCCGCGAACTCGGCCTGCTGCAGTTCGACGAACGCGCTCATCTGCGTGCGGGCATAGCCGTGCGCGAGGTTGAACATCGAGTAATTCAGCGCATGGAAGCCGGCCAGCGTGATGAACTGGAACTTGTAGCCCATCGCGCCCAGCTCCTTCTGGAACTTCGCGATCGTCGCGTCGTCGAGGTTCTTCTTCCAGTTGAACGACGGCGAGCAGTTGTACGACAGCAGCTTGCCCGGGAACTGCTTGTGGATCGCTTCCGCGAACTTCTTCGCGTACTCGAGATCGGGCTTGCCGGTTTCGCACCAGATCAGGTCGGCGTACGGCGCGTACGCGAGGCCGCGCGAGACCGCCTGTTCGAGGCCCGGCTTCGTGCGGAAGAAGCCTTCCACCGTGCGCTCGCCGGTCAGGAACGGCTTGTCGTTGTCGTCGACGTCGGACGTGATCAGGTCGGCCGCTTCCGCGTCGGTGCGCGCAACCAGCACGGTCGGCGTGCCCATCACGTCGGCCGCGAGCCGCGCGGCCGACAGTTTCGCGACGGCTTCGCGCGTCGGCACGAGCACCTTGCCGCCCATGTGGCCGCACTTCTTCACCGATGCGAGCTGGTCCTCGAAGTGAACGCCCGATGCGCCGGCCTCGATCATCGCCTTCATCAGCTCGAACGCATTGAGCACGCCGCCGAAACCGGCTTCCGCATCGGCGACGATCGGCGCGAAGAAGTCGACGTAACCTTCGTCGCCCGGGTTCTTGCCTTCCGACCACTGGATCTGGTCGGCGCGCGTCAGCGTGTTGTTGATGCGCTTCACGACGAGCGGCACCGAGTTGGCCGGGTACAGCGACTGGTCCGGGTACATTTCGCCCGCGACGTTCGCGTCGCCGGCGACTTGCCAGCCGGACAGGTAGATGGCCTTCAGGCCGGCCTTCACCTGCTGCATCGCCTGATTGCCGGTCAGCGCGCCGAGTGCGTTGACGAACGGCTCGTTGTTGATGAGGCCCCACAGTTTTTCCGCGCCGCGCTTGGCCAGCGTGTGCTCGATCGGGATCGAGCCGCGCAGGCGGACCACGTCCTCAGCCAAGTAGCTGCGCTTGATGCCCTTCCAGCGCGGATCGGTTTCCCATTGCTGCTGCAGTTCCTGTGCCTGTTGCTGACGCGACATGATGAGCTCCTTGATGCGATGTATGCCTGCCGAATCTGACGGGGATGATGCTGTTCGCGAGGCGGGGAAGCGGTACGTTCCGTTTCGCGAGGTCTTGTATAAGAGTCTAGGCAAATCGCCGGGAGCGAAACAGGGGCTGGCACGGGAGGTGTGGAATTTTTTAGTTGTTTTTAATCAATGGCTTGATTGCATTATTTCGGGATAAGAAACGCATTTTCCTATCCCGCAATCGTATGGGTTGTGCCGTGCAGCATGATTTTTTACGACGCAAAAAAATTTTCCACATCGTGAAATCGGCGGCGAGGCAAAAAAAAACCGGCGCGGATGCGCCGGTTGGCTGGGATAGGCGGGTAGCCGATCCGCAGGGCGGCCGAGGACCGCCCGTGTGTGCTTACGATGCCGAGTTGCTGCGGCGCGGGCCGCCGCTGCGCTGGCCGTCGCGACGCGGGCCGCCGTCACGGCTGCCGCCCGGCTTGCCGCTCCAGCCGCCGCCATTGCCGCCGCCGTAGCTGCGGCCATTGCCGTTGCCGTTGCCGCCATGACCGCCGCCCGGCTTGCCGCCGAAACGGCGACCGCCGTTACCGCCGCCCGGACGGCCGCGACCACCGGTGCCGCCGTTACGCGGGGGCGACTTGCGCGGCTCGAAACCTTCGATCACGTTGACCGGCAGCGGCGAGCGCACGAAGCGCTCGATGCGCTTGAGCGCGCCTTGCTCGGCGTGGTGCACGAGGCTTACCGCGATACCCGAACGGCCCGCGCGGCCGGTACGACCGATACGGTGCACGTAGTCTTCCGCGAACTTCGGCAGGTCGTAGTTGAACACGTGCGTGATGCCCGGGATGTCGATGCCGCGTGCCGCGACGTCGGTGGCAACCAGCACGCGCACACGGCGCTCGCGCAGCGCACGGATCGTGCGGTTGCGCGCGCCCTGCGGCAGATCGCCGTGCAGCGCGGCCGATTCGAAGCCTGCGTCGGCGAGACGGCCGGCGAGCTGGTCGGCGTCGATCTTGGTCGCCGTGAAGATGATCGCCTGGTCGAGCGCGTCGTCGCGCAGCAGGTGATCGAGCAGGCGATCCTTGTGATCGCGGTCGTCGACGTAATGGACGGTCTGCGCGATGTTCGCGCGCGATTCGAGGCGCTGCTGGATCTCGATCCGTTCCGGATCCTTCAGCAGGCGGCTCGTCAGCGAACCGATCTTGCCGTCGAGCGTGGCCGAGAACAGCATCGTCTGGCGCGATTCCGGCGTGGCGGCGACGATCGTTTCGATGTCTTCGATGAAGCCCATGTCGAGCATGCGGTCGGCTTCGTCGAGCACGAGCATCTTCAGTTCGGACAGGTCGATACGGCCGCGCTCGAGGTGATCGAGCAGCCGGCCCGGCGTGGCAACCAGGATTTCCGGGTTCTTCGCGAGCAGCATCAGCTGCTGGCCGTAGGCGACGCCGCCCAGGATGCTGACCGTGCGCAGGCGCTTCAGGTGCTTGCCGTACGTCGATGCGGCCGTCGTGACCTGCATCGCGAGTTCACGGGTCGGGGTCAGCACGAGCAGGCCCGGGCGCGCGACGGGTTGCGGGCGGCGCACGCGGCGGTCGCCCTGGTTCGGTTCACGCGGCGCGCGCGGCTGCTGCGCCTGCGTCTTCTGGAGCTGCGCGAAACGTTCGATCGCGGGCAGCATGAATGCGGCCGTCTTGCCCGAACCGGTCGGGCTCGACACCAGCAGGTCGCGGCCGGCGATGCCGGCCGGAATCGCGCGCTGCTGGACCGGCGTCGGCTTCACGTAGCCGGCGGCCTGCAGCGCGGAGACGATCTCCGGCGACAACCCGAGCGACGCGAAGCTCGGCTCGTCCGACGCCGGTTCGACCGCGGCCGGTGCGGCGGCGTCGTCGAGACCGAGCGCCTGGTCGGCGATCGCGTTGAGCGGGCTGGAGTTGATGCTCGAAGTCATAACAATCCTTGAAACACAGTGGGTGAAACGTCGGCGCCAATCGCGCATACCCAAGTCGTCGGATTCAGCGAGCAAATCGGGAAACGGGTGCAATCCGCCGAACCGTCGGCGGATGAGGCATTAGAAGCTGTTTTGGGTGCGGCGCGCTTCAGGAGCGGGGCCGCCAGCCTAGTTGACGACCGCAAGGGTCGAAGCAGGAGGGGACAGGTTCTAAACCGGATTGGAGCTTAACGCTACGAGGCGTCGGGCCGGAACGGCTTGCGAGCCGAGCGCGGGAGGTGACGCAGGCCGCATTATAAAGAAATTTGCTGCGCTGCGCCACTGATTTGATTGCCGATTGCGGCGGCGTCGATTCCGTCAGGACGCCGTGCCGTTTTTCAGCGATTCGACGAGTTCGATGTACTGCTGCTTCGCCGCATCCTGCGACGTGCCCTTCAGCGCTTCCCAGGCATCGTACTTGTATTTGCCGACGATGTCGGTGAAGCCCGGCTTGTCGCCGTGCGCATCACCGTCGGTCGCCTGCTTGAAGAGCGCGTACAGGCGCAGCAGGGTCAGGTTGCCCGGCCGCTCCGTCAGTTGCTTGACGTCGATCTGGGCCTGGTCGAATTGGGCGGTGAGTTCGCTCATCGGGTGTCTCCGTAAGGGTTTCAGATCGGCCGATCTTAACAAGCGGGCCGTCGCGCGGGGTCGAGCGATCCTTCCAAACCGCCGCCGGCGCCGCCCGCGCGCACAGATCGGGCCCGATCGCCCGTGGGAGCGGGGCGGCGCATTACAATGTCGGCCATGACGCAAACAGTGCTCCTCGCCATCGATACGTCGACCGAATACTGCTCGGTCGCGCTGCTGCGCTCGGCCTCGGCCGATGACGCCGTTTCCACCCCGCAAACCTGGGTCCGCCACGAGCCGACGGGCGCCGTGTCGAGCACGCGCGTGCTGCCGGCGATCCAGGAGCTCTTCGCCGAATCCGGGCTGACGCTCGCCGACTGCGATGCGATCGCGTTCGGCGCGGGCCCTGGCTCGTTCACGGGCCTGCGTACCGCGACGGGCATCACCCAGGGCCTCGCGTTCGGGGCCGGGCTGCCGGTCGTGCCGATCGGCACGCTGCTCGCGTGCGCCGAGCATGCGCGGCTGCGCGCGCCCGGCACGACCCGCGTGCTCGCCGCGCTCGACGCGCGGATGGACGAAGCCTACTGGGCGGATTTCGAATGGGACGACGGCGCCGGTGACTGGCGTACGCTACATCCGGCGTCGCTCGACGCGCCGGGCGCCATCGGCGTACCCGATGCGCCGTTCACGCTCGCCGGCAATGCGGCCGCGGCGTTCGGCGCGCAGTTGCCGGCCGCCGCGCGGGCGGCCGCGATCGACGGCGAGGCGCTGCCGCATGCGCTGGCGGTCGCGCATGCCGCGCTGCGCGCGTTCCGCGCCGGGCGGGCGGTGCCGGCCGATCAGGCCGCGCCCGAATACGTGCGTGACAAGGTCGCGCAGACCACCGCCGAGCGCATCGCGGCACGGGCCGCGCAGACGGGCGGAGCGAAGGGATGACAGGGGTCCTGCTGAGCGACCGCTATCTGGCGCCGATGACGGACGCCGACCTCGACGAAGTCGTCGCGATCGAGCACGTCGCGTACGAATTTCCGTGGAGCCGCGGCAATTTCGAGGATTCGTTGCGCAACGGCTATCTGGGCGTGTGCCTGCGGCACGTGACGGGGTCGCTCGTCGGCTATTGCGTGCTGATGCCCGTGGTCGACGAGATGCATCTGCTGAACCTGTGCGTCGCGCCGGCCGCGCAGCATGCGGGCGCCGGCCTCGCGCTGCTGCGCGAGGCGGTGCGCATTTCTCGCGCGGAGGGGCTCGACGGCGTGCTGCTCGAAGTGCGGCCGTCCAATCCGCGCGCGATTCATCTGTACGAGCGCTTCGGCTTCGTGACGATCGGCCGGCGCAAGAACTACTATCCGGCGAAGCATCGCAGCCGGGAGGACGCGATCGTGATGCGTCTGACGCTGAACAAGGACGAGGGGGACGCGCATGGCGTGGGGTGAAGCGGCGCTCGAGGAACTCGGCCTCGCGCAGATCTGGGTGCGGCGCGGGCAGCGCGCGGACGAAGGGGCGGCAGCCGATGCGCCTGCCGTCGCGCAAACCGCGGCGCCCGACGACGGTACCGCCGTCGCCGCCGAGCGGCCGGTGCGTGCAGCGCATGCGCCGGCACAGGGCGACAGGCCGACGGCCGTCGCGCGTGGCGCTGCCGATGGTTTGCCGGCTCGCGAGTCGCGGGCGCCGGCGCACGGTGTAGTCGACGGCGATCGCCCGTCCGCGCAGGCTGCATCGATCACATCGCCTGCATCGACCGATACGATGCCGCCGAAGGATGAGGCGCCGCCGGCGGGAGACGACGATTTCGCGTGGTTCGACGCGGCGCCGCCGGGCGAATCCGTGCCCGTGCCGGCCGCCGAATCGCGCCCCGCCGGCGCACCGGTCGCCGTGCTCGACTGGGATGCGCTGGCCGCGCGCGTGGCCGACTGCACGCTGTGCCGTCTGTGCGAGAAGCGGACCAACACCGTGTTCGGCGTCGGCGATCGCGAAGCGGACTGGATGCTGATCGGCGAAGCGCCGGGCGAGAACGAGGACAAGCAGGGCGAGCCGTTCGTCGGCCAGGCCGGCAAGCTGCTCGACAACATGCTGCAGTCGCTGGCGCTCAAGCGTGGCGACAACGTGTACATCGCGAACGTGATCAAGTGCCGGCCGCCCGGCAACCGCAACCCGGAGCCGGACGAGGTCGCGAGCTGCGAGCCGTATCTGCAGCGCCAGGTCGCGCTCGTGAAGCCGAAGCTGATCGTCGCGCTCGGCCGTTTTGCCGCGCAGACGCTGCTGAAGACGGACGCAAGCATCGCGTCGCTGCGCGGTCGCGTGCATGCGTACGAGGGCGTGCCGGTGATCGTCACCTATCACCCGGCGTACCTGTTGCGCAGCCTGCAGGACAAGTCGAAGGCGTGGGCCGACCTGTGCCTTGCGCGCGACACGTTCAAGCGTGCGCAAGGCGCCGACACGAACGGCCCGGCCGGACCATGACGACCGGCGCGGCGGTCGCGTTCGTCGATACGCTGCATGACGCCGCGGTACGCGATCTGGGCTGGCTGCTCGCCAGCCCGAGCCTGCTCACCGCGGTGCCGGGCGCGCCGCTCGCGCGCCCATGGCCGGATGCAACGGGCCAAGCGGCCGTCGAAGCGTGGCTCGCCGCGCTCGATGCGCAGCCCGGGCCGCTGCATCGCGCGCTCGACGGGTTTCGGCCGACCCGGCTCGGCCGCTACGCCGAATGCCTGCTCGAGTACTTTCTGACGCACGGGCCGTCGCTGCGGCTCGTCGCGGCCAATCTGCCGCTGCGCAGCAACGGCCGCACGCTAGGCGAAGTCGATTTTCTCGTCGATACGCCCGACGGCCGACGCCTGCACTGGGAACTCGCGGTGAAGTGCTATCTGTGCGCGCCGGTCCGCGACGGCGCATCGCTCGCCGACTTCGTCGGCCCCAATCTCGTCGACCGGTTCGACCGCAAGCGCAGCCGGCTGCTCGACCACCAGTTGCGGCTCGGCGAACACGACGGCTTTGCCCGGCTCGGCTACGGCGCCCCGGCCGACGCGCAGATGTTCATCAAGGGCTGGCTGTTCCATCCGTACGGCGCGCCGGTGCCGCCGGTGTCCGTCGAAATCGCGCCGGATCATCCGCGCGGTTTCTGGCTGACGCACGGGCAGTGGCCGGCATGGGCGGCCGCGCAGCGTGACGGCGCGGCATGGAGCGTATTACCGAGACTGGCGTGGCTGGCACCGCGGCGTGCCGTCGCCGGCGCGGGTGTCGAGCCCGAGCCGCTGGCGAGCGCACTGGAGTTGCCGGCCGTGCTGGCGACGCGCCAGACGCCCGACCTGATCGCGATCCATGAAAAGGGGGGCGACGGCACGTGGCGCGAGACGGCGCGCGGTTTCGTCGTGCCCGACGACTGGCCGGCGCGCGCGCAGGCGTTCGCGGCGCAGGATCACTGACGCCGCGTCAGCGGCCGCTCACCACCAGCGATGGAAGTGATGGACCGGGCCGACGCCGTGACCGACGTCGAGGTGGCCGCTCGCGGCGATCGCGCCGGTCAGGTAGGTTTTTGCCTCGCGTACCGCGCTTTCGAGGTCGGACTGCTGCGGCAGCAGCGCGGCGATTGCCGACGACAGCGTGCAGCCGGTGCCGTGCGTGTTGCTGACCGGCACGCGCGCGCCGTCGAGCCGCACGGTGCGGGTTTCCTCGACGAGCCAGTCGGGGCTCGCGGACGCGTCGGGCAGGTGGCCGCCCTTCATCAGCACCGCGCGCGCGCCTGTCTGCAGCAGGGCCTCGCCTTGCCGCACCATGTCGTCTTCGGTGGTGGCGGGCGCGTCGTTCAGCAGCGCGGCCGCTTCCGGCAGGTTCGGCGTGACGACCGTCGCGAGCGGCAGCAGCGTGTCGCGCAGCGCGTCGACGGCATCGGGCGCGAGCAGCGCGTGCGAACTCTTCGAGATCATCACCGTGTCGAGCACCACGAAGCGCGGCGCGTAACGACGCAGCGCGTCGGCCACCGCCTGCACGATCGCCGCGTTGGCGAGCATCCCGATCTTGACCGCGTCGATGCGGATATCGTCGAACACCGCGTCGAGCTGCGCGGTCACGAAGGCGGCGTCCGGCGCATGCACGCCCGTCACGCCGCGCGTGTTCTGCGCGGTCAGCGCGGTGATCACGCTCGCACCATATGCGCCGAGCGCCGAAAACGTCTTCAGGTCGGCCTGAATGCCTGCGCCGCCGCCCGAATCGGAGCCGGCGATCGTCAGGAGGTTGGGTATCGGGTGCGTCATGAGGGCAACGCGCCGGTGTGAGCACCGGCGCCGGCGGACGAAAACGGAAAGTGTAGCGTCAGTGCCGCGATTCGCCGATCAGCGCGACCGAGTCGAACTGACGCTGGTTCGCCTGGTGGCGGCGCATCACGAGCCACATCGTCAGGCAGACGAACGTGCCGAACAGCACGATCACGACGCCGACCGGCACGTCGAGCCACACGAGCACCGCATACAGGCACAGCATCACGAGCACCGACAGGTTCTCGTTGAAGTTCTGCACCGCGATCGAATGGCCGGCCGACAGCAGCACGTGGCCGCGATGCTGCAGCAGCGCGTTCATCGGCACGACGAAGTAGCCGGACAGCGCGCCGACGCCGATCAGGAAGATGTAGGCGACGATCAGGTAGAACGGCAGGCGCAGATGGCCGAAGTGCACGGCCCACTGCGCCGGGAACAGGTCGCGCGTGTAGAACGCCATCAGCATCACCGCGATGCCCATGATGATGCCGACGGGCAGTACGGTCAGCGACTTCTTCAGCGGAATCCGGGCAGCGGCGGCGATCGCGCCGCCCGCCACGCCGACCGCGACTACGGCCTGCAGGATCGCGCCTTCGGACAGCGACATGTTGAGCGACACCTCGGCCCACTTCAGCACGATGAACTGCAGCGTCGCGCCCGCCCCCCAGAACAGCGTGGTGACCGCCAGCGAGATCTGGCCGAGCTTGTCGCGCCAGAGCACCATGAAGCAGTCGGCGAAATCGGTGAGCAGCTTGACCGGGCCGCGCTCCTGCTTCGGGTAGCGGGCGCCCGTGTCCGGAATGCGCAGGTTGAACAGCGCGGCGACCACGTAGATTGCCATGATGATCGCCATCGCGGCCTCGGCGGGCGTGCCGATCCAGGCGGGAGTATGGGCGATCACGTGCGATGCGATGTGCGGGCTGATCAGCGCGCCCCCGAGCACGGTGCCGAGGATGATCGAGCTGACGGTCGTGCCCTCGATCCAGCCGTTCGCGGCGACCAGCCGGTCGGCCGGCAGCAGTTCGGTGAGAATCCCGTATTTGGCGGGCGAGTAGGCCGCCGCGCCGAAGCCGACGATCCCGTACGCGATCAGCGGGTGGGCGCCGAACAGCATGATCAGGCAGCCGACCACCTTGATCGAGTTGGTGATGAACATCACGCGGCCCTTCGGGCGCGAATCCGCGAACGCACCGACATACGCCGCCAACACCACATACGACAACACGAAGAACAGCTTCAGCAGCGGTGTCATCCAGTTGGGGGCGTGGAGGTCTTTCAGCAGGGCGATGGCGGCGATGAGAAGCGCATTGTCGGCCAGCGACGAGAAAAACTGCGCGGCCATGATGGTGTAAAAACCTTTTTTCATCTGATGCGATGCTTTCGTCGCTGCGGCAGGGCCGCGTAGGCCGCCTGGTATGCGATCGGCTTATTCCGTTCGAAATGGGTTGTGCGCACGGCTTTATAACATGAAAATACGCGAATTCGGACTAGCAAGATTCCCCGATCGTTCCGCAAATTGTCGGCTTCGGTGCTCAAAAGGCGCGGTAAGCTGATGATTCGCAAGCGTCTTTACGTAAATTTCCCATGCCGCGCCCGATCTCCGCCACCATCCACACCGCCGCTCTCGCGAACAATCTCTCCGTCGTCCGCCGCTTTGCCGGCCCGTCCAAGGTCTGGGCGGTCGTCAAGGCCAACGCGTACGGCCACGGTCTCGCCCGCGCGTTTCCGGGCCTGCGCGGCACCGACGGCTTCGGCCTGCTCGACCTCGACGAGGCGGTGAAGCTGCGCGAGCTCGGCTGGGCCGGCCCGATCCTGCTGCTCGAAGGCTTCTTCCGCTCGACCGACATCGACGTGATCGACCGCTACAGCCTGACCACGACCGTCCACAACGACGAGCAGATGCGGATGCTGGAAACGGCGCGGCTGTCGAAGCCCGTTAACGTGCAGCTCAAGATGAACAGCGGGATGAACCGGCTCGGTTACGTGCCGGAAAAATACCGTGCCGCGTGGGAGCGCGCCCGCGCGTGCCCCGGCATCGGCCAGATCACGTTGATGACCCATTTTTCGGACGCGGACAACGAGCGCGGTGTCGCCGAGCAGCTCGCGACGTTCGAGCGCGGCGCGGAAAGCATCGCCGGCGCGCGCAGTCTCGCGAATTCGGCCGCCGTGCTGTGGCATCCGGATACGCACTTCGACTGGGTGCGTCCGGGGATCGTGCTGTATGGCGCGTCGCCGTCCGGGTTGTCGTCCGATATCGCGGACACGGGGTTGAAGTCCGCGATGACGCTTGCATCCGAGCTGATCGCGGTGCAGACGATCGGGAAGGGCCAGGCGATCGGTTATGGTTCGACGTTTTCGGCGCAGGCGCCGATGCGGATCGGCGTCGTCGCGTGCGGCTATGCGGATGGCTATCCGCGCGTGGCGCCCGAAGGCACGCCCGTGATCGTCGACGGCATCCGTACGCGGATCGTCGGCCGCGTGTCGATGGACATGATCACCGTCGACCTGACGCCGTGCCCGCAGGCCGGCGTCGGCGCGCGCGTCGAGCTGTGGGGCAACGCGCTGCCGATCGACGACGTCGCGCGCCATTGCGGCACGATCGGCTACGAGCTGATGTGCGCGGTCGCGGCCCGCGTGCCCGTGCGAGCGGAATAAGGGCGTCGCGCGTGGCCAAACAGAAAACCGTTTACGTCTGCAGCGAGTGCGGCGGACAGACCCCGAAGTGGCAGGGCCAGTGCCCGTCGTGCCAAGCCTGGAACACGCTCGTCGAATCGGTCGCCGAGTCGCCGGCCGCCCATCGGTTCCAGTCGCTCGCGAAGCGGGCGCCGGTGCAGCGGCTCGCCGACATCGAGGCCGCCGACGTGCCGCGCTTCTCCACCGGCATCGGCGAATTCGACCGCGTGCTGGGCGGCGGGCTGGTGCCCGGCGGTGTCGTGCTGATCGGCGGCGATCCGGGCATCGGCAAGTCGACGCTGCTGCTGCAGTCGCTCGCGGATATCGCGAACGAGAGGCGCGCCCTCTATATCAGCGGCGAGGAATCGGCCGCGCAGATCGCGTTGCGCGCGCAACGGCTCGCGTTGCTCGACGGCGGTGCGCCGGCGGCCGAACTGAAGCTGCTCGCCGAGATCCAGCTCGAGAAGATCCAGGCCGCGATCGATTCGGAGCGGCCGGACGTGGCCGTCATCGACTCGATCCAGACCGTCTATTCCGAGGCGCTGACGTCGGCGCCGGGCTCGGTCGCGCAGGTGCGCGAGTGCGCGGCGCAGCTCACGCGCATCGCGAAACAGTCGGGCACCGCGATCATCATGGTCGGGCACGTGACGAAGGAGGGCAATCTGGCCGGCCCGCGCGTGCTCGAGCACATCGTCGACACGGTGCTGTATTTCGAAGGCGACACGCATTCGTCGTTCCGGCTCGTGCGCGCGTTCAAGAACCGTTTCGGCGCGGTCAACGAGCTCGGCGTGTTCGCAATGACCGAGCGCGGGCTGCGCGGCGTGGCCAACCCGTCCGCGCTGTTCCTGTCGCAGCACGAGCAGGTCGTGCCCGGTTCGTGCGTGCTCGTCACGCAGGAAGGCACGCGCCCGCTGCTCGTCGAAATCCAGGCGCTCGTCGATACGGCGCACGTGCCGAACCCGCGCCGGCTCGCGGTCGGCCTCGAGCAGAACCGGCTCGCGATGCTGCTCGCGGTGCTGCACCGCCACGCGGGCATCGCAGCCTTCGACCAGGACGTGTTCCTCAATGCGGTGGGCGGCGTGAAGATCACCGAGCCGGCCGCCGACCTCGCGGTGCTGCTCGCGATTCACTCGTCGATGCGCAACAAGGCGCTGCCGAAAGGGCTGATCGTGTTCGGCGAGGTGGGGCTGGCGGGCGAGATCCGGCCGTCCCCGCGCGGGCAGGAACGGCTGCGCGAAGCGGCGAAGCTCGGTTTCACGTCCGCGCTGATTCCGAAGGCGAATGCGCCGAAACAGCCGATCGAAGGGCTGAACGTGATGGCCGTCGAGCGGCTCGAGCAGGCGATCGACCGCGTGCGCGATCTCGAATGAGCGGGCGGGGCCCTGGCAGGGGCCGTAGCGGGCCGGACGATCTGTCGCGTAATTCGCTGTAAAGAATATGTAGGCTGATGTAACCCGCCGGACATCGCTTTTCCCTATCCTTTGCCGGATTGTCGAACCGCGCAATGCGAAGGGAACCTATGTTGAAATCGTACGGGGAAGCGCCTGGCGGACGCCTTTACAACCTGCGCGGCTGCCGCGTGTCGGAGCCGATTCGCCAGCCGTGGGGCGGTGGATGCCGGATCGTCGAGTGGATCGACGAAGAAGGGCGGCTGGCGCGCAAGGTCGTGTCCGAGGACGTGTCGGAAGCCGAGGTCGCCGCTGCGATCCGCCGGCCGATCAAGGGGCGCCGGCACTTGATGGGCGACGACGAGCAGATGCCGCGCGACACGCTGCCGCGCCGCTGAGTGGGGGGCGCGGCCGACATACGGGCCGATGCAACCCCGCCAAACGCAGCAATGACGACGAGGCCGGGCCCGGGCGCCCGGCCTCGTCGTTTCCGGGTTCGGTGCGGCGGGGCGGATTAATGGGGCGTCGATGCCCGACGCCTCGACGCCTCGACGCGCTACGTCGCCGATGACGCGCTCATCGCCGACGGCCCCGACGGCCGCCGTTCAGCCGATCTGCTCGAGTTCTTCCTGCACGGCGAGCCAGTCCGCCTCGACCGTTTCGAGCCGGGTCGTGACCTCGCCGAGCTTGCGGATCGCGTCGGTCAGTTCCGTCTTGCGCGCGGCTTCGTAGCTCGCCGGATCGGCGACGAACGCGTCGAGGCGCGCCTTTTCGGCGTGCAGTGCTTCCATTTCCTTCTCGAGCTTCGTGATGCGGTTCTGCAGCGGCTTCTTCAACTGGGACAGCCGTTGGCGTTCCTCGGCCGCCTGACGCTTCTGATCCTTGCGGTTGACGCCCGGATCGGCGCCCGCGGCTGCCGCGCTGTCGGCTTTCGCGGCCGCGCGCTGCTCGGCTGCGTGCTGCAGCAGCCAGTCGCGGTAGTCGTCGAGGTCGCCGTCGAACGGCTGCAGCCGGTGCTTCGCGACCAGCATGAACTGATCGGTCGTCGCGCGCAGCAGGTGACGATCGTGCGACACGAGGATCAGCGTGCCTTCGAATTGCGCGAGCGCCATCGTCAGCGCGTGGCGCGTTTCGAGGTCGAGGTGGTTCGTCGGTTCGTCGAGCAGCAGCAGGTTCGGCTTCTGCCAGATGATCAGCGCCAGCGCGAGGCGGGCTTTTTCGCCGCCCGAGAACGGCCCGACCGGGCTGGTCGCCATGTCGCCCGAGAAATTGAAGCCGCCGAGGAAGTCGCGCAGTTCCTGCTCGCGCGTGTCGGGCGCAAGCCGTGCCAGATGCGCGAGCGGCGAATCGTCTTCGCGCAGCGTTTCGAGCTGGTGCTGCGCGAAATAGCCGATCGTCAGCCCCTTGCCGTCGCGCACGTGCCCCGACAGCGGCGCGAGCGTGCCGGCCAGTGTCTTGATCAGCGTCGACTTGCCCTGGCCGTTGGCACCCAACAGGCCGATACGCTGGCCGTTCTGGATCGACAGCGCGACGCGCTCGACGATCGGGATGTCCGTTCCGTCGTCGGCGTGATAGCCGCAGCGGACGTCCTCCATCACCATCATCGGGTTCGGCGCGGCATCGGGCGTGCGGAATTCGAACGTGAACGGCGACGCGATGTGCGCGGGCGCGATCAACTCCATCTTCTCGAGCGCCTTCATCCGGCTTTGCGCCTGCTTGGCCTTGGTCGCCTTGGCCTTGAAGCGGTCGACGAAGCTCTGCAGGTGCTCGATCGTCTTCTGCTGCTTTTCGTACGCGCTTTGCTGCAGCGCCAGTTGCTGAGCGCGTAATACTTCGAACTGCGAGTAGTTGCCGCCGTAGCGCTTCACCTGGCGGTTTTCCAGATGCAGCGTGACGTTGCAGATCGAGTCGAGGAATTCGCGGTCGTGCGAAATCACGACGAGCGTGCCGGGGTAGCGATGCAGCCAGTCTTCGAGCCAGACGATCGCGTCGAGGTCGAGGTGGTTCGTCGGTTCGTCGAGCAGCAGCAGGTCGGAGCGGCACATCAGCGCCTGCGCGAGGTTCAGGCGCATGCGCCAGCCGCCGGAGAAGCTCGCGACGGATTCGCGCGTTTGCGCGAGCGTGAAGCCTAGGCCGAGCAGCAGCGCTTCGGCGCGGGCCGGCGCGGTGTAGCCGTCGGCATCGGCGAATGCCGCGTGCGCGTCGGCTTCGGCGGCGCCGTCATGCGCGGCCGACGCGGCGGCGATGCGGGCCTCGATCTCGCGCAGCGCGGTATCGCCGTCGAGCGTGTAGTCGAGCGCCGAGCGGTCGACCGCGGGCGTTTCCTGCGACACGTGGGCGATCCGCCACGACGGCGGCATCGAGAAATCGCCTCCGTCGGAATGCAGCTCGCCGCGCAGGACGGAAAACAGCGTCGACTTGCCGGCGCCGTTCGCGCCGATCAGGCCGGCTTTCTCGCCGGGATTGAGCACGAACGAGGTCGACTCGAACAGCGGCTTGGTGCCGCGCGCAAGGCTGAACTGATTGAAACGGATCACGGCGGAAATGGCTGGCGAAAACCGCTATTCTAGACCGCGCGCCGGTCGCGCCGGGCATCGGCCGTTCGGCGGATGCCGCAACGGCGCAATTTCGCCTAGACTCCACGTCGATCGGTTTCGTAAAAGGAGTGCCCGATGTCCACCCTGTATTCGTTCAGCGCAGAGACGCTCGCCGGCGCGCCGGTATCGCTCGACGCGTATCGCGGCAAGGTGCTGCTGATCGTCAATACCGCGAGCGAGTGCGGTTTCACGCCGCAGTACGCGGGTCTGCAGAAGCTGTACGACCAGTACGCGGCGCGCGGCTTCTTCGTGCTCGGCTTCCCGTGCAACCAGTTCGGCAAGCAGGAGCCGGGCGATGCCGCGCAGATCGGGGCATTCTGCGAGCGCAACTACGGCGTCACGTTCCCGATGTTCGCGAAGATCGACGTGAAGGGCGACCATGCGCATCCGCTGTATCGCTACCTGACCGACGAGGCGCCCGGCATTCTCGGCCTCAAGGCGATCAAGTGGAATTTCACGAAATTCCTGATCGACCGCGAAGGGCGCATCGTCAAGCGCTACGCGCCGTCCACCAAGCCCGATGAAATCGCAGCGGACATCGACAAGCTGCTGTGACGGCGATGCGCGGCGTGCGCCGCGCCGGTGCGGATCGTGCGTGCGCCGCCGTTACAGGATCGGCGCGAACAACCGCGCGACGTGCATCGCGATGCGCCGCCAGGCAGGCGACTGCCGGTATTCGTCCGCATCGACCTCGTACGCCTGCGCGAAGTCGGCATCGAGCATCGTCTCGACTTCGCCGGCGAACGCGCGATCGACGGTCATGACCATGACCTCGAAATTGAGGCGGAACGAACGGTTATCGAGATTCGCGCTGCCGACCGCCGCCGCGATGCGGTCGATCAGCACGACCTTCTGGTGCAGGAAGCCGGGCCGGTAGCGGAACACTTTCACGCCCGCATCGACGAGGTCGCGCGCATAAAGCTTGGACGCCTCGAACACGACGTAGTGATCGCGCCGGCTCGGGATCAGGATGCGTACGTCGACGCCGCGCATCACGGCGAGTTTTAGCGCGGAGACCACGGCTTCGTCGGGAACGAGGTACGGCGTGGTGATCCAGACCCGCTCGCGGGCGGCATTGATCGATTCGACGAAGAACAGCGAGCCGGTTTCCTGCTTGTCGGCCGGCCCCATCGGCACCGCGAGGCAATGCATGCCGTCGCCGGGCTGCGCGGGCGGCGGCAGCGCGATGGGCGGCAGTTTCTGCGTCGCCCAGTGCCAGTCTTCGGCGAACACGTACTGGATGCTCGCCACCACGGGGCCGCGGATCTCGATGTGGGTGTCGCGCCATGGCGACAGGCGCGGCTTCGCGCCGAGATATTCGACACCGACGTTGTGGCCGCCGACGAACGCGCGATTGCCGTCGACGACGACGATCTTGCGATGGTTGCGGAAGTTCAACTGGAAGCGATTGACGAATTTCCGGTTGGTCGCGAACGGATGGACCTCGACGCCACCGCGGCGCAATGCGTCGACGTAGCTGTGCGGCAGGTCGAAGCTGCCGATGCTGTCGTACAGTAGGCAGCAGCGTACGCCGGCGGCCGCGCGCGCGAGCAGCGCGTCGCGCAGCATCCGGCCGAGCGCATCGTCGCGCACGATGAAGAACTGGACGAGCACGTAGTCGCGCGCGTCGTCGATCGCCGACAGGATGGCGGAGAATGTCGCGTCGCCGTTGACCAGCGTGCGTACCGAATTGCCGCCGAGGAACGGCATGCCGCCGAGCCGCGTGAGCGCGAGCACGGCAGCCTGCCCCAGCGCGTCGGCGGCCGGCCCGTCGGTCGCATCGGTCGCGCGCCACGGCGCACGCGGTGTGTGTGTGCGCAACATTTCCAGCTCGTGGCGCCGGGCGTCGACGTAGCCGGAGAATTTGCTACGGCCGAGGAACAGGTATGGAACGAGCGTCAGGTACGGCATGGCCGTGAGCGAGACGGCCCACGCGATCGCGCCTTGCGACGTGCGCGTGTTCATGATTGCGTGGCACGCCGCGACGATCCCGAGCACATGGATGGTCAGGATCAGGGTGCCGAGATGTAGCCAGTCGAGGGTCATGGGCGCTTAAAGGACTCCTGCGGGACACCCGGTGGGACTCCCGAAGTCGTGCGGCCGGGCGGCCGCCTACGCGCATCTTACCCAACCGTGCGGCGCAACGGGGCGCCGCACGGCGGGTGGGCCGGCAACGCTCAGCCCTTGCGGGGCAGGTCCGACGCCTGGATCAGGAATACGGCGTCATCGCCCGCGCTGGTGGGCAGCCACGTGAGCTCGAGGCCGCCGAATGCCGCTTCGACGTGCTCGCGCTCGTTGCCGATCTCGACGACGAGCACGCCGTCGTCATGCAGCCAGCGGTGCGCTTCGGCGACGATGCGTCGCACGATGTCCATCCCGTCGTCGCCGCCGGCGAGCGCCATCTCCGGCTCGTGCCGGTATTCGGGCGGCAGCGCGGCCATCGACGCCGCGTTCACGTACGGCGGGTTCGTCAGGATCACGTCGTAGCGCGAGTCGGGATCGGTGCGGAACGCGGGCAGCTGTGCGTAGAGGTCGCCGCGGTGCAGCCCGATGCGGTCTTCGAGGCCGTAGTCGCGCACGTTGATTTCCGCGACTTCGAGCGCCTTGTCCGACAGGTCGACCGCGTCGATCTCGGCGTTCGGGAACGCGCTTGCCGCGAGGATCGCGAGGCAGCCGGAGCCGGTGCACAGTTCGAGCACCGCGCCGACCTGCTCGGGATCGGCGACATACGGCTGCAGCCCGTCGTCGAGTAGTTCGCCGATGAACGAGCGCGGCACGATCACGCGTTCGTCGACGTAGAAGCGGTGGCCGTGCATCCATGCTTCGTGCGTGAGGTACGCGGCCGGCACGCGGTCGGCCGCGCGTCGTTCGATCACCGCGAGCACGGCCGCGATTTCGTCGGGCAAGAGGCGCGCGTCCATGAACGGCTCGAGCGTGTCGAGCGGCAGGTCGAGCGTGTGCAGCACGAGGTAGGCCGCTTCGTCGTACGCGTTGTCGGAACCGTGACCGAACGCGAGCTTCGCTTTCGAGAAGCGCGTGACCGCGTAGCGCAGCAGGTCGCGGACTGTGGCAAAAGGTGTCGTCATGCGAGGCTCCGTCAGGCGATCAGTTGTTCGAGCACGCGTCGGTACACGTTCTTCAGCGGGTCGACGAAGCGCACTTCGATGTGCTCGTCGATCTTGTGGATGCTGCCGTTCGGCGGGCCGAACTCGATCACCTGCGGGCAGATGCGCGCAATGAAGCGGCCGTCCGACGTGCCGCCCGTCGTCGACAGCTCGGTCGTGATACCGGTCTCGGTGCGGATCGCGTGTTCCAGCGCGCCCGACAGTTCACCGCGCGGCGTGAGGAACGGCAGGCCGCTCACCGACCACTTCAGCGTGTATTCGAGGCCGTGCTTGTCGAGGATCGCGTGCACGCGGGCCTGCAGGCCTTCGACGGTGCTCGCGGTCGAGAAGCGGAAGTTGAACAGCAGGTCGGCGTGGCCCGGGATCACGTTGGTCGCGCCGGTGCCAGCGTGCAGGTTCGACACCTGCCAGGTGGTCGGCGGGAAGTATTCGTTGCCGGCGTCCCATTGCTCGGCGGCGAGCTCGGCGAGCGCCGGCGCGAGCAGGTGGATCGGGTTCTTCGCGAGGTGCGGATAGGCAATGTGGCCTTGCACGCCCTTGATGACCAGTTCGCCGGACATCGACCCGCGGCGGCCGTTCTTGACGACGTCGCCGAGCTCGGCGGTCGACGTCGGCTCGCCGACGATGCAGTAGTCGAGCCGCTCGCCGCGTTCCTGCAGCAGCTCGACGACCTTCACGGTGCCGTCGGTGGCCGGGCCTTCCTCGTCGCTCGTGATCAGGAACGCGATCGCGCCGCGGTGGTCCGGATGCGCCGCGACGAATTCCTCGGAGGCGACGACGAACGCCGCGAGCGACGTCTTCATGTCGGCCGCGCCGCGGCCGTACAGCTTGCCGTCGCGATGGGCGGGGACGAACGGCGGCGAGGTCCACTGTTCGAGCGGGCCGGTCGGCACGACGTCGGTATGGCCCGCGAACGCGAGCAGCTTGCCGTCGCGGCCGTCGGTGCCGCGCTTGACGGCCCACAGGTTGGTCACGCCGTGCGACGCGATGGTCTCGCATTCGAAGCCGAGCGCGGCGAGGCGCTCGGTCATGATCTGCTGGCAGTGCTGGTCGTCGGGCGTCACGGACGCGCGGGCGATCAGCTGTTCGGTAAGGGCTAGGGTGGCGGACATGGTTCGGACCACTTTCGATAAAAAATGCCGGCGCGGTGGCCGGCAGCGACAGGGCGTCGGGCGGCGCCCGTGGGCGCAGCGCGGGCGACCCTATGCGGCAAACAACGCCGCGTATTGATCGGCCACGAAGCCGAGCGATTTCACGCGGCCGTTGACGACGAGCACGGGGCGCTTGATGACCGACGGCTTGTGGATCATCAGCGCGACCGCGCCGGTCTTCGTTTCGGCAGCCGCCTTCATCGCGTCGTCGAGGCCGCGCCACGTGGTGCCGCGCTTGTTCACGAGCGCGTCGAGCGACACGTCCTTCAGCCAGTCTTCGATCAGCGGCGCGCTGACGCCGAGCTTCTTGAAATCGTGGAACTCGAATTCGACGCCGTGATCGTCGAGCCACACGCGGGCCTTCTTCACGGTGTCGCAGTTCGGAATGCCGTAGACGACCACGGTGTGCGGCTTTGCCATCAGTCGCCTCGCAGCAGCTCGTTCAGGCCGACCTTCGCACGCGTCTTCGCGTCGACCTTCTTGACGATCACCGCGCAGTACAGGCTGTGCGAACCGTCCTTCGACGGCAGGTTGCCGGCGACGACGACCGAGCCGGCCGGGATGCGGCCGTAGCTGACTTCGCCCGTCTCGCGATCGTAGATCTTCGTGCTCTGGCCGAGGTACACGCCCATCGAGATCACCGAGTTTTCCTCGACGATCACGCCTTCGACGACTTCCGAGCGCGCGCCGATGAAGCAGTTGTCTTCGATGATGACCGGATTCGCCTGCAGCGGCTCGAGCACGCCGCCGATACCGACGCCGCCCGACAGGTGCACGTTCTTGCCGATCTGCGCGCACGAACCGACCGTGGCCCACGTGTCGACCATCGTGCCTTCGTCGACGTACGCGCCGATGTTGGTGTACGACGGCATCAGCACGACGTTCTTCGCGATGAACGAGCCGCGGCGCGCGATGGCCGGCGGGACGACGCGGAAGCCGCCCGCGGCGAAGTCTTCGGCCGTGTAGTTCGCGAACTTCGACGGCACCTTGTCGTAGAACTGCGAGTAGCCGCCGGCCGGCATCGGCGCGTTGTCCTCCAGGCGGAACGACAGCAGCACGGCCTTCTTCAGCCACTGGTGGACCGTCCAGTTGCCGTCGATTTTCTCGGCGACGCGCAGTGCACCCTTGTCGAGTTGCTCGATCGCGTGAGCGACGGCTTCGCGGACGTCCGCGGGCGCGGCCTTCGGCGACAGCTCGGCGCGGTTTTCCCAGGCGGTATCGATGATTTGCTGAAGTTGTTGCGACATGTTCGTTTTCGCAGGAGATGGATGGAATTGATCGGGATGGACGTCTTACCGCGCGAGAGCGCGGCAGAAATCGACGATGCGTTGCGCGCCCTCGACGCATTCGGGGGTGCCCGCGACGAGCGCGATCCGGATGAAATCGCGGCCCGGGTTCGTGCCGTGCGCATCGCGCGCCAGGTACGAGCCGGGCAGAACCGTCACATTATAGTCGGCGTACAGGCGGCGGGCGAACTCGGTGTCCGACAGGCCGGTGCGCGACACGTTGGCCCACAGGTAGAACGCGGCGTCGGGCAGCTTCACGTCGATCACGTCGGCGAGCATCGGCGTGACCGTGTTGAACTTCTGCAGGTACAGCGCGCGGTTCTCGCGCACGTGCGCCTCGTCGTTCCATGCGGCGATGCTCGCGTGCTGCCAGACCGGCGACAGCGCGGCGCCGTGGTACGTGCGGTACAGCAGGAATTTCTTGAGCAGCGCGGCGTCGCCGGCGACGAAGCCCGAGCGCATGCCCGGCACGTTCGAGCGCTTCGACAGGCTCGACAGCATCACGAGCCGCTCGAAGCCGCGGCCGAGGCGGTGCGCGGCCTCGAGGCCGCCGAGCGGCGGCGCCGCTTCGTCGAAATAGATCTCGGAATAGCACTCGTCGGACGCGATCACGAAACCGTGACGGTCCGACAGCGCGAACAGCTCGCGCCAGTCGTCGAGCGTCAGCACGGCGCCCGTCGGGTTGCCGGGCGAGCACACGTACAGCAGCTGCGTGCGCGCCCACACGTCGTCGGGCACGGCCGCGTAGTCGCACGCGAAGTTGCGGGCCGGGTCGCTGTTCGCGAAATAGGGTTCGGCACCGGCGAGCAGCGCCGCGCCTTCGTAAATTTGATAGAAAGGATTCGGACAGAGTACGATCGCCTTCTTGCCGTCCGCGGACGGCCGTGCATCGATCACCGTCTGCGCGAGCGAGAACAGCGCTTCGCGCGAGCCCGACACCGGCAGCACCTGCGTGGCCGGATCGATTGCCGGCAGCCCGTAGCGGCGCTCGAGCCAGTGCGCGATCGACGTGCGCAGCGCGTCCGAGCCGGCCGTGGCCGGGTACGACGCGAGCCCGTCGAGCGCGGCCACCACGGCGTCGCGGATCAGCGCCGGCGTCGCGTGTTTGGGCTCGCCGATGCCGAAGCTGATCGGTTTGAGGTCGCCGGAAGGCGTCACGTCCTTGAACAGGGCGCGCAGCTTTTCGAAGGGATAGGGCTGGAGCGAGTCGAGTCGAGGGTTCACGGGCGAAGCGGCCATCGCGGCCGGTTGGAGCGAAAGAAGCGGCGGGCGCGCCGCGCGGCTGCGAACGGGCGCCGGGGCGCGCGGCTCGCAACGGACGATTATAGCGTGACGCAATGCGGTCACGGCCTGCCGGAGCGGCGGCCGGGCCGGTCGAATAAAGGGTATCGAACCAATTGACGTCCTCGTCCGCCTAAAGGCGGCGGATTCCCACACCTGGCGATGCACGTCCGCATCGGAGAATGTTCAGCGCAGCGTTGATATCACGATCATGTTCGACACCACAGTCACTGCAGGTCCATTCTCTTATTCTCAGTCCCGCGATACCTTTCGGCCGCGTCGTGCGGTCTTTCGATCCGCACGACGAACAGGACTGGGTCGAACCGCTTTCGTCCACTTCCTCGAACGTGGCCCCGTGCGCGATCGCTTTGTAGCGGAGCTTGTTCCGGAAGGAGGACCAGGACGCGTCGTAGACGCTTTTCGCCATCCTGGTTCTGGCAAATTTCGCGGCCGACACGTTGCCGACCGCGATGTAATCGAAACGCCGCACCAGATCGAGCGCGAGCTTGTGCTGGAAATCGGCACGCGCATTCGCGACCTTGGCATGCAGCTTCGCGATATGTCGCTTGTGCTTGCGCGCCCGTTGCGCTTTCGCCAGCTTTTCCGCCGCTCGTCGACCGAACTGGTCATTGGGCAGCTTCTCGCCGGTCGAAAGTGTGGCGAAGTCTTTCAGGCCGAGATCGATGCCGACACCGGAACGGATCGGGCGGGCCTGCACATCCGGCATCTCGATCACGATGTTGAGAAACCAGTTGCCGCGCGCATCCTGCGCAAAGTTGGTGCCGTCCTTGATCTTGCCTTCGGGAAGCGGTCGACTGTTGAACACGCGGAAGGTGTTGCCGGCGAAACGGAACGCGTCGCCCTCGCGCTTCAGGTCTCGGCCCTTCAGCGGCACCCAGCCCAGCGATTTTCTGCCGCGATAGCGCAGGTACGGGCGACGGTGCTGGCTGCGCGACTTCGCGTATTGCTCGCACGTCGCGTTGATCGTGCCGGAGTGGATGCCGAGCGCCTTGCTGCTGCCAGTCGTGAGCACATTCAAGTCGAAACCGGTCGGCCACTTCTTGTTCCACTTCAGCGCGTGCTTCTGCGTGTCGTTGCAGAAGTTCCAGACGTAGTTCACCGCGCGGCTCTGCTTGTTAAGCAGTCCGTTGAGCGACTTCACCCGGTAGCGGTAGACAAGGATCATGCCGGTGATCCTAACCCGTGGAAGAAGCTGCCTGTCAACAGCCTGCCTTTCCTTCCCGCCATCAATGGCGGGGTTTCTCGGAGCAAATTCTGATGAACAACGCGGTACGCGGCAGCCTGCCGACGCTGGCCATCCTGATCGGCGCGTCGGTATGGGGCCTGATCTGGTATCCGCTGCGGATTCTCGCGTCGCTCGGCGTGACGGGCACGCTGGCCAGCGCGCTGACGAGCCTCGTCGCCTTCCTGTTCGTGATCGTCGCGCGGCACCGCACGATCGCGACGCTGCGCTGGCACTGGGTGCTGCCGGGCATCGCGGTGACGGCCGGCGTGACGAACCTCGGGTTCGTATGGGGCACGATCCACGGCGAGGTGCTGCGCGTGATGCTGCTGTTCTACCTGACGCCGGCCTGGACCGCGATCTACGCGCACTTCCTGCTGCGCGAGCGGCTGACCTGGGCCGGCGCGGGGCTCGCGGCGCTGTCGATCGGCGGCGCGATGCTGATGCTGTGGTCGCCGGCGCTCGGCTTGCCGCTGCCGGCCAACCCGGCCGAATGGGCCGGTCTCGCGGCCGGGCTGAGCTTCGCGATGAGCAACGTGCTGGTGATCAAGGCGAGCCGCGAGCTGCCCGACATGCGCGCCGAAATGCGCACCGCGACGCTGTTCGGCGGCGCGGCCATGTTCGGCGCGATCGCGTCGCTGTTCGAAGGGCTGCCGGCCGCGCCGGCGAGCGGCCAACTGGGCGTGGCCGCGCTGATCATCGCGGCGATCGGCGTGACGATGGCGTCGAACAACCTGCTCGTGCAGTACGGTCTCGCGCGCGTGCCGGCGAACCGCGCGTCGATCATCATGCTGTTCGAGATCGTGATCACCGCGCTGTCGGCGTGGGTGTTCGCGAACGAGCTGCCGAGCGCGCGCGAGTGGGCGGGCGGCGCGTGCATCGTGCTCGCGACGTTGCTGTCGAGCCGGGTCCATCGTGCCGCGCCGGCACCGGACAAACCCGGCGACGGTCGGGACGGCACACGCGCGATGGTATGATGGAAGCCGTTTGCGGGGCCCAACGCTGGATGCGCGCGGCCCCGTTTTTGAATTCCGGGGCGCGTGGCGCGCAGGGGCTCTCCGGCCCCGCGCCGTGCGGCCCCGTCCGTTTCACACCTTCTTCACATCCGATACCGCCGTGCGTCTGAGCTCGATCAAACTCGCTGGCTTCAAATCCTTCGTCGATCCCACGCATTTCCAGGTTCCGGGCCAGCTTGTCGGCGTGGTCGGCCCGAACGGATGCGGCAAGTCCAACATCATCGATGCCGTGCGCTGGGTGCTCGGCGAGTCGCGTGCCTCCGAGCTGCGCGGCGAATCGATGCAGGACGTGATCTTCAACGGTTCGACCGCCCGCAAGCCCGGCAGCCGGGCCAGCGTCGAACTGATCTTCGACAACTCCGACGGCCGCGCGGCCGGGCAGTGGGGCCAGTACGGCGAAATCGCCGTGAAGCGCGTGCTGACGCGCGACGGCACGTCGAGCTACTACATCAACAACCTGCCGGCGCGCCGCCGCGACATCCAGGACATCTTCCTCGGCACCGGCCTCGGGCCGCGTGCATACGCGATCATCGGGCAGGGCATGATCGCGCGGATCATCGAGGCGAAGCCGGAAGAGCTGCGCGTGTTCCTCGAGGAAGCCGCCGGCGTGTCGAAGTACAAGGAACGCCGCCGCGAAACCGAGAACCGCCTGCACGACACGCGCGAGAACCTGACGCGCGTCGAGGACATCGTGCGCGAACTCGGCGCGAACCTCGAAAAGCTCGAGGCGCAGGCGGTGGTCGCGACCAAGTACAAGGAACTCGTCGCCGACGGCGAGGAGAAGCAGCGCCTGTTGTGGCTGCTGCGCAAGAACGAGGCCGCCGGCGAGCAGCAGAAGCAGCAGCGCGCGATCGAGCAGGCGCAGATCGACCTCGAGGCGCAGACGGCGAAACTGCGCGAAGTCGAGGCGCAGCTCGAGACGCTGCGGGTCGCGCACTATTCGGCGAGCGACGCGATGCAGGGCGCGCAGGGTGCGCTCTACGAGGCGAACGCCGAGGTGAGCCGCCTCGAAGCCGAGATCAAGTTCATCGTCGAATCGCGCAATCGCGTGCAGGCGCAGATCGCCGCGCTGAACGCGCAGCGCGAGCAGTGGCGCGCGCAGGCCGAGAAGTCGCAGGACGAGCTCGAGGAAGCCGAAGAGGCGCGCGCGATGGCCGACGAGAAGGCCGCGCTCGCCGAGGACAACGCGGCCGCGAAGCACGACGCGCTGCCGGCGCTCGAAGCGAAGTGGCGCGACGCGCAGGCGCAGCTCAACGACGAGCGCGCGCGGATCGCGCAGACGGAGCAGTCGCTGAAGCTCGAGGCCGCGCACCAGCGCAACGCCGATCAGCAGCTCCAGCAGCTTCAGCAGCGCCACGAGCGCCTGAAGAGCGAAGCGGGCGGGCTCGACGCGCCGGACGAAACGCAGCTCGAAGAGCTGCGCATGCAGCTGGCCGAGCAGGAAGAGATTCTCGCTGAAGCGCAGGCGCGCCTCGCCGACGCGCAGGAAACGGTGCCGCGCCTCGACGGCGAGCGCCGCGCCGCGCAGGAGCGCGTGCAGGCCGAAGCCGCGCAGATCCACCAGCTCGAAGCACGCCTCGCCGCACTGAAGCAGTTGCAGGAAAACGTGCAGACCGAAGGCAAGATCCAGCCGTGGCTCGACAAGCACGAGCTCGGCGCGCTGCCGCGTCTGTGGAAGAAGCTGCACGTCGAGGCCGGCTGGGAAGCTGCGCTCGAGGCCGTGCTGCGCGAGCGTCTCGCCGCGGTCGAAGTATCGAATCTCGACTGGGTGAAGGCATTCGCGACCGATGCGCCGCCCGCGAAGCTCGCGTTCTACGCGCCGCCCGCGGCCGGTGAGCCGCCCGCCGCGGTGGCCGGGCTGCGGCCGGTGCTGTCGCTCGTGCGCATCGACGACGCGGGCATCCGCGCGGTGCTGAACGACTGGCTCGGCAACGTGTACGTGGCCGACGACGTCGCGCAGGCGCTCGCGACGCGCGCGCAGTTGCCGGCAGGCGGCGCGTTCGTCGTCAAGGCCGGCCATATCGTCACGCGCGTCGGCGTGCAGCTGTATGCGGCCGATTCGGAGCAGGCCGGGATGCTGGCCCGCCAGCAGGAAATCGAAAACCTGGCGCGCCAGGTGCGCGCGCAGGCGCTGCTCGCCGACGAGGCGCGCACGGCTGCCGTGCGGGCGGAAGCGGCGCACACGCAGGCCACGCAGGCGCTCGGCGACGTGCGCGCGCAGGCCGAACGCGCGACGCAACGCGTGCATGCGCTGCAGATGGACGTGCTCAAGCTCGCCCAGGCGCACGAACGCTATACGCAGCGCAGCACGCAGATCCGCGAGGAACTCGAGGAAATCGGCGCGCAGATCGAGGAGCAGCGTGCATTGCGCGCGGAGTCGGAAGCGAATTTCGAGCGCTTCGACGGCGAGCTCGCCGAACTGCAGGCGCGCTTCGAGGACAACCAGCTCGCGTTCGAGTCGCTCGACGAATCGCTGACGCAGGCGCGTCAGGAAGCGCGCGACCTGGAGCGCGGCGCGAACGACGCGCGCTTCGCCGCCCGCAACGCGGTGACCCGGATCGACGAGCTCAAGCGCACGATCCAGGTCGCGCACGAGCAGAGCGAGCGCGTCGCCGCGTCGCTGGAAGACGCCCGCGCCGAACTCGAGACGATCAACGAGCAGACCGCGCACACGGGCCTGCAGGACGCGCTCGAAATTCGCGCGGCGAAGGAAGAAGCGCTGCAGGCCGCGCGGATCGAGCTCGACGACCTGACCGCGAAGCTGCGCGCGTCGGACGAGCAGCGGCTCGTCGCCGAGCGTTCGCTGCAGCCGCTGCGCGACCGCATCACCGAACTGCAGCTGAAGGAGCAGGCCGCGCGCCTGGCCGTCGAGCAGTTCGCCGAGCAGCTCGCAGCCGCCGAGGTCGACGAAACCGCGCTGGCCGCGAAGCTGACGCCGGATCTCAAGCCTTCGTACCTGCAGGGCGAAGTCACGCGCCTGAACAACGCGATCAACGCACTCGGCCCGGTGAACATGGCCGCGCTCGACGAGCTGAAGGCCGCGAGCGAGCGCAAGGTGTTCCTCGACGCGCAATCGGCCGACCTGATCGACGCGATCACGACGCTCGAGGACGCGATCCACAAGATCGACCAGGAAACCCGCACGCTGCTGCAGGGCACCTTCGACGAGGTCAACCGTCATTTCAGCGACCTGTTCCCGCGCCTGTTCGGCGGCGGCCAGGCGAAGCTGATCATGACGGGCGACGAGATTCTCGATGCCGGCGTGCAGGTGATGGCGCAGCCGCCGGGCAAGAAGAACGCGACGATTCACCTGCTGTCGGGCGGCGAGAAGGCGCTGACCGCGACCGCGCTCGTGTTCGCGATGTTCCAGCTGAACCCGGCGCCGTTCTGTCTGCTCGACGAGGTCGACGCGCCGCTGGACGACGCGAACACCGAGCGTTTCGCGAATCTCGTGCGCGCGATGTCCGACAAGACGCAGTTCCTGTTCATCTCGCACAACAAGATCGCGATGGAAATGGCGCAGCAGCTGATCGGCGTGACGATGCAGGAGCAGGGCGTGTCGCGGATCGTGGCGGTGGACATGGAAACCGCCGCGGGTTTTGCCCAGAATTGACGTTTGACGAAACCGGACCGCGTTCGCGCGGCGCACGAGCGCCCGTTCGCGGTCCCGACGAAAAAGAATTGCTGATGGAGCGTGCATGGACGAGTTGACACTCGGTTTGATCGGCGCGGGCGCCGTCGTGGTGGGCGGCGTCGTGGTCTACAACGCATGGCAGGGCGCGAAAGTGCGGCGCAGGATGCCGCGCCCGATGCCGGAGGAAGCGGCCGAGGCGATGAACCGCCCCGAGCGCGACGAAGAGTTGCCGTTCATCGAACCGGTGCGTCAGCCGGTGCGCCGCGAGCCCGCGGCACCGGTCGCGGCGGCGCCGGCGGCTGCGGCCGACGCCGCGCGCGTCGAGCCGACGTTCGGCGGGGCCGGGAGCGGCGCGGCGCCGGCCGATACGCCGGCCGACCTGCAGGCCGAGGCGACGGGCGTCGACACGTCGGCCGAATCGACCGAACCGGTTGCCGGCGAAGAGGCCGTGCCCGCCGCCACGCATGAAGCGGCGGCCGAACCGGCCGAGCCGACCGAACCGGTGATGCCGGCCGCGACGACGGTCTCGTCGGCGCCGCCTGCGATCGTCGACCGCCGGATCGACTGCATCGTGCCGATCCGCCTCAACGGCCCGCTGCCGGGCGACAAGATCCTGCCGGTCGCGCAGCGACTGCGCCGCGCGGGCAGCAAGCCCGTGCACATCGAAGGCAAGCCGGAAGGCGGCCAGTGGGAACTGCTGCAGAACGGCGTGCGCTACGAAGAGCTGCGCGCGGCTGCCCAGCTTGCGAACCGCAGCGGCGCGCTGAACGAGCTCGAATTCTCCGAATTCGTGACGGGCGTCCAGCAGTTCGCGGACGCGATCGACGGCGCGCCGGAATTCCCGGACATGATGGAAACGGTCGCGATGGCGCGCGAGCTCGACGCGTTTGCCGCGCAGTGCGACGCGCAACTGTCGATCAACGTGATGTCGGACGGTGCGCCGTGGTCGGCGAACTACGTGCAGGCGGTCGCGTCGCAGGACGGGCTGCTGCTGTCGCGCGACGGCACGCGCTTCGTGAAGCTCGACGCGAAGCAGAACCCGGTATTCATGCTGCAGTTCGGCGACACCAACTTCCTGCGCGACGACCTGACGTACAAGGGCGGCAACATGATCACGCTGGTGCTCGACGTGCCGGTGGCGGAAGAGGACATCCTGCCGTTCCGGCTGATGTGCGATTACGCGAAGTCGCTGTCCGAGCGGATCGGCGCACGCGTCGTCGACGATTCGCGCCGGCCGCTGCCGGAGTCGACGCTGGTCGCGATCGACCAGCAACTGATGAAGCTGTACGCGAAGCTCGAGGAAGCCGGCATCCCGGCCGGTTCGCCGATCACGCGCCGCCTCTTTAGCCAGTAATGCGATGGCGCGGGCGACGGTCGTTGGCGCCGTCGTCCGTCGCTGCGGCGCGCACTGTTTCGTGTGCGCTGCAGCACGTCATCCGGCCCGCATTGCGTACCCCGCCGCGGCGTCAAACTGAGATAATCGGGCATCCGATTTTTCAGAACGACTCTGCCGCCAGCATGGCCCGAACCCAAGCCGAACCGCCAGCCAGCCAGCCCGACGCGCGCGCCGCGTGGCTGCGCGACCAACTCGAGCGGGCGAACTACGCCTACTACGTGCTCGACCAGCCGGATCTGCCCGACGCCGAATACGACCGGCTGTTCCGCGAGTTGCAGCAGCTCGAAACCGACCATCCCGAACTCGTGACACCCGATTCGCCGACGCAGCGTGTCGGCGGCGAAGCGGCCGGCGGCTTCACGCCGGTCGTCCACGATGCGCCGATGCTGTCGCTGAACAACGGCTTTGCCGACGAGGACATCGTCGCGTTCGACAAGCGCGTCGCCGACGCGCTCGCCAAGACGACCGATCTGGCCGGCTCGGTGACCGACCCCGTCGAATACGCGTGCGAACTGAAGTTCGACGGCCTGGCGATCTCGCTGCGCTACGAGCAAGGCGTGTTCGTGCAGGCCGCGACGCGTGGCGACGGGACGACGGGCGAGGACGTGACCGAGAACGTGCGCACGATCCGCTCGATTCCGCTGAAGCTGAAGGGCAAGCACGTGCCGGCGGTGCTCGACGTACGCGGCGAGGTGCTGATGTTCAAGCGCGATTTCGCACGCCTGAACGAACGCCAGCGCGCGGCCGAGCAGCGCGAATTCGCGAACCCGCGCAACGCAGCGGCCGGCAGCCTGCGCCAGCTCGACTCGAAGATCACCGCGCAGCGGCCGCTGTCGTTCTTCGCGTACGGGATCGGCGTGCTCGACGGGATGCCGATGCCCGACACGCACAGCGCGCTGCTCGACTGGTACGAGTCGCTCGGCCTGCCGGTGAATCGGGAGCGCGCGGTCGTGCACGGCGCCGAAGGCTTGCTCGACTTCTTCCGCAAGGTCGGCGAGAAGCGCGAGTCGCTGCCGTACGACATCGACGGCGTCGTCTACAAGGTCAACCGGCGCGACGAGCAGGAGCGGCTCGGCTTCGTGTCGCGTGCGCCGCGCTTCGCGCTCGCGCACAAGTTCCCCGCGCAGGAAGCGCTGACGAAGCTCGTCGCGATCGACGTGCAGGTCGGCCGCACCGGTGCGATCACGCCGGTCGCGCGTCTCGAGCCGGTGTTCGTCGGCGGCGCGACCGTGACCAATGCGACGCTGCACAACGAGGACGAAGTGCGCCGCAAGGACATCCGGATCGGCGACACCGTGATCGTGCGGCGTGCGGGCGACGTGATTCCGGAAGTCGTCGGCGCGCTGCTCGACCGGCGCCCGGCGGATGCGGCCGAATTCGTGATGCCGACCGAATGCCCGGTGTGCGGCTCGAAGATCGAGCGCCTGCCGGACGAGGCGATCGCGCGCTGCACGGGCGGGCTGTTCTGCCCGGCGCAGCGCAAGCAGGCGCTGTGGCATTTCGCGCAACGCCGCGCGCTCGACATCGACGGCCTCGGCGAGAAGATCATCGACCAGCTCGTCGAGCTGAATCTCGTGCGCACGCCGGCCGACCTGTTCAATCTGGGCTTCGCGACGCTGGCCGAACTCGACCGGTTCGCCGAGAAGTCCGCGCAGAACCTGATCGATTCGCTCGAGAAGGCCAAGCATACGACGCTCGCGCGCTTCATCTACGGGCTCGGCATCCGCCATGTCGGCGAATCGACCGCGAAGGATCTCGCGAAGCATTTCGGCTCGCTGACGCCGATCATGGACGCGTCGATCGAGGAACTGCTCGAAGTCAACGACGTCGGGCCGATCGTGGCCGAGTCGCTCCACCAGTTCTTCGCGGAGGAGCACAACCGGACCGTGATCGAGCAGTTGCGCGCGCCGGGCAAGGTCACGTGGCCCGAAGGGCCGCCCGCGCCGAAGGCGCCGCAGGGCGTGCTGGCCGGCAAGACGGTCGTGCTGACGGGCACGCTGCCGAATCTCACGCGCGATGCGGCGAAGGAGATGCTCGAAGCGGCGGGCGCGAAAGTGGCCGGTTCGGTGTCGAAGAAGACGGATTACGTGGTCGCGGGCGCCGAAGCCGGCAGCAAGCTCGCGAAGGCCGAGGAACTCGGCATCCCCGTGCTGGACGAAGATGGTCTGCACCAACTCCTGGAGGGCAATACGCCATGATTCGCGAGATCCTGAAGATGGGCGATCCGCGCCTGCTCGAAATCGCCCAGCCGGTCGAGCGGTTCGATACACCCGAGCTGCACGAGATCGTCGCGGACATGTTCGAGACGATGCACCACGCGAACGGCGCGGGGCTGGCCGCGCCGCAGATCGGCATCGGGCTGCAGATCATCATCTTCGGCTTCGGCAACAACAACCGCTACCCGGATGCGCCGCCGGTGCCGGAGACCGTGCTGATCAACCCGAAGGTCGAGTACCTGCCGCCGGACATGGAAGAGGGCTGGGAAGGCTGCCTGTCGGTGCCGGGCATGCGCGGCGTCGTCAGCCGCTACGCGAAGGTGCGCTACAGCGGCTTCGACCAGTTCGGCCAGAAGATCGATCGCGTCGCCGAGGGGTTCCATGCGCGCGTGGTCCAGCATGAGTACGATCACCTGATCGGCAAGCTGTATCCGATGCGGATCACCGATTTCACGCGCTTCGGTTTCACCGAGGTGCTGTTCCCCGGGCTCGATCCGGCCGACGACGACTGATCGTCCGCGCTTCTGCGGAAAAGAAAAAGCCCGCTTGAGCGGGCTTTTTCATTGGATCGCGCACTGGGTGCGCCTGAGGTCAGAACGTCTCGTCGGCGGACAGATAGCGCCATTGGCCTTGCGGCAGCGCGCCGAGCATCACGCGACCCATGCGCACGCGTTTCAGGCCGATCACGTCGAGGCCGACCAGTTCGCACATGCGGCGGATCTGGCGCTTCTTGCCTTCGCGCAGCACGAAGCGCAACTGCTCGCCGTTCTGCCAGCTCACCAGCGCGGGCTTCAGCGCGACGCCGTCGAGCTCGAGGCCGTGGCGCAGCTTCGCGAGCGATTCCGCCGGGAAGTGCTGGTCGATGTCGATCAGTCGCTCGCCGAAGCGCACGCGCACCAGGTATTCCTTGTCGATGTCCGACTGTTCGCCGATCAACTGCTTCGCGATCACGCCGTTTTGCGTCAGCACGAGCAGGCCGGTGGAGTCGATGTCGAGACGGCCGGCCGGTGCGAGTGCATGCAGGTGTTGCGGGGAGAAGCGCACCGGCGAATGGTCGCCGCTCCAGCGGTTCGCGCGCGTGATCAGCACGGCCGCCGGCTCGTAGCCGTCTTCCGCCTGGCCCGATACGTAGCCGACCGGCTTGTGCAGCAGGATCGTCACTTGCGCGGCCTGCGCGGCGCTCGCACGCTCGTCGATCTCGATCTTCTGGTCGGCGCGCACCTTGGTGCCGAGCGTGTCGATGCGTGCGCCGTCGACGAGCACCCAGCCCTTTTCGATCCATTCGTCGGCTTCGCGGCGCGAGCACATGCCGAGTTCGGACATCCGCTTCGACAGGCGCATCAGTCCCGTTTCGTCGCCGTAGTCGACGTCGGCCGCCGCGCGCTTGACGGGTTGCGCGGTCTTCACCGCGCCGAACGAACGGCGCTCGCCGTCGCGCGTGGGGCGGGCCGGACGGTCGCCGAAGCTGCGCTTCGCGCCGTCGCCGGCGGACTTGTCGCGGTAGGACGGGCGCTTGCTGTCGTCGCCACCTGCTGCACGGCGCGGACGTGCATCGTCGTCGCTGCGGCGCGGCGGACGATCGGACGACGTGCGGCGATCGCCGAAGCTGCGCTTTGCGCCTTCGCCGGATGCGTTGTCGCGATAGGACGGGCGCTTGCCTTCGTCGGCGCCTGCGCGGCGCGGACGTGCATCGTCATCACGGCGCGGCGGACGATCGGACGACGTGCGGCGATCGCCAAAACTGCGCTTCGCGCCGTCGCCGGATGCGTTGTCGCGATAGGACGGGCGCTTGCCTTCATCAGTGCCCGTGCGGCGCGGACGTGTATCGTCATCGCGGCGAGCCGGTCGATCGGAAGACGTACGCCGATCGCCGAAACTGCGCTTCGCACCTTCGCCGGCCGCGTTGTCGCGATAGGACGGGCGCTTGCCTTCATCGGCGCCTGTGCGACGCGGACGCGCATCGTCGTCACGGCGCGGCGGACGATCGGACGCCGTGCGACGGTCGCCGAAACTGCGCTTCGCGCCTTCGCCGGCTGCGTTGTCGCGATAGGACGGGCGCTTGCCTTCGTCGGCACCTGCGCGGCGCGGACGTGCATCGTCATCACGGCGCGGCGGACGATCGGACGACGTGCGGCGGTCGCCGAAGCTGCGCTTCGCGCCTTCGCCGGCTGCGTTGTCGCGATAGGGCGCGCGTGTGCTGCCTTCGCCACTCGCGCGACGCGGACGTGCATCGTCATCGCGGCGCGGCGGGCGATCCGACGACGTACGCCGATCGCCAAAACTGCGCTTCGCACCTTCACCGGCCGCGTTCTCGCGATACGGCGCGCGCGCGCCACGCTCGGCACCGCCGTCACGCGGGGCGCGCTTGGCCGGTGCGCGATCCGCGCCCGGACGCTCGGCGCCGGCGGCACCGCGCGGCTTGAACGAGCGCTCGCCGGTAGCGGCGGCCGCAGCGGGCGCCTTCTTCGGGCGGGCCGGCTTATCCCCCGCGGGCGGCGCGGCGGGGCGCACCGCCTTGCGGGCGACGAGGCTGCCGGAGCGGACAGGGGCGCGAGTCGGCGACGCCGGCTTCGGATTCTTGACGGTTAATTTGGTGCGCATAAACGCTGGGATTCATTCAGACTGCGATCGCACGCAGCAATTCGGTTTCGAGCTGGATCTGCAGGCGGTTGTCGGACAGGCCGGCGCCCGCGAGCAGGAAGATGTCTTCGACGCGCTCGCCGAGCGTATTGATCCGCGCCGCATGGACGCCGATCCGATGTTCGGCGAGTACGCGCGCGATCGAATAGAGAAGGCCCGGCCGGTCGTTGGCGGACACGGACAGGATGTAGTACTGACCACGCTCGTCGGCCCGCAGGTCGACGCGCGGCGTGATCGGAAACGTCCGGGACAGCCTCGACAGGCGGCCCTTCGACGGTTCCGGCAGCGATGCGGTTTCGGCGAGCCGCGTCGCGAGCTGCTGCTCGACGAGATTCGCGATGTCGCGGTAACGCACGTCGCGTTCGGTCTGCGTGACGATGAAGTTGTCGAGCGCGTAGCCGTGCCGCGTCGTGCTGACGCGCGCATCGAGCACCGACAGCCCGTTGCGGTCGAAATACGCGCAGATGCCCGCGAACAGGTCGGGGCGATCCTTCACGTACACGAGCACCTGCAGCGCGTCGCCGATCGGCGACGGGCGCGCGCGGACGATCGCGGTTTCGGCGTTCACGTGCCGGTACAGCACGCGCGTCTGCCACGCGATATCGGCCGCGTCGTGACGCAGGAAGAAGCCGACGTCGAGCTGATCCCACAGCGCGCGGTGCGCGTCGTCGGGCACGGTTTCCAGGCGCAGCAGCGCGAGCGCCTGCTCCTGTCGCGACTTCAGCTCCGAATGCGCGTCGGGGTTCGCGCCGCCGAGCACCGCGAGCGTGATGCGGTACAGATCCTCGAGCAGCTTGCCCTTCCACGTGTTCCACACCTTCGGGCTCGTGCCGCGGATATCGGCGACGGTCAGCAGGTAGAGGGCGGTGAGGTAGCGTTCGTTACCGACCACCTCGGCGAAGCGCTTGATGACCTCGGGGTCGCTCGTGTCCTGTTTCTGCGCGACCTGGCTCATCGTCAGGTGATGCTGGACGAGCCACACGATCAGCGCCGCGTCGTCGCCGGCGATGCCGTGCTCACGGCAGAAGCGTCGCGCGTCGGCCATCCCGAGCGTCGAGTGATCGCCGCCGCGGCCCTTCGCGATGTCGTGGAACAGCGCCGCGACGTACAGCACCCACGGGCGCTCGAAGTTGCCGATCAGCTGGCTGCAGAACGGGTATTCGTGCGCATGCTCGGCCACCGCGAAGCGGCGGATGTTGCGCAGCACCATCAGGATGTGCTGGTCGACCGTGTACACGTGGTACAGGTCGTGCTGCATCTGGCCGACGATACGGCGGAAATTCAGCAGATAGCGGCCGAGCACGCTCGTCTGGTTCATCAGCCGGAATGCGTGCGTGATGCCTTCGGGCTGCTGCAGGATCCGCATGAACGTGGCGCGGTTCTGCGGATCGCGGCGCCACGCGTTGTTCATGATCTCGCGCGAGTTGTACAGCGCGCGCAGCGTGCGGGCGGACAGGCCCTTCACGCCGCGGGTCGTCTCATACAGCAGGAACGCTTCGAGGATCGCGTCGGGATGGCGCTCGAACACGCCGTCGTCGACGATCTCGAGCATCCCCTGTTTCTCGACGAAGCGATCGGCCGACAGCACGCGCGTGATGCCGCTCGTCGCGGGGAACAACTGCGCCTCGATGTTCTGGATCAGGATCGTCGCGAGCTGCGTGACGGCTTTCGCGGCCCAGTAGTAGCGGCGCATCAGTTGCTCGCTCGCGCGCTTGGCCTGCGTCGGCTGATAGCCGAAGCTCTCGGCGGCCTGCGTCTGCAGGTCGAACACGAGCATGTCCTGGCGGCGCCCGGCGATCACGTGCAGCCGCGCGCGCAGCGTCTTCAGGAAGCCTTCGTTGCGGCGCAGCTCGCGCGCTTCGCGGTCGGTGATGAGGCCGCGCGTGTCGAGCTCGCGCCAGCTGCTGCCGAAGCCGGCGGCGCGCGCAATCCACAGGATCGTCTGCAGGTCGCGCAGCCCGCCGGGGCTTTCCTTCACGTTCGGTTCGAGGCTGTACGGCGTGTCCTGGAACTTCGCGTGGCGCTGGCGCATCTCGAGCACTTTCGCTGTGAAGAACGCGCGGGCGTCGAGCGCTTCGTGGTAGCGCACGGTGAAGCGCTCGAACAGCGCGGTGCTGCCGACGATGCGGCGCGCTTCCAGCAGCGAGGTCTGCACCGTGACGTCCTGCGACGCCTCCTCGATGCACTGCGCGACCGTGCGCACGCTGCTGCCGATCTCGAGGCCGAGATCCCACGCCATCCCGATGAACCGCTCGATGCGCGCGTCGAGCGCCGCGTCGTGCGCATCCGGTAGCAGCACGAGGATGTCGACGTCGGAATAGGGCGCGAGCTCGCCGCGCCCGTAGCCGCCGACGGCGACGAGCGCGAGCGTCGCGGGCAGTCCGCATTCGTCCCACACGCGCTTCAATGCATCGTCGGTGAGTTTCGACAGCGCGTGCATCAGCGACGCGACGTTCGCCGCGTGACGAAAGCGCTCCAGCATCTCCGTCTTGGCGGCCTTGAATTCGGCGCGCCGCGACAGCGCTTCGGGCGAGGGGGCAGCGTGAGCGCTCATGGGCGGCCGTTCAGGTGCGGGGTGGGGCGGGCTGGCGCGACGGCGCTCAGACGGCGGCGGCCGATTGCGCGAACACGGGGCGCGCCGGCGTGCCGGCCGACACGGTCAGCACCTCGTAGCCGGTTTCGGTGACGAGCACCGTGTGCTCCCATTGCGCGGACAGGCTGCGGTCGCGCGTCTTGACCGTCCACTGGTCGGGCATCGTGCGGATGTCGCGCTTGCCGGCGTTGATCATCGGCTCGATCGTGAAGATCATCCCGGCCTTCAGTTCGATACCGGTGCCCGGGCGACCGTAGTGGACGACCTGCGGGTCCTCGTGGAACACCGTGCCGATGCCATGGCCGCAGTATTCGCGCACGACGCTGTAGCCCTGCGCCTCCGCGTGCTTCTGGATCGCGTAGCCGATGTCGCCGAGGTGCGCGCCGGGCTTGACCTGGTCGATGCCGAGCCACATGCATTCGTAGGTGGTCTGCACGAGGCGCTTCGCGAGGATCGAACCCTCGCCGACGATGAACATCCGGCTGGTGTCGCCGAAGTAGCCGTTCTTGATCACGGTGATGTCGATGTTCAGCGCGTCGCCGTTCTTGATCACCTTCTCGCCGGGAATGCCGTGGCAGATCACGTCGTTGACCGAAATGCAGGTGGCCTTCGGGTACGGCGGATAGCCGGGCGGCTGGTAGTTCAGCGGCGCGGGGATCGTGCCTTGCTCGTTGAGCATGAACTCGTGGCAGAGGCGGTCGAGTTCGGCGGTCGTGACGCCCGCGACGACGTGCGGCGTGATGAAGTCGAGCACTTCGCTGGCGAGACGGCAGGCGACGCGCATCTCCGCGATATCGTGTTCGTTTTTGAGCGTAATAGCCATCGAGGTATGCCTGGAATGCGGTGAATTGACGGATTATCGCACCTTATGGCGGGCCTCGCAGCCCCTGCCGGCCGCGCGGATGCGGGTTTTCGCGGATTGTCCGGCCTGCCGCCGCGCGGCAAGCGGAAGTGCCGCGCGACTTGAGAGCGGACAAATCCGCGTGCTATACTCTTTGGCTAAGTCGATATCCAAATTTGCCGTTGTGCCCCATTTCGGGGCGGCATCGCGGTGAAAGGCTTACGGCACGGGCATTTTGCACGTGCCGAATCGCAAGCCGGCGCAACCAGGGTGCCGTCCGTGCGGAATCCACGTCCTTCGAGGCGGGGTCGCGCGGCGGTACGGCAGCCGGCTTAAGACCCAACCCTCGTGGAGAATTTACATGGCAGTTACGATGCGCCAAATGCTGGAAGCGGGTGTCCACTTCGGTCACCAGACGCGCTTCTGGAACCCGAAGATGGCTCCGTTCATTTTCGGTCACCGCAACAAGATTCACATCATCAACCTCGAAAAGACGCTGCCGATGTTCACGGACGCACAGAAGTACGTGCGCCAGCTGGCAGCGAACCGCGGCACGATCCTGTTCGTCGGCACGAAGCGCCAGTCGCGTGACACGATCGCCCAGGAAGCGCAACGTGCGGGCATGCCGTACGTCAACGCACGCTGGCTCGGCGGCATGATGACCAACTTCAAGACGCTGAAGGTATCGATCAAGCGCCTGAAGGACATGGAAGCGGCCGTCGAATCGGGCGAAACCGAGAAGATGAGCAAGAAGGAAGCGCTGCTGTTCGAACGCGAAATCGCCAAGCTGCAGAAGTCGATCGGCGGCGTGAAGGACATGGGCGGCATTCCGGACGCAATTTTCGTCGTCGACGTCGGCTACCACAAGATCGCCGTCACGGAAGCGAACAAGCTGGGCGTGCCGGTCATCGCCGTGGTCGATACGAACCACTCGCCGGAAGGTGTGGATTACGTGATCCCGGGTAACGACGACTCGAGCAAGGCAGTCGCGCTGTACGCCGAAGGCGTGGCCGACGCGATCCTCGAAGGCCGCGCGAACGCGGTCAACGAAGTGGTCCAGGCCGCACGCGGCGACGACGAGTACGTCGAGGAAAACGCGTAACTGGCCCCGAGCCGGCGCAAAAAGGGGGCTCTCAACAGGCCCCCTTTTTTTAAGCTTGTGCGCCGGACCTGATCGCGCCGAATCGGCGCGGGTCCGGAAACGAATCTCGGCCGTTCGCGTCCAAGCGGGCGGCGTTGTGAATACAGACTCAAGGAGCGAATGATGGCGGCAATTACCGCAAGCATGGTGGCAGAACTGCGCGCAAAGACCGACGCACCGATGATGGAGTGCAAGAAGGCGCTGACGGAAGCCGACGGCGATCTGGCCAAGGCTGAAGAACTGCTGCGCGTCAAGCTCGGCAACAAGGCGAGCAAGGCCGCATCGCGCGTGACGGCAGAAGGCGTCGTCGCATCGTTCGTCGGCGGCAACGCAGGCGCGCTGGTCGAACTGAACTGCGAAACCGACTTCGTCGCGAAGAACGACGACTTCCTCGCGTTCTCGAAGACGGTCGCGGAACTCGTCGCGACGCAGAACCCGGCCGACGTGGCCGCGCTGTCGGCGCTGCCGCTCGAAGGCTCGACCGTCGACGCAGTGCGTCTGGCGCTGATCGGCAAGATCGGCGAGAACGTGTCGATCCGCCGTTTCGTCCGTTTCGAAACCGCGAACAAGATCGCCACGTACCTGCACGGCGCGCGTATCGGCGTGATCGTCGAGTACACGGGTGCGGAAGAGCAGGTCGGCAAGGACGTCGCGATGCACATCGCCGCGATGAAGCCGGTCGCGTTGTCGTCGGCCGACGTGCCGGCTGAACTGATCGACACGGAACGCCGCGTGGCCGAGCAGAAGGCCGCGGAATCGGGCAAGCCGGCCGAAATCGTCGCCAAGATGGTCGACGGCAGCGTCCAGAAGTACCTGAAGGAAGTGTCGCTGCTGAACCAGACGTTCGTGAAGAACGACAAGCAGACGATCGAGCAGATGCTGAAGGCAGCGAATGCGACGGTGCAGAAGTTCGCGCTGTTCGTCGTCGGCGAAGGCATCGAGAAGCGCCAGGACGACTTCGCCGCCGAAGTGGCCGCGCAAGTCGCAGCAGCAAAGCAGCAGTAAGCAGTCAGGCAGCATCCGCGGCGGGCGTCCGCTCCGCCGCGGCCGGCGGCGCCGCCGGCCGGCCGGGAACCCCGGTCCGGTCGTCGGCGCTTGCCCGAATCAGTATTTCGCCCCTACAGTTCGTGGTTGTCATCCTCTCGTCGCTCGGAAGCCCCTATGTCCAATGCCTATAAACGCGTCCTCCTCAAACTCTCCGGCGAAGCGCTGATGGGCGACGATGCCTTCGGCATCAATCGCGCGACGATCGAACGGATGGTGGCCGATATCGCCGAAGTCGTGCGTCTCGGGACGCAGCTCGCGGTCGTGATCGGTGGCGGTAATATTTTCCGTGGTGTCGCGGGCGGCGCGGCCGGCATGGATCGCGCGACGGCCGACTACATGGGGATGCTGGCGACGATGATGAACGCGCTGGCGCTGCAGGACGCGATGCGCCACGCCGGCATCGAGGCGCGCGTGCAGTCCGCGCTGCGCATGGACCAGGTCGTCGAGCCGTACATCCGGCCCCGCGCGATCCGCCAGCTCGAGGAAGGCCGCGTCGTGATCTTCGCGGCCGGCACCGGCAACCCGTTCTTCACGACGGATACCGCCGCTGCGCTGCGCGGTTCGGAAGTGGGCGCCGAAGTCGTGCTGAAGGCGACCAAGGTCGATGGCGTATATTCTGCCGATCCGAAGAAGGATCCGTCGGCCACGCGTTACACGACGATCAGCTTCGACGAGGCGATCAGCCGCAACCTGCAGGTGATGGACGCGACGGCGTTTGCGCTGTGCCGCGACCAGAAGCTGCCGATTCGCGTGTTTTCGATCAACAAGCCGGGCGCGCTCAAGCGCATCGTGCTGGGCGAGGACGAAGGTACGCTCGTCCACGTGTAAACTCCCGCGGATGCGGGCGACCGGCCGCGGCGCGCGACATGCGCCGGGCGGGGCCCGTGTTCTTTGAAGGTTTGAAGGTTCGGAGGTTGAAATGAGTGTCGCTGATGTCAAGAAGGGCGTCGAGCAAAAGATGCAGCGCTCGATCGAAGCGTTCAAGAACGATCTGGCCAAGATCCGTACGGGCCGTGCACACACCGGTCTGCTCGATCACGTGCAGGTCGACTACTACGGCTCGATGGTGCCGATCTCGCAGGTCGCGAACCTGACGCTCGTCGACGCGCGCACGATCGGCGTGCAGCCGTGGGAAAAGAACATGGTCGCGAAGGTCGAGAAGGCCATCCGCGAAGCCGATCTGGGCCTGAACCCGGCAACGACCGGCGACCTGATCCGCGTGCCGATGCCCGCGCTGACGGAAGAGCGCCGCCGCGAGCTGACCAAAGTCGTGAAGAGCGAAGGCGAAACGGCCAAGGTCGCGATCCGCAACCTGCGCCGCGACGCGAACGAAGCGCTGAAGAAGCTCGTGAAGGACAAGGAAATCTCGGAAGACGACGAGCGCCGCGCGAGCGACGACGTGCAGAAGCTGACCGACAAGCACGTTGCCGAAATCGACAAGCTCGTGCAGACCAAGGAAGCCGAGATCATGACGGTCTGACGACCGTCCTCGCGCGCCGCCTTCTTCCCGCATTACTGTCTCAACGGCCATGACCTATACCAGCTCTACCGTTCGCGTGCCTGACGTCGGTGTCGTGCCGCGTCACATCGCGATCATCATGGACGGCAATGGCCGTTGGGCGACCGAACGCCGCTTGCCGCGCGTCGCGGGGCACACCCGCGGCGTCGATGCCGTGCGGGCGGTGGTCGAAGGCTGCGCGCGCGCCGGCGTCGAATACCTGACGCTGTTCGCGTTCAGTTCGGAAAACTGGCGCCGGCCGAACGACGAAGTGTCGTTCCTGATGCGGCTGTTCATCACCGCGCTCGAGCGCGAAGTGGGCAAGCTGCATGCGAACGGGATCCGCCTGCGTGTCGTCGGCGATCTCGACCGTTTCGAGCCGCGCATCCGCGAGCTGATTCGCCGCGCCGAAACCAAGACGGCGCGCAATACCCGTCTGACGCTCACCATCGCGGCCAACTACGGCGGGCGATGGGACATCCTGCAGGCGACGAAGAAGCTCGTCGAGCAGGCCGTGCGCGAAGGCCGCGAGGTCGAGGTGACCGAGGACGCATTCGCGCCGCACCTGGCGATGGCCTACGCGCCGGAGCCCGATCTCTTCATCCGCACCGGCGGCGAGCAACGCGTCAGCAACTTCCTGCTGTGGCAGCTCGCGTACGCCGAATTCTATTTCACCGACAAGTACTGGCCGGATTTCGACGGCGCGGCACTGGCCGACGCGATGGCGTCGTATACCGAGCGCGAGCGCCGTTTCGGGCGCACGAGTGCGCAGCTCGAACCGCAATCGCAGAACGCCGACTCCCTTTCATGCTGAAAACCCGTGTGATCACGGCGATCGTGATGCTGGCAGTGCTGCTGCCGGTGACGCTGTTCGCGCCGCTCGCCGGGTTCGGCGCACTGATCGGCGTCGTGCTGGTGTTCGCCGCGTGGGAATGGGCGCGCCTGCTGAAGCTCGGCGGCGCCGGTCCGGTCGTCTATGCGCTCGTCGCGGCGCTCGCGCTCGCAGCCACCGCGCCGCTCGGCGTCGATGCGGCTGCGTCCCGTCCCCTTTTCATGGCGGCCGGCGTGTTCTGGCTGCTGGTCGGCCCGTTCGCGCTGCGGCGCAAGCCCGCACTCGCGGGCGGCGTCTGGCGGCCGTTCCTGCTGGCCGCCGGCCTGGTCGTGTTTGCCGCCTGCTGGCACGCGCTCGTGGCAGCCCGCGCGCTGGGCGTGCCGTTCGTGCTGTCGCTGCTTCTCGTCGTCTGGCTGGCCGATATCGGCGCATACTTCGCGGGCAAGGCCTTCGGAAAGCGTAAACTGGCCATCACGATCAGCCCCGGCAAGAGCTGGGAAGGCGCGATCGGCGGCTGGTTCGCGGTGATGGTCGTCGCCGGTGTCGCGATGGCCGTGCACGCATTCGAACCGACCCTGTTTTCTGCATTTGCCGCGCGCTACGGGATGCCCGGTGCGTGGGCCGCGCTGACGCTGCTGGTTGCCTACAGCGTGATCGGCGACCTGTTCGAGTCGCTGCTGAAGCGGCAGGCGGGCGTGAAGGATTCGAGCGGACTGCTGCCGGGCCACGGCGGCGTGCTCGATCGTGTCGACGCGCTGCTGCCGGTGCTGCCGCTCGCGATGCTGCTGCTTGGTTAAACCATTATTCCTGTTATGCAAAAACGTCTGACATTGCTCGGTTCCACGGGCTCGATCGGAGACAGCACGCTCGACGTGGTCGCGCGCCATCCCGAGCGCTTCTCGGTCTACGCGCTGACCGCGCACCGCAACGGCGACAAGCTCGTCGAGCAGTGTCTGCGCTTCGCGCCCGAAGTGGCGGTGGTCGGCGATGCCGCAACCGCCGCGCACGTCGACGCGAAACTGCGCGCGGCGGGCAGCAAGACGGTCGTGCTGCACGGGCCGCAGGCGCTCGTCGACGTGTCGAAGAGCGACGGCTGCGACACGGTGGTCGCGGCGATCGTCGGCGCGGCCGGCCTCGCGCCGAGCCTGGCGGCCGCCCGCGCCGGCAAGCGGATCCTGCTCGCGAACAAGGAAGCGCTCGTGATGTCGGGCGCGATCTTCATGGACGCCGTGCGCGACCATGGCGCGATCCTGCTGCCGGTCGACAGCGAGCACAACGCGATCTTCCAGTGCATGCCGCGCGACGCGGCCGAGCACGGCGGGATCTCGAAGATCATCCTGACCGCGTCGGGCGGGCCGTTCCGCACGCGTGAACCGGCCACGCTCGTCGACGTGACGCCGGACGAGGCATGCAAGCACCCGAACTGGGTGATGGGCCGCAAGATCTCGGTCGATTCCGCGACGATGATGAACAAGGGCCTCGAGGTGATCGAGGCGCACTGGATCTTCGGGCTGCCGGGCGACCGGATCGATGTGCTGATCCATCCGCAGAGCGTGATCCATTCGCTCGTGTCGTACCGCGACGGCTCGGTGCTCGCGCAGCTCGGCAACCCCGACATGCGCACGCCGATCGCCCACGCGCTCGCATTCCCCGAGCGCGTCGATGCGGGCGTTGACCAGCTCGACCTCGCGCAGATCGCCCAGCTGTCGTTCGAGAAGCCCGATTACGCGCGCTTCCCGTGCCTCGCGCTCGCGCTGAAGGCACTCGAGGAAGGCGGTATCGCGAGCGCCGCATTGAACGCGGCGAACGAAGTGGCGGTCGAAGCATTTCTCGAGCGCCGGATCGGCTTCATGGCGATCGCGGCGACGGTCGACGCCGTGCTCAACACGCTGCCGAACCGCGCGCCCGACGGGCTCGACGACGTCCTCGCGGCGGATGCCGAGGCTCGCCGCCTCGCCGCCGCGATCATTGCGAAAGCGCCTGCGCCACGCGTGGAGCGTACTGTCTGAATGGGGTGCTCATGAACGTGCTGGTCGAACTGGTCGCGTTTGCGGTGGCGATCGGGGTACTGGTCGTCGTGCATGAGTACGGACATTATCGCGTCGCGCGCTGGTGCGGCGTGAAGGTGCTGCGTTTCTCGATCGGCTTCGGCCAGCCCATCGCGCGCTGGGTCAGCCGCAGGACGGGCACCGAGTGGACGCTGTCCGTGCTGCCGCTCGGCGGCTACGTGAAGATGCTCGACGAGCGCGATCCGGGCCCGGGCGGCATCCCGGCCGAAGAGCTCGGCCAGGCATTCAACCGCCAGTCGGTCTACAAGCGCATCGCGATCGTCGCGGCCGGGCCGATTGCAAACTTCCTGCTGGCAATCGCACTGTTTTCCCTCGTATTCGCCACCGGCGTGACCGAGCCGACCGCGATCGTCGCGCCGCCGGCCGCCGGCACCGCAGCGGCTCGCGCGGGCTTCGACGGCAGCGAGACGGTCGTGTCGATCCGCAACGCGCAGGGCGGCGAGTCCGAGCCGGTGCGATCGTGGTCGGACCTGCGCTGGAAGCTGCTGTCGGCCGCGTTCGACCATCGCGAGGTCGTGCTCGGCGCGCGCGACGGCAATGCGACGTTCGACTTCCGCGTCGACCTCCGCAACGTGCCCGACAGCCAGCTCGACGACGACTTCATGGCCCATCTGGGCTTCGAGGCCGGCGGCGGCACGTTGTCGGTCGCGTCGGTGCAGCCGGGCAGCGCGGCGGAGCAGGCCGGCCTGAAGGTCGGCGACAAGCTGGTCGCGCTCGACGGCAAGCCGATCGGCGGCGCGGCGCGTTTCATCGATACGGTGAAGCACCATGCGGGCCAGCCGCTCGAGCTGCGGATCGAGCGCAATGGCGCCGCACAGACGGTGTCGATCGTGCCGCAGATGCAGCGTGACGACGAATCGGGGCAGCAGATCGGCCGCATCGGCGCGGCGCTGTCGATGCACGCGCCGTCGGTGGACGTGCGCTACGGGCCGATCGAGAGCCTGCGGCTCGGCGCGCACCGCACGTGGGACATTTCCGTGTATTCGCTGAAGATGTTCGGGCGGATGATCACGGGCAACGCGTCGCTGAAGAACCTGTCCGGCCCGGTGACGATCGCCGACTACGCAGGCAAGAGCGCGCGGCTCGGTCCGTCGGCGTTCCTGTCGTTCCTCGCCCTTGTCAGCATTAGCCTTGGCGTCCTGAACTTGTTGCCGATTCCCGTTTTGGACGGGGGGCATCTGTTATATTATGCGGTTGAAGCCGCGACCGGGAAAGCCGTCTCGGAGCGCTGGCAGCTGATTCTGCAAAGAGCCGGGTTGATCTGCATCGTCGCGTTGTCGGCGATCGCGCTGTTCAACGATCTGGCTCGGTTAATCCATTTCTGAAGCGTCAGGCGGCGGCCGCTGGCCAGCCGCCCGATTTGATGCAGCTAAATATTGGGGATGCATGTTGTTCAAACCTCATCGCTTTGTACCTAAGACAGTTGCAGCGGCCGCGCTCGCCGCGCACGGCCTCGCGGCGCATGCAGCGGCACCGTTCGTGGTGCAAGACATCAAGATCGAGGGGCTGCAGCGCGTCGAAGCGGGTTCGGTGTTCGCCTATCTGCCGATCAAGCAGGGCGATACCTTCACGGACGACAAGGCATCCGAAGCAATCCGCGCGTTGTACGCGACGGGCTTTTTCAACGACGTGCGCGTCGCCACGCAGGGCAACGTCGTGATCGTGCAGGTGCAGGAGCGTCCGGCCATCGCGTCGATCGACTTCACCGGCACGAAGGAATTCGACAAGGACAACCTGACGAAGGCGCTGCGCGCGGTCGGCCTCGCCGATGGCCGCTACTACGACAAGGCGCTCGTCGACAAGGCGGAGCAGGAGCTCAAGCGCCAGTACCTGACGCGCGGCTTCTATGCGGCCGAGGTCAAGACGACGATCACGCCGGTCGACGCGAACCGCGTGTCGATCCTGTTCGCGGTGGCCGAAGGCCCGAGCGCGAAGATCCGCCAGATCAACTTCATCGGCAACAAGGCGTTCAGCACCAGCACGCTGCGCGACGAGATGCAGCTGTCGACGCCGAACTGGTTCTCCTGGTACACGAAGAACGACCTGTACTCGAAGGAAAAGCTCACGGGCGACCTCGAGGCCGTGCGCTCGTACTACCTGAACCGCGGCTACCTCGAGTTCAACATCGAGTCGACCCAGGTGTCGATCTCGCCGGACAAGAAGGACATGTACCTGACGGTCACGCTGCACGAAGGCGAGCCGTACACGGTGTCGGGCATCAAGCTGTCGGGCAACCTGCTCGATCGCGAGGCCGAGCTCAACAAGCTGATCAAGATCAAGCCGGGCGACCGCTTCTCGGCCGAAAAGCTGCAGCAGACCACCAAGTCGATCGTCGACAAGCTCGGTGAATACGGCTACGCATTCGCGACCGTCAACGCGCAGCCGGACATCGACCAGGCGAACCACAAGGTGAACCTGAACCTCGTCGTCGATCCGAGCCGCCGCGTGTACGTGCGCCGCATCAACGTGGTCGGCAACACGCGCACGCGCGACGAAGTGGTGCGCCGCGAGATGCGCCAGCTCGAAAGCTCGTGGTTCGACTCGAACCGCCTCGCGCTGTCGAAGGACCGCGTGAACCGCCTCGGCTACTTCACCAACGTCGACGTGACGACGGTGCCGGTCGAAGGCACGAACGACCAGGTCGACGTGAACGTGAAGGTCGACGAAAAACCGACCGGCGCGATCACGCTGGGTGCCGGCTTCTCGTCGACGGACAAGGTCGTGCTGTCGGCCGGCGTGTCGCAGGACAACGTGTTCGGTTCGGGCACGAGCCTGTCGGTGAACGTCAACACCGCGAAGAGCTACCGCACGCTGACCGTCACGCAGGTCGACCCGTACTTCACGGTCGATGGCATCAAGCGGATCACCGACGTCTTCTACCGCACGTACCAGCCGCTCTACTATTCGACGAGCTCGAGCTTCCGGATCATCAGCGCGGGCGGCAACCTGAAGTTCGGCATTCCGTTCTCGGAAGTCGACACCGTCTACTTCGGCGCGGGCTTCGAGCAGAACCGCCTGGACGTCGATTCGAACACGCCGCAGAGCTACCAGGATTACGTGAACCAGTTCGGCCGCGTGTCGAACACGGTGCCGCTGACGGTCGCATGGTCGCGCGACGCGCGTGACAGCGCGCTGATTCCGAGCCGCGGCTACTTCACGCAGGCGAACATGGAGTACGGCGTGCCGGTCGGCAAGATCCAGTACTACAAGGCCGACCTGCAGGCGCAGTACTACTATTCGTTCTCGCGCGGCTTCATCCTGGGCCTGAACCTGCAAGGCGGCTACGGTAACGGTATCGGTAACCCGTACCCGATCTTCAAGAACTACTACGCGGGCGGTATCGGCTCCGTGCGTGGCTACGAGCCGAGCTCGCTGGGCCCGCGCGACACGAAGACGAACGATCCGATCGGCGGTTCGAAGATGCTGGTCGGCAACATCGAGCTGACGTTCCCGCTGCCGGGCACGGGTTACGACCGCACGCTGCGCGTGTTCACGTTCCTCGACGGCGGTAACGTGTGGGGCAATGCGCCGGGCGGCACGAGTACGGGCGCCAACGGCCTGCGTTACGGCTACGGTGTGGGTCTCGCGTGGATCTCGCCGATCGGCCCGCTGAAGCTGAGCCTGGGCTTCCCGCTGCAGAAGCACGAAGGCGACCAGTACCAGAAATTCCAGTTCCAGATCGGGACGGCGTTCTGACCGAACGCATGACAACAGCAACGAGAGGGTAATTTTGCTAACCGGTAAGTTTTCGAAACGAGTGATGTGCGCGCTGACCGTTGCGCTGGCCCTGGGCGCGGCAACGGTGCACGCACAGGACGTCGCCCGCATCGCGGCGGTCAATTCGGATCGGATCCTGCGCGAGTCGGCGCCCGCCAAGGCGGCGCAGACGAAGCTCGAAGCCGAGTTCGCGAAGCGTGACAAGGATCTGCAGGACCTGGCGGCGCGTCTGAAGTCGATGTCCGATTCGCTGGACAAGAACGGCGCGTCGCTGTCGGCGGCCGATCGCGCGCAGAAGCAGCGCGATCTGGCGCAGCTCGACACCGACTTCCAGCGCAAGCAGCGCGAGTTCCGCGAAGACCTGAACCAGCGTCGCAACGAAGAGCTGGCGGCCGTGCTGGAAAAGGCGAACAAGGTCATCAAGCAGATCGCCGAGCAGCAGAATTACGACCTGATCGTGCAGGAAGCCGTGTACGTCAGCCCGCGCATCGACATCACCGACAAGGTGCTCAAGGCGCTCGCGTCCGGCTCGACGAACTGAACGGAGCAGACGACGAATGGCATTGACGCTTGAGGAACTCGTAAAACGGTTCGGCGGCGAGATCGCCGGCGACGCACAGTGCAAGGTGGGCGGGCTCGCACCGCTCGACCAGGCGGGCCCTCAGCAGCTCGCGTTCCTCGCGAACCCGAAGTACCTGTCGCAGGTCGAGTCGACCCGCGCCGGTGCGGTCCTGATCGCACCGAAGGATCTGGAAAAGCTGGGTGCGGCCGCTCAAGGCCGGACGGCCGGCCCCCGCAACTTCATCGTGACGCCGAATCCGTACGCGTACTTCGCGCGCGTCGCGCAGATGTTCATCGATCTCGCCACGCCGCCGCGCGCGGCCGGCGTGCATCCGAGCGCGACGATCGATCCGGCCGCGAAGGTCGCCGCGACCGCGGTGATCGGCCCGCACGTGACGATCGAGGCCGGCGCGGTGATCGAAGACGGCGTGCAGCTCGACGCGAACGTGTTCGTCGGCCGCGGCACGACGATCGGCGCCGGCTCGCATTTTTATCCGAACGCATCGGTGTACCACGGCTGCAAGGTCGGCCCGCGCGCGATCGTCCATGCGGGCGCCGTGATCGGTTCCGACGGCTTCGGCTTCGCACCGGATTTCGTCGGTGACGGCGACGCGCGCACCGGCAGCTGGGTCAAGATCCCGCAGGTCGGCGGCGTGACGATCGGCCCGGACGTCGAAATCGGCGCGAACACGACGATCGATCGCGGTGCGATGGCGGATACCGTCATCGAGGAATGCGTGAAGATCGACAACCAGGTCCAGATCGGCCACAACTGCCGGATCGGCGCGTACACGGTGATCGCCGGCAGCGCCGGCATCGCGGGCAGCACGACGATCGGCCGCCACTGCATGATCGGTGGCGCGGCCGGGATCGCCGGCCACGTGACGCTCGGCGACTATGTGATCATCACCGCGAAGTCGGGCGTATCGAAGTCGCTGCCGAAGGCCGGCATCTATACCAGCGCGTTTCCGGCCGTCGACCACGGCGAATGGAACAAGAGCGCCGCGCTCGTGCGCAACCTCGACAAGCTGCGCGAGCGCATCAAGGCGCTCGAAGCCGCGCTCGCCGCCCAGGGCGGCACCGACGCCTGAGCGCATCATGCGAGACCACGAACCGGGCACGGCCAGCGCAACCGGCCCGGTTTGCCAGACGGGGCCGCGCGGCGGCCCGCTTCAGCCTTTGCATCACCACCGCGCAGCCTCTGCGTGAGACGAACCATCATGAGCACTGAAAAAATCAATCTCGACATCCACAAGATCCTCACGCTGCTGCCGCATCGCTACCCGATTCTGCTCGTCGATCGCGTGCTCGAACTCGAGCCGCACAAAGGGATCAAAGCGCTGAAGAACGTGTCGATCAACGAGCCGTTCTTCCAGGGGCATTTCCCGAAGCGGCCGGTGATGCCGGGTGTGCTGATCCTCGAGGCGCTCGCCCAGGCCGCGGCGCTGCTGACGTTCGCGGAAGAGCAGCCGAAGGACCCGGAGAACACGCTGTATTACTTCGTCGGGATCGACGGCGCGCGCTTCAAGCGCGTGGTCGAACCGGGCGACCAGCTGATCCTGAACGTGACGTTCGAGCGCTACATCCGCGGCATCTGGAAGTTCAAGGCGGTGGCGGAAGTGGACGGCAAGGTGGCGGCGGAAGCCGAACTGATGTGCACGGTCAAGACGGCCGACGCGGCGCCCTGAGCGACGCGGCACGCATGGGTAACATCACGCGAACAACGCGACACATCATATCGAGAGGCAACGGCGCATGACCAGGATTCATCCTACCGCGATCGTCGAACCGGGCGCGCAGATCGACGAATCGGTCGAGATCGGCCCGTACGCGATCGTCGGCCCGCACGTCACGATCGGCGCGCGCACGACGATCGGCTCGCACAGCGTGATCGAAGGCCATACGACGCTCGGCGAGGACAACCGCATCGGCCATTACGCGTCGGTCGGCGGTCGTCCGCAGGACATGAAGTACAAGGACGAGCCGACGAAGCTCGTGATCGGCAACCGCAACACGATCCGCGAATTCACGACGATCCACACGGGCACCGTGCAGGACGTCGGCGTGACGACGCTCGGCGACGACAACTGGATCATGGCCTACGTGCACATCGGCCATGACTGCCGCGTCGGCAACAACGTGATCCTGTCGAGCAACGCGCAGATGGCCGGTCACGTCGAGATCGGCGACTTCGCGATCATCGGCGGGATGTCGGGCGTGCACCAGTTCGTGCGCATCGGCGCGCACTCGATGCTGGGCGGCGCGTCGGCGCTCGTGCAGGACATCCCCCCGTTCGTGATCGCAGCCGGCAACAAGGCCGAGCCGCACGGGATCAACGTCGAAGGGCTGCGCCGGCGCGGCTTCTCGGCCGATGCGATCTCGGCGCTGCGCAGCGCGTACCGCGTGCTGTACAAGAACGGCCTGTCGCTGGAAGAAGCGAAGGTGCAACTGCGCGAACTCGCGGAAGCGGGCGGCGACGGCGATGCACCGGTGACGGCGCTCGTCGAGTTCATCGACGCGTCGCAACGCGGCATTATCCGCTAAGCGATGCCGCTCCCGACCAATCAGCTGCGACTCGCGATGGTGGCCGGCGAGCCGTCGGGCGACCTGCTCGCGGCGTCGCTGCTCGGCGGGCTGCGCGAGCGGCTGCCCGAATCGGCCCAGTATTACGGGATCGGCGGGCAGCGCATGATCGCGCAGGGCTTCGACTCGCACTGGCAGATGGACAAGCTGACCGTGCGCGGCTATGTCGAGGCGCTGGGCCAGATTCCAGAGATCCTGCGGATTCGCGGCGAACTGAAGCGCCAGCTGCTCGCCGAGCGGCCGGCCGCGTTCATCGGCGTCGACGCACCCGATTTCAACTTCAACGTCGAGCAGGCCGCGCGCGACGCGGGCATTCCGTCGATCCACTTCGTGTGCCCGTCGATCTGGGCGTGGCGCGGCGGCCGCATCAAGAAGATCGCGAAGTCCGTCGATCACATGCTGTGCCTGTTCCCGTTCGAGCCGGCGATCCTCGACAAGGCGGGCGTCGCATCGACCTACGTCGGTCATCCGCTCGCCGACGACATCCCGCTCGAACCCGACACGCATGGCGCCCGCATCGCACTGGGTCTGCCGGCCGACGGCCCCGTGATCGCGGTGCTGCCGGGCAGCCGGCGCTCGGAGATCGCGCTGATCGGCCCCACGTTCTTCGCGGCGATGGCGTTGATGCAGCAGCGCGAACCCGGCGTGCGGTTCGTGATGCCGGCCGCGACGCCCGCACTGCGCGAACTGCTGCAGCCGCTCGTCGACGCGCACCCGCAACTCGCGTTGACGATCACCGACGGCCGCTCGCAGGTCGCGATGACGGCCGCCGACGCGATCCTCGTGAAGAGCGGCACCGTCACGCTGGAAGCCGCGCTGCTGAAGAAGCCGATGGTGATCTCGTACAAGGTGCCCTGGCTGACCGGGCAGATCATGCGCCGGCAGGGCTACCTGCCGTATGTCGGCTTGCCGAACATCCTGGCGGGTCGCTTCGTCGTGCCCGAGCTGCTGCAGCATTTCGCGACGCCCGAGGCGCTCGCCGATGCGACGCTCACGCAACTGAGCGACGACGCGAACCGCCGCACGCTGACCGAAGTGTTTACCGAAATGCATCTGTCGCTGCGGCAGAACACGGCCGCGAAGGCGGCCGAGGCCGTCGTGCGCGTGCTCGAACAACGCAAGGGGCGCGCATGACCGCAATCCGTGCGCCACGCCGCCGTGCGTCGAGCGACGTGCAGGGCGGTTTCGACTTCAGCCGTCCGGACGAGATCGTCTGCGGCGTCGACGAAGCCGGCCGCGGCCCGCTCGCGGGGCCGGTAGTCGCCGCCGCGGTGATCCTCGATCCGGCACAGCCGATCGACGGGCTCGACGATTCGAAAGTGCTGTCCGCGAAGAAGCGCGACGCGCTGTACGACCTGATCGTCACGCGTTCGCACGCGTATTGCGTCGCGTCGGCGAGTGTCGACGAGATCGATACGCTGAATATCCTGCATGCGACGATGCTCGCGATGAAGCGGGCCGTCGAAGGCCTGTCGGTACTGCCGACGCTCGCGCAGATCGACGGCAACCGCTGCCCGACGCTGAGCGTGCGTGCCGAGGCGATCGTCAGTGGCGACGCGCTCGTGCCGAGCATCTCGGCCGCGTCGATCCTAGCGAAGGTCACGCGCGACCGGATGCTGGTCGACCTGCATGAACGCTTCCCGGTGTACGGTTTCAACGTGCATGCGGGCTACGGCACCGCGAAACACCTTGCCGCACTTCGCGAGCACGGCCCGTGCGAAGCGCATCGGCGCTCGTTCGCGCCGGTTCGCGCGGCGCTTGACCTGATTCGATGAAAAGCATCACTTCCCGCGACAATCCGCTGTACAAGCGCCTGAAGGCGCTCGCGGGTTCGACGCCCCATCAGCGCCGCAGCGGCCAGGCGCTGCTCGAAGGCTTCCATCTGGCAAGCGCGTACCTCGATACGGGCGCGACGCCCGAGCTGTGCGTCACGACCGAAGGCGCGCTCGGCCACGCCGAGGCGCAGGCGATCGTCGCACGCATCGACGCGCAGCGGATCGTCACGCTGCCGGACGCGCTGTTCGGGCAGTTGTCGAACGTCGTCAACGGCGTCGGCTTCCTGCTGCTGGTCGACCGGCCGGCGCACCCGCTGCCCGAACGCGTGACGCACACGTCGGTCGTGCTCGACGGCGTGCAGGATGCCGGCAACGTCGGCTCGATCCTGCGCAGCGCGGCGGCGGCCGGCGTGCGTCACGTGTTCTGCGCGCCGGGGACGGCCTATGCGTGGTCGTCGAAGGTGCTGCGCTCGGGCATGGGCGCGCATTTCCTGCTGTCGATCCATGAGGACGTCGAAGCTGAGGCGCTGGCCGAACGCCTCGACGTCCCGGTCGCGCTGACCGACTCGCACGGCGCGCAGGCGGTCTACGACTGCGACCTGTCGGGACCTGTCGCCTGGGTGTTCGGCAACGAAGGTGCCGGCGTGTCGGCATTCTGGCGCGACGCGGCCACGCATCGCGTGACGATTCCGCAGCCGGGCGGGATGGAGTCGCTGAACGTCGCGGCGGCGGCGGCAGTGTGCCTGTTCGAGCAGGTACGGCAGCAGCGGCCGGCGTGACGCCGCACGCGGTGCATGTGCCGTAAAACGAAACAAGGCCGCGTTTGACGCGGCCTTGTTGCTTTCGGCGACGGCCTGACGGCCGCCAGCGCTTCCGCGCTCAGTACGACTGCCGGTCGAGCCGGATTTCCTGCAGGATCGTCGTCGCGATTTCCTCGATCGACTTGTGCGTCGACGATAGCCATTTGATCCCTTCGCGGCGCATCATCGCTTCGGCCTCGTTGATCTCGTAACGGCAGTTCTCGGGTGCCGCGTACTTGCTGCCCGGCCGGCGCTCGTTGCGGATCTCCGACAGGCGCTGCGGGTCGATCGACAGCCCGAACAGCTTCTCGCTGTACGGCGCCAGCGCCGACGGCAGCTTGCCGCGTTCGAAGTCTTCTGGAATCAGCGGATAGTTGGCCGCCTTCACGCCGTACTGCATCGCGAGATACAGGCTCGTCGGCGTCTTGCCGCTGCGCGACACGCCGACGAGGATCACGTCGGCCTCCGACAGGTTGCGATTCGACTGGCCGTCGTCGTGCGCGAGCGAGAAGTTGATCGCCTCGATCCGCGTCTTGTATTCCTCGGTGTCCGCGTTCTGGTGGCCGCGGCCCATCGCGTGGCTCGACTTGAGCTCGAGTTCCTGCTCGAGCGGTTCGACGAAGCGCTGGAACATGTCGAGCACGAGCGCGTTCGAGCGTTTGACGATGTCGTTCGACTCGCTGTCGACGAGCGTCGTGAACACGATCGCGCGACGGCCGTCGTGCACGGCGGCCTCGTTGATCTTTTCGACGGTCGCATAGGCCTTGTCGAGCGAGTCGACGAACGGCACGCGCACGAGACGGAATTTCTGGTCGAACTGGGAGAGGATCGAGTGCGCGAAGGTTTCGGCAGTGATCCCGGTGCCGTCGGAGACGATGAATACGGTAGGCAGCATGAATCTGGACGTCGAGCGTGAAGGGCAGTTGCGCGGGCGGCTGGAGGCGAGCCTCCAGACCCAGTGACAAGGTCGCGCCACATCCGGCAGCCGGCACGGTAGAATAGCGGCAACCTGTTGGATAAGCAATTGCGGGGGCAGGGCGCGAACGGCGCCCCGTGGCTGGGCCGCGCGATTCCGGAACTCCCGGCAAGTCTGGCGATTTGTCTGAAAATATCGCCCTTCTGCCGGGATTTTTGCAAATCGGGTCGGAAGATTTCCGCCGCTGCGAGTGTTTATCTAACAGGTTGCGCAAGACGCGCCGCGCCTTTTTGCAAGCGCCCGTGTTCGAGCCCACTTGCGCGATCGAGCATTTTTTTCACACTTAGGGGCTTGTATGACTAACGCAGCAAACGTCGCAAAGGACCAGGCGTATGTAATTCCGTTCGAGCAGTTGCGGATGACCGATGTGGAAATCGTGGGCGGCAAGAATGCGTCGCTCGGCGAGATGATCAGCCAGCTTTCCGAAGCAGGCGTTCGCGTACCCACCGGTTTCGCCACGACCGCGCTCGCATTCCGCGATTTCCTCAAGCACAACGACCTCACCGATCGCATCGCCAAGCGTCTCGAGTCGCTCGACATCGACGACGTGAAGGCGCTCGCCGAAGCCGGTGCCGAAATCCGTAAATGGATCGTCGACGCACCGCTGCAGCCGCGCCTCGAGCAGGAAATCCGCGCGCAGTTCGAAGTGCTGAAGAACGGCTCGCCGAGCGAGCTGTCGTTCGCGGTGCGCTCGTCCGCGACCGCGGAAGATCTGCCCGACGCCTCGTTCGCCGGCCAGCAGGAGTCGTATCTGAACGTCGTCGGCATCGACGACGTGCTCGACCGCATGAAGCACGTGTTCGCGTCGCTGTACAACGACCGCGCGATCTCGTACCGCGTGCACAAGGGCTTCACGCACGCCGAAGTCGCGCTGTCGGCCGGTGTGCAGCGCATGGTCCGCTCGGACGTCGGCGCCGCCGGCGTGATGTTCACGATCGACACCGAATCGGGTTTCAAGGACGCCGTGTTCATCACGTCGAGCTACGGCCTGGGCGAAACCGTCGTGCAGGGCGCGGTGAACCCGGACGAGTTCTACGTGTTCAAGACGACGCTCGCGCAGGACAAGTACCCGATCATCCGCCGCTCGATCGGCTCGAAGCTGATCAAGATGGAATTCACGCAGCCGGGCGAGCCGGGCCGCGTGAAGACGGTCGACGTGCCGCACGAGCAGCGCAACCGCTACTCGATCACGGATGAGGACGTGATCGAGCTGGCGAAGTACGCGGTCATCATCGAGAAGCACTATCAGCGTCCGATGGACATCGAGTGGGGCAAGGACGGCCGCGACGGCAAGATCTTCATCCTGCAGGCACGTCCGGAAACGGTGAAGAGCCAGGCATCCGGCAAGGCAGAGCAGCGCTTCAAGCTGAAGGGTCAGTCGCAGGTGCTCGCGACGGGTCGTGCGATCGGCCAGAAGATCGGCGCGGGCCCCGTGCGCGTGATCCAGGATCCGTCGGAAATGGAACGCGTGCAGCCGGGCGACGTGCTGGTGGCCGACATGACCGACCCGAACTGGGAGCCGGTGATGAAGCGCGCGGCGGCGATCGTCACGAACCGTGGCGGCCGTACCTGCCACGCGGCGATCATCGCGCGTGAACTCGGCGTGCCGGCCGTCGTCGGCTGCGGCGATGCGACCGACATCCTGAAGGACGGCGCGCTCGTCACCGTGTCGTGCGCGGAAGGCGACGAAGGCAAGATCTACGACGGGCTGCTCGAGACGGAAGTCACGGAAGTGCAGCGCGGCGAGCTGCCGGAAATCCCGGTCAAGATCATGATGAACGTCGGCAACCCGCAGCTCGCGTTCGACTTCTCGCAACTGCCGAACGGCGGCGTGGGTCTCGCGCGTCTCGAGTTCATCATCAACAACAACATCGGCGTTCACCCGAAGGCGATTCTCGAGTACCCGAACATCGACCAGGACTTGAAGAAGGCGGTCGAGAGCGTGGCGCGCGGCCACGCGTCGCCGCGTCAGTTCTACGTCGACAAGCTGACGGAAGGCGTCGCGACGATCGCGGCGGCGTTCTATCCGAAGCCGGTGATCGTGCGTCTGTCCGACTTCAAGTCGAACGAGTACAAGAAGCTGATCGGCGGTTCGCGTTACGAGCCGGACGAGGAAAACCCGATGCTGGGCTTCCGCGGCGCGTCGCGCTACATCGCCGAGGACTTCGCGCAGGCGTTCGAGATGGAATGCCGTGCACTGAAGCGCGTGCGTGACGAGATGGGCCTGACCAACGTCGAGATCATGGTGCCGTTCGTGCGGACCGTGAAGCAGGCGGAGCGCGTGGTCGGCCTGCTCGAGAAGTTCGGCCTGAAGCGTGGCGAAAACGGCCTGCGCCTTGTGATGATGTGCGAAGTCCCGACCAACGCGATCCTCGCCGAAGAGTTCCTGGAACACTTCGACGGTTTCTCGATCGGCTCGAACGACCTCACGCAGCTCACGCTCGGCCTCGACCGCGATTCGGGCATGGAACTGCTGGCAGTCGACTTCGACGAGCGCGACCCGGCCGTCAAGTTCCTGCTGAAGCGTGCGATCGATACGTGCCGCAAGATGGGCAAGTACGTCGGGATCTGCGGCCAGGGCCCGTCCGATCACCCGGACTTCGCGCAATGGCTGACGGACGAAGGCATCGTGTCGATCTCGCTGAACCCCGACACGATCATCGATACGTGGCAGGCGCTCGCCGCCAACCGCAAGTAACGAGTCGTGATGCAACTTCGACGAAAGGGCGGTCCGCCGCACTTTCGTTGAAGGCAAAATGCAAGGTTCGTGCTATAAACACCCCGGTAAGCGCCGGGGTGTTTTTTTTCGTCGGTACTCGCCGGGCCGCCCCAAGAGTGCCGACCGCCCCCGCGGGGGGCAGCGAGCGCAGTGAGCGTGGGGGTCGTTTTCCTTCGGTACTCGCCGGGCTGTCCAAGAGTACCGACCGCTTCGCACAGCCGCGAGCGCAGCGAATATAGTGAGCATCGGGGACGTTTTTCTGGAGACCACAATGATGTCGGGGCATCTGTTCTGGTGGGTCGGGGTCGGCGTGCTGGTCGTGGCCGAATTGCTGACCGGCACGTTCTATCTGTTGATGATCGCGCTCGGCTTTCTCGCCGGCGGGTTGTTGCAACTGGCCGGTTTCGCGCCGCACGTGCAGTTCGGCGCGGCGGCCGCGGTCGCGATCGTCGCGATGATCGTGCTGCGCCGTTCGGGGCTCGGCCGCAAGCAGAAGCGCGACACGTCGACGAATCCCGACGTCAATCTCGATATCGGCTCGACCGTCACGGTCGACGCGTGGCGTGACGGCCGCGCGCGCGTGCAGTATCGCGGTGCCGACTGGGACGTCGAACTCGCGCACGGCGAGCGCGACGATGCGCGCGTGTACCAGGTGAGCGCCGTGCGCGGCAATTGCCTCGTGGTCGTGGCGAAACCCGCGGGCTGATCGTCCGCTGATACAACAACAAGGAGGAAATGCTTCATGGATTCGCTGATCATCTGGGTTGTCCTGCTCGTCATCGCGATCGTGATCGTGTCGAAGACGGTGAAGATCGTGCCGCAGCAGCATGCATGGGTGCTCGAGCGCTTCGGGCGCTACCACGCGACGCTGTCGCCCGGTCTCAATATCGTGCTGCCGTTCGTCGATCGCATCGCGTACCGGCACGTGCTGAAGGAAATTCCGCTCGACGTGCCGAGTCAGGTCTGTATCACGCGCGACAACACGCAGTTGCAGGTCGACGGCGTGCTGTATTTCCAGGTGATGGACCCGATGAAGGCGTCGTACGGGTCGAGCAACTTCGTGCTCGCGATCACGCAGCTGTCGCAGACGATGCTGCGCTCGGTGATCGGCAAGCTCGAGCTCGACAAGACCTTCGAGGAGCGCGATTTCATCAACCACAGCATCGTGTCGGCGCTCGACGACGCCGCGGCGAACTGGGGCGTGAAAGTGCTGCGCTACGAGATCAAGGACCTGACGCCGCCGAAGGAGATCCTGCATGCGATGCAGGCGCAGATCACCGCGGAGCGCGAAAAGCGTGCGCTGATCGCCGCATCCGAAGGCCGCAAGCAGGAGCAGATCAACCTCGCGTCGGGGGCGCGCGAAGCCGCGATCCAGAAGTCGGAAGGCGAGCGGCAGGCCGCGATCAACCAGGCGCAGGGCGAAGCCGCCGCGATTCTGGCGGTGGCCGAGGCGAACGCGCAGGCGATCCAGAAAATCGCGAGCGCGATCCAGTCGCAAGGCGGGATGGACGCGGTGAACCTGAAGGTCGCCGAGCAGTATGTCGGTGCGTTCGCGAATCTCGCGAAGCAGGGCAATACGCTGATCGTGCCGTCGAACCTGTCGGATCTCGGTACCGCGATCTCGTCGGCGCTGACGATCGTCAAGAGCGCGGGCGTGGGGGCCGGCGCGAAGAGCTGAGCCCGACATCGATGCGCACGCAGCTGCCGCGTGCGTATCGTCCTGCGGCGAATCGTCGCGCAGCCGCGACCGGCCGGCGCGATTCAGGCAGTCCAAAGCGACACGGCCCGCTTCGAGCGGGCCGTGTCGTTTGCGATGAACGCCGTGTGTGTCAGGTGCCGGCGCGCATGATGCGTGCCTTCTCGCGTTCCCAGTCGCGCTTCTTCTCGGTTTCGCGCTTGTCGTGCAGCTTCTTGCCCTTCGCGAGCGCGATGTCGCATTTCACGCGACCGCCCTTGTAGTGGAAGTTAAGCGGCACGAGCGTGTAGCCGCGCTGCTCGACCTTGCCGATCAGCTTCTTGATTTCCTCGCGGTGCAGCAGCAGCTTGCGCGTGCGAACCGGGTCGGGCTTGATGTGCGTCGAGGCTTCGGGCAGCGGGCTGATATGGGTCCCGATCAGGAAGATCTCGGCGTTCTTCACCACGACGTAGCCTTCCTTGATCTGGCCGCGTCCGGCGCGCAGCGCCTTGACTTCCCAGCCCTCCAGCACGAGCCCCGCCTCGTAGCGTTCCTCGATGTGATAATCGAAGTGCGCTTTCCTGTTGTCGATGATGCTCATGAAAGGATCGGGCCAACTCGTTTAAAATCACGATTTTAGCAAAGCGGGGCGCGTATCGCCCGGCTTGGCGTTCCCACTTTAAGCGATGCCGCGCGATTTATGGCAGATGTCCAGAAAACCGTATTGATCCGTCATTCGGCGGAACAGATGTTCGACCTCGTCACCGACGTGGCCGACTACCCCAATTTCCTGCCCTGGTGCGGCGGTGTCGAGGTTCGCCGTCAGGACGAGAGCGGGATGGAAGCGCGCATCGACATCAACTTCAAGGGTATCAAGCAGCATTTCGCGACCCGCAACACGCAGCAGCGTCCGACCCGGATCGACATGGAGTTCGCGGACGGGCCGTTCAAGAAGTTCACGGGTTCGTGGCGTTTCATCCCGCTGCGCGCCGATGCGTGCAAGATCGAATTCGCGCTGCACTACGAGTTTTCGAGCATCCTGCTCGAGAAGATCATCGGGCCGGTGTTCAGCCACATCGCGAACACGTTCGTCGATTCGTTCGTGAAGCGTGCGGACCAGCGCTACGGGAAGGGGTGACGCGATGCTGTCGATCGAAGTCTGCTACGCGCTGCCGGACCGCCAGACGCTGATTCCGCTGTCGCTGCCCGACGGGGCGACCGTGCGCTCGGCCATCGACGCGAGCGGCGTGCTCGCGCTGCATCCGGAGATCGATCTCGCACACGCAAAGACAGGCGTGTACGGCAAGCTCGCACCGCTCGATGCGCCGCTCGTCGATCACGACCGCGTCGAGATTTACCGTCCGCTGATCGTCGATCCGAAGCTCGCGCGCCAGCGGCGCGTCGACAAGTCCCGCCGCGCCGGCTCGATCGAGGGCCGCAAGTGGATGAACAAGGACGCGCGCTGACGCGCTTTTCGTTCCGATTGATCTGATCAAACGCCGCGGCGCTCAATGGGCCGCGGCGTTTGCGTTTGTCGATGCGCTGCCCGGCGTGTCGCCGTGCCGCCGCACCGAGCCGTATACGCCGGCGAGCAGCAGCACGAGCGCGGCGATCTCGAGCGCGTGCGGCATCCGCTGGTCATACACGAACGCATACAGCATCGCGAACACGGTTTCGAACACGATCAGCTGGCCCGACAGCGTGAGCGGCAGCCGCTTCGACGCGGCATTCCACAGCCCGTTGCCGAGCCACGACGCGCCGATCGCGAGCACGAGGTTCAGCAGCCAGAACAACTGCCACCGCGATGCGGGGACGGCCGCCTGCACCGTGCCGGCCGGCAGCGCGAGGATCGCCATCCAGCAGAGCCCGCCGATCAACCCCGTCACGACACCCCACAGCACCGACCATTCGTTGCCGCCGAAGTGGTGATGGCGCTGCAGGTAGCGTGTGTTCGCGACCGCATACCAGGTCCAGCTCGCGAGCGCGCCCGCCGCGCAGGCGATGCCCGCGAGCTTCTGGGCGAGCGTCGTGGCGTGCGCGGCTTCGGATGTAAACAGGTCGACGTTGATGCAGACGATACCCGCGATCACCAGCGCGAGCGGAGCGGCGAGCCGCCGCAGCGGCATGGCGCCACGGTCGCCGAGGCCCGCGAGCGTGACGGACACGGGCAGCACGCCGACGATCAGCGAACTGGGCGCGATGCCGATCAGGTGCACGGCGCCGGACAGCAGCATGTAGTACGCGACGTTGCCGATGACGGCGAGCCTCACCAGCGCGACCAGATCCTCGCGGGTCAAGCGCACGAGCAGCGAGCGGGCGACCGGCAGTGCGGCCGCCAGCGACACGAGGCCGTACATCGTATAGCGGCCGGCGCTCAGCAGCAGCGGCGAGAAATCGGTCAGCAGCCGCGGAACGAGAAACACCATGCCCCACAGGGCGCCTGCCAGGACACCGTACACCACGCCGCGCTGCATCGACCGCTCCGAACGAATGACTGAAGTGCGCGCATCTTAGCGATGCCGTCGTGGCGGCGTCTTGTTCATTCCTGCACTCGGGGGCACGGCGGTGCGTTCGGGCAGCGTGGGCACGCGGTGGATCAGCCGTCTGCCGGATCGGGTATCACGTCCGTGCCGTCGGTGGCGGTACGCGTGCGCACCGGGCGGCGCACGGCACGCAGCTTGCCGCTGTTGCCGCCGCCGCAGTAGAAGCGGTCGTGGCCGTCGGATTCGAGCCCCGACACGCCGACGCCGGCCGGCATGTCGATCTGCTCGAGCACCTCGCCCGTGTGCGGATCGATGCGTCGCAGGTCGCTCTGGTCGGCTTCCCACGTGCCGTGCCACAGCTCGCCGTCGACCCACGTCACGCCGGTGACGAAGCGGTTCGATTCGATCGTGCGCAGCACGGCGCCCGACTGCGGATCCACCTGATGAATCTTGCGTTCGCTGTACTGGCCGACCCACAGCGTGCCTTCCGCCCACGCGAGCCCCGAATCGGCGCCGCCGCCGGGCGCCGGGATCGTCGCGAGCACGCGACCCGATTCGGGGTCGATCTTCTCGATGCGGTCCTCGACGATCTGGAACAGGTGGCGGCCGTCGAACGCGGTGCCCGCGTGCGCGGCGACGTCGAGCGAGCGGACGGTCGTGCCGCGCTCGGGATCGAGCGCATTCAGCTTGTCGCCGGACGCGTACCACACGTGCTGCCCGTCGAACGTGACGCCGTGCACGCCGTCGACGCCCGGAAACGGGCCGTACTCGTGAAGGATCTCTGCGGTGGAGCGTTTCATGTTTGTCACCTCGTCGTTCGATGGGGCCATCCTAATCGCCCGGCAGCGCAACCGGGAGTAACAAGGTCGTCGCGAATCCGGGCAGCGGCGGCGTCAGCCAGCGGCGCGCGCGTCCGCGGCCGAGCGCCTGCACCTTGCCGGTTTCGGCGAGCGCATCCAGCGCACGCTGCACGGTGCGCTGGCTGGCGCCGAGCGCGAGCGCCAGCGCGGAGCTCGACCACGCTTCGCCGTCGGCGAGGAGCGCGAGCACGGCCGCATGGCGATCGTCGACCGGACGCGCGAGGACGACGGTTTCGCGCACGCCGAGCGGTTCGAGCGCGAAGCCGCGCGGCGTCGCGACGACGTTCGCGAGCGGGCGCAGCACCGCACGCAGCCGGCCGATCTCGACACGCAGCCGCGCACGATGCGATTCGTCGGCTTGTTTCGCACGGAACGCGGCGGCGACGAGCGCGTTTCTCGATACGTCGGCCGGCCACGCTTCGCCCAGCGCACGGGCGAGCACGAAGAGCACCGGACGCCGCGCGAGCGACACGGTCGTGCGCGCATCGCGCACCGTGTGGCGGCACGCGTCGACGACGAGCGCATTCGACTCGAACAGCGTCTCCACTTCGTCGAGCGGTACGAGCCGCGACGTGCCGCGTGCGATGAGCCGGGCGGCCGGTGCGTCGAGCACGCGCGCCGCGGTATCGACCTCGGCCGTCAGCGCGGCGATGCCGGCGGCGCGGGCGGCTGTCCGCGCACGGTCGAGTGCCGTACGGGCCGCGTGCGTGCGGAGGCGGCGCATCGCGATGCCGGCCGCGATCAATTCATGGGTGGCGCGTGACGCGGGCGGTAGCGGCACGGGATCGAGATATGCAAGCAGCCGTTCGGCCTCGTCGAGCTGACCGATCAGCAGCAACCGGCGCACGCCGAGATAGCGGGCATGCGCGGCGTTCGCGCGGTCGCCGTGCGTGTCGAGCGTCGCGCAGGCCGCGTCGAGCGCGCGCGTCGGCCAGCGCAGGTCGCGCGACGCGAGCGCGATCTCGGCTTCCGCGACGACGCAGCGCGCCCGTGCGACCGTTTCCTTCGCACCGAATGCGCGTGCGGCGGCGCGCACGAGCGCGCGCGCCCGGTCGAAATCGCCGAGCTGCGCCAGCGCGATGCCGCGCAGCGCGAGCGCCGGCGCATCGTCGCGCAGCGCGACGCGGTTCAGCGCGCCGAGCGCGTCACCGGTCGCGAGCGCGCGCGCGGCCGCCGTGATCAGCGAATCCATCCGAATCCCGACACACTTGTCACTCCCTCCGGTCCGATGCCCGCCACTAATCTAGCACCACGCACACGGCCTCGGACGCCGTGCCCGGATACCCATCGGAAGGAGGAACCCGCAATGACGACCCATCTCACCGGAACCCGCGACGAATGGCTGGCCGAACGCCGCGCGCTGCTCGACGCGGAAAAGGCGCTGACGCGGCAAAGCGACGAACTCGCGCGGCGGCGCCAGGCGCTGCCGTGGGTGCGCGTCGACAAGACCTACCGGTTCGATACCGAGGAAGGGCAGGCGACGCTCGACGACCTGTTTCGCGGCCGTTCGCAATTGCTCGTCTATCACTTCATGTTCGGCCCCGACTACAAGGCGGGCTGCCCGTCGTGCTCGGCGCTCGCCGACGGCTTCGACGGTTTTGCCGTGCATCTGGCGCATCACGACGTGACGCTCGCGGCCGTGTCGCGCGCGCCGCTCGCGAAACTGCTCGCGTACCGGCAGCGGATGGGGTGGACGTTCCCGTGGGCGTCGTCGGTCGGCAGCGATTTCAACTTCGACTTCAACGTGTCGTTCACCGAAACGCAGCAGCGCGCGGGCGACGTCGAATACAACTATGCGCGGGCCGGCCATGCGATGGACATGGATCCGCCGCCGGCGCCCGTCGTGCAGTTTGCGGCCACCTGCGGCACCGACGCGCGCACGTATTCGCTCGACCGGCCGGGGATGAGCGCGTTCGTGCGCGAGGACGGCGCCGTCTATCACACGTATTCGACCTACGCGCGCGGCCTCGACGGGCTGTGGGGGATGTACCAGTGGCTCGATCGCGCGCCGCGCGGACGCAACGAGGCCGGCCCGTGGTGGCGCCGTCACGACGAGTACGCGCGCGGCTGAGCGCGGTGGCCACGGGCGGGAGCACGCGATGACACGAACGACGACCGGGGCGAAAGCCGGGCCGATAACCGGCGAGACGGCCCTCGATCCGCGGGCATTCGGCGTGGCGGTCGCGGCCGTGTTCGCGGTCGCCGTGGTGGCGACGCTGGCGCAGCATGCGTCGATGGCCGCGATGGGCGGCGTACCGATGCCAGGCGGCTGGATGGCCTCGGCCGCCTGGCTGCGGCCGTGCGGGCGAGGCGGCGGGCGCGCATTCGCGACGTTCGCCGGAATGTGGGGCGCGATGACGGTGACGATGATGCTGCCCGTGCTCGCGCCGCAGCTCTGGCATTACCGGCGGCGTATCGGCCCGCAGGCGGCAGCGCGGTCGGCCTGGCTCGTCGTCGTCGCGGGGGCGGGATATTTCTCGGTCTGGATGGCGCTCGGCGCGCTCGTGTTTCCGGCCGGCGCCGTAATGACGACGGCCGCCGCCCGTCTGCCGGCGCTCGCCCGGGCGATGCCGTTCGTGTCCGGCGCCGTCGTGCTGGCCGCGGGCGCGTTGCAATTCTCCGGGTGGAAGGCGCGCCGGCTCGCGTGCTGCCGGCATGCGGAGGCGCACGACGTGCATCGGCCACGGGCGGCGGCCGTTACGGCATGGCGGTACGGCATGCGCGCCGCGATCAGGTGCGGCGCGTGTTGCGGGAACCTGATGGTGGTCGCATTGGCGGCCGGCATGATGGATCTGCGCGTGATGGCCGCCGTGACGGTCGCGATCGCAGCCGAACGTGTTGTGCCGGCCGGCGGGCGCTTCGCGCGGACCGTCGGTTGCGGGGTGGCGGCGGGCGGCATGGCGATGATCGCCCGTGCCGCCGGGCTGGCGTGAAGCAGGGCTGGCAAGCCGCTTCGGCGGGTCGCCGGGCCGTGCGCGCGGCCGCCGCCGTCGCGGCCGTGTGGCCCCGCCGCGACACGGGCACATGCCGCCGGCCGCCGGTTGCGCGAATGGCTCGATGCGGCGGTGAAACGAAAGACGATCGAAAACGAACCGAACGGCGATCCGAACGATTCGGCCCCCGAACGGCCGAAACCGGCTAAGCCGTTGTTCGTGTTGTGAAAATTCACGGCGCTTCGCGTATAATTCGCTTTTGCGCCCATAGGATTTGCCATGCGTCTGATCCAAAAAGCACTCACTTTCGATGACGTGCTCCTCGTTCCCGCCTTCTCCGACGTTCTCCCGCGCGACACCAGCCTCAAGACCAAGCTGACCCGCAACATCTCCTTGAACATGCCGCTCGTGTCCGCCGCGATGGACACGGTCACCGAAGGTCGCCTCGCGATCGCGATGGCCCAGCAGGGTGGCGTCGGTATCGTCCACAAGAACCTCACGCCGGCCGAACAGGCCCGCGAAGTCGCGAAGGTCAAGCGTTTCGAGTCGGGCGTCGTCCGCGATCCGATCACGGTGCCCCCGCAAATGAAGGTGCGCGACGTGATCGCGCTGTCGCGCCAGCATGGCATTTCGGGTTTCCCGGTCGTCGAAGGCCCGCAGCTCGTCGGCATCGTCACGAACCGCGACCTGCGTTTCGAAACGCGCCTCGACGAGCCGGTCAAGTCGATCATGACGCCGCGCGAGCGCCTCGTCACGGTCAAGGAAGGCACGCCGCTCGCCGAAGCGAAGGCGCTGATGCACAGCCACCGCCTCGAGCGCGTGCTGGTCGTCAACGACGCGTTTGAACTGCGCGGCCTGATGACCGTCAAGGACATCACGAAGCAGACCGAGCACCCGGACGCGTGCAAGGACGAACACGGCAAGCTGCGCGCAGGCGCGGCGGTCGGCGTCGGTCCGGACAACGAAGAGCGTGTCGAGCTGCTGGTGCAGGCCGGCGTCGACGTGATCGTCGTCGATACCGCGCACGGTCACAGCAAGGGCGTGCTCGAGCGCGTGCGCTGGGTCAAGCAGAACTTCCCGCACGTCGAGGTGATCGGCGGCAACATCGCGACGGCCGCCGCCGCGAAGGCGCTGATCGAATACGGCGCGGACGCGGTCAAGGTCGGTATCGGCCCGGGTTCGATCTGCACGACGCGGATCGTCGCGGGTGTCGGCGTGCCGCAGATCAGCGCGATCGCGAACGTGTCGGAAGCGCTGAAGGGCACCGGCGTGCCGTGCATCGCGGACGGCGGCGTGCGCTTCTCGGGCGACGTGTCGAAGGCCCTCGCGGCCGGCGCGAATGCGGTGATGATGGGCAGCATGTTCGCAGGCACCGAAGAGGCGCCGGGCGACGTGTTCCTGTACCAGGGCCGCCAGTACAAGTCGTATCGCGGCATGGGTTCGGTCGGTGCGATGAAGGATGGCGCGGCTGACCGCTACTTCCAGGACAACTCGGCGAACATCGACAAGCTCGTGCCGGAAGGCATCGAAGGCCGTGTCGCGTACAAGGGTTCGGTCAACGCGATCCTGTTCCAGCTGGTCGGCGGCGTGCGCGCGAGCATGGGCTACTGCGGCTGCAAGACGATCGACGAGCTGCACGAGAAGGCCGAATTCGTCCAGATCACCGCGGCGGGCATGCGCGAGTCGCACGTGCACGACGTGCAGATCACGAAGGAAGCGCCGAACTACCACGTGGACTGATCGCCGATGAAACCGCTGCTGCGAGCCGTGCTGATCGTCGATGCCGTGCTGCTGCTGGCGTTCGGCGTGCTGTTCGTGCTGACGCCCTGGCAGGCGCTGTTCGACGCGCTGCAACTGGCGAACATCCAGCCGGCGATGCTCGGTCAGGCGTTCGGCATCGCGCTGCTCGGGCTCGCGTGGCTCGCGTTTCATGCGGCGTTCAACGGCGACCTCACGGCGCCCGTCGCACGGGCGGTCGGCCATGTGAACTGGCTGACCGGCGTGCTGACGGTCGTGTGGTCGATCGGCACCGGCAGCGGTCCCGCGCTGGCGGCCGCCGGCCGGGTGCTGTCGGCGGTGGCCGGGGTCGCGCTGATCGTGCTCGGTCTCGGCGGCGTGCGGCTCGCATCGGCCGTGCGTCGGCGCGAAAGGGCCGACAGGGCGCAGGCGCTCGAGGGCCGGGACGCGAGGCGTCCGGTCGAACCGGCGTCGGCCTCCACGCAGCCGCCGCGGGTCGAGCCGGTCGTCAGCCGCCCGGTGGCGCCTTCGGCACCGGTCGCCGCAGGTCCATCGGCCGCATCCGATCGCGCGTCAGGCAGCGTCGCATTCGACGCGCGCCCGCCGTCGCAGGATTGACCGGCGATGCGTCGCGCGAGCCGCCTGCCGCCCGACGCCGCTGTCCATGCTTTTGACGCAGCGCTTCGTGCGCTGCTTTTCTTATTCTCTTCATCCCGTCCGCAGCCATGCACGACAAAATCCTGATTCTCGACTTCGGTTCGCAAGTCACCCAACTGATTGCACGGCGCGTGCGTGAAGCGCACGTCTACTGCGAAATCCATCCGAACGACGTGTCCGACGACTTCGTCCGCGAGTTCGCGCCGAAGGCGGTGATCCTGTCGGGCAGCCACGCGAGCACGTACGAAGACCATCAACTGCGCGCGCCGCAGGCCGTGTGGGATCTCGGCGTGCCGGTGCTCGGCATCTGCTACGGCATGCAGACGATGGCCGTGCAGCTCGGCGGCAAGGTCGAGTGGAGCGACCATCGCGAATTCGGCTACGCGGAAATGCGTGCGCACGGCCATACGCGCCTGCTCGACGGCATCGAGGATTTCACGACGGCCGAAGGCCACGGGATGCTGAAGGTCTGGATGAGCCACGGCGACAAGGTGGCCGAGCTGCCGCCGGGCTTCGCGCTGATGGCGTCGACGCCGAGCTGCCCGATCGCCGGCATGGCCGACGAGGCGCGCGGCTACTACGCGGTGCAGTTCCACCCGGAAGTCACGCACACGGTGAAGGGCCGCCAGATCATCGAGCGCTTCGTGCTGCAGATCGCCGGCGCGAAGCCCGACTGGATCATGAAGAACCACATCGAGGAAGCCGTCGCGAAGATCCGCGAGCAGGTCGGTGACGAGGAAGTGATTCTCGGCCTGTCGGGCGGCGTCGATTCGAGCGTCGCGGCCGCGCTGATCCATCGCGCGATCGGCGATCAACTGACCTGCGTGTTCGTCGACCACGGCCTGCTGCGCCTGAACGAAGGCAAGATGGTGCTCGACATGTTCGAGGGCCGCCTGCATGCGAAGGTCGTGCACGTCGACGCATCCGACCAGTTCCTCGGCCATCTGGCCGGCGTGACCGATCCGGAAGCGAAGCGCAAGATCATCGGCCGCGAGTTCGTCGAGGTGTTCCAGGCCGAGGCGAAGAAGCTGTCGAAGGCGAAGTGGCTCGCGCAGGGCACGATCTACCCGGACGTGGTCGAATCGGGCGGCACGAAGACGAAGAAGGCGACGACGATCAAGAGCCACCACAACGTCGGCGGCCTGCCGGAAACGCTCGGCCTGAAGCTGCTCGAGCCGCTGCGCGACCTGTTCAAGGACGAAGTGCGCGAGCTGGGTGTCGCGCTCGGCCTGCCGCCGGAGATGGTGTACCGCCATCCGTTCCCGGGCCCGGGCCTCGGCGTGCGAATTCTCGGCGAAGTGAAGCGCGAATACGCGGAGCTGCTGCGCCGCGCGGACGCGATCTTCATCGAGGAACTGCGCAACACGACCGCGACCGCGCAGGACGCGGCTGCCGGCCTGTGCGGCGAGGCCGACGTCGGCAAGAGCTGGTACGACCTGACGAGCCAGGCGTTCGCGGTGTTCCTGCCGGTCAAGTCGGTCGGCGTGATGGGCGATGGGCGGACATACGACTACGTGACGTCGCTGCGCGCGGTGCAGACGACCGACTTCATGACTGCGCATTGGGCGCATCTGCCGTATGCGCTGCTCGGTCGCGCGTCGAATCGCATCATCAACGAAGTGCGCGGGATCAATCGGGTCGTGTACGACATCTCGGGGAAGCCGCCGGCGACGATCGAGTGGGAGTGAATTGACGTCCTTCGGGGACTAGCGCCAGCCATCGAAAAACTGCGGTAACGAAGCAATGTGTTGCGGCGGCTATCGATGGCGGCCGGCGTCCGGCGGAACAGGCTGGCGTCGGACGAGACAAGTGGCGGGTGAGCGCCGGGCCAGCGACCGGGCGCTCACCGAGCGTCGCGATAGTGATCCCTGATGAATACCGGAAGATCATTTGACGGCGGCACAAAAGGCACCTGATACATCATGTCGCCGACAAAGCCGCGGTGATAGGTCGCGTGATTGACGACATGCAGCACGATCTGCTCGCGGGTCATGACGCCTTCTCCCCCACCCACAAACTCGAAACGAATGGCTGTCGCGAGATCCTCGTCCGACCAGTTGTCGACAAGCTCGACGTACCAGCGGTCCATTTCCTGAACCGCGTTCCAGAGATCGGAAACTGCAGGCGTGTGGTCGGTGTTGCGCGAGGTGTAGGTGTGCTTCTTTCCTTGCAGATGATGTCTGAAAATGTCGTCGACTACATAGACATGATTCAAGGTATGCACCATGTTTCCGAACCGCGTTGGTCTCTGCCGAAGGGCTTCGCCAGCCGGTAGGTCCATCACGCTCTTGAACGTCAGTCCGTTCGCCCAGGACTTGTAGCGCACCAGCATGCTCAAGGTGTCTGCTGCCGAGGCGGGCAGTGTGATGCGATCGGTAGTTCCGGATGGCGCAATCGGGTTCTGCGGGAGGGCAGACATGCTGAAACTCCTTGCGTGGTTTCGAACGTCGGAACAATGCTCGGGTTGATCCGGTGTCGTCGTGCCACACCGGTAGTAGTCCTGCGCGCAAGCTGCTCGGCGTATGGCGCGACCCGGACGGGCGTCACGTGCGCCAGCCCGCCCGAACATCAGGTTGCCGCTTTCTCGTTTGCCTGTTCACAGGCCTTGGAGCCGGCCCTCGACATGCGTGCGCGTCCTGCCGCCGACCCAGATCTGGCCAGCCGCGTCGCGGGTCAAATGAATGCGGCCATGGCGGCCGACGCGTGTCCCCTGGGCGGCGACATAGTCGTCCTCGACTACACCCGTCGCGAACAACCACTGCGCCATTGAAGCATTGAGGCTGCCGGTGACCGGGTCTTCGACGATAGCGCCCAGATGGTCGCTGAAGAACGTGCGAACCTCGAAGGCGGCATCGCCGCCCGTTGCATGAGGGCCAATCACACCGACATCGATCCGGCCGGGCCAACTGCGGAGCGGATCGAGCGCAAGCACCGTCTGCGCCGATACCAGCCTGATGCCCAGCCATCCGGGGCCATTGTCGATCCAGGCGGCATCCAGGATATCGCCGGATTCGATCCCCAGCAGTCGCCGAGCCCGGTCCAATTCATCGTGGGTCGGCGCGCCGGAGCGGATCAGCGGCGGGGCGGCGAACGAAAGCCGCTCGTGATCGCGTCGGATCGGAACCAGCCCGACTCCGCATTCCTGGACGATTTCCGCTGCGCGCTTCGGCACGCGGCCAGTCGAGAGCCACGCATGGCAACTGCCGAGCGTCGGGTGCCCGGCAAAAGGCATCTCCCTGTCCAGCGTGAAGATCCTGACCCGGTAGTCCGCCTCGGGATGCGTGGGCGGCAACAGAAACGCGGTCTCGGACAGGTTGAACCACCGCGTCAGCCGCTGCATGTCATCCGTTGCCAGGGCGTCGGCACCGATGACGACCGCCAGCGGATTGCCCGAAAGCGGTTCGGCGCCGAAGACGTCGACCATATGGATCGCAAAGCTCATGACATCGCTCTTTCAATTCAGATCAGTTCGTGACGGCGCCGGCGAGCCGGGATATCAACGTTGCCAGGCAAGCAGGTTGACTCCCGCAACGGCGAACACCGCGGATAGCGTGCCTTCAATCCAGCGCCGGAGGCGGGCATACACGGCGATCATCCGAGCGGTCGAGAAGAGGACCGCATAACCGCCAAACACGATGACGCCGAGGAGCGCGCAACCGCCGATGATCGCCGGCAAGGTGCCGCCGGACGCGTGTTCCTGAAGCCCGAGGGACATGATGGCCATCCAGGCCAGAACCGCCTTCGGGTTTCCGATATGCATGAGAATGCCCTGACGGTAGAGTCGCCGATAGGGCGGTGTCGGGCGTCCGGGTTCCATCTTCGCGAAGCCGGGGCCCGGTTTCAGCGCCGACCTGCCCGTGCGGAACGCCAGGTAGAGCAGATAGACACCGCCAACCATCTTGATCACGACGAGTGCCTCGGCATAGGCCGCCAGCACGGCGGAAACGCCGGTCGCCGCCAGGATCGCCCAGAAGAGCGAGCCCGTGATGACGCCGGCGGCCAGCACGAGGGCCGGCAGACGGCCGTCACGCATCGCTGTTGCCATGATCGCCATGTTGCTCGGCCCGGGGCTGGCTGTGGCGACGAGATAGGTGCCGTAGACGAGTGCGATCTGACTGGCGATCATTCGAGGTTCTCCAGAGAGGCGAGTGTCTCCAGCGTCACGGCTGGAGATCCCCGCGATGAACGATATGGACCTTGTTCCCGTCAGGGTCGCGCAGATACGCGCCGTAGTAGCCGTCACCGTAGCGGGGGCGTAACCCGGGCGCACCGTTGTCCGTCCCGCCGTGCTCGAGACCCTTCGCGTAGGCCGTGTTCACGGCTTCCTGCGACGGGGCGAGAAAGGCGACCATGCTGCCGTTGCCGATGGTCGCCGGCTTGCCATCGTAAGGAAGGTAGACATAGAAGCGCGGCAGCGGCGTTTGACCGGTTACCCAGCACAGGGCCGGCGGCCCGCCATCGGACGTGACGACGCGACGCTTCAGTCCGAGCGGAGCGAGCACCGCGTCATAGAAACGGCCTGCCCGCCCAAGATCACGCGCGCCAACGGTTACATGGCTGAACATTCGACTCTCCACGCGCCCGTCATGGCGATCAGGCGCCTCCAGAAATGCATGACTTCATCCGATCACATCGCGCATGTTACGCTTGTTGTTTTCATAAATAGTGTCACGTGACACTAATATCTGGGCGGCAAACATGCTCCTGCGATCCCCCTGGTCACCACGGCTTGCCGACATCGATGCGAATACCGCCGAGCGGTTGGTGCTCGCCCTGGCCGACGACATCGTCGAAGGGCGGCTGACGGGAGGCGACCGACTGCCCGCTCATCGCGATCTCGCGTTGAAACTGGGGATCGGGCTTGGCACGGTGACGAAGGCTTATGCCGCGCTTGAACGGCGAGGCCTGACGCGCAGCATCAAGGGGCGCGGAACCTTTGTGGCGATCCGCCAGGCGCACCATGATCGCCAGATCGACCTTTCGTCCAATGTGCCGCCAGCCATGCTCGACGCGCGCTTGCTGGCGCGAACACTGACGGGGATCGCACGCAAGATCGATGCGGACCATCTCAATCTCTATGCACCGGCCGCCGGGCATATGGAGCACCGACGTGTGCTGGCCCGCTGGCTCGAAACGCTGGGCCTGATGGTGGAACCGTCGCATCTGGTGCTCACGAGCGGCGCCCGCCAGGCGCTGTCATTGGCCTTCGATCTTGCGTGCGGCTCGCAAGGGCTGCTTCTGACCGAGCGGATCACCTATCCGGGCGCGATCGCGCTGGCTCGGCGCAACGGATATCGGATGCGCGGCATCGAGACCGACGCGCAAGGGATGGCGCCGGAGGCACTGGCGGACGCACTCGACGGCGCCGCATCGACCGGCAACCAGGCGGTCTATCTCACACCGACGCTACACAATCCGACCACCGCGACAATGAGCACGGAACGCAGGCAGGCCATCGTGGATATTTGCCGCCGGGCGGGCGCGTGGATCATCGAGGACGGCGTCTATGCGCCGGCCGAATCGGCTTCGCCGCCGCTTGCGGCGTTGGCGCCCGAGATCACCTTTCATGTGAACGGGCTGTCCAAATCGCTTGGCCCCGGTTTGCAGATCGGCGTGCTCGCACTGCCGGTCGGATTCGACGATGCCGCGGAAGACGCGCTGCGGGACCTGCCGATGGCGCCGTCGCCGCTCTCTTGCGCAGTGATCGAGGAATGGCTGGCCGCCGACGTCATCTCATCGATCCAGCGGGACCTGCACCATGAGGCGCGGCGTCGATCCAGTCTGGCCATCGCGCTGCTCGGCGCGGGCGAACTGGTCTCGCATCCCGGCGCCTACAACGCGTGGCTGCCGATGGAGCGTGACGCCGCCATTCGTTTCGCCTCCGCTGCCGCGGCGATGCGTATCAAGTTGACTCCTCCGGAATCCATGATGGTGAACCCGGAAGATCGGGCGAGCGGGATTCGACTTTGCCTCGGCGGCCCGTCGTTCGACGATCTGACGGAAGCGCTGACACTGCTGGCCGGGCTGATGAAGCAGCGTGCCTGACGCTGCCGGGGTACAAGAAACGGCTTGGATGTTGCCAAGCCGTTTTGCGTTTACACAGTGCGTGAATTGCTCACGCGTGCGCGCGCACGAGCGAACGCAAGTACATCGGCACCTTCGCCTTGGTCGTCGCCTGAACACGCGACATCAGCGCGTGATCGATGCGATCCAGCCCGTAAGTCCGCGAAATATCCTGCTGCAACCGGCACCACAGATGGCCGGCCATCTCCGCATCGACCATCGCGCGGTGCGCACGACCCGTTTGCGGCAGCCGCAGCATCTCGGCGAGGCTCGACAGGCGGTGACTCCGCGCGTCCGGGTAGATTCGTCTCGCCACCAGCATCGTGCACGCAAACGCATGGTCGGCCGACATGCCGAGCATCCCGAGTTCCGACTGCCAGAAGCGTTTGTCGAAACCGGCGTTGTGGGCCACGACCGCATGCTTGCCGACGAACGCCGCCGCTTCCTTCATGACTTCGGACGCCGGCGGCGCCGTCGCGATCATGTCGTTCGTGATGCCGGTGAGCGCAACGACATCGGACGGGATGCGTCGGCCGGCATTCATCAAACTCTGGAAACGGTCGACGACCTGCCCGTTGCGCAGCAGGATGACGGCAATTTCGGTTGCACGGTCGCCCAGATTCGGCGACAGGCCGGTTGTTTCGAAGTCCAGTACCGCGACGGTTTGCATGGTTGAATTCGGGGGCGTCATCAGAGGGTGTCGAGTGTGGCCGAGAGGGTAGCATCTTCAGGCGTGTGAACGGCGGATTCGTCTAGCGGTGAGCAGCGAGCGGGCCGGCTACCGATTGACGATAATGAAATTTCGCTCCACGCCAGTCGGACATGCTGCCGTGACTCAACTGACGCTACCCGGATTCGATGCGCCGCCGCCGGCTCCCGTGCACCGCTTCTTTTTCGCCGTGATGCCAGACACGGCCACGGCCGCGCGCATTGCCGGTGTCGCCAAAAGCTTGCAGCAGGAGAAGGACAGCCCGGTGGACACCGAGCGTCTGCACATCACGCTGGGCTCGCTAGGCGACTTCGCTTACGTGCCGGGCGCTACGCTTGCACGAGCCCGCGCGGTCGCGGATCGCATGGAAGTGCCGTCTTTCTCGGTGAGGTTCGACAAGATCATCAGCTTCAACAGGCGGTCCGGTCGTCAGCCGCTGGTGCTGACGGGGAAGGCCGGTCTGGAAGACTTGATCGATTTTCGGCGGCAGTTGCGAGACGCGTTGAAAAGGGTAGGCGTGCCTGTTTTCCCCTCGAGTTTCACCCCGCACGTGACGCTGCTGTATGGCGCACAGAGGCCCGATGAGTATCGGATCGAGCCGATTACCTGGACCGTGTTCGACTTCGTCCTGATCGATAGCTGGCTCGGCAAGTCGCACTACGACGTATTGGGGCGCTGGCCGCTGAGGACCGGCAGCGCCTCGGGGTGATCGCGATGCCGCAAGTGCGGTGCCGTTTCAGCGCATCCGGACCGGGCCGGTACAGCGTCCCGTTCTCGTCGGGACGCCGGCTCAGTCCCGATCGCCACCGCGATAACGAAGGTGAATCAGCGGATAAGGCCGACCTTGTCCATCCAGTGCCGATCTCCCGCAGCGCTCGAATCCGAGCCGTTCATAAAATCCCGCAGCCGCCTCGTTCTGTTCGTTGACGTCGGTCGACAAGTTGGAATGGCGCTTGAGCGCTTCTTCGACCAGCCGCCGCCCGACCCCCGCACCATGGTGGGCGGGATCGACGAACAGCGCTTCCATGTGGCCGCCGTCGAGCAGCATGAAACCGATCGGGCGATCGGTTTCGTCGACGGCTAGATCGAGCGGCGCGCCCGGCAGAAATGCGACGACTTCGGATTCGATCGCGCGACGGTCGTTGTCGCTCAGGAAGTGATGCGTGGCATCGACGGCGTTGCGCCAGATGTCCAGAACGTATGTGCCGTCGGCCTCGGTGGATTGTCGGATTCTGATCATGGTTTGACGGGTGGTGATCTGGCGCTCGGCGGGTAGCGGGCGTCGTGACGGAGCGAACGCGTCGCGGTGATGCGCAAGCGACAGCGGTGTGTCAGCCGGATGGCGGTCGCGCGTTGCCTGGCACCGCCGCCCGCTCGATCGCTCGCCGCGCGATGTCGCGCACGCCGGCGCTCATCGGCAAATCGTCGCGGTCGAGTTCGTCGATGCCGAACCAGCGCGCGTCGAGCGCATCGTCGCCGGCGGCCGGTGTGCCGCGCAGCCATCTGCACAGCACGGCGACCATGACGAAATGCTGGCGCACGACGCCGTGCGCATCGTAATCGAACGCGTCCAGCGCGGTAAAGGCGTCGAGCGCTTCCACGTCGACCGTCGCTTCTTCCGCGATTTCGCGCACGACCGCATCCGCGAGCGGCTCGCCCGGCTCGATCTTGCCGCCGGGGAAGCCCCAGCAGCCTGCATCGGGTGGATTCGCGCGGCGCACGAGCAGCACGTCGCGTTCGCGCAGCACGATGCCGATCACGGCGGGAATGGGGCGCAAGGGGGTAGCGTTGCCGGTTGCGGACATGCCGGTTGCGGACGTGCCGGTTGCGGACATGGTCGCGCCTACCTGTCGGTTCGAACGAACGCGGGTACTACGTGCACGCGGCTCATCGCGCGTCTCCGGTACGCTGTTCGATCGCACGAATCACGGCGACCATGTCGGCCGCCCCATGTCCGGCTCGCTCGGTTTCACCGTACAGTGCATGGCAGATGTCGAGCAGCGGCGACGCGATGCCGATGCTGCGTGCCGATTCGGCGACGAGGCGCGCATTCTTCAGCACGTCGGTGATCGCGGCCTGCACCGAGAAATCTTCCGCGACGAGCTTGCCGAGCTTCACGCGCGACACGTCGCTGGCCATCGGGCCGGCATTCAGCACGTCGGCGAAGCGTGCAAGGTCGATACCGTGGCGTTGCGCGAAGTGCGTGGCTTCGGTGAGACCGGTGACCATCGTGATCAGGAACAGGTTGACGGCGAGCTTCATCGTCAGCGCCGACGGCACGTCGCCGCATACGAAGCTGTCGCGGCACAGCGGCTTCACCAGCGCGCGTACGGCGTCGACGTCCTCCGGCGCGCCGGCCAGCATCACGACGAGTTGACCGGCTTCGGCCGGCTTGCGCGAGCCCGACACGGGCGCCTCGACGTAGCGGCCCGATGCGGCGGCGATTTCGTCGGCGAGTGCGCGAGAGTATTCGGGCGCATTCGTGCCCATGTTGACGATCGTGTGTCCGCCGACCCGGGCGGCAAAACCGGGTGAGCCGCGCGCAAGGGCGGCGTCGATTGCCGCGTCGTTCGCGAGCATCAGGATCACGGTGCGGCAGGACGCGAAGACGTCGTCGACGTTTTCGGCCACGCGTGCGCCGGCGTCGCGCAGCGCATCGTCGCTGCCGTGCGAACGGCTCCACGCGACGAGCGGCGTGCCGGCCCGCGCGAGATTGAGCGCCATCGGCGTGCCCATCACGCCAAGGCCGATGAATCCGACTGCGGTTTGCATGGTGCGGCTCCCACGGTAGGTGGCGACGATCGTGGGCGTCAGTATCGCAGCGTTTACGCGCCTCTGCCATGTGACCCGCGCGAGCGCGGAAGCCGCGCCATCGCCGCTATGCGATCCCCGCCAGGTACGGCCACGGATAAATGCCGCGTGCATGGCCGTCGCCGAACAGAAGGCGCACGCCGTAGCCGAGCGCCTCGACGCCGTCGAGCGTCAGGCCGGCGCGGGCGTCGATACGGCCGCCATCGAAGCGGATTCTCCGGCATTCCGCACACGGACAATCGCTGCGCAACTGCGCATAGCCGATACGTTGCGTCGCGCCGTCGGGCCAGCGCAGCGTCAGTGCGCGTGCCGGGTGATCGAGTGCGATTTCGGTCGGCGCGATCATCGCGACGCCTCGTCGATCTGTCCGATCGCGATCCGCACGGCCTTGCGGACTTCGGGGTCGCGATCGTCGAGTGCGTCGTGTAGCGCCCGCAGCGTCGCCCGGTCGAGCAATTCGCCGAGCGCGAGCGCGGCTTCCTTGCGCAGGTTGCTGATCGTATGCGAGAGCAGCGCGACGACGGCCGACGCCGCGGCCGCATCGCGCAATTGGCCCAGCGCGCGGACGGCACGCACGCGCACTTGCCAGTAGTCGTCGTCGAGCGCGGCGACGAGCGGGTCGCGCGCAGCGGCGATGCGCAGCTTGCCGAGCGTGGCAGCCGCTTCTTCGCGCACCTGCCATTCGGCGTCACGCAGCGCCGCGAGCAACGCGGTGACGACGGCGGTATCGCCCGCCGCCGCAAACCCGATTGCGCCGACCGCGGCGCGCCGCACGTCCGCGTCGGCGTCCGCGGTCGCGACGCGGGCGAGCGGCGGCAGCGCGCGGCCGTCCTTGAGCCAGCCGAGCACGACGACCGCCTCGGCTCGGACGGCAGCGGCGCTCGCGTCGAGCGCGCGCAGCGCGGGCGCGAACGCGTCGGGGTCGCGCAACTCGCGCAAGCCGCGCAGCACGGCGCCGCGCACGAACGGCTCGGACCGGTCGGCCCAGCGGCACAGCACGGCGCCCGATGCCGCGTCCTTCAGTTCGGACAGGCTTTGCGCGGCGGTGGCGCGCACGCCGTTGTCCGGATCGAGCAGCGCGTGGCACAGCGCGTCGACGACCTCGGGCTGCTCCCATGCGTCGAGCACGCGCGCGGCCTCGCTGCGCACGTCGGCCGACGGGTCGTCGCGCAGCGCCGCGATGAACGACGGCACGAGTTCGGGCGCTTCGAGATCGGCGAGTTCGAGCAGCGCGATGCGGCGCACCGATGCGTCGGCTGCGGCGAGGCGCGCGACGAGCGCGGCATGATCGGCGGCCGGCACGCCGGGCAGCGGGAAAGCGGAGGAAGAAGCGGTCATGGGAAAGAGTCGGTGCGGTGAATGGGCGGGCACGTGCGCTCAGGCGGCATCGCGCAACAGCGCGAGGCAGCGGCGCTTGATGTCGACGAACGCGGGCTCGGTCGTGCTGTCGTCGGTGCGCGGCCGCGCGAGCGGCACGCGGATATCGGCGACGATGCGCGCGGGCCGCGGCGACAGCATCAGGATGCGGTCGCCGAGAAACAGCGCTTCCTCGATGTCGTGCGTGACGAACAGCACGGTCGTGCCGATGCGCGACCAGATGTCGAGCAGCAGCGTCTGCATCATCCGGCGCGTCTGCGCGTCGAGCGCGCCGAACGGCTCGTCCATCAGCAGCACACGCGGCCGGTTGATTAGCACGCGGGCGATCTCGACACGCTGCTGCATGCCGCCGGAAAGCTGCGCGGGATAGTGCGCGCCGAAGCCGCCGAGCCCGACGAGCTCGAGCAGTTCGGCCGCTTCGCGGCGGCGCTCCCGCGCGGGCACGCCTTTCATCTTCAGGCCGAACGCGACGTTGTCGATCACGCGCTTCCACGGAAACAGCGTGTGCTGCTGGAACACGAGCCCGCGATCGGGATGCGGGCGGTCGACGCGTTCGCCGTCGACGACGATTTCGCCGTGCGTGGCCGCGACGTGGCCGGCGAGCGCGCCGAGCAGCGTCGATTTCCCGCAGCCGGACGGCCCGAGCACGCAGACGAATTCGCCGGGTGCGATGTCGACGTCGAGCGTATCGAGCGCCGCGAAGCGCGCATGCGGCGGGCCGAGTTCGATCGTCAGCGCGCGCACGCCGATGCGGCCGGGCGCGGGCGACGCAATGTCCGGCGTACTCACGATCGGCCTCCACGCGGTGCGTACCACGGCGTGAGCGCCGCGCCGATACGCTTGACGAGCAGGCTGCTGCCCATCCCGAGCAGGCCGATCAGCGCCATGCCGACCACGATGTCCGGGTAGTTCTGCAACGTATAGGATTCCCACGTGAAATAGCCGATCCCGTACTGGCCCGCGATCATCTCGGCCGTGACGAGGCAGAACCACGCGGTACCCATTCCGATCGACAGGCCCGTGAAGATCGACGGCGCGGCGCCGGGCAGGATCACTTCCGCATAGAGCGCGAGGCCGCGCGTGCCGAGGCTGCGCGCGGTCGCGACGAGCCGCGGGTCGACGGCTTCGGCGCCATGCACGGTATTGAGCAGGATCGGAAACAGCGCGCCGACGAACGTGATGAACATCATGCTCAGCTCGGACGACGGGAACATCAGGATCGCGAGCGGAATCCACGCGACGGCCGGAATCGGCCGCAGCATCTCGAGCGGCGGCAGCAGCGTGTCCTCGAGCGCGCGATAGCGGCCGATCGCGAGCCCGAGGCCGATGCCGGTGACCGCCGCCGCGACGAAGCCGGCCAGCACGCGCGTGATGCTCGCGAACAGGTGCATCGGCAGCTTCGGCGATTGCAGGAACGCTGCCAGCGCGGGGCCGACGTCGCTCGGCGCGGGCACGTTCGCGAACGTGACGATGCCGAGCGACAGCCGCCAGTGGACGGCCGCCTGCCACAGCGCGATGCAGGCGGCGAGCGATGCGATGCGCCATGCGCGGCGGCGCATCGGGGTCGAGCGGCGGCGCGCGGCGGAATGCGGCGAGCGGGTGTCACCGCTGCGCGGTGCGTCGGCGAGACGGCGTTTGACGAGGTCGAGGGTGGCAGCCATGCGGAAGTCCGGGGTCGACGAATGGAAGGGGAAAGGCGCGCGACGTTCAGCGGGCGGCGAGCGCCTGCGCGGTGACGGTCTTCGCGGCCGCGTAGTCGACCACAGCGCCCGATACCTGCTGCGCGTACGCGTCGGCGCCCGACTTCAGCAGGAACGCGGTGAGCACGCCGTGCGCGTCCTTCACGTACCACGCCTGGTCGGCGAACAGCTTCAGGCCGCTCGCATGGTCGTGCACGAACACCGCCCGCACCTTCGCGGAAGGGCCGAGCTTGCCGAGCGCCACGAACGCGGCGGTGGGGCTCGCGTAGTTGCGTACCGGTTCGTCGTTGGCGAGCCACACTTGCGCGACGTCGTTGAAATCGCGGATCGGCTTGCCGGTCGTCGCATCGTTCGCGACGAGCGGCTGCTTGCCGTAGTGTTTCAACGCCGCGTCGTAATCGAGCCCGGACGCCTTGAACGCCGCGCGGATATAGCGGTCGTCGACGAACGTCGCGGGGTCGGGCGCGGAGTCGGTCTTCTTCAGCAGCTTCAGCGTATCGATCGCCGTCGCGACCGCTTGCCGGTATTCGGGCTTCCACGTCAGGTCGCGGGTCTGGATGCCGAGCGGCCCGTGATACAGGTAGTCGACCGGCGCCTCGATGCCGGTGACCTTCTCGATCAGCAGGCTGTACTTTTCCGGGTTCTGCGCGAGCAGGCGGTTCGCCTCGATCGCGGCACGCAGATAGGCCACGACGATTTCCGGATAGCGCTGCGCGTAGTCCGCATCGACGAGTGCGCCGTGGAAGGTCGGCGCGTGGGTCTGCGCGCCGTCGTAGATCTTGCGCGCGATGCCGCGGTACGGGAACAGGTCGGCGAACGGCACGAAATCCGCATGCGCGTCGATCTTGTTCGCCTTCAGCGCGCTGCCGGCCACTTCGGGCGCCTGCGTGACGATGTTCACGTCGGTGTCGGGGTTCCAGCCCTGGGCCTTGATCGCGCGCAGCAGCATGCCGTGCGCGGTCGATGCGAACGGCACCGAGATCGTCTTGCCCTTCAGGTCGGCCAGCCCGTGCACCGTCGAATTCGACGGGACGACGATCCCGTTGCCGCTGCCGTCGATGCTGCCGTCGAGCACGGTGATGAACACGCTCTTGCGGCCGGCCTTGCGGAACGCCGCGCCGTTCAAGGCACCGGGGAAATCGGCCATCGCGCCGAAGTCGAGCTTGCCGGCGACCATCTCGTTGGTGAGCGGCGCGCCGGACGTGAAATCCTTCCACTGCACGTCGTATTTCACGTCCTGGTACTTGCCGGTGCGCGGCAGGTACTTGTCGAGCAGATGCAGTTCACGGATCAGCAGACCGCCGGTCGCGCAGTTGATCGTCGTGTCCTGTGTGCCGATCGCGACGCGGATTGTCTCCGCATGTGCAAAACCGGTGGCCGCGACCGCGATCGACGCGGCGAGCAGGCGAAACATCCGTAGCGTGGTTTTCATCAGTTGCTCCGAGAAACCCCGTCCTTCAGGACGGGGAGGAAAGGAGCGCCGCTGTTTGACAGCGGCATTCCACCGTTAAAATGGCCGGCACGATCCTTGGCGGGCGCCGCGCCGCGCCGCGTCACCGCAGCAGGTAAGGAATGTCGACCTTGACCGCGCCGGTCGGGCAGTCGCGTTCGCACGGCATGCAGTACCAGCATTCGTCGAACTGCATGTAGGCCTTGCCCTTGGTGACGTCGATCGCGAGCAGGTCGAGCGGGCACACGTCGACACACACGGTACAGCCCTTGTCGGCGATGCACAGCGACTCGTCGATCGTCACGGGCGCGCTGCTGCGCTGGAAGATGTCGTGCGGGGTATGGGACATGGCAAGGTTCCTCAAAGGGCGGCCGCGAGCGCGGCCGGTTCGCGGATGCGCAACTGCGCGTAGGCGCCGCGTTCGTCGTCGGCGAGCGGCACGACGTACGGTTCGACCGGCCGCTTCTCGCTGCGCATCGCGCCCTCGGCATCCTTGCGCAACCACGTGTGGCAGAACCATTCGGCGTCGTTGCGGTGCGGAAAATCGACGCGATGGTGGTACAGGCCCCAGCGGCTTTCGGTGCGGAACAGCGACGCGCGCGCGGCCATTTCGGCGCAATCGCGGATCGCGCGCACTTCGGCCGCACGCATCAGTTCGTGCGGATTGTCGGCCTTGATTTCTTCGATATCCTCAATAATTCCGTCAAAACGTTGTAGCCCGATCTCCATCTTGCGCGTCACCTTCGGCGGTTGCAGGTAGTCGTTCACCATCCGGCGCAGCTTGTACTCGACCTGCGCCGGCGCCAGCCCGCGTTCGCGCAGCAGCGGTGCGAGCACGCGGGTGCGCTCGGCGTTGACCTGTTGGTCGTCCACCGGCGCGTGGTCGCGGCCGGCCACGTAGTCAGCTGCGTTTTGTCCGGCGAACCAGCCGTACGTGAATGCCCCGAGCATGTAGTTGTGCGGGACGGCCGCCATGTCGCCGGCCGCGTAAAGCCCCGGCACGGTCGTCTCGGCACGTGCGTTCACGTACACGCCCGACGCGCTGTGGCCGCTGCAGAAGCCGATCTCGGAGATGTGCATCTCGACCATCTGGCTGCGGTAGTCGGTGCCGCGCCCCGCATGGAAGCGGCCGCGGCTGGGCCGTTCGTTGGTATGCAGGATCTGCTCGATGGTCCTGATCGTCTCTTCCGCGAGATGGTCGAGCTTCAGGAACACGGGGCCGTTGCCGCTCTGCAGTTCCTGGTAGAACTCCCACATCATCTGGCCGCTCCAGTAGTCGCATTCGATGAAGCGTTCGCCCTTGCCGTTCGCGGTGAAGCCGCCGAGCGGGCCGGTCACGTACGCGCACGCCGGGCCGTTGTAATCTTTGATCAGCGGATTGATCTGGAAGCATTCGAGGTTCGCGAGCGCGGCGCCCGCGTGATAGGCCATCGCGTAGCCGTCGCCCGCGTTGGTCGGGTTCTCGTACGTGCCCATCAGGTAGCCCGATGCCGGCAGGCCGAGGCGGCCGGCCGCGCCGCAGCAGAGGATCACGGCCTTCGCGCGGATCACGTGGAAGTCGGCGGTGCGGCAGTCGAAACCGAGCACGCCGCTCGCGCGGCCTTGTGCGTCGGTCAGCACGCGCGTCGCGACGATCCGGTTCGTGATCGCGATGCGTGCGCGCTTCAGTTGCCGGTACAGCACCTTCTTGATGTCGTGTCCCTCCGGCATCGGCAGCACGTACGAGCCCATGTGATGGACCTTCTTCACCGCGTAGTCGCCGGTGCCGTCCTTCTCGAACTTCACGCCCCAGCGGTCGAGCTGCTCGATCGTCGTGAAGCTGTGCGTCGCATACGCGTACACGGCTTCCTGGTCGACGATCCCGTCGTTGGCGATCGTGATCTCGCGCGTGTATTGCTCGGGCGTCGCATGACCGGGGATCACCGCGTTGTTCAGGCCGTCCATCCCCATCGAGATCGCGCCGCTGCGTTTCACGTTGGCCTTCTCGAGCAGCAGCACGCGCAGCGACGGATCGCGCTCCTTCGCCTTGATGGCCGCCATCGGGCCGGCCGTGCCGCCGCCGACCACGACGACGTCGTATTCATGCACATGGGTATTCATCGCGGGCTCCTTGCAGGTTTGCGCGCCTTTTGCCGGTCGACGCGCAACCGGTACTGGAAGGCGTCGCCGCGGAAGTAGAGGTATTCGTAGTCGATCGGCGCGCCCGACGCGTCGTGCGTGAGGCGCTCGATGCGCAGCACGGGGCTGCTTTCCTCGACGTGCAGCGCGTCGACGATTTCGTCGTCCGCGAGGATCGCGTCGATCGACACGTCGGCATGGCCGAGCGGGATGCCGCAGTCGTTCTCGAGGATCAGGAAGATGTCGCGGGTCGCGAGATCGGCGCCCGCGAGGCGCTTGCCGAGCGCTTCGGGCACCCAAGTCTGTTCGAGCGACACGGGTTCGCGGTTCAGCAGCCGCACGCGATGGATCTCGACGAGCGGCGCGCCTTCCTGCACGTTCAGCTTCGTCGCGAGATGGCGATCGGCCTTCACGGTGCGCAGGCTGTGCAACTGGTTGACGATCTCGTAGCCCATCGACGACATCGCCTCGGCAAAACCCTGCAGCGACGTCACGTTCTGGAACGCCTTCGGCTTCGACACGAACGTGCCCTTGCCGTGCAGCTTGAACAGCAGGCCTTCCTTCTGCAGGTCGCCGAGCGCCTGGCGCACCGTGATGCGGCTAACGTCGAACATCGCGCAGAGCTCGTGCTCGGACGGCATCCGGCTGTGCGGCGCGTAGGTGCCGTCGAGAATGCGCGCGCGCAGCGTGTCCTTGATCTGCACGTAGAGCGGGGCCGCGGACAGCGGCACGACGTTGGGTGGGGTCATCGGTCAACTTGTTATGACAAGATGGGCCGAGTGTAGCCAGCGTCATTGCGCGCCCCAACCAACTATTTGTGATTTCGAATTTCCCGTTGCGGAAAAGCGGGAGCGGGGCGAGCGGATGATCCGACCCTTGTGGGCCGCGTGGAATCGCCGACAATAAAAATCCGCGGCCCATACGCCGCGCATGTCGATTTCCCGCTGCGTCGCCCGTCGTATCGATATCGACCGGGCAGTGCGCCGCGCCATGCGCTCGCCACCCGGTTTTCCGCGAATGGTGCAACCAACGAGGAGAGGCCATATGACACGCCACATGCCGGATTCCCGATACCGCTGGGTGATCGTCGCCGCGGGCGGCTTGATGGGCTGCGTCGCGATCGGCGCGATGTTCTCGTTGCCGGTGTTCCTGCGATCCATCGCGCGCGATACAGGCTGGTCGATGACCGGCATTTCCGCGGCGATGACGCTCGGCTTCATCGCGATGGCGTTCGCCAGCATGGCGTGGGGCAGCCTGTCGGACCGCGTCGGCACGCGGCCCGTCGTCATCGCGGGCGCCGTGCTGTTGTCGGCGAGCCTGGCGTTGGCGAGCCGCGCGCCGTCGCTGCTCGTGTTCCAGTTGACCTTCGGCCTGGCCGTGGGCAGTGCGACGGCCGCGATATTCGCACCGATGATGGCGTGCGTGACCGGCTGGTTCGACACGCACCGCAGCCTCGCGGTATCGCTCGTGTCGGCCGGCATGGGGATGGCGCCGATGACGATGGCGCCGCTGGCCGCCTGGCTCGTGTCGGTGCGCGACTGGCGCACGTCGATGCTGCTGATCGCCGCGCTGGCGGCCGTCGTGATGATCCCGGTGTCGCTGCTGGTGCGCCGGGCGCCCGCGCTCGATCCTGCATCCGCCCACGCGGCGCCTGCGCCTGCGTCGGCCGGCGCGCCCGCCGCGATGTCGGTCGCGGATGCGCTGCGTTCGCCGCAGTTCATGGTGTTGGTGCTGACCAATTTCTTCTGCTGCGCGACCCATTCGGGCCCGATCTTCCATACGGTCAGCTACGCGGTGACCTGCGGGATTCCGCTGATCGTCGCGGTATCGATCTACAGCGTCGAAGGGCTGGCGGGCATGGGCGGCCGGATCGCGTTCGGGGTCCTCGGCGATCGCCTCGGCGCGAAGCGCATGCTGGTGGCGGGGCTGCTCGCGCAGGCGCTCGGCGCGCTCGGCTACTACTTCGTGCGCACGCTCGACGGCTTCTACGCGGTCGCGACGCTGTTCGGCTTCATCTATGCGGGCGTGATGCCGCTGTATTCGGTGCTCGCGCGCGAGAATTTTCCGCTGCGGATGATGGGCACCGTGATCGGCGGCTGCGCGATGGCCGGCAGCCTCGGGATGGCCGCGGGCCCGGTCGCCGGCGGGCTGATCGTCGATGCGTTGGGCAGCTACGGCTGGCTGTACCTCGGCTCGTTCGCGATCGGGCTCGGCGCGTTCCTGATCGCGACGATGTTCCGCCCGTTCGCGAAGGCGCAGCCGGAAACGGTGACGGCGTAAGCGGGCAACGGAAGCAGGGCGGCTGGCGTTTTTGCCGGGTCGGCAGGCGCCTGCTGGATCGTCGTGGATAAGAAAATGGCCCGGACCTCACCTCCGTCGGGAGGCGTCCGAACGGCGCTCAGCCTGCTGCGGCGCAGCAGAGCGGCAAGTGACGGCGATCGGCGCGCATGCGCTGCGATTCGGCCCCTAAAAATACAATATCGAGCATGTATTCGAAGGGCCTGTCATACCGGCGTCACCCTGCTAGAATTCGGCCTGCCGCATTGTTCCGATTGACTGATGAGATTGCTTGACGCCCTGGTCGAACAACGTATTGCCGCCGCCGCCGCGCGGGGCGAGTTCGACGATTTGCCGGGTACCGGCGCGCCGCAGGCGCTGGATGACGACCTGCTCGTGCCCGAGGAGGTGCGGGTGGCCAACCGTATCCTGAAGAACGCGGGCTTCGTGCCGCCGGCCGTCGAGCAACTGCGCGCGCTGCGCAACCTGCACGACGAAGTGCAGGCGGTCAGCGACCGTGCCGCGCGCTGCCGGCTGCAGGCGAAGATCCTCGCGCTCGACATGGCGCTCGAATCGCTGCGCGGCGGCCCGATGGTGATGCCGCGCGACTACTGCCGGCGCATCGCGGAACGCCTGTGCGAGCGCGGGCTCGACGAAGCGTCCGCCGAAGCGGGGCCGATGTGACGTCCGACGCGCTGCACGACGCAGCTCGCTCGGCAGCCGCCGCGGCCACTGATCCCGCCGCCGATTCTCCCATTCAAGAAACCGCGTCCGCATCGGCGCGCGACCTACATTTCATGCGTCTTGCACAAGCCGCCGCCGAAGAGGCGCGCGCGGCCGGCGAAGTGCCGGTCGGCGCGGTGCTCGTGCGTGGCGACGAAGTGATCGCCCGCGGCTTCAATCATCCGATCGGCGGGCACGACCCGTCCGCGCATGCCGAAATGGCCGCGCTGCGCATGGCGGCGCAACATCTGCAGAATTACCGGATGCCCGGCTGCGAGCTGTACGTGACGCTCGAGCCATGCCTGATGTGCGCTGGCGCGATCATGCACGCCCGCATCGCGCGGGTCGTCTATGGTGCGGCCGACCCGAAGACGGGCGCGTGTGGCAGCGTGATCGACGCATTCGCGAATCCGCAGCTGAACCACCACACCGAAGTAACCGGCGGCGTGCTCGCCGACGAGTGCGGCGCCGCGCTGAAGTCGTTCTTCGCCGAGCGCCGGCGCGCGCTGCGCGAGGCGCGGCTTGCCCGCGACGCTGAATCCGGCGCGTCATAGGCCACCTCTTGCCGCCCCCGGCATCCCGGGCGTGCACGGTTTTCGTGAACCGGACTCGGTTCGGACCCTCTAAGCAGGTTTGACGACCCCGATACCTTTCGCCATGTCCTTCCAGCCCGCCGCGTCCTACACCATCCGCCTGCTGGCGCCGTCCGGCTATCCGCACGACCCCGACGCGATCAACCGCGCGCTCGAGCGCCTCAGCACCGCGCAGCAGCGCATCGAGAACATCGAGGCGACGCAGCGGCGCTTCCAGCGTTTCGGCGGCACCGACGGCGAACGGGCAGGCGACCTGAACCGCCTCGCCGATCCCGGGCGGCCGCTGCCGGACATCGCGCTCGCGGTGCGCGGCGGCTACGGCGCCGCGCGCATTCTGCACGGGCTCGACTATCGCGGGCTCGAACGCCGGCTGCGCGACCAGCCGATCGCGCTCGTCGGTCACAGCGATTTCACGGCGATCCAGCTGGCGCTGTACGCGAAGGCGCGCATCAAGACGTTCGGCGGTCCGATGCTGTCGGCGGATTTCGGCGCCGAAACGCCGAGCGACTTCACGATGCAGCATTTCTGGCAGACGCTGACGCAGCCCAGCACGACGATCGTCGCCGATGCACCGCAGGTGCAGACGGCGAACGTGACGGGCACGCTGTGGGGCGGCAACCTCGCGATCCTCACGTCGCTGGTCGGCACGCCGTACATGCCCGACATCGAGGGCGGCATCCTGTTCATCGAAGACGTCAACGAGCAGCCGTTCCGGATCGAGCGGATGATCTATCAACTGCACCTGTCGGGGCTGCTCGCGCGGCAGCAGGCGCTCGTGCTCGGCCAGTTCACCGGCGCGCGGCCGTTCGAGTACGACAACGGCTACGACATGCAGGCGATGATCGACCAAGTGCGCGCGGTGGTCGGGATTCCGGTCGTCACCGGGCTCCAGTTCGGCCATGTGCCCGACCTGTTGACGCTGCCGTTCGGCGCACAGGCGCAGTTGGTCGCGAACGCGCACGGGTTCCGGCTGACGCTGTCGGACTATCCGCATCTCGGCTGATGCCGGCGCCGGCGCGATCGATCGAAAGGCGGGGCTCCCCGCCTTTTTCTTTATGTAAGCGCGCAACTAACGGTCCATATTTTTCGTCGACGTCGACATGATTTTCGCCCGGATGTGCACCATTTTTGTCAACAAAATGACCGGGAGGGTATACGTCCAGAAGTGCCTCCGTCTTGCCTGTCTGGCTTGCCGTGCATGGATTTCGTGCGCATTGCACCGAATGAGAACACGCTGGCGCACGCCGATTGTGCGAAATGCCGCAAAAGAATTGTTGACAATCTTTATGTCCGCCCTAGGATGAGGACCATCACACGATGCAGATCATGAACGAGCCCGATTCCACTCCGTCCGGTGCAGCCGGCCCCGAAGCGATCGCCGAGCGGATTCGCACCGCGATCCTCGAGCATCGGCTCGCGCCGGGCGCGAAGCTGACGGAGGCGCAGCTCTGCGACGTGTTCGGCGTGAAGCGCGGGACGATCCGCCAGGCGCTCGCGCAGCTCGCGACCGACAAGCTGGTCGACCTCGAGCCGAACCGCGGCGCGTTCGTCGCGAGCCCGACGCTGCAGGACGTGCACGAGGTGTTCGAGATGCGCCGGATCATCGAGCTTGCCGTGGTCGAACGGCTCGCGACCGGCCCCGGCGCCAGGCGGCTGAAGGGCGTCGCCGCGCTGATCGACAAGGAGCGCAAGGCGTTCGAGCGGCACGACTTCGCGGCATGGATTCGGCTGTCGGGCGAATTCCACACGGCGCTCGCGACGCTGATGGGCAATGCGACGCTCAGCGAGTGCCTCGAAGGGCTCGTCGCACGCTCGACGCTGATGTCGGCGCTGTACGAATCGCACGGGCGCAGCCCGTGCTCGTGCGACGACCACGACGAGATCCTCGCCGCGCTGGAGGCGGGCGATCCGAAGCAGGCGGTCACGCTGATGGCGCGCCACCTGCAGCATGTCGAACTGAAGATGCTGGACCGGCCCGCGCAAGGGCAGGTCGATTTGCGCGAAGTGTTCGGCGGCGCCTGAGCGGCGACGCGAACCCGGCCGCGCGCCACACGACGAGCGCAATGCAGGCCTGCGGTGTTTGCCGCGGGCCGCTGGTCCGACTCCGGGCGATGATCCGGAGCGATATCGATGACGGTGGAGCGGCCTGGCGGCCGCGTCAAGGAGAAGTCATGGCTCAGTTCAGTGTGGCGCACGACAGCGCCTATCCGGCGGAAGAAGGCGGCGAGGGCGGCGGTCCGGCACTGCCGGATGGTTACAGCGAACGTCTGTACAACGAAGATTTGGCACCCCTTAAAAATCAGACATGGGGTTCGTACAACATCTTCGCGTTCTGGATGTCGGACGTGCACAGCGTCGGCGGCTACGTGTTCGCGGGCAGTCTGTTTGCGCTCGGGCTGACGAGCTGGCAAGTGCTGATCGCGCTGATCGTCGGCATCGGCCTCGTGAACGCGCTGTGCAACCTGATCGCGCGGCCGAGCCAGCAGATCGGCGTGCCGTACCCGGTCGCGTGCCGCGCGACCTTCGGCGTGCTCGGCGCGAACGTGCCGGCCGTGATCCGCGGGCTGATCGCGATCGCGTGGTACGGCATCCAGACTTATCTCGCGTCGAGCGCGCTCGTGATCGTCGTGCTGAAATTCTTCCCGCAATGGCTGCCGTATGCGGACGTCCATCGCTACGGCTTCCTCGGGCTGTCGGCGGTCGGCTGGGCCGGCTTCATGCTGCTGTGGGTGCTCCAGGCGTTCGTGTTCTGGAACGGCATGGAGACGATCAAGAAGTTCATCGACTTCGCGGGCCCGGCCGTCTATGTCGTGATGTTCATCCTGGCCGGTTACATGGTGTGGCGCGCGGGCTGGCGCAACATCGGCATCAACCTCGGCGGCGTCAAGTATTACGGCGCGGAAGTGATTCCGGTGATGATCACCGCAGTGTCGCTCGTCGTGTCGTACTTCTCCGGGCCGATGCTGAACTTCGGCGATTTCTCGCGCTACTGCCGCTCGTTCGGCGACGTGAAGCGCGGCAATTTCTGGGGGCTGCCGGTCAACTTTCTCGCGTTCTCGCTCGTCACGGTGATCACCACCGCCGCGACGCTGCCGGTGTTCGGCGAACTGATCACCGACCCGGTCGCGACGGTCGGCCGCATCGACCATCCGACCGCGGTGATCCTCGGCGCGCTGACGTTCACGATCGCGACGATCGGCATCAACATCGTCGCGAACTTCGTATCGCCCGCGTTCGATTTCTCGAACGTCGCGCCGCGCCTGATCAGCTGGCGCGCAGGCGGGATGCTCGCCGCCGTCGCGTCGATCTTCATCACGCCGTGGAACCTGTTCAACAACCCGGCCGTGATCCACTACACGCTCGACGTGCTCGGCGCGTTCATCGGCCCGCTGTACGGCGTGCTGATCGCCGATTTCTACCTCGTCAAGCGTGGCCGCCTCGTGCGCGACGACCTGTACACGATGTCGGAAAGCGGCGCCTATTGGTACACGGGCGGCGTGAACCGCCGCGCGCTCGCCGCGCTGCTGCCGGCCGCGGTGATCGCGGTGGTCTGCGTGATGGTGCCGGGCTGGCAGGCCCTCGCGAATTTCTCGTGGTTCATCGGCGCGGGGCTCGGCTTCGTGTTCTACCGGCTGCTCGCGAGCGCGAAGGCGTAAGGAGCATGCGATGAAGATCCGACTGATCAATCCGAATACGACGCAGCGGATGACCGACGCGATGGGCCGCTGCGCGCGCGAGGTCGCGGCCGCCGGCACCGAGATCGTAGCCGTGAGCCCGCCGATGGGGCCGCCGTCGATCGAAGGGTATTACGACGAGGCGCTCGCGACGCCGGGGCTGCTCGCCGAGATCGCGCAGGGCGAGCGCGACGGCTGCGACGCGTACGTGATCGCGTGCTTCGGCGATCCGGGCCTGTATGCGGCGCGCGAGCTCGCGCGCGGCCCGGTGATCGGCATCGCCGAGGCTGCGATGCATGCGGCGAGCGTGCTCGCGCCGGGCTTCTCGGTCGTCACGACGCTCGCGCGTACCTGCGGGATGGCGTGGCACCTCGCGGAGCGCTACGGGATGAAGCGGTTCTGCCGCAACGTGCGCGCGACCGACGTCGCGGTGCTCGAACTTGACCGGCCCGGCTCGGCCGCGCGCCGGATCATCGTCGACGAATGCCGGCGCGCGCTCGACGAGGATGGCGCCGATGCGATCGTGCTCGGCTGCGCGGGGATGGCCGAATTCGCGCACGAGATCGAGCAGCAGATCGGCGCGCCGGTGGTCGAGGGCGTCACGGCGGCCGTCAAATGGGCCGAAGCGCTGGTCGCGCTGCGCCTCGCGACCGCGAAGCGCGGCGACTACGCGCGGCCGCTGCCGAAGCGCTACGACGGCGCGTTCGCCCGCTTCAGCCCGCCGGACGGGGCGGCGGCGGAACCTCCGCCGAATTTGCCGCAACCGCACATACACACCGTCTGACACGCACTATCTGCGCCGCTGTATGGGCGCGTATGAACGTTTTCGCTACACTGGGCCGTCATCGCATCGGCTGGTGCGGCCGCCTCCGGCACCGCGCAGTCGATGCGAACCCATTATTCGCGCCCGCTCGTTCAGCGCGCTCATTCAGCCCGCTTATTTAGCCTGCTTTCGCCGCACTTCGAACCATGCCACTCGATCCCAACTATCCCCGCGACCTGATCGGCTACGGCCGCCATCCCGTGCAGGCGAACTGGCCGGGGCGCGCCCGCGTCGCCGTGCAATTCGTGCTGAATTACGAGGAGGGCGGCGAGAACTGCGTGCTGCACGGCGATCCGGGCTCCGAGCAGTTCCTGTCCGAAATCGTCGGCGCGGCCGCGTATCCGGACCGCCACATGAGCATGGAATCGATCTACGAATACGGGTCGCGGGCCGGCGTGTGGCGCATCCTGCGCGAATTCGAGAAGCGCGGGATGCCGCTGACGGTGTTCGGCGTCGGCATGGCGATCGAGCGTCATCCGGAGCTCGCGCGTGCGTTCGTCGAACTCGGCCACGAGATCGCGTGCCACGGCTGGCGCTGGATTCACTACCAGAGCATGACGCCGGAACTCGAAGCCGAGCACATGCGCCTCGGGATGGAAGCGATCGAGCGCGTGACGGGCGAGCGCCCGCTCGGCTGGTATACCGGCCGCGACAGCCCCAACACGCACCGCCTGGTCGCCGAATACGGCGGCTTCCTGTACGACTCCGACAACTACGGCGACGACCTGCCGTTCTGGATGGACGTCGAAGTATCGGGCGGCCGCACGTCGCCGCAACTGATCGTGCCGTATACGCTCGACACGAACGACATGCGTTTCGCGACGCCGCAGGGCTTCAATACCGGCGATCACTTCTTCGATTACCTGCGCGATGCGTTCGACGTGCTGTACGCGGAGGGCGACGAGGCGCCGAAGATGCTGTCGATCGGCATGCACTGCCGGCTGCTCGGCCGGCCGGGCCGGTTCCGCGGGCTGCAGCGGTTCCTCGATCACATCGAGAAGCACGATCGCGTATGGGTGACGCGCCGTGTCGATATCGCGCGTCACTGGCGTGAACATCATCCGTATCAGCCCAATCATCGAAACGAAGGGAAAGCATGAAGGCGATGCGCTACACGTTGGAACAACTGAACACGATGGCGCCGAGCGCATTCGTCGCGGCGCTGTCCGGGATCTTCGAACATTCGCCGTGGGTGGCCGAGGTCGCCGCGGGCCAACGGCCGTTCGCGAGCATCGATGCGTTGCACCAGACGATGTCGAATGCGGTGGAAACCGGCGGCGAAGCGCGCCAGCTCGCACTGATCAACGCTCACCCGGAACTGGCCGGCAAGGCCGCCGTGCGCGGCGAGCTGACGGCCGAGTCGACCCGCGAGCAAAGCGGCGCGGGCCTCGACCAGTGCACGCAGGAAGAGTTCGACAAGCTGCTGACGCTGAACCGCACGTATCGCGAGAAATTCGGCTTCCCGTTCATCCTCGCGGTGCGCGGCTATGACCGCCACGGCATCATCGCGAACTTCGAGTCGCGCGTGAATCATTCGCGCGCCGAGGAGCTGCGCGCGAGCCTCGACCAGATCTACCGGATCGCGCGCTTTCGCCTCGACGACCTGATCGACGCCTGACACCGCCGCCTGACACCACAATACGGCCCGCTGCGTCGCGGCGGCCCGATCGTCTCACTGAAACAAGGAAACATCATGGCTGTTCCGCTTCTCGATCCGAACGCACCCGATTTCACGCGGCGCTACGTGAATCTTGCCGACCCGCGTCTCGGTGCGCAGGCGCTCGAGGCCAGCGACGATTTCTTCGCGCCGAAGGACCGGATGCTGAACCCCGAGCCGGCCGTCTTCATCCCCGGCAAGTACGACGACCACGGCAAGTGGATGGACGGCTGGGAAACGCGCCGCAAGCGCACGACCGGCTACGACTGGTGCATCGTCAAGCTCGCGCGCCCGGGCGTGATCAAGGGCTTCGACATCGACACGAGCCACTTCACCGGCAACTTCCCGCCGGCGGCCTCGATCGAGGCCGCGTTCGTGGCTGACGGCGCGCCGACGCAGGCGACCGAGTGGGTCGAGATCGTGCCGTCGACGACGCTGCAGGGCAACAGCCATCACTACGTCGAAGCGAACGATGCACGCTCGTTCACGCATCTGCGCGTGAACATCTACCCGGACGGCGGCATCGCGCGCCTGCGTGTGTACGGCCAGCCGCAGCTCGACTGGGCCGGCGCGAGCGCGACCGAGCAGTTCGACCTCGCGGCGATGGAAAACGGCGGTTACGTGGTGGCCGCGAACAACCAGCACTTCGGCGTCGCGTCGAACCTGCTGCTGCCGGGCCGCGGCGTGAACATGGGCGACGGCTGGGAAACGCGCCGCCGCCGCGAACCGGGCAACGACTGGGCGATCATCGCGCTCGCGCAACCGGGCGTGATCCGCAAGATCGAAGTCGATACCGCGTTCTTCAAGGGCAATTACCCGGATCGGTGCTCGATCCAGGCCGCCTATGTGTCGGGCGGCACCGACAGCTCGTTGATCACGCAGTCGATGTTCTGGCCGGTGCTGCTCGGCGAACAGAAGCTGCAGATGGACAAGCAGCACTACTTCGAACACGACATCGCGTCGCTCGGCCCCGTCACGCACGTGCGACTGAACATCATTCCGGACGGCGGCGTGTCGCGCCTGCGCTTGTGGGGGACGCTCGACAAATGAAGACGCTTGCCATCGAACCGCTGACCAGGGAAGCCTTCGCGCCGTTCGGCGACGTGATCGAAACGGCAGGGGCGAAGCAGATCCCGATCAACCTCGGCACGACGATCCGCTTTCACGATCTCGCGAAAGTAGACGTGACCGATGAAGGCGGCCGCACGCTCGTCAACCTGTTCCGCGGCCAGCCGCGCACGCTGCCGTTCGAAGTGAAGATGCTGGAACGGCATCCGCTCGGCAGCCAGGCGTTCGTGCCGCTGAACGACCAGCCGTATCTCGTCGTCGTCGCGCCCGCGGGCGATCTCGATCCGGCGAAGATTCGTGCATTCGTGACGAGCGGCTGGCAGGGCGTCAATTACGCGAAGGGCGTGTGGCATCACCCGCTGATCGCGTTGGGCGGCGTCAGCGATTTCATCGTCGTCGATCGCGGCGGTGACGGGCTGAACCTGAACGAGCAGGATCTGCAGGAGTCGCTGTGGCTCACCGAGGATGCACTGGATGCGGTGACGGCCTGAGTCGGGCTGATCTGATCGTCCGCCTGTCCAAACCCGCGCAACCTGCGCGGGTTTTTTTATGCGCGTCGTTTTCTTGCGAATCAGTTTGACGTGGCCTTGCGCGTATCGCGCGAACCCTGGCCGCTGCGCTGTCGATTCGCGACCGGCGCATGCTGCGCCATCAGCCCGGCGACCCGGTCGACGAACACACGCAGCGTCGCGCTGACATGCCGGTTCGGCGGGAACGCGGCATACATCGGCATCGGTTCGAGTTGCCACGGCTCGAATAGCGGCACCAGTTCGCCGCTGTCGCGCGTGCTATCGTGCCCGCATCGCCACCATACGACGTCCGGTTCCGGGCGCGATCCTCCGATGAGCCAGCCTGAAAACGACCTCGCGGTCCTGCTGCGCACGATGCGGCCCGAACTGCATCCGGGCGCGTTCGCGTTCATCTCGCTGCCGCACGGCGCCGACGTATCGGTATCCGAAGTGATCGCGACGTTCCGCGAAGCGGAAGGGCTGACGGTCGTGGTCGACGAGGAGGCGGCCGCGCGTCGTGGCTGGCCGGTGCTGTTTCGCGCCGCCTGGATCACGCTGACCGTGCATTCCGACCTCGCGGCCGTCGGCCTCACGGCCGCATTCGCGCGGGCGCTCGGCGCGGCCGGTATCAGCTGCAACGTGATGGCCGCCGCGTACCACGATCACATTTTCGTGCCGTTCGACGACGGCCCGCGCGCACGCGACGTACTCGTCGCACTGCAGCGCGACACGATGCGCGCGTAGCCCGCGAAGGGCATGCCGCGCAGGCAAAAAAACGGGCCCGTGTGACCGGGCCCGCGAACGGAGAGAATGACGCCGGCGAATGACTTCCGGCGCCTGACTGGCGGCTTACTTGACCGCGCCGCCCTCGAACCAGGCGGCGAGTTTCGTCCGCTCGTCGTCGGTCATGTGCGTGACGTTGCCGATCGGCATCGCCTTCAGGCGCACGGCCTGATCGTAGATGCGCTGCGCGTTCTTCGACACTTCGTCCGGCGTGTCGAACATCACGCCCGCGGGCGCGCTGCCCATCAGCGTCGGCTTGGCCGAGTGGCACTCGACGCAGCGCTGCTGCAGGATCGGCATGATGTCGTTGATCACGATCTTCGGTGCGTTGGCCGCTTGCGCTTCCGGGGCGACCGGCTTCGGCATCGTCCACACCAGCGCGCCCGACAGCAGCGCGACGCCGCCGATCGGCAGGTACCACAGCTGCTTGCCGCGGTGACGCATCACGAAGAACTGGCGAATCAGCGCGCCGGCCAGCATGATCAGCACGAGCACGACCCAGTTGAACTTGTTCGTGTACGTCATCGCATAGTGGTTCGACAGCATCGCGAACACGACCGGCAGCGTGAAGTACGTGTTGTGCACCGAGCGCTGCTTGCCGCGCTTGCCGTAGATCGGGTTCGGTTCCTCGCCCTTGAGCATCTTGTCGACCATCTTGCGCTGGCCCGGGATGATCACGAAGAACACGTTCGCCGACATGATCGTCGCGAGCATCGCGCCGACGATCAGGTAGGCAGCACGGCCCGAGAAGATGTGGCACGCGAGGTATGCCGCGACGACGACGTAGAGGCCGACGCAGATGCCGAGCACGCGATCGTTGGTGCCGAGAATGCGGCACAGCGAGTCGTAGACGATCCAGCCGGCCGCGAGGAAGCCGAGCGCGGACGCGACGGCGACGACCGGGCCCATGTCGAGCACGTTCTTGTCGATCAGGTACGTATTCGGGGCAAGCAGGTACAGCACGAAGAACAGCGTGAAGCCCGACAGCCACGTCGTGTACGACGGCCACTTCGACCAGTGCAGGTCATCGGGCATTTCCGGCGGGGCGACCGTGTACTTCTGCATGTTGTAGAAACCGCCGCCGTGGACGTGCCACAGCTCGCCGAACACCCCGCGCTTGCGCTGGTTCGGGTCGGTCGGCGGTTTCAGGCTGTTGTCGAGCGCGACGAAATAGAACGACTCGCCGATCCACGCAATGGCGACGATGACGTGCAGCCATCGCAGCGCGAGGTTCAGCCAGTCGGTGATGAAGCCTTCCATGAAACTCCTCCAGACTCAGATCGTTTGTCTTGATGCAGGCGCTGCTTCGATTGTCAGCTGCCGCGATAGGTGCTGTACGACCACGGCGACACGAGCAGCGGCACGTGGTAGTGCGAGCCGGTGTCGGCGATGCCGAAGCGGAGCACGACGCGGTCGACGAAGCGGGGTTCGGGCACCTTCACGCCGAGCGCCGCGAAGTAGTCGCCGGCATGGAATACGAGTTCGTATTCGCCGGCGGCGAGCGCCGCGCCTTCGAGCAGGGGTTCGTCGCAGCGGCCGTCGCTATTGGTCAGCACGGTCTTGATCGCGCGGCGCGATTCGCCGTCCAGCGCGTAGAGGTCCACCTTGATGGCAGCGCCGGGGCGACCGTGTGCCGTATCGAGTACGTGGGTAGTGAGCTTTCCCATTCGTTATTCCTTGTGTGAATGCGAGGTTCGGCGGCGACTCGATCCATGACTGTGCGGCGGATCGAGGCTCCACGTCACGTGGCTACATACCCGTCGGCGAGAGTGAAGCGAGCGCCGTGCAGGCATTGTAAAAAGGTTCCCCACGCAAATACGGGCGCGATATCGAAGATAATGCGCCGCGCATGAGCGGCTGTCGACGGCCCGCCGGACAGGGCTTCGCGCGCCGGTTGCGAGCGCCCGGTGGGGCGGCGGGCGGCGTACCATACCAAATCCCTGAAGGGCGGTATTCCGGATCGCGTATTGTGCGCGGCACGCGCTTGGGCGATCCTCCCGCCGTGCGCGTCGGCCGGTGGCCGGCGCGTACCCCGAAGACGGCGAGCACGCCGGGTAACCGGGCCAGGGCGTTCGAACGGACGCAGGCACCGGGGCGTGCCGCGATTCAGCGTTCGAACGGCAGTGTGACCGCTTCCAGGGCAGCCCCTGGAGGCAGACCGACGCGGAGAACGCATGAATCTCGAGCAGCACGCTGGCGCACGCGCGCCGAACCCTTCCTCATCCCGCCCGAAAACCCTGCTGGTCAAGCACGCCGACGTGCTCGTGACCATGGACGACACGCGCCGCGAGCTGCGCGACGCGGGGCTCTACATCGAAGACAACCGGATCGTCGCGGTCGGCCCGAGCGCCGAGCTGCCCGACACGGCCGACGAAGTGCTCGACCTGCGCGGCCACCTGGTGATCCCGGGGCTCGTGAACACGCACCACCACATGTACCAGAGCCTCACGCGCGCGGTGCCGGCCGCGCAGAACGCCGAGCTGTTCGGCTGGCTCACGAACCTCTACCGGATCTGGGCGCACCTGAGCCCCGAGATGATCGAGGTGTCGACGCTCACCGCGATGGCCGAGCTGCTGCAGTCGGGCTGCACGACGTCGAGCGATCATCTGTACATCTACCCGAACGGCAGCCGGCTCGACGACAGCATCGGCGCCGCGCAGCGGATCGGCATGCGCTTTCACGCGAGCCGCGGCGCGATGAGCGTCGGCCAGCGCGACGGCGGGCTGCCGCCCGATTCGGTCGTCGAGCGCGAACCCGACATCCTGCGCGACGCGCAGCGCCTGATCGAGACCTATCACGACGAAGGCCGCTACGCGATGCTGCGCGTGGTGGTCGCGCCGTGCTCGCCGTTCTCGGTGAGCCGCGAGCTGATGCGCGACGCGGCCGTGCTCGCGCGCGAATACGGCGTGTCGCTGCATACGCACCTCGCGGAGAACGTCAACGACATTGCGTACAGCCGCGAGAAGTTCGGGATGACGCCCGCCGAATATGCGGAAGATCTCGGCTGGGTCGGCCACGACGTGTGGCACGCGCACTGCGTGCAGCTCGACGATGCGGGCATCGGCCTGTTTGCACGCACCGGCACGGGCGTCGCGCATTGCCCGTGCTCGAACATGCGCCTGGCGTCAGGCATCGCGCCGGTGAAGAAGATGCGGCTCGCGGGCGTGCCGGTCGGCCTCGGCGTCGACGGTTCCGCGTCGAACGACGGCGCGCAGATGGTGGCCGAGGTACGCCAGGCGCTGCTGCTGCAGCGGGTCGGCTTCGGGCCCGACGCGATGACCGCGCGCGAAGCGCTCGAGATCGCGACGCTCGGCGGTGCGAAGGTGCTGAACCGCGACGACATCGGCGCGCTGAAGCCCGGCATGGCGGCGGATTTCGCCGCGTTCGACCTGCGTCAGCCGCTGTTCGCGGGCGCGCTGCACGATCCGGTCGCGGCGCTCGTGTTCTGCGCGCCGTCGCAGACGGCGTACACGGTGGTGAACGGGAAGGTGGTGGTGCGGGAAGGGCGGCTCGCGACGCTCGATTTGCCGCCGGTGATCGAGCGTCACAACGCGCTGGCGCAGGCGCTCGTGGAAGCGTCGCGCTGACGCGTCGGCGGGGAGGTCGCGCAGCACGTTGCGCAGCGGGGCGCGGCCATTGTGGCCACCACCCGTCGCGCAACGCGCCGTGGTCGCGCGTAACGGCGCGACCGGCGCACGCGTGGTGCGCCGTATGCGACTACGCCTCGATCAGCGTACGGGTGGCTTCGGCGACGAGGCTGCGCAGCCAGCGCACTTCGTCGGAGTAATGGCAGCGTTCGTGCCACAGCTGGTAGTACTGCATCGGCGGGAAGTCGAGCGGCGCCGGCACGACGGACAGCGGCAGGAACTTCGCGTAGTGATCGGCGAATAGCCGCGTGGTCGTGAAGATCAGGTCCGACTTCACGAGCACGTACGGCGCAAGGTTGAAGTACGGCAGCGTGACGACCACGTGGCGCTTGAGCCGTTCGCGCGCGAGATGCACGTCGATCGCGCCGCGCTGGCCGACCGAGTACGGCGTCGGCGCGAGATGCGGCGCGTTCAGGTACTGGTCGAGCGTGAGCCCGCCGCGTTTCGCGAACGGGTGCGTGTTGCTCATCAGGCAGACGATTTCATCGACGAACAGGTTCGACAGATGCAGTTGCTCCGGCGGCTCGGGCCAGTTGCCGACGACGATGTCGAGCTTGCCGTCTTCCAGCGCGAGCTCGTAGTCGAACGCGGGGCCGAGCGAATGAAACTCTAGCGTTGCGTTCGGCGCGGCCAGGCGAAAGCGCTCGACGACGGTCGGCACGAACAGCACGTTCAGGTAGTCGGGGCAGCCGATCCGGTAGCAGCGGATCGACGTGGCCGGGTCGAAGTTGTGCTGCTGGAACTTGATGCGCTCGATTTCGCGCAGCGCGTTCTGCACGGGCTCGAGCAGGCGCAGCCCGTATTCGGTCGGCACCATGCCGGATTTGCCGCGCACCAGCAGCGGATCGCCGGTGATGTCGCGCAGGCGCCGCAGCGCGGCACTGATCGCCGGTTGCGACTGGTTCAGTTTGACGGCCGCGCGCGTGACGCTGCGCTCCATCAACAAGGTGTGCAAGACGCGCAAGAGGTACGTGTCGATCGCCTCGCGTTGCTGACTCATGTTATCTCCGGTTTATATGGCTGGGCTGATCGAGGGGTGGGGTGGGTATATCGTTTTTAATATGAACGAAAATCAGCGTCAAGAGATGGATACCCGCAGGCACGCGCCGGCGGGGCTGCGACACGGGGCCTGAACGGGATGGAATGCGGGGCGCGCGGCGCCGCGCGGACACGCAGGGCGCGCATCCGGATCGCGGCGCGGCGGGTGAGGCGGCGGGCGCGTCAGTCGTCGATGCGCATGCCGACCTTCAGCGTGACCTGCCAGTGCACGACCTGATCGCCCTCGATGTGGCCGCGCGTTTCGGTCACCTGGAACCAGTGCAGGTTGTGCAGCGTCTTGCCGGCTTTCGAGATCGCGTTGCGAATCGCGTCGTCGCTCGATTGCTGCGACGAACCGGTCAGTTCGATCAACTTGTACACGTGGTCGCTCATGATGCCTCCCTGGGATATCGGTCTGTATTGCCGGTGCAAGCCGCGGTCCCGAAGCTGTCCCGAAGCGGTTCCGCTACGGTCCCGCTACAGCGCCGTGCGTGCCCGGCTTCTTGAGTGATAGGTATGATGGGCGGCAAGTGCAACCCATATCGGAGACGAGGAACATCGTGGAAGTCGGATTTTGCGGACCGGGATTGATGGGCGCGCCGATGATTCGGCATTTGCTGGCGGCCGGGCATCGCGTCAGCGTATGGAATCGCTCACGCGACAAGGCCGAGGCGCTGGTGAAGGACGGCGCGCAGGTGGTCGGCACGCCGCGCGAGCTGGCCGAGCGCGTCGAGACGGTGTTCGTGTGCGTGCTCGACGGGCGTGCGGTCGGCGACGTCGTGTTCGGTGAGCACGGGCTGCTTTCCGGCGACGCGAGCACGCGCCGCCTGCAGCGCATCGTCGATCATTCGAGCATTCCGCCCGCCGCCACGCGCGACTACGCGGCGCGCGCGGCCGCACTCGGGGTCGGCTGGGTCGATGCGCCGGTGTCCGGCGGCGTGCCGGGTGCACAGGCCGGCACGCTCGCGGTGATGGCCGGCGGCCGCGCGGCCGATCTCGACGCGGTGCGCCCGCTGATCGACACGTATGCGTCGCGCATCACGCACATGGGCGACGCGGGCGCGGGCCAGACGGCGAAGCTGTGCAACCAGGCGATCGTCACCGCGACGGTGACCGCGATCGCCGAGGCGGTCGGGCTGGCGCAGGCGAGCGGCATCGACGCCGCACGGCTGGCCGAGGCGCTCGCCGGCGGCTGGGCCGATTCGGTGCTGCTGCAGACGTTCGTGCCGCGCATGACGTCGGGTGGCCATCCACCGATCGGCGCGCTGAGTACATTTCAGAAGGATGTCGATGCCATTGCCGACGCCGCGCGCGACACGGGCGCGGTGATGCCCGTGTCGGCCACCGTGCAGCAGGTGCTGAGGCTGGGCGCCGCGCAGGGGCTCGCCGGCGCCGATTTCGCCGCGTTCATCGACATCGTGCGGCCGAACAACGGCCGTCAGCAGGTGTCGTGACGGGCAAGCGGGGCGTGTGAATGGCAGATGGGCCGCGCGGAGGCGGCCCATCGAATGACTGGCGGATCAGCCGAGCGAGCGGGGTGTCGTGTCGCCCGCGTTCTGGCGGCCGAGGCCGCCGCGCAGGCTCGCCTTCGTGCCTGCACCAAACTCGGGCAGGATGCGCGCACGCGCACGGCTCGCGAAGACGAGGAAGCCGAAGCCGTTCGCTTCGTACCAGTAGCCGCCGTTCTCGAGGCCGTCGAGCGGTTGCTCGAGCGCGTTGGCGATCGATTCGATGCAGCGCTTGCGCAGCTCGGCAATGGCCGGATAAGGCGGCTGCGCGCCGCGCACGCTGCACAGGAGCACGTCGAGGCCGGGCAGCACGTGCGCATAGAGGACGGGTTCGTCCTGCGCGCGGGCGCGGGCAATCTTGGTGTCGAGCTGGGCAAACGGTTTCGAGTGGCGCAAGACCGCGAGGAACGACTCCTGGCCATCCTGCGGCGCACGCCGACGTTTTTTCGGGAAGGACATAAACACTCGCCTCAAAAACAATTGCAAGAAATGCGGCACTTTCATGCGACCCACTCCCGGCTATGTACGCCGCATGTCGATCCTTTATAGCACACGAAAATGCTGCATTCGTGCAGTACGACGATCAATGTCTCCCGTCGACCTGCTCGCCATGATCGACACAGCCAGCGTCTTGGCGCCCGTACTGTCGTTTAGTCTCCATCATAGACCTGCTTTTCCCGCGCGTGCATTCGCTCGTCACAAAAAAGTGAGATACGCCGCATGCGGCGGTGCATCGCGCGCGCAATAAAAAGGCCCGCACGGGGCGGGCCTGGCGGGCGGCGCGTGAGGCGCTCAGCGCTGCTTGAGCGAATCGCGGATCTCGCGCAGCAGCACGACGTCTTCCGGCGTCGCGGCCGGCGCGGCTTCTTCCGGCTTGCGCAGTTTGTTGATGAATTTCACCATCAGGAAAATGATGAACGCAAGGATCACGAAATTGATCGCCACCGTGATGAACGAGCCGTAGCCGAATGCGGCGACGCCCGCGGCCTGCAGGTCCTTGAACGAATCGGGATTACCCTTGAACGACGGGGGGATGGTGCCGAGCAGAACGAACTTGTTCGAGAAATCCAGACCGCCGGTCAGCACACCGATGACCGGCATGATGAGGTCCTTCACGACCGAGTCGACGATCTTCGAGAACGCGCCGCCGATGATCACGCCGACGGCGAGATCCATCACGTTGCCCTTGACGGCGAACTCCTTGAATTCCTTGATGATGCTCATGAGCGGCTTTCTCCTGGTTGGGGCGAGGGAGGCGTGCCGCGACGCGCAGGATTGCTTTGCGTCGAATGAGGTCGGTGGCACGCCGATGGCCGCATGATAGCGAACGTGCCCCATTGCCGGTAGTCCATCTTGAAATGATTGACAAATCCGCGCGTCGGGCGCGGCCGGTCATGCAGGCGGGCGTGGCGGGGGAGGCCGGGCGTCGACGCGCACGTCGACGTCCGGTGTGCGGGGGCTCAGGTGTTGTCGTCGGTCCAGCCGTCGTCGTTGCTGCCGAGATCCATCCCGCCGCCGCCGCTGCCGTCGCTCCAGTTGGAATCGTCGCCGCGGCCGAGATCGAAGCCCGGGTCGGCTTCCTGCCTGCGGTGGTCGCCGTCGACGATCACGTCGCGTTCGACCACGCGTTCGCGGCCGCCCGACATCGCTTCGCCGAGCAACACGCCGGTCAGGAGCCCGCCCATGCCGCCGCCGAAACCGCCGCCTTGCTGGATCACGACGGGCGGCTGCTGTTGCGGATAGGGCTGTTGCGGCGGGTAGGGCTGTTGCTGATACGGCTGGCCTTGCGCGCCCGTCATGCGATCGGCTTCCTGCGCGTACACGGAGCCGCTGCCGTTCGCCGGCGCCGCGGGCTGCGCGGCCGGGTCGGGGCGGCCTTCGACGCGCGCCTTCACGCTGGCGTGGCGCTGTTCGAGCTCGTCGACGCGATACGGCGGCACCGGATTCTTGCCGTTCGACAGCGTCTCGACGAGCGTGCGGGCGTCGTTCTCGATCGCTTCGAGTTCGCCGGTCAGCGCCGCGGCGCCGGGCGCCGTCGACAGCTTCGCATCGAGCTTGAGCGGCCGGATGTCGTTCAGCACGTCGGTCGCACGCTTGAGCTGCGTGCGGCGCTCGTCGTCGGCGCGGCCGTTGTCGGCCGTGGTGCGCGCGCGCCGCAGTGTCCAGCGCAGCACCAGCGCGATCACGGCGACGATCAGCCCGAGGCCGATCCACATGCCGGTCGACGGACCGTGCTTCTCGGCCGGCGCGACGGCGGGGGCGAGCCCCGGCTGCAGCGTGCCGGCCTGCGTGGCCGACGGCGGGTTGCCGCTCACGCGCGCGGCGTCGGCGCGAATGCGCGACTCCGTTTGCGCGAAGCGCGACGCGTCGGTGAACTTCAGTTGCGGATCGAGCGATTTGGCGCGCTGCAGTTGCGCGAGCGCGTCGGACGCGCGGCCCTCGCGGTCCAGCACCTGCGCATACAGGTAGCGCGCGTGCGCGTTGTTCGGATGGGCATCGATGACTTGCGACAGCTGCGTGTCGGCTTGCTGCCAGTTACGCTGCGCGATCGATTGCTCGACCTGCTGCAGCGACGGGACCGCAAACGCGGCGGACGACAACAACATCAGCGAGAGGCCGAGTGCGGCGAGAGATTTCTTCATGGTCGAACCGGGCGCACGCGCCCGTCTCCTGACGATCGGTTCGCGCCGCGCGCCCGGGCCGGGGCGCGGCGCGGTGGCCCGCGGCGGGTTACTGCGCGGGCGTATCGAGCTGCTTCTTCAGTGCGGCGAGGCGATCTTCCACCGACGGGCCCTTGTTCAGCGCGGCGAGCTTGTCGTCGAGCGCCTTGCCGCTCGACGTGTCGGCCGAATTGAGGCGTGCGTCCGAGCGTGCGTTCTGCAGCGCGACCTTGTCCTCGAGCTTCTGGAAATCCTCGGACAGGTTCTTGCCGCCGATGCCGCCCAGCGCGCTGGCTGCGACGTCCTTCGCCTGCGCGATTTCCTGCTTCGCCTGCAGGATGTTCGAGCGTGCGTTCAGATCGTTGCGGCGCTGGCGCATGTCGGCGATCTGCCCCTTCAGTTTCTCGACCGACGGCTCGAGCGTCGTCAGCTCGGCCGCGAGCGCGTCGCGCTCGGCTTCCGCGTTCGACTGGGCCGCGAGCGCCTCGCGGGCGAGCGCTTCGTCGCCGCCCTGCAGCGCGCGCTTCGCGCCGTCCTCGTACTTCCTGACCTTGTCGTCGGCCGCATCGCGCTTGCTGCGCTGGGTCGCGACCTGTGCCTCGATTTCGATCAGCGAATTCTCGGCACGGCCGATGCTGTCGTCGAGCTCCCGCACGATCTGCCGTGCGTCGCGCGACGGATCCTGTACCGAATCGGCCGCATCGTTCAGCAGGCCTTTGATCGTGCGCGAAATAGAGTCGAAAAGCGACATGAAATCCTCCGTGGTTGAAAGGCGCCGCGTGACCGCGGCAATGCCCGTCGCGAGCCGGTTCCGGCCCGCGTGAGCCGGCGGATATTACACCACCGGTTCACTTAAATACGGCTTAAACGCGCGAGTTCAAGCGGCTCGCGCATCAGGAGGCCAAACCTTTCGCGACTGAAAGAAATTCGCCCGTGCGTGCCGTATCGCGTGTCCATCATAGGCCGAGGATGCCGACAATACGTTCCGCAAATCACGGCATTGCGGGAATTTTTACAAAAAATCGCGAAGGCGCCCGGTCGATTTCATTAAAATGCGCTGTCACGTCGCGGGAACGGATCGCCGCGCGGCGGGGTCTGTCGACGTGACAGCCGCATCTCGATGCACCCACTCTGATTCATCCGCTTGCATTTCCGCATGCGTCCGAGGGCGCCACGTACGCCCGCCATTCCGACATGCCAATTATCAAACGACCGCCTTCTTCTTCCGACAGGAACGAGCCCCACTACACGCTGCGCCGTTCGCCGTCCGGAGCCTATTACCCCGATGACGACGATCGCGACGACGGCCGCCGCGCGCAGCAGCGCAGTGGCGGTGGAGGGCGCCGGCGCACGTTCGGTTCGCGCGTCGCGCTGTGGTTCGTCGGCCTGTTCGCGACGCTCGCGGTCGTCGGCGCGCTGATCGTCGGCTACGCGCTGGTCGTGATGGCGCCGCAACTGCCGTCGCTCGATGCGCTGACCAATTACCAGCCGAAGGTGCCGCTGCGCGTGTTTACCGCCGATCACGTGCTGATCGGCGAGTTCGGCGAGGAGCGCCGCAGCCTCGTGCGCTTCCAGGACATTCCCGACGTGATGAAGAAGGCCGTGCTCGCCATCGAGGACTACCGCTTCTACGAGCACGGCGGCGTCGATTTCCTCGGCATCCTGCGCGCGGGCGTGGCCGACCTGATGCACGGCGGCGCGCGCCAGGGCGCGAGCACGATCACGATGCAGGTCGCGCGCAACTTCTTCCTGTCGAGCGAGAAGACCTACACGCGCAAGATCTACGAAATGCTGCTCGCGTACAAGATCGAGAAGGCCCTGACGAAGGACCAGATCCTCGAGCTGTACATGAACCAGATCTATCTCGGCCAGCGTTCGTACGGCTTCGCGGCCGCGGCGCGCGTGTATTTCGGCAAGGACCTGAAGGACATCACGCTCGCGGAAGCGGCGATGCTCGCGGGGCTGCCGAAGGCGCCGTCCGCGTACAACCCGGTCGTCAATCCGAAGCGCGCGAAGGTGCGTCAGGAATACATCCTGAAGCGCATGCTCGACATCGGCTACATCACGCAGCCGCAGTACGACGAGGCGATCAAGGAAGAGATCCACGTGCGCACGCCGGGCAACCAGTACGCGGTGCACGGCGAGTACGTCGCCGAGATGGTGCGGCAGATGATGTACCAGCAGTACAAGGACGAAACCTACACGCGCGGGCTGACCGTCACGACGACGATCAACTCGGCCGACCAGGAAGCCGCGTATCAGGCCGTGCGTCGCGGCATTCTCGACTACGAGCGCCGTCACGGCTATCGCGGCCCCGAAGCGTCGATCAACCTGCCTGCGGCCGGCGACGAACGCGACGAGGCGATCGACGATGCGCTCGCCGATCACCCGGACAACGGCGACCTGCAATCGGCGGTCGTGCTGTCGGCATCGCCGAACGCGGTCGAGGTGCAGTTCGTCGGCGGCGCGACCACGACGATCGGCCCGGCCGGGCTGCGCTTCGTGTCGGCCGCGCTGGGCGCCCGTGCGAACAACGCGCTGCGTATCAAGCCGGGCTCGGTCGTGCGCGTGCTGAAGGACGGCAAGACGGGCTGGCAGGTGGTGCAGCTGCCGCAGGTCGAAGGCGCGCTCGTCGCGATCGCGCCGCAGGACGGTGCGATCCGCTCGCTCGTCGGCGGCTTCGACTTCAACAAGAGCAAGTTCAACCACGTGACGCAGGCGTGGCGGCAGCCGGGCTCATCGTTCAAGCCGTTCATCTACTCGGCGTCGCTCGACAAGGGGCTCGGGCCGGCGACGATGATCAACGACGCGCCGCTGTACTTCCCGCCGAGCGTGCCGGGCGGCACCGCGTGGGAGCCGAAGGACGACGATCAGCCGGACGGCCCGATGACGATGCGCACCGGCCTGCAGCGTTCGAAGAACCTGGTGTCGATCCGGATCCTCGCGTCGATCGGCACGCAGTACGCGCAGCAGTACGTGACGCAGCGCTTCGGTTTCGATCCGGCGAAGACGCCGCCTTACCTGCCGATGGCGCTCGGCGCGGGCCTCGTGACGCCGTTGCAGCTCGCGACCGGCTACGCGGTGTTCGCGAACGGCGGCTACAAGGTCGATCCGTACCTGATCGCCGAAGTCGACGACGCGCGCGGCCAGCCGCTGCAGAAGTCGCAGCCGGTGGTCGCGGGCGGCACGGCGCCGCGCACGATCGAAGGCCGCAACGCGTACGTGATGAACAGCCTGCTGCATTCGGTCGCGACCGCCGGCACGGGCGCGGGCACCAACGCGCTGGGCCGCAACGACCTGCAGGGCAAGACGGGTACGACGAACGATGCGAAGGACGGCTGGTTCGCCGGCTACCAGCAGTCGCTCGTCGCGGTCGCGTGGATGGGCTTCGACCAGCCGAAGAGCCTGGGCAGCCGCGAATTCGGCGCGCAGCTCGCGCTGCCGATCTGGGTGAACTACATGCGCACCGCGCTGAACGGCGTGCCCGAGCAGCAGATGCCGATGCCGGACGGCCTGACGACGATCGACGGCGAGCTGTACTACGCCGATCGCACGCCGGGCAACGGCTTCGTCGCGAACGTCGACATCAACCCGGCGGAGAACGCGATCAGCGCGAACGACGCCCTCGGTTCGGCCGGCGCGGCCGGGCTGGCGCCGCCGCCCGTCACGCCGCAGGAGAAGCAGCAGATCATGGACATGTTCGAGAGCAAGTAGGCGGTGCGCTGTTCTTCAGCCATGCGACGGGCGCCTTCGGGCGCCCGTTTTTTATCCGCGGCCGGCAGCGGAAGACGTCGAATCAGAACGACGCGCAGGCCGGCACGACGGTCATGCCGACCGATTGCTGGTGAAATCGCTGGACGTACGCTTGCCGGATCGCAGCGAGCCGTGTGCGCGTGTCCGGCGTATCGTCGGCGATGATACGGATCACGAAGCTGTCTTCGCGCGTGACGCCACCGGTCGAGCGGTCGCGCCACTGGCCGTGCGTGTCCCAGTAGGTGAGGCCGTCGGGAAAGCGCGGCGTGACCGTGTCGGCGAGGAATGCCGCGCGTTCGGCATCGGTGACGGGGCCGCGCCCGGCGATGTCGCGCCCGAACAGCAGGTCGGCCTGCAGCATGCGGCTTTCGCCCGGTTGCGTGCAGGATGCCGGTTGCGCGCCCGAGATGGACGAGGGCGCTGCCGCGCAACCGGCGAGCAGCGCGAGCGCCGCCGCGCATGCGGCCAGCCGCCGCATCTGCCCATTTCGTGACGATCGACCTTCGCGCGTGCAAAACGCTGCGCGCTCAACCACTTGCGTGCGGGTCCGGCGGGTTATCAACAGGGCTGTCAACATAATCTGGGGATAACCCTAGGATGGCCGGCGCAGGCGCACTGCGCGATCAGTGCTGCAGTTGCGCGTGCGCGAGATGCATGCCGAGCGTGGCGGGGTCGGTATTCGTGCCCGACAGCAGCACGCCGACGCGCTTGCCCTGCAGCGTTTCGCGCAGCGGGCCGAGCAGCGCGGCGAGCGCGGCCGCGCAGGCCGGCTCGACCGACAGTTTCAGGTGCGAGAAGAGGAACAGCATCGCGGCGCGCAGCGCGTCGTCGGAGACGGTGACGATGCGGTCGAGGTGGCGCCGGCACAGCTGGTAGCTGTATTCCTCGGTATGCGGCGCCATCAGCGAATCGGCGATCGTCTGCATCGCGCTCATCTTGATCGTGTGATTGGCCGCGAAGCTGCGGCTCATCGCGTCGGCGCCTTCCGGCTCGACGCCGTACACGTGCACACGCGGATTCGCGAGCCGCAGCGCGGTCGCCATGCCGGCCGCGAGCCCGCCGCCGCCGATCGGCACGATCACCGCGTCGAGGTCCGGCGTCTGCGTCGCCCATTCGTAGCCGAGCGTCGCGGTGCCGAGGATCGTGTGATAGCCGTTGAACGGATGAATGAAGAAGCGGCCTTCCTCGGCCTCGATGCGCCGCACGAGATCGAACGCCTGCGACGCGCTGCCTGCCAGCACGACTTCCGCGCGGTACTGCTTGCACTGCGCGATGCGCGTCGGGCTCGCGGTATGGAACATCACGACCTTCGCGCTGCTGCCGAGCCGCATCGCCGCATACGCGACGGCTGCCGCATGATTGCCGGCCGATACGCAGGTGACGCCCGCGTTCTTGCGGTCTTCGTCGAGCGCGAGCAGGTGCGTGAACGCGCCGCGCGCCTTGAAGCTGCCGCTCGCCTGCAACAGCTCGAACTTGAAGTTGACGTGCGTGCCTTCGAGGGAGGGCAGATCGGCGCGCTCGAACACGGGCGTGCGCGCGACCCAGGGTGACAGCGCGAAATGCTGCGCGGCGATTTCGTCGAGCGTCGGAATCGGCTCGCCGTCGATCGTCGTATGGGCAGTGCCCTGTTGTTCAGTCGACATGACGTGGCGGGTGGCGGAGTGGGCCGACCCGCACACGCGGGCCGGCGTGGCGGGAGGCAGTCAGTGCGGGTCGACCGACATGCTGCGAATGAACTTGCGCAGGAACTGCTCGCAGCCGGCGAGCTGCGCGAGCTCGACATATTCGTTCGGCTTGTGCGCCTGCTCGATGTTGCCGGGCCCGCACACGACGCTCGGAATGCCCGCGCGGGCGAACAGCCCGGCCTCGGTGCCGTACGCGACCTTGCGCTTGTCCTGGTCGGCCGTCAGCGCGCGCACGAGCTGCGTGATCGCGGCTTGCTCGGTCGCGTCGAGGCCGGGCGCCGCGGCGATCTTCGAGAATTCGATCGCGGCGTTCGGATGTTCGCGCAGCATCTGCGGCAGCAGCGTTTCCTGCGCATACGCTTCGATGCGCGTGAAGATCTGCTCGGGATCGAGCGTCGGCAGGTTGCGGAATTCGAAGTCGAAGCGGCACTCGGCCGGCACCGTGTTGATCGCGTTGCCGCCCTGGATCGTGCTCGTCTGCGCGGTGGTGAACGGCACGTCGTACAGTTCGTCGAACGGGCCTTCGGCACGGAAGCGCTCAGCGATGTCGCGGATGTGGCAGATCAGGCGCGCCGCATACTCGATCGCGTTGAGCCCCTTCGGCGTCAGCGACGAATGTGCGGCGTGGCCGCGCACGCAGCAGCGGTACGCGTTGATGCCCTTGTGCGCGATGATCGGCCGCATGCTGGTCGGCTCGCCGACGATGCAGCCGGACGGCTGCACGCCGCGCTTCACGAGATCGGCGATCATCAGCGGCGCGCCCGCGCAGCCGATTTCCTCGTCGTAGGACAGCGCGAAATGGATCGGCTTCGCGAGCTTCGTCGCCTGCATCTCGGGCAGCAGCGCGAGCGCCGCGCCGATGAAGCCCTTCATGTCGCAGGTGCCGCGGCCGTACAGGCGGCCGTCGCGGATTTCCGGCGCGAACGGGTTGCTGTCCCATTGCTGGCCGTCGACCGGCACGACGTCGGTGTGGCCCGACAGCACGATGCCGCCGTTCGTCGAACCGTCGTGCGCGGGCACGGTGGCAAACAGGTTCGCCCAGCCTTCACGCGGATCGTGCGTGATCGTCGACGCGATGCCCTTCGCGGCGAGCGCGTCGCGTACCGTTTCGATCAGGCCGAGGTTCGGCACGCGGCTCGTCGTGTCCATCGACACGAGTTGCTTGACCCAGGGCAGGCTGACGAGCGATGCATCGCCTTCGGTTGCGGCGGACGGCGCCGTCGCGTCGAGAGTGGACATGGCAAAACTCCGTCTGATGAATGGGAAATCATACTCAAAAACGCGCCTGCCCGCCTTCGTCGGGCGCGATGCGGTGCAGCAACGTCGCGCCCGTCAGGATTGCGTCAGCGGGCCGCGACGGCCGCCCCCTGTTTCGGGCCGAGCGCGCGCAGCGTTTCCTTGATCGTCGACACGCGGATCGCGAGATCGGGCGAGCGCGTCTCGATGCGCAGCTTGTCCTGGCCCGCGAGCTTGATGTGGCGATGCTTCTGCACCATCTCGATGATCCGCATCGGGTCGATCGGCGGATTCGGCTCGAACTGCAGCCCGATCGCGACCTCGCTCGCGTCGATCTTCACGATGCCGAGCGGCTTCGCGGCGATCCGCAGCCGGTGCGTCTCGACGAGCGCGTGCGCCTGCGGCGGCAGCTTGCCGAAACGGTCGATCAGCTCTTCCTGGATGCCGTCGATCGCGTCGCCGTGCTCGCAGTTCGCGAGCCGCTTGTACAGCGACAGCCGCTCCTGCACGTCCGCGCAGTAATCGGCCGGCAGGATCGCGGGCGCATGCAGGTTGATTTCGGTCGTCGCGGCGAGCGGGGCGGTGAGGTCGGGCTCCTTGCCGTTCTTCAGCGCCTTCACCGCGTCGTTCAGCATGTCCGTATAGAGCTGGAAGCCGATCTCGTGGATTTCGCCCGACTGCTTGTCGCCGAGCACTTCGCCGGTGCCGCGGATCTCCAGGTCGTGCATCGCGAGATAGAAGCCCGAGCCGAGTTCCTCCATCTGCTGGATCGCTTCCAGCCGGCGCTGCGCCTGCTTGGTCAGCGACTGCGGATCGTGCACCAGCAGGTACGCGTAGGCCTGGTGGTGCGAGCGGCCGACCCGGCCGCGCAACTGGTGCAGCTGCGCGAGGCCGAACTTGTCCGCGCGGTGCATGATGATCGTGTTCGCGCTCGGCACGTCGATGCCGGTCTCGATGATGGTCGTGCACAGCAGCACGTTCGCGCGTTGCGCGACGAAATCGCGCATCACGCGTTCGAGTTCGCGCTCGTGCATCTGGCCGTGCGCGATCACGATGCGCGCCTCGGGCACGAGCGCCTCGAGCATCGCCTTGCGGTTCTCGATCGTCTCGACTTCGTTGTGCAGGAAGTACACCTGGCCGCCGCGCTTCAGTTCGCGCAGCATCGCCTCGCGGATCACGCTTTCTTCCTCGCGGCGCACGAAGGTCTTGATCGCGAGCCGCTTCTGCGGCGCGGTCGCGATCACCGAGAAATCGCGCAGCCCTTCGAGCGCCATCCCGAGCGTACGCGGGATCGGCGTCGCGGTGAGCGTCAGCACGTCGACTTCCGCGCGCAGCGCCTTCAGCGCTTCCTTCTGGCGCACGCCGAAGCGGTGTTCCTCGTCGATGATCACGAGGCCGAGACGCTTGAACTGCACGTCCGACGACAGTAGCTTGTGCGTACCGATCACGATGTCGACGCTGCCTTCGTTGATCTGAGCGATCGCCGCGCTCACTTCCTTCGCGGTCTTGAAGCGCGACAGCTCGACGATGCGCACCGGCCAGTCCGCGAAGCGGTCCGCGAAGGTCTGCGTGTGCTGCTCGGCGAGCAGCGTGGTCGGCGACAGCAGCGCGACCTGCTTGCCGCCCAGCACCGCGATGAACGCCGCGCGCAGCGCGACCTCGGTCTTGCCGAAGCCGACGTCGCCGCACACGAGGCGGTCCATCGGCTTGCCGCTCGTCATGTCGCCGATCACGGCCGCGATCGCCGCGGCCTGGTCGGGCGTTTCCTCGAAGCCGAAGCTTTCCGCGAATTTCACGTAGTCGCGCGGGTCGAGCGAGAACGCGTGGCCTTCACGGGCCGCGCGGCGCGCGTACAGGTTCAGCAGCTCGGCGGCCGTGTCGCGGATCTGCTGCGCGGCCTTGCGCTTCGCGCGCTCCCACTGGCCGGAGCCGAGCGCGTGCAGCGGCGCGCTGTCGGGATCGGCGCCGCTGTAGCGCGAGATCACGTGCAGTTGCGCGACGGGCACGTAGAGCTTGCTGTCGCCCGAGTATTCGAGATGCAGGAATTCGGTCTCGCCTTCGCCGAGATCCATCGACACGAGGCCCATGTAGCGGCCGATGCCGTGCTGCGCGTGGACGACCGGGTCGCCGACCTTCAGCTCGGACAGGTCGCGCACCATCGCGTCGACGTTGCTCGCCTGTTCCTGCCGGCGGCGGCCCGCGCGGCGGCCGAGCGCGCCGTACAGCTCGGTTTCGGTGACGATCGCATAGCCTTCGCCCGGCACCGCGAAGCCGTTCGCGAGCGGCGCGACGCCGAGCGCGAAGCGCGCATCGCTCGCCAGCCAGCTCGCGAAATCGTCGTTCGACGACGGCCGCAGGTGATGTTCGGCGAGCAGTTGCAGGATCGTTTCCCGACGGCCGGCCGATTCGACCGTCAGCAGCACGCGCTTGCCCGACGATTCGACGAACGTGCGCAGCGACGCGAGCGGATCGTCCGCATGGCGGTCGACGGTGAGTTCGGGCAGGGCGGTCGCCCAGCCGCCGGCCGGCTGCGCGGGCAGCACGACGCGCGCGAACGGCTTCGCGAACGCGAAGAAATCCTCGTCGGACAGGAACAGCCGCTGCGGCTCGAGGATCGGTCGCTCGCGATCGTGCGCGAGGAACGCGTGACGCTGCTTCGTATCGGCCGTGAAGCGGCGGATCGACGCTTCGAGGTCGCCGGTGAACACGAGGTGCGCGTCCTGCGGCAGGTAGTGGAACAGCGTGGCCGTCTCGTCGAAGAACAGCGGCAGGTAATACTCGATGCCGGCCGACGGCACGCCGTTGCCGATGTCCTTGTAGATCGGCGCGCGGCTCGGGTCGCCTTCGAAGGTTTCGCGCCAGCGGCTGCGGAAGGCCGTGCGCGCGGCTTCGTCGAACGGGAACTCGCGGCCGGGCAGTAGGCGCACGTCGCGCACCGGGTAGAGGCTGCGCTGCGTGTCGGGATCGAACGCGCGGATCGAATCGACCTGGTCGTCGAACAGGTCGATCCGGTACGGCAGCGGCGAGCCCATCGGGTACAGGTCGATCAGCGAGCCGCGCACGCAGTATTCGCCGGGGCGCACGACCTGGCTCACGTGCTCGTAGCCGGCCAGCGTGAGCTGCGCTTTCAGCTTCGCCTCGTCGAGCCGCTCGCCCTGCGCGAACGCGAACGTGTACGCGGCCATGAACGACGCGGGCGGCATCCGGTACAGCGCGGTGGTGGCGGGCACGAGCAGGATGTCGCAGCGGCCCTCGCCGAGGTCGTGCAGCGTGGCCAGCCGCTCGGACACGAGGTCCTGGTGCGGCGAGAACGTGTCGTACGGCAGCGTTTCCCAGTCGGGCAGCAGGCGCACGCGCGCGTCGGGCGAGAAGTAGCGGATTTCCTGCGACAGCCGCTGCGCGTCGACCGCGTTCGCGCAGATCACCGCGAGGAGCGGCACGTCCTGGCGGTTGTCGGCGAGATAACGGGCGATGGCGAGCGCGTCGGCGGAGCCGTGCGCGCCGTCGAAGGCGAAACGCTGGCCGGGCTTGACGCGGGCAACGGGTGAAGCGGACGGGATGGAAGCGTTATCTGGCATAGGGACGACAGGGGTGGCGTGCACGGGCGCAGCGCGGTGCGCCGGTCGAGACGAAAGACCTATTATAAAATCCGCTTCTCGATTTCACCTTTCCGGCGTTTCCTTTCGTGACTCCCCGACTTTTTGCCCTGATTCCCTGCGCCGGCACGGGCAGCCGTTCCGGTTCGGCCGTGCCGAAGCAATACCGCACGCTGGCCGGCCGCGCGCTGCTGCACTACACGCTTGCCGCGTTCGACGCGTGCAGCGAGTTCGCGCAGACGCTGGTCGTGCTCGCGCCCGACGACTCCCATTTCGATGCACGCCGCTTCGCGGGCCTGCGCTTCGCGGTGCGCCGCTGCGGCGGCGGCTCGCGGCAGGCGTCGGTGCTCAAAGGGCTGCTGGAACTGGCCGAATTCGGCGCGACCGACCACGACTGGGTGCTGGTGCACGACGCCGCGCGCCCGGGCATCACGCCCGAGCTGATCCGCACGCTCGTCGCGACGCTTAAGGACGACCCGGTCGGCGGGATCGTCGCGCTGCCGGTGGCCGACACGCTCAAGCGGGTGCCGGCCGGCGGTGACGCGATCGCGCGCACGGAGTCGCGCGACGCCCTGTGGCAGGCGCAGACCCCCCAGATGTTCCGCATCGGCATGCTGCGCGAAGCGATCCTGCAGGCGCAGCGCGAAGGGCACGACCTGACCGACGAAGCGAGCGCGATCGAATGGGCCGGCCACACGCCGCGCGTCGTGCAGGGCAGCCTGCGCAACTTCAAGGTCACGTACCCGGAAGATTTCGCGCTCGCGGAGGCGATCCTCGCGCGCCCCGCGAACGCTTCCTGACTTTCCCCCCATCTCAAACCGGATTACGCATGGATTTCAGAATCGGACAAGGCTATGACGTGCACCAGCTCGTCGAAGGGCGCCCCCTCATCATCGGCGGCGTGACGATTCCGTACGAGCGCGGCCTGCTCGGCCACTCGGACGCGGACGTGCTGCTGCATGCGATCACCGACGCGCTGTTCGGCGCGGCGGCGCTCGGCGACATCGGCCGCCATTTCTCCGACACGGACGCGGCGTTCAAGGGCGCGGACAGCCGCGTGCTGCTGCGCGCGTGCGCCGAGCGCGTGAAGGCGGCCGGCTTCACGATCCAGAACGTCGACAGCACCGTGATCGCGCAGGCGCCGAAGCTCGCGCCGCATATCGACGGGATGCGTGCGAACATCGCGGCGGATCTCGGGCTGCCGCTCGAGCGCGTGAACGTGAAGGCGAAGACCAACGAGAAGCTCGGCTATCTCGGTCGCGGCGAGGGGATCGAGGCGCAGGCCGCCGCGCTGCTGGTCAAGCAGGGCGGCTGACGGGCCGTCGCGGTGTGCGGTTCGCGCCGCGCGCCGGGCGCCGTGCCGCCGAAATGAAAAATGCCACGCGAATGCGTGGCATTTTCGTTTGCAGCAGGCGCGGCTCACGGCCGCGCGGCCGGATCGCTTATTCGCCTTCGGCGGCGATCACCTGCGCGGCGGCGTTGATCACCGACGCGATGCGGCCGACGTCGCGCAGTTGCGTGACGGTCATCCCTTGCTCGTTCTTCAGCAGCGCATAGTGCGACTTCACGCAGAAGTGGCACTTGCCGACGATCGACGCGGCGAGCGCGTACATCTCGAACTTGCGCTTGTCGACGCCGCCGTGCGTCGCATACGCGCCCATCCGCAGTTCGGCGCGCTGCGTCTTCAGGTCGGCGTCGTCGGCCATCTCGACATACGGATACCAGGTGTTGTTCATCCCCATCAGCGCGGCCGCCGTCAGCACGGCGTTCGTCTCTTCGGGCGACAGCACGCCGGCTTCGCGGATCGTCTTCACGAGCACCGTGCTCTTCGCCGCGATGGCCGCCGCCAGCGCCACGCCGACCGCGTCGGTGCCTTCGAGCGACGAGCGCGAGATCGTGCCGTCGAGGTTCAGGCGAATGTCCTTCGCGTAGTCGGGGATACGTGCCTTAATCGAGTCGATGAATTCCATTGATATCTCCTATGGGTTGGCCGTTAAAAAAGCCCGCAGGCAGGACGTGCGCCGCGGGCTTCGTGCATTGCTACGCTTACAGCGTGGCGCCGCCGACTGCGCGGTTGCACGGGCAGAGTTCGTCCGTTTGCAGGCCGTCCAGAATGCGCAGGACTTCTTCCGGGCTACGGCCGACGTTCAGGTTGTTCACCGAAACGTGCTGGATCGTGTTGTCCGGATCGACGATGAACGTTGCACGCAGGGCCACGCCGGCTTCCTTGTCGCGCACGCCGAGCTGGTCGATCAGTTCGCCCTTGACGTCGCCGAACGAGTAGTGGTTCAGCTTGTCGAGATCCTTGTGTTCACGGCGCCATGCGAGCTTGACGAATTCGTTGTCCGAGCTGCCGCCGAGCAGGACGGCGTCGCGCTCTTCGAACTGCTTCGTGAGCTTCGCGAATTCGACGATTTCCGTCGGGCACACGAACGTGAAATCCTTCGGATAGAAGTAGATGATCTTCCACTTGCCCGGGAACGACGCTTCGGTGACGGTCTCGAACGCCGACTGGCCGTTTTCCTCGTGATTATTGAAGCCCGGCTTCGCGGCTACGACGGTGAAAGCTTCGAGTTTATCGCCCACGGTTTTCATGCGGATACTCCTGTGTGAGTTGGGAAGAAGACTGAGTCAAGCTACCTCGGTGCTGCAACGATGATGTGACAGCATGGGTAAAACTATAACACTATTGGCAAGTCGCTTCAATAGATTTTGACTAACGACTCTCATAGCTTTTGTCAACCGCGTCGATAGTGTGACGCGCAAGATGCGTGCGCGAACGCGTCACGCGGTCGCACGCGCCTTGCCGGCACCGGGGAATTCGAGCGTGACTTCGAGGCCGGCGTCCGGGTGGCGGTTGCGCAGGCGCAGCGCGCCGCGGTAGCGGCCGACGAGCCGCAGCACGATCGCCATCCCGAGGCCCGTGCCGTCCGCCTTGGTGCGCGCGGTGTCGACGCGGTAGAACGGCCGCATCACGAGCGGCAGTTGATCCTCGGGGATGCCGGGGCCTTCGTCGCTCACCGACAGCTCGACGCGCGCATGCGACACGCGCGTCTCGAGCGTGATGCGCGAGATGCCGTCCTGCTTGCTCTGGCCGTATTTGCGCGCATTCTCGACGAGATTGCCGATCACGCGGCGCATGTCGGTTTCGTCGGCTTCGATGATCGCGCTCGGCGCGAGCCGCGTGCGGATCTCGACGCCGTCCTCGCCCGACACGCGCGCGGCGACTTCGTGCGCGATCGACGACAGGTCGACCGGCTCAGGCTTGCGCTGCGACGGGCGCGCGTAGTCGATGAAGGCCGCGATGATGCGGTCCATCTGTTCGATGTCGTCGACCATCGCGTCCTTGGTCGCCTGGTCGGACGGGCTCATCTCGGTTTCGAGCCGCAGCCGCGCGAGCGGCGTGCGCAGGTCGTGCGAGATGCCCGCGAGCATCAGCGCGCGATCGGCCTCGAGTTGTTCGAGGTCGCGCACCATCTGGTTGAAGCTGCGGTTGGTTTCGGCCGCGACGCCCATCCCGCGCTCGGGCAGCGGCTCGGGCGCCTGGCCCGAACCGACCTGGCGCGCGGCGAGCGCGAGCCGCGAGAACGGCCGGTTCACGAGGCTCGTGATGAACGCGGAGCCGAACAGCGACAGCGCGAGCGCGAACAGCCCCCAGCCGGCCCACTGCAGGCCCGTGACGTTGTCGAGCTGGTCGCGGTCGAGCGCGACCCAGTAGTCGTCGTCGTCGATCTTGAAGCTGATCCACACGCCGGGAATGTCGTTGACCGACTGCGCGATCACGGTATCGTCGCCGAGACGGCTGCGGATGTCGTGTTCGATCAGGCGATTCAGCGATTCGTCGGGCTGCAGCTTGAACTTGTCGGTTTTCTCGCGCGGGTACACGCGCACGCCCTCGTTGCTCTCGAGATCCTGCAGCAGCGCGCGCCGCAAGTCGGGATCGGAATAGAGCAGGGCGGTGCGCGTGAGCTTCACGACCGCGACGAGCTGCAGCGCGACGCGCTGCGCACGCGGCTCGCGCTCGATCACGCGAAAGCTCTGGAACCACGCGGCGAGACTGACCGAGATCAGCAGCGCGATCAGCAGGAAGGTGCGCCAGAACAGCCCGCCGAACGCGAGCTGCAAAAGGCGCCGGTCGATACGCATGGGACGGGCCGTGGACGGGGCGAAGCCGGGAAGGAAAAAGCTCAGGCGGCGCCGTCCGGGATGAACACGTAGCCGAGGCCCCAGACGGTCTGGATGAAGCGCGGGCTGCCCGGATCGGGTTCGATCAGCTTGCGCAGGCGCGAGATCTGCACGTCGAGGCTGCGGTCGAACACTTCGTATTCGCGGCCGCGGGCGAGCTCCATCAGCTTTTCACGCGACAGCGGCTGGCGCGGATGACGCGCGAACACTTTCAGCACCGAGAATTCGCCGGTGGTCAGCGGAATTTCCTGGCCGGATTTCGTCAGCGTGCGCGTGGCGAGATTCAGCGAGAATTCGCCGAACTCGAACACCTCGGTGGTTTCCGACGGGGCGCCCGGCAGTTCGGCCGGCGCCTGGCGGCGCAGCACCGCGTGAATGCGCGCGACCAGTTCGCGCGGGTTGAACGGCTTCGGCAGGTAATCGTCGGCGCCCATCTCGAGGCCGACGATGCGATCGACGTCCTCGCCCTTCGCGGTGAGCATGATGATCGGCGTGCGGTCGTTGCTGCCGCGCAGCCGGCGGCAGATCGACAGGCCGTCCTCGCCGGGCAGCATCAGGTCGAGCACGAGCAGGTCGAAACGCTCGCGCACCCAGAGCTTGTTCATCGCGGTCGCGTTTTCCGCGACGTAGACGTTGAAACCCTGTTCGCCGAGATAGCGGCGCAGCAGATCGCGCAGGCGAGGGTCGTCGTCGACGACGAGAATCTTGGAGGGGTTTTTCGTTTCCATGATCGGCATCTTATCGCGAATGGGAATTGACGCACGGCCGGGGATTTTCGTGCGTTACAGTCGGTTACAAAATTTACCCGTAGTGTCGCGCCGAGTAAAGGCAGGCTATAGAGATTCCTTTACTCGAAGCCGAAATTCGGTAGATACTCCCCTGCACTCCATCTTTCATCTTTGTACACCCGAATTCCGCAGGGTTTTTCAAGTACCAGAGGTAACCGGTTGCCGCGTGACGAAGGGAACAAATCGACCAAAGAAGCGAGGACGGTCATGCGATCTGCCCGGATTGCACTGATGCTGACGATCGCGCTTGCCGGTCCGTATGCGTCGAACTTCGCGTATGCGCAGCGCCCCGAGCAGGGCGCATCGTCGCGCAAGCTGCCGCGCGGCAAAGCGCCGCAGCCCGATCGCGCCGCCGATATGACGGTCCGTTCCGCCGTGCCTCCCGATCTCGAACAGCGCCGCCGCGACGGGCACATGACGCCCGAAGAGCGGCACCTGTTACGCCAGCACATCGAAGACGCCGTTCGCGAGTTGTACAAGCGCTGACGCGTGCCGTCGTTCGCCTTGCGCGGAAATCTCCGCGCGGAAAGAATTCGTAGCACTTTTTCCGTCAACTTTCGGCTGCCGAATGCCGTTGTACGGGCATCCGCACCGCCGGTGCGTTCCGGGAGTCCATGACGATGAAAGCGAACGCTGCCGCACCGGCGCCGTCGCCTGCCATGCAGTCGCCGCTCGATGCCGACGACGCGCTGTTTTTCCTGAGTCGCACCGGTTTCTCTCCCGCGCCCGCCGAGGTCGCGCGCATCGTCGGCATGACGCGCGCGCAGGTCGTGGCCGACACGCTCGGCAGCGCGCGACACGAACCCGTCACGACGTGGCCCGACTGGCTCGCCGAGCCGCCGCCCACGCGCGCGCAGCGTCAGGCGCTGACGCCCGACATGCGGCGCGACGAGCAGCGCGAGCGCAATCGCCGCTACGATGCGTTGCGGGCGGCCTGGGTCAACGAGATGGTCGCGACGCCGTCGCCGCTCACCGAACGCATGACACTGTTCTGGCATGGGCATTTCACGTCGGGGCAGGACAAGGTGCCGTACCCGCAGACGATGGCCGCGCAGAACGCGCTGTTTCGCCGCGAGGCGCTCGGCAACTTCGGCACGCTGCTGCATGCGGTCGCGAAGGACCCGGCGATGCTCCAGTATCTCGACGGCGCGAGCAATCGCAAGGGGCGGCCGAACGAGAATTTCGCGCGCGAGGTGATGGAGCTGTTCACGCTCGGCGAAGGGCACTACACGCAATACGACGTGACCGAAGCCGCGCGCGCGATGACGGGCTGGACCGTCGATCCCGACACGCTGCGCTTCGTGGTGCGGCCCGAATGGCACGATGCCGGCGACAAGACCATCCTCGGCGAAACCGGGCCGTTCGACGGCGACGACTTTCTCGACATCCTGCTGAAGCGGCCGGGCACCGCGCGCTTCATCGCCGGCAAGCTGTGGCGCGAGTTCGTGTCCGATACGCCGGAGCCCGGCACGCTCGATGCGGTGGCCGAACGGTTTCGCGCGAGCGGCTACGACATTCGCGCGGCGCTCGCCGCGCTGTGGTCGACCGACGCGTTCTGGGATCCGCGCAACCGCGGCGTGCTGGTCAAGTCGCCGGCGGAATTCGTCGTCGGGTCGGTGCGGCTGTTCGACGTGGCGTACGGCGATCCGCAGATGCTCGCGGACACCGTGCGCACGCTCGGGCAGAACCTGTTCTATCCGCCGAACGTGAAGGGCTGGCCGGGCGGCGCGCTGTGGATCAACAGCACCACGCTGCTGTCGCGCAAGCAGTTCGTCGAGCAGCTGTTCCGCGCGACCGAGACGGCCGGGATGCGACCGCCGGCTCGTACGATCGCGCCGCCGCCGAACGCGCGTGCGCATGCGATGCCGGTGGCCGACGCGGCGTCCGGCGCCGGCCCGCGCGGCACGCCCGCGAAGCCCGCGCGCGGCGGACTGCGTTTCGACCTCGAGCGCTGGCTGGCCCAGTATCGGGCGCGGCCGCAGGCGATCGCGGGATTGTCGACCGAACTGCAGTTGCAGCACGCGGTGCTGCAACTCTCGCCGGTCGCGGCGATCGACACGGATTCGACCGGCAGCGCGTATCTCGAGGCGCTGCTGATGGATCCGGCCTATCAACTGAAATGATGCGAACGACGACGAAGCGGACAGTCGCCGCGGCCAACGCGCCGGGCGGCGAACCAGAGGATGTGCGATGAACCGACGTGATTTTCTGACGCTGACGGGCGCCGCGGCGGCGGCCGGTGTGTCGATGTGGCAAGCGCCCGCGATGGCGGCCGCCGCGACGCAGGCGGGGCGCAAGGCCGCGGCCGGGTATGCGAACGTGCTGATCCTCGTCGAGCTGAAGGGCGGCAACGACGGCCTCAACACGGTGGTGCCGTATGCCGACCCGCTGTACTACCAGTTCCGGCGCAGCATCGGCATCAAGCGCGAGCAGGTGCTGCAGCTCGACGCGCAGACGGGGCTGCACCCGTCGCTCGCGCCGCTGATGCCGCTGTGGCGCGACGGACAGGTCGCGATCGTGCAGGGTGTCGGCTATCCGCAGCCGAACCTGTCGCATTTCCGTTCGATCGAGATCTGGGACACCGCATCGCGCTCGGATCAGTACCTGCACGAAGGCTGGCTCACGCGCACGTTCGCGCAGGCGCCCGTGCCGCCCGGTTTCGCCGCGGACGGCGTCGTGCTCGGCAGCGCCGAGATGGGACCGCTGTCGAACGGCGCGCGCGCGATCGCACTCGTCAATCCCGCGCAGTTCATCCGCGCGGCCCGGCTCGCCGAGCCGTCGTCGCTGCGCGAGCAGAACCCGGCGCTCGCGCACATCATCGACGTCGAGAACGACATCGTGAAGGCGGCCGACCGGCTGCGCCCGCGCGGCGGGATGCGGGAATTCAGGACGGCCTTTCCGGCTGGCGCGTTCGGCACGTCGGTCAAGACCGCGATGCAGGTGCTGGCCGCGTGCGAAGCGTCCGGGCCCGGCGCGCAGGATGGGGTCGCGGTGCTGCGCCTGACGCTCAACGGTTTCGACACACACCAGAACCAGCCGGGGCAGCAGGCCGCGCTGCTCAAGCAGTTCGCGGAAGGGATGAGCGCGATGCGCGCGGCGTTGATCGAACTCGGGCGCTGGAACGAGACGCTCGTGATGACGTATGCGGAATTCGGGCGGCGCGTGCGCGAGAACCAGAGCAACGGCACCGATCACGGCACGGCCGCGCCGCATTTCGTGATGGGCGGCCGCGTGTCGGGCGGACTGTACGGCGCGCCGCCGGCGCTCGGGCGGCTCGACGGCAACGGCAACCTGCCGGTCGCGGTCGATTTTCGCCAGCTTTACGCGACCGTGCTTGGGTCCTGGTGGGGGCTCGATGCGACGCGCGTGCTGCAGCAGCGTTTCGACACGCTGCCGCTGCTGAAGGCGTGATGCGGGCCGCTCAGCGGCGACGCGCGGCGCGCCACGCGATCCACAGCTTGCGGATCGGCGTGAGCGCGATGCGCTGGTGCAGCACCTGGTAGCCGTCGCGCGCGATTTCGTCGAGCAGCGCGCCGGCCAGCGCGATTTGTGCCCGCAGTGTGCGCTGCGCGCGGCGTTCGGTGGCGGGAATCGCCGCATCGGCCGCCGCGAGCGCGTCGCGCGCGCGGGTCGTCTGGAATTGCAGCAATTCGGTGAAGGCCGGACTGTAGCGGCGGTTCAGCAGATCGGCCGCGGTCACGTTGTAGCGCTGCAGTTCGTCGATCGGCAGATAGATGCGGCCGTGGCGCGCGTCGTTGCCGAGCTCCTGCACGAATTGCGCGAGCATCAGCGCGCGGCCGACGTCCGCTGCCCACGGCTGCGGGTCGGCCGGGTTCGCCGAGCTGGCGCGCGCGACCAGCGACGCGAAGGTGCCGCCGACCTGCGCGATATAGCGCTGCAGGTTCGCGAAGTCGAGGTAGCGCGCCTGTTCGAGGTCCATCCCGTAACCGTTGACGAGCGTGCGCAGTGCGTCGGCTTCGGCGGCGATCGCCGGATGATGCTGCGCGAGCGCCTTCGTGACCGGGTGCGACGGCTGCCCGTCGGCCAGTGCGGCGAGTTCCTTGTGCCACCACGCGAGCTTCGTGTGTCCGACGGTCGGATCGCTGGTTTCCTTGACGGTTTCCTCGAGTTCGCGGCGCAGCGCGAACAGCGCGGTCAGGCGCGGCTGCGTGGCGAGCGGCGCCTGGCGCAGCGCGTAGTAGACGCTCGAGCCGGCGGGGGCGGCCTTTTGCTGACAGTAGTCGTCGAAGTTCACGGGCGAGATCGGGTGGGGCAGGTTCGGGGGACGCGCGGCGGCGCGCTGCCGAAACGTCGAGCGCGGCATTCTAGCACCGCGGCACGATGGGCGCCGGCGGGGCGAGACAACGCCGCACGGATCGGGTAGAATCTCGCGCTCGCCTGATCGGGCGTGCCGGTTTTCGGGCCGGCGTGAAGTCCCGGGCGCGTGGAGCACGCATCTTGCGTCCCGCGCGATCAGGCGACGGAAATGCGCGTGAGTGGCGAAATTGGTAGACGCACCAGGTTTAGGTCCTGACGCCCGCAAGGGTGTGCCGGTTCGAGTCCGGCCTCACGCACCAGAAGTCGAACGTACCCTGTCAGGGGCCGTTCGCGAAAAAGCGCTGCCGGTCGGCTGACCGCAGCGCTTTTTTGTTGATGCCGGCTTCCTCGCCACACATCCGGACCTCGTCCGAGCAATCGGCCGCGTGTAATATCGTGCTCGCTTTTCATACAAGCAGCACGACGACACCGAGGGGCCACCGATGCAACACACCTTCCGTATCCCGATTTCCATTCTGGCGCTGATGCTGGCCGCGCCGGCCTTCGCCAATACGCCTGCCGACAATATCGCGTGGAGCGCCAAACCCGTGAAGACGGTCGCATCGTCGTCGGCATGCACCGCGTACTCGGGGCGCCCAATATCGGGCAACGGCCAGCCGCTGTCGACCGAGGGCGTGCTGAAAACGCTCGGCACGTTGGCGGCCGGCGCCGCGCTGGGTGCCGTCGCCGGCGGATATCAGGGCGCAGCCCCGAATCCGTGTCCGCTGCCTGGCCTGTGATTCGCTGGCAAGCGGATCGCGGAGCGCGCCGCTTCAGCTGAAGCAAACACGATACGAAGCGCCGCGCGTTGCCTGACCGCGGCGCTTCGTCGTGCCCGGTGCGCCTATTCCCAGAAGCTGCGGATCGCGACGGCCACGATCACCGGTACCGAGAACACCAGCGGAATCGCGAAATACTGCGCTTCGCGATCGACGACCCAGCTGTAGATCACCCACGCCGCACCGATCGCGAACGTGATGAGCCCGACCGTCACGGCGGCGATGTTCAGGACCAGCTTCGACGGCTGGCGGCGCGTTTTGGTGTTGTCGTTGTCGCGCGGGGACGATTTCATCGGAAGAGTGCGGCCTCGTGCCGGAACAGGGGTAAAGACACAGGAAACCCCATCCGCACGGATCGCGCAAGGGCCGGCGCGGGCCGGCCCCGTCACGTCCGTTCCCGCGCGTTACAACCCGAACGACGCGGCCAGTTCGTCGAGCAGTGCGCGCTGGAACGCAACGAACCGCGCGCCCGGCTGCTGCGCGATCGCCAGGTCGAGCATCGGATCGGTGACCGCGGTGCGGATGCCGGCCAGTTCCTCGACGATCGCGAGCCCGCAGAACGGCACGTACGCCTCCGAATAGCCGCCTTCGTGAACGATCACGAGCCGCCCGCCGCAATGGCGCTGCGCGGCCTCCTTTACCGCGCGCGTCATGAACCGGTAGCTGTCGGTATGCAACTGCATGCGCGCGAGCGGATCGACCGCGCTCGCATCGAGGCCGCTCGCGATGACGATCAGCTCGGGGCGGAAACGCGCGAGCGCCGGCAGCACGATTCGCTCGAACGCATACCGGTACGCGTCGTCGCCGCTGCCCGCGAGCAGCGGCACGTTCAGGTTCGCGCCGATGCCCGCGCCTTCGCCGCGATCGTCCGCGCCGCTGTAGCCGGGCGGGAAGCAGCGATCCTGGTGCAGCGAGATCGTCAGCGTATCGGGATCGTCGTAGTAGATCGACTGCGTGCCGTTGCCGTGATGCACGTCCCAGTCGATCACCGCGACGCGCTCGATGCCGTGCTTCGCGCGCGCGGCCTCGATCGCGACCGGGATGTTCGCGAGCATGCAGAAGCCCATCGGGCGGTCGCGCAGGCAGTGATGGCCGGGCGGCCGCGACAGCGAGAACGCATTCGCCGCGCGCTCGCCGACGACCGCATCGACCGCCACGATCGCGAGACCGGCCGACAGCGCGGCGATCTCGTAGCTGCCCTTGCCGAATGGCGCGAGATCGCCGAGGTCGCCACCGTTCGCGTCGCTCAGCGCGCGAAATGCATCGAGATAGTGCGCCGGATGAATGCGCAGCAGGTCGGCCGTCGTCGCGGGCTCGGCGCCACGCAGGTCGAGTTGCGCGGCCAGGCCCGACGCCTGCACGAGCGACAGGAAGCGGCGTTTCGAATCGGGCGATTCCGCGTAGCCCGCGCTCGACGGCGGCTGGACCCAGCCTCCGACTGGGAAGAACAGCGCGTGCGTGCCGCCGGTATGCCAGAAAGTGCGTTCGTCGGTGAAGAAGGCAGTGCGATTCATGGATGCGTGACCTGTCACGGTTGGGAGGAAACGGAAGAGCGCGCGCGGCGATCGATGTGGCGCAGCGCGGCGAACGACACGATCGCGACGGCCGTCGCGGCCACGAACAGCGCGCGCATCGAGCCGCCGGCGTCGAGCATCAGGCCGGCCAGCAGCGGGCCGGCGGCGAGCCCCGCGCCGATCACGAAATTGAGCGTCGCGACGAGGCGGCCCGACGTGTCGATCTGCGCGACTGTCGCGAGGATGAACGGCAGCACGAAGGTCCACGCGAACTTGAACGCGAAGATCGCCGCGCCGTAGCCGCCGGTGTCACGCATCGCGGCGAGCGCGACGAGCGATGCCGCGAGCAGCGCGTAACCGGCCGCCAGCATCGCGCGCCGCGCGAGCCGGCCGCCCGCGCACGACGCGAGCGCCGCGCCGGCGATGCCCATCACGCTCGCGATCGCGAGCACGTTGCCGGTCGTCTGCGGGTCGAGCCCGGCCTCGGCCGCCGCGCGGCTCGCGAACGTCCATACGCTGCCGATCGCGAGATAGAACGTCAGCACCGCGCCGATGGCGAGCACGACGAAGGGTCGCGGCGTGGGCGGCGCGTCGCCGCGCGCGGTATGCGCGGCTGCCGTCCGCGTGCCGAGCGACGACGGAAAGCCGCGCGACAGCGGCGCCGCGAGCAGCGCGAGCCCGGCGAGCGCGACATACAGCGCGCGCAGCCCGAACGCGGCGAACACGTGCGGCAACACGAACAGGCCGATCGCGCCCGCGATCAACTGGCCGACGACCCACAGGCCGTATACGCGGTCGCTGTTCTGGCTCGTCGCCGCGCTCGTCATGCAGAGCACCATCAGCGAGCCGCCGCCGAGCGCGGTGACGGCGCGCAGCGCGAGCAGCGCGGCGAAGCCCGGCATCCACAGCGCGGTCAGCAGGTTGCCCGCGCCGAACAGCACGACGGCGAACGCGGCGACGCGGCGCGCGTCGATGCGGCCGAGCCACAGGTACGACGGCGCGGTCGCGAGGCTGAACGCGCCGAGTTCCACGAAGAAGTAGGTGCCGATCTGCGACGCGGACAAGCCGAGCTGCGTCGCGAGCTGACCGGCAACGGCGGGCGCCACGAGCAGCAACAGCGGCGTGATGGCCGCGAACACGACGAGCGCGACCAGCGTCGAGCGCGCGAACGTCGACGCGCGGCCGTCGGGTGAGAGTGAGGCATCCGGGGACAGGGTCTTCATGGCGGGGTCTCGTTGAGTGAATCAGAACAGGTGGTACATGCCGACCATCGCGCCGAACTGCGACGCGCCGGCGAGCGGCGTGGGGTCGTATTCGTAGACGGTCTGCGAACTCTGGCCGCTGTTGCGCGCATAGCCGAGGTTCACGTAGGCGACGGTGCGTTTCGACAGTGCATACGTGGTGCTTGCGATGAACAGCGTCGGATGGCCGATCGCCGGCGTGTGCGAATCGGTGTGGTAGACGCCCGCGTTCAGGCCGATTCCGTTCGACGTCAGGTAGCGCGCGCCGCCCCAGACGATCGTGCGGGCCGCGTCGAGGTCGCCGGTCAGGCGCTCGACGCCTGCATAGACGGTGAGCGGCAGCGTGGCGAACGCATAGCGCGCGGCGAGCGTGCCGAGTTCGCGACGCCGCGCGGACACATCGTCGGCCGCCGATACGTCGCCGTGCGCCTGGTGCAGCACCGCGCCGACCGATAGGCCGTTGCTCGTGTACTGGCCGCCGAGCTCGAGCACGCGTCCGGCGCGCGTATTGCCGGCGACGCCGGCAGTCGCGGCGAGCGCCTCGACGTCGAAGCCGGCGAACGTCGGCGACTGGTATTTGACCGAATGGTCGATGAAGTTCGCGTTCATCGGCACGAGCACGCCCTGGCCGCTGTACGACCCGTACCAGAGCGGGTCGTAGAACAGCGTCTTGTCGAACAGCACGCTGAACTGGCGGCCGAGCGTGACGGTGCCGACCGGCCCCGCGATGCCGACGTATGCGCCGCGGAAGAACGCGTAGCCGGGCACGGTCGCGGTGCCGTCGTTGAGGTTGAGGCCCTGTTCGAGCTTGAACAGCGCGCGCCAGCTGCCGCCGAGATCCTCGTGACCCTTGATCCCGACCTGTGAAGGCAGGATGCCGTAGTTCTGCAACCGCACGGTCGAACGATGCCCGTCGGCGTGCGTCAGGTATTGCACGCCGGCGTCGAGCGCGCCGTACAGCGTGAGGGCGGACTGCGCGTGCGCGGCGGCGCCGCATGCGGCCAGCGTCGCGGCGGCCGCGGCCGTGCGGATGAAGCGGGGTGTCGTCACGTCGGGTTCTCCATACCGTGCTGCATCGGTTTGTCGTTGGTGTTGTCGCGACGCAGTGTCCGCAGCGGGAAAACCGTCGAACAGTCGTCCAGATGAACGGTGCGGAAAACCCGCGGTGCCCGGCATGAACGCGGCGCAATGGCGCCGTGCACCGTGCTGCGCAGCAGCAACGTGCGGCGCACCGTTCAAATGGATGGGGCTGGCGAGCGTTCCGGCGCCGTGGCCCGCCAAAAAAGCTGCTGGCTATAATCGGCCGGTGTCGTTGCGCATATCGGCAGCCCGACCGGGCAGGGGAGCGGAAAGTGAGGATCACGACGGATATCGGGCAGGATCTCGACGCGCTGCGCGACGTGCCGGCCGCCATCGTCCTCGACGAATTCGCGTGGCCGCCGCGGCCGTCCCGGCGTGCCGATTTCGACGGCGTCGCGCGCGGCGACGCGCCGCGGCGCGAACTCGGGCTGATGCTGCTCGATCTGTATGCGGTAGCCGCGCAGTCCGCCATCGGCGAATTCGAATGCCGGTTCTTTTCGCTGCTGCAGGCGCTCTTTCCGTTCGATGCCGCGTGGACCGGCGTCGCGACCCACGTGCCGACCGGTCCGGTGATGCACAACAGCTTTTTGTACCGGTTGCCGCACGCGTTCTTCACCGACTGGAAGCGCGTGCGGGATTGCGATCCGCTCGCGCACCGCACGTTGCACGGCGCGCACGGCCGCGCGGTGCGGCTGACGGTCGTCGAGCCGGGGCTCGATGCGCGGTTTCGCGACTGGTGCGTGAAGTACGGGCTCGCGCAATTGATGTGCGTGTGTACGCTCGATCGCCGCTTCGGCCTGACGACGTTCATGTCGATCTATCGCCAGGGCCTGAACCGGCCGTTCAGCGACGACGACGCGCGGTGTTTCGAGGAAGTGATCCCGCATCTGGCCGCCGCGCTGACGATCAATCGCGCGGCCCAACTCACGCGCGAGCGCGCCGACACGGTCGCGCCGGCGGCGCGTGCGCTGTGCGACAACTTCGGGGTGCTGCACCATGCCGATCACGGTTTCGACGACGTGCTGCGCACCGAATGGCCGTCGTGGGCCGGCGCGCGCGTGCCGGAGCCGCTCGTCGCGCACCTGCGGCGCCAGTCGGGCCAACCGTTCGTCGGCGACGCGCTGCGCATCCAGTGCGTGCCGGTCGCGGGGCTATTCCAGATCGAGGCGCGGCCGCGCTCGCTGCTCGACCGGCTGAGCCCGCGCGAACTCGCGGCGATCCGCTATTACGGCGCCGGGCGTTCGCACAAGGAGGTCGCGCAGCAGATGGCGATCTCGCCGACGACCGTGCGTCACTACCTGCGCTGCGCGTACCGCAAGCTCGGCATGCACGACAAGAGCCAGATCGCCGGCGTGCTGGGCGCGACGGGTGGCGCGACCGACGACGAGGCGATGGAAGCCGGCAGCATGCCGCGCTGAGGCCCACGAACGCACGAACGGATACGGCGCGATGCGCATTGCGTTGCCGGATTGGTTGTGTCCGCAACCATTGAGCGTTATGCTCGTCAGCTTCCAGGAGACGGAATGCCATCATGAACGACACGAATTCAGGGTCGGTGCGCGCGGCGGTGGTTGGCGTCGGCGCGATCGGCGGATTGCTCGCGGCCGCGCTGTCGAGAGCCGGCATGACCGTGAGCGCGTACGCACGGGGCACGACGCTCGACGCGCTGAATACGCACGGCGTGCGCGTGATCGACGAGGCGGGTGCAACCTCGTCGGTGCCGGTGCGGGCAAGCGACGATGCAGCCGCGCTCGGCGTGCAGGACTACGTGGTGATCGCGCTGAAGGCGCAGGCGCTGCCGGCGCTGGCCGCCCGTATTGCGCCGCTGGTCGGCCCCGATACGGTGATCGTCGCGGCGATGAACGGGCTGCCGTGGTGGTTCACGCACGGGCTGGAAGGGGCGATCGACGGCGTGCCGCTCGATGCGGTCGATCCGGCCGGCGCGGTGTCGGCCGCATTGCCGCCCGCGCAGGCGATCGGCTGCGTCGTGCACCTGTCGTCGAGTACCGACGCGCCGGGCGTCGTGCGTCGCGGGCGCGGCAACCGGCTGATCGTCGGCACGCCCGATCCGCGGCTCGACGTGGCCACCGCGCGGTTCGCCGCGGCGCTCGCGGCCGGCGGTTTCGACGTCGAGTCGACGCCCGCGATCCGGGCCGAGATCTGGACGAAGCTGTGGGGCAACATGAACATGAACCCGCTGAGCGCGCTGACCGGTTCGACGGCCGAACAGTTGCTCGACGATCCGTTCACGCAGGATCTCGCACTGCGGATGATGGAGGAGGCGGCTGCGATCGGCGCGAAGCTCGGGCTATCCACGGGAATGAGCGGCCCCGAGCGGATCGCGGTCACGCGCAAGCTCGGCGCATTCAAGACATCGATGCTGCAGGATTTCGAAGCGGGGCGCTCGCTCGAGATCGGGCCGATCCTCGGCGTGTTTCCGGAGCTCGGCCGCAAGCTTGGCGTGCCGACCCCGTACTGCGACGCGGTGCTCGGACTATTGCGTCAGCGCGCGGCGAACAGCGGGTTGTAGCGCGTTGCCGGCTGCCGCATACGCGCAGCCGGCAACGCGGCGGTGCGTGCTTCACGCGATGCCGCCGCATGATGCAAAACGGGTCGCCCGAATCGCGCGTGACGCGACTCGGGCGACCCGTCTGATTCGTCGGATCAATGCTGCCCGCGACACTCGGCCGTCCGGCGATGCCGGGGCCGACGCGCGGCTCAGTCGTCGCGCTCGGTTGCGTGCGCGACCACCTTGTCGAGCAGCCGCTCGAACGTCTGGCGTTCGCTGTCGGACAGGCACGCGAGCAAGCCGTCGTTCCACTTGCGCACGATCGGCATGATCTTGCGATGCAGCGCGCGGCCGTCGGTGGTCAGTGCGATCAGCACGATCCGGCCGTCTTCGTCGCTCGCGCTGCGCTCGAGCAGCCCCTGGCGCAGCAGCGCTTCGGCTGCGCGACTGGCCTGACTTTTGTCGAGATTGGTATGGCGCGCGAGATCCATGATCGAGAACGGGCCGAATGCGCCGACGGCGGCGATCACGCGCGCCTCGGGCAGCGAGATGTCGAGCTTGTGCCGGTACACCTCGCCGATCCCGCGGTCGGAGCGCTTCGTGAGCGCATGGAGGCGATAGGTTAGAAACTGATCGAGCCCGGCTTGACGGCCTTTCATGTCGAATCCTGAAGAAAAAGGGCGGGCCCGATTGTTCCTGTATCGCGCGCTCGGGTCAACGGTCAGTGTGCACCGTACTTCAGGCGTGTCAACTGTTCTGCTTCGTTCGCGAGCAGGTTGGCCGCGTCGCGGATCGCGACGTCGAGCGTGATCGGCCCGGGAGCCGGCGAAAAGCAGCCGGAGAAATGCTCGGACAGGCGCGGCAGCGCGGCCGGGTCGATCGCGCCGGACAGCAGCGACGCGCTCACACCGGCGGCCCGCGCGTGCCGGCAGGCGATGAACGGCGCCTTGCCGTGCAGCGTCTGCACGTCCGAGCGGCCTTCGCCGGTGATCAGCCACTCGGCGCCGGCCAGTGCGGCGTCGAGCCCGACCTGGCGCGCCACTACTTCGGCACCGGCCTCGAAGCGTGCGCCGAGCATGTGCAGCGCGAAACCGAGGCCGCCGGCGGCGCCTGCGCCCGGCAGCTCGCGGCCGCGGCGGTCGAGTGCGGCTTCGAGCAGGTCGGCGAAGCGGGCGAGGGCCGCATCGAGCGTCGCGACCTGTGCGGCCGTCACGCCCTTTTGCGGGCCGAACACGGCGGTCGCGCCATGCGCGCCCGTCAGCGGATTGTCGACGTCGGACATGCCGACGAATTCCGTTTCCTTCAGGCGCGGGTCGAGCCCCGACGCGTCGATGCGCGCGATGTCGGCGAGCCGCGACGGCACCGGCTCGACCGGCTGGCCGTCGGCGTCGAAGCACTGCAGGCCGAGGCCCGCGAGCAGCCCGGCACCGGCGTCGTTGGTGCTGCTGCCGCCGAGCGCGACGAAGAAGCGGCGCACGCCGTCGTCGAGCAGCGCGCGGATCGCCTCGCCCATCCCGCGCGTGCTGCGCGCGTCGACCGGCACGCTCATGCCGACCGGGTCGGTAATCCCGACGATCTCGGCCGTCTCGACGATCGCGGTGCGCGCATCGATCACGCCGACCGCCGCATCGCGTGCCGCCAGCGACGCGCCGGCCACCCGCAACGTGCGCCGCGTGCCGCCGCCCGCCAGCATCGCGTCGAGCGTGCCTTCGCCGCCGTCCGCCATCGGGCAGCACCGCACGACCGCGTCGGGCCGGGCGCGGCGAATGCCGGTGGCGATCGCGTCCGCGACCTGCTCGGCGGAAAGCGAGCCTTTGAACGAATCGGGCGCGATGACGACGACAGGCGCGGACGGGTGGTGCGGCATGGTGTCTCCGGAAGGCGTGATTGGTGTGAAGAATAAGTGGTCGAGCCACGAGGGTGGCTCATACGCTATCGGAGCTTACAGGATGGCGGGCCCGGGGTGGATACGCCGTTCGGCATAGCCGCGATCCGCGCGCATGGCCGTGCATCGGGCCGTCGGCAGGGCGGGGACACATGCGTGTCGTGCTGATCTGGCGGTACGAGGAAAATTGTTTGCTAGAATAGTCGATTCTTCCGGCCAAAGCCGTGCTCCGAGCCGCTTGCGCTAGCCATCCGGCGCGTGCAGGGATGGCGTGGCGCTCCGGCGCGGCGTGTGAGTGTGCGCACCTCACGCTGCAGGCAGGCACGGCAAGGAAAACCCGATTCGCTCGAATAATTTTAGGACGATTGAAGCCATGGCTAACGTTGTTGAGAACCTCGGCAAGCTTGAACGCCGTGTGACGATTTCTTTGCCGAAAGACACCGTGCAGAAGGAAATCGATGCCCGCATCCAGAAACTCGCGAAGACCGTGCGCATGCCGGGTTTCCGCCCGGGCAAGGTGCCGCTGAAGATGGTCGCCCAGCAATACGCGGGTCAGGTCGAAGCCGAAGTGCTGAGCGACAAGATCGGCCAGGAATTCTTCACGGTCAGCCGCGCGGAGAACCTGCGCGTCGCCGGCCAGCCGAGCTTCGAGCCGAAGCAGGAGCAAGCCGAGGACGCGTACGCGTTCGACGCGACGTTCGAGGTCTACCCGGAAGTGAAGATCGGCGATCTGGCGACGGCTGAAGTCGAGCGCTCGACCACGTCGATCGGCGACGCCGAAATCGACCGCACGCTGGACATCCTGCGCAAGCAGCGCGTGCACTACCACGCACGCGGCGAAGCCGGCGAGCACGGCGACGGCGGCGCGGACACCGCAGCGAAGAACGGCGACCGCGTGACGGTCGACTTCGTCGGCAAGATCGAGGACGTCGCGTTCCAGGGCGGCACGGCCGAAGATTTCCCGTTCGTGCTCGGCGAAGGCCGCATGCTGCCGGAATTCGAAACGGCGGCGCTGGGCCTGAAGGTCGGCGAACAGCGTACGTTCGACCTCAAGTTCCCGGATGACTACCACGGCAAGGACGTCGCCGGCAAAACGGCGCAGTTCACGGTCACGATGAAGAAGATCGAGTGGCCGCACCTGCCGGAAATCGACGCGGAATTCGCGAAGTCGCTCGGCATCGAAGACGGCGACCTCACGAAGATGCGTGCCGAGATCAAGGAAAACCTCGAGCGCGAAGCGAAGCGTCGCACGCAGTCGATCGTCAAGAACCAGGTGATGGACGCGCTGCTGAAGATTTCCGAACTCGACGTGCCGAAGGCGCTGATCGAGCAGGACCAGCAACGTCTCGTCGAAATGGCTCGCCAGGATCTGGCGCAGCGCGGCGTGCCGAACGCGAAGGACGCCCCGATCCCGGCCGAAATGTTCGCCGAGCAGGCAGAGCGCCGCGTGAAGCTGGGCCTCGTGCTAGCTGAACTCGTGAAGGCGAACGGCCTCGAAGCGAAGCCGGAACAGATCCGCGCGGAAGTCGACGAGTTCGCGAAGAGCTACGAAGACCCGAAGGAAGTGGTCCGCTGGTATTATTCCAACCAGCAGCGCCTCGCCGAGATGGAAGCGTTCGTCGTTGAAAGCAACGTCGTCGATTTCGTGCTGGGCAAGGCCAAGGTGACGGACAAGGAAGTGAGCTTCGAGGCACTCGCGAGCGCATCGGCGCAAGCGTAAGTGTCGCTCTAGCGGCGTGCCGGCTGTCGGAGCGACGGCCCGCACGCCGTTTTTACGTCAAGCGCACGGTTGCCATTAATATGGCGATTGAGCGGGCGGCTTCCTTCCGTTCAATTTTCCATTCGAACAAGGTTCATTGAATGATCACTCGCGCTGAATTGCTGGACATGCTTGCTTCGAACGCGCCGCAGGGTTTCGAGGCGCAAGCGCTGGGGCTGGTGCCGATCGTCGTCGAAACGAGCGGCCGCGGCGAGCGTTCGTACGATATCTATTCGCGTCTCCTGAAGGAGCGCCTGGTGTTCATGGTCGGCGAAGTGAACGACCAGACCGCCAACCTCGTGGTCGCGCAATTGCTGTTCCTCGAGAGCGAGAATCCCGACAAGGACATCAGCCTCTACATCAACAGCCCGGGCGGCTCGGTGTCGGCCGGGATGGCGATCTACGACACGATGCAGTTCATCAAGCCGGACGTGTCGACCCTGTGCATGGGCCTCGCGGCCAGCATGGGCGCGTTCCTGCTCGCGTCGGGTGCGAAGGGCAAGCGCTTCGCGCTGCCGAATTCGCGCGTGATGATTCACCAGCCGCTCGGCGGCGCGCGCGGCCAGGCATCCGACATCGAGATCCAGGCACGCGAGATCCTCTACCTGAAGGAACGGCTGAACAACCTGCTCGCGCAACACACGGGCCAGGACGTCGAACGCATCGCGCGCGACACCGACCGTGATAACTTCATGTCGAGCGAGGACGCGAAGGCGTACGGGCTGATCGACCAGGTGTTGTTGAAGCGCCCGTGAGTTTAAACGGGGTGCCGCCCCGATTCGGGCCGGCGCCCTCAAACGTCCCGAGTGCCCTGAGCATCTGCGGCAAGCGCATCCAGCCGGCTCCGGTCGCGCCCTAGGCGCGGCGTCCGGAGCAATCGGCGTATCATGTCATTTACCTGTCCGGAGGCTCTACATTCATGGCGGACAAAAAAGGTTCGAACAGCGAGAAGCTGTTGTATTGCTCGTTTTGCGGGAAAAGCCAGCATGAGGTGAAAAAACTCATCGCGGGCCCGTCGGTGTTCATCTGCGATGAATGTATCGACCTCTGCAACGAAATCATTCGCGACGAGGCGGCTGCCGCCGGCGTCGAGGCCAGCCTGTCCCGGTCGGATCTGCCGAGCCCGCAGGAAATTCGCGACATCCTCGATCAGTACGTGATCGGCCAGGAGCGCGCGAAGAAAATCCTCGCGGTGGCCGTGTACAACCACTACAAGCGCCTGAAGCATCTCGACAAGAAGGACGACGTCGAGCTGTCGAAGAGCAACATCCTGCTGATCGGCCCGACGGGCTCCGGCAAGACGCTGCTCGCGCAGACGCTCGCGCGGTTGCTCAACGTGCCGTTCGTGATCGCCGACGCGACGACGCTGACCGAAGCCGGCTACGTCGGCGAGGACGTCGAGAACATCATCCAGAAGCTGTTGCAGAACTGCAACTACGAGGTCGACAAGGCCCAGCGCGGGATCGTCTACATCGACGAAATCGACAAGATCAGCCGCAAGTCGGACAACCCGTCGATCACGCGCGACGTGTCGGGCGAGGGCGTCCAGCAGGCGCTGCTGAAGCTCGTCGAGGGCACGATGGCGTCGGTGCCGCCGCAGGGCGGCCGCAAGCACCCGAACCAGGATTTCATCCAGGTCGACACGACCAACATCCTGTTCATCTGCGGCGGCGCGTTCGACGGCCTCGAAAAGGTGATCACCGATCGTACCGAGAAGACCGGCATCGGTTTCGGCGCGACGGTCAAGAGCAAGCAGGAACGCGACGCGGGCGAGGTGCTGCGCGAAACGGAACCGGAAGACCTGATCAAATTCGGTCTGATCCCCGAATTGATCGGCCGTCTGCCGGTGGTCGCGACGCTCGGCAAGCTCGACGAAGCTGCGCTGATGAAGATCCTGGTCGAGCCGAAGAATGCGCTCGTCAAGCAGTATCACAAGCTGTTCGCGATGGAGCGCGTCGAGCTGGAGATCCGGCCGGGCGCGTTGCAGGCAGTCGCCCGCAAGGCGATCCGCCGCAAGACCGGCGCGCGCGGTTTGCGTTCGATCATCGAACAGGCATTGCTCGACGTGATGTACGAGCTGCCGACGATGAAAGGGGTCAGCAAGGTCATCATCGACGAGAACGTCATCGATGGGGACGGCAAGCCCTTGCTGATCTACGAGGACACGCCGAAGGTGGCGGGTTCGAACTGACCGGCTTGCCGACGATGTTCAGCGAAAAAGGCCGTTCATGAGTCCGTGGGCGGCTTTTTTTCGTTTATCTTGTGGGTAACTCTGACTCGACACGCGGTGGTTACTTTCTTACCGAATATTTCCCGCACTTGAAGGCTTGCAATTCGTTGTGGCGGCCTCAATTACCGAACAATTGATTCCACTCATGGGGAAATGAAATGTCAGGCACCCAACTTCTCCCGCCGGAACGCATCACGCTCCCGCTGCTGCCGCTGCGGGACGTCGTCGTTTTCCCGCACATGGTCATTCCGCTCTTCGTGGGCCGGCCGAAATCGATCAAGGCCCTCGAAGCAGCGATGGAAGGCGGCAAGCACATCATGCTCGTCGCCCAGAAAACCGCGGCCAAGGACGAACCGACCGAAAAGGACATGTACGAGGTCGGTTGTATCGCCAACATTCTGCAGATGCTGAAGCTGCCGGACGGCACCGTGAAGGTGCTCGTCGAGGGCCTGCAGCGCGCGAAGGCATTGTCCATCGAAGAACAGGAGACGCAGTTCTCCTGCGAAGTGATGCCGCTCGAGCCCGATCATGCGGATAGCGCCGAAACGGAAGCGCTGCGCCGTGCGATCGTGTCGCAGTTCGACCAGTACGTGAAGCTGAACAAGAAGATCCCGCCGGAAATTCTTACGTCGCTGTCGGGCATCGATGAAGCAGGCCGTCTCGCCGACATGATCGCCGAGCGCCTGCCGCTGAAGCTCGACCAGAAGCAGCACATCCTCGAGATGTTCCCGGTCATCGAGCGCCTCGAGCACCTGCTCGCGCAGCTCGAAGCCGAGATCGACATCCTGCAGGTCGAAAAGCGCATCCGCGGGCGCGTGAAGCGCCAGATGGAAAAGAGCCAGCGCGAGTACTACCTGAACGAACAGGTCAAGGCGATCCAGAAGGAACTGGGCGAAGGCGAGGAGGGTGCGGATCTCGAGGAACTCGAGAAGCGCATCAACGCCGCGCGCATGCCGAAGGAAGCCAAGAAGAAGGCCGACGCCGAGCTGAAGAAGCTGAAGCTGATGTCGCCGATGTCGGCGGAAGCGACCGTCGTGCGCAACTACATCGACACGCTGATCGGCCTGCCGTGGCGCAAGAAGAGCAAGGTCAACAACGACCTGTCGAACGCCGAGCAGGTGCTCGACGAGGATCACTTCGGCCTCGAGAAGGTCAAGGAACGGATCCTCGAGTATCTCGCGGTGCAACAGCGCGTGGACAAGGTCAAGGCGCCGATCCTGTGCCTCGTCGGGCCTCCGGGTGTCGGCAAGACCTCGCTCGGCCAGTCGATCGCCCGTGCGACGAACCGCAAGTTCGTCCGCATGGCGCTCGGCGGCGTGCGTGACGAAGCCGAGATCCGCGGTCACCGCCGTACGTACATCGGTTCGATGCCGGGCAAGATCCTGCAAAGCCTCGCGAAGGTCGGCGTGCGCAATCCGCTCTTCCTGCTCGACGAAGTCGACAAGATGGGCATGGATTTCCGCGGCGATCCGTCGTCGGCGCTGCTCGAAGTGCTCGATCCGGAACAGAACCACACGTTCGCCGACCACTACATCGAAGTCGACTTCGACCTGTCGGACGTGATGTTCGTCGCGACGTCGAACTCGCTGAACATCCCGCCGCCGCTGCTCGACCGGATGGAAGTGATCCGTCTGTCGGGCTACACGGAAGACGAGAAGGTCAGCATTGCCCAGCGTTACCTGCTGCCGAAGCAGAAGAAGAACAACGGGCTGAAGGACGGCGAGATCGAGGTCACCGAGCAGGCGATCCGCGACATCATCCGCTACTACACGCGCGAAGCCGGTGTGCGTTCGCTCGAGCGGGAAGTGTCGAAGATCTGCCGCAAGGTCGTGAAGATGCTGCTGTTGAAGAAGGCATCGGGCGCGATCAAGGTCGATGGCGAGAACCTCGACACGTTCCTCGGCGTGCGCAAGTACGACTTCGGCCTCGCGGCGAAGGAAAACCAGGTCGGTCAGGTGACGGGCCTCGCGTGGACGGAAGTCGGCGGCGACCTGCTGACGATCGAAGCCGCGGTGATGCCAGGCAAGGGCAACGTGATCCGTACGGGTTCGCTCGGCGACGTGATGAAGGAGTCGGTCGAGGCTGCGCGTTCGGTCGTGCGCTCGCGTTCGCGTCGTCTCGGCATCAAGGACGAAGCGTTCGAGAAGCAGGACATCCACATCCACGTGCCGGAAGGCGCGACGCCGAAGGACGGTCCGTCCGCCGGCGGTGCGATGACGACCGCGCTGGTGTCGGTGCTGACGGGTATTCCCGTGCGGGCCGACGTCGCGATGACGGGCGAAATCACGTTGCGTGGCGAAGTGCTGCCGATCGGCGGGCTGAAGGAAAAGCTGCTGGCTGCGCATCGCGGCGGCATCAAGCTCGTGCTGATTCCGGAAGAGAACGTGAAGGATCTCGCGGACATTCCGGACAACGTGAAGAACGCGATCGAGATCGTGCCGGTCCGCTGGATCGACAAGGTGCTGGAGCTCGCGCTCGAGCGTTCGCCGACGCCGCTGCCGCCGGAAGAAGAAGCGAAGGCTGCGGCGCCGGTCGGTGAGGCGGCGAAGGATGCCGGCTCGACGGAAGTCGTCAAGCACTGACCCTGAGCACCGTCGTTGCTGACGGTCGTTCACGAAACCCGCGGCGATGTCCGCGGGTTTTTTTTATGCGCAGCACAATCGTGCGAGCGCGTGGGTTAAAAAAATTCACGCGCAGGCTTGGCAAAATGATCGGGGATGAATTAAACTTGCGGGCTCGCTGATTGTTGATGCGCAAACGCAGATCGCAGTCAGAACGAATCGGAAACGGGTGCTTAGCTCAGCTGGTAGAGCGGCGCCCTTACAAGGCGTAGGTCGGGGGTTCGAACCCCTCAGCACCCACCAGTTTCCCGATTCAGCCAGACCAAGGAGCGGTAGTTCAGTCGGTTAGAATACCGGCCTGTCACGCCGGGGGTCGCGGGTTCGAGTCCCGTCCGCTCCGCCAAACAAACAACAATGCCCGCCTTGTGCGGGCATTGTTGTTTGTGCGTTCGGTTTGCGCCCGCTGCCGGGCGCGTAACTGCGGAGCGGAGGAAGCCGCCTGCTCGGCTTCCGGCGGGACGAGAAGGGCTGCGCTTGCAAGCGCAGCTGCGGCCTGCGGGAGGTAGGCGAGTCCCGTCCACTCCGCCAGAAAATGAAAAAGCCCGCCTTGTGCGGGCTTTTTCATTTGTATCGTCGTGATTCCACTCCGCGCTCGAGCACAGCATTGCCTGCGTTTTATCCCGTCCCACCCCGTATGTTGTAATATCGGTCGTTTTGTCCAATTTTCCCGTCACGCATGCTCGATTTCTTCCGTAATCACCAGCGCCTGATGATGGCGCTCCTGCTCCTGATCGTGTTGCCGGGGCTGGGTTTCGTCGGGATCCAAGGTTTCCGCGGTTTCTTCGACGACAGTGCGAACGTCGCGGCAGTCAACGGGCACAAGATCACGCGGGTCGAATTCGACGGCGCGTTCCGTCAACAGATCGATCAGGCGCGTCAGGCGCTCGGCGGGCAGTTCGACATCAAGATGTTCGACACGCCCGAGCATCGCAAGCAGGTGCTCGACGGGCTGATCCAGCAACGCGTGCTGGCCGACGAGACGCAACGTCTGCACCTGACGGCCTCCGACAACGCCGTGCGCGATGCGCTGATGAGCGACCCGATGATCGCGTCGCTGAAGAAGCCCGACGGCACGATCGACGTCGAACGCTATGCGCAGCTGCTGTCGTTCCAGGGGATGACGCCCGAGCAGTACCAGGAACGGGTGCGTTACAGCCTGTCGCTGCAGCAGATTCCGGCCAGCATCGTGTCGAGCGCGTTCACGCCGAAGAGCCTCGCGCAACGCCTGTCCGAACTCGCCGCGCAGCAGCGTGAAGTGCAGGCGCTCGTGCTGAAGACGAGCGACTTCGCAGCGAAGGTCCAGCCGACCGACGCGCAGCTCACCGCGTACTACGACGCGCACAAGCAGAGCTTCGCGACGCCGGAAACCGCGACGATCCAGTACCTCGTCTATTCGCCGGCCGCAGCGGCTGCGAGCGCGCAGCCGACCGAAGCGGACATCAAGAAGTTTTACGACGACAACCCGACGCACTTCCGTACCGAAGCGCAGGTGCGCGTGAGCCACATCTTCATTGCTGCGCCGGGCAGCGCCAGCGCGGCCGACAAGGCAGCAGCAAAGGCGAAGGCCGAGCAACTGCTCGCCGACGTGAAGGCGCATCCGGACCAGTTCGCGCAGATCGCGCAGAAGAGCTCGCAGGATGCGCCGTCGGCGGCGAAGGGCGGCGACCTCGGCTTCATCACGCGCGGCTCGACCGCGGGCGGCAAGGCATTCGACGACGCCGCGTTCTCGCTCAAGCAGGGCGACGTGAGCGGTATCGTGCAGTCGGATCTCGGTTTCCACATCCTGAAGGCGACCGAAGTGAAGCCGGCGGTCGTCAAGCCGTTCGCGGAAGTGAAGGACCAGATCGCGGTCGACCTGAAGCAGCAGTACGCATCGAAGGCGTTCTCGGACAACGCGGAAGGCTTCACGTCGACCGTCTACGAAAAGGCGAAGACGCTGCAGCCGGCCGCGGACAAGTACAAGCTGACGATCCAGACGGCCACCGTCACGCCGACGCCGAATCCGCAACTGCCGCCGACGAGCCCGTTGAACAATCCGAAGTTCCTGGCCGCCGTGTTCGCGAACGACGCGGTGAAGAACCAGAACAACACGCAGGCGATCGACGTCGGCAACAACACGCTGATCTCGGCGCGCGTGACCGAGCACAAGCCGGCTGCCGTGCCCGCGCTCGACGCGATCAAGGACGTCGTGCGCCAGAAGGTCATCGCCGAGCAGGCCGCGGAACTCGCGAAGAAGGACGGTGCGGCGAAGCTGGCCGAGCTGCAGAAGTCGAAGTCGACCGACGGGTTCGCGGCTGCGCAGAAGGTGTCGCGCACGCAATCGCAGGGCCTGACGCCGGCTGCGCTGAGCGCCGTCTACAAGGTCGATGCGAAGACGCTGCCTGCTTACGTCGGGGTCGACCTCGGCGCGGACGGTTATGCGATCTATCGCGTGAACGCGGTGATCCCGGGTTCGGCGGTCGATCCGCAGCAACTGGCGGCCGCGCAGCAGCAGATGGCGCAGGTCGACGCGCAAAGCGAAGGCGAAGCGTATCTCGCCGCGTTGCGCGATCGTTCGAAGGTCAAGCTGTACGGCAGCACGACGGCCAGCCAGCAGCAGGACGGCGACAACTAAGCCTCGTTTCGCCCGCAACCATCAAAAAGCCCCGCTCGAAGCGGGGCTTTTCGTTTTGCGACGCTCGGCTGCGGTCAGCCGCGCGGCTTGCCGAGCAACGGCTTCAGTGCCGGCCACACATTGTCGAGCAGGATGCCCTGCGCCTGCTGCGCGGGATGCATCTGGTCGGCCTGGAACAGCTCGGGCTTGTTCTCGATGCCGGCCAGCAGGAATGGCACGAGCGGCACGCCGAGGTCTTTCGACAGCCGCGTATAGACCGCGTGGAACTTCTGCGTGTAGTCGGGGCCGTAATTGGGTGGCACGTACATGCCGACCAGCACGACCTTCGCCCGCGCGCGCTGCGCGCTGGCGATGATGTCGCGCAGGTTCTGCTCGGTCGTCGCGAGCGGTACGCCGCGCAGCGCGTCGTTCGAGCCGAGTTCGACGACGACGATCGACGGCTTGAGCCGCTGCAGCACCGCGGGCAGCCGCGCACGGCCGCCGCTCGTGGTGTCGCCGCTGACGCTGGCGTTCGCGACGCTATAATCGATTCGCTCGGTCGTGAGCCGTTGCCGCAGTAACGCCACCCAGCCGGTGTCGCGCGGCAAGCCGTATTCGGCCGAGAGACTGTCGCCGAGGACGACGATCACGGGCGGGCCCGATGCCGGCGCCGTCGCGGCGCGTGCGGGCACGGTGACGGCCAGCAGGGTGCCCAGCAGCGCGGCGGCCGCCGCGCGTCTTTTCCAGCGAAATGTCGTGTCCATGTTCAAGATTACCGATCCGATCATCGAAGTCCATGACGTGTGCAAGCGGGTTGCCGATGCAACGGGCGAGCTGACGATCCTCGACGGCATCACGCTCGCCGTGCAGCCGGGCAGCAGCCTCGCGATCGTCGGCGCGTCGGGGTCGGGCAAATCGACGCTGCTTGGCCTGCTTGCAGGGTTGGACAGCGCGACGAGCGGCACGGTTCGCCTGCTCGGCCGCGCGCTCGACCAGCTCGACGAGGACGAACGCGCGGCGCTGCGCAACGGCGCGGTCGGCTTCGTGTTCCAGTCGTTCCAGCTGATGCCGCATCTGACGGCGCTCGAGAACGTGATGCTGCCGCTCGAACTGCAGGGCGGCATCAGCGCGCGCGATGCGGCCGACCGTGCGCGGGCGCTGCTCGTGCAGGTCGGTCTCGGCGAACGCACCGCGCATTATCCGAAGCTGCTGTCGGGCGGCGAACAGCAGCGTGTCGCGCTCGCCCGCGCGTTCGTCACGCGCCCGGCGATCCTGTTCGCCGACGAGCCGACCGGCAGTCTCGACGCGGCAACCGGCCACGCGGTCATCGACCTGATGTTCGAGCTGAACCGCACGCACGGCGCGACGCTCGTGCTCGTCACGCACGACGCGGAACTCGCGCGCCGCTGCGCAACGACGGTCACCATCGACGCGGGGCGCATCGTCGCGCCGCACGCGGCATCGCGCAACGCGTGAATGGTCGTGCCGGCCGCGCGGCGTCAATCGCACGGCCGGCACGGGCATGACGCCGTCGCGTCAGCGCGTCAACGCTTGAGTGCCGCGCGGGCGCGCTCGATCAGCGCCGTGGTCGACGAGTCGTGCTTCGCCGGATCGACCGATTCGGCCGACAGGTCGCCTTCGACCACCTTGCCGAGAATCTTGCCGAGCTCGACGCCCCACTGGTCGAACGGATTGATGTCCCACACCGTCGCCTGCACGAGCACCTTGTGCTCGTAAAGCGCGATCAACGCGCCGAGCGTGCGCGGTGTCAGCGCATCGACGAGCAGCGTCGTGGTCGGGCGGTTGCCGGGGAACGTCAGGTGCGGCGCGAGCGCTTCCTTGCCGGGCCCGGCGACCTTGCGCGCTTCCTCGAGCGTGCGGCCGAGCATCAGCGCTTCGCTCTGCGCGAAGCAGTTCGCGAGCAGCTTCGGATGATGGCCCGCGAGCGGATGTTCGGGCGTCAGCACCGCGATGAAGTCGATCGGCACGATCGTCGGCCCCTGGTGCAGCATCTGGAAGAACGCATGCTGGCCGTTGGTGCCCGGCTCACCCCACGTGACGGCCGACGTCGGGTAGTCGACGAAGGTGCCGTCGAGGCGCGCGGATTTGCCGTTGCTCTCCATTTCGAGCTGCTGCAGGTAAGACGGCAGGTAGTGCAGCGCTTCCGAATACGGCGCGACGAGATAGCTCTGCGAGCCGAAGAAATTCCGGTACCAGATGCCGATCAGGCCGAGCAGCACCGGGAGGTTGCGCTCGAGCGGCGCTTCGCGGAAGTGGCGGTCCATGTCGTTCGCGCCGGCCAGCAGTTCGTCGAACTGTTCGGGGCCGATCGCGATCATGATCGACAGGCCGACCGCCGACCACAGCGAATAGCGGCCGCCGACCCAGTCCCACATTTCGAACACGTTGTCCGCGGCGATGCCGAACTTCACGACTTCGGCCGGGTTCGCCGACACGCCGACGAAGTGCTTCGCGAGCGCATCCTCGGGGCAGCCGCGCGCGACGAACCAGTCGCGCAGCGAGCGTGCGTTCGTCATCGTCTCGAGCGTCGTGAAGGTCTTCGACACGATGATCGCGAGCGTTTCCTCGGGATCGACCTGTTCGAGCACGCGCGCGAGATCGGCGCCGTCGACGTTCGACACGAAGTGCGTCGAGATCTCGGGCGTCGCGACGTGGTGCAGCGCATGCACGACCATCTTCGGGCCGAGATCGGAGCCGCCGATGCCGATGTTGATCACGTGGCGAATGCGCTTGCCCGTATAGCCCGTCCACGTGCCGCTGCGCACGGCGCGCGCGAACGTCGCCATCTTCGCGCGCTCGGCGCTCACCTGCGCATGGAACGGCGCTTGCGGGTCGGTCGCGCGCAGCGCGGTGTGCAGCGCGGCGCGGCCTTCGGTCGGGTTGACGATCTCGCCCGCGAACATCGCGTCGCGGCGCGCCTCGACGCCGGCGTCGCGCGCGAGCTGCACGAGCAGGCGCAGCGTTTCGTCGTCGATGCGATTCTTCGAGAAATCGGCCGCGAGACCGCCGCCCGGAATCGTGAAGCGTTCGGCGCGGGTCGGCGCGCGATCGTTTTCCGGCGCGAACCAGTCGCGCAGCCGCGCGTGGCGGATCTGTTCGAAGTGGGATTGAAGGGCAGTCCAGGCGGGGAGCGATTTCAGCGTCATGGCGGTTCGAGTGAAGCGTGAATCGGGAGGAATGCCGCGCCGGCTCATCGGGATCGGAAAGCCGGCGGACGAGAAGGCCCGCCGTGCGGCGGGGCAGTCAGTATAGCGGCGTTACGTGTCGGCGCGCGGCGACGGGTAAAAAAGGCGATTGATCAGCGTGCGTACCATCGGCGCGAGCTCGCCGGCGGTGAGCCCGGCCGGGCCGGTGCCGTTCGCGGTCAGCGTGTCGGCCGCGAGACCGTGCAGGTAGACGCCGGCCAGCGCGGCTTCGTACGGCGCGACCCGCTGCGCGAGCAGCGCGCCGATCAGGCCGCCGAGCACGTCGCCGGTGCCGCCCGTGGCGAGCGCCGCGTTGCCGGTCGGGTTGATCGTCACGCGGCCGTCGGGCGCCGCAATCACCGTGCCCGAGCCTTTCAGTACGACGATGGCCGCGTAACGTGCGGCGAGCGCTTGTGCGGCGGCGACGCGATCGCGCTGCACCGAGGCCGTGTCGCCGCCGAGCAGGCGCGCGGCTTCGAGCGGATGCGGCGTCAGCACGCACGGATTGCCGCGCGCGCCGCGCGTGGCGACGGCGGCCGCGAGGTCCGCGTGCGTCGCGACGAGGTTCAGCGCGTCGGCGTCGAGCAGCGTCGCGATGTCGTGCGCGAGTACGTCGCGCACCAGCGTCGCCGCGGCTTCGCGTGTGCCGAGCCCGCAACCGGCCGCGATCGCGGTCATCGCGCCGAGGTCGAGCGTGTCGGCCGGATGCAGCATCAGTTCGGGGAAGGGCGGATCGTACGGCGGCGCGCCTGCGCCGAGGAAGCCGACGTGCACCTTGCCGGCGCCCGCGAACAGCGCGGCGCGGGCGGCGAGGATCGGCGCGCCGCACATGCCGGTATCGCCGCCGAGCACCGCGAGGCTGCCGTACGTGCCCTTGTGGGACGCGAAGGCGCGCACGGGCAGCGCCGCGGCGAACCGCGCGGGCGCATTCAGCACGATGGCCGGCGCGGCGGGTGGCGTGACGTCGAGCGACGCGACGTGGATCTCGCCGGCGAGATCGCGGCCATCGCCCGTGTAGAGGCCGGGCTTCGCGCCGATGAAGGTGAGCGTGTGGGTGGCCGCGACGGCGACGCCCGCGCCGACGATCCGGCCCGTGTCGCTGTCGAGCCCGCTCGGCACGTCGAGCGCCAGCACGCGGCCGCCGCCGCGCGCATGGGCGGCGATGCGTGCGGCCTGCTCGGCGAACGCGCCGTCGAGCGCGCGGCCGAGACCGATGCCGAACAGCCCGTCGACGACCCACGCGTAACCATCCAGCGACGCGGGCGGGGTAGCCGACAGCGGCACGCCGGCCGAGCGCGCGAGACCGAGCGCCCATTGCGCGTCGTCCGGCTTGACCGGTACCGGCATCCACGCATGCGTCGCGACGCCGAGTTGCTGGAGCTGCGCGGCGGCGACCAGTGCGTCGCCGCCGTTGTTGCCGGGGCCGACCGCGAACCAGACGGGGCGATCGTCGCCGGCGACGCGCTCGGACAGCCAGCGCGCGGCGGCGGCGCCGGCGCGGCCCATCAGCGTGTGCGGCGGCAGCGCGGCGGTTGCGTCGGCTTCGGTCGCGCGCAGGTCGGCGACGCGCAAGAGCGCGATCGGATCGGAATCGGGAAGCGGGTGGGTAACGGTCATCGCGGGATCGTGGCGGCTGGCAAGGATGCCGCCACGAGTCGGCCCCGCGGCGGTCAGGTCGTGAAGCGGCCGGCGCTCAGCGCGGCGAGCGTGTCGGCGGGCCAGTGCTGGACGTTGCCGCCCAGATAGTCGGTCACCACTTTAGCAGACCCGCACGCGAGGCCCCAGCCGGCCGGGCCATGGCCGAAATTGACGAACACGCGTGGATGCGGGGTCGGACCCACGACGGGCAGGCCGTCCGGCGACAGCAGTTGCATGCCTTGCCACGACAGCGCGGCCGAAATCTTCGCGGCGCCGGGCACCCAGTCGTGGACGGCCTGGCCGAGCAGCGCGAGCGCGGCCTCGGACAGCGGCTCGGCGAGCGGCTTCGCGGTATCGGCGAGGCTCTGCAGCACGGCGCCGCCGCCGATACGCAACCGCTGGTGGGTACGCGTGATCGAGATGCGCTTGATCGCATCGACGACGCTCAGGTGCGGTGCGTGTTCTTCGTACGCGACCGGCGCGGTGAGCGTATGGGTGCGGACCGGATGCAGCGGCAAGCGCCAGCCGAGCCGTTCGAGCAGCGGGAGGCTGCCCGCGCCGGCGGCGACCACGATCGCGTCGGCGGACATCACGTCGACCTCGCGCGCCTTCGCCGTGTTCCGGTTGCCCGGCGGCACGAGCTCGACCGCCGCGCGGCCGTTGTCGATGCGGATCGCGGTGACGTCCGCGCCGAAGCGGAACTGCACGCCGTGCTCGTCGAGCGTCTGCTTGACCAGTTTCGCGAACAGCGGGCAGTTGCCGGTGCGCTCGGTTTCGAGCAGCACGCCGCCGGCAAAGCCGGGCTCCGCCGGCACCGACGGTTCGAGCGCCGCGCATTCGTCGGCGGTGAGCGTGCGGTACGGCTGGTCGAGCGTGCGCAGCAGGTCGAGCGCGGGCTGCAGCGCGTCCCAGTCGCGCGGATCGCGCACCACGTGCAGGATGCCGGGTTTCTGCTCGAATTCGAGCTCGAGGCGCGCCTCGATATCGGCGAGCGTGTCGCGCGACACGTCGATCAGCGGGCGCAGCCGCGCGTACTGCGCGGCGAACACGTCGGGCTCGCGCAGCGTGCCGAGCTGCTTGACGAAGCGGCGCACGCCGCCGTTGAAGCCCGGCTTGTAGACGATGCCGCTGTCGCGCGGCTGGCGCTGGCGCATGAACGTCGGGCCGAACCAGACGTCGAGCGGGCTCGGCAGCAGCGCGCCGCCGTCGCCGTAGGTCGCGCCTTGCGCGACGGTCGCGTGGCGTTCGACCACGCACACGCGATGGCCGGCCGCGCGCAGCTGGTAGGCGGTGGCGACGCCGCTGATTCCGCCGCCGATGACGATGACATCCATGGATTGCTTCGATGACGGGCGGCGCGCACGCCGCCCGGTGAGAATTCGCTGAGGGCCCGGGCCCGGTGAACCCGGAATGATAGCGCCAAAAGTGCGCGAGCCGGCGCCGGCCGAGCATGGGTCGTGCGGTTGCGCGACGGCGGCCGGCGTGCGACCCGCGCAGGCCGGTCCGGCGGCCGGCCGTGCGCGCCCCGCGCCCGGGCACCGGTGCGGTGCAGGCGGACTACCGATCGGCCGGTCTTGGGCGGCCGACTTCCGGGTATAATTACGGCCTTCCTTTCGCCCCACGTCGCCACCTCGCGCGACTCATCGACGTCAGTCCAGCCCATGGCTCACTTCTCGTGTTTTCCCGGCGCTTCGGCCCTCTCCGATTTCCGTCAAACCCGTCTGCTCGACACGCTCAGGCAAATCGACGCCAACATCGTCGCGGTGCGCGGCCAGTTCCTGCACTTCGTCAATGCGGCCGAGCCGCTGTCGGTCGACGACAGCGCGCGCATCGATGCGCTGATGCACTACGGCGAGCCGTTCCAGCCGGCGGGCGAGAAGGGCGCGACCGAGACCTTCGTCGTGCTGCCGCGCTTCGGCACGGTCTCGCCGTGGGCGAGCAAGGCAACCGACATCGCGCAGCACTGCGGTCTCACGCAGGTGCGCCGCATCGAGCGCGGCGTCGAATTCACGGTCACGCTGAAGTCGGGCCTGCTCGGCGGCAAGAAGGCGCTGTCGGACGACGCGCGCGCGGCCGTCGCGGCTGCACTGCATGACCGGATGACCGAAAGCGTGGTCGCGGCGCGCGACGACGCGAAGCACCTGTTCGACGAACTGCCGGCCAAGCCGCTCGCGAGCGTAGACGTGCTGGGCGTCGGCCGCGGCGCGCTGGAGCGCGCGAACGCCGAGCTGGGCCTCGCGCTCGCCGACGACGAGATCGACTACCTGGTCGACGCGTTCCGCAAGCTCGAACGCAACCCGACCGACGTCGAACTGATGATGTTCGCGCAGGCGAACAGCGAACACTGCCGCCACAAGATCTTCAACGCGCAGTGGACGATCGACGGCGAAGCACAGGACATGTCGCTGTTCGCGATGATCCGCAACACCGAGAAGCTGAGCCCGCAGGGCACCATCGTCGCGTATTCGGACAACTCGTCGATCATGGTCGGCGCCGAAGCCGAGCGCTGGTTCCCGCGCAAGGCCGGTGCGGCCGGCGAGCCGGGTGAGCGCTACGACCGCCACACCGAGCTCACGCACACGCTGATGAAGGTGGAGACGCACAACCACCCGACGGCGATCTCGCCGTTCCCGGGGGCGGCGACCGGCGCGGGCGGCGAAATCCGCGACGAAGGCGCGACGGGCCGCGGCGCGCGTCCGAAGGCCGGCCTCACGGGCTTCACCGTGTCGAACCTCGACCTGCCCGACGCCCGCCAGCCGTGGGAAAACGCGCGCGACGCCGCGCAGCCGGTGGCCGAGCGCAACCCGAACGAGCAGCACGGCCCGTACGGCCGTCCGGACCGCATCGCGTCGCCGCTGCAGATCATGATCGACGGCCCGCTCGGCGGCGCCGCGTTCAACAACGAATTCGGCCGCCCGAACCTCGGCGGCTATTTCCGTGTGTACGAGCAGAACGTCGGCGGCACGGTGCACGGCTATCACAAGCCGATCATGATCGCGGGCGGCCTCGGCAACATCGCGGATCAGCACACGCACAAGCACGACGTGCCGGCCGGCTCGCTGCTGATCCAGATTGGCGGCCCCGGCATGCGGATCGGCATGGGCGGCGGCGCCGCGAGCTCGATGGCGACCGGCGCGAACACGGCCGAACTCGACTTCGACTCGGTGCAGCGCGGCAACCCGGAAATCGAGCGTCGCGCGCAGGAAGTGATCAACGGCTGCTGGCAGCTCGGCGCGGAAAACCCGATCCTGAGCATCCACGACGTCGGCGCGGGCGGCCTGTCGAACGCATTCCCCGAAATCGTCGACGGCGCGGGCAAGGGCGCGCGCTTCGAATTGCGCAAGGTCGCGCTCGAGGAATCGGGCCTGTCGCCGCGCGAAATCTGGTCGAACGAGGCACAGGAGCGCTACGTGCTGGCGATCGCGCCGGCCGACCTGCCGCGCTTCGAGGCGATCTGCGCGCGCGAGCGCTGCCCGTTCGCGGTGGTCGGTGTCGCGACCGACGAACGCCAGTTGAAGCTCGTCGACGACGAAGCGACGGGCGCCGACGAATACCCGGTCGACATGCCGATGGAAGTGCTGCTCGGCAAGCCGCCGCGCATGCACCGCGACGTCACGCGCGTCGCGACCGAGCGAGCGCCGGTCGACGTGACGGGCATCGCGCTGTCGGCCGTCGCGCTCGACGTGCTGAAGCACCCGACGGTCGGCAGCAAGTCGTTCCTGATCACGATCGGCGACCGTTCGGTCGGCGGTACGTCGGTGCGCGACCAGATGGTCGGCCCGTGGCAGGTGCCGGTGGCCGACTGCGCGATCACCGCGCTCGACTACGCGGGCTTCAAGGGTGAGGCGATGACGATGGCCGAGCGCACGCCGCTCGCCGTGATCGATGCGCCGGCATCGGGCCGCATGGCCGTCGGCGAAGCGATCACGAACATCGCGAGCGCGCCGATCGCGTCGCTCGACAAGCTGAAGCTGTCGGCGAACTGGATGGCCGCGTGCGGCACGGCCGGCGAGGACGCCGCGCTGTTCGACACGGTCAAGGCGATCGGCATGGAGCTGTGCCCGGCGCTCGGGATCGGCATCCCGGTCGGCAAGGACTCGCTGTCGATGAAGACGAAGTGGGACGAGCAGGGCGTCGCGAAGGAAGTCGTGTCGCCGGTGTCGCTGATCATCTCCGCGTTCGCGCCGGTCGAGGACGTGCGCCGTCATCTCACGCCGCAACTGCGCCGCGTCGCCGACGCGGGCGACACCGTGCTGATCGCGATCGATCTCGGCCGCGGCAAGAACCGGATGGGTGGCAGCATCTTCGCGCAGGTCACGCAGCAGGTCGGCGACACGACGCCGGACGTCGACGACGCGGAAGACCTGAAGCGCTTCTTCAACGCGATCCAGTCGCTCAATGCGCAGGACAAGCTGCTCGCGTACCACGACCGCTCGGACGGCGGCCTGTGGGCGACGGTGTGCGAAATGGCGTTCGCGGGCCATGCGGGCGTGTCGCTGAACGTCGACATGCTGACGCTCGACCCGAACCACGAATCCGACTACGGCGACGCGAAGGACTGGGCGAAGCAGACGAGCGGCCTGCGCGACGACCGCACGCTGCGCGCGCTGTTCTCCGAAGAGCTCGGCGCTGTCGTGCAGGTGCGCGCATCCGACCGCGATGCGGTGCTCGGCGCGCTGCGCGAATTCGGTCTGTCGACGTGTTCGCACGTGATCGGCTCGGTCAACGATCGCGACGTGATCGAGGTGTACCGCGACGCGAAGAAGATCTTCGATGCGCCGCGTGCCGAACTCCATCGCGCATGGAGCGAAGTGAGCTGGCGCATCGCGCGCCTGCGCGACAACCCGGCCTGCGCGGATGCCGAATACGACGCGCTGCTCGACGCGGCCGATCCGGGCCTCTCGCCGGTGCTCACGTTCGACCCGGCCGACGACATCGCCGCGCCGTTCATCGCGACGGGCGCGCGGCCGCGCGTCGCGATCCTGCGCGAGCAGGGCGTGAACTCGCATCTGGAAACCGCGTACGCGTTCGATCGCGCAGGCTTCGATGCGCACGACGTGCACATGAGCGACCTGCTCGCCGGCCGCGCGACGCTGGCCGATTTCGCGGGTGCGGTCGCGTGCGGTGGCTTCTCGTACGGCGACGTGCTGGGCGCGGGCGAAGGCTGGGCGAAGACGATCCGTTTCAACGCGAACCTTGCCGACATGTTCTCGGCGTTCTTCGCGCGTCCCGATACGTTCGCCCTCGGTATCTGCAACGGCTGCCAGATGCTGTCGAGCATCGCGTCGATGATCCCGGGCGCGGAAGCGTGGCCGAAGTTCACGCGTAACAAGTCCGAGCAGTTCGAGGCGCGCTTCTCGTTCGTCGAGGTGGAGAAGTCGCCGTCGATCTTCTTCGCGGGGATGGAAGGCTCGCGGATTCCGGTCGCGGTCGCGCACGGCGAAGGCTACGCGGACTTCTCGCAGCAGGGCGACATCGATCGCGTCGCGGTCGCGATGCGCTACGTCGACCACCGCGGCGAAGCGACCGAACGCTATCCGTTCAACCCGAACGGGTCGCCGGCCGGCATCACGTCGGTCACGACGGCCGACGGCCGCTTCTCGGTGCTGATGCCGCACATGGAGCGTGTGCATCGTACGGTCACGATGAGCTGGCACCCGGAAGGCTGGGGTGAAGCGAGCCCGTGGCTGCGCGTGTTCCGCAACGCGCGCCGCTGGATCGGCTGATCGGATGATGTTCGACCCGAACGCGCCGGTCGAGGTCGTCACGCTGCGTGACGAACGGGCGAGCGAGGCCGATGCGATCGGCCGCGTGATCCGGGCGGCGTTCGCGGGCGAGCCGCAGGGCGGCGAGTTCGAACAGCGCATCGTCGACACGCTGCGCACGGACGGGGCGCTGAGCGTATCGCTCGTCGCGGAGCGCGACGGGCGTATCGTCGGGCACGTCGCGTTCTCGCCCGTCGCGATCGGCGGCGAGCCGGCCGGCAGCCAGCAGTGGTACGGGCTGGCACCGCTCGCGGTGCGGCCCGATTGCCAGCGGCAAAGCATCGGCGCGGGGCTCGTGCGCACGGGGCTCGACGCGTTGCGGCGGCTCGGCGCGCGTGGCTGCGTGGTGCTGGGCGAGCCCGCGTATTACACGCGTTTCGGGTTCGAACCGCACGGCGACATCGTGTTTCCAGGCGTGCCGCCCGAGTATTTCCTCGCGCTGCCGTTCGACGAATCGGCGCCGCTGCCGGCGGGCGACGTGCGTTATCACGACGTGTTCTATCCCGCCGCGTAGCGAACGCCGCAGGCGGGTAACACCTGGTATGGGAAAGCCGCTCTTCGGAGCGGTTTTTTATTGCGCGTCGGCCACGCACCATCGCGTCGCGCTACATCTGTTTCGTGCACGTCAAAAGAAAAAGCCGCTCCGAAGAGCGGCTTTTCGATGCGCGTATGACGCGCGCCGGCGTTACTGGATCTTCGCCTGCTGACGCAGACCTTCCTCGAACGCCTGCAGCTTCTGCTGCACGAGCTGCTGCGCGATCTGCGCCTTCACCTGGTCGAACGGCGGCGGCGCGATGTCGCGGATGTCGTCGACGCGGATGATGTGCCAGCCGAACTGCGTCTTCACCGGCGCGTCGGTCATCTGGCCTTTCTGCAGCTTCTGCGCGGCTGCCGCGAATTCCGGCACGTACGCCTTCGGGTCCGACCAGTCGAGATCGCCGCCGTTCTTGCCCGAACCCGGGTCCTTCGAGTATTGCTTCGCGAGGTCCTCGAACTTCGCGCCGCCCTTGATCTTCGCGATCAGGTCCTTCGCCTGCTGCTCGTTGTCGACGAGGATGTGGTGCAGGTGGTACTCGCGGTTGCCGCCCACGCCCTTGACGAGTTCGTCATAGCGCGCCTTCACTTCGGCATCGGTCGGCTGGTTCTTCTTCAGGAAGCTCTCGATCATCGAGCGCAGCACGACGGTCTGCTGCGCGACGGCGACTTGCGCCTTCACGTCCGGACGATTCGGGATGCCTTCGCGGATCGCTTCCTGCATCAGGATTTCGCGGTTCACCAGTTCCTGGCGCACGGCCTGCTGCAGTTGCGGGCCGTCGGTCTGGCCTTGCTGGACGAGCTGCGCGACCATCGCGTCGGCGCGCGACTTCGGAATCGGCGTGCCGTTGACGACGGCGATGTTCTGGGCGAATGCCGGTGCCGCTGCAAAAGCAGCCGCCGCGACCCACAGGCGGGGGGATTTCAGGATCATCGGGAATTCCTAATGAGACTAGATTGAAGATTCGTTGAATTCTTCGGGCGTGTAAGCCACGATCGCGAGCGCGTGAATGCCGCGCTGCATCGCATCAGCGAGCGCATCATACACCAGCCGGTGCCGCGCGACGCGCGGCTTGCCCGCGAACGCGGACGAGACGATCGTGACCGTGAAATGGCCGCCGGAGGCCGCGCCCGCATGGCCCGCGTGCTGCGCGCTGTCGTCGCGCACGGTGAGCGACAGCGGCGCGAGCGACGCGGTGAGGCGCGCTTCGATCAGCGCGATGCGTTCGTCGGCGGAGGCGTGGAGAAAGGCGTCGCTCATGTCATTCGTCCTTCAGGTACTTCGTGAGCCACAGGCTCTGCAGGATGATGAACACGACCATCGCGCCCGTCGTACCGAACAGCTTGAAGTTCACCCATTGCGATTCGGTGAAGTTGTGCACCACGTACAGGTTCGCGACGCCGAGCACCGCGAAGAACAGCGCCCAGGCGACGTTCAGCTTGTCCCACACGGGCACGGGCAGCGTGAGCTGCTTGCCCATCATCTTCTCGATCAGGTTCTTGCCGAACGCATAGCGTGCGGCGAGCAGCCCGATCGCAAACAGCCAGTACAACACAGTCGGTTTCCATTGAATGAATTTCTCGTCATGCAGGACGAGGGTGGCGCCACCGAACACGACGATCACGCCGAGGCTGACCCACAGCATCGTGTCGACCTTCCGGTGCCGGAAGGCGACCCAGGCGACCTGGGCCAGCGTCGCGACGATCGCGACGGCGGTGGCGGTGAAGATGCCCCAGACCTTGAAGGCGACAAAAAACAGGATGATCGGAAACAGATCGAACAGGAATTTCATGGCGCTCGCAGCTGCGTGACGGGCCGCTGGCGCGGCCCGTCACCGTTGTAGGGACCCGCCAGGCATCGCCGTCGCGGATCGGGGGCGGGCCGCCCCGGGCTGGCTGCCTCGGCGATCCGCCCGGCGCCGCTCATTCGTTTTCGGGTCGGGACTCGAAGTTTAACGCAGCCGAATTGATGCAGTACCGCAAACCGGTCTTGTCGCGCGGGCCGTCCTCGAACACGTGGCCCAGATGCGCGCCGCAATTGTTGCAGCGCACTTCGACGCGCACCATCCCGTGCGAGTAGTCGACCTTCTCGTCAATCACCTCGCCGTTGAGCGGCTTGAAGTAGCTGGGCCACCCGCAGCCGGAGTGGAACTTGGCGCCGGATTCGAACAGCGGCGTGCTGCAGACGACGCACTTGTAGATGCCGGCGTCCTCGGTGTCGGTGTATTCGCCGGTGAACGCGCGCTCGGTCGCCGCGTGCTGCGTGACCTCGTACTGCATCGGCGTGAGCCGGCGGCGCAGTTCGGCGTCGTCCTTCTGGTACGGGAAGGTCTTGTCGTCGGAATCGTGGGACATGGGGGTTCTCCTGATCGGTCGGTCGAGATGCGCGGGTTGCGGGCTCAGGACGAGCAGCTCACTTCGAGCGAGCCGGCCCAGTCGGGCGGCAACGCCGCGTACGCTTCATGCTCCGGTTGTTCGTCGAACGGACGGCGCAGGATCTGCGCGAGCCGCTCGACTTCCGAAAAATCCTTTTCCTTCGCGCGCCGGATCGCGACTTCGGCCAGATGGTTGCGAAGCACGTATTTGGGGTTCGCGCGGTTCATTGCAACCGCGCGCGCCGCGTCGTCGCGCGTTTCCTCGGACAGCCGCGCGCGGTAGAGGTTCGCCCAGGCGTCGAATGCTTCACGGTCGATGAAGAGGTCGCGCACGGGTGCGTCGCGGCTCGCGTCGTGCTTCGAGATCTGCGCGAGCCGGCGGAACGTCAGCGTGAAATCCGCGTGGCTCGCATGCATCGTCTCGAGCAGCTTGTTCGCGAGTTCGGCGTCGCCCTCGCGTTCGAGTTCGAGGCCGAGTTTCGCGCGCATCGCGCGTTCGAGCGCGGGGCCGAAGCGCTCCGGAAACTTCGCGAGCACGGCCTGTGCGTCGTCCACCGCGCGCTCGGCGCGCGCATCGTCGTCGGCGATGCCGTGCTGCAGCCCGATCAGCGGCAGCAGCGCCTGCGCGAGGCAGTAGCAGTTCCAGTGCGCGATGCGCGGCTGCATCCGGTACGCATAGCGGCCGCTGGTGTCCGAGTGGTTGCAGATGTGGTTCGCATCGAACGCATCGACGAAGCCGAACGGACCGTAGTCGATCGTCACGCCGAGAATCGACATGTTGTCGGTGTTCATCACGCCGTGGCAGAAGCCGACGGCCTGCCATTGCGCGACGAGGTCGGCCGTGCGCAACGTCGCCGCTTCGAGCAGCGCGAGGTACGGATCGTCCGCGTCGCGGCAGGCCGGATAGAAGCGGTCGATCACGTGGTCGGCAAGCTGGCGCAGCAGGTCGGGGCGATCGTTCGAAAAGAAGTGCTCGAAGTGGCCGAAGCGCACGAAGCTTTCCGACACGCGGGTGACGACGGCCGCCGTCTCGATCTCCTCGCGCACCACCGGCTGGTCGGAGCCGATCACCGTCAGCGCGCGCGTGGTCGGGATGCCGAGGTGATGCATCGCTTCCGAGCACAGGAATTCGCGGATCGACGAGCGCAGCACCGCGCGGCCGTCGCCCATGCGCGAATACGGCGTGCGGCCGCCGCCCTTGAGCTGCAGTTCGTAGCGCCGGCCGTCGGTGCCGGGCAGTTCGCCGATCGTCAGCGCGCGGCCGTCGCCGAGCTGGCCGGCCCACACGCCGAACTGATGGCCGGAGTAGACCGACGCGTACGGCATCGCGTGCGCGGGCCAGTCGCGCGTCGGGTTGCCGGCGAACAGCTCGGCGAAACCCGGCTGCGCGGCGATCGAGGGCGGCAGGTCGAGCAGTTGCGCGACGTCGTCGGAAAAGCCGACGACGTACGGCGCGGCGAGCGGCGCGGCCGGCAGCCGCGTATGAAACGCGTCGCCGAGCGTGACGAACGCGCGTTCGGCGGGCGCGCCGAGCGTCGCGGCGAGGTCGGGCAGGGTGTCAGCCGCATCGGCTGCGCTTCGGGAAAACGACATATTGAGCGCCTCTGGGTAAGCCGATATTGTAAGGCGGCGCCGCGCCGCCCGCATGGCGGCCCGCGCACCGTGCGCCACGCCCGTCCGGGGCCGCTGACGGGCGCACACCGGGATGGCTTCCGTACGGAAACCGTCCCCTGGCTGGTCACCGATTCGCATCCTCAGGGAGAACAAGACGATGGGTAAGCCGTTGCTGGGCCAGATGATGGATGTGCCGCTGCTGGTGTCGTCGCTGATTTCGCATGCCGCGCGGCACGCCGGCGACACGGAGATCGTGTCGAAGCGCGTGGAAGGCGACCTGCATCGCTATACGTACCGCGATTGCGAACGCCGCGCGAAGCAGCTGGCGCAGGCGCTCGCGCGGCTCGGCGTCGAGACCGGCGACCGCGTCGGCACGCTGGCGTGGAACGGCTACCGGCACCTGGAAGCGTATTACGGGATCGGCGGGATGGGCGCCGTGTGCCACACGATCAACCCGCGCCTGTTTCCCGAACAGATCGCGTACATCGTCAATCACGCGGAAGACCGCTACGTCTTCTTCGACATCAATTTCGCGCCGCTCGTCGATGCGATCGCGCCGCAATGCCCGCACGTGAAGGGCTGGATCGCGATGACGGACGCCGCGCACCTGCCGTCCGGCGCGACGCCGTTCCTCTGCTACGAAACGCTCGTCGAAGCCGAGGACGGGCGCTACGACTGGCCGCGGCTCGACGAGCAGCAGGCGTCGGGGCTCTGCTACACGTCGGGCACGACCGGCAACCCGAAGGGCGTGCTGTATTCGCATCGCTCGACCGTGCTGCATGCTTACGGCGCCGCGCTGCCCGACGCAATGAACCTGTCCGCGATGGACGCCGTGCTGCCCGTCGTGCCGATGTTCCACGTCAACGCGTGGGGGCTGCCGTACGCGGTGCCGCTGACGGGCGGCAAGCTCGTGCTGCCCGGCAAGGATCTCGACGGGAAATCGCTGTACGAGCTGATGGAGGCCGAGCGCGTGACGTTCTCCGCGGGCGTGCCGACCGTGTGGCTCGGCCTGCTGAACTACATGCGCGAGGCCGGCGTGCGTTTCTCGACGCTGAACCGCACGGTGATCGGCGGCTCCGCGTGCCCGCCCGCGATGCTGCGCACGTTCGAGGACGAATACGGCGTGCGCGTGATCCATGCGTGGGGGATGACCGAACTGTCGCCGCTCGGCACGCTCGCGAAGCTCAACTGGGCGCAGTCGCAGCGGCCGCTCGACGCGCAGCGCCGGCTGCTCGAGAAGCAGGGGCGCGTGATCTGCGGCGTCGACATGCGGATCGTCGGCGACGACGGCCGCGAGCTGCCGTGGGACGGTGTCGCATTCGGCGAACTGCAGGTGCGCGGGCCGTGGGTGATCGACCACTACTTTCGCGGCGATGCGTCGCCGCTGGCGGACGGCTGGTTTCCGACCGGCGACGTCGCGACGATCGACCCCGACGGCTTTCTGCAGATCACCGACCGCAGCAAGGACGTGATCAAGTCGGGCGGCGAGTGGATCAGCTCGATCGACATCGAGAACGTCGCGATCGCGCATCCCGGGGTGGCCGAAGCCGCGTGCATCGCGTGTGCGCACCCGAAATGGACCGAGCGGCCGCTGCTCGTCGTGGTGCCGCGCGAAGGCGCGAACCTGACCCGCGACACGCTGCTCGCGTTCTACGAGGGCAAGGTCGCGAAATGGTGGATTCCGGACGACGTCGTGTTCGTCGAATCGTTGCCGCACACCGCGACCGGCAAGCTGCAGAAGCTGAAGTTGCGAGAGACGTTCCGCGATTACGTGTTGCCCACGGCGGTGTGCGCGCCGTAAGGCCCAAGCCCGGGTCGCGGCCGGCCCGCGTATCCGTCGCCCGATGCCGGTCGCCCGATCCGTCCCCGGATCGGGAGCAAAATTCAAATTGAACGACCGTGCTTTTTCGTTGTATGCTGCCTCCGTTCATCCGGACATGCGGCCGTTCGACCGCGCACAATGAAAGCGCAGCCAATCCGGCGCGCGATGCATGGAGGCAGGCAGATGGCAGTGGATTACTCGACTCGCGACGGCGTGGCCGTCATCACGCTCAACAATCCGCCCGTCAACGGGCTCGGCCTGTCGACCCGCCAGGGCGTCATGGACGCGCTCGATCGCGCCGCGCGGGACCCGTCGGTCACGGCCATCGTGCTGACCGGCGCGGGCCGCGCGTTCTCGGGCGGTGCCGACATCACCGAATTCAATACGCCGAAGGCGCTGCAGGAGCCGACGCTGCACACCGTGATCCGCGCGGTGGAGGCGAGCGCGAAGCCGGTCGTCGCGGCGCTGCACAGCGTCGTGATGGGCGGCGGCCTCGAGCTCGCGCTCGGCGCGCATTACCGCGTCGCGGCGCCCGGCGCGCAGGTCGCGCTGCCCGAGGTGAAGCTCGGGCTGCTGCCGGGCGCGGGCGGCACGCAGCGCCTGCCGCGCGCGGTCGGGCTCGAAACCGCGCTGAACATGATCGTGTCGGGCGCGCCGGTACCGTCGGAGCAGCTCGCGAAGAGCGGGCTGTTCGACGAAATGGCCGACGGCGACCTGCTCGACGCGGCCGTCGCGTTCGCCCGCAAGGTCGGCGCGCAGAAGGGGCCGCATCCGCGCGTGCGCGATCGCAAGATCGTCCACGAGAACGCGGCGGGCTTCATCCAGTTCGCGCGCAATTCCGCGCGGGCCGCCGCGCCGAATTACCCCGCGCTGCACAAGTGCATCGACGCGATCGAGGCCGGCGTGCTGAACGGTTTCGACAAGGGCAGCGTCGCCGAGCGCGAGGGTTTCGTCGCGCTGATGATGACGCCGGAAAGCCGCGCGCTGCGCCACGCATTCTTCGGCGAGCGGGCGGCAAGCAAGATTCCCGACGTGCCGGCCGATACGCCGCTGCGCGAGATCCGCCGGGTCGGCGTGATCGGCGCGGGCACGATGGGCGGCGGGATCGCGATGAACTTCATCAACGCGGGACTGCCCGTCACGCTGCTCGAGACGAAGCAGGACGCGCTCGAGCGCGGTCTCGCGACGATCCGCAAGAACTACGACGCGCAGGTGAAGAAGGGCAAGCTCACGCAGGAGAAGCTCGATGCGCGCCTGGCGCTGATCACGCCGACGCTGTCCTACGACGACCTGAAGGAGGCCGACCTGATCGTCGAGGCCGTGTTCGAGGAACTTGGCGTGAAGGAGCAGGTGTTCAGGAAGCTCGACGAAGTCGCGAAGCCGGGCGCGATTCTCGCGTCGAACACGTCCACGCTCGACGTCGACAAGATCGCGGCGTTCACGAAGCGCCCGCAGGACGTGGTTGGCATGCACTTCTTCAGCCCCGCGAACGTGATGAAGCTGCTCGAGGTCGTGCGCGGCGCGCAGACCGCGAAGGACGTGCTCGCGACCGTGATGGCGGTGGCGAAGAAGATCCGCAAGACGGCGGTGGTGTCGGGCGTGTGCGACGGCTTCATCGGCAACCGGATGATCGAGCAGTACATCCGCCAGGCGCTGTTCATGCTCGAGGAAGGCGCGCTGCCCGCGCAGGTCGATCGCGCGATCGAGAAGTTCGGCTTCGCGATGGGGCCGTTCCGGATGAGCGACCTCGCCGGCAACGACATCGGCTGGGCGATCCGCAAGCGGCGCTACGTCGAGCAGCCCGATCTGCAGTATTCGAAGATCGCCGATCGCCTGTGCGAACAGGGCCGCTTCGGCCAGAAGACGGGCGCCGGCTGGTACGACTACGTGCCGGGCGACCGCAAGGCGAAGCCGTCGTCGCTCGTCGACGAGATGGTCGTCGCGTATTCGAAGGAGCGCGGCGTCGAGCGGCGCAAGATCGGCGACGACGAGATCGTCGAGCGGCTGGTGTTCGCGCTCGTCAACGAAGGCGCGAAGATCCTCGAGGAGAAGATCGCGTCGAAGGCGTCCGACATCGACATGGTCTACCTGACCGGCTATGGCTTCCCGCTGTGGCGCGGCGGGCCGATGCTGTACGCGGATACGGTCGGCCTCTATAACGTCGAGCGCGCGATCCGCCGCTATGCGGCCGCACCGAACGGCGACGCGTGGCAGCTCGCGCCGTCGATCGCGGAACTGGCGAAGGCCGGCCGCGGGTTCAACGGCTGACGCCGCCGCATCGCATCGCGGCGCGACCGATCCTGTCTGGAGACACGCAATGAAACGCACCGACGACGTCCTGCTCGTGATCGACGTGCAATACGACTTCATGCCGGGCGGCGCGCTCGCGGTGCCCGACGGCGATGCGGTCGTGCCGGTGATCAACGCGCTCGCGCAACGCTTCGACCAGGTCGTGCTCACGCAGGACTGGCACCCGCGCGAGCACGTGTCGTTCGCGGCGAACCATCCGGGCCGCGAGCCGTTCTCGACGCTCGCGCTGCCGTACGGCGAGCAGGTGCTGTGGCCCGTGCACTGCGTGCAGGACACCGACGGCGCGGCGCTGCATCGCGACCTCGACATCCCGCACGCGCGGCTCGTGATCCGCAAGGGCGGCGACGCGCAGGTCGACAGCTATTCCGCGTTCGTCGAAGCCGACCGCACGACACGCACGGGGCTCGCGGGCTATCTGCGCGAACTCGGGGCGAAGCGCGTGTGGTGCTGCGGGCTCGCGACCGACTATTGCGTCGCGTGGTCGGCGCTCGATGCGCGCGCGGCCGGTTTCGAAGCCGCGGTGATCAACGATGCGTGCCGTGCGATCGACCTGAACGGGTCGCTCGCGCACGCATGGCAGCAGATGCAGGCAGCGGGCGTCGTGCATGCGACGTCCGCGGGCGCGCGCCCGGCGGCGTAGCGCATTTCCCATCCGAATCAGCAGGACCGAAGGAGACTCGCATGACCGAAGCCGTAATCGTATCGACCGCACGCACGCCGCTGGCGAAATCCTGGCGCGGTGCCTTCAACATGACGCACGGCGCGACGCTCGGCGGCCACGTGGTCGCGGCCGCGCTCGAACGCGCGAAGCTCGACCCGGCGCGCGTCGAGGACGTGATCATGGGCTGCGCGAACCCCGAAGGCGCGACGGGCGCGAACATCGCGCGGCAGATCGCGCTGCGCGCCGGCTTGCCGGTCAGCGTGCCGGGGATGACGGTGAACCGTTTCTGTTCGTCGGGGCTGCAGACCATCGCGCTGGCCGCGCAGCGGATCATCGCGGGCGAAGGCGAGGTCTATGTGGCCGGCGGCGTCGAGTCGATCTCGTGCGTGCAGAACGAGATGAACCGGCACATGGTCCAGGAAGGCTGGCTCGTCCAGCACAAGCCCGAGATCTACTGGAACATGCTGCAGACCGCGGAAAACGTCGCGAAGCGCTACGGGATCTCGAAGGAGCGGCAGGATGCCTACGGCGTGCAGTCGCAACTGCGCGCCGCGGCCGCGCAGGAAGCCGGGCGTTTTCGCGACGAGATCGTGCCGATCACCGTGCTCGCGGGCATCGCCGACAAGGCGACGGGCCGCCTGTTCACGCAGGAAGTGACGGTCTCGGCCGACGAAGGCATCCGCCCCGACACGACGCTCGAAGGCGTGTCGAAGATCCGTTCGGCGGTGCCGGGCGGCGTGATCACCGCGGGCAATGCGAGCCAGTTCTCGGACGGCGCATCGGCATGCGTCGTGATGAGCGCCGACGCCGCGCAGCGCGAAGGGTTGCAGCCGCTGGGCGCGTTCCGCGGCTTCGCGGTGGCCGGCTGCGAACCGGACGAAATGGGCATCGGCCCGGTGTTCGCGGTACCCAAGCTGCTGAAGCAGGCCGGGCTGACGGTCGACGACATCGGGCTGTGGGAGCTGAACGAGGCGTTCGCGGTGCAGGTGCTGTACTGCCGCGACACGCTCGGGATCCCTGAGGACCGCCTGAACGTCAACGGCGGCGCGATCGCGGTCGGCCATCCGTATGGCGTGTCGGGCGCGCGCCTGACGGGCCATGCGCTGATCGAGGGCAAGCGGCGCGGCGTGAAGTACGCGGTCGTCACGATGTGCATCGGCGGCGGGCAGGGCGCGGCCGGCCTGTTCGAAATCCTCTGATCTTTGACCGGCGGCGGCCGCGGTGGCGCTTCGGCGTTACCGCCCGCCGCCGCAGTGAATCGGCGCGGCGCGCGCGCCATTCGCAACCAACGGGAAGCACAAGGCATGCACCCGGCAATGCCGTTTCCCCGGACTTGTCAAACGAATTGCCCCACCTATACTTGCTCTGACATTTGCCTTTCGGCACGATGGGCCAGATCGCGCGTCGCGTGATCCGTGCCGAGACGATTCGAACCAACGCAGCAGACCGACCGGGGACCGAATGAGTACGACCTATGCAGCCGGGGAACCGCCGCGCGTCGTCAGCGCGGCCGCGAGGCTCTACGCGAAATGCCTGCTGGTCGGATTCGCGTTGCTGCCCGCCTATCTGATTGCCTATCTGTGGTTCTTCAGCGACCGGGGCGTCGTGTTCGAGAACCACGCTTTCCATGAAATCGCGATCGCGGCGGCGACACTCGAAGGCGCGTTCGTCACCTACGTGACGTGGGTGTGCTACCGGTCGTCAGGCGAGCCGCTGCTGCGCTGGCTGACGCTCGGTTTTCTCGGCTTCGCGATGATCTATGCGCTGCACGGGGCGTTCACCGGGATGGCGCACCACAATATCTGGCTGTTCCTGCTGTACGGGCCCGCGTCGCGGTTCGTGATGTCGGCGCTGCTGCTCACGGGCCTGCTGTCGTATTCGCGTCCGCCGGACCGGCTCGACAAGCGCACGAGCATGCGGACGTGGTTGCCGTGGATCGTGTTCTTCCTGATCGTCAACGTGGCGGTTGCGTACATCGCCTATTCGCCGGTCGCGGGCGCGCTGGGCACGCGGCTGTCGATGGAAGGCGGCGCGCTGGTGTTCTCGCTGCTGAACGTGTGCCTGCTGCTCGCGCGGCGCATCCGCTCGCCGCTGATGGTGATCTACGGCGTGTCGATCATGGCGTTCGCGCTATCGTCGCTCGCGTTCATCCTCGGCAAGCCGTGGAATCACATGTGGTGGCTCGCGCATGCGATCTTCGCGGGCGGATTCTTCCTGCTCAGTTACGGCGTCGTGCAGGCGCTGCAGACGACACGCTCGTTCTCGGCGATCTACAGCCAGGAAGACCTGATGAGCCGGCTGTCGGAATCGATGGCGCGTACCGAGAGCGCGCTGCAGGAACTGCGGCGCACGAACCAGAAGCTCGAATACATGGCCGCGACCGACCCGATGACGGGCGCGTCGAACCGCCGGCAGTTCATCGCGCAGGTCGAGCGTGAGATCGTGCGGGCCGAGCGAGACGGCACGCCGTTCTGCCTGCTCGCGCTCGATCTCGACAATTTCAAGAACATCAACGATGCATACGGGCACCAGATCGGCGACGAGGTGCTGCGCGGCGTCGTGCGCCAGTGCCTCGAGGCAATTCGGCCGGCGGGCGCGCTCGCGCGGGTCGGCGGCGAGGAGTTCATGGCGCTCTTGCCGGAGATGCCGCTCGAAGGCGCGCGGATGACCGCCGAGCGCGTGCGTTCGTCGATTTCGAGTTCGCCGTTCGGGCTCGACTTCAAGCGCGTGCAGGTGACGGTCAGCGTCGGCGTCGCGCAATACGGCGTCGACGGCAGCACGGTCGATGCGCTGCTGCGGGTGGTCGACGAGCGGCTGTATCAGGCGAAGCGGGAAGGGCGCAACCGCGTGGTGTCGCGCTAACCGGATCTGCACCGAAAGCCCCGGCGGCGGGAGTGCCGCCGGGCTTTTGCGGGCCGGTGTCGGTGTCGGCCTGCTCACGCGCGGCGACGCGCTAGCGCGACGCTACCGCCGTCGCCTGCTTCGACTGGTCGTCCTGCATCGACTGCGACGCCTGCCACCAGTACTTGCCCGCACGCTGCTGCGGATCGCGGATCGCGAGATACGTCGTACTCCAGAGCTGCGCCGCGTTGGCTTCGGTCGCATCCGCACTGCGCGTGCCGAATGCGTCGGTCTGGTACTTGCCGTTCACGTAGGACCACGTCCACATTTCCGACGTGCGCATGTCGCGCCCGTTCGAGATCACCTGCCAGATCGTCTGCCGCGCCTGCGTGAGCAGCGTGCGTGTCGTAGCCGACAGGTCCTGGCGCGCCAGCTGGCGATCGAGCCCGGCCACCCACATCGCCTGCTGCCACGACCAGATCACCGTGCCGTGATACGCGGAGCTCGTGAACTTCGGCCACAGCGACGAGCTCGCATACGCGGGGTTCGCGATCAGCATCCCGACATCCGTCACGAGCCCGGTCGGGAACGGCCGCGTGACGTCACTGACGATCCGCTGGAGCTGATCGTCCGGCGGCGTACCGAACAGCAGCGCGAAACCGCCGTCCGAATTCATCACCGGAATCGGGTTGCCCTGCTGGTCGAGCGACAGCGCGTAGAAGGCCAGCGGTGCGTTGGGCGCGGCGCCGGCCGGCACGCCAGCGGACGGCGCATAGGCCGACACGTCGGTGGCCGCCTGCGCGGCCGGCACGCTGACCTGGAACAGCGGCGGCGCCTGCGTTTCCCACGTGACCGCCTGGTTCGCCGTGTTGGCGAGCGTCGCGCGTTGCTGGGCATCGAGGTACGGATCGAGCAGGCCGCGGGCGAGGAACGCGTTCGCCGCGCGCAGCGCGGCCGGCACGAGCACCGCGTTCACGTCGTACGGGTACACGCCGCCGCCGAGACCGTCGGTGCTGTCGCGCCAGTTGCCGACGATTTCGCCGGGCCGCAGGTGGATCAGGTTCGCGACCGACGGCTGCTGCGCGAACGGTTGCGCGGTCGTCGCGACGTGCAGCAGATTGACGACGAGGCGGCTGCCGTTGGTCTGCCCGTCGCTGCCGCGCTGCGCCAGATACGCGGCGGCGCGGGCCTGGCCGCGCGCATCGTCGATCAGCCACGCGGCCGCGATCGGTGCGAGCAGGTAGTCGCTGTCGATCATCTTGTAGTCGTAGGTCGGTGTCGCATCGTTCGGCCGCCCGTTCTTCTGGTTGTCGACCAGCGCGAATTCGCCGATGCCTTCCTCGTGCGCGACCTTGCCGTCGGCCGACAGGCGGCTCAGCACCGACGACAGGCCGGCCTCGATCGCCGCGGGTTCGAGCACGGGCATCAGCATGCGGACCGAGATCAGCGTGTCGCGGCCGAAGTACGTGTCGTACTGCCACGAGCCGGCCAGCAGCTTGTCGTTGAAGCTCAGGAATTCGAGCACGTTCTGGCTGACCGGGTCGGGATTTACCGACGGTGCGAACAGGTCGGCGTGCGTGATCGGCGACAGCGGCGTCTCGCCCGATAGCGCATCGATGTGCAGCTTCAGCGTGTGCGAACCCGCGGGTGCGTTGAGCACGAGCTTGCCGCCCGCTGCCGGCGCGATGCTGCCGCCGTCGCGCAGCGTGATGCGCAGCGCATAGCCGGGCGCGCCGTCGAGCCGGTCGCGTTGCCATTGTGCGGTGCTGCCCTGGACCGTCGGCGCGGTGAGGATCTGCTGCGGGATCGTCGCGCCGCCGTTGAAGTCGCGCAGGAAGCGCACGTTGCTGAGCACGCCCTGCCGGATCGTCAGCGTACCGGTGTCGACCGACACGTCGGCGCCGATGCCGTACAGCGGGCGGCCGTGCGTGTCCGGCGCCGACAGCGCCGACGGCGGCGTGTCGAGGGTCCAGTTCACCGGCTGCGCGGTGTCGTCGAACCACAGCCCGGTGCCGCTGTTGCCGGCGGGGAACACCACCAGCAGGCGCGGCTTCGTCGACGAGCGCACCAGCAGGTGCGCGGCGACCTTGTCCTGCCGGTAGAACGCGTTGATCTGGCCGCCGGTGTCCATGCGGAACGACAACGCGGCGGTGTTCGATGGCGGGGTGGTGGACTTGACGTCGTCGTCGTTGCAGGCCGACAGCAGGCCGGCGCAGACGAGCCCGAGACACAGCGACTTCGCAAGGCGATGCATGTTGATGTCCCTCCTGATGACTGGCGATTTTTTATCTGGATGTTCTAAGCGGCGGATCTTTTGTCCGTTTGGTCTCGCTTTGTATTCACTCTGCCGAATAATCGAAATGAATCGGGGTGTTGCGCTTCTTCGAAAGGAAAATAGGTTGGCAAATTAACAGAATGGCTGATAAATGCCGAACGCTGAAAACGACAGGGGCGAGCGTCGATTTCCTACGGGAAGGCCGATACGAAGGGCCTTCGCGCAGGTGAGCTGCGAATCCGGAGCGGCGAGGAAAACGATACGTAAGCCGTCGTAGGCGATTCTAAATTTACGGGAAAGTCGAAGTCAATAATGTTTTGTTTTTCGCGTATTGAATTGGAAAATTGGTCGCAATTATTACCCGCATCGCCGGTAAAACTTGCGATTTGACGAATTAGGAATTAACGCACTCCGGATATCCGGTGACAAAACGATCGGCAATACTCCATCGGGCCGGCGATTGATGCCGGACAGGAAACGAATCGCCGCGTTATGTCGGTCGGTGTCGTGACGGGCCGACATGTGCCGCAACCGCGCGGGCGACCTTCTCAGCAATCCGTGTTCCTGCGTCTGTCCGTAGTGCGAGGCGTCGTCGTCTGATCTCAAACCGGCCGCTGGCGGACGCAGTACGGCGGGCCGTCGCCTTCGGAGCCGCGCCGGCAGAAGCCGCTTGCCGAAGAGAACGCGAAGCTCGCGCGGCTCGTTCGTGGCCGATCCGTCGCCCGAAGCCCGCTACGAGCGGGCAATTTCTCGCACTCGGTATTTATAATCGCGCACGGCGGAGCCCTTCCAATCGCAGTGAGCGCGAATATCGGCCCAACTGATTTAGTATGAGCAATCTGCGCTCGGCGGGAGGGGCGCTCATTCCCAGTGAGGAGACCCATGCACCCCCGTCGGACTGCCCCTTACGTCATCGTGGCAATTGCTTCCATGATCGCGTGCGCGCTCATGGCGCTATGCGTGCTGCAACTCTTGCAGAGCCGCGACGACGCGATGGAGCGTGCAAGGGAAACGTCACGCAACCTCGGACTTGTCGCCGAGCGCGACATCGAACGCAATTTCGAGTTGTACGACCTGTCTTTGCAGGCCGTCATCCATGGGTTGCAGCGCCGCGATGTGATGGACGCTTCGCCCAGCTTGCGCCGTGCCGTGCTGTTCGATCACGCGATGACCGCGGAATTTCTCGGTTCGATGCTCGTGATGGATGCAGGCGGCAATATCGTCCTGGATTCGGGCTATGACGAGCCGCGCAAGGGCAATTTCGCCGATCGCCGATACTTCACGATCCACCGCGACAATCCGAACGTCGGACTCTATGTCAGTGACCCATTCGTATCCCGTTTGCGGGGAGGCATGCTCAGTATCGCGCTTACGCGGCGGATTTCGAACCCCGATGGATCGTTTGGCGGCATTGCCGTTATTGCGGTCAATCTTGAATATTTTCATCAGCTCTTCGCCGGGCTTTCGCTTGGCAAACATGGCTCGATTTCGCTGATCGGCGAAGACGGCAAGATGGTGATGCGTCAGCCGTACGATGTGCATACCATCGGCCGCGACCTCAGCAAGGCCGCAACGTTCCGGCGTTTCCAGACCGCGCGAGAGGGCTCCTTCTCTGAAACCTCGTCGATCGACGGCGTGCGCCGCCTCTACTACTTCAAGCATTTGCCGAAACTGCCGCTGATCATCATGGTCGCGGAGGCCGAGCAGGACATTTACGCCGCCTGGCGGCAACGTGCGATCACGATCGGCGGACTGGTCGCGACGTTCGGGGTGGCGTTCATCGCGCTGTCGCTGCTGCTCGGTTCGCAGCTGCGGCGCCGTATGCGAGCCGAGTCGGAACTCGTGCTGCTCGCCCGGACGGACGGTCTCACCGGCCTGAGCAATCGCCGCAGCTTTGGCGAGGTACTGGACAACGAGTGGCGTCGCGCCCGGCGTGCGCGTTCCGTTTTCTCGCTGCTGTTCGTGGATGTGGACCGGTTCAAGGCTTACAACGACACGTACGGTCATCAGGCCGGGGACGATGCGTTGGCGGCGGTCGCGCGGTGCATCGGCGAGAACATTCGCCGGCCGGCCGATACGGCGGCTCGTTATGGCGGGGAGGAGTTCGTCGTGTTGCTCCCCGACACGTCGCAAACCGGCGCGGCGCAGATCGCCGAGCGGATTCGTGCGGCCATCGACGAGTTGGCCCTCGAGCACGCTGGCAGCGAATACGGGCGTGTTACCGCGAGCATTGGCCTGGCGAGCTGGACGCCCGATCAGGAAGGGCAGCCTGATGCCGTGATCAAGGCGGCTGATGAGGCGCTGTACTACGCGAAGGCGACTGGTCGGAACAAGGTCGCCGCGTTGCAGCCGGCGGAGTGAGGGGGCTGCATCGTGCGTGCCGTCAGACGCGTGCCAGCGGTGACCGAACCCGACGGACGCACCTCAAGAACAGTCCATTGCCGTCGGTAAGTTTGGTAGGCTTGTCGCCTGCCTTCGCTTGTCGGATCTTGATGTCGGTAAGTGGCACGGTGAAAAAGCGGGTATCGTCCCGGAAGATTTCAAACGATGCCCGCTTTTTTCGACCGGGTGCGATTCCGAGCGAACGAGAGCGAACGGCAGGCGGGCGCAAGGTGCCCGACTGGCAAGGGTTCAGGCCAATCGCCGAACCAACACGAACAGGAGCAACCGAAGTGATCAGACATATCGTCATGTGGAAGTTGAAGGAATCGGCCGAAGGCGCGACGCGTGCGCAGAACGCGCTGAAGCTGAAGGAAAAGCTCGAAGGCTGCCGCGATCTCGTGCCGGGCACCTTGCAGATCGACGTCGGCCTGGCGACGCCGGGCCTCGACGCGACCGCCGACATCGTGCTCGTCTCCGATTTCACCGACAAGGCCGCGCTGGACGCGTACCAGGTGCATCCGGTTCACCAGGAAGTGAAGAAATTCGTCGTCGCGGTGGCCGAATCGCGCGAATGCGTCGACTACATCGTCGACGTCGCACGATGAGCGACGCGGCAACCCCGACGGAAGGCCCGTCGATCGAAAGCCCGTTCGTCGATCTGCTCGGCGTGCAGCTCGTGTCCGCGAAGGATGGTGCGAGCGAAATCGTGCTGCCGCTCGAGGAGCGCCACATGAACACGTGGAGCATCGCGCACGGCGGCGTGACGATGACGCTCGCCGATATCGCGCTCGCGATGGCGGCGCGCAGTTTGACCGACGACGGCGTCGGCGTCGTCACGGTCGAGATGAAGGTGAACTTCATGCAGCCGGGCCGCGGCGAGCTGCGCGCCTACGGGCGCGTGATGCACCGCTCGACGACGATGGCCTATTGCGAAGGCGAAGTGCGCGACAGCGACGGCAATTTCGTCGCGAAGGCGCTCGGTACGTTCAAGTACATGCGGCGGCTCGCGGTCGGCCGCGACATCAAGCGGCAACGCTCGCGCACGGCGCCGGACGCGCAGCCCGGCCCGAGCGACGCGTAAACGCTCCCGCCATGCACGGCCCTGTCTCTTCGATGAGGCAGGGCCGTTTCGTTTTGCAGCCCGGATGCCGGCACACCGCGCGCCGCGCCGGTCCGGCCCCCGCGTGGCATCATGTCACGCTTGTCCGCTTTGTCCGTTCACGGCGCCACGCCGGCGCCGTCCATACCGATGCCGCTGAATCCGAAGATCGCCCAGGTGCTCGACATGATCGAGCGCGCGAAACGTCCGTCGTATCACCATCAGACGCCGCAGCAGGCCCGCGCCGCATACGAGAAGAGCGCGCCGATCCTCGACGTCGCGCCGGCGCCGATGCATTCGGTGGAGGAATGCGTGGTGCCGACGCGCGACGGCCGCACGATCGGCGCGCGGCTGTATCTGCCGGTCGCGCCGAGCCTGGCGGAGCCGCTGCCCGCGCTCGTCTATTACCACGGCGGCGGCTTCACGGTCGGCAGCGTCGACACGCATGATGCGCTGTGTCGGATGTTCGCGCACGATGCGCAATGCGCGGTGCTGTCTGTCGGCTACCGGCTCGCGCCCGAACACAGGTTTCCGACCGCGGTGAACGACGCGGACGACGCATTGCAGTGGCTGCATCGCGAAGCCGCCACGTTCGGCATCGACGCCGCGCGGCTGGCGGTCGGCGGCGACAGTGCGGGCGGCACGCTCGCGACGGTCTGCGCGGTGCTCGCGCGCGACGCGGGCATTCGTCTTGCGCTGCAACTGCTGATCTATCCGGGCGTGACGCGTTACCAGGACACCGAATCGCACGCACGGCTCGCCAACGGCTACCTGTTGACGCAGGACACGATCCAGTGGTTCTTCACGCAGTACGTGCGCGATCAGGCCGATCGCGACGACTGGCGTTTCGCGCCGCTCGACGGCACGCGCGATGCGCCGTCGTTCGCGGGCGTCGCGCCGGCGTGGATCGCGACGGCCGAATACGATCCGCTGAGCGACGAGGGCGCCGCGTACGCGGACAAGTTGCGCGTGGCCGGCAACGCGGTCACGCTGGTCTGCTATCCGGGGATGATCCACGAATTCTTCAAGATGGGCGGCTACGTGCCGGAGGTGCGGGCCGCGCATGCCGATGCGGTCGCGGCACTGAAGGCTGCATTCGACGAGGTTTGACGGCGAGCGCCCGAAGGCGCGCACGCCGCGGGAGGATGGCGATGACGAATGGCGCGGGCGGGGTGGAAACGGGCGACTGGACGGTCCTGGGCGGCGATGCTGCACGCATCCGCGACGCGGTGTTCGTGCGCGAGCAGCAGATTCCGCCGGAATGGGAGCTCGACGACGACGATCCGCTGTCGCTGCATGCGGTCGCGTACCGGACCGACGCGGCGACCGGGCTGCGCCGCGCGGTCGCGACGGGGCGGCTGCTGCCGTCCGGCACGATCGGCCGCGTCGCGGTGTTGGCCGACATGCGCGGGCAGGGCGTCGGGTCGGCCGTGCTCAATGCGCTGCTGGACGCCGCGCGCCGCCGCGGTGAAGCCGTCGTGCGGCTGTACGCGCAGGATTCGGCGGTGTCGTTCTATCTGCGGCACGGCTTCGCGGCGGTCGGCGAACCGTTCGTCGAAGCCGGCGTGCCGCACGTCGAGATGACGCGCGCGCCGTAGCGCGCCACGTGTGCGCTCAGCGCGGCCGCGCCGCGTCGATATCGAACGTGAACGCGCGCTCGAACGCGCCCGGGCGGACGGTGCGGTGCGAGCCGTCGTCGTCGCTGCGCTCCTTGACCTCCACCGTCAGCCGCACGCCTTCCTTCATCGTGACGCGCAGCGCGGTCGTGCCGCGCGTGCCGTATTCAGGCGTCTCGATGAACGCGGCCGACAACGCGCGCTCGCGCTCGATCGGAATGCCCGTGTGCGGCAATGCATCGTCGTCCGCGACGTGCGGGTCGCGCAGCAGCGCGATCAGTTCGTCGAGCGACGGGGTCGGATTGTCGGTCAACAGCGTGCCGAGCTCCGCGCGCTTGCGCACCACTTTCGGCCAGGGCGTATCGAGCCGTGCATTCGACAGCGCATGCACGCCCGGCGCGATCGCCACGGGCGCGGCGACACGGCTTTCGCCCTCGGGGGCGCGGTTGCAGAACCACGCGAGCTCCCGCCGGCGCCAGTCGCCGACGAGCAGGTTGAAGCCGTTGTACACGGCCGCATGCTCGGCGAGCTGCGCGAGATAGTCGAGCGGCGCGACAGGCGTGCCGCCGAGAAAGTCGGAGACCAGCTTGCCACGGGTCGGTGCGCCCGCGCGGATGTCGAACGGCGCGCGGTAGTTGGTCAGCGCGGCGAAACGGCCGTCGCGCGAGACGCCGAGCCACGTGCCGCCCGCTTCGAGATCGCGGCCGGCCAGTACGCCCGGCACGTCCTCCCACCACGAGAGCGGCGCGCTGGTCCGGCGAAAGAACTCGTCACGATTCGCGACGAGGGTAAAGACGGGACCGGCGGCGGCATCGGGCTGCCAGTCGAAGGCAATCAGACACATCGGGCGAATCTCTCGCAGGAAACGTCGGGCGCCGGCTGCGACTCGCGAGCCGGCGCCCGAACGGGTTGTCAGTGCATCAGACTTCGGTCGGCCACGCGTACGGCAGCGCGTCGAACGCGAGCGCCGGGCCGTCGGCCGAACCGAGGTGCACCGTGCCGCCGTCGAGCGCGGCGAGCTTGATCTCGACGAGCGCGTCGACGCCGCCCGCCGGCGCGGCCGCCGCGTTGACGATCATCCCGCACGGCTGGCCCGGGTCGTCGCTGTGGAACAACTCGACGCCGGCATGCACGGTATCGGTTTCGCCCGCGACGTGCGCGAGCGCGGTGCGGCGCTTGATCGTGCCGCGGTATTGGCTGCGCGCCACCACTTCCTGGCCCGGGTAGCACCCTTTCCTGAAGTTAACGGCACCGATCACGTCGAAGTTGACCATTTGCGGTACGAACTGTTCGACGGCCGGCTGCGTGATGCGCGGCTCGCCCGCGCGAACGTCGAGCCAGTCCCACACGGCGGGCGACACGACCGGCAGCGTGCCGGCCAGCGCGGCGAGGCGCGCGTCGACCTCGGCGCGCGGGCCGATCCACAGATAGCGCTTGCGGCCAGCCGCATCGGGCACGCGGATCAGCGCGCCGGCCGGGCCGTCGACCTTCACGTGCACGCCGTCGGGCAGCGCATCGAAGATGCCGGACAGCGCGTCGCGCACGTCGCCCGCGAAGCCGGCCACCGCGAGCGTGTCGCTCGCGTCCGTCAGCTTCGCCTTCGCGCGCAGCACGAACATCGACAGCCGCTTCTGCACGGCCGGCTGCACGTCCTTCGACACGAGCAGGCGCACATCGTGGCCGGCGCGCCACGTGAGGAACGACGCGAGCAGGCGGCCCTTCGGCGAGCAGTACCCGGACAGCCGGGCGCTGCCGGCATCGAGATGCTCGATGTCGTTGGTGAGCTGGCTGTGCAGGAACGTCGCGGCATCGTCGCCGGCCACGTCGATCACGCCGAACTGCGGCAGCGGCATGCAGGCGGCCGGCGCATCGAAATCGGCGGCGGACGGGCGGGGGAAAACGGGGAGCGAGGCAGATGCGGCCTGGGCAGCCGGTGAAGCGAACGGTGTGCTCATGGAATGAGGGAACAGTCAACCCTGACTTTGACGGAGGCGAGCAAGTATTATATGGGTCTTACCTGAGTCACGTTTCCATGTCCCTACTGAAGAAATGCGCCGCGACGATCGTGGCGCTGGCCGTCGTCGTGGCCGCTGCCGGCGCGGGCGGCGGGTATTACTGGGCAACCCGGCCGCTGTTGCTGGGCTCGGCATCGCTCGACGTCACGATCAAGCCGCGCAGCAGCGTGAAGAGCGTCGCGCTGCAGCTCAAGCGCGGCGGCGTGCCGGTCGAGCCGTTCGCGTTCGTCGCGATGACGCGCGTGCTCGGGCTGTCGAGCCGGCTCAAGTCGGGCAACTACGAATTCAAGACCGGCATCACGCCGTACGACGTGCTGCAGAAGATCGCGCGCGGCGACGTGAACGAGTACGTCGCGACGGTCATCGAGGGCTGGACCTTCAAGCGGATGCGCGCCGAGCTCGACGCGAACCCCGATCTGGCGCACGCGACGGCCGGCATGAGCGACGCCGAGCTGCTGCGCGCGATCGGCGCGTCGGACGGCGCCGTGCAGCGCGGCAGCGGCGAGGGGCTGTTCTTCCCCGATACCTACCTGTTCGACAAGGGCACGAGCGACCTGAACATCTACCGGCGCGCGTACCGCCTGATGCAGACGCGCATCGACGAGGCCTGGGCCGCGCGCACGCCGGGGCTGCCGTACAAGACGCCTTACGAAATGCTGACGATCGCGTCGATCGTCGAGAAGGAAACCGGCCACGCGGCCGACCGCGCGTTCGTCGCGGCCGTGTTCGCGAACCGGCTGCGCATCGGCATGCCGCTGCAGACCGATCCGTCGGTGATCTACGGGCTCGGCGACGCGTACGACGGCCGGCTGCGCAAGCGCGACCTGCAGGCCGACACTCCTTACAATACCTACACCCGACGCGGGCTGCCGCCCACGCCGATCGCGTTGCCGGGTGTCGCCGCGCTGCAGGCGGCGATCAATCCGGCCCCGACGAGCGCGCTCTATTTCGTCGCGAAGGGCGACGGCACGAGCGTGTTCTCGGACACGCTCGGCGACCACAACAAGGCCGTGGATAAATACATACGAGGTCAATAATGGCGAGCGGTAAATTCATCACGTTCGAAGGCATCGACGGGGCGGGGAAGACCACCCACCTGCAATGGTTCTGCGAACGTCTCCAGGGCCGGCTGGCGGCGGCCGGCCGGCAAGTGGTCGTCACCCGCGAGCCGGGCGGCACGCAGCTCGGCGAGAAACTGCGTGAAATCCTGCTGAACCAGCCGATGGATCTCGAAACGGAGGCGCTGCTGATGTTCGCCGCACGGCGCGAGCACCTCGCGCTCGTGATCGAACCGGCGCTCGCGCGCGGCGACTGGGTCGTGTCCGACCGCTTCACCGACGCGACGTTCGCGTACCAGGGCGGCGGCCGCGGGCTGCCGCGCGACAAGCTCGAGACGCTCGAGCGCTGGGTGCAGGGCGGGTTCCAGCCCGACCTCACGGTGCTGTTCGACGTCGCGCCGCAAGTCGCGAGCGAGCGCCGCGGCGCCGTGCGCATGCCCGACAAGTTCGAAAGCGAGTCCGACGCGTTCTTCTCGCGTACACGGGCCGAATACCTGCGGCGCGCGGAAGAGGCGCCGCACCGCTTCGCGATCGTCGACGCGACGCGATCGATTCCCGAGATCCGCCAGCAGCTCGAACGCGTGCTCGCCGCGCTGTAACCCGCAAGGAACGCACCACATGATCTATCCGTGGCAAACCGACGACTGGAACCGCCTGCAGCAATTGCGCGCGCAATGGCCGCATGCGCTGCTGCTGCACGGTCAGGCCGGGATCGGCAAGCTGCAGTTCGCGCAGCATCTCGCGCAGGGTTTCCTGTGCGAATCGCCGCAGCCGAACGGCGAGCCGTGCGGCACCTGCGCGGCCTGCAACTGGTTCTCGCAGGGCAACCATCCCGATTACCGGATCGTGCTGCCCGAGGCGCTGGCGGGCGAGGCGCCGGGCGCGGCGGACGACGCGAAGCCGGCCGACGCGGACGAAGGCGGCAAGAAGACCCGTGCGCCGAGCAAGGAAATCAAGATCGAGCAGGTGCGCGCGCTGCTCGACTTCTGCGGGGTCGGTTCGCACCGCGGCGGCGCGCGCGTCGTCGTGCTGTATCCGGCCGAGGCGCTCAACGTCGCTGCATCGAACGCGTTGCTGAAAACGCTGGAGGAGCCGCCGGCCGGCGTCGTGTTCCTGCTCGTGTCGGCGCGCATCGACCGCCTGTTGCCGACGATTATCAGCCGCTGCCGCCAGTGGCCGATGACGGTGCCGGCGCCGGAGGCCGCCGCCGCGTGGCTCGCGGCGCAGGGCGTCGACCACGCCAGCGCGCTGCTTGCCGAAGCCGGCGGCGCGCCGCTCGCCGCGCTGGCGCTCGCGAGCGACGAGAACCGCCCGCTGCGCGACTACACGCTCGGGCAACTGGCCGCCGGTGCGGCGTGCGATCCGTTCGCCTGCGGCGAGACGCTGCAGAAGCTGCCGGTGCCGCTGGTGCTCGGCTGGCTGCAGCGCTGGCTGTACGATCTGCTCGCGCAGCGGATGGCCGGCGCGCCGCGCTACTTCCCGACGCACGCGGCGGCCCTGGCGCGCTGCGCGGAAGCGGTCGACGCGAACGCATTCGCGCGCTTCATGAAAGCCGTGACGCGGCAGCGGACGGTCGAGAACCATCCGCTCAACGCGCGGCTCGTATTCGAGGAATTGTTTCTCGGATATCGGGAAATATTCGCTTGATCTGGCATTGTTTCCGATGGGTTGCGAAATGATGAGCGGATCACGCGGGGGCGCGACCGTGGCCGGCCGGCCCGCCCACCTTGCCCGGTGCCGCATGCCGGCGGGCGCATGAGCGCCCGTCTCACGTATTCAGGAAACACGATGTTCGTCGACTCTCACTGCCACATCAATTTCAAGGGCCTGGCCGACCGCCTGCCGGCCGTTCTCGAGAACATGCGCGAGCACGACGTCACGCATGCGCTGTGCGTGTCTGTCGATCTCGAGACGCTGCCCGAGGTGCTTGCGATCGCCGAAGCGCACGACAACGTGTACGCATCGGTCGGCGTGCATCCCGATCACGAGGACATGCGCGAGCCGACGCTCGCGGAGCTGGTCGAGCTGGCCGCGCACCCGAAGGTCGTCGCGATCGGCGAAACCGGCCTCGACTACTATCGCCTCGAAGGGCGCTCGATCGCCGACATGGAATGGCAGCGCGAACGTTTTCGCACGCACATTCGCGCGGCGACCGCGACGATGAAGCCGCTGATCATCCACACGCGTTCGTCGTCGGAAGACACGCTGCGGATCATGGCCGAGGAGCGCGCGGACGTGCCGGGCGGCGTGATGCACTGCTTCACCGAGCCGTGGCCGGTCGCCGAGCAGGCGCTCGCGCAGAACTTCCATATCTCGCTGTCGGGCATCGTCACGTTCAAGAACGCGACCGACGTGCAGGACGTCGCGCGGCGCGTGCCGCTCGACCGGCTGCTGATCGAGACCGACTCGCCGTACCTCGCGCCGGTGCCGTATCGCGGCAAGCCGAATGAACCTGCGTACGTCAGCCATGTCGGACGCTTTATCGCATCCGAGCGCGGTGTCGCCGTCGAGGCGCTCGCCGATGCGACGACGCAGAACTTTTTCCGGCTGTTCAAGATCGCCCGCTAACGACGGGCGCGCAGCCGACAACCCAGGGAAGGAGCCCACAACAATGACGAAGCCGACCAACCATCTGCCCAAACGCGCACTCGTTGCCGCCGCATTCGTCGCGAGCGGCCTGTTCGCCGCCGCCGGCGCGCATGCCGAGTCGCTCGACGCGATCGTCAAGGCCGTCAAGTTCGACGACATCGCCGATATCGGCAAGCAGCTCAAGAGCGGCAAGCTCGATCCGAACACGCTCGCGCCGAACGGCGACCCGATCCTCGTGATCGCCGCCCGCGAGAAATCCGACAAGGTCGCGGCCGCGATCGCCACGACGCCGAACGTCGATCTCGAGAAGGAAGACAAGGCCGGCGAAAACGCGCTGATGCTCGCGTCGCTGAACGGCGACCTCGGGCTCGTCAAGCTGCTGATCGACAAGGGCGCGGAAGTCAGCAAGAAGGGCTGGGCGCCGCTGCATTACGCGGCGACCAACGGCCAGGACGCGGTCGTCAAGGTGCTGCTCGACCACGACGCGTATATCGACACCGCGTCGCCGAACGGCACGACGCCGCTGATGATGGCCGCGCGCGGCAACCATGCGTCGACGGTCACGCTGCTGCTCGACCAGGGCGCCGATCCGCAGGTGAAGAACCAGCTCGGCATCACCGCGCTCGAGTTCGCGAAGCACTACAACGCGCCGGACGCGATCGAGATCCTGAGCAAGCGGACGACGCGTATCGGTGCGGCGACGCCGGCAGATGCGCAAAAGAGTGCAAAATAACGTTTTTTGGTGCGGCGGCGCCTGTCCGCCGGGCCGGCTTCCGGCCGGCGCCGGGCATCCGGCGCCGCACCAGCCAGGGCAGCAGGCGGTCTCGGGCCGCATTGACATAAGAAGGAACACCATGTTGCGCGCAATGTTTTGTGCCGCGGCGTTTGCCGTGCCATTGTCGGCGGCGGCTTTCACGGGCGCGGATCTCGACCGGCTGTGCGCGAAGACGGACGTCAAGTCGCGGGCGTCGTGCGCGGCCTATATCGAAGGCGCCGCCGACGGCGTCTACAACACGATCGATGCGATCGGCGGCACCACGGGGCCGCGCGTCGGCCAGTACTTCTGCCTGCCGCCCGACATCCGGGCGCAACAGATGACGGACGCGGTGCGCAAGTACATCGCCGAGAATCCAAAGCTGGCCGACTACAACGCGAGCACCGCGGTGTCGCTCGGTCTCGGCAAGGCGTTTCCCTGCAGGAACGGCAACTGATCTGACGCCGTGTCCGGGCGCGTGCATGGCCCGGACGTCGCCGACGCATCCAGGACGAAGCCTGTGCGCTTCATCACTCGAGGGCGCCGATGATTTCAATCGAGGAACTGCAGCGCATCGCCGATGCGCCGTTGCATTCGTGGCTCGGCACGCTGGGCGTGTCGGTCATCGTCATACTGGTCGTCACGGTCGTGCACCGCCTCGGCGCACGTATCGTCAAGCGCATCGCGCAGCCGTATCCGCTGATGAGCGCGATCCTGCGCTACATCGACAAGCCGTCGCTCGTCGTGCTGGCGCTGCTGGCGCTCGAATTCGTGTGGGTCCAGGCGGACGACGGCATGTCGTTCGTGCGCGGCATGCGCACCGCGGCCGCGGTCGGCTCGATCGTGTCGCTCACGTGGCTGCTGGTACGGCTCGCGGCCGGCGTCGGCGACGCGATCATCCAGGCCCATCCGATCGACACGGCCGACAACCTTCAGGCACGGCGTGTCCATACACAGGCCAAGGTGCTCGTGCGGACCGTGATGGTGCTGATCGTGATCATCGGCACCGGCGCCGCGCTGATGACGTTCCCCAACGTGCGCCAGGTCGGCGCGAGCCTGCTGGCATCGGCCGGTGTGGCAGGGCTGGTCGCCGGTATCGCCGCGCGGCCGGTGCTCGGCAACCTGATCGCCGGGTTGCAGATCGCGCTCACGCAACCGATTCGGCTCGACGACGTGGTCGTGATCCAGGGCGAGTGGGGGCGCATCGAGGAAATCACCGGCTCGTTCGTGTCGGTGCGGCTGTGGGACCAGCGGCGCCTCGTCGTGCCGCTGCAGTGGATCATCGAGAACCCGTTCACGAACTGGACGCGCAGCAGCGCGGAGATCATCGGCACCGTCTACCTGTCGGTCGACTACCGCACGCCGCTTGCGCCGCTGCGCGAGGAACTCGCGCGGCTCGTCCACGCCGCGCCCGAGTGGGACGGTCGCGTGCAGGTGCTGCAGGTGACCGATGCGACGGAGCGCACGATGCAGTTGCGCGCGCTCGTCAGCGCGGCCGATTCGTCGTCGTGCTGGGATCTGCGCTGCCGCGTGCGCGAAGGGTTGATCGCGTATCTGCAGCACCGCTATCCGCAATGCCTGCCGCGCAGCCGGATGGAACTGTATCCGCACGAATCCGCGCCGGACGCACCGAATCCCGAAAGGCCGCACGCGCGATCGCCCGCCGCCAGCACGGCGGCCAACACCGCAGCCGACCCGCAGGCCGTCGACGGCCGCTGAACGCGGCCCGAGTCCTGCGGCCATTCCCTGTTTCCCATTGTCATGACCGCGCTGAAGACGCTCGCCATCGCCAATTACCGCTCGCTGCGCGAGCTGATCGTGCCGCTCGCGGCGCTCAATGTCGTGACGGGGCCGAACGGCAGCGGCAAATCGAGCGTGTATCGCGCGCTGCGGCTGCTCGCCGACACCGCGCAGGGCCGCGTGATCCCGTCGCTCGCACGCGAGGGCGGCTTGCCGTCGACGTTGTGGGCCGGCCCCGAGCGCTTCTCGCGCGCGATGCTGGCGGGCGACGTGCCGGTGACGGGCACCGTGCGCAAGGGGCCGGTGAGCCTGAAGCTCGGCTTCGCGTGCGACGATTTCGGCTATGCGATCGATCTCGGCCTGCCGCTGCCGAGCCGCTCACAGTTCGCGCTCGATCCGGTGGTCAAGCGCGAATGCATCTGGGGCGGCGCGTTGCTGCGTCCGTCGACGCTGCTGGTCGACCGGCAGGGCGCGCAGATCCGTGCGCGTACCGCATCGGGCGACTGGCAGACGATTCCGCAGCCGGTCGCGAGCTTCGACAGCATGATGACCGAGTTCGCCGATCCGACCGGGGCGCCCGAGATGATCGCGGTGCGCGAACGGATTCGCTCGTGGCGCTTCTACGACCATTTCCGGACCGATGCGCAGGCGCCGGCACGCCAGTCGCACATCGGCACCCATACGCCGGTGCTCGCGGACGACGGGGCCGACCTGGCCGCCGCGCTGCAGACGATCCGCGAAATCGGCGACGCGGCGGCGCTCGATGCGGCGATCGACGACGCGTTTCCCGGCGCGTCGGTCGAGATCGACAATCCGGGCGGCCGCGGCCGCTTCGACGTGCTGATGCGCCAGCCGGGGCTGCTGCGGCCGCTGGCGGCGGCCGAGCTGTCGGACGGCACGCTGCGCTACCTGCTGCTCGCGGCCGCGCTGCTGACGCCGCGGCCGCCGGCGCTGATGGTGCTGAACGAACCGGAGACGAGCCTGCATCCCGATCTGCTGCCGGCGCTCGGCCGCCTGATCGCGCAGGCCGCCCGGCGTTCGCAGGTGCTGGTCGTGTCGCACGCGGCGCGGCTCATCGCGACGCTCGAGCGCGAGGCCGACTGCGAATCGCTGGTGCTCGACAAGCAGCTCGGCGCGACCGCGCTCGTCGATGCCGATTCGCGCGACCTGCCGCCCTGGAAGTGGCCATCGCGTTGACCGCCTGATTGCGTGCTCGAGGCCGTGAGCGGCGCCAGGAGGCGCCGAATGGGGCCGGCCGGGCGCGAAACGAGGCGTCCGCGCTCGATCGGCCGAATGTATCCGGTCTGTAACAACCCCCAAAAAATGAAAGACCTGCGGTTCCGCTCATCGGGATCGCGAATAATAATGAGATATCCGGCGGGAGCCATGCCGGCCGGCGCTGCATGGACGCAGGGCGGGCTCGCATGAGCGAGTGCTCCGCCGCCGCGCCGCAACGGACAGGACACAGGAGACGTGGACCATGAGAATTGCCCAGATCGCCCCGCTGACCGAATCCGTGCCCCCGAAGCTGTACGGCGGCACGGAGCGCGTCGTGTCCTACATCACCGAGGCGCTCGTCGACCTCGGCCACGACGTGACGCTGTTCGCGAGCGGCGATTCGACGACGCGGGCGAAGCTCGAATCCGTGTGGCCGCGCGCGCTGCGGCTCGATTCGTCGATCCGCGACCGGGTCGCGCCGCACATGCTGCTGATGGAGACGGTCGCGCGCCGCGCGAAGGATTTCGACGTGCTCCATTTCCACATGGACTACTACTCGTTCTCGGTCTTCAACCGGCAGGAAACGCCTTACGTGACGACGCTGCACGGCCGGCTCGACCTGCCCGAGCAGCAACCGGTGTTCGACACGTTCAATACGGCGCCGGTGATCTCGATTTCCAATGCGCAGCGCCAGCCGTTGCCGCAGGCGAAATGGCTGACGACCGTCTATCACGGGCTACCCGATACGCTGTACATGCCGCAGCCCGTCGAGCCGCGCTATCTCGCGTTCCTCGGCCGCATCTCGCCGGAAAAACGCGTCGATACCGCGATCCGCATCGCCCGCCAGTGCGGGCTGCCGATCCGGATCGCCGCGAAGATCGACGCGGCCGACCAGGAATACTTCGACCGCGAGATCAAGCCGCTTTTCGCGTTGCCACACGTCGAATACATCGGCGAGATCGCCGATCACGAGAAGGCCGAATTCCTGTCGGGCGCGCATGCGCTGCTGTTTCCGATCGACTGGCCGGAGCCGTTCGGCCTGGTGATGATCGAGGCGATGTCGTGCGGCACGCCGGTGATCGCGTTCAACCGCGGCGCGGTGCCCGAAGTGGTGGACGAGGGCGTGTCGGGGTTCATCGTCGAGGATGAAATCAGTGCGGTGGCCGCCGTGAACCGGCTGCACCTGCTGCCGCGGGCGCGCGTGCGGCAGCGCTTCGAGGAGCGCTTCACGTCGCGCCGGATGGCGCAGCAGTACGTCGATGTGTACCAGTCGGTGATCCGCGCGCAGAAGCGCTCGCGCTTCAAGGTGATCGATTCGACGACCTGATCGTCCCGATGCAGAAGGGCGGCGGATAAAAAAACGGCGATGCCCGCAAGGACATCGCCGTTTGCGCATGGTCCGCGCGCAGCGCGCGCGGGCAGTGCGTCAACGTCAGATCTTGAGCTTCGTGACCTTCGTGCCGTTGATCGATACGTCGCCCATCAGGCCGGCGTTGGTCAGCACGACGACCTGGATCGGCGCGGTGGCCGTGTTGGAGTCGACCGCGCCGTTCGCGCCCATCTTCACGAGTGCGACCGATGCGCCGGCGCCGGCGGCCCAGCCGTCCGAGCCGCGGAATTCGTCGAGCGCCTGCTGCGTCATGAACAGGAACACGATCGCCTTCGACTGCGCACCGGCCTGCAGGCCGACCGACAGCGACGACGTGTTGTAGTAGCCGACCGTGCTGCCGCCGACGCGCAGCGCGCCGTTGCCCGACTGGCCGCCGACGATGAAGCCGGCCTGGAGCACTTCGGGGAAGACCAGCACGCCGCGCGATTTCGCGACGAGCTCGCGCGAACCCTTGACGGTGGAGTACATGCGAGACAGCGTGGCGTCGACGCTCGCGTCGATCGACTGACGCTTCGACGCGTTGGTCGCGGCGTTGTCCGGCTTGTCCGGCGTGGTGGTGCAACCGGTGAGCGCGAGGCTACCGACGATGAGCGCAGCGGCGGCTTTCAGCACAAGATTCCGTTTTTGCATCGTTGTTCTCCATCGGATGATGTTCGGAGTGAGTCTCGCTCAGGGAGCGGATCACGTCGGCAGTTATATCACAGCGGATCAGGGGCTCTTTTCGTTGGCGCGTGAAAAAGCGTCAAATCGCGCAAGGGTGTCGCGGCGCGCCAACGGATGAAATGTCGCGCACGCGCCAGGCGCGCGTGGCGCGTGGCCGGCGTGCGGGGAACGCGGCGCTCGAGCAGCGGGCGGCGGCGCCTGCGGCGTGCGCCGGTGTCAGTGTGTGACGGGGGGAACGGGCGGCTTGATCGGCGGGCGGCGCAGCGCGCGGCGGATCAGCGCGATCACGACGCCGCATGCGAACAGGAACGCGGCCGGAACGACCCAGTAGCCGACGAACGCATGCCACAGATAGCCGGCGAGCGTATTGCGGCGCACCACGTATTCGTCGCGGGCCGCCTGCTGGCGCGGCGCGTTGGCGGCGAGCACGTCGGCCGGGCAGCCGGTCGCGCGCGCTTCGTCAGGATTCCCGTGGCACTTCGCGGCGGCGCCGGCGGCCTGTTGCGCGTCGGTGAGCTGCCAGGTGGTCAGCGCGAGTTGCAGGTCCGCCTTGTTGTAGGCCATTTCCTCGCGGATCTCGCGCACGGCGATGATCGCGACGGGCACCGCCCAGAACACGATCACGATCAGCCAGCGGCGGAACCAGCGGTGTTGTCTCCATGCCATCCAAGCCTCCGTTTGACGCGCGTGCGCGTCCGTCTCGAGGGCGGCCCGATGGCGCTTCTTGGTCTTGGGTGGGCCGCGTTGCAGCCATCATAGAAGAAAACGCGGCGAATTGCCGCACCATGTGGCGGCACCGGAGCGGCGGGCCGGAAAAACGGGGCGGGAAAAGGCGGGCATGCGGGCGGGCATGCGGCTGGCAGGCGCGTGTCGATGCGCGTGCAACGAAAACGAAAATGCCGCGCCCGCCGAAGCGGGGCGCGGCATTCGAGGCGGGAGCGCCGAACTCAGGCGGCCGGCTGGTTGCTCAGGCAGCTCTTCATGAACGCCTTGCGATCGTCACCCTTCTTGCCGGTGGCCTGCGTGTTGCACGCCTTCATCTTTTCCTGCTGCGTCATCGCCTTCGCGGGCTTCGCCGACAGGCAGTCCTTCATGAACGCCTTGCGTTCGTCGCCCGTCTTGCCGGCTGCCTGGGTGTTACAGGCCTTCATCTTGTCCTGCTGGCTGTTCGCCGCGAATGCGGGGGAAGCCAGCATGCCGCCGAGAAGCACTGCGGCTACGAGCGATTGGATTTTCATTTCGACACTCCCATGGGGTGAATTGCGTTTTATATCGACGCCGTCACGAAGCCCGGCGCGACGTGAACAGGGTCGCATCGCGCCGCGCGCTCCGATTATGGCAAATCAATGTGAAAACACCAAAACGGCATTTCTATAACGCAGTGGGCGGCATGGCCGTTGACGGCGTGCACGCGCCGGCGATCGGGACAAACCATGACACGGGGTCGCGCCGCGCGCGTTCGAGCCGGACCTACCGGACGCCGGCCGCGAGCCATTACAATCGCGGCCATGAATACACCGAACACCGCATCCCCTTCGTCCGCGCCGGCGCTGCCGCGCATCGCCGTACTCGCCACCGGCGGCACGATCGCCGGCGCCGCGCCCGACGCGGCCAGCACGGCCGGCTACCAGGCCGGCGCGCTCGGCGTCAATTTCCTGGTCGACGCCGTACCGGCGCTTGCGTCGGTCGCGCGCATCGACGCGGAGCAGGTCGCCAGCATCGACAGCAAGGATCTCGCGCTGCCGCTGTGGAACACGCTCGCCGCGCGGATCGACGCGCTGATGGCCGACCCGGCGATCGACGGCATCGTGATCACCCACGGCACCGATACGCTCGAGGAAACCGCGTATGCACTGCATCTGGTCGTCCGGGGCGACAAGCCGGTCGTGCTGACGGCCGCGATGCGGCCGGCGACCGCGCTGTCGTCCGACGGCCCGCTGAACCTGCTGAACGCGGTGACGGTGGCCGCCCATCCGGCCGCGCGCGGGCAAGGCGTGCTGGTCGCGTTCAACAACCGGATCCACGGCGCGCGCGACGTCGTGAAGACGAGCACCTATGCGGTCGACGCGTTCCAGTCGCCGGAGCTCGGCGCACTCGGCTGGGTGCAGGACGGCCGCGTCGAATTCGCCCGCCGTGTCACGCGCACGCGCGACACGCAGCTGGCGATCGCGCCGACCTGGCCGCCGGTCGAAGTCGTCGCGAGCTATGCGGGCGTGACGCGCACGGCCGTCGATGCGCTCGTCGCGGCCGGCGTGCGCGGCCTCGTCGTCGCGGGCACCGGCAACGGATCGATCCATGCGACGCTGCAGACGGCGCTCGCCGATGCGGTGAACGCGGGCGTGGCGGTGGTGCGTGCGTCGCGCGTCGGTTCGGGGCACGTGATGCGCAACGGCGCCGCGAGCGACGATGCGCTCGGGTTCGTGAGCGCGGGCTCGCTGCACCCGTTCAAGGCGCGCGTGCTGCTGATGCTCGCGCTCGCGAACGGCATTCGCGAGCGCGACGCATTGCAACGCGCATTCGACACGCTGTGACCGATGGCGCGCCGCTCGGGCGGCGCGTAGAAGGCATAAAAAAATGGCAGGCCAATGGCCTGCCATTTTTGCGTCAGTGCTGCGCGAATGCTCAGGACTGCGGCGGAATCACGAGCTTCTGGCCCGGGTAGATCCGGTCCGGGCTCGACAGCATCGGCTTGTTCGCTTCGAAGATCACCGGATACTTGTTCGCATCGCCGTACACTTCCTTGGCGATCGCCGACAGCGTGTCGCCCGGCTTCACGTCGTGGTACTGCACTTCCGGATCGTCCGGCTGCAGATCGTCATCGTTGACGCCCGCGACACCCTGCACGTTGCCGGCCGCGACCTTGACCTTCGCCTTCGTGTCGAGATCGGCGACGCTGCCCGACAGCGTGACGGTGCGCGATGCGCCGTCGAACGCGACGGTCAGGTTCGACGTATCGAGACCTTGCGAGCTGATGTAATTCTTGATTGCGTCGGCCGCAGTCTGGTTCGCGGCATTCGGATCTTCCGCTGCTTGCGCATCGGCGTGACCCAGCAGTTTTTCACCCGCCTCTTTAATAAACGAAAGAAGACCCATCGTTGCACTCCTTAGGTGGTTGAAAAGAAAACGCGCCGTGAAGTGGCGAAAAAAACACCGCGCTGGGTGCGGACCCCGGAAGGGGCGCGCAAGCGCGGCGGTTTTCTCGAAAGGCGTGGCGAAAGTGTAGGCGTTCAACGCGACGATTGCATGAAAAATCGCACGCTCGAACGTAAAGAAATGTAATACGCGAAATCCGACAGGCGGACACCCGACGACGACGTCTGACCGACCAAGGCTTCCCCGGCGCCGCCGGGTGCCGCTGCGGACCCCACCACGCCGCTCTCAGCCCAGAGCGGCGTTTTTCGCCCCGTCCCGCATGCCGTTGGCGATGCGGGGCGGGGCGCCCCACCGTGATGCGCGCGTGCATCGCGCATCGATGCGACCGGCCGCGGCCGAATCGCGTGTATGCGTCGCGCGCGTCCGCGATCGCAGCACAAACGCGCGTTGCGGCATCCGCGTTACGCGGCCGGCGTCTGGCCGATCTCGAAGTTCGACATGATCTCGAGCGCGCGCACGAGTGCCGAGTGATCCCATGCCTTGCCGCCGTGCGATGCGCACACGCTGAACAGCTGCTGCGCGCTCGCGGTGTGCGGCAGCGCGAGGCCGAGCTTGCGTGCGCCGTCGAGCGCGAGGTTCAGGTCCTTCTGGTGCAGCTCGATGCGGAAGCCCGGATCGAACGTGCGCTTGGTCATCCGCGCACCGTGTACTTCGAGGATGCGCGACGCTGCGAAGCCGCCCATCAGCGCCTGGCGCACGCGCTCCGGATCGGCGCCCGAGCGGGCGGCGAACAGCAGCGCTTCGCCGACCGCCTCGATGTTCAGCGCGACGATGATCTGGTTCGCGACCTTGCAGGTCTGGCCCGCGCCGTTGTCGCCGACGAGCGTGATGTTCTTGCCCATCTTCTCGAACAGCGGCTTCGCGCGTTCGAACGCCTTCTCCGGGCCGCCGACCATGATCGTCAGCGTCGCTTCGCGGGCGCCGACTTCGCCGCCGGACACCGGCGCGTCGAGGTAGTCGCAGCCGAGCGCGTTGATCTGCTTCGCGAACGCCTGCGTGTCGAGCGGCGAGATCGAGCTCATGTCGATCACGAGCTTGCCGGCCGTCAGGCCTTTCGCGACGCCGTCGTCGGCGAACAGCACGTTACGCACGTCCGGCGTGTCCGGCACCATCGAGATGATGATGTCCGCGTGCTGCGCGACTTCGGTCGAGTTCGCGACGACCTTCGCGTTCCCGCGCAGGTCGTCCGGAATCGGGAACGCGCCGTTCACGACGAGTTGATGATCGCCCTTGAGCAGGTTGCGCGCCATGTGCGCGCCCATGATGCCGAGGCCGATGAAACCGATGGTTGCCATGTGAAAGTCTCCTATGGGGCTGAAAACGGGAAGGGTGCGATTCAGGCGGCGCGACGCGCCGAGGCCGGTGCGCAGCCGGCCACGCTTTGCAGCCAGCCGAGGCCTTCCGTCGTGGTGGTACGGGGCTTGTATTCGCAGCCGACGTAGCCGGCATAGCCGAGCCGGTCGAGCAGCGCGAACAGGAACGCATAGTTGATCTCGCCGGTGCCCGGCTCGTTGCGGCCCGGGTTGTCCGCGAGCTGGACGTGGCCGATCGACGCGAGATTGCGTTCGATCGTCGCGGCCAGTTCGCCTTCCATGCGTTGCATGTGATAGATGTCGTACTGCAGGAACAGGTTGTCCGAGCCGACCGCGCGGATCACGTCGAGCCCTTCCGACGAGCGGTTCAGCGCGAAGCCCGGGATGTCGAAGCTGTTGCACGGCTCGACGAGCAGGCGGATGCCTTCGCGCTTCAGTGCGTCGGCGGCGAAGCGCAGGTTGTCGACGATCGTCACGAACGTCTTGTCGCGCGCCGTGCTCGCCGACGGAATGCCGACGAGGCAGTTCAGCTGGGGCACCTTCAGCGCCTTCGCGTACTCGATCGCACGGCCGACGCCTTCCTGGAATTCGCCGACGCGATCGGGCAGGCACGCGATGCCGCGCTCGCCCTGGTCCCAGTTGCCGGCGGGCAGGTTGTGCAGCACGAGGCGCAGGCGATGCGTCTCGAGCCGCTCGGCGAGTTCCTCTTTCGCGTACGGGTACGGGAACAGGAACTCGACGGCGTCGAAGCCCGCGTCCGCGGCCGCCTTGAAGCGGTCGAGGAACGGCACTTCGTTGAACAGCATGGTCAGGTTTGCAGCAAACTTCGGCATGAGCTAAGCCTCTTCGGTCGGTCAGTCAAAAAAGTCGTGCGGTTCAGTCGGTTCAGTCGGTTCAGTCGGTTCAGTCGAGCATCGAGATCGCGGTCGGGGCGTGCTCGGCCTTTTCGGCGAGATCCTCGAACTCGTTGATCGCGTCGATTTCGGTGCCCATCGAGATGTTCGTCACGCGCTCGAGGATCACTTCGACGACCACCGGCACGCTGAATTCTTCCGCGAGCGTTTGCGCCTGGCGCAGCGCCGGCTCGATCTCTTCCGGCTTGAACACGCGCAGCGCCTTGCAGCCGAGGCCTTCCGCGACGGCCACGTGGTCGACGCCGTAACCGTTCAGTTCCGGCGCGTTCACGTTGTCGAACGCGAGCTGCACGCAGTAGTCCATGTCGAACGCGCGCTGCGCCTGGCGGATCAGCCCGAGGTACGAGTTGTTCACGACGACGTGCACGTACGGCAGCTTGAATTGCGCGCCGGCCGCCAGCTCCTCGATCATGAACTGGAAGTCGTAGTCGCCGGACAGCGCGACGATCGGGCGGCTCGGGTCGGCTGCACGCACGCCGAGCGCCGCGGGGATCGTCCAGCCGAGCGGGCCGGCCTGGCCGCAGTTGATCCAGTTGCGTGCCTTGAACACGTGCAGGAACTGCGCGGCGGCGATCTGCGACAGGCCGATCGTGCTGACGTAGCAGGTATCGCGGCCGAACACCTTGTTCATCTCTTCGTACACGCGCTGCGGCTTGACCGGCACGTTGTCGAAGTGCGTCTTGCGCTGCAGCGTGCGCTTGCGCGCCTGGCAGTCGGCGACCCACGCGCTGCGGTCCTTGAGCTTGCCGGCGGCCTTCCATTCCCGCGCGACCGCGACGAACAGTTCGAGTGCCGCCTTCGCGTCGGACACGATGCCGAGGTCCGGGCCGAACACGCGGCCGATCTGCGTCGGCTCGATATCGACGTGCACGAACTTGCGGCCCTTCGTATAGACCTCGACGCTGCCCGTGTGGCGGTTCGCCCAGCGGTTGCCGATGCCGAGCACGAAGTCGGATGCGAGCAGCGTCGCGTTGCCGTAGCGGTGCGACGTCTGCAAGCCGACCATGCCGGCCATCAGCGGGTGGTCGTCGGCAATCGCGCCCCACGACATCAGCGTCGGGATCACCGGCACGCCGACCGTTTCGGCGAACTGCACGAGCAGGTCTTCGGCCGCCGCGTTGAGCACGCCGCCGCCCGACACGATCAGCGGCTTGTCCGCGTCGTTGAGCATCGCGAGCGCCTTCTCGATCTGCGCGCGGGTGGCCGCGGGCTTGTAGACCGGCAGCGGTTCGTACGTGTCGATGTCGAATTCGATTTCGGCGAGCTGCACGTCGATCGGCAGGTCGACCAGCACGGGGCCCGGGCGGCCCGAGCGCATCAGGTGGAACGCCTGCTGGAACACGCGCGGCACGAGCGCCGGTTCGCGCACGGTGACGGCCCACTTCGTGACCGGCTTCGCGATCGATTCGATGTCGACGGCCTGGAAGTCTTCCTTGTAGAGACGCGCGCGCGGTGCCTGGCCGGTGATCGCGAGGATCGGAATCGAGTCGGCGGACGCGGAATAGAGGCCGGTGATCATGTCGGTGCCGGCGGGGCCCGACGTGCCGATGCAAACGCCGATGTTGCCGGGGGCGGCACGCGTGAAGCCTTCGGCCATGTGCGATGCACCTTCGACGTGGCGCGCCAGCACGTGGCTGATGCCGCCCGACTTGCGCATGGCCGAGTAGAACGGATTGATCGCGGCGCCCGGCACGCCGAACGCGGTCTGGATGCCTTCCTTCTCGAGCACGAGTACGGCTGCGTCGACGGCTCTCATCTTGGCCATGAATGTCTCCTTGGATAGTTGAATCTTGCGAATCGGTCTGTTGAGGACACTTTAGGGATGCAGGAAAGGTTTGATAAGATCAGCCGAAGTCGCTTATTTCGAAACTAAAAGTATGGAATGACGGCCGGACGGGGCTTCCCGCCGGTGTCGGAGCCGGGACGGAGACAGGGGATGGATCGTTTCAAGCAGATCGAGACGTTCGTGCGGGTGGCCGATGCCGGCAGCCTCGCGGCGGCGGCGTTGGAGGAAGGTGTGTCGCCAGTGGTGCTCGGGCGGCGCATCGACGCGCTGGAGAAGCGCCTCGGCGTGAAGCTGATGTACCGCTCGACGCGGCGGCTGGTCGTCAGCGAGGAGGGCGCCGCGTTCCTCGAGCGCTGTCGCGGGCTGCTGTCCGAATGGGATCAGGCCGAGAACGAACTGGCCGCCGGTCGGCGCGCGGTCAGCGGCCACCTGATCGTGTCGGCGCCGGCCGCGTTCGGGCGCAAGCACGTCGCGCCGCACGCGCCGGGCTTCCTCGCCGACAAGCCGGAGATGCAGCTGTCGTTCAACCTGACCGACCGCGTCGTCGATCTCGTGCGCGAAGGCTACGACCTGTCGATCCGGATCGGCGGCGCGGTCGATCCGAATTTCGTCGCGGTGAAGCTCGCGTCGAACCGGCGCGTGGTGTGCGGCACGCCCGACTATTTCCGCCTGCACGGCCGGCCGAAGTCGCTCGACGACCTGCTGAAGCACAACTGCCTGGCGTTCAACCTGCAGGGCGGGCAGAACCGCGGCTGGTATTTCCAGCGCCACGGCAAGATCGCGACGATGCGCGTGACCGGCAATCTCGACTGCAACGACGGCGAGCTGCTGCACCGCTGGGTGGCCGAGGGGCTCGGGCTCGGCTGGCGCTCGACGTGGGAAATCGCCGCGCAACTCGAAACGGGCGAGCTCGAGACCGTACTCGACGACTATGCGCTGCCGGACTACGACATCCTCGCGGTCTATCCGCAGCAGCGCTACGTGCCGGCGCGCGTGCGCTACTTCATCGACTACCTGCGCGAAGCGTATGCACGCCCCGGCTACTGGAGCACCACGCCGTAACGGGCGGCCCGCCTGGCCGTCCGGCGATTTTTTTACGCTTCATGCGTGCCGCGCGGGAATAAACTCGACGCAGCGGCGGTAAGGTCATCGAGCGCGCACGTTGCCGGTCTGTCCGGGCGCCGTGCGCGGAACGGGCGCGGCGTCGGCCGCCGGGACCAGGGAGGCCATGTGGGGCAAGCCGGACAGGCGGTCGATGAACGGGCGGCGGACGATGCGCTCGCGCGCGGCGAGCGGTTTCGCGCGCTCGTGCTGCCGCATCTCGACGCCGCCTACAACCTCGCGCGCTGGCTGAGCGGCAGCGCCGGCGATGCGGACGACGTCGTCCAGGACGCGTGCATGCGAGCGCTGCGCTTCGTCGATTCGTGTCGCGGCGACAACGCGCGGCCGTGGCTGCTGACGATCGTGCGCCACACCTGGTACACCGAATGGCGGCGGCGCACGCATGCGCACGAGGTCGCGCTGCCCGACACGCTCGACGATGCCGACGTCCCGGACGACTGGCAGCCGGCGACGGAGGACCCGCTCGCGCACCTGCTTCGCGGCGAGAACGTGCGGCTCGTGAATGCGGCGCTCGCGAAGCTGCCGCCCGAATACCGCGAGGTGCTCGTGCTGCGCGAGATGGAGGACCTGAGCTACCGCGAGATCGCGGCGATCGCGGACGTGCCGGTCGGCACGGTGATGTCGCGGCTCGCGCGCGGCCGGCGCAAGCTTGCCGCGCTGCTGGGCGGCGTGCCGGCGACCGAAGGCCGGCCGGGCCGAGCGCCGGCGGGCGGAACCGCATCGGAGGCTATCGATGGACTGTAACGAAGCGCGAGCGTTGCTGGACGCGGACGTCGACCGCGAGCTGTCGGCGCCCGATGCGTTGCGGGTCCAGCAGCATGTCGAAGGGTGCGACGCGTGCCGCCGCGAACGCGCGCGGATCGTCACGCTGGTGCAGGCCGTGCGGCAGGCCGATTATCACCGCGCGCCGGACGCGCTGCGGGCGAGCATCCTCGCGAGCCTGCCGGCAGCGGCCGACGCGCCTGCTCACGAGCCGTCGCGGGCTGAGCCGCGGCCTGAGTCCCGGCCTGAGCCGCGGCGGCCGCGCGGCCGCGACTGGTTTTCCTGGCTGACCGGGCGCGGCGGGTCGGCCCGACCGGGGCCGGCCGGCACCGGCACCAGGCCGCGCGTGGCCGCGTTGCCGGGGCTCGGCTGGGGTGTCGCGTTGCTGATGGCGGTCGCGGCGGCCGGCGGAATGGCATGGTCGGCCCGCCACGCCGACACCGACCGAACGGTCGACGAACTGGTCGCGAGCCACGTGCGGGCCGACCTGTCGGCGCGCGACATCGACGTGATCTCGACCGACCAGCACACGGTCAAGCCGTGGTTCAACGGCCGGCTCGACTATGCGCCGCCGGTCGAGGATCTCGCCAGGAGCGGCTTCGCGCTGGTCGGCGGCCGGCTCGACTATGTCGGGCGACGCCGCGTCGCGGTGCTCGTCTACCGCCACCGGCAACACGTGGTCGACGTCTACGTACAGCCGGCCGGAGAGCGGCCGGCGGCCCCGTACACGACCGTGTCGCAGGGCTATGCGCTCGACCGCTGGAACGCGGCCGGGATGACGTGGTGGGCCGTGACCGACGCCGAGCCGGCGGCGCTCGCGGCGTTCCGGACGGCGCTCGACGCGCGGCTCGCCGGCACGCCCAGCGAATGACCCCAGCGGCGGCGGGCGGGCGCGTTGATGTTTCGACCCCGCCCGCCGAGAGGCCGAGCGGAGGGTGCGTGCCCCGACGGACCCGTTCAAGTCTTTGAAAACACGGCCAGAATCCGGTGACCAATCGTCGATTGGCCTTGCATGCACCCCGTAACCGGGTTAGAATCTTCGGCTTCTCACTTGCCACACCGGTTCAGACGCCCGGGTGGCTTTAATCCACAAGGAGTGTGTAATGCGTCATTACGAAATCGTATTCATCGTGCACCCGGATCAAAGCGAGCAGGTGCCCGCGATGATCGAGCGTTACAAGACCACGATCACGACGCACGGCGGCCAGATCCACCGTGTCGAAGACTGGGGCCGTCGCCAGCTGGCCTACATGATCGAGAAACTCGCGAAGGCTCACTACGTCTGCATGAACATCGAGTGCGACCAGACGACGCTCGACGAACTCGAACACGCGTTCAAGTTCAACGACGCCGTGCTGCGTCACCTCATCGTCAAGATGAAGAAGGCCGAAACCGGCCCGTCGCCGATGATGAAGGAAGTTCAGCGCGAAGAAGCCAAGAAGGCGGCTGCAGCTCAGCCGGCCGAAGCGCAGGCTTAAGTTCGTCACTCATTAAGCCATCAAGGAGCGCGCCACTCACGTGAACAGGTTGCAATTGACGGCGAGCGTCGTCGAACGCGCACCGGTGCGATATACGCCGGCAGGTGTTCCGATCGCAAGCGCCACGTTGCATCACCGCACGGAAGTCGTCGAAGCAGGCATTCCCCGTCAGGTCGAAATGACGATCGAGGCGGTGGCGGCCGGTGAGGCGAGCGGCAAGCTGGAAAGTCGTGAAATGGGCGTCGAAACGCTGTTCACGGGCTTCCTGGCCAAGAAAAGCCGCAACGCGAGAACCTTGGTGTTTCACATCACTGCATTGCAGGACACAGGAAAGGACTGAAATCATGGCCCGCCCGACTGGTAAGAAATTCGACAAGCGTCGTCAGCAACAAAACCCGCTCTTCAAGCGCAAGAAGTTCTGCCGTTTCACGGCTGCCGGCGTCGAGCAGATCGACTACAAGGACACGGAAACGCTGAAGGACTTCATCGGCGAAAACGGCAAGATCACGCCGGCTCGTCTGACGGGTACGAAGGCGCACTATCAGCGTCAGCTGGATACGGCCATCAAGCGTGCGCGTTTCCTCGCGCTGCTGCCGTACACCGATCAGCACAAGGCGTAATCAGGCGACGCAATAAGGAGAATTCGAATGCAAATCATTCTGTTGGAAAAAGTCGCCAATCTGGGCAACCTCGGCGATATCGTCAAGGTCAAGGACGGTTACGCTCGCAACTTCCTGATCCCGAACCGCAAGGCTCGCCGTGCAACGAAGGAAGCGATCGCCGAATTCGAAGTGCGCCGCGCTGAACTCGAAAAGATCGCCGCTGAAAAGCTGGCCGCATCGCAGGCAGTCGGCGAGAAGCTGAACGGTCAGTCGTTCGAAATCACGCAGAAGTCGGGCGTCGACGGCCGTCTGTTCGGCTCGGTCACGAACGGCGACGTCGCTGAACTGCTGAAGAAGGCAGGCTACGAAGTCGAGAAGCTGCAAGTGCGCATGCCGGAAGGCCCGCTGAAGATGATCGGCGAGCACAACGTGCAAGTCGCGCTGCACACGGACGTCGTCGTCGACGTCACGATCAACGTGATCGGCGACCACGCGTAAGCGTAGACGCAAGCTTGCCGGGCGGCTTCCGCCGTCCGGACAAGGGCAGGCGCCCGGGTAACCGGGGCCTGCCTTTTTTATTGCCCGCTCGCCGGCAAGCGGTGGTAGCGCTGCCGCCATCTATTCGCGATAATCCCAACCCATGAACGCGCCGCAAGATCCCCAAATCGAATCGCTGAAAGTCCCGCCGCATTCGGTCGAAGCCGAGCAGTCGGTGCTCGGCGGCCTGTTGCTCGACAACGCGGCATGGGACCGGATTGCCGACTTCCTGTCGCAGGGCGACTTCTACCGCTACGACCACCGGATCATCTACGAGCACATCGGCCGCCTGATCGCGTCGACGCGCCCGGCCGACGTCGTGACCGTGTACGAAGCGCTGACCACGTCCGGCAAGGCCGACGACGTCGGCGGGCTCGCGTACCTGAACGCGCTCGCGCAGAACACGCCGAGCGCGGCGAACATCCGCCGCTACGCGGAAATCGTGCGTGATCGCGCGGTGCTGCGCCGGCTCGTGTCGGTCGCCGACGAGATCTCGGCCGACGCCTTCAACCCGCAGGGCAAGGAAGTCCGCCAGCTGCTCGACGAAGCCGAGTCGAAGGTGTTCTCGATCGCCGAAGAGGGCGCGCGCGGCAACCAGGGCTTCCTCGAGATCGGCCCGCTGCTCACGCAGGTGGTCGAGCGCATCGACACGCTGTACCACACCGCGAACCCGAGCGACGTCACCGGCACGCCGACGGGCTTCGTCGACCTCGACCGGATGACGTCCGGGATGCACGGCGGCGAACTGATCATCGTCGCGGGGCGCCCGTCGATGGGTAAAACGGCGTTCTCGATGAACATCGGCGAATACGTCGCGGTCGAGTATGGATTGCCGGTCGCGGTGTTCTCGATGGAAATGCCGGGCACCCAGCTCGTGATGCGTATGCTCGGCTCGATCGGCCGGCTCGACCAGCACCGGATGCGCACGGGCCGCCTGACGGACGAGGACTGGCCGAAGCTGACGCACGCGGTGCAGAAGATGAGCGAGGCACAGCTCTTCATCGACGAGACGGGCGGCCTGAACCCGATGGAATTGCGCTCGCGCGCTCGGCGTCTGGCGCGGCAGTGCGGCAAGCTCGGCCTGATCATCGTCGACTACCTGCAGCTGATGTCGGGTTCGTCGCAGGGCGAGAACCGCGCGACCGAAATTTCCGAAATCTCGCGATCGCTGAAGAGCCTCGCGAAGGAACTCGACGTGCCGGTGATCGCGCTGTCGCAGTTGAACCGCGGCCTCGAACAGCGCCCGAACAAGCGTCCGGTGATGTCGGATTTGCGCGAATCGGGCGCAATCGAACAGGATGCGGACGTGATCCTGTTCATTTATCGCGATGAGGTCTACAATCCGGACAGCCCTGACAAGGGGACGGCCGAAATCATCATCGGCAAGCAGCGTAACGGTCCGATCGGGCCCGTTCGGCTCACGTTCCTGGGGCAATACACGAAGTTCGACAATTTTGCCGGGGCGCAGACCTTCTACGGCGAGTAAAGCCGGTTGTAAACACCTATTTCGCCAAATGTTGTATCCAATCCCGGCGTGCGCATATGCGCACGTCGCGTCGCGACCGAAACCGGTACAATGTCGCCCGTTTTCGTGACAGTAGTTTGACAATCTCTCAGGAATCCCATGTTCGGTCGATTCATGCCCACCGAGGGCAAGTTCTTTGAACTCTTCAACGCGCACGCGAAGCACATCGTTTCCGGTGGCCGCGAGCTCGAACTGCTGATCGACAATCTCGCCGACGCCGAGATTCACAAGCAAAACGTGCAAATCGCCGAGAAGGCCGCCGACAAGCTCACGCACGAGGCGATCGATCTGCTGCACAAGACTTTCATCACGCCGCTCGATCGCGACGAGATCCACAAGCTGATCACGACGATGGACGACATCCTCGACCTGATGGAAGACGTCGCGACGGCCGTGTCGCTGTACGACGTGCAGTCCGTCACGTCCGAGGCGAGCCAGCTCGCGCACATCGTCACCCAGTCGGCGCAACACGTGCAGCAAGCCGTCGGCTTGCTGTCCGACATGAAACAGTCGGCGCAGATCCTCAAGCAATGCGAGGAAATCGACCGCTGGGAATCGGAAGCCGACCGCGTGCTGCGCGCGGCGATGTCGAAGCTGTTCCGCGAAGAAGACGACGTGAAGACGCTCATCAAGCTGAAGGCGATCTACGAGCTGCTCGAAGAGATCACCGACAAGTGCGAGGACGTCGCGAACATCATCGAAGGCATCGTGCTGGAAAACGCCTGAGCGGACCACGATGCATTCGATACAACTCGCCCTATGGATGGTCGCGGCACTGGTGCTCGTCGCGCTCGTATTCGACTTCATGAACGGCTTTCACGACGCGGCGAACTCGATCGCCACCGTCGTGTCGACCGGGGTGCTGAAGCCCCAGCAGGCCGTCGTGTTCGCGGCCGCGTTCAACGTGATCGCGTACTTCATCTTCCACCTGAAAGTCGCGCAGACCGTCGGTAAAGGCACGATCGACCCCGACATCGTCGACCATTACGTCATATTCGGCGCGCTGGTCGGCGCGATCGGCTGGAACGTGATCACCTGGTACTACGGGATTCCGTCGAGCTCGTCGCACGCGCTGATCGGCGGGCTCGTCGGTGCGGCGCTCGCGAAGTCGGGCTGGAGCTCGCTGAACATCGACGGGCTGCTGAAGACGATCGCGTTCATCTTCATTTCGCCGCTGCTCGGTTTCATCCTCGGTTCGCTGTTCATGCTCGGCGTGTCGTGGCTGTATTTCCGTACCGCGCCCAGCAAGGTCGACCGGCGCTTCCGCCGGCTGCAGCTGCTGTCGGCCGGGCTGTACAGCCTGGGCCACGGCGGCAACGACGCACAGAAGACGATCGGTATCATCTGGATGCTGCTGATCGCGAGCGGCTACGCGTCGGCGACCGCCGATGCGCCGCCGGCGTGGGTGATCGGCGCGTGTTACCTGTCGATGGGCCTCGGTACGCTGTTCGGCGGCTGGCGCATCGTGCGCACGATGGGCCAGAAGATCACGAAGCTCAAGCCGGTCGGCGGTTTCTGTGCGGAAAGCGGCGGGGCGATCACGCTGTTCGTCGCGTCGTTCCTCGGCATTCCCGTGTCGACCACGCACACGATCACCGGCGCGATCGTCGGTGTCGGCGCCACGCAGAAGCTGTCGGCCGTGCGCTGGGGTGTCGCCGGCAACATCGTGTGGGCGTGGGTGCTGACGCTGCCGGCGGCCGCGCTGTTCGCGGCCGGCGGGTGGTGGCTCGGGCACCAGATCTTCTGATCGCCGACGCCGCCTGATCGACGCGAAATGCGCCGCGAGCCGAAAGGCCGCGGCGCATTTTCTTTTGGGGGGGGTGCCCCTATGTCTTTCGTCAAGCGTTAGGGGCTGACTTGGGTTGGTAAATGGTGCCGTCGCGCAGCATGGCGAACAGGACGTCGCAGCGTCGCCGTGCCAGTGCGATCAGCGCTTGGTTGTGGCGCTTGCCTTGCTGGATCTTGCGGGAGTAATAGGCCCGTGAGACTGGGTCTCGTAAGGCCGCGAAGGCGGATAGGAACAAGGCGCGCTTGAGCACCTTGTTTCCCCGTCTGGATGGATGCTCGCCACGGATCGACGAGCCTGAGCGCCGGGTGACCGGGGCAAGGCCAGCGTAGGCCGCCAAGTGTGCAGCCGAAGCGAAGGCCTTATGGGCGACTTCGGTCAGGAGTCTGGCGGCGGTCCTGACGCCGACTCCCGGCATGCTGGTCAGGACCGGCCAAAGAGGGTGAGCAAGCACCAGTCGCTCAACTTCGGCGGCGACCTCGTCGCGTTGCTTACGCAAGGCCGCAAGCTGCTGGGCTAAACGGGGCATGACGATGGTGGCGGCTTGCGTGCCGGGCACGGTCACGGCTTGTTCACTCAGTGCCTGAACGATCTCGGCCGCCAAGCCTTTGCCCATGCGAGGAGCGAGCTTGGTCAGGCGATTGGCGAGCGTCTTCTCGGTGGTGCTGGCAAGTGCGGCGGGCGACGGATAGCGCTCAAGCAGATCGAGCACCGCCGGATGGTCGAGGCGCGGTCCGAGAACGCGCTCGAGCGCCGGATGGATTTGAGTAAGCAGGCCGCGAATGCGGTTGCTGGTCTGTGTGACCTGAGCGGCGAGGTCGTCATCGAAGCCGCACAGCATGGTGAGTTCGGCGAGCTGCTCGTCGGCCAGTCGAAGCGAGCGCAGCGTATGCGGCATCGAGCGAGCGGCTTCGGCGATGATGGCGGCGTCGCGGGCATCGGTCTTGGCTTCGCCGGCGTGCAAATCAGCGATGCGGCGCATGGCCAGTCCGGGCAGATAGGCGACGAGTACGCCTTCAGCGCGGGCGACGGCTACAGGAAGCGCACCGATGGTGGAAGGCTGATCGACGACGAACAGCAGTCGACCGTGAGTCTTGAGTTCGGCGATGAGGGCTCGCAGCTTGACCTCGTCGTTGGGTAGCGCCTTGTTGTACAGACGCTTGCCATTTCGATCGAGTGCAACGGCGTGATGCTGGCCTTTACCGACGTCGACGCCGACGAAAACATCCACGGCGTCATGCTGTTGAGTGTCTTGCATCGCAGTTTGTGCAAAGTGAACGGATTGGCCTGCAACAACGGTGGCAAGTCTCGGCATCCACGTTACGGACGGCGTCGGAATATTCCGGCCAAACCCCTATCAGCGATCACCAGCCACCCACCAGACCCGGCGACAACACCCCCCGGATCATGACTGCGACTGGGGGCGGGAATCATACCGGGCCTGGCTGGCCAAAGCCCCATTATTGGGACAGGAAGATAGTAACGGGGCGGAAGGTTGCGGCGAAGCGGCAGCGGATACCGTCGACGTCACCGTCGCCCGGCAAGCAACAATCGATCAGTAACTGCCGGTCGCAAACCGTGCTATCGGATCGTCCGCCGTACTCGTGCGCGGGCTGACGGGTGCAGATTGCGTCGACGCACGCAATACCTGCACGGGCGCGGGCTCGATACTGCGTGCCGGCGTCGACGCGGTGGCGGGCGGCGGCTCTGCATCGAAGGCGGCAGCCTGGGCGGCCGTCAGCGCGGTCGTCGGAATCTGCGTGCCGACCTCCGCCGACGCGGCCGGTCCTGCATTGGCCGCCATCGCGGTTGCGCCGTCATTCACCGACGTGGCTTGCTGCTGGGCCGCCTGCATCCTCGGTGGCGGCGGTTCATACGGATCGGCGGCCGGTGCTGCCGGTGCAGCTGCGGCGGCCGTCACGACCGGCGTGCTCGGGATGGCCGGTGCCTGTGTCTGCGTTGCTCTTGCTTGCGACGACGCATACGCGGGCTGCCGCTGTGCGACGGCAGCCGTCACGACCACCGGAGCGGCCGCGACCACCGGCGGATTACGCGGCTCGTCACGCTTGGCCTCGTAAGTCGGCGCATCGAACGGCGTCGGGGCCGAGCGCGGCGGCGCGACGCGGCGAATGCCGTCGAATCGCTTGGCCCAGTACGGGTTCGTCAGGTAGTCGAGCCGTACGGTGCCGCCCGTCGACGGCGCGTTGACGAAGCGCAGCTTGCCGACATAGATGCCGACGTGCGAATGCGGCCGTCCGGTCGTATTGAAGAAAATCAGGTCGCCCGGCGCGATCTCGTCGGGTTCGACCGATACGCCGCGGCCGCTCATGTCGGCAGTCGTGCGCGGCAGGTTCACGTCGGCCGCGCGGCCGATCACGTAGCGCACGAGCCCGCTGCAGTCGAAGCCGCTCGTCGGCGTGTTGCCGCCCCAGCGATACGGGACGCCGACGAGGCTCATCGCCTGGATCGAGATTTCTTCCTGGCCGACGCTGTGGTCGACGAATTTCGGGAAATTGGCGGGCGCGGGGAATGCGCGCGGCGTCGTGATCTTCATCCCCGAAGCGGAACGCGATGCCGACTGCGGCGGCACGCTGGAACAGGCCGCAAGCAGGGAGACGACGGCGACGGGAACCCAGATTCGAAGCATGGCAAGGCGGGCGAGCGCGGCGCGCTCGCGAATCGTATGACAACAGATAGGCCCGATGGTAGACGCTCCAGCGGGGCTTAGGCAACCATTCTTGAGAATTTACTTGAAGTTTCGCGCGTAAACTGCGTTGTTGCGTGACGGGGCATTACCTTCGTTTTCGACCCCAAATAAAAACGGCGCTCCGGAAACGGAGCGCCGTGTGGCGTCGAAAGCCGGCCGGTCGGCCGGCGTGCGCGTTACAGAATGTCCGACGCGTAGTCGGCGAGCCGCGAGCGTTCGCCGCGTGCGAGGGTCACGTGGCCGCTGTGGCCCCAGCCCTTGAAGCGGTCGACGACGTAGGTCAGGCCCGAGCTGCCTTCGGTCAGGTAAGGCGTGTCGATCTGCGCGATGTTGCCGAGGCACACGATCTTCGTGCCGGGGCCCGCGCGCGTGACGAGCGTCTTCATCTGCTTCGGCGTCAGGTTCTGCGCCTCGTCGATGATCAGATACTTGTCGACGAACGTGCGGCCGCGCATGAAGTTCATGCTCTTCACCTTCAGGCGCGAGCGGATCAACTCCTGCGTCGCGGCACGGCCCCATTCGCCGGCCGCGTCGTCGGTCTTCTGCAGCACTTCGAGGTTGTCGTCGAATGCACCCATCCACGGCTGCATCTTCTCTTCCTCGGTGCCGGGCAGGAAACCGATGTCCTCGCCGACGGGCACGGTCGCGCGCGTCACGATGATCTCGTTGTAGCGCTTGTCGTCGAGCACCTGCGCGAGGCCGGCCGCGAGCGCGACGAGCGTCTTGCCGGTGCCGGCCTGACCGAGCAGCGTGACGAAGTCGATCTCGGGGTTCATCAGCAGGTTCAGCGCGAAGTTCTGCTCGCGGTTGCGCGCGGTGATGCCCCACACGTTGTTCTTGTGGTGGCTGTAGTCGCGCAGCGTCTGCAGCAGCGCCGTCTTGCCGTTCAGCTCGCGGACGATCGCGTGGAACGTCGGCTCGCCGTTCTGCGGCTCGAGATAGACGAACTCGTTGACGAGCATCGACGCGACGAGCGGGCCGGTCACGCGGTAGTACGTGGTGCCCGTCTTCGTGTCCTGCCAGCTCTCCATGCCCTTCGCATGCTTGGTCCAGAAGTCCTGCGGCAGTTCGCGCACGCCGTTGTACAGGAGATCCGAATCCTCGAGGACCTGGTCGTTGAAGTAGTCTTCCGCGGGCAGGCCGAGCGCGTGCGCCTTGATCCGCATGTTGATGTCTTTCGACACCAGCACGACCTGGCGGTCGGGCCGGTCGCGCTGCAGCGCGCGCACGACGCCGAGGATCTGGTTGTCGGCCTTGCCTGCGGGCAAGCCTTCGACCGGCGCGATGTCGGCGAGCTTCGTCTGGAAGTACAGGCGGCCGACCGCCTCGCGGCTGCCGAGGCGCGACAGCGGGATGCCGTCCGAGATCGGGCCGCCGTCGGCGACCAGCGCGTCGAGCGTGCGGCTGACCTGACGGGCGTTACGCGCGACTTCGGACATCCCCTTCTTGTGGTTGTCGAGTTCCTCGAGCGTCATCATCGGCAGATAGACGTCGTGTTCCTCGAAGCGGAAGAGGCTGCTCGGGTCGTGCATCAGCACGTTGGTGTCGAGCACGAACAGTTTCTGCTGTTCGACTTCGGCGGGCTTGCGGCTGCGCGACTTCGTCGCGGCGCCGGCATCGCGCGCGGGCGCGGCGGCCGGTTTCCCGGTGGCCGGCTTGTCGTTGCGTGCAACGACCGGTGCCGCGGGGGCCGCAGGCGCCTGCAGCGGCTGCAACAGCGCGGCCGTCTGTCGGGTCTTGCGGCCTCGCGCGGGCGCGCTCGCGGCATCGGGCGCCGAAGACGCGACGGCACGCAGCGGCGCGGCCGTGTTCGCGGCTTCGATCATCGGTTGGGCCACGCTGGCCGGACCATAGTCACCGGCTGTGGATGCGTCCCCTTCGGCGGATTTCTTCGCGGCTTTCGCGGGCCGCGCTTTCGCCTTGTATTCGTCGGGCGGCAGCAGGCTGCCGAGCTTGCTGGGGGGAGTAGGCAAAGGCATGGTGTCCCTCGGGAGGAATCGTGTCGCATGGCGTGCGCCGCTGATCGCATCCTGCGTGACGTAGACGCATGCAGTTTGCGCGCGGTGGCGCACAGGAATTTCGTCTAGCCGGTTCGCCTAAGTGTCGATCAGCTCCTCGATGCGGTAAGGGCCGGACCGGGGAGGGCCGGCGCGCGTTCCATAAAAAAAGCCGCTGCCCCGTCGACAGGGACATGCGGCTCGGCTGATGCCGTCGTGCGCGTCAGGTGCCGGGAAGCATTGCAACGGGCACGGGCGCAGCTACGAGAAATATGGGGCGAACTGGCATTCATTGCGGCCCAATATAACGCGCCTCAAAGCGCTTGTACAGCCTTTAGCACGTCGTCCACGTGACCCGGTACCTTGATGCCGCGCCATGCCTGGCGAAGCACGCCGTCGGCGTCGAGCAGGAACGTCGAGCGCTCGATTCCGCGCACTTCCTTGCCATACATTTTCTTCATCTTGATGACATCGAACAGCGCGCACAGTGCTTCGTCGGCATCGGAAATCAGCGGGAACGGCAGTTCGAGCTTGGCCTTGAAATTGTCGTGCGAGCGCAGGCTGTCGCGCGACACGCCGATGACTTCCGCACCGGCCTTCTTGAACTTCGGATAGAGATCGCGGAACTGCAGCCCTTCGGTCGTGCAGCCCGGCGTGTTGTCCTTCGGATAGAAGTACAGCACGAGCTTCTTGCCCTTCAGGTCGGACAGCGAAACGTCGCCGCCCGTGGCCGGTGCGGTGAAATCGGGAACTTGACGGTCAACTTCGACAGACACGTGTTTCTCCTGTTGTTATGGAAGGGCGCCGCCGCGGCGGCGCGGTTCGGCGGGGCGTCGCGGCAGCGCGCCGCAAGGGCGGAGCGGCGACGCCGGCTCGCGCGCGAACTCAGTCGGGCTGGACGATCAGTTCGCCGGAGCGGCCGGGGATTTCGCCCCACGTGACAGGGTACGATGGCAGCGAGTCGCGGTCCAGCGTCGCGTGGTAGTCGCCCATCGTCGCGAACGTGTGGCCTTGCGCGCGCCAGCCGGCGAGCAGTTGCTCGAACACGGGCGCGAGCTTCTGGCCTTCCAGCTCCGCATGCAGCGTGAACACCTGGTCGTGCGGATTGGTTGCGGTGAACGCGAGGATGTGCGCGGCGACGTTGTGCGTGTCGACGCCGTCGATGCCGAGTACTTCGTCGAGCGTCGGCAGCGTGGTCGGCATTTGCACATGCGACAGCGTGCGGCCGCCGACGACGGGCAGGTACGGCGAGTGGCCGCGGCCGTCGGATGCGTAGCGCATCCCCCACGCGTCGATCTGCTCGAACGCGGCATCGTTCATCTGCCAGCCGGCCGCGCCGTGCGTGACGGGCGGCGCGCCGAAGATCTCGATGAAGCGCGCGTGACTCTTCTGCATTTCACGCGCGGTCCAGTCGCGGTCGCGTACGCGCACGTTGTCTTGCCAATACACGTGATCCCACGTGTGGATCCCGCATTCGAAGCCGGCCTCGTGAATCGCGCGCATGTCGGCGATCGCGCGGCGGCCGATGTCGGGACCGGGCAGCAGCACGCCGTACATCAGCTGCTTCACGCCGTAGTGTTCGACCACCGACGTGCGCGACACCTTCTTCAGGAAGCCCGGGCGGAACACGCGCCGCAGTGCCCAGCCGGTGTGATCCGGGCCGAGGCTGAAGAGGAAGGTCGCGCGCGCATTGAAGCGATCGAAGATGCGCGCGAGGTTCGGCACGCCTTCGCGCGTGCCGCGCAGCGTGTCGACGTCGATCTTGAGGACGATACGAGCCAAGCGAACGTCCCGGTCAGCCTTGCTGTTCGACGAGCGCGCGCGCGTCGGCGACGTGGCCGCGATACGCTTCGAAGATGTTGCGCAGCGCGTCGTCGAACGTCGCCTGCGGCGCCCAGCCGAGCTCCTGCATCGTATTGTCGATCTTCGGCACGCGGTTCTGCACGTCCTGGTAGCCGTTGCCGTAGTAGGCGCCGGACGTCGTTTCGACGAGCTTCACCTGCTTGGCCGAATCGGCGTACTCGGGGAATTCTGCGGCCAGTTCGAGCATCTTGTGCGCAAGCTCGCGAACCGAGAAGTTGTTCTTCGGATTCCCGATGTTGTAGATCTTGCCCGACGCGACGCCGCCCTTGTTCTCGATGATCTTCATCAGCGCGCTGATGCCGTCGCCGATATCGGTGAACGCGCGCTTCTGCGAACCGCCGTCGACGAGGCTGATGTTCTCGCCGCGCACGATGTGGCCGAGGAACTGCGTGACCACGCGCGAGCTGCCTTCCTTCGGCGTGTAGATCGAGTCGAGGCCCGGGCCGATCCAGTTGAACGGACGGAACAGCGTGAAGTTCAGGCCTTCCATCCCGTAACCCCAGATCACGCGGTCCATCAGCTGCTTCGAGCACGCGTAGATCCAGCGCGGCTTGTTGATCGGGCCGTAGGTGAGCGCCGACGCGTCCGGGTCGAACTGCTCGTCCGAGCACATGCCGTAGACCTCGGAGGTCGACGGGAACACCAGGTGCTTGCCGTACTTGACGGCCGAGCGCACGATCGGCAGGTTTGCCTCGAAGTCGAGCTCGAACACGCGCAGCGGCTGCTGGACGTAGGTGGCCGGCGTAGCGATCGCGACGAGCGGCAGGATCACGTCGCACTTCTTCACGTGATACTCGACCCACTCCTTGTTGATCGTGATGTCGCCTTCGAAGAAATGCATCCGCTCGTGGTTGACGAGGTCGCCCAGCCGGTCGGTCTGCATGTCCATGCCGAACACTTCCCAATCGGTGGTTTCAAGAATGCGTTTCGACAGGTGATGGCCGATGAAGCCGTTCACACCCAGGATCAGGACTTTTTTTGCTTTCATGAATGACGGGAAGAATGAATGAACTGCGCGAATTCCGCGGGCGTCACGACGGTTTCGCTGCCGTCGCGCTGCTGCCGGAGTTCGAGAATGGATAGGGCGCGGCTGTCGCCGCAGACGCCGAATAGCGCATTATCGCTTACGTGCAGGCCGGGCGGCAAATCCGCCGCGGCGGCCGCTGCCGCGCTGCCGGGCGCCGCGAGGCGCGCCCGCGCGATCACGAAGCGCGCGCCGTCGACGTCCGTGAATGCGCCCGGATACGGGGGCGCGACCGCGCGCACCAGGTTGTAGACCTGCGCGGCCGGCTTCGACCAGTCGACGCGGCCGTCCTCGGGCTTGCGCCCGCCGTAGTAGCTGCCGGTCGCGAGATCGTTCGGCAGGTGCGGCGCCTCGCCCGCGAGCAGCGCGGGCAGCACGCGCCACAGCGTCTGCTCGGCAGCCACCGTGACTTTGTCGAACACCTGCGCAGCCGTGTCGTCCGGCAGGATCGGCACCGCGGTCTGGGCGATGATCGCGCCCGCGTCGGGCTTGGCGGCCATCTCGTGCAGCGTCGCGCCGGTCTCGGTCTCGCCGTTCAGCACGGCCCAGTTGGTCGGTACCCGACCCCGGTATTTCGGCAGCAGCGAACCGTGCATGTTGTACGCGCCGCGCGGCGCGATCGCGAGCAGGTCCACCGGCAGCATGTGGCGGTAGTAGAACGAGAAGATGAAATCGGGCTGCGCGTCGGACACCGCGCGGCGCAGCGCCGGATCGGCGGGATCGGCCGGCGTGAGCACCGAAATGCCGTGCTCGGCCGCGACGGATGCGACGCTGCCGAACCAGATGTTCTCGTTCGGATTGTCCTCGTGCGTGACGACCAGCGCGACGTCGACGCCGCGTGCGAGCAGCACCTGCAGGCACCGCACGCCGACGTTGTGATACGCGAAGACGACCGCGCGCGGCTTCATTGCGCGGCTCCCGGGCGGTTCGCGGCGGCCGGCACCGGCGGCACGCCGTCGTGCTGCTCGAGCACGGCCTGGATCAGGTAGCGGGGACGCGCGCGCACCTGCTGGTAGATGCGGCCGACGTATTCGCCGAGCAGGCCGAGCGCGAAGATGATCACGCCGAGCAGGAAGAACGTGATCGCGAACAGCGTGAACACGCCTTGCACTTCCGCGCCGACGATGAAGCGGCGCACGAGCAGCAGCACGAACAGCGCGGCGGAGCCGAGCGACAGGATCACGCCGATGAACGACAGCCACTGCAGCGGCACGACCGAGAAGCCCGTCACGAGGTCGAAGTTCAACCGGATCAGGCTGTACAGCGAATATTTCGATTCGCCCGCGAAGCGTTCCTCGTGCGCGACCTCGATTTCGGTCGGCCTCTGCGCGAACGTGTACGCGAGCGCGGGGATGAATGTGTTGACTTCACCGCACACGTTGATCGTGTCGATGATGCGGCGGCTGTACGCGCGCAGCATGCAGCCCTGGTCGGTCATCTTGATGCGCGTGATGCGCTCGCGCAGCCGGTTCATCATCTGCGACGCCTTGCGCCGCCACAGGCTGTCCTGGCGCTGCTTGCGGATCGAGCCGACGTAGTCGTAGCCCTCGCGCATCTTCGCGATCAGCTTGCCGATTTCCTCGGGCGGGTTCTGCAGGTCGGCGTCGAGCGTGATGACGATCTCGCCGCGCGACTGCGCGAAGCCCGCGAGGATCGCCATGTGCTGGCCGTAGTTGCCGTTGAGCAGCACGATGCGCGTCGTGTCGGGCCGTACGTGGAACTGATCGGCGAGCATCGCGGCCGAGCGGTCGCGGCTGCCGTCGTTGATCAGGATCACTTCGTACGACGTGTCGAGTGCGTCGAGCGCCGGATACAGCCGCGCGAACAGCGCGGCGAGGCCGTCTTCCTCGTTGTACACGGGGATGATGACCGACACTTCCGGCCGGCCGGCGTCCAGATGCGCGGCGCCCGGATGCCCGGCGCGTGCTTCAAGGTGACTCATGTACGCTTATTTTCCGTATTGTTCGCAAATCTGATTGACGGCGTCGACCACGCGACGCACGTCGCCTTCCGTCATCTGCGTAAACAGCGGCAGCGTGACGGTCGACGCGCCGTACCGTTCGGCGTGGGGGAACATGCCCTCCTTGAAGCCGCGCGCACGATACAGCGTGAAAAGATGGATCGCCGGGTAGTGGATGCCGGTGCCGATGCCGCGTTCCTTCATTTGCGCCATGAATTCGGCGCGCGTGATCGTCAGCCGCTCGAGCGGCAGCGTGACCAGGAACATGTGCCAGTTGCCGTTCTCGAATTCGGCGACCGGCAGGCCGAGGCCCAGCTTCACGGCCGCGCCGCCGTCGAACGCGGCGAAATACGCACGGGCGAGCGCGCGGCGCTGCGCGGTGAAGCGCTCGATGTGCGGCAACTGGCCGAGGCCGACGCGCGCGGCGACGTCGGTCAGGTTGTACTTGCCGCCGAGCACGTCGCAGTCCATCCCGTCGAAGCCGGTGCGCGTGATGCCCTGCAGCCGATACTTCTGCGCGAGCGCCGCTTCGTCCTCGTTGTTCAGCACGAGCGCGCCGCCTTCGATCGTCGTCAGGTTCTTGTTCGCGTGGAAGCTGAACGACACGATGTCGCCGATCGCGCCGATGCGCTTGCCGTTCCACGTCGAGCCGAACGCCTGCGCGGCATCCTCGATCACGCGCAGCTTGTGCGCGCGGGCGATCGCGTACAGGCGGTCCATGTCGACCGGCAGGCCGGACAGGAACACGGGGATGATCGCCTTGGTGCGCGGCGTGATCGCCTGCTCGAGCTTGTCGAGGTCGATGTTGCGCGTGACGGGGTCGATGTCCGCGAACACGGGCGTCGCGCCCGTCTCGATGATCACGTTGCTGGTCGAGACCCACGACGCCGGCGTCGTGATCACCTCGTCGCCGGGGCCGACGCCGGCGATGCGCAGGCCGATCTCGAGCGTACAGGTGCCCGAATTGAAGGCGCGAACCGGACGGCCGCCGCAGTACTCGGACAGCGCGGCCTCGAATTTCTGGCACTGCGGGCCGGTGGTGATCCAGCCCGAGCGCAACACGTCGACGACGCCCTGGATGGTTTCCTCATCGATCTCGGGGCGGGTGAACGGCAGAAACGGAGCGGTAGTCTGGCTCATGAACGCGTTGGGCCTGTAATGGCGTGTAATAAAAGGGTCGGGCGATCCGCCCGAAACCGGCATTAAACACCGGTTGGCGGATTCGTACCGTGATTTTTTGTAGGCGGACGCTTAACGGCGCGGGCCGCGCTCAGCTGCGCGCCAGCACGAGCACACCGATCAGGATGATGCCGATGCCGACGAGCTTCTGGACCGACAGCACCTCGCCGAACAGGTACCACGCCGCGAACGCGTTGACGACGTAGCCGAGCGACAGCATCGGATACGCGATCGACACGTCGACCCGCGACAACCCGACGATCCACACCACGACGCTCAGTACATAGCAGCCGAGGCCGCCGATGATCGGCAGCTGGGTCGCGATCTTCAGGCCGACCGGGAGGATGTTCGCACGGCTGAATTCGAAGTGTCCAACGGCGTTGACGCCGGCTTTCAGCAGAAGTTGCGCACAGGCGTTGAGCATCACGCCGGTGACGATGCAGACGAACGAAACGGGGTTCATGCGGGGGACGTCCTTACGATTGCGGTTTCTCGACGATCACGCGGCGGTTGTCGCGCGCGATCACGCGCATCGGCACGCCTTCCTTGACCAGCGCGTCGTACTGGCCGGGCGGCATGATCGCGAGCGCATGGGTGTCCTGCTTCCAGCGCGTGATCCATTCGCCGACGGTCGGGACCCACTTGTTCGGCTCGACCGAGATCCCGAACGCGAGCTCGTCCTGGCGCTGGACCATGATCGTCGTGTGGCCCATGTAGAACGGGAACGTGTGATCGAGCATTTCGATCGAGTAGAACGGCGTATCGGGCGGCAGCTTCGCCAGCTCGGCGCGCACGGCCGGTGCGAGCAGCGCGCCCGAGCTGTAGCGGCCGAACTCGTCGTGTCCGGTACCGCCGATCGTGCCGAACGCGAGCCACGCGGCGCCGAACGCCGCGAGCGCGGCGGCCACGCCCGCGCGGCGGTTCAGCCAGGCGGCCGCGAGCGTCAGCGCGGCCGAGACCGCGAGGCCGGCGTACAGCCACATCTGGAACGCCCGGTACAACGCGTTCGGCGTGCGGGCGTCGCCCTGGTACGCGAGGAAGATGATCCCGAACGCCGCGGCGACGAAGAACACGAGGTAGCCGAGCAGGTGGCGGCGGAAGCGCTCGGCCGTCATCAGCGGCAGGTAAGCGCCGATGATCAGCGCGAGCGCCGGCGCGACCGGCAGCACGTACGAGATCAGCTTCGAATGCGACGCGCTGAAAAACAGGAAGATGAACGCGCTCCAGATCAGCAGCACGAGCATCGGCGAGAAGCCGTTCGGCTGGCGCGGCATGCGCAGCGCATGGCGGATGCTCTGCCACGCGACCGACAGCCACGGCAGGAAGCCGACCAGCAGCACGGGCACGAAGTAGTACAGCGGGCCCGGGCGGTTCTGTTCCGGGGTCAGGTACCGGCGGAACTGCTGGACGACGAAGAAGAAGTTGAAGAACTCGGGGTTGCGCTGCTGGACCAGTACGAACCACGGCGTGACGATCGCGAAGAAGATCACGAGGCCGCTGACGAGATACAGGCGCTTCCACAGCGCCCAGTCGCGCGCGATCAGCGTATACAGCACGAGCACGGCGCCGGGCAGGATCAGCCCGACGAGGCCCTTGGACAGCACCGCGAACGCCATCGCGGCCCAGCACGCCCACATCCAGCCGCGTACCGCCGCCGGGCGCAGCCCGGGCCGCTGCGCGAGCAGCAGCGAGCAGAGCGACAGCGCCATCCAGAACGCGAGCCCCATGTCGAGCGCGTTGAAGTGGCCCATCAGGTTCCAGTACGGCGCGCTGGCGAGCACGACGGCCGCGAGGAAGCCCGACAGCGGGTTGAACAGGCGCGCGCCGGTGTAGCCGACGAGCAGCACGCCGGCGAAGCTCGCGACGGCCGTGTAGAGGCGCGCCTGCCATTCGCCGATACCGAACCACGCGAACGTCAGCGCGTTCAGCCAGGTCTGCAGCGGCGGCTTCTCGAAGTACTTGTAACCGTTGTAGCGCGGCGTGATCCAGTCGCCGGTGACGAACATCTCGCGCGCCATTTCCGCGTAGCGGCCTTCGTCGCTCGGGATCAGGTGGCGCAGCCCGAGTGGCGCGAACCAGACGATCGCGAGCGCGACGAGCAGGAGGACGAGCGTGATGCGATTGAGCGGTAGCCTCGACGGCGTATCGTTCATGGGTTTTCAGCCTGTTGGTTGTTGTGACGGGGCCGCCGGCGGGCAGCGCCGGGGCGGGCGGCCTGGCCGGGCCGATCGGGGGATCGACCCGCTGCGCCGGCCCGAGTTTTACCGCATCGGGGATTAACGTTCAATTAAGAGCGCGGCGGCGACTTTGCGGCCCTCGGCCATCAGGATGTTGTAGGTGCGGCAGGCGGCCTGGAAATCCATCGTCTCGACGCCGATCCGCTTCGCGGTGAGCGCCGCGACGAGGCGCGGGTGCGGAAAGCGCAGCCGCGCGCCGCTGCCGAAGATCACGAGTTCGGGCGTCGGGTCGAGCAGCATCGCGAAATGCTCGGGCGCGAGCGCGTCGAACGACGACACGGGCCAGGCCTGGACCGGCGCGCCGGGCAGCACGATGACGCTCGTTTCATGGCGTTCGAGATTGACGTCGACATAATCGGGGCCGTAGCCGGTGACGGTGTTGAGCGCGCCGCTCGTGTCCTGGTGCAGTTTCAAATCGGTATTCCGCGGTTCCGTAGGGGAATGGATGGGCCGGGCCGCAGGGGCCCCGCTGGCCGGTTTCGCGCGCCGGGGCACGCGCGGACGCCCGACGGCGCGGGCCCGGCGCGGCTATGGTGCATTGCGAAAGTCGGCCAAAATCCGCTAAATTATAACTTTTTGGTCGCCCCCGGGCGCCACTTGCGTCGTGCGTCGCCACAAGCCGCGTCCGACCGCCGCTTTTTCCCAGTCTAGACAGCGCGCACAGACCGGCCGCTTTCCAGTTTTGATCCCGTCCCCCCGGCCGCAAGGCCAACCCAGGAACCGTGTCGTCGTGAAACCGATTCAGAAGTCGAACAAGCTGCTCAACGTCTGCTACGACATCCGTGGCCCGGTGCTCGAGCACGCGAAGCGCCTCGAGGAAGAAGGCCACCGCATCATCAAGCTGAACATCGGCAACCTCGCGCCGTTCGGTTTCGACGCGCCCGACGAGATCATCCAGGACATGATCCGCAACCTGCCGGCGTCGTCCGGCTATTCGGATTCGAAGGGCGTGTTCTCGGCGCGCAAGGCGGTGATGCACTACACGCAGGAAAAGGGCGTCGTCGGCGTCGGCCTCGACGACATCTACATCGGCAACGGCGCGTCCGAGCTGATCGTGATGGCGACCCAGGCGCTGCTGAACGACGGCGACGAAGTGCTGCTGCCCGCGCCCGACTACCCGCTGTGGACGGCGGCCGTGAGCCTGTCGGGCGGCACGCCCGTGCACTACGTGTGCGACGAGCAGAACGCGTGGATGCCCGATCTCGACGACATCCGCAGCAAGATCACGCCGAACACGAAGGCGATCGTCGTGATCAACCCGAACAATCCGACCGGCGCGCTTTATTCTGACGAATTGCTGCTCGAACTGCTCGAGATCGCGCGCGAGCACGGGCTGATCGTGTTCGCCGACGAGGTCTACGACAAGATCGTCTACGACGGCCTCGAGCACACGGCGCTGGGTTCGCTGTCCGAGGACGTGATCACCGTCACGTTCAACAGCCTGTCGAAGAGCTATCGCTCGTGCGGCTATCGCGCGGGCTGGATGGCCGTGTCGGGCCTCGGCGGCGACAACCGCCGGCGCGCGAAGGACTACCTCGAAGGGCTCGGCATCCTGTCGTCGATGCGCCTGTGCGCGAACGTGCCCGGCCAGTTCGCGATCCAGACGGCGCTCGGCGGCTACCAGAGCATCAACGAGCTGATCGTGCCGAACGGGCGCCTGTACAAGCAGCGCGAACTCGCGTATGACATGCTGACGTCGATCCCGGGCGTGACCTGCGTGAAGCCGCAGGCCGCGCTGTACATGTTCCCGCGCCTCGACCCGAAGCTCTACCCGATCCAGAACGACCAGCAGTTCATTCTCGACCTGTTGCTCGAGGAGCGCGTGCTGCTCGTACAGGGCACGGGTTTCAACTGGGCGACGCCGGACCACTTCCGCGTGGTCTTCCTGCCGAACCTCGACGACCTGGCCGATTCGATCAACCGGATCGCACGCTTCCTCGACGGCTACCGCAAGCGCCATTCGGTCTGAGCGGGCAGGGCCACACGGAACTCACTACTTCTTACTCATCGATCACACGCAGCATGGAACCGATCAAAGTTGGCCTGTTGGGCTTCGGCACCGTCGGCAGCGGCACCTTCACGGTGTTGCACCGCAACCAGGAAGAAATCAAACGACGCGCGGGGCGCGGCATCGAGGTCGCGCGCATTGCCGTGCGCAACCCCGCCAAGGCGCAGGCCGCGCTCGGCGGCAACGCCGGCACCGCGCAGATCACCGATGATTTCAATGCGGTCGTCGACGATCCGTCGATCGCGATCATCGCCGAGATGATCGGCGGCACGGGCATCGCGCGCGAGCTCGTGCTGCGCGCGATCGCGAACGGCAAGCACGTCGTGACGGCGAACAAGGCGCTGCTCGCGGTGCACGGCACCGAGATCTTCGAAGCCGCGCGCGAGAAGGGCGTGATGGTCGCGTTCGAGGCGGCCGTCGCCGGTGGCATCCCGATCATCAAGGCGCTGCGCGAAGGCCTGACCGCGAACCGCATCCAGTACATCGCCGGCATCATCAACGGCACGACGAACTACATCCTGTCGGAAATGCGCGACCGCGGGCTCGACTTCGCGACCGCGCTGAAGGCCGCGCAGGAGCTCGGCTACGCGGAAGCCGATCCGACCTTCGACATCGAAGGCGTCGACGCCGCGCACAAGGCGACGATCATGAGCGCGATCGCGTTCGGCGTGCCGGTGCAGTTCGACCGCGCGTACGTCGAGGGCATCAGCAAGCTCGACGCGACCGACATCCGCTATGCGGAAGAACTCGGCTACCGGATCAAGCTGCTCGGCATCGCGCGCCGCGCCGCCAACGGCATCGAGCTGCGCGTGCACCCGACGCTGATCCCGGAAAAGCGCCTGCTCGCGAACGTCGAGGGCGCGATGAACGCGGTCGTCGTGCACGGCGATGCAGTCGGCACGACGCTGTACTACGGCAAGGGCGCGGGCGCGGAGCCGACCGCGTCGGCCGTCGTCGCGGATCTGGTCGACGTCACGCGCCTGCACACGGCCGATCCCGAGCATCGCGTGCCGCACCTCGCATTCCAGCCGGACAGCCTGTCGAACACGCCGATTTTGCCGATCGAGGAAGTGACGAGCGGCTACTACCTGCGCCTGCGCGTGGCCGACCAGACCGGCGTGCTCGCCGCGATCACGCGCATCCTCGCCGAATCGGGCATCTCGATCGACGCGCTGCTGCAGAAGGAGTCGGAGCAGATCGACGGCGCGAACGGCGAGACCGACATCATCCTGATCACGCACGAGACGGTCGAGAAAAACGTCAACGCGGCGATCGCGCAGATCGAGAGCCTGGCGACGGTGGTCTCGAAGGTAACGAAGCTGCGCATGGAAGCGCTGAACTGAGGCTGACGACATGAACTACATCTCCACGCGCGGCGCCGGCATCGGCGAGCGCCATACGTTCTCCGACATCCTGCTCGGCGGTCTCGCGAAGGACGGCGGCCTCTACCTGCCGGCCGAGTATCCGAAGGTGTCCGCCGACGAGCTCGCGCGCTGGCGCACGCTGTCGTACGCGGATCTCGCGTTCGAGATCCTGTCGAAGTTCTGCGACGACGTGCCGGCCGACGACCTGCGCGCGATCACGCGCCGTACCTACACGGCTGCCGTGTACAGCAACACGCGCCACGGCGAGAACGCATCCGACATCACGCCGCTGAAGACGCTCGGCACCGAGCACGGCACGGCGCTGTCGCTGCTCGAACTGTCGAACGGCCCGACGCTCGCGTTCAAGGACATGGCGATGCAGTTGCTCGGCAACCTGTTCGAGTACACGCTCGCGAAGCACGGCGAAGCGCTGAACATCCTCGGCGCGACGTCGGGCGACACCGGCAGCGCGGCCGAATACGCGATGCGCGGCAAGGCCGGCGTGCGCGTGTTCATGCTGTCGCCGCACAAGAAGATGAGCGCGTTCCAGACGGCGCAGATGTTCAGCCTGCAGGACCCGAACATCTTCAACCTCGCGGTCGAAGGCGTGTTCGACGACTGCCAGGACATCGTGAAGGCCGTGTCGAACGATCACGCGTTCAAGGCGCAGCAGAAGATCGGCACCGTCAACTCGATCAACTGGGCGCGCGTCGTCGCGCAGGTCGTGTACTACTTCAAGGGCTATTTCGCGGCGACGCGGTCGAACGACGAGCGCGTGTCGTTCACGGTGCCGTCGGGCAACTTCGGCAACGTCTGCGCGGGCCACATCGCGCGGATGATGGGGCTGCCGATCGCGAAGCTGGTGGTCGCGACCAACGAGAACGACGTGCTCGACGAATTCTTCCGCACCGGCGCGTATCGCGTGCGCAGCGCCGAGCACACCTATCACACGAGCAGCCCGAGCATGGACATCTCGAAGGCATCGAACTTCGAGCGCTTCGTGTTCGACCTGCTCGGCCGCGATCCGGCGCGCGTGATGCAACTGTTCCGCGACGTCGAGGAGAAGGGCGGCTTCGATCTCGCGGCGAGCGGCGATTTCGCGCGCGTGGCCGAATTCGGTTTCGTGTCGGGCCGCAGCAGCCACACCGACCGCATCGCGACGATCCGCGACGTGTTCTCGCGCTACGACACGATGATCGATACGCATACGGCCGACGGCGTGAAGGTCGCGCGCGAGCATCTGGAGGCCGGCGTGCCGATGGTCGTGCTCGAGACGGCGCAGCCGATCAAGTTCGGCGAGACGATCCGCGAAGCGCTCGATCGCGAAGCCGAGCGGCCGGCCGCCTTCGACGGGCTCGAGGCGCTGCCGCAGCGCTTCGAGGTCGTGAAGGCCGACGCGCAGCAGGTGAAGGACTTCATCGCCGCCCATACGGGCGCATGACGCACGGCCGGGCCCGCGGGCCCGGCGGCGCAGGACGGCCGGAATGCCGATTCGTCGAACGGATCGGGGTTCCGGCCGTTTCGTTTGGTACTCAGGTTTGGCACGCGGCCATCGTCCGTCGCGCGAAACAAGTGCCAGACCCGTGCGTTCGCGCCGATTACAGTCTTCGCATGTTCGCCATATCGCGCGTCCGCGTGACGGCGTCGCTACAATGACGTATTGATTCCAACGATCCCCGATTCCATCGATGTCGAACCCGAATCCCGCGGCGCCGCGCGCGCCGATGCTGTCGACCGCCGAGGCGCTCGCCGCGCTGCTCGACGCCGCGAAGCCGCTGCCCGGCGCCGAAACCGTCGCCACGCTCGACGCGCTCGGCCGCGTGCTGGCGGCCGACGTGAGCTCGCCGCTCGACGTGCCGCCGATGCATACCAGCGCGATGGACGGCTATGCGGTGCGCGTCGCCGATTTGTTGCACGGCGATCGACGGTTGCCGGTTTCGCAGCGCATCCCGGCCGGCCATCCGGCGCAACCGCTTGCGGCCGGCACGGCCGCGCGGATCTTCACCGGCGCGACGGTGCCGCCCGGCGCCGACGCCGTCGTGATGCAGGAGCAGGCAGCGGCCGACGGCGACGCGGTCGAGATCCTGCACACGCCGAAGGCCGGTGAATGGATCACCGCGCAGGGCGCGGACATCCGCCAGGGTGCGGTGATCCTCCCGGCCGGCACGCGGCTCACGCCGCAGGCGCTGGGTCTCGCCGCGTCGGTCGGCTGCGCGCGGTTGTCGGTCGCGCGGCGGATTCGCGTGGCGGTGTTCTTCACCGGCGACGAACTGACGATGCCGGGCGAGCCGCTGAAGCCCGGCGCGATCTACAACTCGAACCGCTTCACGCTGCGCGGGCTGCTCGAGCGGCTCGGCTGCCACGTGACCGACTACGGGATCGTGCCAGACTCGCTGGCCGCGACGCGCGACACGCTGCGCGCGGCCGCCCGCGATCACGACGTGATCCTGACGAGCGGCGGCGTGTCGGTCGGCGACGAGGATCACGTGAAGCCGGCCGTCGAGGCCGAAGGGCGGCTCGCGCTGTGGCAGATCGCGATGAAGCCCGGCAAGCCGCTCGCGTACGGCGCGGTGCGGCGCGGCGACGAGCGCGCCGATGCGCACTTCATCGGGCTGCCCGGCAACCCCGTCTCGAGCTTCGTCACGTTCCTGCTGTTCGTGCGGCCGTTCCTGCTGCGCCTGTCCGGCGTGCGCGACGTCGCGCCGCGCGCGTTGTCGCTGCGTGCCGATTTTTCGCAGAGCAAGGGCGACCGGCGCAACGAATTCCTGCGTGCGCGCGTCAACGCAGCCGGCGGTCTCGACCTGTTCCCGAACCAGAGCTCGGCCGTGCTGACGTCGACGGTCTGGGGCGACGGCCTGATCGACAATCCGCCGCAGCATGTGATCAGCGCAGGCGAGACCGTGCGTTTCATCCCGTTTTCCGAATTGCTGTCGTAACGCGACGGCTTCCCGAACCATGAAGATTCAACTGAAATTTTTTGCAAGCGTGCGCGAGGCGCTGGGCGTGGCCGATGAAGAAGCCAACGTGCCGGACAGCGTGACGACCGTCGGCGACGTGCGCGCATGGCTGCGCGTGCGCGGTGGCGCGTGGGCCGATACGCTCGCCGAAGGGCGCGCGTTGCGCATGGCGTGCAACCACGAGATGACCGATCCCGACACGCGGCTCACCGAGGGCTGCGAGGTCGCGTTCTTCCCGCCGGTGACGGGTGGTTGAGGCGGCTGTCATGGCGACGATACGAGTCCAGACCGACGATTTCGACCTGAATGCCGAAGTGGCGGCATTGCGTGCGCGCAACCCGAAGATCGGTGCGCTCGCGTGCTTCGTCGGCACGGTGCGCGACCTGAACGAAGGCGATGCGGTCGCCGCGATGGAGCTCGAGCACTATCCCGGCATGACCGAGAAGGCGCTCGAGCGGATCGCGGCCGAGGCCGGCCGGCGCTGGCCGGGCATCGACGTCGCGATCGTGCATCGCGTCGGCAGGCTGCTGCCGCTCGACCAGATCGTGATGGTCGCGACGGTCGCGTCGCACCGCGGCGATGCATTCGCGTCGTGCGAATTCGTGATGGACTATCTGAAGACCGAAGCGCCGTTCTGGAAGAAGGAAACGACGCCGGACGGCGAGCGCTGGGTCGATGCGCGCAGTACCGACGACGCCGCGCTCGCGCGCTGGGGCGTCGAGTCGGGCAACACGCCGCGCTGAGCTGAGCGCGGCGCGCGGGCGGTGCGGCGATGTGTCGCATGCGCGCCGGTGTCGCACACGACGGGCGTTACGCGTCCGGGTCGATGCCGCGCCCGATGATCTTCGTCGGAAACGGCTCGCCGCGGGCGCGCGACGGCAACGCGTGCGGATCGTCGCCCGCGTCGCGGCGGCGCGGCGCGATCGCGTCGAGCAGCGCCTGCTGCTCGGGCGGAATCCGGTAGTCCCAACCGAACCGGCTCAACTGCAGGCTCTGCGCGATCCGCAGCGCGGGCTCCATGAAGCGGATCGCCGCGGGCGGCGCGTAGCGCGCTTCGACCGTTTTCAGGAACAGCGACAGCCAGCGGCTGAAATGGGCCGGCTCGACCCCGTCGAGCGGCTGGTGCGCCTGTTGCACGTTGCCGCGATAGCCCTTGGTGCCGAGCACGAGGCTCGACCAGAACGTCACCATCTTCGGCAAATGATCGTCCCAGCGGCCGGCGAGCTTCGCGTCGAACACCGGCCCGAGCAGCGGATCGGCGCGCACGCGGTCGTAGAACGCGTAGACGAGATCGCGGATATTGTCTTCGGTCGGCTCGGCGTCGCGGGGGCGGGCCGATGCGGGTTGGGTCGAGGCGGGCAGGGCAGTCATGACAAAAAGGGCCGGTAGATCGGAGCAGCGGCGGGACAGCAGCGGGGCGGGCGGCGCGGGTGACGAGCAGGACGCCGGCCGGATTTTGACGCAAAATAGCGTCCAACAACCCCTGGAAAACGTGTGGATGTCACGCATCTTATTGCGCGCCCGCGATCCCGGCAACCCGGGGCCGCGCAACGGCGCCATCGATCGGCCCGGTTCACATAATCGGGATACGATCGATATTTTCCGTATTCGCTCATGAGACTCACCGACTACACCGACTATTCGCTGCGCGTGATGCTGTACCTGGCGGTGCGCGGCGAAGGGCTCGCGACGATCCAGGAGATCTCGGACGCCTACGGCATCTCGAAGAACCATCTGATGAAAGTCGTCCAGCAGCTCGGCGAGCTGGGCTGGGTCGACACCGTGCGCGGCCGCAACGGCGGGCTGCGGCTGTTCGCCGATTCGCTGCAACTGACGGTCGGCGAGGTCGTGCGGGCCACCGAAAACGACTTCGCGCTGGTCGGCTGCTTTTCGGCCGACGGCGTCGAGTCGCGCGGCTGCGTGATCGAGCCGCAGTGCCGGTTGAAGGGCGTGCTGGCGGCCGCGCGCGATGCCTTCTTCGCGGAGCTCGATCGTCATACGCTCGGCGAACTGGCCGAGCCTGCATCGCCGCTCGCGTCGCTGCTCGGCATCCGTCCGGCCGTGCTCGTGCGTGCCGCGCCGGTGCAGGACGAAGCGCAGGCAGCCGAGCCGGCGTCCAAGACCCACTGACACGCGGGCGTCCCGCGCGCCCATCCCGTCGCGCCCTCCGGACCGTTTTCAGGCGATCCGGCAATTTTTGCGCTGAATCAACCCGAATTTCGCTTGAAAGCCGCATAACCATCCTCATCTTGGTGTTAATCGAAAATTGGAGGTCTCGACTAAATGAGAATCGACAAGCTCACCACCAAGTTCCAGGAAGCACTCGCGGACGCGCAAAGCCTCGCGGCAGGCCGCGACAATCAATACATCGAACCCGTTCACGTGCTCGCGGCACTGGTCGCGCAGCAGGACGGCTCTGCCCGCTCGCTGATGTCGCGCGCGGGCGTTCACGTGCAGGCGCTGCAAGGCGCGCTGAACGAAGCCATTTCGCGCCTGCCGCAAGTGACGGGCACGGGCGGCGACATCCAGATCGGCCGTGAACTCGCCGGGCTGCTGAACCAGGCCGACAAGGAAGCGCAGAAGCTCAACGACACGTTCATCGCGAGCGAGATGTTCCTGCTCGCCGTGTCCGACGACAAGGGCGACGCCGGCAAGCTCGCGCGCCAGCACGGCCTCACGCGCAAGTCGCTCGAAGCCGCGATCGCCGCGGTGCGCGGCGGCTCGCAGGTGCACAGCCAGGATGCGGAAAGCCAGCGCGAGGCGCTGAAGAAATACACGGTCGACCTGACCGAGCGCGCCCGCGCGGGCAAGCTCGATCCGGTGATCGGCCGCGACGACGAAATCCGTCGCTCGATCCAGATCCTGCAGCGCCGCACCAAGAACAACCCGGTGCTGATCGGCGAGCCGGGCGTCGGCAAGACCGCGATCGTCGAAGGGCTCGCGCAGCGGATCGTCAACGGCGAAGTGCCCGAGACGCTGAAGGGCAAGCGCGTGCTGTCGCTCGACATGGCCGCGCTGCTCGCCGGCGCGAAGTATCGCGGCGAGTTCGAGGAGCGCCTGAAGGCGGTGCTCAACGACATCGCGAAGGACGAAGGCCAGACGATCGTCTTCATCGACGAAATCCACACGATGGTCGGCGCGGGCAAGGCCGAAGGCGCGATGGATGCAGGCAACATGCTGAAGCCGGCGCTGTCGCGCGGCGAACTGCACTGCATCGGCGCGACCACGCTCGACGAATACCGCAAGTACATCGAGAAGGACGCCGCGCTCGAACGGCGCTTCCAGAAGGTGCTCGTCGACGAGCCGAGCGTCGAGGCGACGATCGCGATCCTGCGCGGGCTGCAGGAGAAGTACGAACTGCACCACGGTGTCGACATCACCGACCCGGCGATCGTCGCCGCGGCCGAGCTGTCGCATCGCTACATCACCGACCGCTTCTTGCCCGACAAGGCCATCGACCTGATCGACGAAGCCGCTTCGAAGATCAAGATGGAAATCGATTCGAAGCCCGAAGAGATGGACAAGCTCGACCGTCGTCTGATCCAGCTGAAGATCGAGCGCGAAGCCGTGAAGAAGGAGCAGGACGAAGCGTCGCAGAAGCGCCTGCAGCTGATCGAGGAAGAGATCGACCGCCTCGGCCGCGAATATGCGGACCTGGAAGAGATCTGGACCGCCGAGAAGGCCGCGGTGCAGGGCAGCGCGCAGCTCAAGGAAGAGATCGAGAAGGTGCGGGCGGATATCGCGCGCCTGCAGCGTGAAGGCAAGCTCGAGAAGGTCGCCGAGCTGCAGTACGGCAAGCTGCCGCAGCTCGAGGCCCAGCTGAAGCAGGTCACGCAGGCCGAAGAGCAGGAGCAGCACAACCCGACGCGTCCGCGCCTGCTGCGCACGCAGGTCGGCGCCGAGGAAATCGCGGAAGTCGTGTCGCGTTCGACGGGCATTCCCGTGTCGCGGATGATGCAGGGCGAACGCGAGAAGCTGCTGCACATCGAGGAAAAGCTGCACGAGCGCGTGGTCGGCCAGGACGAGGCGATCAGCGCGGTGGCGGACGCGATCCGTCGTTCGCGCGCGGGTCTCGCCGATCCGAACCGTCCGTACGGCTCGTTCCTGTTCCTCGGCCCGACGGGGGTCGGCAAGACCGAGCTGTGCAAGGCGCTGGCGTCGTTCCTGTTCGATTCGGAAGAGCATCTGATCCGCATCGACATGAGCGAGTTCATGGAGAAGCACAGTGTCGCGCGGTTGATCGGCGCGCCGCCGGGCTACGTCGGCTACGAGGAAGGCGGTTACCTGACGGAAGCCGTGCGTCGCAAGCCGTACAGCGTGATCCTGCTCGACGAGATCGAGAAGGCGCATCCGGACGTGTTCAACGTGCTGCTGCAGGTGCTCGACGACGGCCGCATGACGGACGGGCAGGGGCGCACGGTCGACTTCAAGAACACGGTCATCGTGATGACGTCGAACCTCGGCTCGCAGGTGATTCAGGCGATGACGGGCGCGCCGCAGGACGAGATCAAGGACGCGGTGTGGCTCGAGGTGAAGCAGCATTTCCGCCCCGAGTTCCTGAACCGGATCGACGACGTCGTGGTGTTCCATGCGCTCGACCGCAGCAACATCGAGTCGATCGCGAAGATCCAGCTGGCGCGCCTGCACGACCGGCTCGCGAAGCTCGACATGGCGCTCGACGTGTCGCCCGCGGCGCTCGAACAGATCGCGAAGGTCGGCTACGATCCGGTGTTCGGTGCGCGGCCGCTGAAGCGCGCGATCCAGCAGGAGATCGAGAACCCGGTCGCGAAGCTGATCCTCGCCGGCCGCTTCGGTCCGAAGGACGTGATCCCGGTCGACGTCAACGACGGCCAGTTCGTGTTCGACCGCGTCGTGCACTGATCGCCTGCCATCGGCAGCGTGCCCGGTTCGCACCGGGCGCAAAAACAAACACCCCGCCTCGGCGGGGTGTTTGCATATGGAGCGGCCGAAACCGCTATGCCGGATGCCGGCCGCTGCGCGGCGGGCTTACGCCTGCTTGTTGCCGCCGAACATGCCGGCAAGCTGCGTGAGCGTGCCGAGCACGTTCGACGTGTCCACCTGGCCGCTGGCCGGCACTTCACCGTTCGGCGTCGCGCCGTTGACGACGTGCGGCAGCACCTGCGCGAGGATCGACGACGCCTGCGACGGATCGATGCCGACCTTGCTCGCGAGCGAGCCGACGACGTCCGAGCCGAGCACGTTCTGCAGCGTGTCCGGCGAGATCGGCTGGTTTTCGCCGGTGCCGACCCACGAACCGATGATCTCGCCGGCGCCGCCGGCCTTGAACTTCTCGATCAGCCCGTTCAGGCCGCCCGGCTGGTTGTTGATGAATTCGAGCGCGGTCGTGATCAGCGCGCTTTGCGAGTTGCCGCCGGCCTGGCCGCCGATCAGACCGCCAACGATGTCGAGGAGACCCATGGTTCTTCACCTTCACTGAAAAGGGCGCCGTGACGACGGCGCCCGTTGAACGAATGCCGCGCGCACGCCGTCGCGCGCGCGGCGCACATCAGGCGCCCGACGCCGCGGCGGCGGAGGCTGCCTTGTCCTTCTTGCTCTTCTTCTTCGAACCCTTCGTTGCCTTCGTGGACGACGCGGCCGCCGGTGCGCTCGCACCCGCGTCGGCGGATGCCGCTGCCGCCGCTGCCGCCTTTTCCTTCTTCGACGCGCGCTTGGTCTTGGCCGGCTTGGCGGCCGCGTCCGGTGCACTAGCCGCCGGCGCGGGCGCCGCGGTCGTCGTGCCGGCCGTCGCGGTCGTGGACGTCGCGGCGGTGCCTGCCGACGTCGTGGTCGACGTGGTCGCGGACGTCGTCGCGGCCGGTTTCGACAGCTTCACACCCTTCGGCGGCGTCGACGCGCCGCCGATCGTCAGGCCGTTTTCCTCGAGATGCCCGACCGACTTGGTACCGAGGCCCTTCACGCGGTTCGCGAGATCGTCGGCGTCCTTGAACGGGCCGTTCTTGGTGCGTTCGTCGATGATCGCCTTCGACTTCACGGGCCCGAGCCCCTTCACGGATTCGAGCGCGGCCTGGTCGGCCGTGTTGACTTCGACGGCCGCGGCAAGGCCTGCGGCAAGCGACAGCGATAGCGCGACGAACAGCATCAGCAGCTTTTTCAGCATGGCAAAGGCTCCCTGGTTCTGACGGATGAATGGTTGTTGCAACGGACGGCGACGTGCGAGTTGGCCGGGCGTCGCGTTAAGCATAGGACAAATGCGTGCCCTTTTTGAGACAGGCTGACCGAATCTTGCTGAAGGCTTGCGGTGCTGTAAAGGCCGAACCCGATGCCGGGCGCCGATTTTGACGATTCTTTACGGTGTCGCCGGCGTATTGCGAGGGGCGCGCGGAAAAACGCCGCACTGGCCGTCAGACAATGCTTGACTTAGAGTGAACTCTAACTCCTAACCTTGTTCCTGCCATGTCGAAAACCGTATCCCAACCCTCCGCCGCCGGTCCGCTGACGATCGGGCAAGTCGCCGAACTGACGGGCGTGTCGACGCACACGCTGCGGTATTACGAGCAGGCCGGGCTGCTGCGCGCGATCTCGCGCACGGCGGCCGGGCACCGGCTCTATGCGCCGGCCGACCTTGACTGGCTGGCCTTCGTGATGCGCCTGAAGGCGACCGGCATGCCGATCGCGCAGATGCAGGCGTTCGCGGTGCTGCGCGAGCAGGGCGAGTCGACGTTCGGCGCGCGGCGCGACTTGCTGGTCGCGCATCGCGACGCGGTGCGTGCGCATATCGCGGAGCTGCAGGCGAGCCTCGACGCGATCGGCGACAAGATCGCGTACTACGAGGCGCGGGAACGGGAAACGGAACGACGGGCGAAACCTTCTCACTCTTTATCGGAACAGGACGGACACGATGGAACGACTCGTTGAGGATCGCTACACGCGCGGCTGGAACAAGCTCAAGGAAATCGACGGCGAAGCGGGCGAACGCGTGATCGCGGCGCTCGCGCCGATCGCGCCGGACTTCGGGCGGCTCCTGGTCGAATTCAGCTTCGGCGACATCTACAGCCGGCCGCAGCTCGACCTGAAGGCGCGCGAAATCGCGACGATCGCCGCGCTGGCCGCGCTCGGCAACGCGCAGCCGCAACTGAAGGTGCATATCGAGGCCGCGCTGAACGTCGGCTGCACGCGCGACGAGATCGTCGAGGTGTTCATGCAGATGGCCGTGTATGCGGGGATGCCCGCCGCGCTCAACGCGTTGTTCGCCGCGCACGAGGTGTTCACGCGGCGCGACGAAGCGGCCGGCGTGACGGACCACCCGAACGAAGCGGCCGGGCAGCCCGCATGACCAGGCATGCGCCCGTGCGTCACGCGCGGTGCGGCGCGACGATCCGGTACTTCGCGATGCGCCGGTACAGCGTCGCGCGCGACATGCCGAGCGCCCGGGCGGCCGCGTCGGGCCGCCAGCGGTGCATGGTGAGCGCGGCGACGATGCGGCTGCGTTCGTCGTCGGGCAGCGCGCCCGCCGGCGCGCCGCCGAGTTGCGCGGCGAGGTCGGTCGGCAGGTCGCGCCGCGTCACGCGCGCGGCGTCGCACACCGCGCACGCATAGCGCAGCACGTTGCGCAGTTGCCGCACGTTGCCCGGCCATGGATACGCGGCGAGCTGTTCGGCGAGCGTCGCGTCGAGCGTGAGCACGTGGCCGGTCGCTTGCGCTTCCTCGGCGAACACGGCGGCGATCACGTCGCGCACGTCCGCGCGTTCGCGCAGCGGCGGCAGGTCGAACGTCGCGCCGCTCAGCCGGTAGTACAGGTCTTCGCGGAACGTGCCGTCGGCCACCATCCGCCCGAGATCGCGGTGCGTCGCGCAGATCACGTCGAGATCGACGCGCACGGGCGTATCGCTGCCGAGCGGCACGACCTCGCCGTCGGCCAGGACGCGCAACAGGCGCGTCTGCAGCGCGAGCGGCATGTCGCCGATTTCATCGAGAAACAGCGTGCCGCCGTCGGCGAGCGCGATCTTGCCGCGCGCGCCGTGCTTGCGTGCGCCGGTGAACGCGCCGGCCGCATAACCGAACAGTTCGCTCTCGATCAGCGCTTCCGGCAGCGCGCCGCAGTTGACGGCGATGAACGGCCGCGCGCGCCGTGCGCCGGCGTCGTGGATCGCGCGGGCGAACACTTCCTTGCCCGCGCCGGTTTCGCCGAGCACGAGGATAGGCAGCCGCTTGCTCGCGACGCGCAGCGCGAGTTCGGCCTGTTGCGCGATGCGCGCGTCGCTGCTGTGCAGGAACGGCGTCAGCGCGCCGACGTGACGCGGCGCGGTGGTGCCCGGGCGGCGCGATGCAGCGGCCGGTTCACGGCCGGCGCGTCGTAGCGGCGCGCGCAGCCGCGCGTAGAGCGGTGCGCCGGTCGCGCGCACCCGCAGCGCGACGATGGCATCGAGCCGCGCCGCATCGCGCAGCGGCATCTCGGTCGCGTCGAAGATCTCGTCGATATGGCGCGGCTCGCGCAGCGCCGGCAGCGCATCGCGCGCGTGCCGGTTCGCGGCGACGATGTTGCCGCATTCGTCGAACGCGATCAGCCACTCCGGTTGCGCCTCGACGTAGTGACGGTTCGGATGCCCGAACAATATCCAGTGCTGCGCGGTGCTGTGCACGAAGTAGCCGTCCTCGATCAGCGCCGCGCTCTGCCGCACGAGCTGATAGACGAGGCGCTGGCTGTCGCGGCCGTCGGGCGAATGCACGGCCGACGCGTCGAGCACGCCGATCAACTCGCCGCCCGGCGAGAAGATCGGCGCCGCGCTGCAGGTGAGCGTCGTGAACGCGGCGCGAAAGTGATCGGTCTTGTGCACGGTGATCGGCGCGAGATCGGTCAGCACGCTCGCGACACCGCAGGTTCCTTCCTCGCTTTCCGACCAGCACGAGCCGATGTGCAGCCCCGCGTGACGGAAGTCGTTGCGGCGTTCGCGGTCGATCCGGTAGTCGATCGTCACGCCGTGCGCGTCGGTCAGCATCACGCAGTAATCGGCGACGCGGATCATGTCGTGCAGCCGCGTCAGGCACTGGCCCGACGCGCGCAGGAAGGCTTCCTCCTTGTCGCGCACTTCGCGCAGTTCGGCCGCGGTCAGCACGCGCGGGCCGATCGACGAAGCGGGGTCGAGACGGTAGCGCTCCAGCGATCGTTGCCACGACGACACGAGACGCGCGGAATCCGCCGGCGCGGGCAGGCGTCCGGCGAGCGCGCCGAGGACACGATCGGCGTGCTGGGCCTGGGGGACGGCGTAGGGCATGGTCGGCTCCGGTTCCGTACGGCGGGGATGTCGCTGTTCTTGTAGCACATCCGGTCCTGCGGATCACATTGCATCGCAGCACGCGGCGCGCGTGAGACGGTCGTCTCACCGGTGTCGCGCCGTGTCTCGCGCGGTTGAGACGGCCGCATGCGTGGCGTGCGGCGCTCGGCCGGCGCGGCGCTGCATGCGCGGCGCCGCGCGAACGCGGGGTTGGCGGGCGGAATGCCGGGCAGGCGCGGGTGCCGCGACGACCACGTCGCCGTATCGACGACGTGAGACGCCGCGGCGAATTCGATGTGTGCTGCGTCGTCACGGCCAAGCATCCCGAATTCGCGTGTGCCCGCCGCGCCAGTGCGGACGCGGGTTTCGTGGCCATCGCACGCGCGATGGCACGCTGCTTGCAGAGATGACGGGCAAGCCGGTGCGATTGCGTCGGCGACGACGATCCGCCGCCCGTCGATGGCAGCGGACGAAACAGGCAGGGCCGATGCGTGCGCCAATGCGCCGGCCCCGCCCACTGGATGGAGACAAATCCGTGACGACGCCCGTTACCGTCGGCGTGATCGCGAACCCCGCTTCGGGGCGCGACATCCGCCGCCTCACGACGCATGCATCCGTGTTCCCGACCGCGGAGAAGGCGAACATGATCGTGCGCCTGCTGGCCGGCCTTGGCGCGATGGGCGTCGAGCGCGTGCTGACGCTGCGCGACCGCACGGGTATCGCGACGCTGCTGCTGCGCGCGATCGACACGCATCGCGCGGTCGCGCCGCACGAGCGCTGGCCGCAGGTCGAATTCGTCGACTTGCCGATCACCGATTCCGTCGCCGACACGCAGGCCGGCGCGGCCTATCTGCACCGGATGGAAGTGGCGCTGATCGTCGTGCTCGGCGGCGACGGCACCCATCGCGCGGTGGCCGTGCATTGCGGCGCGACGCCGCTCGTCGCGCTGTCCACCGGCACCAACAACGCGTTTCCCGAACATCGCGAGGCGACCGTCGCCGGCGTCGCCGCAGGGCTTGCCGCGACCGGCGCCGTGCCGGCCGAGGTCGCGTTCGTGCGCAACAAGCGGCTCGTCGTGCGCTGCGTCGCGGGCGCGCAGCCGGGGCGCGAGGAGATCGCGCTCGTCGACGTGTGCGCCGCGCGGCAGCGCTTCATCGGCGCACGCGCGATCTCCGGCTCCGACGACATCGATTCGCTCTACCTGACGTTCGCGGAACCGGACGGCATCGGCTTGTCCGCGCTCGGCGGCGCGTGGGCGCCGCTCGAACGCAGCGCGCCGCACGGGCTCGCGATGCGCTTCGCGCAAGCCGGCAACGCGGCCGGCACGCCGCTCGTCGCGCCGATCGCGCCGGGGCGCGTCGACCGTGTCGTGATGCGCAGTTGCGAGCGGCTCGAGCCGGACACGTGGCACGCGATCCCGTTCGAGCGCGGCACGCTCGCGTTCGACGGCGAGCGCGAGATCGAGGTCGCGCGCGGCGATCGCTACGAGATTGCGCTCGACTGGCACGGGCCGCTGACGGTCGACGTCGGCCGCACGCTGCGCTACGCGTCGTCGCGGCAACTGCTGCGCGACGCGGGTGCGTGGCAGGACTAACGATCGACGGTTGGTTTCACGCACCGGCATTTCGACATCCATCACGATCATCAAGGAGACATCGCCATGACAGCCCCTCTCGAAGGACAGGTCGCCATCGTCACGGGCGGCGCGCGCGGCATCGGCCGCGGCATCGCGCTGACGCTCGCCGGCGCCGGCGCCGACATCCTGCTGGCCGACCTGCTCGACGACGCGCTCGACGCCACCGCGCGCGAGGTGCGCGCGCTCGGCCGGCGGGCCGCGATCGCGAAGGTCGACGTCACGCAGGCCGCGCAGGTCGACGCGATGGTCGCGCAGGCGCTCGCCGACCTCGGCGGGCTCGACATCCTCGTGAACTGCGCGGGCGTGATCAGCATTCATCCGGTCGCCGAACTGACCGAGCGCGACTGGGATTTCGTGATGGACGTGAACGCGAAGGGCACGTTCCTCGGCTGCCGGGCGGCGCTCGCGCACCTGAAGGCGCAGGGGCGCGGCCGGATCATCAACGTCGCGTCGATCGCGGGCAAGGAAGGCTTTCCGAATCTCGCGCATTACAGCGCATCGAAATTCGCGGTCGTCGGCTTCACCAACGCGCTGGCGAAGGAGCTTGCGCGCGACGGCGTGACCGTCAACGCGATCTGCCCGGGCATCGTCCGTACCTACATGTGGGACCGGCTGTCAGACGAATGGAAGACCGACGGCGAATCGGTCGAGGAATCGTGGCAGCGGCACCAGTTGACGCTGATTCCGCAGGGCCGCGCGCAGACCCCGGAAGACATGGGCCGGCTCGCGCTGTTCTTCGCGACGATGGACAACGTGACGGGCCAGGCCGTGAACGTCGACGGCGGCTTCACGTTCCACTGACGGCCCCAGGCCGTGCAATCCGCCGCCACGGCATGGCCGGGGCGGCATTCGCAGTCAGACCTACCAGGAGACACACATGACCGCTTCGACACAGCTCGGCAGGGACAAGCTGCTGGACGCCTATCGGCTGATGCGCACGATCCGCGAATTCGAGGAACGCCTGCACGTCGAATTCGCGACCGGCGAGATACCCGGCTTCGTTCACCTGTACGCGGGCGAGGAGGCGTCCGCCGTCGGCACGATCCTGCACCTCGGCCTCGACGACTACGTGGCCACCACGCACCGCGGCCACGGCCATTGCATCGCCAAGGGCGTCGACGTGCACGGGATGATGGCCGAGATCTACGGCAAGAAGACGGGCGTCTGCCACGGCAAGGGCGGCTCGATGCACATCGCCGACCTGTCGATGGGGATGCTCGGCGCGAACGGGATCGTCGGCGCGGGCGGCCCGCTCGTGTGCGGCGCGGCGCTCGCGGCCAAGCACAAGAAGACGGGCGGCGTCGGCGTGTGCTTCTTCGGCGACGGCGCGTCGAACCAGGGCGTGATCTTCGAATCGATGAACCTCGCGTCGGTGTGGCGGCTGCCCGCGATCTTCGTCGCCGAAAACAACGGCTATGCGGAAGCGACGTCGTCGAGCTGGTCGGTCGCGACCGACAACATCGCCGATCGCGCGAACGGGTTCGGGATGCCGGGCGTGATCGTCGACGGCTTCGACTTCTTCGCGGTGCACGAGGCGCTCGGCGAGGCCGTCGAACGGGCGCGCAACGGCGGCGGGCCGACGCTCGTCGAAGTGAAGTTCACGCGCTACTTCGGCCACTTCGAGGGCGATGCGCAAACCTACCGGGCGCCGGGCGAAGTGCAGAAGCTGCGCGACGAGAAGGACTGCCTGAAGCATTTCGAAGCCCGCGTCGTGCGCGCCGAAGCGCTGACGACCGACGACCTGCGTGCGGTCGACGCCCAGGTGAAGGCGCTGATCGACGACGCGGTCGCGCAGGCGAAGGCGGCGCCGCTGCCGGATGCCGCCGACCTGCTGGCCGACGTCTACGTGTCGTATCCGTGAGCGCGGCCTGATCCAGCAGCCGGCACGGCGAACCGAACATTCCAGGAGACAGACATGGCAAGGAAGATCACTTATTCGCAGGCGATCAACGAGGCGCTCGCGCAGGAAATGGCGCGCGACGACAGCGTGATCGTGATGGGCGAGGACAACGCGGGCGGTGCGGGCGCGCCGGGCGAGGACGACGCATGGGGCGGCGTGCTCGGCGTGACGAAGGGGCTGTTCCACAAGTTTCCGGGCCGCGTGCTCGATACGCCGCTGTCGGAGGGCGGCTACATCGGCGCGGCGGTCGGCGCCGCCGCGTGCGGGATGCGTCCCGTCGCGGAACTGATGTTCATCGATTTCATGGGCGTGTGTTTCGACCAGATCTTCAACCAGGCCGCGAAATTCCGCTACATGTTCGGCGGCAAGGCCGTGACGCCGGTCGTGATCCGCGCGATGTACGGCGCCGGCCTGCGCGCGGCCGCGCAGCACTCGCAGATGCTCACGTCGCTGTTCACGCATATCCCGGGGCTGAAGGTCGTGTGCCCGTCGACGCCGTACGACGCGAAGGGGCTGCTGATCCAGGCGATCCGCGACAACGATCCCGTGATCTTCCTCGAACACAAGCTGCTCTATACGCGTGAGGGCGACGTCCCGGAGGAATCCTATGCGATTCCGTTCGGCGAGGCGAACGTGCTGCGCGACGGCGACGACGCGACGATCGTCACGTACGGCCGGATGGTGCATCTCGCGATGGACGCGGCCGCGACGCTCGCGAAGGGCGGCATCCAGTGCGACGTGATCGACCTGCGCACGACGTCGCCGCTCGACGAGGAAACGATCCTCGAAAGCGCGGCGCGCACCGGGCGCGTGGTGGTGGTCGACGAAGCGAATCCGCGCTGCTCGATCGCGACCGACATCGCCGCGCTCGTCGCGCAGCGCGCGTTCCGGTCTCTGAAGGCGCCGATCGAGCTCGTCACCGCGCCGCATACGCCCGCGCCGTTCGCCGGCGTGCTGGAAGACCTGTATATCCCGTCCGCCGATGCAATTGCGCAGGCGGTACTCAAGACGAGGAGCTGACACGATGTCGATTCACATGATCACGATGCCCAAATGGGGGCTGTCGATGGAGCAGGGGCAGGTCAACGGCTGGCTGAAGGCGGTCGGCGAACGCGTGGCGAAGGGCGACGAAGTGCTCGACGTCGAGACCGACAAGATCTCGTCGGGTGTCGAATGCGCATTCGACGGCACGCTGCGCCGGCAGGTCGCGCAGGAGGGCGAGACGCTGCCCGTCGGCGCGCTGCTCGGTGTCGTCGCGGCCGCCGAGGCGAGCGATGCCGACATCGACGCGGCGATCGCCGATTTCCAGCGCGATTTCGTGCCGAGCGCGGCGTCCGACGAGGCGGCCGGCCCGCAGCCGGAGAAGGCGCAGATCGGCGGCCGCACGGTCCGCTTCCTGAAGCTGGGCGAGGGGTCGGGCACGCCCGCCGTGCTGATCCACGGCTTCGGCGGCGACCTGAACAACTGGCTGTTCAACCACGCGGAGCTCGCCGCGCACCGGCCGGTGTGGGCGCTCGATCTGCCCGGCCACGGCGAATCGGGCAAGGCGGTCGAGACCGGCAGCCTCGACGAACTGGCCGACGCGGTGCTCGCGCTGCTCGATGCGCAGCACATCGAGCGCGCGCACCTGATCGGCCATTCGATGGGCGGGGCGGTCGCGATGACGGTGGCCGAGCGCGCACCGCAACGCGTTGCATCGCTCACGCTGATCGCGAGCGCGGGGCTCGGCACCGACATCAACCGCGCGTACATCGACGGCTTCGTCGCCGGCAACAGCCGCAACACGCTGAAACCGCACCTCGGCGCGCTGTTCGCGGACGACGCGCTGGTCACGCGGCAACTCGTCGAGGACCTCGTCAAGTACAAGCGGCTCGAAGGCGTGCAGGCCGCGCTGGAGAAGATCGCGCACGCCGCGTTCGACGGCGCCGCGCAGCGGCGTGTGTTCCGTGACCGGCTCGCGACGCTGGCGCCGCGCACGCTCGTGATCTGGGGCGAGCGCGACCAGGTGATTCCCGCGCAGCATGCGCAGGGCTTGCCGGACGGCGTGCGTGCCGAGGTGATCGCCGGCAGCGGGCACATGGTGCAGATGGAAGCGGCCGCCGACGTGAACCGCCTGATCGTCGCGTTCCTCGGAGACTGACGATGACCGCCGCGCTCGAACGACCCAGCCGCACGGCGCTCGGCCAGCCCGGCGCGAGAAGTCGCGACAAGCTCGCGCGCATTCCGGTGCGCGTCGAGCCCGCGGCCGGCGCGGCGCTGCCGAAGCCGCCGTGGCTGCGCGCGCGGCCGATGATGAGCGCGGCGGTGGCCGACATGGCCGCCGTGCTGCGCGAGCATCGGCTGCATTCCGTCTGCGAGGAGGCGATGTGTCCGAACATCGGCGAATGCTTCGCGCAGCGCACCGCGACCTTCATGATCATGGGCGGACTGTGTACGCGGCGTTGCCCGTTCTGCGATGTCGCGCACGGCCGCCCCGAGCCGCTCGATCCCGACGAGCCCGCGCGGCTGGCCGACGCGGCGGCGGCGCTCGGGTTGCGCTACGTCGTGATCACGTCGGTCGACCGCGACGACCTGCGCGACGGCGGCGCCGCGCATTTCGCCGCGTGCATCGCGGCGGTGCGCGCGAGCGTGCCGGGTATCGGTGTCGAGGTGCTGACGCCGGACTTCCGCGGCCGTGTGGCGCGTGCGCTCGACGCGCTGTCGTCGGCGTGGCCCGATGTGTTCAACCACAACATCGAGACGGTGCCGTCGCTGTATCGCGCGGCGCGGCCGGGCGCCGACTATCGCGGCTCGCTCGAACTGCTCGCGCAGGCGAAGGCCGCGCGGCCGACGCTCGTGACGAAATCGGGCTTGATGCTCGGGCTCGGCGAGCGCGACGACGAGGTGCGCGACACGCTGCGCGACCTGCGCGCGCACGAGGTCGACGTGCTGACGCTCGGCCAGTATCTGGCGCCGTCGGAACACCATTTGCCGGTGCGGCGTTACGTGAGCCCGGAGGCTTTCGCCGCATGGCACGACGAGGCGCTCGCGCTCGGTTTCAGGGAAGTCGTCGCCGGCCCGCTCGTGCGGTCGTCGTATCACGCGGCCGACGTGCTGGAGAGCGCGTAGCGCGCCGCGCGTCAGGCCAAGGCGGCGTGCGCGCGACTGATGCGGCGCAGGTACAGCACGAGCCCCGCGCCCGCGAGCATCAGGCTGACCGTGTTCGCGAACCAGAAGCCGCGCGCGCCGGTCAGCCACGCGGGCGCGATCCCGCCCACGTCGAAGCCGAGCACGTAGCCGCCGCTGAGTCCGACACCCCACAGCGCGACCGCATAGATCACGGTCGGCACGACCGCCACCTTGTACGCGCGCAGCACGAACGCGGACGTGACCTGCAGCGCATCGAACATGTGGTAGCACGCGACGATCGCGACGAGCGGCATCGCGGCCGCGGCGACGGCCGGGTTCGGCGTATAGCCGCCGATGATCAGCGGGCGCAGCGCGAACACGAGCACGCCGTAGGCGGCCGCCACGCCGCACGCGAAGAACACGCTGTGCCGGCCGAGCAGCCGGGCTTCCTCGGCGCGTCCCGCGCCGAGCGCGCGCGCGACCAGCGTCGACGCCGCCACGCCGATCGACAGCGGCGTCATGTACAGCACCGCGCCGATGTTGCCGGCGATCTGGTGGCCGGCGAGCGTCGTCGTGCCGAACTGCGCGATGAACAGCGCCATGCACGTGTACGACGTGACCTCGATCAGGTACGACAGGCCCATCGGCACGCCGAGCTTCAGGATCGCCTTCTGGCGCGCCCAGACGGGCCAGCAGAAGCGCGAGAAGATCGCGAGCGGCGCGAACACGTCGAGCTTCGCGAGCAGCGTGTAGCCGATCAGCGCGAGCGCCCAGTTGATCAGCGTGCTGGCCAGCCCGCAGCCGGGGCCGCCGAGCGCCGGTACGCCGAAGCCGCCGAAGATGAACCACACGTTCAGCGGAAACTTGAGCAGCAGCGCGCCGATCTGGAGGATCATCGCGAGCCGCGGCTTGCCGGCCGCGTTGGTCAGCGCGTTATAGATGCGGAATACGAGGCTGGCGGGCAGCCCGTACGACAGGACGCGCAGGTAGTCGACGGTGCGATCGTGCAGCGCGGCGGGCGCGTGCGCGACGCGCAGCAGCGGCTCGGGAAAATGCAGCAGCAGGAAGCCCGGAATCGAGAGCAGCAGCGCGAGCCACAGCGCCTGGCGCACTTCCTCGCCGATCTCGGCATAGCGCCGCGCGCCGTACAGTTGCCCGGTGATCGGCTGCAGCGCGGACAGGATACCCGTCAGGCCGATGTAGATCGATACGTAGATCGACGAGCCGAGCCCGAGCGCGGCGAGATCGACGGCCGAGTAGCGGCCGACCATCGCGGTGTCGATCACGCCGAACGCGATGATCGCGAGCTGGCCGACCAGCACCGGCCACGCGAGACCGACGATCCGGCGGATGTCGCCGAACATCGTCAATCGGCCGCCTGGCGGCGCGGCGGACGCCGTTTGACGGGCGTCTTCGGCCGTTCGATGCGCTCGTACAGGCGGAAGCGCTCGTCGCGGTCGGCGACGCGGCGGCCTTCCCAGACGAGACGCCACACGTATTGCGACATCGCGCTCGGCTCGCCGAAGTCGGCGCGGTCCTGACGCAGGATCACGTCGCAGTCGCCGGAGAAATCGAAGCGCATGTTGCCGAAATACGCGAAGGTCGCGATCTGCGCGTCGCCGAGCCGCACCGGCGAAATGCACTCGTAGTCGGACGGCAGGTGCACGGCGATCTGTTGCGCGACGTCGCGATAGGTCCGGCCGTAGTTGACGATCGGCAGCCACAGCGTCATCAGCAGCACCCACATCAGCGTGGTGCCCGCGCTCGACAGCACGACGCTGCGCCACAGCACCTTAGGCTGTCGCGACACGCGCCAGCGCGCGAGGAAGCACCAGCACACGGTGACGATCACCGCGCAGATGAACGACAGGATCTTGAAATGCGGCTCGTAGCCGGGCACGAGGCGCGCGAGGTTGCGCGCGAGCGGATGCGGGAAGCCGGTGAGCGACGCGAGCCAGACGAGCCACACGAAGGTGCCGAGGATCGTGAAGCTCAGCACCGCGAACCAGTCGATCGCGTTGATCGCGCCGCGCTTGAGGGTCGGCAGCGCGAACGTCGCGAGCACCGCGAGCGGCGGTAGCAGCAGCATGTACATGCGGTTCGACTGCTGGCTTTGCAGGATCACGAGCGCGACGAGCGGCACGGCGACCGACAGCGGAATCGCGATGTGCGCCCGACGACGCATGCCGGCCCAGCTCCACCACGCCCAGATCGCGAGCGGCCACGCAGGCCACGTGAACAACGGCAGGTTCTTCGCCGCATAGCCGAGCACGGCCGTCGGCGGGCCCGAAAAGCGCATCAGGCTGCCGTGGATCCACTGGTTGAAGAACCACGCGGCGTCGTCGGGCGCCGCGACGAAGGCGGCGAGCGGCCACAGCGCGAAGATCGCGGCCGCGAGCGGCACGCCGACCAGCGGCAGGCGCAGGTTGCGCATCTCGGGCGTGACGAGCCACAGCGCGGCCGTGCCCGCGAGCAGTGCGACGACCAGCACCGGGTTGCCGGACAGCGCAACGAGGCCGATCGCGAGACCCCACCACAGTGCGCCTTGCAGCGGTTTGTCGATGCCGCGCACGATCCCGTACACGAGCATCGCGATCCACGCGAACTGCGCGAGCTGCGGCGTCGTTTCGTGCCCGCGTTCCGCGAGGCCGAAGCAGGCGACGAGCACCAGCAGCGCGCCGTCCGCGAGCGTGCGGCCGTAGTCGCGGGGCTCGGGTTCGCCGCCGAATGCGTATTTGAACGGTTGAACCTCGGCGCGCCGGCCGAGCAGGTAGGCCGCGTACCAGACGAATGCGCATGCGACGCAGAACAGCACGCCGGTATCGACGCGCGACGCGTTGCTCGCGTCGACCCAGGGGCCGAGGCCGCGGATCGACAGCGCACCGAGCCAGTAGCCGAGCGGCCCGTCGGTCGTGATGAACTTGCCGACCAGGTTCGGCAGCAGCCAGTCGTGCCAGCCGCCCTTGGCCATCGTCCACATCACGCCGAAGCCCGCCGCGTCCTCGTTTTTCCACGGGTCGCGGCCGAACAGGCCGAACGCCGCGTAGACGAAGCAGAGCGTGAGCAGCAGCCAGCGTGGCAGCGCACGCGTGGCGGAGGCGGTGAGGCGGACGACAGGCTTCATGCAGATGAGCGATTTGTTATGGGCAGGCGGCCGGCGCGGGTGCGCGCGGTCGAGCCGGTTTCGAGCATCCGGCATTGTAGTCGCGCCCGCTGTTGTGCGTCAGGTCGTTTCCCGGGCGCCGGGCGGCGTCTTTCCGGGCGAGCAGAGACAAAAAAGGGCAGCCTGGGCTGCCCTTTCGTGCGGTACCGGTGCGTAGCAACCACCGGAACGGTGCAAGGCTTACTTTGCTGCAGCCTTGCCGTTGGCGCGTGCGCCGAACTTGTTCTTGAACTTCTCGACACGGCCTGCCGTGTCCATGATCTTTTGCTGACCCGTGTAGAACGAGTGCGATTCCGACGACACTTCGATCTTGGCGAGCGGGTAGGTCTTGCCTTCGTGTTCGATGGTTTCACGCGTCTGGATCGTCGAGCGCGTGATGAACTTGAAGCCGTTCGACATGTCTTGGAAGACGACTTCGCGGTAGTCCGGGTGAATGCCAGGTTTCATGATTTTCCTTGGTGATAGCGGTAGCCAACCCGCCGCTTGCCGTGTCGAGCCGCCCCGATGGGAGCGATTCGGCCGACGCCAAGCCCGGCGCGAGCCACTTGCCTAAGGTCGAAAAACGGCGATTATGCCAGAAAATCAGACGGTTGACGAATAATTTTCACGGCGCGTCGAGGGCCCCGGTGCCGGCCGGGTCCTGCCGGTAGTAGCGCGCCAGCAGCCGGTACAGCTCCGGAAATTCGGACTCGAACGCTTTCGGCCGGACGAACAGCGCCTCGCTGCACACCGCGAAGAATTCCGACGGGTGATCGGCCGCATAGGGATCGATCAGCGAGTCCCGCTCGAAGCGCGCCCATGCGCGATCCGGCACCGCGTCGACGCGCGCGCAGAACTGGTCGTACGCATGTTCGAACACGTCGGCCCACGCCTGCGCGTCGAGGTGCGGCGCATGCCAGCGGCGAAACAGGGGCGGATAGCCGTCGGCCGCGCCGTTGACCATGTCGATCTTGTGCGCGAACTCGTGGATCACGACGTTGTACGCGTCCCGGCCGTCCGTCATCTGCGCGTCTTCCCACGACAGGATCACGGGGCCGCCTTCCCATGCCTCGCCGCTCGCATCCTGCTCGACTTCGTGGACGACGCCGTCCTCGTCCTGCACCGTCTTGCGGATCACGAATTCGCCCGGATACACGACGACGCCCACCCAGCCGTCGTACAGCGACAAATCGAGATTCAGCACGGGCAGGCAGGCCTGCGCGGCGATCGCGACGATCATCGCGTCGGTCAGTTCGAGCCCGTGCGCGGTCGAAAACGATTTTTTCGCGACGAACAGGCTCGTCAGCTCGCGCAGCCTGGCGAGCGCGTCAGGCGGCAGGGCGGCGAGGAACGGCAGGCGCTCGACGGTTTCCTGCCACAGCGCGTCGGGAACCGGATGGCTGCGCAGCGCGCGGTCGCGGCGGCGATCGTCGAACCAGCGGGTCAGTTTCGAAAGCATGGAGGCGGCGGACGAAAATCCAAAGCCTGTCTTTTAACTCAATCGATCTGTTTTTGCCATGCCGCGAAGAGACCGCCGACGAGCGCGACGCCCGCGAGGAAGTAAAAACCGTCGAGCGACGCGAGGAACGACGCCTGTTGCGCGACCATCCGCGCGATCGACGCGATCGCGAGGCCGTGCGCGTCGTTCAGCGCGTGGCCGGCGGCCGCATAGCTGCGCGTCAGTGCATCGACGGTCTGCTGGAACAGCGGGTCGAACACGCTCGCGCGCTCGACGAGCCGCGTCTGGTGCACGGCCACGCGGTGCTGCTCGACGATGATCACCGACGACGTCGCGAACGAGATCGTCAGTTGCCGCACGATGTTCTTCAGCCGGTAGCCGTGCGTGTATTCGTCGATCGCGAAGATCCGGAACGTGAGATTCGCGACCGGCAGCACGATGAAGAGCAGCAGCAGCCCGCGCAGCAGCAACGGGACGATCAGCGCGGCTTCGCCGATCTGCGGCGTCATCCGGGTCATCCACAGCGCGGCCGTGACGGCGATCGCGAACCCGGGCACGACGAACCACTTCTTGTGCGCGACGAATTTCGCGTAGCGCAGGTAGGCGAACAGCGCGGTGGCCGAGATCAGCGACATCGTGCCGACCAGGCGCCCGGCATTCTCGACCGGATAGCCGAGCCCGCCCTCGAGTAACCGGGACGTCAGGTAACTGAAGCCCGTCGTCTCGTAGTAATAGAACATGTAGAGCAGCAGCCCGACCTGGAACGTCCGCTCGCGAAACGCATGCAGCCGCACGAGCGGCGTCGGATGGTGCCACTGGTGATACGCGAACCACGCGAGCGCGCCGAGCCCGGCGAACGTCAGCATGATCAGCATCGGCGAGCCGCTGTAGAGCTGGTAATGCACCTGTTGCAGCACGATCTGCAGCGCCCCTTGCGCGAGCGCGAACACGACGTACGGCCAGAAATGTCCGGAACCGCGTTCGTCGTCCGGCGTGCGGCCGGAATCGGGCAGCGTGAGCAACGCGAGGATCGCGAACGCGATGCCGGCCGGCGCCGTGCACGCGAACAGTGCGCGCCACGTCGAATGCGCGACCAGCAGCCCGCCGACGATCGGCGCGAGCGCGCTGCCGAGCAGGATCATGATCAGGAACGCGCGCGTCGCGGGCGGCCGCTCCTGCGGCTTGAAGCTGATCTGGATCAGGATCCGGCACGCGCCCATCATCGGGCCGATGAAATAGCCCTGGAAGCCGCGCGCGAACGCGAGCTCCAGCGACGTGTCGGCCAGCGCCGCCGCGATCGCGCCGAACGAGAACATCAGCATGCAGCCCGCGACGTAGCGGCGATGGCCGAGCCGGTCGACCCACCATTGCTGCTGCAGGATGCCGAGCACGGCCGTGACCGCGTACGCGCTCGACGACCACACCAGTTCGTCGGGCGACGCGTTGATGCCGCCCGCGATGTAGCTCGCGAAGAACGAGAAGACGGCGTTGTCGAAGTAGTCGATGCCGGTGACGAGCGCGAGTGCCCACGGGAACAGGTCCCCCCGCAGGTTTGCGCGGCTCCACAGCGGCGGCCGGCCCGGCACCGCGTTCATTCGCGATCCTTGCGGGCGCGCCGCGCGCCGGCTTCGGCCCGCCGCTGCGCGATCAGTTCATCCGCGTTTTCGCCGGCGAGGCGCCGCTCGACGTAGTCGATGTCGTGCTGCAACTCCTTGCGCAGCGCGACGGCTTCCTTCAACTCGCGCTGGACGGCCGCGATCCGCCGGTCGAGCGTATCGATCTGCTCGGCGAGGCCGGTGCGGATGTCGCGCAGCGAGGCATCCGAATAGCGGCGCCGGCCGTCGCCCGTTTCTTCCAGCGGACGCTTCAGCATTTCGGTGATGCCGTGCAGCGAGAAACCGAGCGCGCGCAGCCGCAGGATGCGCGCGAAGCGTTCGAGGTCGGCTTCGTCGTAGAGGCGGTAGCGGCCTTCGCTGCGCGATGGCGTGACGAGTCCGCGCTCTTCGTAATATTTGAGCGTGCGCGGCGTGACGCCGAGTCGCGACGCGGCGTCGCTGACGGTCAGGTGCGGGGTGGCTGCATCGTTCGGCATCGGGTGCGGGGAATTCGAAGGGACAATGACGCGATTATAGATCAACCTGTACGTTCACGTTCAGGTTGGGATCAAAAAACGGCCGCCGGGCAGGGTGCGCGGGCGGCCGTGTTGCGGAGCGGAGGCGATCAGCCGCCGCGGCGCATCAGGTCGAAGAACTCGGAGTTGCTCTTCGTCTGGCGGATCTTGTCGAGCAGGAATTCCATCGCCTCGACCTCGTCCATGTCGTGGATGAACTTGCGCAGCACCCAGATCTTCTGAAGGATCTCGGGTTTGATCAGCATTTCCTCGCGACGCGTGCCCGACTTGTTCAGGTTGATCGACGGGTACACGCGCTTTTCCGCGAGACGGCGCTCGAGGTGCACTTCCATGTTGCCGGTGCCCTTGAACTCTTCGTAGATCACGTCGTCCATGCGGCTGCCGGTTTCGATCAGCGCGGTGCCGATGATCGTCAGCGAGCCGCCTTCCTCGATGTTGCGCGCCGCACCGAAGAAGCGCTTCGGACGCTGCAGCGCGTTCGCGTCGACACCGCCCGTCAGCACCTTGCCCGACGCCGGGATCACGGTGTTGTACGCACGCGCGAGACGCGTGATCGAGTCGAGCAGAATCACGACGTCGTGCTTCATTTCGACGAGGCGCTTGGCCTTCTCGATCACCATTTCGGCGACCTGGACGTGGCGCGTGGCCGGTTCGTCGAACGTCGACGCGATCACTTCGCCGGCGACCGAGCGCTGCATTTCGGTCACTTCTTCCGGGCGTTCGTCGATTAGCAGCACGAACAGGATCACGTCCGGGTGGTTCTGCTTGATCGCGTGCGCGATGTGCTGGAGCATCACGGTCTTGCCCGACTTCGGAGACGCGACGAGCAGGCCGCGCTGGCCCTTGCCGATCGGCGCGATCATGTCGATGATGCGGCCCGTGACGTTTTCCTCGCCGCGCATTTCGCGTTCGAGCGACAGCGGCTTGTTCGGGTGCAGCGGCGTGAGGTTCTCGAACATGATCTTGTGTTTCGAGGCCTCGGGCGGCTGCCCGTTGACTTTGTCGACCTTCACCAGCGCGAAGTAGCGCTCGCCGTCCTTCGGCGTGCGGACTTCACCTTCGATGGTGTCGCCGGTGTGCAGGTTGAAGCGGCGGATCTGCGACGGGCTGATGTAGATGTCGTCGGTGCTCGCGAGGTACGACATTTCCGGCGAGCGCAGGAAGCCGAAGCCGTCCGGCAGCACTTCGAGCGTACCGTCGCCGAAGATCGTCTCTCCCGTCTTGGCGCGCTTTTTGAGAATGGCAAACATCAACTCCTGCTTGCGCAGGCGGTTCGCGTTTTCGATCTCCAGGCCATTGGCCATTTCGATCAGTTCGGAGACGTGCAGAGACTTGAGCTCGGATAAATGCATACGGAGAACCCGCCAGGGAGGAGATGCGACGAAAGAAATAAGGGAGGAGGGCGAGCGGAAGCGCTCAGAGACTTAAATGCGTCTTGTCGACGTTTTTTAATTCTAGCATAGCCCGATTCGCGCTTGAGCGAGCGATCGGCGGCTTGACGGCGGACGTGTTGCCGACTGACAACACGTCCGCGGAACTGCCAGTATTACAGGTGGCTGTCCAGGAATGCGGTGAGCTGCGACTTCGACAGCGCGCCGACCTTCTGCGCGGCGGCCGCGCCGTTCTTGAACAGGATCAGCGTCGGGATGCCGCGCACGCCGAATTTCGCGGGCGTGGCCTGGTTGTCGTCGACGTTGATCTTCGCGATCTGCAGCTTGTCGCCGTAGTCCTTCGCGACTTCGTCGAGGATCGGGGCGATCATCTTGCACGGGCCGCACCATTCGGCCCAGAAATCGACGAGTACGGGCTTGTCGGACTTGACGACGTCCTGTTCGAACGATGCGTCGCTGATGTGTTTGATCTGTTCGCTCATTGGGTCAATACCTCTTACGGTTCGGGGACTGCCTGCTTGCGCGTTGCGGCGTACCGGCCGCCGTAGGCTGCCGGCCGCTGCGGCAGGTCACTCCGCCTTTCCGGAAAGGAGGGGCGTAAGCGCTGCATGCCGCGGCTCGCGGGTCGTTCGGGCGTCATATTAGCCTAAATTGCTATCTGCTGCGGGCGGCGATAGTAGCCGCTACGCGAGTAGGGGTACGACGCGACGTTCGACCGTCGTGCCACGCAGATGGAGGCCGGTCCGCCAATTGCAAGGGGCGGGCCGCATCCCGCCCGCGCGACGGGGCGACGCGCCGGTTTGCCCGGCGATATTCGCATTGATGCGAACAAACGGTCGCATTCGTCCGGAAGCGGTGATAGAATATGCCGTGACGGGCCTCCTCGCATGGTGGGGCGGTGAACCTGGTCAGGTCGGGAACGAAGCAGCCACAATCGTTTTCCGCCAGTGCCGAGGGTTGGGCTCGTCACCTTCCTTCTCGCCCCGTTCGCAGGGCGTTTTTTATTTCTGCGTCACACTCCGTTCGACCTGCCTCTTGCCCGTCTTCCGCACCGTTTCGCGTGTCGGCGCGACGCAGCGTTACTGATACAATTTCCCGATGACCTATCAAGTTCTCGCACGCAAGTGGCGTCCGAAGGATTTCGCTTCGCTCGTCGGCCAGGAGCACGTCGTCAGGGCGCTCACGCACGCGCTCGACGGCGGGCGTCTCCATCACGCCTATCTGTTTACCGGAACCCGCGGTGTCGGCAAGACGACGCTGTCGCGGATCTTCGCGAAGGCGCTCAACTGTGAAACCGGCGTCACGTCGCAGCCGTGCGGCGTGTGTCGCGCCTGTCGCGAGATCGACGAGGGCCGTTTCGTCGATTACGTCGAGATGGACGCGGCGAGCAACCGCGGCGTCGATGAAATGGCCGCGCTGCTCGAGCGCGCGGTGTACGCGCCCGTCGATGCGCGCTTCAAGGTCTACATGATCGACGAAGTGCACATGCTGACGAATCACGCGTTCAACGCGATGCTGAAGACGCTCGAAGAGCCGCCGCCGCACGTCAAGTTCATCCTCGCGACGACCGATCCGCAGAAAATCCCCGTGACCGTGCTGTCGCGCTGCCTGCAGTTCAACCTGAAGCAGATGCCGGCCGGGCACATCGTGTCGCATCTCGAGCGGATCCTCGGCGAAGAGCAGATCACGTTCGAACCGCAGGCGCTGCGCCTGCTCGCGCGCGCCGCGCAGGGCAGCATGCGCGACGCGCTGTCCCTGACCGACCAGGCGATCGCCTATTCGGCGAACGAGGTGACCGAGTCGGCGGTGTCGGGCATGCTCGGCGCGCTCGACCAGACATACATGGTGCGCCTGCTCGACGCGCTCGCGGCGGCCAATGGCCCGGAAATCCTCGCGATTGCCGACGAGATGTCGTTGCGCAGCCTGTCGTTCTCGACCGCGCTGCAGGATCTGGCGAGCCTGCTGCACCGGATCGCCTGGGCGCAGTTCGCGCCGGGCTCGGTGCTCGACGAATGGCCGGAAGCGGCCGACCTGCGTCGTTTTGCGGAGACGCTGAGCCCCGAGCAGGTGCAATTGTTCTATCAGATCGCGACGGTCGGGCGCGCCGAGCTCGGCCTGGCGCCTGATGAATACGCCGGTTTCACGATGACGCTGCTGCGGATGCTCGCATTCGAGCCGGCCGCTGGCGCCGGCAGCGCGCCGGGCGGCCAGCCGTCCGTGCCGCCGCGTGCGGTGCCGGCCCCGCGTGCTGCCGCGGCGCCGATCGCCGCCGCGGCGAAGCCGGTATCGGCCGCGCCCGCCGGCGGCGCAGCGCGTCCGCAAGCTGCGGTGCCGGCTGCACCGGCTGCACCGGTTGCGCCGGTCGCCCGTTCGGCGCCCGCGCAGTCAAGCGATGAAGCCGAACGGCCGGCCGCCAAGCCGCCTGCCGCCCAGTCACCGGCAGAGGCCGCAGCCCCGGTACCGGCAGCGGCCGACGCACAAGCGATCGAGCCGTCGCAGCCGGAAACGAAGGCAGCGCCCGCTGGCGACGTGCCGCCTCCGACCCGGAGGGAACCCGAGCCGCCTGCCGTTGCCGCCGTGCAGCGAAACGACGAACCGGCTCCGCAGGCCGAACCGGCGCCGCGCGCCGCATCGCCCGAGCCGGCCGCCGCACGGCCGGCGGCGCGCGCAGGCGGTGCCGCCGCCGCGCTCGACGTGCTACGCAATGCGGGGATGCGCGTGTCGTCGGACCGCGGCGGGCGCGCAGGCGCAACAGCCAAACCGGCGGCGGCCCAGCCGGCCGCCGAGAAGCCGGCCGCGCCGCGTCCGGCCGTCCAGGTGCCGACGCCGCGTGCCGCTGGTCGCGCGCCGCAAGCAGCCGAGTCGCGCCAACCGTCGCCGCCGTGGGAGGACATTCCGCCCGACGACTACGTGCCGCTCAGCGCCGACGAAATGTTCGGCGGTTCCGACGACGGCTTCGTGCCGGTGTTCGACAGCGGTCCCGACGATGTGCGCGTGACGCCGAAGCCGGCGGAAACCCGTCCGGCCGCGCCGATCGACACGCGGCCGCTGCCGCCCGCGATCGCACTCGATCCGATCGGCTTCGACGGCGAATGGCCGGCGCTCGCCGCACGGCTGCCGCTGAAGGGTGTCGCGTACCAGCTCGCGTTCAACAGCGAGCTGACGGCCGTCGATGCGGGCACATTGAAACTGTCCGTGCCGGTGCCGCAGTATGCGGACGCCGCGCAGGTGACGAAGCTGAAGGCCGCACTGGCCGATGCGCTCGGCAAGCCGGTCGAGGTGAGCGTCGAGGTCGGGCCCGCACGGCGCACCGCGGCGGCGCTCGATGCGGCCGCGCGCGCGGCGCGCCAGCGCGAAGCCGAACAGGAGATTCACGGCGATCCGTTCGTCCAGCAGCTCGTGCGCGACTTCGGTGCGCGCATCGTCGAGGGGTCGGTGCGTCCGCTCGCCGATTCGGCGCCGGACGGCGTGCCGCCCACACTCCATTGAACTGACCGCCCCGCGACAGGCACAATCACGCCCCGCACACATTGGCCGGCACGCGCCGCGTGCCGGTTTTCACACGATCAAGAAGGAGTATTCCCATGTTGAAAGGCAACCTCGCCGGACTGATGAAGCAAGCGCAGCAAATGCAGGAAAACATGAAGAAGATGCAGGAGCAGCTTGCGCTCATCGAAGTCGAAGGGCAGTCGGGCGCCGGCCTCGTGAAGGTGACGATGACGTGCCGCAACGAAGTGCGCCGCGTGTCGATCGACCCGAGCCTGCTCGCGGACGACAAGGACATGCTCGAGGATCTCGTCGCCGCTGCGTTCAACGACGCGGTGCGCAAGGCCGAAGCCACGTCGCAGGAAAAGATGAGCGGCATGACGTCGGGCCTGCCGCTGCCCCCGGGCTTCAAGCTGCCGTTCTGAACGCGGCGTCCTTGCCACTTTTTGCCGCCGTATGAAACAGCCGTCCGCCCTGTCCGCTCTCGTCGAAGCGTTGCGCGTGCTGCCCGGTGTCGGGCCGAAATCCGCGCAGCGCATGGCGGTTCACCTGATGCAGCACGACCGCGAGGGCGCGGAGCGGCTCGGCCGGTCGCTGCTGTTCGCGACCGAACACCTGCAGCACTGCGAGAAGTGCAACACGTTCACCGAGGCGCAGATCTGCGAGGTCTGCAGCGACGAGGAGCGTGATCCGACGCTGCTGTGCGTCGTCGAGACGCCTGCCGACCAGATCATGCTCGAGCAGACGATGACCTACCGCGGGCTGTATTTCGTGCTGATGGGTCGACTGAGCCCGCTCGACGGAATCGGTCCGAAGGAAATCCATTTCGATCGCCTCGTGCGGCGCGCGTCCGACGGTGTCGTCAAGGAGGTCGTGCTCGCGACCAACTTCACGAACGAGGGCGAAGCCACCGCCCACTACCTCGGCCAGACGCTCAAGGCGCGCGGGCTGGCGGTCACGCGCCTCGCGCGCGGCGTGCCGGTGGGCGGCGAGCTCGAGTACGTCGACGCGGGCACCATCGCCCGCGCGATGCTCGACCGCCGCACGATGTAAGCCGGGCGCCGCCGGCAGGCGGCCCCGTTCCTCATGCCAGGGAGACACATGAGCACCAGCCAGGGCCCGCTCGCGGGCGTCAAAGTGCTCGAATTCGGAACGCTGATCGCGGGGCCGTTCGCGTCGCGGCTGTTCGCCGAATTCGGCGCGGAAGTGATCAAGATCGAGGATCCGAACGGCGGCGACCCGCTGCGCAAGTGGCGCAAGCTCCACCCGGAGCAGGGCGGCACGTCGCTGTGGTGGTCGGTGCAGGCGCGCAACAAGAAATCGGTCACGCTGAACCTGAAAGCCGACGCCGGCAAGGCGATCGCGCGGCAGCTCGCGAGCGAGGCCGACATCGTGATCGAGAACTTCCGCCCGGGCCTGCTCGAAAAGCTCGGGCTCGGCTACGACGTGCTGTCGGCCGACAATCCGGGTCTCGTGATGGTGCGCCTGTCCGGCTACGGGCAGACGGGCCCGTACCGCGACCGGCCCGGCTTCGGCGCGATCGCCGAATCGATGGGCGGGCTGCGCCACATCACCGGCTATCCGGATCTGCCGCCGCCGCGCATCGGCATCTCGATCGGCGATTCGATCGCGGCGCTGCACGGCGTGATCGGCGCGCTGATGGCGCTCCATCACCGCAAGGTCAACGGCGGCGCGGGGCAGGTGGTCGACGTTGCACTGTATGAAGCCGTCTTCAACATGATGGAAAGCGTGGTGCCCGAGTACGGCGTGTACGGGATGGTGCGCGAGCGCACCGGCGCGTCGCTGCCGGGCATCGTGCCGTCGAATACGTACGCATGCCGCGACGGCAGCATCGTGATCGGCGGCAACAGCGATCCGATCTTCAAGCGGCTGATGAAGGCGATCGAGCGCGACGACCTGGCCGACGATCCCGCGCTTGCGCAAAACGACGGACGCGTGCCGCGCACGCAGGAAATCGACGACGCGATCGCCGCGTGGCTCGCGCCGCGCACGATCGACGAAGCGCTCATCGTGCTCAATGCGGCCGACGTGCCGGCCGGGCGCATCTACAGCGCGGCCGACATGTTCACCGATCCGCAGTTCGTCGCGCGCCAGATGATCCAGCGTTTCAAGCTGGCCGACGGCACCGACATTCCGCTGCCGAACATCACGCCGAAGCTGTCGGACACGCCGGGCGAAACGCGCTGGCTCGGGCCCGAGCTCGGCGAGCATACCGACGAGGTGTTGCGCGGCCTCGGCTACGACGCACAGGCGATTGCGGCGCTGCGCGAGGCGGGCGCGATCTGAGTGCGCCGAGGCCTGCGCGCTTCGCGCCGGGCCGCCCGACGAAGGTTTCCCCAAGGCGATTTTCTCTGGGCGGAAAACCCGGTCGGCCCGGTGTTTTCCCCAGCGCGCGGAACGCCGCCGCGTCGTGCGGCGGCGCACCGCGTGTCCATGCGTATACCCGCCCGTCCGCGGTGGTCGGACTGTCGCTCTCGCGCCATCTTTCCTCGGTTACAATCGCCGGATGCGAATCCTACTCAGCAACGACGACGGCTATCTCGCCCCCGGTCTCGCCGCGCTCAGCGAAGCGCTGCAGCCGCTGGCCGAGCTTACGGTGATCGCGCCCGAGCAGAACTGCAGCGGCGCGTCGAATTCCCTCACGTTGTCGCGGCCGCTGTCGGTGCAGCGCGCAGCGGGTACGGGTTTCTTCTACGTGAACGGCACGCCGACCGATTCGGTGCACGTCGCGCTGACGGGGATGGCCGACGCGAAGCCGGACATCGTCGTGTCCGGCATCAACAACGGTCAGAACATGGGCGAAGACACGCTCTATTCGGGGACAGTTGCGGCCGCCACCGAAGGCATCATGTTCGGTGTGCCGGCCATCGCGTTCTCGCTGGTCGACAAGGGCTGGGCCCGTCTGGCCGACGCCGCGCGCGTCGCCGCGGAAATCGTCGCGCACTACCTCGCGCATCCGCTGCCGGGCAACCCGCTGCTGAACGTCAATATTCCGAATCTGCCGTACGACGAACTGAAGGGCTGGAAGGTCACGCGTCTCGGCAAGCGTCATCCGTCGCAGCCGGTGATTCGACAGACCGACCCGCGCGGCGAGCCGATCTACTGGATCGGCGCCGCGGGCGAGGCGCTGGACGCCAGCGAGGGCACCGATTTCCACGCCGTCGCAAACGGTTTCGTCTCGATCACGCCGCTGCAACTCGATCTCACGCATACGCAGATGCTGCCCGCGACGCGCGAATGGGCGCGCGCCGGAGGGCGGGCTTCATGAGCGGCGAGCGCGCGAAGCGGTTCCCGCTCGCGCTCGAAGATCTCAAGCGAGCGCCACGCAAGTCGGAAGGTCGGCCCGGTGAACGCCAGGCGGCGGGGGCGGTGCCGAAGGCCGCCGACAAACCCGCGGCCGTGCTGAAGCCGGTTGCGGTGAAGCCGGCCGCCGTGCGGGCGCCGCTGCCGGGTATCGCCGCCGCGAAGCCGGCGACCGCACCGAAGCCCACCGCGCTGAAGCCTGCGCTGCCGAAGCCGGCTGCGCCGAGCATCGCGCCGGCCGGCGCGTTCGCCCTCACGTCGGAACGTGTGCGCGAGCGGATGGTCGAACGCCTGCGCGCGAACGGCGTGACCGATGCGCGCGTGCTGGACGCGATGGCCGCGGTGCCGCGCCACCTGTTCGTGGATCCGGGGCTCGCGACGCAGGCCTACGAGGATTCGGCATTGCCGATCGGCCATCAGCAGACCATTTCAAAGCCGTCGGTCGTCGCGCGCATGATCGAGCTCGCGATGGCCGGCCGCACCCTCGAGCGCGTGCTCGAGATCGGCACGGGTTGCGGCTATCAGGCCGCCGTGCTGAGTCACGTGGCACGCGACGTGTATTCGATTGAACGCATCAAGCCGCTTTACGAGCGCGCGAAGCTGAACCTGCGGCCGCTGCGCGTGCCGAACATCCGTCTGCACTACGGCGACGGGCGTGTCGGCCTGCCGTCCGCGGCCCCGTTCGACGCGATCGTGATCGCGGCGGCGGGGCTCGACGTGCCGCAGGCGCTGCTCGAGCAGCTCGCGATCGGCGGGCGGCTCGTCGCGCCGGTCGGCGCGCAGAGCGGGCAGCACCAGGTGCTCACGCTCGTCGAGCGCGTCGCGCACGCGCAATGGCGAGAGTCCCGGCTTGATCGCGTTTTCTTTGTCCCTTTAAAATCCGGAGTGATTTGAAACCGATGAGTATGTTGCGCGCGATGCAAAACAACCGATCCAGGGAACCGCTCACGTTCGCCCAGCGCGCGATCTGTGTGGCTGCGTTCTCCACGCTACTGGCCGCCTGTGCGACGCGGCTCGACAACGCGCCCGTCGTCGACCGCTCCGGGTCGCTCGGCACGACCGCCGCCGCGCAGCCCGCGGTGCCGCTCGGTCCGCCGCCGCCGGGCTTCTATCGTGTGAAGCCGGGTGACACGCTGTACCGGATTGCGCTCGAGAACGGGCAGAACTATCGCGACATCGCGACGTGGAACAATCTGGCGAACCCGAACCAGATCGAAGTCGACCAGCTGCTGCGCGTGGCGCCGCCGGGCGGCGCTGCAGTGGCGGGCACGCCGGCCGCCGCGCCGATCGTCGGTGGTGCGGTCGCGACCGCGCCGCTGAGCAGCGGTCCGGCCGCGCCGGCCGCCGGCACGTCGTCCGCGCTCGCCGCCACGCCGCCGGCCGCGGCGACCGGATCGAGCGATACGGCGGCGGCGCCGAGCGGCCCCGTGACGTTCGCGTGGCCCGCGCGCGGCCCCGTGCTGAACGGGTTCGACGATGCGAAGAACAAGGGTGTCAATATCGGCGGGACGGCCGGCGAGGCCGTGAAGGCGGCGGCGGACGGCCGCGTCGTTTACTCCGGCAACGGTCTGCGTGGTTACGGCAACCTCATTATCATCAAACACGATGCAACTTACCTCACGGCGTATGCACACAATCGCGCTTTGATGGTAAAAGAGGGGGACGCGGTAACGAAGGGGCAGAAGATCGCCGAGATGGGTAACAGCGATGCCGACCGCGTGATGCTGCATTTCGAGGTTCGCCGGCAGGGTAAGCCTGTCGATCCGCTGAAGTATTTGCCGCCTCAATAACCGAGACGACCATGCCGAAATCGAAGCGCCACGAGCCGCAAGCCGAGTCTGAGAAGATCAGTCGTGCCACGCAAGCATCGGTGGGGCGAGTGGGTGCTTCGACGGACGACGAAGAGGATGTCGCGGAAAACGAACGTGATCTCGAGGCACGCGACGCCGACGCGGACGGTGGCGACGACGAGCGCGAAGGCCGTCAGGAAGCCGCGCCCGATGTCGACGATTTCCGCACGCTGCTGCAGGCCGAGCTCACGGCCGACACGATCCAGCATTACCTGAACCGCATCAGCGTGAAGCCGCTGCTGACCGTCGAGGAAGAGCAGCGCTATTCGCGCCTCGCGAAGGCCGGCGAATTCGAGGCGCGGCAGGTAATGATCGAGCGCAACCTGCGGCTCGTCGTCAGTATCGCGAAGGGCTACCTGAACCGCGGCGTGCCGCTGCTCGACCTGATCGAGGAAGGCAACCTCGGCCTGATGCACGCGATCGAGAAATTCGACCCGACGCGCGGTTTCCGTTTCTCGACCTACGCGACGTGGTGGATCCGGCAGAGCATCGAGCGGGCAATCATGAACCAGGCCCGCACGGTGCGCCTGCCGGTGCACGTGATCCGCGAACTGAACCAGGTGCTGCGCGCGAAGCGCCACCTCGAAAAGAATTCGATGTCGACGGGTGAGGCGGCCGAACGCCGCGAAGCCAGCATCGACGACATCGCCTATCTCACCGGCAAGACCGCCGAGGAAGTCACCGATATCCTCGCGCTCAACGAGCACACGGCGTCGCTCGATGCGCCGCTCGACCTCGATCCCGCGAGCAGCCTGCTCGACCTGCTGCCCGACGACCAGAGCCAGTCGCCCGACGCCGAGGTGCAGCACCGCGAGCTCGAAACGCTGACGCGCGCGTGGCTGTCGCGGCTGTCCGACAAGCACCGGCACGTGATCGAGCGCCGCTTCGGCCTGAACCACATCGAACCGGCGACGCTCGAGGAACTCGCCGACGAGATGGGGCTCACGCGCGAGCGCGTGCGGCAGATCCAGCAGGAAGCGCTGGTGCGCCTCAAGCGGTTCTTCGCCTCCAACGGCGTGCGCAAGGACGCCGTTCTGTAACCGATGACCCCGATTCTTGTTTTTGACATCGAGACGATTCCCGATGTCGACGGCATTCGCCGTCTGGAAGACCTGCCCGCGACGCTCGACGATGCCGCGGTGGCCGAACACGCGTTCGCCGCACGCCGCGAGAAGACCGGCGGTGATTTCCTGCCGCACCACCTGCAGCGGATCGCAGCGATCTCGTGCGTGTTTCGCGACAACAACGGTTTTCGCGTGCGCTCTCTCGGGACGCCGCAGGACAACGAAGCGACGCTGATCCAGTCGTTCTACCGCGTGATCGAGAAATACACGCCGCAACTCGTGTCGTGGAACGGCGGCGGTTTCGATCTACCAGTGCTCCATTACCGCGCGCTCGTGCACGGCATTCCCGCCACCCGCTACTGGGATCTCGGCGAGGACGACCGTGAATTCAAGTGGAACAACTACATTTCGCGCTATCACTCGCGGCATACCGACCTGATGGATGTGCTCGCAATGTATCAGGCGCGGGCGAACGCGCCGCTCGATGCGCTCGCGAAGCTGTGCGGCTTTCCGGGCAAGCTCGGAATGGACGGCAGCCAGGTGTGGCCGGCGTTCCGGGACGGGCGGATCGAGGAAATCCGCAACTATTGCGAAACCGACGTCGTCAACACCTACCTGCTGTATTGCCGGTTCCAGTTGATGCGCGGCGGCCTGACGCCGAGCGAGTATGCGGACGAGATCCTGCTCGTGAAGAACGCGCTTGCGCAGGAACCGGCGCCGCACTGGGTCGAATACCTCGCCGGCTTCGACGCGTAGCGCGAGCGGGCCGCGCCGTCGCCGGGGCGATCAGCCGAGTTCGAGCAGCACCGGCTGGTGATCGGACGCACGTACGTCGCCGTCGATCTCGCAGCCGATGACGCGCGGCAACAGTGTGTCGGTCACGAACACGAAATCGCACGCGAGCGGCCCGTCCGACCATTGCACCGTATCGTAGATGCCGGCCGTCGGCGGCGGTGTATGGCCGGGGTGCCGCGCGATCCACGCATCGACGAAACCTGGTGCGTCGGCAATCGGCTCCAGCAAGCGCCGGTACGCGTCGCTGTCGAATGCGCTGTTGAAATCGCCGCAGACGATCGCATCGCGCGGCTGTCCAGTCGCGCTGAACGGCCCCTCGGGCGTTTCGGCGGGAGCGGGTCGATCCGCGTGCGCGCAGGCCTCGCGATGCCGGTCGCGGAGCGCGTCGACTTGAGCAAGCCGCTGGCGCGCCGAGTAGTACTCCAGATGCGTGGTGACCACGCGCAACGACCCGAAGGACGCCTGCAACTCGATATCCAGCGCGACGCGCGGCATCGACGGCGCGCCGGCATCGGCCGGCCACGGCAGCGATTGGCGCAGCACGCGCCCGACCGGCAGCCGCGTCGCAATTGCGTTGCCGAACTGGCGGCGCGGGGCGCCCGGCCGGATGGCCGGCAGATCGGCGCCGATGGCGTCGACGATCGTATAGCCGGGCAGCAGCGCCGCGAGTTCGGCGAACTGGTCGGGGCCGGGCCGGCCGGATAGAGCATCGAAGCCGCGTGTGAGCTCCTGTAGGCAGAGCACGTCGAAATCGCCGAGCCGGCGGATGGCCGCGACGGTGCGGGGAAGATCGACGACGCCGTCCGCGTCCCGACCCCATTGGATGTTCCAGTCGATCAATCGCATGGTCGAGTCTCCTTGGTCTGCTGCTGCGAGCAGAACCCGTGCCGCAGTGGGGGCCGCGCTGCGTATCGCACGCGGCCTCCCTGCGGGCAATGGGGGCGGTCGTCAGTCGCCCACGTGCGACGCAGCGCGGCCTGCGTATCAGCAGCGGCGCTTGCGCGACGAAAGCACGCGACGGGGGCCTTCGTCGTCTACAATCTCGCCTTCTTCAACGTTTGTCAGGAAAAGCTGGTGTCCGAAGCCGTCCCCACTTCTGCGCGCAAATCGAAAAACGCGCCCGTCGCGCCCGGGCCCGCCCCGGTTCTCGAGATCGAATCGCTCGACATGGAAGCGCGCGGTGTCGGCCGCACGATGACCGAGGACGGCGAGCCGGGCAAGGTGATCTTCGTCGAAGGCGCGCTGCCGGGCGAACGCGTGACCTATTCGAGCTATCGCCGCAAGCCGAGCTACGAGCAGGCGACGGTTGTCGACATTCTGCGCCCGAGCGTGATGCGCACCCAGCCGAAGTGCACGTTCTTCGGCACCTGCGGCGGCTGCTCGATGCAGCATCTCGACATGCGCGCGCAGGTGGCGGTCAAGCAGCGCGTGCTGGAAGATAACCTGTGGCACCTGGCGAAGCTGCGCGCGGAAACGATGTTCGCGCCGATCCACGGCCCGTCGTGGGGCTATCGCTACCGGGCGCGCCTGACCGTGCGCAACGTCGCGAAGAAGGGCGGCGTGCTGGTCGGCTTCCACGAGAAGAAGAGCAGCTACGTGGCCGACATGACGAGCTGCGAAGTGCTGCCGCCGCACGTGTCGGCGATGCTCGTGCCGCTGCGGCGGCTCGTCGAGGGGCTGTCGATTCGCGACCGGATGCCGCAGATCGAGCTCGCGGTCGGCTCGACCGTCACGGCGCTCGTGCTGCGTGTGCTGGAGCCGATCAATGCGGATGACGAAGCGCTGCTGCGCGCGTTCGCTGACGAGCACAAGGTGCAGTTCTGGCTGCAGCCGAAGGGGCCGGACACGGTGACGCCGTTCTATCCGCTCGACGTGTCGCTCGACTACACGCTGCCGGAATTCGGCATCCGCATGCCGTTCAAGCCGACTGATTTCACGCAGGTCAATCACCAGATCAACCGCGTGCTGGTGGGCCGCGCGCTGCGCCTGCTCGCGCCGTCGCGCGACGATCGCGTGCTCGACCTGTTCTGCGGGATCGGCAACTTCACGCTGCCGCTCGCGCGGCTGTCGCGCGAAGTGATGGGCATCGAGGGCAGCGACACGCTGACCACGCGCGCACTGGCGAACGCACGCGAGAACGGTGTCGACGGCCACACGACGTTCGCGTGCCGGAACCTGTTCGAGGTGACGGGCGACGATCTCCGTGCGCTCGGCGCATTCGACAAGTTCCTGATCGACCCGCCGCGCGAAGGCGCGCTCGCGGTGTCGAAGGCGCTGGCCGAGATCGCGCAGAGCGGCGCAGGCCCGTTGCCGAAGCGCATCGTCTACGTGTCGTGCAACCCGTCGACGCTCGCGCGCGATGCGGGCCTGCTCGTGCACGAGGCCGGCTACCGGCTGAAGGGCGCCGGGGTCGTGAACATGTTCCCGAATACGTCGCACGTCGAATCGATCGCGCTGTTCGAGCGCGACTGAGCCGGGCGGCGGACGTAAAAAAACCGGCCCGCGGGCCGGTTTTTCATGGTGCGTGCCGAACGTCAGTTGCGGTTGCCGCCGAAGATGCCGAGCAGCGCGAGCAGGTTCGTGAACACGTTGTACAGATCGAGGTAGATCGCGAGCGTGGCCGAGATGTAGTTCGTCTCGCCGCCGTTCACGACGCGCTGGACGTCGAACAGCATGTAGGCCGAGAAGATCGCGATCGCGAGCACCGACACGGTGAGCATCAGCGCGGGCAGTTGCAGGAAGATGTTCGCGACCGACGCGAGCAGGATCACGATCACGCCCATGAACAGCCACTTGCCGAGCCCCGAGAAGTCGCGCTTGCTGACGGTGGCGATCGTCGCCATCGTGGCGAAGATGATGCCGGTGCCGCCGAACGCGAGCATGATCAGCGACGGGCCGTTCGAGAAGCCGAGGATGAAGCTCAGCAGCCGCGACAGCATCAGGCCCATGAAGAACGTGAAGCCGAGCAGCACGAACACGCCGGCCGCGCTGTTTTTCGTCCGCTCGATCGCGAACATGAAGCCGAACGCGATCGCGAAGAACGCGAGCAGGCTCATCATCGGGCTCGTGGCCGCGAACAGCGAGAAGCCCGTCGCGACGCCGACCCAGGCGCCCAGCACGGTCGGCACCATCGACAGCGCGAGCAGCCAGTACGTGTTCCGCAGCACGCGGTTGCGAACCTCGGCGGTGCTGACGGAACCGCCGCGGCCGAAATTGTACGGATAGTCGTTCATGGTTTCTCCTAACATTGAACGCGTGGGCGTCCGGGGCCGGTTCGGCGCGCGCGATGTGCGGCGCAGCAAACCAGGGCAGCTATGGCTAAGATACGTTCCGTGCCGGGAGGTTTCAATGGCCCGGCGGCACAAAACATATGGATTCTGAACCTTTCATTCGTGTAAGGGTTCAATCGCAATGATACACGGGATCGTGCTACAATAGCGGATTCATTTGAACCTGTAACTTCTTAATTTTTTGGAGTTTTTATGGCAATCGAGCGCACCCTGTCGATCATCAAGCCGGATGCGGTGGCAAAGAACGTGATCGGCCAGATCTACAGCCGTTTCGAAGGCGCCGGCCTGAAGATCGTCGCATCGCGCATGGCACACCTGTCGCGTGCTGACGCAGAGAAGTTCTATGCAGTTCACGCAGCGCGTCCGTTCTTCAAGGATCTCGTCGATTTCATGATCTCGGGCCCGGTGATGATCCAGGTTCTGGAAGGTGAAGGCGCGATCCTGAAGAACCGCGACCTGATGGGCGCGACGGATCCGAAGAAGGCGGAAAAGGGCACGATCCGCGCCGACTTCGCCGACAGCATCGACGCGAACGCCGTGCACGGCTCGGACGCTGCGGAAACGGCGGCGGTCGAAATCGCGTTCTTCTTCCCGGAAATGAACGTTTACTCGCGTTAAGCCCTGGCTGACAGCAAGTAGGCAGGATTCAGCGCACGCGGCAAGGCAGCACATCATGACGAGCGAAACTTCCGTCAATCTTCTCGACTTCGACGCCGAGGGTCTTGTCGCGTACTGCGGCAGCCTGGGCGAGAAGCCGTTCCGCGCCAAGCAGTTGCAGCGCTGGATCCACCAGTACAACGCCGGCGATTTCGACGGCATGACCGATCTCGCGAAGTCCCTGAGAGAAAAGCTCAAGGGCCGCGCGTCGATCGTGATGCCGGACATCGCCAGCGATCACGTTTCCACCGACGGCACGCGCAAGTGGCTGATCGACGTCGGAAACGGCAATGCGGTCGAAACCGTGTTCATCCCGGAAGAGACGCGCGGCACGCTGTGCGTGTCGTCGCAGGCCGGGTGCGCGGTGAACTGCCGCTTCTGCTCGACGGGCAAGCAGGGCTTCTCCCGCAACCTGTCGACAGCCGAAATCATCGGCCAGCTCCGGATGGCCGAATTTGCACTGCGAGCGTCGCTGGGCCGCGCGCCCGGCCCGAACGGCAAGGCCGAACGGGTCGTCACCAACGTGGTGATGATGGGCATGGGCGAGCCGCTCCTGAATTACAGCGCGGTCGTCCCCGCGATGCGGCTGATGCTCGACGACAACGCGTACGGCCTGTCGCGCCGTCGCGTCACGCTGTCGACGTCCGGCGTGGTGCCGATGATGGACCGCCTCGGCGCCGAGTTGCCGGTCGCGCTGGCCGTTTCGCTGCATGCGCCGAACGACGCGCTGCGCGACGAGCTGGTGCCGCTCAACAAGAAGTATCCGCTTCGCGAGCTGATGGCTGCGTGCCAGCGTTATCTGAAGGTCGCGCCGCGCGACTTCATCACTTTCGAATACTGCATGCTCGACGGCGTCAACGACACCGAAGCGCATGCGCGCGAACTGCTGGCCGTCACGCGTGACGTGCCGTGCAAGTTCAACCTGATCCCGTTCAATCCGTTTCCGGAATCGGGCCTCATCCGCTCGAAGCCGGAGCAGATCAAGCGCTTCGCGCAAGTCCTCATCGATGCGGGTGTCGTCACGACCGTGCGCAAGACGCGCGGCGACGACATCGACGCCGCGTGCGGGCAGTTGGCCGGCGCGGTGAAGGATCGCACGCGCCTCGCGGAACGAACGGGCGCAGCAGGAAAAATCATCGAAGTTCGGGCAGTTTGACGGGGGCACCTGGCCGGGGTGCCCGAACCCTTTGGCGGTGCAACACGCGAATAGCGATCGGTCGCGGCGCCTCGGCGCCGCGCATGGTATGAACCGTTGCGGGTGCCGGCCGGCAGGAGCCGGCGGCAGCCGCCAGTGAAGAAGAATCGACGCGAGGACAAGGATGAGTGAGCCGCAGCCGTCTAACGGCGCAGAGACGAATGCCGCGAAGCCGGCACCGGCCGGACTGGAATCGCTGGCGGCGGTCGGCAGCCGGCTGGCGCAGCTTCGGGAGACGAAGGGCTGGTCGGTCGACGATGTGTCGGCGCGACTCAAGGTCGCACCGCAGAAGCTCCGCGCGCTCGAGTCTGGCGACATCAGCCATTTGCCCGGTGTGACGTTCGCGCTCGGTGTCGTGCGCAGCTACGCGAAGATGCTCGGCGTCGATCCGGAACCGTTCGCGCAGGCGCTGCGCCGCGAGCGCGGGGTGCCGGAAGTCGACCTGTCGATGCCGGCGTCGTCGGGCACGGATCTGCCGCGCGGCCGCGTGTCGATTCCGCTGGGCGGCTCGTCGCGCCACCATCCTTGGCTGTGGGGAACGGGGATCGTCATCGTCGCGGTGGTTGCCGTACTGATGTGGCACACTGGCGGCGATTCGTCGAGCCTGCTCGCACGCTTCAAGGGCGGCGAGGCCGAGCATGCGTCGGCCGCGAGTGCGACGGCGGCATCGTCGTCGGCTGAAGAGGCGGCTACGAACGGCGCGTCGGCAGCGGTTGCGAATGAGGTTCCGGCCCCGGCTGCTGCATCGGTTGCCCCGGCGCAGGCGATCGCGTCGGCGGTTCCGGCGCCTGCGGCCCCGGTCGCGACGGCGGCTGCGTCGCAGCCCGTGGCGGCAACGGCGGCGGCCAGCGCGGCCGCACCGGCCCAGCCGGCGAGCGTCGTGGTGGCGGCAGGCCAGTCGATGGTCGAACTGAAGGTCAAGCAGGATTGCTGGTTCAGCGTGCGCGACAAGAACGGCAAGGAGTTGTTCTCGGCGCTGGTGCGCGCCGGCGAAACGAAGCAGGTGGCCGGTGACGGGCCGTTCAAGGTCACGATCGGCAACAAGGCCGGCCTCGACGCGGTTGCGTTCGACGGAAAACCGGTCGATCCGGCAAAATATTCGGCAGCGCGGGGCAACGTGGCGCGGTTCACGTTGCCCTGACGTCAAGCGCCGTGGCGAAGGCCTGTCGTCGATCTCGGCAGGCCGTGAGGGCACGGCGCTTTTTCAATTCATGCGCCGCGTCGCGGCGCATTCCGCGTAAATGGATCTATCGATGCAATCCGAAGCTCAATCCCCACGCAGCAGTCAGATTTGTTCAACCGAGCCGGTGTTCGGCGGGCATCAGCCGCGCCGCGTATCGCATGCGGTGGATGTCCGCTGGGGCGGGCAACTCGTGACGATCGGCGGCGACGCGCCGGTGCGCGTGCAGTCGATGACGAATACCGACACGGCCGATGCGATCGGCACGGCGATCCAGATCAAGGAACTCGCGAATGCGGGCTCCGAGCTGGTGCGCATCACGGTCAACACGCCCGAAGCCGCGGCCGCCGTGCCGGCGATTCGCGAGCAACTCGACCGGATGGGCGTGACCGTGCCGCTCGTCGGCGATTTCCACTACAACGGCCACCTGCTGCTGCGCGACTATCCGGGCTGCGCCGAGTCGCTGTCGAAGTACCGGATCAACCCCGGTAACGTCGGTCAGGGTGCGAAGCGCGATACGCAGTTCGCGCAGATGATCGAGGCCGCGGCGAAGTACGACAAGCCGGTGCGGATCGGCGTGAACTGGGGCAGCCTCGACCAGGACCTGCTCGCACGCATGATGGACGAGAACGGCGCGCGCGCGCAGCCGTGGGACGCGCAGAGCGTGATGTACGAGGCGCTGATCCAGTCGGCGATCGGCTCGGCTGAGCGCGCGGTCGAGCTCGGCCTCGGCCGTGACCGCATCGTGTTGTCGTGCAAGGTCAGCGGCGTGCAGGACCTGATCGCCGTGTACCGCGAACTCGGCCGCCGCTGCGGCTTCGCGCTGCACCTCGGGCTGACCGAGGCCGGCATGGGTTCGAAGGGCATCGTCGCGTCGACGGCGGCGCTCGGCGTGTTGCTGCAGGAAGGGATCGGCGACACGATCCGCATCTCGCTGACGCCGGAGCCGGGCGCGTCGCGCACCGGCGAGGTGATCGTCGGCCAGGAAATCCTGCAGACGATGGGCCTGCGCTCGTTCGCGCCGATGGTGATCGCGTGCCCGGGCTGCGGCCGCACGACGAGCACGCTGTTCCAGGAGCTCGCGATGCAGATCCAGACCTACCTGCGCGAGCAGATGCCGGTCTGGCGCAAGGAATATCCGGGCGTCGAGAAGATGAACGTCGCGGTGATGGGCTGCATCGTCAATGGCCCGGGCGAATCGAAGCACGCGAACATCGGCATCAGCCTGCCGGGTTCGGGCGAGAACCCGGCCGCACCCGTCTTCATCGACGGCGAGAAGGTCAAGACGCTGCGCGGCGAGCGGATCGCCGAGGAATTCCAGCAGATCGTCAGCGACTACGTCGCACGCAATTACGGCCGCACCGAGGCCCTGAACTAATTCGTCCACACACACGAACGATGACTGAACAGAAACGCAAGATCGAGAAGCTCACCGGCGTCAAAGGCATGAACGACATCCTTCCGCAGGATGCCGGCCTGTGGGAATTCTTCGAAGCTACCGTGAAATCGCTGCTGCGCGCGTACGGCTACCAGAACATCCGCACGCCGATCGTCGAACATACGCAGCTCTTCACGCGCGGCATCGGCGAGGTCACGGACATCGTCGAGAAGGAGATGTACAGCTTCACCGACGCGCTGAACGGCGAGAACCTGACGATGCGCCCGGAAAACACCGCGGCCGTCGTGCGTGCGTCGATCGAGCACAACATGCTGTACGACGGCCCGAAGCGCCTGTGGTACATCGGCCCGATGTTCCGTCACGAGCGTCCGCAGCGCGGCCGCTATCGCCAGTTCCACCAGGTCGGCGTCGAGGCGCTCGGCTTCGCGGGTCCCGATGCGGATGCCGAGATCATCATGATGTGCCAGCGCCTGTGGGACGACCTCGGCCTGACCGGCATCAAGCTCGAGATCAACTCGCTCGGCCTCGCCGAAGAGCGCGCCGCGCACCGCGTCGAACTGATCAAGTACCTCGAGCAGTTTGCCGACGTGCTCGACGAGGACGCGAAGCGCCGCCTGTATACGAACCCGCTGCGCGTGCTCGACACGAAGAACCCGGCGCTGCAGGACATCGCGCAGAACGCACCGAAGCTGATCGACTTCCTCGGCGACGAATCGCGCGCGCATTTCGAAGGGCTGCAGCGCCTGCTGCTCGCGAACAACATTCCGTTCAAGATCAACCCGCGTCTCGTGCGTGGCCTCGATTACTACAACCTGACCGTGTTCGAGTGGGTGACCGACAAGCTCGGCGCGCAGGGTACGGTCGCGGCCGGCGGTCGCTACGATCCGCTGATCGAGCAGCTCGGCGGCAAGCCGACCGCCGCGTGCGGCTGGGCGATGGGCATCGAGCGCATCCTCGAGCTGCTGAAGGAAGAGGATCTCGCGCCCGAGCAGGAAGGCGTCGACGTGTACGTCGTGCACCAGGGCGACACCGCGCGCGAACAGGCGTTCATCGCGGCCGAGCGCCTGCGCGACACGGGCCTCGACGTGATCTTCCACTGCAGCGCCGACGGCGCGCCGGCGAGCTTCAAGTCGCAGATGAAGCGGGCCGATGCAAGCGGCGCCGCGTTCGCGGTGATCTTCGGCGAAGAAGAGGTCGCGAACGGCACGGTGGGCGTGAAAGCGTTGCGCGGCGCGGGTGCGGAAGGGGAAAAGAACGTTCAGCAGACCGTACCGGTCGAAAGCTTGACCGAATTCCTAATCAATGCGATGGTTGCATCCGCCGAAGACGGCGACGACTGATCGCGCTGGCATCCGCTCGACAAGAAAAGCCTGAACAGGAAGAAGGAATCGCTCGCCGATGAGTTATCACGACGAACAAGAATCGATTGAAAGTCTCAAGGCGTGGTGGGCCCGCTGGGGCAACCTCACCACGTGGATCGTGCTCGCGGCGCTCGTCGTCGCGGCCGGTTTCAACGGCTGGAACTACTGGCAGCGCCGTCAGGCCGCCGAGGCGTCCGGGCTGTACGAGCAGGTCCAGAAGGCTGCCGCCGCGAACGACAAGGCAACGATGGCTCGCGCGGCTGCCGACATGGAAGACAAGTTCGGCAGCACGCCGTATGCGCAGATGACGGCGCTCGCGGCCGCGAAGACGCTGTATGCGGCCGGCGACGCGGCAGGCGCGAAGGCGCAGCTGCAATGGACCGTCGATCACGCCAAGGACGACGAGTACAAGCAGATCGCGAAGCTGCGTCTCGCGTCGCTGCTGCTCGACGAGAAGGCGTACGATGCGGGCCTCGCGCTGCTGTCGGGTACGCCGGTCGATGCATTCAAGGGCCTCGTGGCCGATCGTCGCGGCGATCTGCTTGCCGCGCAAGGCAAGACCGACGACGCGCGCGCGGCTTACAAGCTCGCGCTCGACGGCCTGTCGAAGGACGACCAGTCCGCGCGCCAGCTCGTGCAGTTCAAGCTGGACGCGCTCGGCGGCTGAATTCAGGTCCCCTCAACCTCTTAACTCTGCTTCGCTAACCGATGAATTTGCTGAAACGTTACGCTGTGCCCGTTGCCTGCGCGGCGGCTGTCCTCGCTTTGACGGCTTGCTCGTCGTCGAAGGATGCGCGCCGCGTGCCGACGCCGCTCACCGAGTTCAAGCCCGTCATGGACGTGCAACAGGTCTGGAAGGCGAGCGTCGGCAAGGGCGGACGCTACCTGTTCTCGCCGGTGGCCGTGGGCGACGCGGTCTATGCGGCGGGCGAAAACGGTGCGGTCGAGAAGATCGACGCGAAGACGGGCCAGACGCTGTGGCGCTCGAAGGTCGGTTCGGACCTGTCGGCCGGTGTCGGCAGCGACGGCAACCTGACCGCGGTCGGTGCGTTGAAGGGCGGCGTGTTCGTGCTGGGCCCGGACGGCAAGCAACTGTGGAAGACCAGCGTGCAGGGCGAGATCTTCTCGCCGCCGCTCGTCGGCAACGGCCTCGTGGTCGTCCGCACGATCGACGGCCAAGTGATCGCGTTCAACGCGCAGACGGGCGAGCAGAAGTGGAACTACCGCAACCGAGCGGTGCCGCTGAACCTGCGCGTGTCGGCGGGCATGACGTTCGCGGGCGACGCGGCCGTGCTCGCGGGCTTCCCGGGCGGCGGTCTGGTCGCGATCAACCTGCAGACGGGCGAGCCGTTCTGGCAAACCCCGGTGTCGTTCCCGAAGGGCGTGACCGAAGTCGAGCGCATCAACGACGTCAGCGGCCCGCCGACGCTCGTGGGCGCGGAAGCCTGCGCGGTGACGTTCCAGGGGCAGCTCGGCTGCTTCGATGCAAACTCGGGCCGGCCGCTGTGGGAAAAACCGTTCTCGAGCCGCAGCGGCCTTGCGCAGGACGATTCGGTGGTCGCCGGCGGCGACGACTGGTCGGTCGTCACCGCGTACGATGCGGCCACGGGCAATCAGCTCTGGCGCAACGACAAGCTGAAGAGTCGTGACGTCGGCGTGCCGTACCTGCTCGGGCACGCGGTCGTGATGGGCGATTACAAGGGCTTCGTGCACTTCCTGTCGCGCGAGGACGGCAGCTTCATCGCACGGATGAAGACCGACGGCAGCGCGATTACGGCAGCGCCGGTCCTCGCGGGCAACACGCTCGTCGTGCAGACGAAGGACGGCGGCCTGTACGGGTTCCGTCCGCGCTGACACGCAGCAAACAGGTGCGGCCGTGGCGCGGCGGGCAGGTCCCGCGCGCCGCGGCCGCGCGACTTGAAGGCGGCCGGCGTTCCCGGCCGCTCGGTATTTGAAAGGCAGTTCGAGACGAAAGACGACGGCGCGCAACGCGTGCCCGGCGCGCGCATCCGGCGCGGCGCGAATTCGTGATATTTTCATTCAGCGCAGCCGCCCGCAGCAGCGGGCCTCCCGCTGCTGCGCTTCACCGTAGAAAACACAGATGAAACCGGTCATTGCCCTCGTTGGGCGCCCCAATGTGGGGAAATCCACGCTGTTCAACCGGCTCACGCGCTCGCGCGATGCGCTGGTCGCCGACTTGCCCGGCCTGACGCGCGATCGCCATTACGGCGAAGGGCGCGTCGGCGAACGGCCTTACCTGGTCGTCGATACGGGCGGCTTCGAACCCGTCGCGAAGGACGGCATCCTGCACGAAATGGCGCGCCAGACGCGGCAGGCCGTCGAGGAAGCCGACGTCGTCGTGTTCATCGTCGACGGCCGTAACGGGCTCGCGCCGCAGGACAAGTCGATCGCCGACTACCTGCGCAAGACCGGCCGGCCGATCTTCCTGGTCGTCAACAAGGCCGAAGGGATGAAGTACACGGCGGTCGCGACGGACTTCTACGAGCTCGGGCTCGGCGATCCGCGCGCGATCTCGGCCGCGCACGGCGACGGCGTGACCGACATGATCAACGAGGCGCTCGAAGTCGCGTACGCGGGCCAGCCCGAGGAGGCGGACGAGGACGATCCGTCGCGCGGCATCAAGATCGCGATCGTCGGCCGGCCGAACGTCGGCAAGTCGACGCTCGTCAACGCGCTGATCGGCGAAGACCGCGTGATCGCGTTCGACATGCCGGGTACGACGCGCGATTCGATCTACGTCGACTTCGAACGTAACGGCAAGAAATACACGCTGATCGACACGGCCGGCCTGCGCCGCCGCGGCAAGGTGTTCGAGGCGATCGAGAAGTTCTCGGTCGTGAAGACGCTGCAGTCGATCTCCGACGCGAACGTCGTCATTCTTCTGCTGGATGCGCAGCAGGACATTTCCGACCAGGACGCGCACATTGCCGGCTTCGTCGTCGAGCAGGGCCGTGCGCTCGTGATCGGCGTCAACAAGTGGGACGGCCTGGACGATCATGCGCGCGACCGCGCGAAAGCGGATTTGACCCGCAAGCTGAAATTCCTCGACTTCGCGAAATCGCACTTCATTTCGGCCGCGAAGAAGACGGGCATCGGCGCGCTGATGCGCTCGGTCGACGACGCGTACGCGGCCGCGATGGCGAAGCTGCCGACGCCGAAGCTCACGCGCGCGCTGATCGAGGCCGTCGAGTTCCAGCAGCCGCGCCGTCGCGGCCCGGTGCGTCCGAAGCTGCGCTATGCGCACCAGGGCGGCCAGAATCCGCCGATCATCGTGATCCACGGCAACGCGCTCGACGCGGTGACGGAAACGTACAAGCGTTACCTCGAAAACCGATTCCGCGAAACTTTCTCGCTGACCGGGACTCCATTGCGCATAGAGTTCCGTTCGTCGAACAACCCGTACGCGGACAAGGGCTGAAGCACGCCCCGCAAGGCATCGGCCCCATGGCCAGTGGCCGGGCGGGGCAGGCAAAATCAGCTATAGTGTAGCGATTGGCGCCGGATCTCTTTTTCTTCGTCGCCAATCCAGATCAACCTGCAAAAAAAGATGGAGTACGCCATGAGCAACAAAGGGCAATTGTTACAAGACCCGTTTTTGAACGCACTGCGCAAAGAGCACGTTCCCGTTTCGATCTACCTCGTCAACGGCATCAAGCTTCAAGGGAACATTGAATCGTTCGACCAGTACGTCGTGTTGCTCCGTAATACGGTGACCCAGATGGTTTACAAGCACGCCATCTCGACGGTCGTGCCGGCGCGCCCGGTGAATTTCCACCCGGACGCGGAAGCCTCGTCCTAACTTATCGCAGCGGCCGGCATCCGGTCGCCGCGAGCGACCGATGCCAGCCGCCTTATCTTGACACCCGATAATTTGATCAACGCAGCGCTCGTCGGCATCGATTTCGGCAAGACCGATTTCGAAGCCAGTCTCGAAGAACTCAGTCTTCTCGCCTCCAGCGCGGGGGCCCGTCCCGCCGTCACCCTCACCGGTCGTCGCGCCAGTCCCGATGCCAAGATGTTCATCGGCAGCGGCAAAGCCGAAGAATTGCGGCTTGCCTGCGACGCGCACAACGTCGAAATCGTCATCTTCAACCACGCGTTGGCGCCCGCCCAGCAACGCAATCTGGAGCAGGCACTTAACAGGCGCGTGGTCGATCGCACGAGCCTCATCCTCGACATTTTCGCGCAGCGTGCCCGCAGCCACGAAGGCAAGCTGCAGGTCGAGCTCGCACAGCTTCAATACCTGTCGACCCGGCTCATTCGCGCGTGGACCCACCTCGAGCGGCAAAAGGGCGGTATCGGCCTGCGCGGCCCCGGCGAAACCCAGCTCGAAACCGACCGTCGGCTGATCGGCGAACGCATCAAGATGCTGAAGTCGCGGCTCGATCGGCTGCGCCGCCAGCACAGCACGCAGCGCCGGCAGCGCGCGCGCAGCGGCACGATGTCGGTGTCGCTCGTCGGCTATACGAACGCGGGCAAGTCGACGCTGTTCAATGCGCTGACGAAAGCGCAGGCGTACGCGGCCGACCAGCTGTTCGCCACGCTCGATACGACGTCGCGGCGCGTGTATCTCGGCGACGAGGTTGGTCAGATCGTGGTGTCCGATACGGTCGGGTTCATCCGCGAGCTGCCTCACCAGCTCGTCGCGGCGTTCCGCGCGACCCTCGAGGAAACGATCCATGCGGATCTGCTGCTGCATGTGGTCGATGCGTCGAGCGCGGTCAGGCTCGAGCAGATCGAGCAGGTCAACGGCGTGCTGCACGAGATCGGCGCGGACACGATCCGACAGGTGCTGGTGTTCAACAAGATCGACGCCGTGCCCGAGCTGGCGGCCCGCGGCGACGCGGTCGAGCGGGACGAGTATGGTAATATTTCGCGCGTCTTTCTGAGCGCGCGCACCGGTCAGGGTCTTGATACGTTGCGTGCCGCCATCGCCGAAATCGCCTCCGCGGAACACCTTTCCAGCGCGACGTTACCCGACGCGCTCGATGGCACGTCCGCTGAACCGCACGAAGACCACACGATTTCCGAACACGGGCGCTAACCGGTCCCGGCCGGTTCGCCGGCGTCCAATCTGGTGAACAAACTCTGGTGAACGAATACAACGAGCGGAGTACCTGGCGGCGGATGCGCGCCTTGCTGTCGATCAACGATCCCCGCTGGGGACGCGGCGAAGGCAATGGCAAGGACGGGTCCCGCCCGCGCGCGAACGAATCGAAGCGTCCGCAAGGCGGCGACGGCGATGGTCCGCCCGATCTCGACGAGATGTGGCGCAACTTCAACCGGCGCCTGAGCGGCCTGTTCGGCGGCAAGGGCGGCAACGGCTTCCGTCCCGACAACGGCCGGGCCGCACGGGTCGGCGTCGGCATCGTGATCGGCGTACTGGTCGCGGTGTATGCGGGCAGCGGGCTGTTCGTCGTGCAGGAAGGCCAGACCGGCGTCGTGCTGCAGCTCGGCAAGCTGTCGGGCACGGTCGGCCAAGGCGTGCATTGGCGCGCGCCGTATCCGTTCGCGTCGCACGAGATCGTCGACACGTCGCAGGTGCGCTCGATCGAGATCGGCCGCAATAACGTCGTGCGCCTGGCAAACGTGAAGGAAGCCGCGATGCTGACGCGCGATGCCGACATCGTCGACGTGCGCTTCATCGTCCAGTACCGGATTCGTTCCGCCACCGATTACCTGTTCCGCAGCGTCGATCCCGAACGCAGCGTGTCGCAGGCCGCGCAGGCCGCGGTGCGCGCGATCGTCGGCACGCGGAGCGCGGCCGACATGCTGAACCAGGATCGCGATGCGCTGCGCGAGCAGCTTTCCACCGCGATCCAGCGCGACCTCGACCGCTACCAGTCGGGGCTCGAGGTGACGGCCGTCACGATGCAGAGTGTCGCGGCGCCGGAGCAGACCCAGGCCGCGTACGCGGAAGTCGCGAAGGCGCGGGACGAGCGCGAGGCCGCGAAGCGCGCCGCGCAGGCGTATGCGAGCGACCTGCTGCCGAAGGCGCAGGGCGATGCGGCGAAGCTCGTCGACGAAGCGAAGGCGTATGCCGATCGCGTGGTCACCGAGGCCGAAGGCGACGCGGACCGCTTCAAGCAGGTCTACGCGCAGTACTCGAAGGCGCCGGCGGTCATCCGCGAGCGGATGTACCTCGAGACGATGCAGGAAATCTATTCGAACGCGACGAAGGTGTTCGTCGGCAACAAGGGCGGCAACAGCGTCGTGTATCTGCCGCTCGACAAGCTCGTCGAGCAGGGGCGGCAAAACGCCGCGGCGTCGACCGGCGCATCCGTGCCCGATGCGGCGTCCGCACCGGCCGCAACGGCGCCCTCGGCAGCCGCTGCCGCGCCGGCGAGCGCCGCACCGGCCGCCACCGCGTCGGGTGTCGACGTGCTGCGATCGCGCGACGCGTTTCGCAGCCGGTCGCGTGAAGACGATACGAAGTAACGGGGAGCGCAGAACATGAACCGAATCATTGCGCTCGTCGTCGCAATCGTGATTGTTGCCTTCGCGGCATCGTCGACGGTCCTGACCGTCGATCCGCGCCATGCGGCCGTGCTGTCGGGCCGCGACGGTACGCAGCCGGAGCTCGCGGGCCCCGGCGTCCACTTCAAGCTGCCGCCGCCGCTGCAGACGGCCACGCTGATCGACACGCGCCTGCAGTCGCTCGAGTCGGCCGATCCGCTGCAGCTGGCAACCGAAGACAAGCATGACCTGCTCGTCGCGTATGCGGTGAAGTACCGGATCAGCGATCCGATGAAATATTTCACGGCGACGGGCGGCGATCCGGCCGCGGCGGTCGAACGGCTGTCGGGCGCGCTGAAGAGCGCGCTCGGCGACGCATTCGGCAAGCGCGCGCTCGACGATGCCCTCGGCGGTCAGCGCGCGATCGCCGATGCGGCGCGCGATGCGGCGAAGGCGCAAGCGTCCGGTTTCGGCGTCGACGTCGTCGACGTCCAGCTGACGCGTGTCGACCTGCCGGCCGCGCAGACGGACGCCGTCTATCAACGGATGATCGGCGCGTTGCGCGACCAGGCGGCCCAGGTGCGTGCGCAAGGCGCGGCCGACGTCGAGCAGATCAAGGCCGACGCCGAACGCGAGCAGCAGGCCGTGCTCGCGAACGCGTACAAGTCCGCGCAGACGATCAAGGGCGAGGGCGATGCGAAGGCCGCGACGATCGCCGCCGATGCGTTCGGCCGCGATCCGCAGTTCTATCAGTTCTACGCGAGCCTGCAGGCCTACCGGAATACGTTCAAGCGCAACGACATCATCGTCGTCGATCCCGACAGCGAGTTCTTCCGCTTCATGCGCAGCCCGACGGGCGGTGCCGCACCGGCGGCGCCTGCTCCCCGCAAACATTGACCTTGGGGCGCCGCGTCGAGCGGCGCCGTCGCTCGCATGGACCTGGCTGGCTCGTTGTTGCTCGCAGTAGCGCTGATGCTGATCATCGAGGGGGCGTTCCCCTTCGTGTTTCCCGTCGCCTGGCGCGACACGTTTCGTAGAATAGCCGAGCGGCCGCCGCATCATATCCGGATCGGCGGGCTGATCGTGATGGTGCTCGGGCTCGTGCTGCTGCTGCTCGCGACCTGACGGAGCCCCGATCCGGACGGCGCATCCGCCGTTCGTTCCGCCCGATTTCGAAGTTCCGATTCAACTCGCGGCGCGCGTGTCGCGCGCCGTTTCCCGTCGTAGGACCGTACCGATGTCGACCTGGTTACTTCCCGAGAATATCGCCGACGTGCTGCCGTCGGAAGCGCGCAAGATCGAGGAGCTGCGCCGCAGGCTGCTCGACCGCTTCCGTTCGTACGGCTACGAAATGGTGATGCCGCCGCTGCTCGAGTATCTCGAATCGCTGCTGACGAGCGGCGGCGCCGATCTGCGCCTGCGCACCTTCAAGCTGGTCGACCAGTTGTCGGGTCGCACGCTCGGCCTGCGCGCGGACATCACGCCGCAGGTCGCGCGGATCGACGCGCACCTGTTGAACCGTCAGGGCGTGACGCGCCTCTGCTACGCGGGCCATGTGATGCATACGCGTCCGCGCGGCCTGCACGCGACGCGCGAGCAGATCCAGATCGGCGCCGAAATCTACGGGCATGCGGGGCTGGAAGCCGATCTCGAGATCCAGCAACTGATGCTCGACGCGCTGCACCTCGCGGGCCTGTCGCGCATCCGCCTCGACCTCGGTCACGCGGGCGTGCTCGCGGCGCTGCTGGCGCGCGACGCGCAGGCCGCCGAGCGCGGCGAGTCGCTGTACGACGCGCTGTCGGGCAAGGACGTGCCGCTGCTGAACGAACTCACCGACGATCTCGGCGCCGATACGCGTGCCGCGCTGCGCGCGCTGCCGAACCTCTACGGCGACGCGAGCGTGCTCGCCGAGGCGCGCACGCGCCTGCCGGTGCTGCCGGAAATCACGCGGGCGCTCGACGATCTCGCGCAGCTTGCGTCGCAGGCGAAGGGCGTCGAAGTCGCGATCGATCTCGCCGACCTGCGCGGCTACGCGTATCACAGCGGCGCGATGTTCAGCGCCTACATCGACGGCGTGCCGAACGCGATCGCGCGCGGCGGTCGTTACGACCACGTGGGGCAGGCCTATGGCCGCTCCCGTCCGGCAACCGGCTTCTCGCTCGATCTGCGCGAGCTCGCACGGATTTCGCCGGTCGAGGCGCGCGGCACCGCGATTCTTGCGCCGTGGGCGCAGGACGACGCGCTGGGCGCGGCGGTCGCGGCGCTGCGCGATGCGGGCGAGGTCGTGATCCAGGCGCTGCCGGGCCACGACCACGTGCTCGACGAATTCGCATGCGATCGTTCGCTCGTCGAGCGCAACGGCGCATGGGTGGTCGAACCCCGATAAAGAGGCGTTCGCGGGCCGTGCTTCGGCGTGCATATCGTTGAAGCGAAACGGAAAAATTCGGAATCGCCCGCGAACATAGGTAGAATACGTTTTTAACCAGCTAACGAATCAACATGTCTGCCAGCGCAGTGAACGTGACTCCCGGGCGCAATGTCGTCGTCGTGGGAACGCAATGGGGTGATGAAGGCAAGGGCAAGATCGTCGACTGGCTGACGGACCACGCTCAGGGCGTCGTGCGTTTCCAGGGCGGTCACAACGCCGGCCACACCCTCATCATCGGCGGCAAGAAAACGATCTTGCGCCTCATTCCGTCGGGCATCATGCGTGAAGGCGTCGCCTGCTACATCGGCAACGGCGTCGTTCTGTCCCCCGAAGCACTGTTCAAGGAAATCGGCGAGCTCGAAGAAGCCGGCGTGAACGTGCGCGACCGTCTGTTCATCTCCGAAGCCACGACGCTGATCTTGCCGTACCACATCGCGATCGACCAGGCGCGCGAAGCGCGCAAGGGCGCGGGCAAGATCGGCACGACGGGCCGCGGCATCGGCCCTGCGTACGAAGACAAGGTCGGCCGCCGCGCGCTGCGCGTGCAGGACCTGTTCGACGCGAAGACCTTCGCCGATCGCCTGCGCGAAAATCTCGATTACCACAACTTCGTGCTGACCCAGTATCTGGGCGGCGCGGCCGTCGACTTCCAGGCCACGCTCGATACGATGCTCGGCTATGCCGACCGCCTGAAGCCGATGGTGGCCGACGTGTCGCGCCGCCTGTACGACGCGAACAATGCGGGCCAGAACCTGCTGTTCGAAGGCGCGCAGGGCACGCTGCTCGACATCGACCACGGCACCTATCCGTTCGTCACGTCGAGCAACTGCGTCGCCGGTGCGGCGTCGGCCGGCGCGGGCGTCGGTCCGCAGAAGCTCAACTACATCCTCGGCATCACGAAGGCGTATTGCACGCGCGTCGGCTCGGGCCCGTTCCCGAGCGAGCTGTACGATGCGGACAACCCGCAGCGCCAGGACCAGATCGGCGTCACGCTCGCGAACGTCGGCAAGGAATTCGGCTCGGTCACCGGCCGTCCGCGCCGCACCGGCTGGCTCGATGCGGCTGCGCTGCGCCGCTCGATCCAGATCAACGGCGTGTCGGGCCTGTGCATGACGAAGCTCGACGTGCTCGATGGCCTCGACGAAGTCAAGCTGTGCGTCGGCTACAAGGTCGACGGCAAGGACGTGGACATCCTGCCGCGTGGCGCGGTCGATGTCGCGCGTTGCGAACCGGTGTACGAGACGTTCGCCGGCTGGAAGGAAAGCACGGTCGGGATCAACACGTGGGACGCACTGCCGGCGAACGCGCAGGCCTACCTCGCACGCGTCCAGGAAGTGGCTGGCGTGCCGGTCGACATGGTGTCGACGGGCCCGGACCGCGACGAAACGATCCTGCTCCGCCATCCGTTCAAGGTGTAATTCCGAGATGACGCAGCAAATCACGATGACGGCGGCAGACTTGATGACCGATCCGCGCAACGACGACAAGAACCTGTGGGTAGGCTGGGACGAGTATCATCGTCTGATCGAGCTGCTCGCGCTCCAGGTGCACGCCTCCGGCTGGAAGTTCGACCAGATCCTGTGCCTCGCGCGCGGCGGCCTGCGCGTCGGCGACCAGCTGTCGCGCATCTATGACGTGCCGCTCGCGATTCTCGCGACGAGCTCGTACCGGGAAGCGGCCGGCACCGAGCAGGGCGAGCTCGACATCGCGCAGTACATCACGATGACGCGCGGCCATCTCGCGGGCAACGTGCTGCTGGTCGACGACCTCGTCGATTCCGGCGTCACGCTCGCACGCGTGCAGGAGCATCTGAAGGAGCGCTATCCGGCGGTCACGGCCGTACGTTCGGCCGTGCTCTGGTACAAGGGTTGCTCGAAGGTCAAGCCCGACTATCACACGCAGTTCCTGCCGACGAATCCGTGGATTCATCAGCCGTTCGAGGAGTGGGACACGGTTCGTCCGCACAACCTCGAGGCGTGGATCAAGCGCGGTCGCGCACAGCGCGACGGTTCGGGCGCGTAAGCGGCCGGCCGATCGAAGGAAAGCCTTGGTACGGCGCCGCTTGCGGCGCCGTTTTTCATTGGCGCGCGCGTGGCGCCACGCGGGGCGCCTTGCGGACCCGATAGGCAGGCGGCGCGGCCCCGGCTATGATGGCAGCCCTGCCACAGGTCGCGCCGGATTGCATGCGCAGCGTGGATCACGTGGTTCCACGGCAACACGGCAGGGCGGCGTTTCACGGGGGCGCGAGTAGAATAGCGCTCGTTTTGTCCGACCCGGACCCCGATTATTACGCTTCATATGAACGACACGACTCACGCGACCGACGCCGCACACTCGCCGCATTCGACGCAACAACACTCGATGCGGGCGCTAGCGATAGCAGCCATCGGCGTCGTGTTCGGCGACATCGGCACCAGCCCGCTGTATTCGCTCAAGGAAGCGTTCAGCCCCGCGCACGGCATTCCGCTGACCGAAGGGTCGATTCTCGGCGTGATCTCGCTGCTGTTCTGGGCCATCTTGCTGGTGGTCGGCGTCAAGTACCTGCTGTTCGTGATGCGGGCGGACAACAACGGCGAAGGCGGCGTGCTCGCGCTGATGGCGCTGTCGCTGCGGCCGCTCGATTCGAAAACCCGTGTCGCGGGCGCGCTGATGGCGCTCGGGATATTCGGCGCGTGCATGTTCTACGGGGACGCGGTGATCACGCCGGCGATTTCCGTGATGTCGGCCGTCGAAGGTCTCGAGATCGCGACGCCGCACCTGTCTCATCTCGTGCTGCCGATCACGATCGTGATCCTGATCGCGCTGTTCTGGATCCAGCGGCACGGTACCGCGCTGGTCGGCAAGCTGTTCGGCCCGATCATGGTGCTGTGGTTCGTCGTGATCGCGGCGCTCGGCGTGTACCACATCGTTCGCGTGCCGGGCATCATCGCGGCAATCAATCCGTATTACGCGGCGTCGTTCATGGCCGACCACCTGCTGCAGGCCTACGTCGTGCTCGGCTCGGTCGTGCTGGTGCTGACCGGCGCGGAAGCGCTCTATGCGGACATGGGCCACTTCGGTGCCAAGCCGATCCGGTACGCCGCGTACGGGCTCGTGATGCCGTCGCTCGTGCTGAACTACTTCGGTCAGGGCGCGCTGCTGATCCAGAATCCGAAAGCGATCGAAAACCCGTTCTTCCTGCTGGCACCCGAATGGGGGCTGCTGCCGCTCGTCGTGCTGTCGACGGTCGCGACCGTGATCGCGTCGCAAGCGGTGATTTCCGGCGCGTACTCGCTGACGTCGCAGGCGATCCAGCTCGGCTACGTGCCGCGCATGAAGGTGCTGCATACGTCCGAGCTCGCGATCGGCCAGATCTACGTGCCGGTCGTGAACTGGCTGCTGCTGGCCGTGATCCTCTGTATCGTCGTCGGTTTCAAGAGCTCGGACAACCTCGCGGCTGCGTACGGCATCGCGGTGACGGCGACGATGGTGATTACGACCGTGCTCGCGTGCGTCGTGATGGTGAAGGTGTGGAACTGGAACCGGCTGCTGGTCGGCGCGATCATCGCGGTGTTCCTTGCGATCGACCTCGGCTTTTTCGGCGCAAACCTGCTGAAGGTCGCGCAGGGCGGCTGGCTGCCGCTCGGCATCGGCGCGCTGCTGTTCTTCCTGCTGATGACCTGGTACAAGGGGCGTCACATCGTCAAGGAACGCACGGCGGCCGACGGTATTCCGCTGGAGCCGTTCCTGCAGGGGCTGCTCGCGCATCCGCCGCACCGGGTGTCCGGCACCGCGATCTACCTGACCGGCAACGACAAGCTCGTCCCCGTCAGCCTGCTGCACAACCTGAAGCACAACAAGGTCCTGCACGAGCGGACCATTTTCCTGACGTTCGTCACGCGCGACATTCCGTACGTGCGCGACGACAAGCGCCAGAGCGCGCGCGACGCGGGCGGCGGCCTGTACATCGTCAAGGCCGAGTACGGCTTCAACGAGACGCCGGACGTGAAGGCCGTGCTCGAGGAATTCGGCCGGACGCACCACATGATGTTCGAGTTGATGGACACGTCGTTCTTCCTCGCGCGCGAAACGGTCGTGCCGACGCATCTGCCGGGGATGTCGATCTGGCGCGAGCGCGTATTCGCGTGGATGCACCAGAATGCCGCGAAGCCGACCGATTTCTTCGCGATTCCGGCGAACCGCGTCGTCGAGCTCGGGACGAAGATCGAGATCTGACGAGCGCGGCGCGCGCCGCGTTTGTCCAGATAATGAAAAAGCCCGCCTTTCGGCGGGCTTTTTTGTACGTCGACGGCTGTTCGCGTGCTCAGCGCTTCAGCTTCGCGAATGCCGCGGCCATCGCGCCGGCCGGCTCCGGTTCGCGCGAACGCTGCGGGCGGGCGGCGCCGCGCCCCGCATTGCCGCGATCCTGGCCGCCGCGCGAGGTCATGCCGGGCGCTGCCGCGTCGTCGTCGAGGCGCATCGTCAGCGCGATGCGCTGGCGCTTCACGTCGACGTCGATCACTTTCACCTTGACGACCTGGCCGGCCTTCACGACTTCGTGCGGGTCCTTGATGAACTTCGTCGACATCGCCGACACGTGGACGAGGCCGTCCTGGTGCACGCCGATATCCACGAACGCGCCGAACGCCGCGACGTTCGTCACGACGCCTTCGAGCGTCATGCCCGGCACGAGATCCGAGACCTTCTCGACGCCTTCGCGGAACGTGGCCGTCTTGAATTCCGGACGCGGATCGCGGCCCGGTTTCTCCAGTTCGGCCAGGATGTCGCGCACGGTCGGCAGGCCGAAACGTTCGTCAACAAATTCCGTCGGCGACAGACCCGACAGCGCTTCGCGGTTGCCGAGCACGTCGTCGATGCGCTTGTTGATCTTCGCGAGCATCCGCTCGACGACCGGATACGCTTCCGGGTGCACCGACGAGCGGTCGAGCGGGTTCTCGCCGCCGTTGATGCGCAGGAAGCCGGCGGCCTGTTCGAAAGTCTTGTCGCCGAGGCGCGGCACCTTGCGCAGGTGCTCGCGCGACGGGAACGGGCCGTTTGCATCGCGATAGTCGACGATGTTGCGCGCGAGCGTCGCGTTCAGGCCCGACACGCGGGCGAGCAGCGGGGCCGACGCGGTGTTCGCGTCGACGCCGACCGCGTTCACGCAATCCTCGACGACCGCGTCGAGCGAGCGGGCGAGTTCGCGCTGGTTCACGTCGTGCTGGTACTGGCCGACGCCGATCGCCTTCGGCTCGATCTTCACGAGCTCGGCGAGCGGGTCCTGCAGGCGGCGGGCGATCGACACGGCGCCGCGCAGCGATACGTCGAGATCCGGGAATTCCTTCGCGGCGAGCTCGGACGCCGAGTAGACCGATGCGCCGGCTTCCGACACGACGATCTTCTGCAGCCGCAGCTCCGGGTGTTTCGCGATCAGTTCGCTCGCGAGCTTGTCGGTTTCGCGCGATGCGGTGCCGTTGCCGATGCTGATCAGCTCGGCCTGCGTCTGCGCGGCGATGCGCGCGAGTTTTGCGATCGAGCCGTCCCAGTCGCGGCGCGGCTCGTGCGGGTAGATCGTGTCGGTCGCGAGCACCTTGCCGGTGCGGTCGACGACCGCGACCTTCACGCCCGTACGCAGGCCGGGGTCGAGGCCGATCACGGCCTTCGGGCCGGCCGGCGCGGCCAGCAGCAGGTCGTTCAGGTTGCGCGCGAACACGCGGATCGCTTCGGTTTCGGCCGTTTCGCGCAGCTGCGTGAGCAGTTCGTTCTCGATATGCGGCTGCACCTTCACGCGCCAGCACCAGCGGCAGACGTCGGACAGCCATTTGTCGGCCGGGCGATTCTGGTTCGCGATGCCGAAATGGCGCGCGATCATCGCCTCGCCGGGATGCGGCACCTGCGCGTCGAGCTCTTCGCCGAGGCCGAGCTTGATCGTCAGCACGCCGGCGTTGCGGCCGCGGAACAGCGCGAGCGCACGGTGCGACGGCACAGTCTTGATCGTTTCCGCGTAGTCGTAATAATCGCGGAATTTCTCGCCTTCCTCGTTTTCCTTGCCCTCGACGACGGCCGACGACACGACGCCCTGGTTGTGCAGGTAGTCGCGCAGCTTGCCGAGCAGCTCTGCCGTCTCGCCGAACTGCTCGGACAGGATGTCGCGCGCGCCGTCGAGCGCGGCCTTCACGTCGGCGACGCCCTTGTCGGCGTCGACATAGGCGGCCGCCTCGGCCTGCGGGTCGAGCAGCGGGTTCGCGAGCAGCGCCTGCGCGAGCGGTTCGAGGCCGGCTTCGCGGGCGATCTGTGCGCGCGTGCGGCGCTTCGGCTTGTACGGCAGATAAAGGTCTTCGAGCACCTGTTTGCTGTCGGCCGCGTCGATCGCGGCACGCAGTTCGTCGGTCAGCTTGCCCTGTTCGTCGATGCTCGACAGGATCGCGGCGCGGCGATCCTCGAGTTCGCGCAGATACAGGAGGCGTTCCTCGAGGTTGCGCAGCTGCGTGTCGTCCAGATTGCCGGTCACTTCCTTGCGGTACCGGGCAATGAACGGAACGGTCGAGCCTTCGTCGAGGAGTTGCACGGCCGCCGCGACCTGGCGCGGCTGGACGGACAGTTCGGTGGCGATGCGCTGTACGATCTTGAGTGCTACGGTTTCCGTCATGTCGTGGATGGTCTGTCTGCCTGCTGAAATCGCGGCGCGGGCCGGCAGCCCCGAAGCGGCGGGCTGCCCGACGGGCCAGAGGCCGCGGGTGAATGAAGCGGGGCATTTTGCCATAAATGGCGGAGCGTCCAGCCGGGGGTGATAGAATTTGACACATGTCCCGCAGCTTTCCTACGACGTTGCCAACTTCCCGCATTTCTCTCGTCGCGCTCGGCGCAGCGCTCGCCGCGGCTTTGTCTGCCGGGCCTTCCGGTGCATTTGCGCAGGCCACTGGCGCCAGCGCGCCGGACACCGTCGTGTCCGCGCCCGTTGCAGCCTCCACCGCCCCGGATTTCGACGCCCGTCAAAAAGTGCTCAATCAACGCTCCGCGGAAAACGATTATCGTTATGCGGTGGCGGAGCACGACTGTTACAGCAAGTTCTTCGTCAACCACTGTCTCGGCAAGGCACGCGACCAGATGCGCGAGGAGCGGGCGAGCATTCGCCAGGAACAGCTCGCGCTGAACGACGAGCAGCGCGCGGTGCGGGCGCAGCAGCGCGACCAGCAGCAGGCGTTGAAGCAGGCCCGGAACGAGGCGGAAGCGCCGCAGCGGGCGGCGAACGACGCGGCGAACGCGGCTGCATTCCGCGACAAGCAGGAGCAGAATGCACTGAAGCAGGCGCAGCGCGGCGCGGAAGGGCCACAACGCGCGGCGAGCAAGCAGGCATACGACCAGAAGCAGGCGGATTTCCAGCGCAAGCTCGACCAGGCGCACCAGCAGGCGGCGCAGAAGGCGCAGGAGCGGGCGGACAACGCCACGCGCTACGAGCAGAAGCAGAAGGAAGCCGCGCAGCACAAGGCCGATGTCGAGCGGCGTCAGCAGGAAGCGGCCGAGAAGGCCAAGCAGCAGCAACAGCAGGGGCAGTAACGTGTTGAATTGATCGGGATCAGTCTCGGGCGCGTCGGCACGCCAGTCGTCGCGCTGCTTCGATGAGGAGGCAAGTATGCAAAACCGTCACACGGAACAGCAGCAGGAATTGCACAACCGTTTGGCTGCATTGCAGGAGCAGCACCAGCAGCTCGCTCGGGAGATCGAGCTGAAGGAAGGACACTCCGACATCGACGACATCACGCTGCACCGGCTGAAGAAGGAAAAGCTGGCGGCCAAGGACAAAATCATTTTGCTGCAATCGCAGCTCGAACCGGATAAGCGCGCCTGAGCGCGGCCTGGCAAGCGCCGGCGCCGCCCGGGCGCTGGACACAGGAACGCTTGCCTTGAATTCACCGCTTGAAGCCACCCCCGATGCCCGGCGTGACACGACGTCCGCCGGGCGTGTTCGTGCGTCCGAAGGCACCTTCGAGCTGAGCCGCAAGCGCGTCGACGAGCTCGACACGATCTTTGGCGAAGGCGGGTTGCTGGCGCGCGCGCTCGACGGGTACCGACCGCGTACGTCGCAGATCGAGATGGCGCGCGCGGTCGCGTCCGCGATGGAGGCATCCGCGCGCCGGATGCCCGAGCCCGAGATCTTCGAAACCCGCAAGCGGCCGGCACGCCGCTTGGGCGACGCCGACAAGACGACCGGAGCGGCCGCGGACGATGCCGCGGCAACCGAATCCGACAGCGACGCAGGCGACAACACGCTGATCGTCGAGGCCGGCACGGGTACCGGCAAGACCTACGCGTATCTCGTGCCCGCAATGCTGTGGGGCGGCAAGGTGATCGTGTCGACCGGCACGAAGCACCTGCAGGACCAGCTGTTCCAGCGCGACATCCCGACCGTGCGCAATGCGCTCGCGGTGCCGGTGTCGGTCGCGATGCTCAAGGGCCGCGCCAACTACCTGTGCCACTACTACCTGCAACGCACGGCCGACAACGGCCGGCTGCCGTCGCGGCAGGACACGGCCTATCTGCAGGAAATCGTCCGCTTCGCGAAAATCACGAAGAGCGGCGACAAGGCCGAACTCGCGAGCGTGCCGGAAAACGCGCCCGTGTGGTCGATGGTCACGTCGACGCGCGACAACTGCCTCGGCCAGGAATGCCCGCACTACAAGGAATGCTTCGTGATGCAGGCGCGGCGCGAGGCGCAGCAGGCGGACATCGTCGTCGTCAACCATCACCTGTTCTTCGCGGACATCATGCTGCGCGACACGGGGATGGCCGAGCTGCTGCCGAACGCGAACACGATCATCTTCGACGAAGCGCATCAGCTGCCGGAGACGGCGACGCTGTTCTTCGGCGAGACGCTGTCGACGACGCAGATCCTCGAACTCGCGCGCGACACGGTCGCGGAAGGCCTGAGCCATGCGCGCGACGCGGTCGAATGGGTGAAGCTCGGCGGTGATCTCGAGCGCGCGGCGCGTGACTTGCGCCTGGCGTTCGCCGACGGCCAGATCGTGCGCATGTCGCTTGCGCAGCTCGGCGACAATCACCCGATGTTCGGTGCGCTCGACGCGCTCGACGTGGCGCTCGATGCGCTCGCCTCGGCGCTCGCGAGCCAGGCCGAGCGCGCGGAATCGCTCGGCGCATGCCTGCGGCGCGCGCGCGAGCTGCAGGACCTGCTGGCCGGCTGGGTCGCGCCCGGCGCGGCGGAAGCGGCCGCGCAAGCCGACGCGGCAGCGGCCGGCGACAAGGCGGCATCCGACGGCGATCCGAACGAGAAGGTGCGCTGGGTCGAGGTGTTCGCGCATACCGTGCAACTGCACGAAACGCCGCTGTCGGTCGCGCCGATCTTTGCGAAGCAGCGTGCGGGCGTGCCGCGTGCATGGGTGTTCACGTCGGCCACGTTGTCGGTGCGCGGCGATTTCACGCACTATGCGGCGCAGATGGGCCTTAGCTCGCGTCGTTCGATGACGCTCGCCAGCCCGTTCGATTACCAGTCGCAGGGGCTGCTGTACGTGCCGCGCAACCTGCCGCAGCCGTCTTCGCCGGCGTTTACCGACGCCGTGTTCGATGCCGCGCTGCCGGCGATCGAGGCATCCGGCGGCGGCGTGTTCATGCTGTGCACGACGCTACGTGCGGTCGACCGGATCGCGTCGAAGCTGCGCGACGTGATCGAATCGCGCGGCTGGAACACGCCGCTGCTCGTGCAGGGCGACGCAAGCCGCACCGAGTTGCTCGACCGCTTCCGCGCGTACGGCAATGCGATCCTGGTCGGTAGCCAGAGCTTCTGGGAAGGCGTCGACGTGCGTGGCGATGCGCTGTCGCTGGTCGTGATCGACAAGTTGCCGTTCGCGCCGCCGGACGATCCGGTGCTGGCCGCGCGGCTCGATGCATTGACGAAGAAGGGGCTGAGCCCGTTCGCGGTGCACCAGTTGCCGCAGGCCGTGATCACGCTGAAGCAGGGCGCGGGCCGGCTGATTCGTGCGGAGACGGATCGCGGCGTGCTGATGATCTGCGACACGCGGCTCGTCGACAAGCCGTACGGGCGCCGGATCTGGCAAAGCCTGCCGCCGTTCAAGCGCACGCGCGAGATCGCGGTGGTGCAGGACTTCTTCGACGAGCATCGCTCGGGCAAGCACGCTTGATTGCACGCGCGGCGCTTGTCGCTTGATCGTCCCGGTGCCGCTTGCATGCGGCGCCAATAAAAAACCCGGCTCGATGGCCGGGTTTTTTGTGTGCGCACGGATGTTACATCGCGCCGTGCTTCAGAACTGCCACCATGACTTTTTCGCACCGGGGCGCGAATGGCCCGTCACGTACGGACTGTCGGGGAACGTGCCGGCAAGCACGCGCTTGGTGTCCTCGGCGAGTTCCGGCTGGTTCAGCTTGCCGTACGACAGGATCATGATGTGCAGCGCATCCTCGATCGCCGGCGCGCCCTTGTAGTCCTTGATCGCGAGCTGCGCGCGGTTGATGGCCGCGACATACGCGCCGCGACGGTAGTAGTAGTCGGCCGCGTGCACTTCGTGCGACGCGAGCGCGTTGACGATGTAGCGCATCCGCGCGGCCGCATCGGGCGCGTACTTGCTCTTCGGGAAGCGATCGACCACGACCTTGAACGCATCGTACGATTCGCGCAGCGCCTGCGGATCGCGCTCGCTCATGTCCTGGCCGGAGAAGCGCCCGAACAGGCCGAGATCGTCGTTGAAGTGGATCATCCCCTTCAGGTAGTACGCGTACGGGATGTCCGGATGATCGGGGTGGAGCTGGATGAAGCGATCGACGGCCTGGTCGGCCGCTGCTGCTTCGTTATCCTTCCAGTTGCAGTATGCAACGTTGATCTGCGCTTGCTGCGCGAAATGGCCGAACGGATCGCGGCCTTGCAGCGATTCGAAATATTTCGCGCACTTGCCCCAGTCGCCGCCGGACAGTGCGTCCTGGGCCTCTGAGTATAATTTGTTGTTCGACCAGGTAGCCGTCTCGTCCTGCTTCTGCGGCAAGCCGTGGCAGCCGGCGATGAGGGCCGCGGCCGCTACCGCCGCAGCCCGGGCGGCGACGGTTCTGGCCGTGCGTTTGGTCGAATTCATCATGCTCGCATGTCCTAGCTTCAAGTCTCGGTGACCCAGTCTAAATGACCCGTTCAAGTTCGCAGAATGCCCAGCCGGGCACACCAAATCGCGAAGATTATAGCCCAAGCGATCGGCCCGCCGACGCTGCGTCGGGGGATTCCCTCGATGACGATCTGGCCGGCGACGCGATGCAGCCGCCCGTCGTGCCGTCCGCGGCGGTCGACGAGGCGCCGCGCGTCGTCGAAGTGCCGCTGTCGCTCGCGGGTGAACGCCTCGACAAGGCGCTTGCCCAACTGTTCCCCGAATTCTCGCGCAGCCGCCTGCAGAGCTGGATCGAGGCGCAGCGCGTGCTCGTCGACGGCGCGCCGGCGAAGATCCGTCAGCCGGTGCCGCTCGGCGCGAAGATCGCGCTCGTGCCCGATCTGTTGCCCGAGCAGCTCGCGTTCACGCCGGAGCCCGTGCCGCTCGACGTGATCTACGAGGACGACGCACTCGTCGTCATCAACAAGCCGGCCGGCCTCGTCGTGCATCCGGCCGCCGGCAACTGGAGCGGCACGATCCTCAACGGTCTGCTGCATCGCTACGGCGACGCGGCCGCCGGCCTGCCGCGCGCGGGGATCGTCCACCGGCTCGACAAGGAAACCTCCGGCCTGATGGTGGTCGCCCGCACGCTGGCCGCGCAGACCGACCTCGTGCGTCAGCTGCAGGCCCGCACGGTGAAGCGCCGCTATTTCGCGCTCGTGTGGGGCACGATGCCCGAGGAGGGCACGATCGACGCGCCGATCGGCCGCGATCCGCGCGAACGCACGCGCATGGCCGTCGTCACCGGCGCGTCGGGCAAGCCCGCTCGCACGCATTTCCGCACGGTTGACACATGCCTGTGGCAACGTCAGCCGGTTTCGGCGATTCAGTGCGATCTCGAAACCGGCCGCACGCACCAGATCCGCGTGCACTGCGCGCACGCCGGGCATCCGCTGCTCGGCGATCCGGTCTACGGGCGTGCGCGCGGCAAGCGCTCGGTCACGCCGCTGCCGGACGGGTTCGCACGACAGGCGCTGCATGCGTGGCGGCTCGGCCTCGTGCATCCGGTCACGGGCAAGGCGATGCAGTGGCGCTGCCCGCTGCCGGACGACATGAACACGCTGGTCGCCGCGCTGGGCTTCGGGCAGGGCGACGAGGAATTCGACGACGACGACGGTGTCTACGACGATGACGACTTCGGCGGCGAGTATCACGACGACGAGCCGTACCTGGACGACGAGGAGGAGTGAGTGCCGATGACGAACCTGGCGCCGTTGACGTGGCAGGACTGCGTGCAGCCCGACTGGCAGGTGTCGCCGCGCGTGCGCGCGCTGATCACGACGCGCGACGGTGGTGTGAGCGAGGGCCCGTACGGGCGCTGGCAGGACGGTGTGGCGCTGCCGGGCGGGATGAATCTCGGCCTGCATACCGGTGACGATCCCGACCATGTCGCCGTCAATCGCGCACGCGTGCTCGCCCTCGCCGGGCAGTCGAGCGCCGCATGGCTCGAGCAGGTTCACGGTGCGCGGATCGTGCAGGCGGACGAGGTGATCGCCGCGGCGCCTGCGGCCACGGCGCCGGTGCAGGCCGACGCGAGCGTCACGAACCAGGCGGGCGCCGTCTGCGTGGTGATGGTGGCCGATTGCCTGCCCGTGCTGCTGTGCGACGCGCAGGGCCGCGCGGTCGGCGCCGCGCATGCGGGCTGGCGCGGGCTTGCGGCCGGCATCGTCGAGCAGACGGCGGCACGCGTCGCGGCGCTCGCGGGCGGCGCGACGGACACGCTGCATGCGTATCTCGGCCCGGCGATCGGCCCGCGGGCGTTCGAGGTCGGCGCCGAGGTGCGCGACGCGTTTCTCGACACGGCTGCGCAGTCGGAGCATGATGAAACCCGTCATGCGTTCGTTGCCATCGACGGCGCGCCCGGCAAGTTTCTTGCCGATCTTTACGCGCTCGCGCGCCTGCGACTCGCGCGCGCGGGCGTGGCGCACGTGAGCGGCGGGACGGCCTGCACGGTCGCCGAACCCGCGCGCTTCTATTCGTACCGACGCGACCGTGTGACGGGCCGCATGGCCGCGGCAATCTGGCTGGCCGATTGATCGCATGCGCATGCGCGCCGGTTTTGTTGCGTCGCGAAATCGGGTTATCTCGATATTGAGGCGGCTATGCGGCGTTGCATGCGCAACTGAATGAAAAATCCGGGAGTCAAGTCAAACAAAATGTTTTATGTTTCGCCGGAACCCTTGTCCCGTCTGTCGCGCGCGGATTATCTCCATGAAATGTTCAGTGGTTTGATCGGGCGCTTCACATGGGGAAAACGATAATGATAAAAATACCGCACTGCGGCAGAATCTGGAGACGCCTCTCCAGAGCATGACGGCCCGGCTCGCAGCCGGCACGCCGCGCGCGAGCAGGATTTCACGATTGACGCTCACGAATCACCGGTAAGGCAGGTAATGACAGCATCGAAAAATTCGTCGACGTCCGCGCATGCGGGCACTTCCGCGGGCAGCACCGGTTTCGATCCGGCCGCCCAGCCGATGCAGCAGATGTTCGAGTCGTGGTTGAACGCGTGGCGTGGTTTTGCCGATCCGGCGCGTGCCGCGACGGCCTCGGCCACCGTCAATCCGTTCGCGACATTCCAGTTCCCGACATCGTTTCCGTTCCAGCTGCCGTCGATGCCCGACCTCGGTGCGATGGCGTCGCCGTTCGCGGGGCTGAAGCTGCCAGTTGCGGCGATTCCGCCCGAACGGCTCCAGGCATTGCAGGCCGACTACGCGCGCGATTGCATGACGCTGATGCAGCAGGCGGCCGCCGCGAAGCTCGAGTCGCCGGAGTTGAAAGACCGCCGCTTCAGCGGCGACGCATGGAAGGCGTCGCCCGCGCATGCGTTCGCGGCTGCGTGGTATCTGCTCAACGCGCGTTATCTGCAGGAGCTGGCCGACGCGTTGCAGACCGATCCGAAGACGCGCGAGCGCATTCGTTTCACGGTCCAGCAATGGACGGCCGCCGCCGCGCCGAGCAACTTCCTCGCACTCAATCCCGATGCACAGAAATCGATCCTCGAGACGCAGGGCGAAAGCCTGCGGCAGGGGATGATGAACCTGCTCGGCGACCTGCAGCGCGGCAAGATTTCGCAGACCGACGAATCGCAGTTCGTGGTCGGCAAGAACCTCGGGTGTACCGCGGGCGCGGTCGTGTACGAGAACGACCTGATCCAGCTGATCCAGTACACGCCGAAGACGGACAAGGTGTTCGAGCGGCCGCTGCTGATCGTGCCGCCGTGCATCAACAAGTTCTACATCCTCGACCTGCAACCCGAGAATTCGCTCGTCGCGCACGCGCTGTCGAACGGCCATCAGGTGTTCCTCGTGTCGTGGCGCAACGCGGATGCGTCGGTCGCGCACAAGACGTGGGACGACTACATGAACGAAGGGCTGCTCGCGGCGATCGACGCGGTGCAGCAGATCAGCGGCCGCGAGCAGATCAACACGCTCGGCTTCTGCGTCGGCGGCACGATGCTCGCGACCGCGCTCGCGGTGCTCGCCGCCCGCGGCGAACATCCGGCTGCGTCGATGACATTGCTCACCGCGATGCTCGATTTCACCGACACGGGCATCCTCGACGTGTTCGTCGACGAAGCGCACGTGCAGATGCGCGAGCAGACCATCGGCGGCAAGAACGGTACGCAACCGGGGCTGATGCGCGGCATGGAGTTCGCGAACACGTTCTCGTTCCTGCGGCCGAACGATCTGGTGTGGAACTACGTCGTCGACAACTACCTGAAGGGCCGCACGCCCGCGCCGTTCGACCTGCTGTACTGGAACAGCGATTCGACGAGCCTGCCGGGCCCGATGTACGCGTGGTACCTGCGCCATACCTATCTCGAAAACAAGCTGCGCGAACCGGGCGCGTTGACCGTGTGCGGCGAATCGGTCGACCTGTCGCTGATCGACGTGCCGACCTTCATCTACGGGTCGCGCGAGGATCACATCGTGCCGTGGCAGACCGCCTACGCATCGACGTCGATCCTGTCGGGTCCGCTGAAATTCGTGCTCGGCGCGTCGGGGCACATCGCGGGCGTGATCAATCCGCCGGCGAAGAAGAAGCGCAGCTACTGGGTCAACGAGGGCGACCTGCCCGAATCCGCGGACGACTGGTTTGCCGGGGCGACCGAGCAGCCGGGAAGCTGGTGGACGACGTGGGTCGAGTGGCTCGACGCATACGGCGGCCGCAAGGTCGTGCCGCCGTCCCAGCCGGGTTCCACGCAATTCCCGGTGATCGAGCCGGCACCCGGGCGCTACGTGTTGCAGCGCGATTGACGAAAACCGGACAGCGGCGCACGCTGTCCGGTGCACCGCAGTTTTTTTAACAGGGCCGGTAACGATGCGCCGTGTCGTGCGGGCCTGGAGGAAAGGGAAATGACGGATGTAGTGATCGTATCGGCCGCGCGGACCGCGGTCGGCAAATTCGGCGGCTCGCTCGCGAAGATTGCGGCGCCCGAACTGGGCGCGACGGTGATCCGCGCGGTGCTGGAGCGTGCGGGCGTGAAGCCCGAGCAGGTCAGCGAAGTGATCATGGGCCAGGTGCTGACGGCCGGCTCCGGGCAGAACCCGGCGCGGCAGTCGCTGATCAAGGCGGGGCTGCCGACGGCCGTGCCGGGGATGACGATCAACAAGGTGTGCGGCTCGGGCCTGAAGGCCGTGATGCTGGCGGCGAACGCGATCATCGCGGGCGACGCGGAGATCGTGGTCGCAGGCGGCCAGGAGAACATGAGCGCGTCGCCGCACGTGCTGCCGGGCTCGCGCGACGGCTTCCGGATGGGCGACGCGAAGCTGGTCGACACGATGATCGTCGACGGCCTGTGGGACGTGTACAACCAGTACCACATGGGCATCACGGCGGAGAACGTCGCGAAGGAATACGGGATCACGCGCGAAGAGCAGGACGCGTTTGCGGCGCTGTCGCAGAACAAGGCGGAAGCCGCGCAGAAGGCCGGCCGTTTCAATGACGAGATCGTGCCGGTGTCGATCCCGCAACGCAAGGGCGAGCCGCTGCAGTTCGCGACCGACGAGTTCGTGCGTCACGGCGTGACGGCGGAATCGCTGGCGGGCCTGAAGCCGGCGTTCTCGAAGGACGGCTCGGTGACGGCGGCGAACGCGTCGGGGCTGAACGACGGCGCGGCGGCGGTGCTGGTGATGTCGGCGCAGAAGGCGGCGGCGCTGGGCCTGACGCCGCTGGCGCGGATCAAGGCGTACGCGAACGCGGGCGTGGACCCGAGCGTGATGGGCATGGGCCCGGTGCCGGCGTCGCGCCGTGCGCTGGAGCGCGCGGGCTGGACGCCGGGCGACCTGGACCTGATGGAAATCAACGAGGCGTTCGCGGCGCAGGCGCTGGCGGTGCACAAGCAGATGGGCTGGGACACGTCGAAGGTGAACGTGAACGGCGGGGCGATCGCGATCGGCCACCCGATCGGCGCGTCGGGCTGCCGGATTCTGGTGACGCTGCTGCACGAGATGGCCAAGCGCGACGCGAAGCGCGGGCTGGCGTCGCTGTGCATCGGCGGCGGGATGGGCGTCGCGCTCGCGGTCGAGCGTCCGTAACCGGCCGTCCGTAACCGGCCGTCCGTAACCGGCCGTTCGCCATCGGCGAACCGAATCCGTGCGCCGGCCGATTGCGGCTTCGGCCGGCGTCACGTGAAGTCAGAGGGGGCTCCGGCAGCTCTCGAAACCAAAAAATGGAGTGAGATTTATGTCTCAGCGAATTGCGTACGTAACGGGCGGGATGGGCGGCATCGGCACCAGCATCTGCCAGCGCCTGTCGAAAGACGGCTTCAAGGTGGTTGCAGGTTGTGGCCCGAACTCGCCGCGCCGGGTGAAATGGCTCGAGGACCAGAAGGCGCTCGGGTACGACTTCATCGCGTCGGAAGGCAACGTCGGCGACTGGGACTCGACCAAGGAAGCGTTCGACAAGGTCAAGGCCGAAGTCGGCGAGATCGACGTGCTGGTCAACAACGCGGGCATCACGCGCGACGTCGTGTTCCGCAAGATGACGCATGAAGACTGGACCGCCGTGATCGACACCAACCTGACGAGCCTGTTCAACGTCACGAAGCAGGTGATCGACGGGATGGTCGAACGTGGCTGGGGCCGCATCATCAACATTTCGTCGGTGAACGGCCAGAAGGGGCAATTCGGCCAGACGAACTACTCGACCGCGAAGGCCGGCATTCACGGCTTCACGATGTCGCTCGCGCAGGAAGTCGCGACGAAGGGCGTGACGGTCAACACCGTGTCGCCGGGCTACATCGGTACCGACATGGTGAAGGCGATCCGCCCCGACGTGCTCGAGAAGATCGTCGCGACGATCCCGGTGCGGCGTCTCGGCGGCCCCGAGGAAATCGGCTCGATCGTCGCGTGGCTCGCGTCGAACGATTCCGGCTTCGCGACGGGCGCCGACTTCTCGCTGAACGGCGGCCTGCACATGGGCTGAGCGTCTGGGCTGCGCCGGCCGGGTGGCCGCGCAGCCGGGCGTTTTCCGAAGGCCCCCGCCTCCCGGATTCGGGCGGCGGGGATTCGTCACTTGCGCTACGCTGCACTCAAAGGCGTTACATGACTACTACAAAGAAGACGGCCGAACGGCTCATCAAGAAGTACCCGAACCGCCGGCTCTACGATACAGAGACAAGCACGTACATTACGCTGACCGACGTGAAGCAGCTCGTGCTGGAGCAGGAGGATTTCAAGGTCGTCGATGCGAAATCCAATGAAGACCTGACGCGCAGCATTCTCCTGCAGATCATCCTCGAAGAGGAAAGCGGTGGCGTGCCGATGTTCTCGTCGTCGATGCTGTCGCAGATCATCCGTTTCTACGGTCATGCGATGCAGGGCATGATGGGCACGTACCTGGAAAAGAACATCCAGGCGTTCATCGACATCCAGAACAAGCTCGCGGATCAATCGAAGAACCTCTACGAAGGTAACGCGATGAATCCGGAGGTCTGGTCGCAGTTCATGAACATGCAGGCGCCGATGATGCAAGGGATGATGACGAGCTACATCGAGCAGTCGAAGAACATGTTCGTGCAGATGCAGGAGCAGATGCAGAACCAGGCGAAGTCGATGTTCAGCACGTTCCCGTTCAAGCAGCCGGGCGCGCCGGAGCCCGAAAAGAAGTAACGGTTTCGCGGCAGGCCGGCTGTGGCGGCGCGAGCCGTCGGGCGTCGGCGCCGCGAAGCGGGGCGGTCGGTCGCCGTCGTGCATTCGGGCACGACGATGCGCGGTTGCCGCCTGCCGGAAGAAATCGCCGACGGTCGTCCAGGATCGTCGGCACCGAATGCCCGTGCCCGGTATGCGCGGGCATCGTCGTTCTCCAGTCGATCGAGATCCAGTCCATACGAATGAACGCCGCGACGCGCCGAGCCTGATGGGGCGCGTTCGTGTCCGCGCGGACGCTCGCCTGTCGTACCATAAGCGGCGCTGCACGGAAGCCGCTTTTGGCGAACGCGATAGCGGTTCCCACGTAGGGCGAGAGGTGCGATGCCGCATCGATGCGCAGCGGCCGAGAAAAACAAACCGACTGAGAGAAAGCATGCGAGGGATTCGAACGGCATCGACCGGCAGGCTGGCCGGTCTTGCTGCGATGTTCATGATGGGTGTCGGCGTGGCTTTGCCGAGCTTTGCAATGGATTGCGCGAAAGCCGTCCAGCCGATCGAGAAGCGCATTTGCGCGAACCCCGCGCTGCGCGCGGCCGATGCGCGGTTGAATGCAGCCTATGCGGGCGCGCTGAAGGCCGCGCCGGACGCCGCCATCCGCGGCATGCTGGTGCGTAGCCAGCGCCGCTGGCTCGACGCGCGCAACAAGCGCCTCGATACCGATTACGAAGGCCATCGGCTGGCCGTCGACGAAGTGCGCAAGGCCTTCGATCGGCGTGCCGCCGTGCTGGCCGACCGATCGGGCGAAGGGCTGATCGCGCGAGCACTGGCTGAACGGCAGTGGCTCGCGAAATACAGCGGCGGCCCGCTGGCCGGCTTCGATGCAAACTGCGATTTCATCCCCGACGATGCGAGTGGCGCGCATGTTTCCTATGCGTGTTTCGGCGCGATTCACGTGCAGCATCATGCGCGGGTGTGCAGCCAGAGCGAGGACTGGGCGACCGGCGCGGTCTACCAGTATCGTCTGGTGAGCGCGGCCGATGGCGGGAAGGTGCATCCGGTGGCGTTCTGCGAAGCGCAAGGCGCGCATGCATGCGACAGCGGCAGCGCGCAGGCGGGATGGGTGCGTGCCGCGACGCCCGGCGGCGAGAGCCGTACACCCGCGCCGGTGACGGGCCTGCCGCAGCTCGATGCCGAATTGTGGCCGCTCGGCGATGGCGGCGATGCGGCGTGGTTCGACCGGTGTCTGACGGCGCCGGTGTTTCCGGATGCGTATTGACGCGCAGCGTTCGGTGTTCGAGCAAGACCCGCCATGACGGACGGGTCTTTTCATTGCGTCGGCGGGGATTGCGCACGCGGCTTGTGGCAATCGCGACGCGCTGAGTCGCGACTCAGTGCGCTGGGCCGAAGTCCTGAGTGTCGTCCGACGGCGGCAGGTCGAGCACGAGCTTGACGGCGCTGTAGTTGGCCTTGAGCGAGAACACGCGGCCGATCACGAGAAACGTCTGCCGGGAGTTTTCGAGTTCGACGAAGTCGCCCGGTTGCGGGACGTGCGCGCCCTGATCGTAGGAAAAGCTGGTGCTGGTCTGTTCGCCGATCGCTTCGGCGGCGTGTTCGGTGAATTCGATCGTGAGGTGGGTAGTCATGTGAGCCCCGTTGGGTCGATTGAAGAGAACGGATGGGGCGATTTTCGCATAGCGGCTTCGCGAATCCGTGCGGATTCTTGTGCAATACGTTTGACTGACCGCGCGATGCATATGTGCATCCGTCCGGCAAGTGGATGTTCGGTCCCGACGCGCACCTGACGTAGCCATCGTCGGCCGGTATGCGGCCATCGCTCCGGGGATGGTGTGGGTGGACGCGCTTCGTGTCATTTCTCGAATCGGGATTTTTGTCCCGCCGTCGCCAGGTATTTCCCTTTTTTTCTCATTTGCTTCATGAAGAAGGTGGCGCGGTTCCCTGGCGTTGCTGGTTTCATGCTGCGCATAGCAATTCACTTGCGCGCGTGTACGTATGCTTTGGGCCAAGGAGCGATCGCTTGACGACCAGGATGCGCAACCACTGCAAGGATGTATATGTTTGATGGCAAATTCGTAAATCACTGCGGGAGCGCGAGGAATAAAGTCATCGTAATGTGGTGTGCGCTTATAAATTGTATCGATTAAAATAATAATCAAATTCAAGCATAATTGACGAAGGTGCAATAAACTTTGTTGGAATGGGGGTGCGACAAATTTGCGATTGCTTATTTGTATGTTTTAAATATACTGGATTTGTCTCTTAGACCTAGAGAGGGGTTGAAAATGACAAATCCGATTAATGCACTTACGACTCAAGCGGGAAGTACTCCGGGGCCGCAATACCAGCCGCCTTGGGATTTCCTTACTGTTGACACAAACACCGGCGTGGGCGGTCAGTATATCTATATTGGTTATCAATGCGGTAATGGTAATCCGGTCACGTCGCTGAATTTCGTTGCGTATGACCAGGCTCAATCCAATCCGCCGTCGGGTTGGAGCTGGAGTCCGCAAGATCTGAAGGCGGGGGCGGGCGGGAAATACATCTACATGACATGGAAGAACGGGGAGGCGGGCAAGAAGCCTATCACCGCAATCATGCTGCTCGTGATCGATAGCTCTTCTCCGCCGGCGATCGAAGGTTATACCGCAATCCATCAGGACTTGAATCAAGGTGCGGGTGGTCCTTATATTTGGCCGTATTACAGTACGATCGTGCCAATTCAATTGAAAAATGAATCGGTGATCCGCAAGGAGTAAGCAATTGGTTTTTATTGTGCGGCAGGCTTACGCTTGCCGCTTTCACTCGCTTGCGCTCCAGGTCCGACGCCTCACGCGCACGGGTCATCACCAGGAAGCTGTATAGCGAGATCCGTCTGAGGGTAGGCCGACAACCCTTCGTCCCCGAGTGATAGGGACGCATCAATCTCCATCTCGTTGCCGGCATCCTGGCGAACAGCGTGCTCAAGTTGCCGATCATCGCCACTGCCAACCGCTCGTTTTGGGTCGCAGGACCCTAAATCGCTGTAAACTCACGCTTTTGCTGCCACGCCCCCACACTCCAGATGTCCCAATCCCCCAAAGTAGGGTTCGTATCCCTCGGCTGCCCCAAAGCGCTCGTCGATTCCGAACAGATCATCACGCAACTGCGCGCCGAAGGTTATGAAATCTCCGGCAGCTACGACGGCGCCGACCTCGTCGTCGTGAACACCTGCGGCTTCATCGACGAAGCCGTGCAGGAAAGCCTCGACGCGATCGGCGAAGCGCTGACCGAGAACGGCAAGGTCATCGTCACCGGCTGCCTCGGCGCGAAGTCGAGCGCGAGCGGCTCGAACCTGATCGAGGAAGTCCACCCGAAGGTGCTCGCGGTCACCGGCCCGCACGCGGTGGGCGAAGTGATGCAGGCCGTGCATTCGCACCTGCCGAAGCCGCACGATCCGTTCGTCGACCTCGTGCCCGCGGCCGGCATCAAGCTCACGCCGCGTCACTACGCATACCTGAAGATCTCCGAAGGCTGCAATCACCGCTGCACGTTCTGCATCATCCCGTCGATGCGCGGCGATCTGGTGTCGCGTCCGGTCGCCGAAGTGATGCTGGAAGCCGAGAACCTGTTCAAGTCGGGCGTGAAGGAACTGCTCGTGATCTCGCAGGACACGAGCGCATACGGTGTCGACGTGAAGTACCGCACGGGCTTCTGGAATGGCAAGCCGATCAAGACGCGCATGACCGACCTGGTCGCCGCGCTCGGCGAACTCGCCGCGCAGTACGGTGCGTGGGTGCGCCTGCACTACGTATATCCGTATCCGAGCGTCGACGAAGTGATTCCGCTGATGGCCGAAGGTGCGTTCAAGGGCCACGTGCTGCCGTATCTCGACGTGCCGTTCCAGCATGCTCATCCGGAAGTGCTGAAGCGCATGAAGCGTCCGGCGAACGCCGAGAAGGTGCTCGAGCGTGTGCAGAAGTGGCGCGAGATCTGCCCGGACCTGACGATCCGCAGCACGTTCATCGCGGGCTTCCCCGGCGAGACGGAAGAACAGTTCGAAACGCTGCTCGACTTCATCCGCGAAGCGGAACTCGATCGCGTCGGCTGTTTCGCGTATTCGCCGGTCGAAGGCGCGACCGCGAACGACCTGGACGGCGCGCTGCCGGACGAGGTTCGCGAGGAGCGTCGCGCGCGCTTCATGGAAGTGGCCGAGGAAGTGTCGGCGAACCGCATGCAGCGCAAGGTCGGCAAGACGCTCAAGGTGCTGATCGACGAAGTCAGCGCGGAAGGCGGCATCGGCCGTACGGCCGCCGATGCGCCGGAGATCGACGGCGTCGTCTACGTCGAGCCGGCGGCGAAGGCATCGAAGCGCTACAAGGTCGGCGATTTCGTCTCCGTGAAGATCACGGGCGCCGACGGCCACGATCTGTGGGGCGAGGTGTAAGCGATGGCCGCTGCATTCCCGGAGATCCTCGCGCTCGGCGAGGCGATGATCGAATTCAACCAGTCGCAGCCGGGGCATCCTGAATTCCTGCAGGGCTTCGGCGGCGACACGTCGAACTTCTGCATCGCGGCGGCGCGCCAGGGCGCGTCGACGGGCTTCGTGTCGGCGATCGGCGACGATCCGTTCGGCCGGCTGCTCGCCGACATGTGGGCGTCGGAGCGCGTCGATACGACGTACGTGCGGATCGACCGCTCGGCGCCGACCGGCGTGTATTTCGTCACGCATGGCGCCGACGGCCACCAGTTCGACTATCTGCGCGCGGGGTCGGCCGCGAGCCGCTATGCGACGGGCGATTTGCCGCTCGACGCGCTGGCGGCCGCGAAAGCCGTGCACCTGTCGGGCATCAGTCTTGCGATCAGCACGGCAGCGTGCGACGCGGCATTCGCGGCGATCGACCATGCGCGTCGCCACGGCGCGAAAGTCAGCTTCGACACGAACCTGCGCCTGAAGCTGTGGCCGCTGGCGCGTGCCCGCGCGGTGATGCGCGAGGCGCTGCGCCAGACCGACATCTGCCTGCCGAGCTGGGACGACGTCACGGCGCTCACGGGCGCGAACGATCGCGATGCGATCGTCGACGCGATGCTCGAACACGGGCCGCAGGTCGTCGCGCTGAAGCTCGGCAAGGAAGGCGCGTATGTCGCGACGCCGAACGAGCGGCGCGTCGTGCCGGGCTTCGCGGTCGAGGCCGTCGACGCGACCGGCGCGGGCGACTGCTTCGGCGGCGCGTTCATCGCGCGGATCGTCGCGGGCGACGATCCGTTCGCGGCCGCGCGTTATGCGAACGCGGCGGCGGCGCTGTCGACGACCGGTTACGGCGCGGTCGCGCCGATTCCGCACCGCGAGGCGGTGGAACGCCTGATGCAGGGCTGACGCGACACACGCAAGCCGGCGCCTTCGCCGCGCAGGCTTGCGCGGTCACGCAAGAACCGGGTCTCGACCCGGCACGGTCCGCGATTGCCGGGCGAATCTGAAGCAAGGAGCAACACAAGGTGGGTCGATATTCGGAATGGCAACGGGCGCTCGTCGTCGCCGGTGCGCTGGTGGCGGGCATCGCGATGCCGGGGTTGGGCGCCGCGCAGGCGGTCGTGCCGGGCGTGCAGCAGGATGAACCGGCGCCGGCGCGGCCGCTGAAGCCGAATCCCGAGTTCGCCCGCCTGCCGCGCTACGAAGGCACGCTTGGCGACCGGCCGATCGTCGTGCATCTCGGCCCGAAGACGGACGAGGAAGGCGTGCACGGCGAATACCAGTTCGCCGATACGGGCGAGGTCGTGCTGCTCGCGGGCGACCGCGACGGCGATACGCTCGAAATCGAGGAGTCGAACGACGGCACGAACATCACCGGCGTATGGATCGGCCGCTTCGACGCGACGGGCGACCTGAAGGCCGACCGGATGAACTCGGACGAATCGGACCCGCAGCCGGTCGTGCTGCACCTGGCGCCTGGCAAGCGCGCGGCGCTGCAAGTGCGCGACGGCCGCGTGCGCGAAATCGAGACGGTGGGCGTCGTCGTCAACCTGCATCCCGACGACTGAGCGCGTGCTGGCTCGGTGTGGGCGGCGCGCATTGTACCGGGCCAACCGCGCCGATTTTGGCTACTCTAACGACATATTCCGCAACCGAACGGCCTCGTGCCCGGCCTCCAAGTCATGACTGCATCCACTTCCAAGCGCGCGCTGCAAACCCGCATCGTTCAACCCGACGACGTCATTCCGGAAGGCTTCCGCTCGTTCGTGCCGCCGGTCGCGCGCGCGTCGACGGTCGTGTTTCCCGATCTCGCGACGATGCGCGCGCTGGTCTGGCACGACGACAACCAGTGGCGCTACGGGCTGCATGCGACGCCGACGTCGCTCGCGCTCGCGCAGCGGCTCGCCGAGATCGAGGGCGGCACGCACGCGCTGCTGCAGCCGTCGGGTCTCGCGGCGATCATGAACGTCTACTTCGGGATCGTGAAAGCGGGCGACGACGTGCTGGTTCCGCATAACGTATACGGCCCGAACGCCGATTTCGGCAATTGGCTCGCGAACGATTTCGGCATTACCGTGCGTTTTTACGATCCATTGATCGGCGCCGGCATCGCCGAGCTGATCCAGCCGAACACGCGGCTGATCTGGCTCGAGGCGCCGGGCTCGGTGACGATGGAAGTGCCCGACGTGCACGCGATCACGGCGGCCGCGAAGGCGCGCGGCATCGTCACCGCGATCGACAACACCTTTTCGGCGGGGCTCGCGTTCAAGCCGTTCGAGCACGGCGTCGACATTTCGGTGCAGGCGCTGACCAAGTATCAGTCGGGCGGCAGCGACGTGCTGATGGGCGCGACGATCACCGCGAACGCGGAACTGCACGCGAAGCTGAAGCTCGCGCGGATGCGCTGCGGGATCGGCGTGTCGGTCGACGATTGCTCGCTCGTGCTGCGCAGCCTGCCGAGCATGCAGGTGCGCTTCGATGCGCACAGCAAGAGCGCGCTGGCACTTGCGCAATGGCTGAAGGCGCGGCCGGAGATCGCCGCGGTGCTGCATCCGCAGATCGCCGACTGCCCGGGGCACGCGTCGTTCATGCGCGATTTCAAGGGGGCGGGCGGGCTGTTCTCGGTGGTGTTCGACGAACGCTACAGCGCGGAGCAGGTCGACCGTTTCGTCGAGTCGCTCGAGCTGTTCGCGATCGGCTGGAGCTGGGGCGGCGCGTGCAGCCTCGCGATGCCTTACGACGTCGCGTCGATGCGTCCGGACTGGCCGCATCGCGGCACGCTGGTGCGTTTCTACGTGGGTCTGGAAGACGAAGCCGACCTGCGCGCGGACATCGAGCGCGCGATGCGGGCCGCACTCGGCTGATCGCGGGCCGGCAACGTCCGGCACAAAAGCGAAACGCCGGCGCGATGCGATATCGCGCCGGCGTTTTTCATTGAGGGTGCCGCGGAATCAGAACAGTCGCAGCAGCCCGTCGAGGCCGACATGGTCGAATGCGACGGTGGCCGCATCGCGCACGACGGGCTTCGCGTGGAACGCGACCGACAGCCCGGCTTCGGCCATCATCTTCAGGTCGTTCGAGCCGTCGCCCATCGCGATCGCACGGCGCGGCTCGAGGCCGAGCGACGCGCAGGTCTCGCGCAGCAGGCGCGCCTTCACGTCGGCGTTGACGATCTCGCCGAGCACCTTGCCGGTGAGCTTGCCGTCGACGATCTCGAGCGTGTTCGCATGCGCGTAGTCGAGGCCGAGGCGGGCTTTCAGCCGCTCGGTGAAGAACGTGAAGCCGCCCGACACGAGCAGGGTCTTCATGCCGGCAGCCTTCACGCCCGCCAGCATCGTCTCGGCGCCCGGCGACAGTTGCAGCCGTTCTTCGTACACGCGCTCGAGCGCGTGCGCGTCGAGCCCGGCCAGCAGCGCGACGCGGCGCGTCAGGCTTTCGTTGAAATCGCGGATCTCGCCGCGCATCGACGCTTCGGTGATCTCCGCGACCTGCGTTTTCAATCCGCAGAAATCGGCGATCTCGTCGATGCACTCGATCGTGATCAGCGTCGAATCCATGTCCATCACCGCGAGCCCGAAATCGCCGAGCGTGAGGCCGGCCTCGACGAAGCCGAAATCGAGCGCATGCGTGCCGCAGTATGCGTCGATGTCGAGGCGCTGCGCCGGGCTCGCGTTTTCGATGCGCAGCGCGTGATCGTCGGTCTGCACGACGCGGGTGCCGCGCGACAGCGCGAGCAGCGGTTTGTGATGGGCGTCCGACAGCGGCGCAAGACTCTGGATGACGAGATTGTGGGTCATGACGAGTGGTTGGGAGGCGAATGAATGACGTGCGCGGCCCGCGGGCGGCCGCCTGTGAGCGCGGGCCCCGTGCGGCTGCGGGCCGTTGCGTCGCGAACGCGCCATTGTAGCCGGTTGGCCGCGCAGGGCGGCCGGCGCCGGCGCGAAACCGGGCGCGGGGCGGTGGTGATCAGCCGCTTGCACGATCCCAGTACGGCGGATCGCCGAAGTGCTCGGCCAGGAACGCGATGAACGCGAGCGTTTTCAGCGGTACGTGCGCGCGGCTCGGATAGACGGCCCAGATCGCGACGTCGTCCGCGAACGGATAGTCGTCGAGCACACTGACGAGCGCGCCGCTCGCGAGCAACGGGCCGACGTCCCAGGTCGACTTGATCGCGATCCCGAAGCCGTCGACGAGCGCTTCGCGGATCGCCTCGCCGTTGCTCGCGACGAGCCGGCCGCCGACCCGCACCGTGAGCGGGCCCTGCGGCGTCGCGAACGACCAGTCGCGCTGGTCGCCGAGGATCACGCATTCGTGCTGCGTCAAGTCGGCCGGATGGCGCGGCGTGCCGCGTTCGGCGAGATAGGCGGGCGAGCAGCACAGCACGCGGCGGTTGGTGGCGAGCTTGCGGGCGACGAGCGTCGAATCCTTCAGCGCGCCGAGCCGGATCGCGACGTCGTAGCCGTCGTCGACCAGATCGACGATCTCGTCGGACAGCCGCAGATCGAGCGACACGGACGGGTAGCGGCGCAGGAACGCCGGAATCACCGGCGCGACGTGCTGGCGGCCGAACGACGACGACATCGACACCTTCAGCCGCCCGTACGGCTCGCTGCGGCCGCGGCCGACCGACGCGCGCGCGGCGTCGGCGGCCGCCAGCAGCGCGTCGGCGCGCGCCATGAAGACTTCGCCGTCCTGCGTGAGGCTGATGCGGCGCGTGGTGCGGTGCAGCAGCCGCGCGCCGAGCTGCCGTTCGAGCTGGGCGATGCGCGCGCTCGCGACCGCGGCCGACACGCCGAATTCGCGCCCGGCCGCGGTGACGTTCGCGAGCAGCGCCGCGCGAACGAACAGCGCGACGTCGAGCAGGTCGAGCGGCTTGTCGGGCGCGGGGATCGGATCAGCCGCTGGATCGGACGTCATTATTCTGAAATTCCTGAAAATGTTTCAGGAAATATAGCGGTTTTCTCGAAGGATCGGGTTGCCTACGATGGCACGCATGGAGGTTGCGCCGCAGCCTGCCGGATCCCCTGAAAGGAGTATCGAGATGAAAGCCGTTGGATTGACCCGTTATCTGCCGATCGACGACCCGCAAGCGTTGCTCGACGTCGAACTGCCGCAGCCCGTGCCGGGCCCGCGCGATCTGCTCGTGAAGGTCGAGGCGATTTCCGTGAACCCGGTCGACACCAAGGTGCGTGCGCCGAAGCCGCAGGTCGAGGAGACGCCGCGCGTGCTCGGCTGGGATGCGGCCGGCACGGTCGTCGCGGTCGGCGCCGACGTCACGCTGTTCCGGCCCGGCGACGAAGTGTTCTACGCGGGCAGCATCACGCGGCCCGGCGCGAACAGCGAATTCCATGCGGTCGACGAGCGGATCGCCGCGTTGAAGCCGCGCACGCTCGACTTCGCGGCGGCCGCCGCGCTGCCGCTCACCGCGCTGACCGCGTGGGAAGCGCTGTTCGACCGGTTGCGCGTGTCGCCGCAGGGCGCGGATGCCGGCAAGTCGGTGCTGATCATCGGCGGCGCGGGCGGCGTGGGCTCGATCGCGATCCAGCTCGCGAAGACGCTCGGCAAGCTGAAAGTGATCGCGACCGCGTCGCGGCCGGCGTCGGCCGAATGGGTGCGCGCGCTCGGCGCGGATGCGGTGGTCGACCATTTCGGCGACCTGCCTGCGCAGTTGCGCGAGGCCGGCCATCCGAGCGTCGACTACGTGCTGATCTTCAACGATACCGACCATCATTTCCCGGCCGCAGCGGAAGTCATCCGGCCGCAGGGCGGCATTTGCACGATCGTCGAGAACGCGAAGCCGGTGCCGGTCGAATTGCTGAAGGCGAAGAGCGCGGCGTTTCACTGGGAGTTCATGTTCACGCGTGCGATGTTCGAGACGCCGGACATGATCGAGCAGCACAAGATCCTCGGCGAAGTGGCGCGGCTCGTCGACGCCGGCACGCTGCGCACGACGCTCGGCGAACAGCTCGGCACGATCAACGCGGCGAACGTGCGGCGCGCGCATCAGATGCTCGAGGGCGGGCGCGCGATCGGCAAGCTGGTGCTCAGCGGTTTCTGAGCGCGGAGCGCGTAAGGTTGCGGCGCCGCGAATGCAAGCGGGGTAACACCCGATGCGTTTGCGGCGCATTGCACCGCGCTTGGCGGTAGACTGGCAGCGCATCATGCATCGAAAACCGCGCGGCACGCGCGTGCCGCCGCATTACAAGGAGGTCAGCATGAGCCAACGCAGCTTGTCAGTCGCCGCATCGTGGTCGGTCGTGTTCGCGGCGGCGTGCGTCAGCGCGAGCGTATTCGCGGCGCCGCCGGTCAAGGGCAGCCTGAAGGGCGGCGGGACGGGACAGCTCGAATACACCGTCAAGGTCGACTCGAAGACCTTCGGCAATACGCAGGAGACCCGCAAGATCCGCTCGGGCGAGACGGACGATTTCAACTGGAAGTCGGTGCCGCCGAGCGGCGCGGTCGCGATGCCGGACGGCTGCCCGAACGCCGACAACCTGCCGCGCGACGCGAACGGCGCGATGGTGCGGCAGACCCAGGTGCGGCTCGCACCGTCGGTCGACGCCAAGGGTGTCGCCAACGTGCAGTTGAGCTTCCAGGCGGCCGCGCCTAAAGGCACGCGCGGCGTGACGGCCGGGGGCAAGTCGCTGCAGTGTCCGGACGTCGTGTCGGTAAGCCAGGTGAAGTGGGTGTCGATTCCGACCAACGGCGGCTCGAAATCCGTGTCGATGAGCGACGGCACCCGGGTGACGGTGTCGATCAAACATTGAGCGGCGCGCGCGGGCCGGCGTTTCATTCGGTGCGTGCGCAACCGGTCTGATGGCCGGAGCGAGCAGGGCGGCCCGCGAGCAGCGCGTGCCGTGCCGCCGTTGCAATGCGTGCCGCTGCCTGCTTCGCGGTACGGTGCCGCGACCGTGCAACGGCGCTGCACGATGTCATGCGGATGTCACGTCATGCTCGCCCGCATTCCGTCCTCCCGATCATCACGTTCCGATGAAACGTCGCAGGCGCGTGCTGACCGCGCAGCGCGCCGCCGCGCGTCACCGCGCGTCACCGCGTGCGCTCTTCGAGCCGCGAAGCGAGGAAGCGGTGATCGGCCGAGAACAGCCGGCGATAGGTCATCAGCACCGCGCCCACGGTGCCGAGCGCGGACGCCGCGGCGATCAGGAACATGATCACGATCTGGTAACGCACGGCCTGCAGCGGCGACTGGCCGGCCAGCACCTGGCCCGTCATCATCCCTGGCAGGCTCACGACGCCGACCACCGCCATCTGATTCAGCGTCGGCAGCATGCCGGCGCGCACGGCCTGCCGCGCGGCGTCCTGCGCGGCCTCCCAGCGCGTCGCGCCGAGCGCGAGCGCGGTTTCGACACGATCGCGGCGCGCCGTGAGTTCTTCCATCATCCGCTCGACGCCGAGCGACACGCCGGTCAGCGTATTGCCGAGAATCATCCCGAGGATCGGGATCGCGTATTGCGGCGCGAACCACGGATGGATGCGGATCACGACGAACAGGCCGACCGCCGCGACGAACCAGCTGCTGAACCAGATCGACGCGATGCTGTCGATGCGCTGGCCGCGATACGTGCGCTTGCCGCGCCCCGCGCCGGCGAAACCGGCGATCAGCGTCATCAGCGCGGTGAGCGGCAGCACGACGTACCAGTGCGGATGGCCGAACACCCAGCCGAGCACGTAGCCGATCGCGAGCAACTGCACGACGGTGCGCACCGCCGCGAGCGCGAGCTTGCGGCCGAGGCCGAGCGACAGCGCCGCGGAGATCGCGCCGTTGACGGCGACGAGCGCGGCGGCGATGCCGACGTCGACGAGGCTCAGGTCCTGCAGTGCCGGGCTCATTGCGCAGCCTCCGTCGGGTTGGCCGCGTGCAGGACGCCGGCCTGCATCACGAGCCGCATCGTGGCGATCCGCGCGGCCTGGGCCGGATCGTGCGAGATCCACATGTAGGCGCGCGCATCGGGCGCCGCGTCGAACCACGCACCGACGAGCGCTTCGATCGCGCGCGCCGATTCGGGATCGAGGGCGGAGGTCGGTTCATCGAGCAGTAGGACGTCGGGATCGAGTTGCAGCACGCGCAGCAGCGCGGTGATCTGCGCCTCGCCGCCGGACAGGTCGCCCGCGCGCTTGTCGAGAAAATCGGCGCCGCGGCCGGCCTGTGCGGCGAGCGCTTCGGCGCGGGCGCGGTCGAACGCGACGTCGCGATAGATCGCGAGCGAATACGGATAGCGCAATTGCGCTTCGACGGTGCCGTCCATCTGCGCGGGGCGCTGGCGGACATACGCGACGCTGCGCCGGTAGCGCGGAATCGCGCTGCGCCGGATCCGCCGGCCGCGCCACAGGATGTGACCGCCGTCGAGCGGATCGAGCAGCGCGAGCGCGCGCAGCAGCACGCTCTTGCCCGACCCGGATGGTCCGGTGATAGCAATTCGCGATCCCGCGGCGAGGCTGAAATCGGTCGGGGCGAGCAGCGTCTTGCCGCTGCTGGCGTCGCGCCGCGTGATGTGCTGCGCGTCGATGAGGCCGGTGGGGGAGGTCATGTCAAAAATGAAAAAAAGCGTTAATGGCGCCAAAAGGCCGCCATGTCGTGCGCCATAATACCGATTGAAAAGCCGCAGTTGTCGTGCGCCGTTCGTCCACGCAAGCGGCCCGGCATGGTGCGGCAACGCTTCAGAACAACAACGGAACCGCCATGACGCTAACCCGAGCCATCGGCAAATCGGCTGCATGGATCGTCGGTATCGTCGCGGTGCTCATCGCGGCGGCCGGCATCTTTATCTTCACGTTCGACTGGAACCGCGCGAAACCGTGGGTCAACGAACAGGTGAGTACCGCGCTCGGCCGCCCGTTCGCGATCAACGGGGATCTCAAGGTCGGCTGGCGTCGTCCCGATGGCGAGACCGGCTGGCGCGCATGGGTGCCCTGGCCGAGCTTCTCCGCCACGCAACTCGAGATCGGCAATCCCGACTGGGCGCAGGCGCCCAAGTTCGTCACGCTCGATGCCGCGCATTTCGATCTCGCGCTCCTGCCGCTGCTGGCGCATGAAATCGTCATCCCGTCGATCGACGTCGTGAATCCTGCCGTCGATCTCGAGCGGCGCGCGGACGGCAGCAATACGTGGACCTTCCAGTTCAAGCAATCGTCGCAGCCTTCGCGGTGGAAGGTGCGGCTCGACAGCTTCGGTTTCGCGAAGGGCACCGTCACGTATCGCGATGCGATCACGAAGGCCGACCTGACCGTCGCGATCGATACGCTCGGGCAGCCGATTCCGCTCGGCGACGTGCTGAAGGAGCAGGAGCAGACCTCGCGTGCGGCGTCTGCGCAGCGCGTCGGCAAGCATGGCGCCGCGCAACTGGGCGCGAAGGCCGATGCGCAAGCCGCGTCGGGGGCGAGTGCGGCTGCCGCCTCGGGTGCGTCGGCGGCGAGCGGCGTTGCTTCGGCTGCTTCAGCTTCGTCCGGTTCATCCGCTTCGTCCGCGCCGGCGGCCGCTGCCGCGTCCGGTGTGAGCGGCGCCGCGGCGCCCGCGAAGCCGGCGGGCCCCACCTATGCGTTCGGGCTGAAGGTCGACGGCCGCTACAAGAACGTGCCGATCAGCGGCACCGGCAAGGTCGGCGGCGTGCTCGCGATCCAGGATACGTCGCAGCCGTTCCCGCTGCAGGCCGACGTGAAGGCCGGCGATACGCGGCTCGCGATCGTCGGCACGCTGACCGATCCGAGGCATCTCGCGGCGCTCGACCTGCGGCTGTGGCTGCAGGGCACGTCGATGTCGCACCTTTACCAGCTCACCGGCATCACGCTGCCCGATACGCCGCCTTACGCGACCGAAGGGCGCTTGATCGGCAACTTCAAGCCGAATGCGAGCACGTTCCGCTACGAGAACTTCAACGGTCGCGTCGGCGGCAGCGATCTCGGCGGCACGCTCACCTGGGCGCAGCGCGAGCCGCGGCCGAAGCTGTCGGGCGAACTCGTGTCGAACCTGCTGCAGTTCTCCGATCTCGCGCCGGTGATCGGCGCCGACTCGGCCGCGAGCAAGAAGAAGCGCGGCGACACGACGCGCCAGCCGCCCGACCGCGTGCTGCCCGTCGCGGCGTTCCGCACCGAACGGTGGAGCGCGATCGATGCAGATGTGAAGTTCACCGGCCGCAAGCTGATCAAGAGCGCGGACCTGCCGATCACGAACCTGTACACGCACATTCTGATGCAGGACGGCGTGCTGACGCTGGAGCCGCTGCAGTTCGGCGTCGCGGGCGGCACGCTCGCGACGAATGCGCATCTCGACGGCAGCCGCACGCCGCTCAAGGGCCGCTTCACGCTGGCCGCGCGGCATCTGAAGCTCAAGCAGCTGTTCCCGACGCAGAAGGTGATGCAGTCGGCGTTCGGCGAAATCAACGGCGACGCATCGCTGTCGGCAACGGGCAATTCGCCGGCCGCGCTCGCGGCGACGTCGACCGGCGAAGTCAAGGCGCTCATCACCAACGGTCGCATCAGCCGCCTGCTGATGGAGGCCGCGGGGTTGAACGTCGCGAACGTCGTCTACGAGAAGCTGTTCGGCAACCGCGACGTCAACATCAATTGCGCGGCGATCGATTTCGTCGCGACCGACGGCATGCTCGACCCGAAGGTCTTCGCGCTCGATACCGACGATGCGCTCATCAACGTCGACGGCCCGATCAACCTGCGCGACGAATCGCTCGACCTGAAGATCCATCCGCACACGAAGGGCTTCCGGATCTTCTCGCTGCGCTCGCCGTTGTATGCGAAGGGCACGTTCAAGAACCCGAAGGTCGGCGTCGATGCGGGCGCGCTCGCGCTGCGCGCCGGCGCGATGGTCGGGCTCGGGCTGATCAACCCGTTCGCGGCGCTGATCCCGCTGATCGCGCCGAGCAACAACCGCGACGTGCCGTGCTCGGAACTGTTCGGGCAGATGAAGGCGCAGGCGGCGCAGAAAGCGGCCAAGAAGGCCGGCAAGTGATGCGCGCAGCCGTCGGAGCGGCTTGTGCCGCGGTGCGGCGGCTCGGCATCGTTGCCGCGACCGGCTGAGCGCTGGCCGTGCGGCGCCGCCGAGGTGCTCAGCGGCGCGCGCGCGCCCAGACGATCACCGGTTCGACCTCCCGGCCGCCGATCCGCACTGGCCCGGCGGTGCCGAGTTGCAGCCGGTCGCCGTCCAGGCTGACGACACGCTGCTGGACGTTGCCGATCCAGTTCGGATACAGGCTGACGTCCATTTCATGAGTCAACGTGCCGTCGTCGTCGACATTAAAGGGGCCTGACTACGCGATGTAGCCGCGGGCCGCGGCCGCACGCTCCTCGACGCTGCCGCCCTGCAGGTCGCCGTCGGCGTACGGCGGGCGGCCGGCCGCCATCAACTGCGCGGACATGTAGCCGTCGGGCGTGTAGAGGATCCAGCCGCGCGCGTCGCGGCCGAGCGGATAGGTGACGGTCCCGCCGTCGCGCGGGCGGATTTCGTAGGACACGAGGCGCCACGCGCCGACGAGTTGTTCACGAAGCTGGCTGGCGAGCATGCGGGATTCCGGTAGGACGGCGGTGGGGCGCGTGCCGTCGTGTTGACGGGCCGGCGGGCGCCGCGGCTGAGGGCCGGGAATACGCCGCCGGGGCGGTGCGGTCGGCAGTTTCTCCGACACCTGCTAAAATACACGGTTTTCCGTCGATTTCTCTCTTACGGGACCTGCCGTGCTTTCTACTGCCAACATCACGATGCAATTCGGGCCGAAGCCCTTGTTCGAGAATATCTCGGTCAAATTCGGCGAGGGCAACCGCTACGGTCTGATCGGCGCGAACGGCTGTGGCAAGTCGACCTTCATGAAGATCCTCGGCGGCGACCTCGAGCCGAGCGCCGGCAACGTCGCGCTGGAGCCGAACGTCCGCCTGGGCAAGCTGCGCCAGGACCAGTTCGCGTACGAAGACGTGCGCGTGCTCGACGTCGTGATGATGGGCCACACCGAGATGTGGGCCGCGATGACCGAGCGTGACGCGATCTACGCGAACCCGGACGCCACCGACGACGACTACATGCACGCGGCCGAACTCGAAGGCAAGTTCGCCGAATACGGCGGCTACGACGCCGAGGCGCGCGCGGGCGCGCTGCTGCTCGGCATCGGCATCGAGGAGAAGTTCCACAACGGCACGATGGCCGACGTCGCGCCGGGCTGGAAGCTGCGCGTGCTGCTCGCGCAGGCGCTGTTCTCGAAGCCGGACGTGCTGTTGCTCGACGAACCGACCAACAACCTCGACATCAACTCGATCCGTTGGCTCGAGCAGACGCTCAACGAGTACAACTCGACGATGATCATCATCTCGCACGATCGTCACTTCCTGAACTCGGTGTGCACGCACATGGCCGACATGGACTTCGGCACGTTGAAGGTCTGGCCGGGCAACTACGACGACTACATGCTCGCGTCGGCACAGGCGCGCGAGCGTCAGGCCGCGGCGAATACGCGTGCGAAGGAGCGCGTGGCCGAGCTGCAGGACTTCGTGCGCCGCTTCTCGGCGAACAAGTCGAAGGCGCGCCAGGCCACCAGCCGCGCGAAGCAGATCGACAAGATCAAGATCGAGGAATTCAAGCCGTCGTCGCGCCAGAACCCGTTCATCCGCTTCGAGTTCGAGAAGAAGCTGCACAACGTCGCGGTGGTCGCCGAAGAGATCACCAAGAAGTACGAGCGCACGATCTTCCAGAACTTCAACCTGTCGGTCCAGCCGGGCGAGCGCATCGCGATCATCGGCGAGAACGGCGCGGGCAAGACGACGCTGCTGCGCTCGCTGCTCGGCGCGCTGCCGCTCGATCACGGCACGGTGAAGTGGTCCGAGAACGCGAACGTCGGCTACATGCCGCAGGACACGTACGAGGAGTTCCCGAACGACATCACGCTGATGGACTGGATCGACCAGTACCGCAAGGACGGCGACGACGAAACGATGGTGCGCGGCACGCTGGGCCGCCTGCTGTTCTCGTCGGACGACATCAAGAAATCGGTGAAGGTGCTGTCGGGCGGCGAGAAGGGCCGCATGATCTGGGGCAAGCTGATGCTCGGCCGCCACAACGTGCTGCTGATGGACGAGCCGACCAACCACATGGATATGGAGTCGATCGAGTCGCTGCAGATCGCGCTCGAGCAGTTCGAAGGCACGCTGATTTTCGTGTCGCACGACCGCGAGTTCGTGAGCGGGCTGGCGAACCGGATCATCGAAGTGAAGACGGACGGGACGCTGTTCGACTTCGGCGGGAATTATGAGGAGTTCCTGACGAGTCAGGGGCAGGAGTAAGTGTCCTGAGGTTTTCTCCGGTCGTGGGTCCAGCTTAGGCATCATCGCGCGGAGCGAACCGCCAGAAGCGCTAAAGGCCCGCATTGACAGCAATGTCGATGCGGGCTTTTTCATTTCCACCGCGGCAAACTCCACCGATGCTGGACATCCCAGTTTCCCCTGCTCAATCGACTTCAGGTAAATTACCCACCGAACACCGCCCATCATTCCCCATTTCGCCCCGGAGCCGCCTTCGATGCAGGATCATCCTCTCCCGCTCGACCTGTCCGGCCTTGCGCCCAGCCTGTACGCGCAGGGCACCGAGGAGGGCATCCTGTCGCGCCTGATGGAGCGGATCGCGCCGACCAACCGCTTCTGCGTCGATATCGGCGCGAGCGACGGCCTGCGCAACAGCAATACCGCGCGGCTGCTACGCGAACAGGATTGGGCCGGCGTACTGGTGGAAGGCAGCGCATACCGGTTCGGCAAGCTCGCCGCGCACTACGCGGGCGTGGAACGTGTCCGCCTGCACCACGATCGCGTCCAGCCCGACACGGTCGACCCACTGCTCGTCGACGCGAACGTACCGACCGACTTCGACCTGCTGTCGATCGACATCGACGGTAACGATTACTGGGTATGGCGCGGCCTGCAGGCGTTCCAGCCGCGCATCGTCGTGATCGAATACAACCCGTACTACACGCCGCCCGAGCGCTGGGTCATGTGCTTCAATCCGGACCACGAATGGGACGGCTCGACTTATTACGGCGCGAGCCTCGAATCGCTCGTGCATCTCGGCAGGCAGAAGGGCTATGAGCTCGTTTGCTGCGACGACATGGGCAACAACGCGTTCTTCGTGCGACGCGACCTGTACCCGCTGCTCGGCATCGCGAACAACGATCCGTCGGTGTTGTTCCGACCGGCGATGTACAAGCTGCGCTACGTCGGACACAACACGTTCCTGACCGGTCATCCGTATCGGCACGGGCCGGCCGAGCACATCTGAATGGATTCGCTCGCCGTCACTTTCGACGAGATTCGCGATGCCTATGGGCTCGCTCGTAGCGGGCCACCGACGCAGGTCAGCGAACGCGTGTGGCGTCTGCCGACCGACGGCGGCGCAGGCGTGGCAGTCAAGCTCTATGCGCTTGAGCACCATCCGCGCGCAGTCAAGGAAACCGCCGTCCTCGCGCATCTGGAAACGCACGGCGATACTCGCTTCCATGTGCAGACGCTGAAGCGCACGCGATCCGATGCATCGCTGTGGTCAGGACAAAATTCTCACGCGATGCTGACGCGCTGGGAAGCCGGGCAATTCAAAACCTACGATACGTTCTCGCCAACCGAATGGGACGCGCTCGGCGCGAGTCTGGCCGCGTTGCACCTGAGCCTTGAACGATTGCCTCTGCCGTCGCCCGATACGATCCGCGCGCGGCTCACCTCGATCGATGCGGACGCGGTACGCCGCAGCCTGCTGGATGCACTTGATCGAGCCGATGCGAACGTCACCGGTGCCGCGAATCTGCGCCGCTACGTCGATCTCGCGCTGCGTATGCTCGACCGCTACTATCCGGGCAGCATCGATGCGTTTCCCGCCGACGATCCGCAGCACCCGATCCACAACGACTACAACCAGTTCAACTATCTGTTCACGGGCGCGCTGCCGCCGCTGATCCTCGACTGGGAAGCGTCGATCGGCGCACCGCGCGAATACGAGCTGGTGCGCTGCCTGAATCATTTGCCGCTGGAAGCACCGCACCTCGCGCAAGCGTTCGTGCATGCGTACCAGCGGGTACGGCCCGTGAATCCGGCGTACATCGCGTGGGCAGTCGATGCCGCCTGCTTGCAGCACGCGCTCAAGCTCTGGATCGTGCAGGGCTGGCTCGACGATCCATCGCGCTTCGCATCGCATCTGAACGGTGCGGTGACGATGGCGTCCGCGATGGTGAACGCGCGTGACCGTCTAATAGATTTCTTTTCCCGCTGCGTGGAAACAGGAAGCTGATGTGAGTGCGAATCCGAACGAGATCCCGAATCCGCCGCCGCCCGGCGAGCGGCAGCACGTGTTTCCGCCGCCGCTGGATCGCGATTACCGCGTCGAGGACGGGCGCATCCAGACGCGCTCGCTGGAAGCGCATATCGTCGATCACTGCAATCTGACCTGCGCGGAATGCTGCTCGCTGTCGCCGCTGTTGCCCGAGTGGCATGCGAGCCCCGAATCGATCGAAGCCGATCTGCGCAAGGCCGCGAAAGTGTTGCGCCCGCGCATGTTCAAGCTGGTCGGTGGCGAACCGTTGCTGCATCCGGCGCTCGTTGAAATGATCGAGCGCGTACGCGCGACCGGCATCGCACCCGTGATCTCGGTCACGACGAACGGCCTGAAACTCGGCGAGATGCCCGACGCGTTCTGGCAAGCGGTGGATGCGCTGACGATCTCGCGCTATCCGAAGCCGGCGCTTTCCGCCGACCTGGTCGCGCATGTCGAGCGCCAGGCGGCGCGCTTCGACGTGCGTCTGAACTGGAAGGTGCAGGACGTGTTCACGACGATGAACCGCGCCCAGCCCGGCACGGATCGCGACGAAGCCCGGCGCCTGTATCACGATTGCTGGATTCGCGAGCGCTGCCATATGATTCGCGACGGCATGTTCTACACGTGCACGCGTCCCGCGCATTTCCATACGCTGTACAAGGGCGACAAGGATTTTCAGGCCGACGGCCTGCCGCTGCGCGACGACGCGGGCATGCTCGACGCGATGCTCGCCTATCTGCAACGCGAGACGCCGCTCGAAGCGTGCCTGCATTGCCAGGGCGGCAGCGCGCCGGTGGCGCCCCATCGCATTCTCAAACGCATTGAAGTGGACACCTTGAAGGCTCGTTATCCATGATCGTCGGTACGCGCGACCCGTTCGGTTTCGATCGTCTGCACTACCATCCGCGCAGCGGCGTGTCGGCGTCCGGTATCCGCGCGGTATTGGGGGCGTCGGGGCAACCGGCCGGCGCGCCGGACACGGCCGCCATCGCGGGCTACCTGAGCGGCGAGCGTCTGGTCGGCCGCACCGTGCTGCGCGACGTGCTCGCGGTGCCGCCCGGCCACGCACTGAGCCGGTCGCCGCAAGGGCTGACGGTGCAGCCGGCGCCCGAGCGGCCGCGGCATGCCGATCTCGACGCCGTGCTGCGCGCGTCGCTGCAACGTGCGCTCGACAGCGGCAAGCGCGTCGCGCTGGCGCTGAGCGGCGGGCTCGATTCGGCGCTGCTGCTTGCGTTGTTGCGCGAGCTCGGCGCATTGCGGCACGTGACCGCCTACATTCTCGCGACCGACATGCCCGATTACTGCGAACTCGACGCGGCGCTCGAACTCGCCGCGCAGATGCAGGCGAACGTGAAGATCGTGCACGCGAACGAGGCCGATTTCATTGCGGCGCTGCCGAGAACGACCCACGCGGTCGAGGAACCGATGTTCAATCTGCATCCGGTCGCGAAGCTGCTGCTCGCCGACGCGATGGCGGCGGACGGCGTCGAAGTGGCGATTACCGGCGACGGCGCGGATCAGGTATTGCGCCGCGACGTATCGGCCAACTATCTGCCGCTGTGCCACGCGTTGTTCGACGAGGCATCGGTCGAGCTGCATCCGCCGTTCGTGGATGCGGCCGTCGTCGCGCATCTGACCAGCCTCGCGCCCGACCCGAACAAGCAGTGCCTGCGCGAGCTCGGTGCGCGCCTGAATCTGCCGGAGCGTCTCGTGCACGGCCCCAAGCGCGGCCGGCTCGCGCCGGCGATGGATCTCGCGACGCTGCTCGATCGCGACCGCACGCATGCACTGGCCGACGCGCTCGGCCTCGCTGCGCCGGCGCTGCAGGCGGATACCGAACGCGTGCTGTGGACGACGCTGACACTGCTCCTCGACCATCTCGATGGCCTTCATTCCGACGCCGCGCATCGCCCAACCTGAGCCGCTCATGAAACGCATCCTGTTCTGCGTGGTGCCCGAGAAGGGCCACGTCAATCCGTGCATCGGCCCGGCCCAGCATCTGCGCGCAGCCGGCTGCGACGTCGCGTTCTATGCGCCGGCCGACATCAGCGAACAGCTCGACGGCGCCGGCGACTTCGCGTTCGTCGGGCCGCGCGAGACGCCCGAGCGCCACGACCTGTCGCGCGGCGCGAGTTTCGCCGCGAACATTCGCGACGCCGACTGGCTGCGGCACTGGATCCGCACGTTGCTGATCGACCTCGCGCCCGCGCAGGTGGACGGCATCCGAACAGTGCTGCGCGACTGGCGGCCTGACGTGGTCGTGATCGACCCGCTGCTCTATGCGGCGGCGATCGCGGCCGAGCTGGAAGGGCTGCCGTGGGTCTCGATGTCCAATTCGCTGAATCCGGTGCTGCCGGACGATCTCGATTCGGAACTGCTGCGCACGGTGCGCTGGCTCGAACCGGAACGCACGCGGCTGTTCGCGCGCTACGGCCTCGACGCGCGCTTTCGCGGTTGCGACGTGCTGTCGCCGCACCTGACGCTCGCGTTCACGACCGACGCGCTGGTGGGCGCGCCGCCGCCCGGCGTCGAACTGGTCGGCCCGGCGATGCCGTCGGGCCCGCGCGGCGACGAGACGGCGTTCCCGTGGGAGCGCGTCGATGCGGATCGCCCGCTCGTCTACATGTCGCTCGGCAGCCAGCTTTACTACCACCCGGAGGTGTTCGCGAAGGTGATCGACGCGACGCGCGCGACCCCGGCGCAACTGGTGCTGTCGGTGGGCGAACTGGTCGATTCGGATCTGTTGCCGGCCGGCGACGAACGCGTGATCGCGGTGCGTTACGCGCCGCAACTGACGCTGCTGCGGCGCACGCACGCGTTCGTCAGCCACGGCGGCGCGAATTCGGTGATGGAGTCGCTCGCGTGCGGCGTGCCGATGCTGCTGTCGCCGTTCTGCAACGACCAGTTCCATTCGGCGCATTTCGTCGAGCGGGCCGGCGCGGGCTGCGTGCTCGATCTGCAGCGGGCCGGCGTTACGGACATTACGGATGCGCTCGAACGCCTGTTACGTGCCGGACCGTTGCGCGAGCAGGCGGCACGGATTCGCGACAGCTATGCCGCGTGCGACGGCTCCGCGCACGCCGCCCGCCTGATCAGCGCACTCGCTTCAGGAAGCCGCCTGGCGACAGCGTCATGAGCACGCGGTCCTCGATGTCGTGGTCGATTTCGAAGCGGTCGTCGCGGGCGAGAAATTCACGGGCGGCCGTGGCCGGATTGTTGCCGCGGCCGTACGGCTTGCCTTCGAACATCGACTCGGGCAGGTACTCCATGATGGTGTCCATCACGATCGCGTAGCTGCCGGGCGTCACGAGCGGCGCATAGCATTCGAGTTCGCGCAGCACGTGCGCGTGCGTATGCGTGAGATCGAGGATCGTCATCACGCGCGCGCCGTCGTCGATCTGTGCACGCACCGACGCGAGCGTGTCGGCCGCGCACGATTCGCCTTCGATCAGCACCATGCGGTGGGCGAGCCGGTGCGCGTGCAGGCGCTGGCGGACCTCGTCGCGCAGGCGCGGTTCGATCGCGACGACGCGGCCCGGGGCGCCGGCCAGTTCGAGCATCGACGCGGTGAACACCACGCCGCCGCCCGCCGCGATGCCGGTCTGGACGATGCAGTCGGGGCGCTCGCGCCAGATCAGTTCCTGCAGCGCGAGCATGTCGCCGGGCAGATGGAAGAAACGCTCGCCGAGCCAGCGGGTCTGGAACAGGTGGCCGAATTCGGCGGCGCGCGTCAGCCATTCGATGTTGATGTCCCGCATGCGGGCCGAAGGACGCTCTGACATGGTCGATGCAACGAGTAGGAGTGACGTGAAAACGCTGGAACCGTGGCTTCACCGGTACTGGAACGTCGGGCCGGCGCGCCTGCAGGCGCTGGCGTCGGGCCATACTAACAAAACCTATCTCGTCGAGTGCGACGCGGGGCGCGCGGTGCTGCGCGTGTCGTGGTCCGGCAAGCCGGTCGGGCAAATGCGACGCGAGGCGTCGATCCTCGGTCATCTTGGTGACGCGCGCACGGCGCGGCTGCTGCCCGCGCTGCCGCGGCTGCTGCCCGCGCTGCCGCGGCTGCGGCCGACTGTCGATGCGCAAACCGGCGTGCAGATGCCCGACGGACGCTGGCTGCATCTGTTCGAGCATATCGACGGCCGTCCCGGCTTGCCGGACGACGCGCACGCGGGAGCGTCCGATGCGATGCGCACGCTCGCGCATCTGCATACGGCGCTGGCCGCGATACCGGCAAGCGAAGCGGTGCCGCTCGCGTGGCTGTCGGCCCGTCATGCGCGTGTCGCGGCGCGTGCGATGCCGTTGCTGCCGGGCGATCTGCGCGACGCCTACGACACGGTAATCCGCCGGATCGGCATACATCTCGACGCGGCAGCCGCGTGGCTCACGGGGCCGGTGCATTGGCTGCACGGCGACTATCACGCGGGCAACCTGCTGTATGTCGGCAACGCGGTGAACGGCGTGCTGGATTTCGACGATGTGGGGCAGGGAGCGCAATGGCTCGAAGCGGCCTTTGCGTCGTTCGCGCTGTCGCGCGATGCGGGCCGGGATGATGGCTTCGTGTTCGATCGCGGGCGATGGATGGCCAGTCTGGAGACCTATGCGGCGACGCGGCCGGATGCGGCGCCGGATTGGCTGCGCGACAACCACGACGCGCTGATGACGTTGTTCTGCGCGGACCAGACGCTGATCCATCTCGAAGCGGCGCAGCGCGGGCTGTGGATGCCGGGGCCCGGTATCGGATTCCTCGGCGGCTGGCGCCAGTTGCTGGATGGGGCGGTGCCCGCGGGCTAACGGGGCATGGCGGCAGCGCGCTGCCGGTTCAGGAACAGCCGCACCGCTTCGACCGTGTTGGGCCGCGTGTCGCCGTGCCGTGATCCGTCGTGCAGGCAGAACAGCACGTCGCGATGCTGCGCCGCGCAGGCATCGGCATGCGCGCACATCGCGTCGAACAGCGCCTGCGGCGACGGCGCCGGCCGCTGCCAGTCGTCCAGGATCGCGGTCCAGCCCGTGTGTTCGCGTTGTGCGCGCGCGAGCACGGCTGCGCGATCGTCCTGCGGCATCAACCCGTATGGAAGGCGCAGCGGGATCGCGTTCGGTGCGGGAAAGCCGGCGCGGCGGTAGACGTCGCGAATCAGCGCGTCGGTCGTGTCGATCTCGTCGATGAGTGCGGCGTTGGCGAGCGCGCCGGGCTTCGCGTGCGAATAGGTGTGATTGCCGAGCCGGTGGCCGTCGCGCGCGATTCTCGTTGCGACGTCGAGCGCGCCCGCGAGATGCTTGCCGAGCACGAAGAAGGTCGCCGTGCAGGATGCGTCGTGCAGCACGTCGAGCAGCGCAGGCGTCGAGGGGCCGGGGCCGTCGTCGAAACTGAGGTGAATGGAGATCATCGGTCGCCCGGGCCGCTCACTGAACCGGCTCGATGGCCAGCGGGCATCTGCCGACCGGACGCAGCCCGGTGCCGGTCCATTCGTAGAAGAACCGGGCCGCTTTCGCGTTGCCGGCATCGCAATCGTCGTTGAAGCAGCCGGCCACGATCAGCAGCCTGCTGCCGGCTCGGAAGTCGACGCGCTCGTCGTCGTTGCCCATTACGCCCGAGATGGCCTTCACGCCGGGCATCGTGTACGTCGCGCCCGTGTTCTTGTCGACGATCGCGAAATTTCGGCAATCCGTTCCGCAACCCCAGATCGCGATGCGATAGTGACCGGCAAAATTGGCCGGTTGGGCGAATTCGTCGCGAATGACGGTGCGGTACAGGCGCGCCTCCTTGCTGGTGAACCGCGGCGCGGCAGCCGGTTTGCGTGGTGTGCGGGCGGCGGCCGGTGCCGGATAGCGGTCGAACGAAGGCAATGCACAGGACGCGGCCGCCGTGGTGGCGGGCGCAGCCTCGGCAGCTTGGGCAGCACCGGTGCCGCCCATCAGCGCAGTGGATGCGACGGCGGTCAGCAGAAATCGATGGGCAAGCGCCACGCGAATGTCCTTCGTGTTCGAGGTGAATGTCGAGCCGCAGCCGCCGAACGGCCGGCGACGACGATTCTATGACGCTTCGCGCGAGTTCGCGACATGGCACGGTGGTTGCGCACCTGCCGAGCCGGCGATGCCGTGCGCAACCCTCCGTCAAGCATCGTCAAATCGCCGCGATATATCACGATGCCTGACGTTTCATGCGGCTTCGAAGGCTGTCATGCCCCGCTCGATTGCGTATCCTTGAATGCGATTCGCGGTATTCACGCAGTCACAACCGGGAGGCTTTACATGAATGCACGTCTTTACCGCGCGACCGTTGCCGGCGCGCTGATCGGATTGCTCGCGCCGTTTTCGGTCGCCCATGCGCAACTGGGCGACGTCCTGAAACAGGTCGGTGGTGGCGGCGATTCGGGCGGCAGCGCGGGCGGGGCGCTCGGCAACCTCGGCGGCCTTGGTGGCGCGCTGACGGGCGGCGGCGGTGCGTCGCTGACGCCGGGCAGTACCGGCAACGTCGCGGGCCTGCTGCAGTTCTGTATCCAGAACAACTATCTTGGCGGCGCAACGGGCAGCGGCGCATCGTCGGTGAAGGACGCGCTGCTCGGCAAGCTCGGCGGCACCGCGTCCGCGTCGTCCGACAGCGGCTATACGAGCGGCGCGAGCGGGATTCTCGACGCAGGCAACGGCAGCAAGCTCGACCTGAGCGGCGGCGGCCTGAAGCAGCAAGTGACCAAGCAGATTTGTGACAAGGTGCTGACGCAGGCCAAGTCGCTGCTGTAAGCGCATCGGCACGCGTCGCGCGTGCCAGCGCCGGGGGCGGTGCGCAGGTGCTGCCCCCGTCAGTCATTCCGGCCGTGACGTTCGTCATGGCGAAAAGCACGTCGCGCGAGTCGATGCCGCGACCCGCGCAAGGCGCAAGGCGGCGACTGCGCGGCTCAATCCGCCAGCCGCTTGTCCGCGAGCGCCTTGCAGCAGTCTTCGTACACCCATTGCACGAGTTTGGCCCGATAGTCGAGATCGTCGGTATCGACGATTTCCTCGACCGCGTCGCGCGCCCACGACGCGTCGACGAACCCCGCATGCCGCTTCGCGATGTCTTGCGCGAGTGCCGCGAGCTTGGCGACCGAGAGCCAGTCGGCCTGGCGGTGATGGCGGTCGAGCCAGCGGTGCGCGGCCTGCACCTGGAATGCGGCGTCCGGCCATGATTCGTTGAGGTAAAACGCGCCGAGGTTGCCGCAGGTGAGCCAGCAAAGCAGCTCAAGGCGGTCTTGCGAGCCGAGGGTATGGGATGCGTCGGACATGGCAGCGCTCACGAAGTGCGTCGATTCCGGGCGGCGCCGGCCGCAACGGGCCGGTGCCGATAGTAAAACATAGCACGATGCGGGCCTGGCCGCGCACCCGGGCGGATGCTGACGTGGCGGCGGCCCGACGAATGCCGCGCTGGCCATGCGCGGCGGACGGCGGAGCAGCGGCGCGCGGGCGTGCCGGCCCTTTCGAATCGCTGTCATTCGTCACACCAGTCACCGAAACGCTCGCTAGAATGGCGGCTTCCCTGGAGGCGGAACACGATGAAAATCTACGACCAGTTCTACATCGACGGCGCATGGCGCAAACCGGCCGGCACCGGCACGATCGACGTGATCGATTCGGGCACCGAAGCCGTGATCGGCCGGATTCCCGAGGGCGTTGCGTCCGACGCACAGGACGCGATTCGTGCGGCGCGCGCGGCGTTCGATGCGTGGGCGGCCACGCCGGCCGCGACGCGCGCGGGCTACCTGCGCAAGATCGTCGAGCGCCTGCAGGCGCGCAGCGAGGAACTCGCGCAGTCGATCACCGGCGAAGTCGGCATGCCGATCAAGCTGTCGCGCGCGATCCAGGTCGGCGGCCCGATCTACAACTGGAAGGCGTACGCGAAGCTGGCCGAATCGTTCGAATTCGAGGCGCAGGTCGGCAATTCGCTGGTGGTGCGCGAACCGGTCGGCGTCGTCGCGGCGATCACGCCGTGGAACTACCCGCTCAACCAGGTCACGTTGAAGGTCGCGCCGGCGCTCGCGGCCGGCTGCACGGTGGTGCTGAAGCCGTCCGAAGTCGCGCCGCTCAACGCGTTCATGCTCGCCGAAGCGATCCACGAGGCCGGGCTGCCGGCCGGCGTGTTCAACCTCGTGTGCGGGTATGGCCCGGTCGTCGGCGAGGTGCTGGCCACCGATCCGGACGTCGACATGGTGTCGTTCACCGGCTCGACGCGCGCGGGCAAGCGCGTGGCCGAGCTGGCGGCCGCGGGCGTCAAGCGCGTCGCGCTGGAGCTGGGCGGCAAGTCGGCGTCGGTGATCCTCGACGATGCCGATTTCGCGACGGCGGTGAAGGGCACGGTCAACGCGTGCTACCTGAACGCTGGGCAGACCTGCTCCGCGCATACGCGGATGCTGGTGCCGGAGGCCCGCTACGAAGAAGCGCGCGAGCTCGCGAAGACCGCGGCCGAAGCGTACGTCGCGGGCGACCCGCGGCAGGAGGCGACGCGCCTCGGTGCGCTGGCGTCGGCCGCGCAGCAGCAGCGCGTGCAGACGTACATCCAGCGCGGCATCGACGAAGGCGCGGAACTCGTAACGGGCGGCACCGGCTTGCCGGAAGGGCTCGCGAAGGGCTTCTTCGTGAAGCCGACCGTGTTCGGCCGGGTCGATCCGAAAGCGACGATCGCGCAGGAAGAAATCTTCGGGCCGGTGCTGTCGATCATCACCTATCGCGATGAAGACGAGGCCGTGCGGATCGCGAACGATTCGCCGTACGGGCTCGGCGGCGCGGTGTGGGCCGGCAGCGACGAACGCGCGATGCGCGTCGCGCGCCGCATCCGCACCGGGCAGGTCGACATCAACGGCGGCACGTGGAACGGCGCCGCGCCGTTCGGCGGCTTCAAGCAGTCGGGGTATGGCCGCGAGAATGGCGTGTACGGGCTCGACGAGTATCTCGAGTACAAGTCGATGCAGTTGAAGCCGGCCAGGCCGGCCTGAACGCCGCGCGCGGCCCGAACCGGAAAATACGGCACGCTTGCGTGCCGTTTTTTATTGACGGCCGTCAAGGTGCGCGGCGGTGGATCGTCGATCATCGCGGTTCCGATGTTCCGACGAGGTTTCAGATGACCGTACGCACTTCCTTTCCGCCGCTGACGATCCGCGGCCGCACCTTGCTGCCAGTCGTGCAGGGCGGCATGGGCGTCGGCATCTCCGCGCACCGGCTGGCGGGCAGCGTCGCGCGCGAAGGCGCGGTCGGCACGATCGCGAGCATCGACCTGCGCCACCATCATGCGGACCTGCTCGCGCGGTGTCGCGCGCAACCCGATCGCGCGACGCTCGAGGCGGCGAACCTCGACGCGCTCGCGCGCGAGATCCGTCTCGCGAAAACGTACAGCGAAGGGCGCGGGATGATCGCGGTCAACGTGATGAAGGCGGTGAGCGCGCAGGCGGACTACGTGCGGGTCGCGTGCGACGAGGGCGCGGATGCGATCGTGATGGGCGCGGGCCTGCCGCTCGATCTGCCCGACCTCACGCAAGGGCACGACGTCGCGCTGATCCCGATCCTGTCGGACAGCCGCGGGATCGCGCTGGTGCTGAAGAAGTGGATGAAGAAGGGGCGCCTGCCCGATGCGATCGTGATCGAGCATCCGGCGCACGCGGGCGGGCACCTCGGCGTCACGCAGATCGACGACATGCACGACGCCCGCTTCGATTTCGCACGCGTGCTGGACGAGGCCGCGCAGGTGATGGCATCGCTCGGCATCGCTCGCGACACGATCCCGTTGATCGTGGCCGGCGGGATCAACAGTCACGACACGGTGCGCGCGGCGTTCGCGGCCGGCGCGAATGGCGTGCAGGTCGGGACGCCGTTCGCGGTGACCGAAGAGGGCGACGCGCATCCGCACTTCAAGCGCGTGCTCGCCGATGCGACGCCGGACGACATCGTCGAATTCGTCAGCGTGACGGGCCTGCCCGCGCGAGCGGTGAAGACGCCGTGGCTCGATCGTTACCTGCGCAACGAGACGCGCATTCGCAACAAGCTCGGCGCGTTCAAGCAGCGCTGCCCGACCGCGCTCGAATGCCTGAGCGTATGCGGGCTGCGCGACGGCATCGAGAAGTTCGGCCACTTCTGCATCGACACGCGGCTCGCGGCCGCGCTGCGCGGCGACGTCGCGAACGGGCTGTTCTTCCGCGGCCGCGAAGCCTTGCCGTTCGGCCGTGCGATCCGCAGCGTGCGCGATCTGCTCGACCTGCTGCTGACGGGCAGTGCGACCGAGCCTGCGGCAAACCGTCCCACGTTTACGCTGGCTTGACCAATATCAAGATGACGAAAAGACCCTACAGGGAGAATGGAAACCATTCTTTGGGGGTCCGTACCATGCATAAAACGATTCGAACTTGTGTCACCGCCGCCGTCGTCGCGGCCGCCATCGCGATGCCGTCGCTGTCGCACGCGGCGTCGCCGGGCGACGGCATCAACCAGGGTGACGTACTGGTCCGGCTGCGCGCGATCAGCATCCAGCCGAACGAGCGCGCGAGCGACACGCTCGGCGCGATTAACACCGGCGTGAACAACGCGATCGTGCCTGAACTCGACTTCACGTACATGATCCGCGACTACCTCGGCGTCGAGCTGATCCTCGGCACGTCGCGGCATCAGCTGACGTCGAGCCTCGGCAATCTCGGCGGCGTGGGCGTGCTGCCGCCGACGCTCTTGCTGCAGTATCACTTCAACCATGCGGGCAAGGTGCGCCCGTACGTCGGCGCCGGGTTGAACTACACGTACTTCTACAACAACGGGCTCAACGTCGGCGGGGAGGGCGTGTCGATCAACAAGAGCAGCTTCGGCCCCGCGCTGCAGTTCGGCGTGGACGTGCAGTTGACCAAGAAGGTGTTCATGAACGTCGACGTGAAGAAGATCTGGATGAGCACCGATGCGACGCTGGGCGACAAGGGCATCGGCACGCTGCACATCGATCCGCTGATCGTCGGCGTGGGCGTCGGGATGAAGTTCTAGGCGCGACGGAGCAAGAACAGAGTTGGGGTTGGCGGCATGGCGGTCTGCATGCCGCTTTTTTTATGCGCATTTATGTGCGGGCGTCGCGGGCGGTGTCGGGCACCGGCTCGCACCGTGCGTCGGCCCGCTCGTAGTAGCGCGTCGTGACGGGCGGCCGGTCCGGCAGTGCGATCGTCAGCCGGCAGTGCCGGCCGTCCGGCAGCACGACGCGCAGCGGCATGCTCAACTGCGCGCCCGCGAGCAGCAGCTTGCCTTCGCTCGCGGATACGGTCACGAACCGGTCGTCGTCGTCGATGACGGTCGACAGTACCGGCAGCGCCGCGCCGTTCGCTTGCGTCACGGTCAGCAACACGCGCCGCGTCGTCTCGACGGCGAATTCGACACGACTCACCGAGCCGCGCCCCGCTTCGACGGTCTGCATGCCGTTCTTCAGATCGATATTGCGCGGCAGGTCTTTCGTCCTGATCCGGATGAAGGTTTGCGCGTATGCGGGCAGCGACGCGATGACGGCCCGGCCGCGCCGGTCGGTCCAGACCGGGCCGGACGGCGTCGCGAGTTCGATACCCGGCTGTTCGCCGACGCGCGCGAGTGCGAACGTGTCGCGAATCGCATACGGCGACAGCATGCCGGCGCCATCGATCCACGCGAGTGCGCCGCGCAGATTGACGCTGAGCATCGAGCGGCCGGCGCCGAACACGCCCGCGTTGACGGTCGCGCGCGCATGGTTCGGCGTCGCGCTGACGCTCGCGCGGATCGACGGCGACCGGCTCGCGGTGTCGTAATCGGCCGCGACGCTGTAGTGGCCGGTGCGACCGAACGTGTCGGCGTAGCGTGCGCCGGAGCGCACCGTATTGCCGTCGAGGTTCGCATAGGTGCTGACATGGCGACGGCCGATCGGCACGCTCATGTTCACGTAGACCTGGGTGCCGCCCGCGCCGCGGCCGCCGAGCGTGCGGTTCACGTTCAGCGAGACCGATGCGCGTCCGAACGGGCGCGTCCACGTACCGGACACGCGCTGCCGCGCGGAGCCGTCGAACAGCCCGACGCGCGTGTAGTCGAACGACAGCGCGCCGAGCACGCGATCGTGCCAGCCAAGTGTGGTCGCGAACTGGGTATGCGAGGGCGCCGTGAAGGCGTCCAGCGACCGGACGGCGTCGGTCAGTTCCCGGTATCCGGGTGTGCGTCGCACGAACGACAGACTGGCGCGCAGCGCCGTGTCGAGCGTGTTCGCCAACGCGATGCGGGCCTGGGTGCCGCGTCGGGCGGCGGTGCGGCTGACGTCGATGCCGACGGCCGCACCGAGCTCGGCAAGCGGCGCGAATTCGACGCGCGCGGCGCCCGACTGCAACGGCGACGACACCAGGATGCCGGCGCTCAGCCGCGCACGCTGACGGATCTGCCAGCCGCGCGTGGCGGTCGCGAGCCACGGCGCTTGCGCGTATCCGTCGTTCTGCAGGCGGCCGACGGCGATCGCCAGCCCTTGCGCCGCCGCGAGCCCGGCGCCGGGCAGCGACGCGCCCGGCACGACGAAGTGCTGAACGCCGCCGGTTGCCTCGACCACTGTCACGTCGAGATCCGCGGTGCCGCTGACGAGCGGCAGGTCACCCAGCGAAAACGGGCCGGGCGGCACCTGTGACGCGTGGATCAGTACGCCGAGCTGGCGTACCTCCACGCGTGCCTGCGTCCGGGCGATTCCGGTTACCCGGGCAGCGGTGCCGGGCGCGGCCGCCAGCGCTTCGTCGGGAAACGTCTGCACGCCGAACATCCGGCCCACCGTGAACAGCGTCGATTGCGGAACGATCTGCCCGGCCTGCAGCGTCGTGCTGCGCGCGGCGAACGTGCGCTGCGCGTAGGCCGCCTGATGCTCGACACCCACGCGGCCGTCCACCGACGTGACGATCTGGCTGATGCGCACGACCCAGTCCGACGCATTGAATCCGGCCTCGGTCGCGGCTTGCCAGTACTGCGACGTACCGGCCGGATTGCGTGTCGTCATCGCGAGTACGTCGTAGTTGATCAGGCCGGCGAGACCGCCGCGTTCGAACGTATCCGCTGTGCGCGGCCGCGTGTCGAGCGCGTCGGCCGGCACGACGAAATCGATCGCGCCGTCGGCCGGGCGCAACGTGACGATCGCCTGCGGATACGCATGCCGGTAGTCATGGCAGGTGGTCGTGTCGCGGAACGTGTCGGGCGCGACGAGGCCGGCTGCACGCAACAGTTCGGGCGTGACGCACAGGTTGCCGTCGGTGTCGAATCGCGCATCGGCACGACCGGCGCGCCGGCCGTTGACCGTCAGCCGGACGGCTGAGAGGCCCGGCATGAAGCGCGGCGCGTGCGCGAAATAGCGGCTGGTCGTTGCGTCGATACCGTGCTCGCGCAGCGCGCCAGCGTCGAATTCGAGCGCGTCCGTCGACGGGTGTCCGGGGGCGGCCGGCGCGGCGCACGGCGTGCTGCCCGCGCCGACGTACAGCCCGAGCGCGAGCAGTGCGTTCCGGCGATGAGCGGTGCGTGACATTGACGGCCCGCAATCGGCGCCGCGCAGTCTACTGGTGCGAGGCCGCATCGGCCGCACGGGGCGCGAGCGCCGCGTCGTAGTGATCGACCGAGTAGCCGTAGACGGTGGCCGGGAAGATCCGTACCTGTTCGAGCGTCGCGGGACGCTCGGCGAGCGCGATCCGGCGGGTTTGCCCGGCCAGCACGTAAGGCGCCGGCAGCGACACGATCTGCTCGGTCGGAAGCAACTGCACTTTCTGTTCGAGGCGCACCACGTAGCGACTGTCGTTGCGCACGACCAGTTCGCGGCCTTCGACCGACCACTTCAGCAACGTCCACGGTGCGTCGTTGCGCGCGAGATCGCGCGGCTGGATCAGTACGGGCAGGTTCTGGCGGATGATCGTCCGGATCTCGTTGCGGCCCGGACGCTTTGGCGGAATGCCCGAGAACGACGCGCGGGCGAGGCGCTGCGTGGCGAGCGGTGCGTCGCTGGCGAGGACGAACCGGACGAGTTGCACCGCACCGCCTTCGACTCGCGCGATCGGCGGGGTCACGACCACGAGCACGGCATCGTCTTCGGGAATCGGCTCGATCGTCGTGTGCAGCAGCGTCGGCTGATCATCGGTGTTCTTGACCGAGATCGTGCCTTCGCCGTCGGCTTCGTCGACGATCACGACCGACGTTTCGGGCACGACGCCCATCGCGTGAACGGCGGCCGGCCCGAGCAGGCAACCGGCGAGCAGGGCGAGCGGGAAAAACCGCGGGAAATGGAGAGCTGGGAGGGTCATGGAACCGGCTGGCTGTTGGCGCAAGCGTGCGTCGCGCCGCCGCTTCGCGAAGCGGCGGCGCGGTCGACACCTGTCAGGCGATCGAGTCAATCAATGGCACGACGCGTACCGGCATTACAGGTACACGAGGGACACGGTGGCGAGGCCGTCGAGATTGATTTCCTGGCTGAGGTCGAGATTCGACGTCTTGTCGATCGCGGCCTGCACGTCGAGCGTGCCGGAGAACACCTTCGCCGCGACCGGCACGGTCTGACCTTTCTTGGCCCACGACTCGTAGCCGCCGGTGTTGTCGACCACGCCGTCGGAAGCCGTCCAGGTGGTGCCCTTGGTGCTCGAATAAATCGAATCGACGGCCGCGCCGTCGGCCTGGAACGAGTTCTTCCGGAAACGGAATGCAAAGCCGCCGATATTCTTGCCGCTGGCCGTGCCAAGGCCGAATTGAACAATATCCGATTTCGACATGCCGAAGAAATTGATATTTCCGGAAAGAGCGCCGGTGCCGGCGCGATTATCCTGCGCCGTCAATGCGACGCGCGCGGCGGCATCGCAGGTGATCGTGATCGAATCCGACAGGATCGCGAGCAGCGTGGGCGCGGTCGGGCTGAGTTCGCCCGAGCCGATCAGCCCGTAATCGAACGTGCCGCCGCCGGCCAGCGTCGGCGTGCAGGCGCCGGGCTTGACCGTGCCGGTGACCTTGACGTCGAACGTGTCGGCGAATGCTGCGCTGGTTCCCCATGCGAGCAGGCCTGCAATCACGAGGCGCGAGGCTTGGTTCGTCATCTTAACGAATTTCATCTGGACGTGTTCCTGGTGGCAAGCCGGAATGCCGAAAATGGATTCGGCGATCCGGGTTTGTCTGGATTAATGAAATGAAACTTGCTCGCGGTTATTTCCGATGAGCGGAGGAAATTTACCAATTCGATTTCGGAAATGAAATCGGACTTGTACAAATTTTCGAGGATATTTTTTATGAGATTTCTGGTTTTGATCTGGAAGGTAATTCGATTTTCGTGAGGAAAGCCGGTGCTTTAATTGTTACGAATGTTAGATCGAGTATTTTTAAACTTCGACGACGATGAAGCGATATGGAATCGACGTGCGCCGACGACGACGAAGAGCGGGCGCAACGGTTCGCACCGAGCGCTCGGCAATGGCGGCTCGGGACGGCGCACGCGTGACGTCATTGCGGCCGTCGTGTCCGTCGGCAGCGGGAAGAACGGGAAGAGCGGGAGGGGCGAGGAGAGAAGGAAGGTGTCGCGTCGGCGCGCGGCGGTGTAACAGCGACGGCAGGCAGGGAGGGTGGCCGGATGAAGTCGGCCGGGGGGCGAGCGAGCGGCGTGTGAGCGGGCAGCGGGCGCCCGATCGTTCGCATCGCGTCGGCATGCGCCGACGCGGGACGCTTTACAGCTTGTCGTACTGGAAGCGCATCGCGGTGCCTTCGCGCGTGATGCGCTCCCACACCGCGCGCTTTTCGTCGTCGCTCAGGAACACCCAGTTCGAGACTTCGGCGGCCGTGCGGCCGCAGCCCTTGCAGACTTCGTCGAAGAGCGTCGAGCACACGCCGATGCAGGGGCTGTCGGGAAGATCGTGAAGATTGGAGGCCATCGGGAGGGTTCGCGCAGTTGAATCGTCAGCCGCCATTTTAATGCATCGCGGCGGCCCGGCCGGACGCTCGCGCCGGCGTGCTGTTCCGGTGCGGGAGCGGGACAGTCGGGCCGTGCGTCGGGAGTGGTCGTCGGGCGGCCGCACCCAGCATGCGAACGCAGCTTCGCCGCTGTCCGTTTTTCCCGGTGGACAGCCGCCGATTACCCGATAGAATTCCCCCGGAACGCCCCGCCGCACGGGCGGCCCGACGGGCCGGCGGCGGGAATCTGTTCCGTTTGCGCGACACCGGCATGATTTTTTTGTGACGGGGCGCGAATGATGGTAGTTTTCGGGGTTTTCGAGGGGTGGCGCGCCAGAATGCGCCGCCATGACGAGGCAGACGGCAGCCGGGCAATGCGTCCGGCCGGAGGGAGAACGGGATGAAAGCAAAGGTAGTGGGCCGGTTCGCAGCGCTCGCGCTGTGCGTGGGTGCGTCGGCGGCAGCGGCGAAGGATACGCAGCTCAATGTCTATAACTGGTCGGACTACATTGCGAAGGACACGATCCCGAACTTCGAGAAGCAGGCGGGTGTCAAGGTCCGCTACGACAACTACGACAGCGACGACACGTTGCAGGCGAAACTGCTGACGGGTAGCTCGGGCTACGACATCGTCGTGCCGACCAGCAACTACGCGGGCAAGCAGATCGCCGCCGGCATCTTCGCGCCGCTCGACAAGTCGAAGCTGCCGAACCTCAAGTACCTCGATCCGCAACTGATGGCGCTCGTCGCCGGCGCGGACCCGGGCAACAAGTACTCGGTGCCCTGGGCATACGGCACGACCGGCCTCGCGTACAACCTGACGAAGGCGCAGCAGGCGCTCGGCAAGGTGCCGCTCGACAACTGGGACATCCTGTTCAAGCCGGAAAACCTCGCGAAGCTGAAGACCTGCGGCGTGTCGGTGCTCGACGCACCCGACCAGATGTTCGCGGCGACGCTGCACTACATCGGCAAGGACCCGATGAGCACGAACCCGGCCGACTACAAGGCCGCGATGGACGTGCTGAAGAAGATCCGTCCGTACATCACGCAATTCAACTCGTCGGGCTACATCAACGACCTGGTCGGCGGCGACATCTGCTTCGCGTTCGGCTGGTCGGGCGACGTCGTGATCGCGAAGCATCGCGCGATCGAGGCGAAGAAGCCGTACAAGATCGAGTACTACATTCCGAAGGGCGGTGCGCCGGTGTGGTTCGACGTGATGGCGATCCCGAAGGATGCGAAGAACAAGGAAGCCGCGCTGCAGTGGATCAACTACATCGAGGACCCGAAGGTGCACGCGGCGATCACCAACGCGGTGTACTACCCGAGCGCCAACGCCGAGGCACGCAAGTACGTGCGGCCCGACGTCGCGAACGACCCGGCCGTCTACCCGCCGGCCGACGTCGTGAAGACGCTGTTCCTGCTCAAGCCGCTACCGCCTGAAATCCAGCGTCTGCAGACGCGTCTGTGGACCGAGCTGAAGTCGGGCCGCTGACGCGAGCCGAAGTGAATCAGCAGTCATGAAGCCCCTGGTGCCCCCGGGGGCTTTGTTCGTCTAACGCAGGAGAGAAGCAGCACATCATGAATAGCCAGTCGGGCGCGCCGGTCGCGGGCGCGCCGTTCTCCGTTCCCTCCTCCGGCGCCGATGCGCGCGCCGAGAACTTTGTCCAGATCGTCGACGTCGTCAAGAAATTCGGCGACACCGAAGCCGTGCGCAGCGTCAACCTGACCGTGCGCCAGGGCGAGCTGTTCGCGCTGCTCGGCAGCTCGGGCTGCGGCAAGTCGACGTTGCTGCGGATGCTCGCGGGCCTCGAGACGGTCACGTCGGGCAAGATCCTGATCGACGGCGAGGACCTCGCGCAGATGCCGCCGTACAAGCGGCCCGTGAACATGATGTTCCAGTCGTATGCGCTGTTCCCGCACATGTCGGTCGAGTCGAACGTCGCGTTCGGGCTGAAGCAGGAAGGCACGCCGAAGGCCGAGCTGAAGGCGCGCGTCGCATCCGCGCTCGAACTCGTGCAGATGGGCAAGTACGCGAAGCGCAAGCCGCATCAACTCTCCGGCGGCCAGCAGCAGCGTGTGGCCTTGGCCCGCTCGCTGGTCAAGCGTCCGAAGCTGCTGCTGCTCGACGAGCCGATGTCCGCGCTCGACAAGCAGATTCGCCAGCGCACGCAGATCGAGCTCGTCAACATCCTGAACAAGGTCGGTGTCACCTGCATCATGGTCACGCACGACCAGGAAGAGGCGATGACGATGGCGAACCGCCTCGCGGTGATGAGCGAAGGCCAGATCGTGCAGATCGGCTCGCCGAACGAAGTGTACGAATACCCGAACAGCCGCTTCTCGGCCGAATTCATCGGCTCGACGAACCTGTTCGACGGCGTGACGGTCGAGGACGAGCCCGATCACGTATACATCGAATCGCCGGAACTGCCGAGCCGGCTGTACGTGAGCCACGGGATCTCGGGCCCGCTCGGGATGCCGGTCACCGTGTCGGTGCGCCCCGAGCGGATCGCGCTCACGCGCAAGCCGCCCGAAGGCGCGTTCAACTGGGCGCGCGGCCGGATCAGCAACGTCGCGTACATGGGCGGCTATTCGCTGTATCACGTGAAGCTCGACGGCGGCAAGACGGTGATCGCGAACGTGTCGAGTCTCGCGATTTCCGAACTCGACACGCCGGCGCTCGGCGACGAGATCTACGTGCGCTGGAGCGCGACCGCCGGCGTGGTGCTGACGTCATGAACGCGTTCAAGTCCCTGCTCGAGTGGCCGGTGCGGCGCTTCAACCTGACGGGCGCCACGGCGGTCGTGGCTGGCCCGTTCACGTGGCTCGTGCTGTTCTTCCTCGTGCCGTTCGTGCTGGTCGTGAAGATCAGCTTCGCCGAGCTGCAGCTCGGTATTCCGCCGTATACGGAGCTCGCGTCGTACGCGGACGGCGTCGTGCACATCGCGCTGAACCTGTCGCACTACGCGTTCCTGTTTACGGACAGCCTGTATTTCGCGACCTACGTGAACTCGGTGTGGGTCGCCGCGATCACGACGCTGCTGTGCTTGCTGCTCGGCTATCCGATGGCGTACTACATCGCGCGCTCGAACCCGGCCACCCGCAACCTGCTGATGATGGGCGTGATGCTGCCGTTCTGGACGTCGTTCCTGATCCGCGTGTATGCGTGGATCGGCATCCTGAAGAACAACGGGCTCCTGAACAACTTCCTGATGTGGATCGGGCTCACCCATACGCCGATCGAGCTGTACCGCACCAACTACGCGGTATACATCGGGATGGTGTATTCGTACCTGCCGTTCCTCGTGATGCCGCTCTACGCGCACCTCGTGAAGATGGACCTGCGCCTGCTCGAGGCTGCGTACGACCTCGGCGCGAAGCCGTGGAAGGCATTCGTGCAGATCACGCTGCCGCTGTCGAAGAACGGCATCATCGCGGGCTGCCTGCTGGTGTTCATCCCGGCGGTCGGCGAGTACGTGATTCCGGAGCTGCTCGGCGGCGCGAATACGCTGATGATCGGCCGCGTGATGTGGAACGAGTTCTTCAACAACGCGGACTGGCCGATGGCGTCTGCCGTGACCTGCGCGATGGTGTTGCTGCTGCTCGTGCCGATGGCGATGTTCCAGCACTTCCAGGCGAAGGAACAGGGAGGCCGCCGATGAAGCCGAATCGCTACCTGCAGTTCGCGGCGCTGTTCGTCGGCTTTGCGTTCCTGTACATCCCGATCATCAGCCTGATCGTCTATTCGTTCAACGAGTCGAAGCTCGTCACCGTGTGGTCGGGCTTCTCGTTCCGCTGGTACGCGGCGCTCGTCGAGGACGACGAGCTGCTGACGGCCGCGTGGCTGTCGCTGAAGATCGGCGTGCTGACCGCGTTCGCGTCGGTGTTCATCGGCACGTGGGCCGGCTTCGTGCTCGCGCGGATGGGCCGCTTTCGCGGCTTCGCGCTGTTCAGCGGGATGATCAACGCACCGCTCGTGATTCCCGAGGTGATCCAGGGGATCTCGCTGCTGCTGCTGTTCATCGAGCTCGCGAAGTGGATCGGCTGGCCGGCCGAGCGCGGCGTGTTCACGATCTGGCTCGGCCACGTGATGCTGTGCATCTCGTACGTCGCGATCATCGTGCAGTCGCGCGTGCGCGAGCTGAATCCGTCGCTGGAAGAAGCCGCGCTCGATCTCGGCGCGACGCCGCTGAAGGTGTTCTTCACGATCACGCTGCCGCTGATCTCGCAGGCGCTGATCGCGGGCTGGCTGCTGTCGTTCACGCTGTCGATCGACGATCTGGTGCTGTCGGCGTTCCTGTCGGGCCCCGGCTCGACGACGCTGCCGCTCGTCGTGTTCTCGCGCGTGCGCCTCGGCCTGAACCCGGAGATGAACGCGCTCGCGACGCTGTTCATCATCGCGGTGACGGCCGGCGTCGTGATCGCGAACTTCGTGATGCTGCGCCAGGAGCGCAAGCGGCTGGCGGGGTTCGCGGTCTGACACGCCGATTGCGGCCATCATGAAAAACGCCCGGTGCCGACGACGAGTCGGGCCGGGCGTTTCGTTTTGGCGGCGCGTAACGATTGCCGGCGCGTCGCCGTCGTTCATGCGCCGAACGCCGCCTTGGCCAGCAAGCCGAGCGCGACGCACACGAGCACGGCGGCAAAACTGGCCTGCACATGCCGCGCGGCGAGGTGGCGCGACGCACCGCGGCCGGCGGCCATGCCGAGCGCGGTCGCGACGGTGAACCACAGCGTCACGTCGAGCGGCGCGCGCGTGCCCGACACGAGCGTCGCGAGCACGCCGCCGGTGCCGACCAGCGCGATCACCATCAGCGACGTCGCGACCACCCCATGCATCGACACGTTCGTGAACTTGCGCAGCATTGGCACGATCACGAAGCCGCCGCCGACGCCGAGCAGCCCCGTCATCAAGCCCGTGACCGCGCCGGTCGACGCCAGCGCGATGCCCACGGGCCACGACCACACGAGCCGGCCCGTATCGGGATTCACGCGGCCGACGCACAGCGGCGACGCGTCCGTATCGGTCGCCTGCCGCCGCAGCGCCTGTCGCAGCAGGCGGCCGGCAACCACCAGCATCGTCAGCGCGAACAGCGTGAGCAGCAGGCGCTGCGGCAGCACGTGCGCGAGCCGCACGCCAAGCGTGGTCAGCGGCACGCCGGCCACCGCCATCAGCAGCGCCGCGCGGTAGCGCACGAGCCCGCGGCGAAAGCCTTCGAGCGCGCCGAGCGCGGCGCTGCCCGCCACCGCGATGAGCGCGACCGGCGTGGCCTGCTGCATCGGCCAGCTCATCCCGACGACGAGCGCGGGCACCGCAAGAATGCCGCCGCCGGCGCCGGTCAAACCGAGCACGGCGCCGACGAAGCCGCCGAGTACGAGGGAAATCAGCATGACGTCATCCGGCTCCGGTCAACGCGCGATCGCGGGCTTCGCGAGCCATTCGCGGCCCTTGAGCATCGCCTTCCAGTAGAGCGGCGGCAGCACGCGCTCCTTGAGCAGCCACGCGAGCCGCGACGGGCGTTTGCCGTCGATCAGCCACGCGGGGAAGGTCGGCGCGACCTTGCCGCCGTACAGGAATTCGGCGAGCACGATCTTGCCGCGCTCGACGGTGAGCGGGCACGAGCCGTAGCCGTCGTACGCGGCGTCGCCGTGCGCGCGGCCGAGCGACGCGAGCAGGTTGTGCGCGACGACGGGCGCCTGCTTGCGCGCGGCCGCGGCCGTTTTCGCATTGGTCGTGTTGGTGACGTCGCCGAGCGCGTAGATGTCCTCGAACTGCTTGTGGCGCAGCGTCGCCGGATCGACGTCGATCCAGCCGGCCGCGTCGACGAGCGGGCTTGCGCGCACGAAGTCGGGCGCCTTCTGCGGCGGCACGACGTGGATCATGTCGAACGAACGCTCGACGGTTGCCTTGCCGCCGTCGGGCAGCGCGCGCGAGAACGTCGCACGGCGCGCGGGCCCGTCGATCGCGACGAGGTTGTGGCCGAACGACAGCGCGATGTCGTAGCTTTTCACGTACTCCATCAGCGCAGGCACGTAATCGGCGACGCCGAACAGCGCGCCGCCCGCATTCAGGAATTCGACGTTCGCGGCGCCGAGGCGCCCCGTGCGCCGCCAGTGATCGCACGACAGGTACATCGCCTTTTGCGGCGCGCCCGCGCACTTGATCGGCATCGGCGGCTGCGTGAAGAGCGCATTGCCGCCGCGGAACGCGCGCACAAGTTCCCACGTGTACGGCGCGAGATCGTAGCGGTAGTTCGACGTGACGCCGTTGTGGCCGAGCGTGTCGGCGAGGCCGTCGATCGCGTGCCAGTCGAGCTTGAGCCCCGGGCACACGACGAGCTTGCGATAACCGATGCGTCGGCAGCCGTCGAGCACCACGACGTGCGCGTCGGGCTCGAAGCCCGTGACGGCGGCCCGGATGCGGTGTACACCGCGCGGCAGCACGTCGGTCATCGGCCGCGCGGTGGTGCCGGCCTGGAACACGCCCGCGCCGACCATCGTCCAGCCGGGCTGGTAATAGTGGACGTCGGCGGGATCGATCACCGCGATGTCGAGCGACGCGTCGCGCGCGAGCAGGCTCGACGCGACGGCGATGCCGGCCGCACCGGCGCCGACGATCACGATGTCGTGCCGTGCGTCGACGGCGGGCGCCGTGTGGCGGCTGTTTTGCGTGACACGCGATGCAAGCGCGCTCAGGTCGTAGCCGGCTGCGCCGGCGGTGGCGACGAGGTCGTCCAGCGGACGCAGCCCCGCCTGCGACAGCGCCCACAGCGTGGCCGAACGCGTGCCGCTGCGGCAGTACGCGAGCACGGGCCCGTCGAGCGACGCGACGAGCGCGCCGAACTGCGCAGCCTGGTCGTCGGTCACCGTGCCGGTATCGACCGGCAGGTAATGCACACCGATGCCGAGCGGCGCGGCGGCCGCGCGGATCTCGGTGACGGTCGGCTGGTCGGCGCCTTCGCCGTCGGGCCGGTTGCAGATGATCGCGCGGATGCCCGCCGCGTGAAGCGCGGGCAGGTCGGCCGCCGCGATCTGCGGCGAGACCGACAGCGCGTCGGTCAGCTTGCGGAGGGTGGTCATGTCGGAGTTCTCGGTGGGGTTCGGGCGCTCAGATCGCGTCGAGCGGAATCTTCAGGTAGCGCACGCCGTTGTTCTCGGGTTCGGGCAGGTGGCCGGCGCGCATGTTGACCTGTACGGACGGCAGCATCAGCACCGGCATGTCGAGCGTCGCGTCGCGCGCGGTGCGCATCGCGACGAAATCGTCCTCGGTCACGCCGTCCTTCACGTGCACGTTCGCACGGCGCTGCTCGGCGACGGTCGTCACGAACTGCACGTCGCGGCCGCCCGGCTGGTAGTCGTGGCACAGGAACAGTCGCGTGTCGGGCGGCAGCGCGAGCACCCGCGCGATCGAGCGGTACAGCGTGCGCGCGTCGCCGCCGGGGAAGTCGCAGCGGGCCGTGCCGTAGTCGGGCATGAACAGCGTGTCGCCGACGAACGCCGCGCGCTGCGTCGCATCGTCGACGCAGTAGGTCATGCACGCGGGCGTGTGGCCCGGCGTGTGCAGCGCGCGGATCGTCAGCGCGCCGAGCGCGAGCGTGTCGCCGTCGTCGACGAGCCGGTCGAACTGGCGGCCGTCTTCCGCAAAGCCCGGCCCTGCGTTGAACAGCGTGCCGAATACGTGCTGCACGCGGCGCACGTGCGAACCGATTGCGATCTGGCCGCCGACCCGTGCTTTCAGGTAGGGCGCGGCCGACAGGTGGTCGGCGTGCACGTGCGTCTCCAGCAGCCAGTGCACGGTCGCGCCGAGTTCGGCGACGCGCGCGATCAGCCGGTCGGCGCTCGCGGTGCGCGTGCGGCCGGATTTCGGGTCGTAGTCGAGCACGCTGTCGATCAGCGCGCACGCGCGGCTCGCCGTATCGAGCAGGAGATAGCTGACGGTGTGGGTCGCCGGGTCGAAAAAACCTTCGACCGACAGGGCGGGGGCGTTGCTCACGGAGTGTCCTCGATCGGGTTCTGCATCTGCAATCGGGATCTTTACTTCAAGAAGCGTGCCAGTCTGCGGTGCAGCATCCGCCGATGTGGCAGGGGCTTGATTCAGCACGGATTTTCGGGGCGTCGGCGGCCCTGAGAAGGTGGCGGCGACATCCGGCGGCAGACGGGGACTGCCACAACTGGCAGTGTCGTGGCAGAATTGGCAGCCAGCCTGGCAGTCCGTCCGGGCGCCCCTTCGCCGAGCGAGCCGCCGCATGAATCCGCACGACACCATTCCGATCGTCCCTGTTCCGCGCCGCGACGCGATGCCCGACGTGCGCGCGCTCGTCGCGTATCTCGAGCAGGACCCGCAGCCGATGATCGTGGTCGACCCCGACTACCGCATCCTCGCGGCGAACGATGCGTACCGGCGTCAGTTCGGCGTGGCCGGCGTCGAGCACGTGGGCCGGCACTGTTTCCAGGTGTCGCATCACTACGACGTGCCGTGCGACCAGGCCGGCGAGCATTGCCCGATGAAGCAGGCGCTCGAGTCGCGCGGGCTGAACCGCGTGCTGCACATCCATCACACGCCGCGCGGCCCCGAGCATGTCGACGTTGAGCTGCGGCCGATCTTCGATGCACACGGCAACGTGATCGCGTACGTCGAGCGGCTGACGACCGTGCGCAGCGCGTCCGCGCAGCCGAGCGCGGAAGGGCTCGTCGGCGGCTCCGATGCGTTCAACGCGGCGCTCGGCGCGTTGCAGCGCGTGGCGCCGTCGACACTGCCGGTGTTGCTGCTCGGCGAATCGGGCACCGGCAAGGAGCTGTTTGCCCGCGCGCTGCACGAGGCGAGCGACCGCGCGATGGGGCCGTTCGTCGTCGTCGATTGCTCGGGGATCGCCGAGACGCTGTTCGAGAGCGAACTGTTCGGCTACGAGAAGGGCGCGTTCACCGGCGCGAACCAGCGCAAGCCGGGCCTCGTCGAAACCGCGCAGGGCGGCACGCTGTTTCTCGACGAGATCGGCGACGTGCCGCTGCCGATGCAGGTGAAGCTGCTGCGGCTGATCGAATCGGGCACGTTCCGGCGCGTGGGCGGCGTCGAGGCGCTGCGTGCGGATTTCCGGCTGGTCGCGGCCACGCACAAGCCGCTGCGCGAGATGATCGACGACGGTCGGTTCCGGCAGGATCTTTACTACCGGATCAACGCGTTTCCGATCCCGCTGCCGGCGCTGCGCGAACGGCAGGGCGACGTCGCGCTGCTGGCTGAATCGATCCTGCGGCGGATCGCAAACGCGCGCGGCAAGGCGGGCGACGCGAGTGCGCGGCCGTTCATGCTGACCGAGCGCGCAAGAGCGTGCCTCGACGCGTATGCATGGCCCGGCAACATCCGCGAGCTGCGCAACGTGCTCGAACGCGCGTGCCTGTTCGCCGACGACGGGACGATCCGCGTCGAGCATCTGCCGGCCGAACTCGTCGCGGCAGCGGCGGCGCCCCACGCGCAAGCGGCGGACGTGCGCGGCGTGTCGGATGCCGAGCTGGTTCGTATCGCGCGCACGTTCGACGGCACGCGCAAGGCGCTGGCCGAGCAACTCGGATTGAGCGAGCGGACACTGTACCGGCGGATGAAGGCGCTAGGCCTCGGCTCGCGCGAGCGCTGAACGGGCGGGTCGCGCGCGGCTGGCGGCGGCACGCGGCTTTGCCGATAATGGCGCGTTCGATTTCAGCGCTTTCGCCCCCGCCGATGAAAAGACATGCCCTTTCGCGTTGCCTGTTGCTCGCAGTCGCAGCGCTGGCCAGCCCGGCGCACGCCGCCGACTACGCGTGGACCGATGCGGTCGGTGCGCACGCGGTGACGCTCGCCAGAACCGCGTCCGGCGACGACGTCGAACTCAAGGTGTCCGCGACGCTCGACGGCCACCCCGACTGGACGGTGCGCGACTACGTGAAGGATTGCCCGGTCGACGTGATTCTCGATGTCGTGCCGAAGTCGATCGAAATGCGCGACCTGCTCGGCAACGGCCGCAAGCAGTTCCTGTTCGCGTACAAGATCGGTTGCCGCGGCGACGTGAGCGCCGATCAGGTGAAGTACTTTCTGATCGACGCGGGCACCAAATACGTGCTGCGCGGCGAGGAAACCGTCACGGTCAACGGCAAGTTCGTCGACGGCGGCGCAGCGCCCGTGCCGAATGCGGACCTGAAGGCGCAGCCCGCGTTTCTGCGCTACATGATGAAGCGCTGGCGCGCGATCAGCATGCGTAACGACTAGGCGGGCGCCGGGCCGTCGTGCGCGCGATACCGGCTGCCCATGGTGAAACGGGCGGCACACGGGAACCTCGCCTGCCGCCCGCCCGTCATGCGATCAACGCGCAGGCGCCAACTGCGCCATCGCTTCGCGCACGAAACCGAGCAGCGTGTCGTCGGTCCACGAATCCTTCGTCAGCGCCGGCTCGTTCATCAGCGCGTGGCGGAATTTCGCGTGCGTGGCCGGATCGTGGCCCGCGTAGCTGCAGAACAGCTCGAGCCAGCGCTGCGCGAGCGCGCGGCCTTGCGGCGAATCGGGCTGCGCGCCCGCATCGATCGCGTCGCGTACGTCGGCCATCAGTTGCGGCCATTCCATCGAGCGTTCGCCGTAGTGCGCCCGCATGAAGCGGATCTCGTCGGGCGCCAGATACTTCTCGAAGAGCCGCATCTTCGTTTCCGCCGAAGCGCGCAGCACATAGTCGCGCAACGCGGTCGAAATGCCGATCTTCGACTGCATCGACGGTTCATGCTCGTGCATCAGGTTCAGCTTCGCGAGCAACCGCGGATCGTTGTTCGTGTCGCGCACCAGTTGCGCCATCCAGCGCGCGGCGAGCGCACGGACGCGCTCGTCCTCGGCGGGCACGCCCGCCTCGTGCAGCGCGCGCACTTCGGCAACGAGCGCGATCCATTCCGCGTCGCCCGCCTGGCTCTTCTGGTACATCGGCAGGCGCGCGAGTTCTTCCTCGGAAAAATATTTGTCGTACACGGTCATCAACTCCAGTGTGGTGAGCCAATCGGCCAGTTCCGGCTCGGTGCCCGCCGCGAGCTGCGCATGCAGGCTCGCGAGCCGCTCGCGCAGCTGCGCGGTTTGCGCGAGCTGGCGGTCGAGCGACGCGATCTGCCTGGCGACGAGATCGACGAGCGGGGTACCGGGCTGGTTCAGGTAGTCGCCGATTTCGGCGAGCGACAGTCCGAAGCGACGCAGGGCCTGGATCTGGTGGAGCCGGGCGATGTCGTCGCGGTCGTACAGCCGGTAGCCGTTGTCGGCGCGCGCCGAAGGCGTCAGCAAACCGATTGCGTGATAGTGATGAAGCGTGCGGACGGTCAGCCCGCTGCGTTTCGCCAGGTCTCCCACTTTCAGCCGCATTCGTTCCTCCGTTCGGTGCGCACACTGGAGTCTCGAACGTTACGCTACGTGAGGGTCAAGCGAAAGAGCGGCGATCGGACGCGCGTGGCGGGAATCCGCACGCGCATCCGATCGAAGGGGGCTGGTTATTGCGCCGAAGGGACGGCGGCGTCGGGCGTGGCGGCGCGTGCTTGCGTGCCGGCTGTGCCGTCGCCGGCCGCGTGGCCGGTTTTACCGGACTTGTCGCCGGTGTCGGCCGGCGGTGTGCCCATCGCCTGGTAAAGCCGCGCGGTATCCGCGAACCGTGCGCCGGTCGCGCGAATCTCGTCGAGCCGCGCATTGCGGTACTGCAGCTCGCTCGCGCGCGCCGCCGACGGCGGCAACGCACCGAGCCGCACGCGAGCGGCCGCGTCGTCGTACGCGCCCCGTGCGGACAGCGCGGCGCGCGACGACGCATCGAGCGCCTCCGCGTCGTGCTCGAGCGCCGCAAGCGAATCGGCGACGTTCTGGAACGCGCCGAGCACCGCCTGCTTGTACTGGTCGACCGCGGCCTCGTAGGTCGCTTTCGCCGCGCGGCGCTGGGCGAGCAGCGCGCCGCCATGGAAGATCGGCTGGCTCAGCGACGCGCCGACGTTCCAGATCGCGCCGGCGCCCGACAGCATCGCCGGCCAGCTGAAGCCGCCTTTGCCCATCGCCGCCGACAGCGACAGTTGCGGAAACATCTGCGCGGTCGCGAGGCCGACTTCGGCGGCGGCGGCCTTCAGCCCCGCGTCGGCGGCCTGGATGTCGGGGCGGCTTTGCAGCAGGTCCGACGGCACGACGACGGGCACCTGCTCGGGCAGGTGCAGATCGGTGAGCGCGAGATCGGCCGGCGGCCGGTCGGGCGTGCGGCCGACCAGCACCGCCAGCGCGTGACGCGCCGAGTCGCGCTGCTGGCGCAGTGCGGGCAGGCTCGCGGCGAACGTGTCGGCGCTTTGCCGGGCGTTCAACGCGTCGCTGCGCGAGGCCGAACCGAGCGCATGGCGGCGCTCCGCGTCGTGCGCCTGGTCGTTCGCGAGCGCGACGAGCCGCTCGGTCGTGTCGATCTGCGCATTGAGCACCGACACGGTGATCGATGCGGTGACGATGTTCGCGGCCAGCGCGCGCCGCGCGGATTCGAGCTGGAACGCGCTGACGTCGACGCGTTTCGCGAGCGCGCGGTTCGCGAAGCGCGACACGCCGAACAGGTCGACCGTGTAGCTCGCCTGCAGTTGCCCGACGAACGTGTCGTACAGCAGCGTCGGCGCGCCGAGCGCGGGAATCGGCACGCCGAGCGCGCGCTGGCGCGTGGCCTGGCCGCCCGCGTCGATCGACGGCAGCATCGAGCTGCCGATCTGACCGCGTAACTGTTCGCGCGCGGCATCCAGCGAATGCGACGCCGCACTCAATGTCGGGCTGTTGCGCAGCCCTTCGTCGACGAGCGCGTTCAGCGCGTCGGAACGGTACTGTTTCCACCAGTCCGGCACCGGCTGCGCGCCGACCTCGAACTGCTGCGCGACGCCGTGCGCGGACACGGTCTGCTCGACTTGCGGCGCGGCGCCGTAGTGCGCGGGCGACGGCATCGCGGGCGGCTCGCCGCTCGGCGCGAACCACGCGCAGCCCGCGAGCGGGCCGGCCAGGCTCGCCACCGTGAGCGCGCGCACGGCTTTCGTTTTCAGGGTCATCGATCGATCCATGGTCAGGCTCCCGTCGGCGCGGCCGGCATGCTGCCGCCTGGCGGCGGGCCGTCCTGCGGGTCGCGTTCGTCGCGCTTCACGCGGAACCACGTCGCGTACAGCGCGGGCAGGTAGAACAGCGTCAGCACGGTCGCGCTCGTGATGCCGCCCATCAGCGCGGTCGCCATCGGCCCGAAGAAGTTCGAGCGCAGCAGCGGGATCAGCGCGAGCACCGCGGCCGCGGCCGTCAGCGTGATCGGCCGGAAGCGCCGCACGGTCGCGCCGATGATCGCGTCGACACGGCCGTGGCCGGCCGCGATGTCCTGCTCGATCTGGTCGACCAGGATCACCGAGTTGCGCATGATGATCCCGAACATCGCGATCACGCCGAGCATCGCGACGAAACCGAACGGCTGGCCGAACAGCAGCAGCGTCGCGACCACGCCGATCAGCCCGAGCGGCGCGGTCAGCACGACCATCAGCACGCGCGAGAAGCTCTGGAGCTGGATCATCAGCAGCGTGAACACGGCGATCGCCATCAGCGGCATCTGCGCGTTGATCGACTTCTGCGCCTTCGCGCTTTCCTCGACCGAGCCGCCGATGTTGATCTGATAGCCGACCGGCAACTGCGCGCGCAGCGCATTCAGCTTCGCGTCGACCGCATGCGTGACGTCGATGCCCTGCGCGCCGGCGCGCACGTCCGACTGCACGGTGATGGTCGGCTGACGGTCGCGCTCCCACACGACGCCGTATTCGAGCGTCGGCGTGAAGCGGCCGAGCGAGCCGAGCGGCACGGGGCCGTTCGGCGTCGGCAGCGCGAGGCCCGCGAGCTTGGCCGGATCGACGCGGTCGGCGCGCGGCGCGCGCAGGTCGACGGCGATCAGCTTGTCGCGCTCGCGATACTGCGTGACGGTCGTACCGGACAGCGTCATCGCGAGGAAGCTCGACACGTCCTGCGACGTGACGTTCAGCTCGCGCGCCTTCTTCTGGTCGAGCTCGAAGCGCACCGAGCGCTCGGCCGGCTCGTCCCAGTCGAACTGCACGTTGACCGTGCGCGCATCGCCGCGCATCGTCGCCGCGACCTTCTCGGCGATCGAGCGGACCGTCGCGATGCTGTCGCCGCTCACGCGGAACTGCACCGGATAGCCGACCGGCGGGCCGTTCTCGAGCCGCGACAGGCGCCAGCGCACGGCCGGGAACGTGTCGCGCAGCGTGGTTTCGAGCCAGGTCGCGAGTTTCTCGCGATCCTCGACCGATTTCGCGGTGATCACGAACTGCGCGAAGTTCGGCAGTTGCAGCTGCTGGTCGAGCGGCAGGTAGAAGCGCGGCGCGCCGCTGCCGACGAAGTTCACCGCATGGTCGATCTCGGGCCGCTTGGCGATCACTTTCTCGAGACGCTCGGTCTCGCGCAGCGTCGCCGCGAACGACGCGCCTTCGGGCAGCCGCAGGTCGACCAGCAGCTCGGGCCGGTCGGAGCTCGGGAAGAACTGCTGCGGCACCAGCGAGAAGCCCATCATCGCGACGACGAAGAGGGCGCCCGTGATCAGCAGCACGACGAAGCGCCGCTCGATGCACCAGTCGATCCAGCCGCGCAGCCGCCGGTAGAAGCGCGTGTCGTAGATGTCGTGCTCGTGATCGTCGGGCAGGTGCGCCTCGTGCGCGTGCCGCTTGCGCTCGGGCAGCAGGTGGAAGCCGAGCAGCGGGATCAGCACGACGGCCGCGAACCACGACGCGACCAGCGCGATCGCCGACACCTCGAAGATCGAGCGCGTGTATTCGCCGGTGCTCGATTTCGCGAGCGCGATCGGCAGGAAGCCCGATACCGTGACGAGCGTGCCCGTCAGCATCGGGAACGCGGTGCTGGTGTACGCGAACGCGGCGGCGCGCGCGCGGGTGTAGCCCTGTTCGAGCTTCACGGCCATCATCTCGACCGCGATGATCGCGTCGTCGACGAGCAGCCCGAGCGCGAGCACGAGCGTGCCGAGCGACACCTTGTGCAGCCCGATGTCGAACAGGTACATGAACAGCGCGGTGACCGCGAGCACGACCGGAATCGAGATCACGACGACCATCCCGGTGCGCAGCCCCAGCGACACGAGGCTCACGACCAGCACGATCGCGACCGCCTCGGCGACGGCTTCGAGGAAGTCGTCGACCGAATGCGAGACCGCGTGCGGCATGCTCGACACCAGCGTCAGCTTGAGGCCGGCCGGCAGTTGCGCCTGCAGGTCCTTCGATTCGGCGTCGAGTGCCTTGCCGAGCCGGATCACGTCGCCGCCCGGCTGCATCGTCACGCCGATGCCGAGCACGGCATGGCCGTTGGTTCGCATCTGCGTGACTTGAGGATCGTCGTAGCCGCGTTTCACGGTGGCGAGATCGCCGAGCCGGAACGTGCGGCCGTTGATGCGGATCAGCGTATTGGCGATCGCATCGACGTTGTCGAACTGGCCGCTCGGCCGCACGAACACGCGATCGTCGGCGGTCGTCAGCACGCCGGTCGACGAGATGTCGTTCTGCGCGTTGATCGCCTGGCCGAGCTGCTGCGGCGAGATGCCGAGGCGCGTGAGCTGCGCGTTGTTGACCTCGATGAAGATCCGCTGGTCGGGGTCGCCGAAATAGTCGACCTTGCCGACGCCCGGCACGCGCAGCAGCACGGTGCGCAACTGGTCCGCGTAGTCGTGCAGTTGCGCGGGCGTGAAGCCGTCGCCCTCGAGCGTCCAGATGTTGGTGTAGACGTCGCCGAATTCGTCGTTGAAGAACGGGCCCTGCACGCCGGGCGGCAGCGTATAGCCGATGTCGCCCACTTTCTTGCGGATCTGGTACCAGGTTTCGGGCACGTCCTTCACGGGCGCCGAATCCTTCATCGTGAAGAAGATCAGCGATTCGCCGGGGCGCGAATAGCTGCGCAGGAAGTCGATGGCCGGCGTTTCCTGCAGCTTGCGGCCGATCCGGTCGGTCACCTGTTCCTGCACCTGTCGCGCGCTCGCGCCGGGCCAGAAGGTGCGGATCACCATCACGCGGAACGTGAACGGCGGGTCTTCGGATTGCGCGAGCCGCGTATAGGCGAGGATGCCCGCGAGCGTCGCGAGCGCGATCAGGTAGACGACCAGCGCCTGGTGGCGCAGCGCCCACGCGGACAGGTTGAAGCGGCCTTCTTCGTGGGAGACGCTCACGATGCGAAGTCCTCCGGATGCAGCGGCGCGATCGCGCGCACCTTCTCGCCCGCGCTGACCGTATGCACGCCCTGCAGCACGACGCGCTCGCCCGGCTGCAGCCCGTGCGAGACGGTGACGGTGCGCTCGTTGAAGCGCGCGACGTCGACGCGGCGCAACTCGAGCGTGTCGTCCCTGGTGCGCACGATCCACACGGCCGGATGCGGGCCGTCGTGGAACAGCGCGGTCGCGGGCAGCGTGATCGGCTGCGCGTCGCCGGCGGCCGGCGCGCCGTCGAACGCGACGTCCGCGGTCATGCCGAGCCGGATCGCCGGATCGGGCGTGCCGAGCGTGAGCTTCACGCGGTAGGTGCGGCTTTGCGGATCGGCGGCCGGCGCGATTTCGCGCACCTTCGCGGCGAATTGTCGGCCCGGCAGCGACGGCAGCGTGACGGTGGCCGCATGACCGGGCGCGAGCGACGCGAGCGCGGCCTCGGGCACGTCGCTGACCACGTCGACGTCGCCCGACCACGCGAGCTGGTAGACCGGCTGGCCGGCCGACACGTTCTGGCCGGTATCGGCCTGTTCGGCGGTGATGGTGCCCGCATGATCGGCGACGAGCGTCGCGTAGCGCAGCTGGTTCTTCGCGAGCGCGAGCTGCTGCTGCGCCTGGTCGCGCTGCGCGAGCGCCGACGTGTAGCTGTTCTGGGTCTGTTCGAGCTGCGCGGTCGCGATCAGGTTTTCGCGGGCCTGCGCACGATCGCGATCGAGCTGTTGCTTCGCGAACGCGAGGCTGTGCGACGCGGCATCGAATTGCGCCTGCGCACTCGCGGCGTTCTTCTCGACGTCGGACGGATCGAGGAGCGCGACGACCTGGCCGACTTTCACCGTGTCGCCGAGCCGAACCTTGCGCTCGATGATCTTGCCGGCGATGCGGAACGACAGCGGCGTTGCATAGCGCGGCTGGATGTCGCCGGGCAGCGTGCGCGCGACCGCGGCGGTGTCGGCCCGCGCGGGCAGCGCGACGACGGGGCGCGGGGCGGGTGGTGCGGATTCTTTCGGATGACAGGCGGCAAGGACGAGCGCGGCGCCGATCAGCAGCGCGGCGCGGGAACCGGAGCGATTCACGAAACCCCCAGGTGAGGTGGAGCGGAACGAAGCCGGCAAGCGCGGCAGGCGCTTGCCCCAAGCGGCGCCGGCAGCGGCGCACACGGACAGACGAACGACATCGTCAGAAACTGTGGCGAATTCTAATACACACCTGTATCTGAATGCAAAGATGAATCTGAAAGGGAAGGGATGCTAGACTGCGCGGCATGAAACCACAGCGCTTAACTCGCGAGCAGAGCAGGGACCAGACGCGCGAACGTCTGCTGAAAGCCGCGCATCGCATTTTTCTGAAGAAAGGGTATGTGGCCGCGAGCGTCGAGGACATCGCGGCGGCCGCCGGCTACACGCGCGGCGCGTTCTACTCGAATTTCCGCAGCAAGTCCGACCTGTTGCTGGAATTGCTGGAGCGCAACCACGAGGAGGTGCAGGCCGACTTCGTCGCGATTTTCGAAGGGGGCGGCACGCGCGAGCAGATGGAATCGATGTCGCTCGCGTACTACCGGACGCTGTTTCGCGACGACGAGTACTCGCTGCTGTGGGGCGAGGCGAAGCTGCAGGCGGCGCGCGACGCGAAGTTCCGCGTGCGCTTCAACCAGTTCCTGCACGGCAAGCGCGTGCAGATGGCCGAATTCATCCAGCGCTTCGCCGAGCGCTCGGGCACGCCGCTGCTGCTGCCGGCCGATACGCTCGCGTTCGGGCTGATGTGCCTGTGCGACGGCGTGCAGTCGTACTACACGGCCGATCCGCAGCACGTGTCGGCCGACGTGGCCGAGTCGGTGCTTGGCGGGTTCTTCGCGCGGGTCGTGCTGGGGCGTGCGCCGGACTGACCGGCGCGGGCGGTGCGAGTGGTGCGGCGACGCGCGTCAGCGTTCGCCGGTCATCCGCCGGTACGCGTCGAGCAGCGACGTCTTGTAGACCACGCCCGCGAGCGTCGGCTCGGCTTCGCTCTCGATCACCGGCAGGCGTTCGCCCTGGAACGCCATGAAGCGCTGGAGCGCGGTCGCGAGCGGCATGTCGGGCGTGAGCAGCGGAAACGGCGTGTGCGCGTAGTGCGCGGCCGTCTTGTCGGTCGTGTCGCGCTTGTCGAGCAAATCGGACGTGATGTCCTTCAACGCGACCGCGCCGCGAAAGCGCCCGGCGTCGTCGGTCACGTACAGATACTTCACCGGATATTCGAGAAACACGCGCGTCATGTCGGCGACGCTCGCGGTGAGCGGCACGACCGTCTGCGCAGGCTGGATCAGCTCGCGCATCTGCGTGGTGCGCAGCCGCTGCCGCTCCTGCGCGTCCTGGTAGTGGTGCTGCGTGATTTCATACATCGACGTGGTGCCCGTCGCGCGCGCGACGAAATACGCGAATACGCACGACACCAGCAGCGGCAGCACGACCTGATAGCTCAGCGTCATCTCGAAGATCATCAGGATCGCCATCAGCGGCGCCTGCGTGGCGCCCGCCATGAACGCGCCCATCCCGACGATCGCGTACGCGAAATACGCGGACGTATGGCCGGGCCACAGCGCGTCCATCGCGAGCCCGAACAGCGAGCCGAACACGGCGCCGACGAACAGCGTCGGCGTGAACACGCCGCCGATCGCGCCCGAGCCGGCGGTCGCGGCGGTCGCGATCACCTTGAACACGAGGACCGCGACGAGCGCCTGCCAGGTCCACGGCGCATGGAGGATGTGGTTCACGACGCTGTAGCCGTTGCCCCACACGTCCGGAATCCACACCGAGATCACGCCGACGACGAGGCCGCCGAGCGCGAGCCGCACGGGCAACGGCACCGGCAGCCGCTTGAACTGCGTCTTCGATGCGTCGAGCAGGTGCAGGAACTGCGGCGCGAGCACGCCGCACAGCGCGCCGAGCACGACGAACGGCAGCACCTCGGGGCCGGTCACGGCGGGAAACACGGGCATCTCGTACGGCGGCCGGTAGCCGGCGAATTCGCGCATCACGATGTTTGCGACGACCGACGCGACGACCATCGGCCCGAAGCTCTCCATCGCGATCGTGCCGAGCACGATTTCCGACACGAAAAAGGCGCCGGCGATCGGCGCGTTGTACGCGGACGTGATGCCGGCCGCCGCCCCGCACGCGACCAGCAGGCGCAGGCGCGGCGGGTCGAAGTGCGCGAAGCGGCCGACGAGCGACGCGGCGAGCGCCGCAAGCTGCACCATCGGGCCTTCGCGGCCGATCGAGCCGCCGCTGCCGATCGTCAGCAGCGACGACACGCTGCGCCACAGGCTCTGCCGTACCGGCACGACGCCGTTGCCGAGCGCGACCGACTCCATGTAGTCGGTCTTGGCGGCGTCCTTGTCGCCGCGCGTCGCGAGCAGCAGCACGCAGCCGGCGAGGAAGCCACCCGCGGCCGGCATCCAGAACCGCAGGTACCACGGCAGGCTCTTCGCCATCTGCACGAAGCTGCCGCTGTGCCCCGAGATCAGCCGCTGCATCAGGTCGATGCCTTCGCGGAACGCCATCGTGGCAAAGGCGCCACCGACGCCGACGATGGCCGACCAGATCAGCATCGTATGGGCGTCCGACAGGCGGAACAGCGTTCGGGCGCGAGTGCGCAGCTTCAGCAGGAACGAGAGCACGGCTGAAAGGGGGCGATGGAAAACGACGCGAAGCATAGCACTGCGCCGCGCCCGCGGGACCACCTCGTGGGGCTTCCCGTCGGGCGCGGCGCGCGAGCCGTCGCGGACGTGCGGCTCAGCCAAGCCAGTGCTGCACGGCCCAGGTGATCCCGTAGCCGCCGGCGATCAGCCACACGTTCAGGATCAGGCCGGTCATCAGCGCACGCGGGCCGGCCGCGCGGATCTGCGCGACGCGCGTCTCGATGCCGAGTGCGGTCATGGCCATCGTCAGCGCGAAGGTGTCGAGCACGTTCAGCGTATGCGTGACGTCCGCGGGCAATACGTTCAGCGAATTGACGATCACGAAGCCGAGGAAGCCGAGCGCGAACCAGGGCACCGCCACCTTGCGCTGGCGGTGCGTGCCGCCGGCCGTGTCGTGAGCCGCGCGCGCGGAACGGGACGAACGGGCGAGCCACCAGCCGAGCGCGAGCAGCACGGGCACCAGCAGCATCACGCGCGTCATCTTCACGATCGTCGCGACGTGCACGACCTCCGGGCTGATGTCGCTCGCCGCGCCGACCACCTGCGCGACTTCGTGGATCGTGCCGCCGAAGAACAGGCCGAGGCCGGCCGGATCGAGGTTCAGCAGCCCGGCGTGGTAGGCGAGCGGATACAGGAACATCGACAGCGTGCCGAACAGCACGACGCTGCCCACCGCCATCGCGCTCTGGTGCGGCTTCGACTGCAGCGTCGACTCGAACGCGAGCACCGCGGCCGCGCCGCAGATCGCGCTGCCGGCGGCGGTCAGCAGCGCGGCGTCGCGGTCGAGCTTCATCAGCTTCATGCCGACCCAGGTGCCGATCGCGAGCGTGCTGACGACGATCAGTACCGACACCGCGAGGCCCGGCAGCCCGACCTGCGCGATCTCCTGCAGGCTCACGCGCAAGCCGAAGAACGCGACCGCGATGCGCAGCAGCTTGCGGGCGGAGAAATTGACGCCGGCCGCCCAGCTGGCCGGCATGCCGTCGCGCAGTGCGTTGCCGTACAGCGCGCCGGCGACGATGCCGACGATCAGCGGCGACAGGCCGAGCCCCGCGATCGCGGGAAGCTCGGACAGGCTCGTGACGGCAGCGGCGAACAGCGCGACGAACAGCACGCCGTTCAACTGGCCGCGCATCGACGGCGCGGCGTGGCTGAGAGGGGGAGTCGGAGCAGTGGACATGGAGCACCGTGATGGAGCGTGTGGCGATGGTGTAATCCTAATTTCGTTATATCGATATGAAAAATTGTGATTTGTGACGTAAACTATCCGGAAAGCCGATAATTCATCCCCATGACCCCGGATCAACTGATAACGTTCGCCGCCGTCGCCGAGCATCTGAACATCAGCCGCGCCGCCGTGGCGCTGCATCTGTCGCAGCCGGCCGTGTCGGGCCAGTTGCGGCTGCTGCAGGACGAGTTCGGCGAGCCGCTGTACCAGCGCGACGGCCGCGGCATCCGCCTGACGCCGGTCGGCGAACAGCTCGCGCAATACGCGAAGGCGCAGCGCGACACGTTCGCGCAGGCGCGTGCGTTTCGCGACGCGGTGCGCGGGCTGGAAGCCGGCACGCTGCGCATCGGCGCGAGCACGACGCCCGCGAGCTACCTGCTGCCGTACCTGATCGCGGCGTTCCAGCCGCACGCGCCGCGCGTGTCGATCCAGACGATGAGCGGCAATACGGCCGACGTGGTCGCGGCACTGCCGTCGCTCGACATCGCGCTGATCGAAGGGCCGCCCGGCGAGACGCTGCCGCCGGGCACGGCCGTGCACGCGTGGCACGAGGACGAGATCGTCGCGATCGTGCCGGCCGGCCATCCGCTCGCGGCGCCCGGCTACGACGTGGGCGTGACGCTCGACGCGCTGGCCGCGCATCCGCTCGTGCTGCGCGAGGCGGGTTCCGCGGTGCGGCAACTCGTCGAACGCGCGTTCGCGCATGGCGGCGCGCCGATGCGTGTCGCGTTCGAGATCGCGGGGGTCGAGGCGGTGAAGGAGGCCGTGCGCGCGGGGATGGGCGTCGGGTTCGTGTCCGCGATGTCGCTGCGTCACGAGGATGCGGCGCTCGTGCCGCGCTCGCTGGCGCCCGCGCCGCTCACGCGGCATTTCTCGATCCTCGTGCCGCATGGCGGCGCGCCGTCGCGGGTCGCCGCGCAATTCCTCGAAATGAGTCTCGCGCAGGACCTCGCATAGGCGCCGACACCGTGCCGGGAACGCGCGTTGCGCGCTGGCGGACGCGTATTCACGGGACAACCGAGCCTTAGGGATTTCCTCTATGGCGTGGGTCCGAAGCGAAGCGCACCATCCGTCTCAAGCAAATGGAACCGGTTCCATTCCGGTGAAAAAGGGCAACATGGCAGACATCGTGATCGTGGCGAGCGCATTCGGGATGGACCGGGTGCGCCAGGAGGGCCACAGTGCATTCATCGCGACCGTGGCGGCATCCGGCGCGACCGGTTTCGAGGTGCGGCGCGAACTGTTCGCGTCGAACGACGATACGGCGCCCGGCGCGCTGGCCGCGCTCGGCGCGCAGATCGCCGGCCACGGACTGTGGTCGGTCTATTCGACCCCCGACTCGCTGTATACCGAAACGGGTGCGCTCGACGTCGACGCGTTGCGCGACGCACTCGCGCAAGGCGACGCGCTCGGCGCGCGCTTCGTGAAATTCCAGCTCGGCGGCTTTGCCGGCGACGCGCATGCGGCCGAGATCGTCGCGCTGTCGCGCGGGGCGCGGGCTCGCGTGGTGGTTGAAAACGGCCAGCCCGAGATCGGCGGCGCGTTCGTGCAGTTCCGCAGGCTGTTCGACGCGCTCGCCGATGCCGGCCTGCCCGATGCGCTCGGCATGACGTTCGACATCGGCAACTGGCAGTGGCGCGGCGAAGCGCCGCTCGACTGCGCGCAGGTGCTCGCGCCGCACGTGGAATACATTCATTGCAAGACCATCGAAGGCGAGGGCGCGCGCCGTTTCGCCGTCGCGCCGACGCCGAACGATCCGCTCGTGACCGGCGTGCTCGCGGCGCTGCCGCAGCACGCGCCGCGCGGCATCGAGTTCCCGCTCGACGCGGCCGACCTGGCGGGCGATGCCTGCCGGCGGGTCGCGTGGCTCGCAACCGCGTGACCACGTGACCGCAGCAGGATTCTGAGGAGTTCAGTCATGAAAGCAGCACTCGATGTCGTGACCTACGGCGAAGCGATGGCGATGTTCGTCGCGACGGAGCCCGGCCACCTCGCGCACGCCGGGCAATTCGCGAAGCGGATCGCCGGCGCCGACCTGAATGTCGCGATCGGCCTGTCGCGGCTCGGTTTCCGGGTCGGCTGGATGAGCCGGGTCGGCCGCGATTCGTTCGGCCGCTACGTGCTCGACACGCTGGCGCGCGAGGGCATCGACGCGTCGTGCGTGACCGTCGACCCGCGCTACCCGACCGGTTTCCAGCTGAAGTCGCGCAACGACGACGGCAGCGACCCGACCGTCGAATATTTCCGCAAGGGTTCGGCGGCGAGCCACCTGTCGTGCGACGACTACGTGGCCGACTACGTGCTCGGCGCGCGCCACCTGCACCTGACCGGCGTCGCGCCGGCGATCTCGGCGACGTCGTGCGAACTCGCGTTCCGGCTCGCGCGCGAGATGCGTGCGGCCGGCAAGACGATCTCGTTCGACCCGAACCTGCGCCCGACGCTGTGGCCGTCCGCCGACGTGATGGCGAAGACGCTGAATGCGCTCGCGACGCTCGCCGACTGGGTGCTGCCGGGCCTCGCCGAAGGGCGGCAACTCACCGGGCACGACAGGCCGGCCGACATCGCGGGGTTCTATCTCGCGCAGGGCGCGCGCGGCGTCGTGATCAAGCTCGGCGAGCAGGGCGCGTATTTCCGCACGGCCGACGGCCGCGAAGGCACGGTCGCCGGCGAGCGCGTCGACAAGGTCGTCGATACGGTCGGCGCCGGCGACGGCTTCGCGGTCGGCGTGGTCAGCGCGCTGCTCGAAGGGCGCAGCGTCGAGCAGGCGGTCGCACGCGGCAACCGGATCGGTGCGCTCGCGATCCAGGTGATCGGCGATTCGGAAGGATTGCCGACGCGCGACGCGCTCGACCGGCTCGAAAAGGTCAGCAATCACGCCGATCGCTTAGAGGAAACCGTCACCGCGCAATGAGAGGCCGGACACGGCACAATCCGCGGATCCATTTCGTGCGCGACGCACAGTAGTTTTGTTCGAGGCCGGGCAGGCGCCAGTGCGCCCACTCCGGTCCATATACGGAGACACTCTCATGGCAGCCAATCTCGCAGCCCGTCGGTGGTGGACGATCATGCCGATCGTCTTCATCACCTACAGCCTCGCTTACCTCGATCGCGCGAACTACGGGTTCGCGGCGGCGGCCGGCATCAACCAGGATCTCGGCATCAGCAAGGGCCTGTCGTCGCTGATCGGCGCGCTGTTCTTCCTCGGCTACTTCTTCTTCCAGATCCCCGGCGCGATCTACGCGGAACGCCGCAGCGTGAAGAAGCTCGTGTTCGTCAGCCTCGTGCTGTGGGGCGGCTGCGCGGCGCTGACCGGCGTGGTCAGCAACATCCCGTCGCTGATGGTGATCCGCTTCGTGCTGGGCATCGTCGAGGCGGCCGTGATGCCGGCGATGCTGATCTACATCAGCAACTGGTTCACGAAGAACGAGCGCTCGCGCGCGAACACGTTCCTGATCCTCGGCAACCCGGTCACCGTGCTGTGGATGTCGATCGTGTCGGGCTATCTCGTGCATGAATTCGGCTGGCGCCACATGTTCATCGCCGAAGGCGTGCCGGCCGTCATCTGGGCCGTGTGCTGGTGGTTCCTCGTGCAGGACAAGCCGGCCGATTCGCCGTGGTTGAGCGCGCAGGAAAAGCGCGACCTCGACGCCGCGCTCGCGGCCGAGCAGGCGGCGATCAAGCCCGTGCGCAACTATGGCGAGGCGTTCCGTTCGCCGGCCGTGATCAAGCTGTGCGCGCAGTATTTCTGCTGGAGCATCGGCGTGTACGGCTTCGTGCTGTGGCTGCCGTCGATCGTGAAGAACGGCTCCGACCTCGGGATGGTCGCGACCGGCTGGCTGTCCGCGCTGCCGTACCTCGCGGCGACGATCGCGATGCTCGCCGCTTCGTGGGCATCCGACAAGGTCGGCTCGCGCCGCGGCTTCGTGTGGCCGTTCCTGCTGGTCGGCGCGGCCGCATTCGCCGCGTCGTATGCGCTCGGTTCGTCGCATTTCTGGATTTCGTACGCGCTGCTGGTCGTCGCGGGCGCCGCGATGTATGCGCCGTACGGGCCGTTCTTCGCGATCGTGCCGGAACTGCTGCCGAAGAACGTCGCCGGCGGCGCGATGGCGCTGATCAACAGCATGGGCGCGCTCGGCTCGTTCGTCGGCTCGTACTTCGTCGGCTATCTGAACGGTGCGACCGGGTCGCCCGTCGCGTCGTACGCATTCATGAGCGCCGCACTCGTCGCCGCGGTGATCCTCACGCTGTCCGTCAAACCCCAGGCGCGCGATGCGCATCCGCTCGCCGCGCCGCTGCAAGGAAAATGAAACGATGAAGCCCCGTATCGTCGCGTACAAGCCGCTGCCCGATGACGTTCTCGCGTACCTGCGCGAGCATGCGGACGTCGTGCAGGCCGACGGCGCCGACGCGCTCGCCGCCGCGCTCGGCGACGCGGACGGCGCGATCGGCGCGAGCCTGAAGGTCACGCCGCAGATGCTCGATCGCGCGCCGCGGCTGAAGGCGTGGTCGACGATCTCGGTCGGCTACGACAACTTCGACGTCGCCGATTTCACGCGGCGCGGCATCGTGCTCGCGCATACGCCGGACGTGCTGACCGAGTCGACGGCCGATACGGTGTTTTCGCTGATCCTGGCCTCCGCGCGGCGCGTGGTCGAACTGGCCGAATGGGTGAAGGCCGGCAACTGGCATCGCAGCATCGGCCCGGACCTGTACGGCACCGACGTGCAGGGCAAGACGCTCGGCATCGTCGGGCTCGGGCGGATCGGCGGCGCGGTCGCGCGCCGCGCGGCGCTCGGCTTCCGGATGCAGGTGCTGTACGCGAACCGGTCCGCGCATGCCGAGGCCGAGACGCAGTACGGCGCCCGGCGCGTGACGCTCGACGAGTTGCTCGCGCAGTCCGATTTCGTGTGCCTGCAGGTGCCGCTGTCGCCCGACACGCGCCACCTGATCGGCGCGCCCGAATTCGCGAAGATGAAACGCGGCGCGATCCTGATCAATGCATCGCGCGGGCCCGTGGTCGACGAGGCCGCGCTGGTCGACGCACTGCGCGCGGGGACGATCCGCGGCGCGGGGCTCGACGTGTTCGAGAAGGAGCCGCTGCCGGCGGATTCGCCGCTGCTGCAGATGAAGAACGTCGTCGCGCTGCCGCATATCGGCTCGGCGACGCACGAGACGCGCCATGCGATGGCGCGCTGCGCCGCGGAAAACCTCGTCGGCGCGCTGGCCGGCACGCTGCGCACGAATCTCGTCAATCCGGATGCGCTGGCGCACGCCTGAGCCGCCCGAGGCAACCGGCCGGCACGGTGCCGGCGCCGTTAGAGTCGATGATCTTGGTGCCGGAGGGCTGGCTGCGTTATGATCGCCCGCGCTCGTCGTATCGACGGCCGGCCACGCGGCCGGCGGCGTCGCGCGACGGGCATCCGCGCCAGCTCCGGTGCGGCCGACTGCCGTAGCACGCTGCTGGCGGGCGCGGCTCGACCGCGCAGCACCGGGCCAGCGCAGGCGCCGACGCGCCAGGACAGGGGAGGCCGCCGGTTGGCTTACGTTTCCAACAACAAAGGTCCGTCTGCTCACGAAGCGGCGCGGATCGTACGTCGCGAGGCACGACAGTGACCGATACGCAACCTTCCACGACGCGTCCGGCGACGATCAGCGACGTCGCGCGCGAGGCCGGCACGGGCAAGACCAGCGTTTCGCGCTACCTGAACGGCGAGACGCATGTGCTGTCCGTCGATCTGCGCCAGCGGATCGAGGCGGCCATCGCGCGGCTCAACTACCGGCCGAACCAGATGGCGCGCGGGCTCAAGCGCGGCCGCAACCGGCTGCTCGGCATGCTCGCGGCCGACCTGACCAATCCTTACACCGTCGAAGTGCTGCAGGGCGTCGAGGCCGCGTGCCATGCGCTCGGCTACATGCCGCTCATCTGTCACGCGGCGAACGAAGTCGAGATGGAGCGCCGCTTCCTGCAGCTGCTCACGACCTACCGCGTCGAAGGGCTGATCGTCAACGCGCTCGGCGCCGAGGAAGACGTGCTGCGCCCGCTGCGCGGCGCCGGCATTCCGGCGGTGCTCGTCGACCGCACGGTCGAGGGCTTCGAGGCCGACCTGATCGGCCTCGACAACACCGACGCGATCGAGACGGCGCTTGCGCATCTGGTCGAGCACGGTTTCGACGCGATCCATTTCGTCGTGCAGCCGTTCGAGCAGGTCAGCTCGCGGCGCGTGCGCGAGGCCGCGTTCCGCGCGGCGCTGGCCGCACGCGGGCTGCCGGTGCCGCCGACGGTCGTGCTCGACCTGAACGAACCCGACGCGGCCGCGGCGGCGCTCGCCGACGTCGATGTCCGCATCGACGATGCAGCCCGGCGCGGCGTGCGCGCGGCGCTGTTCGCCGCGAACGCGCCGGTCGCGCTGGCGATCGCGCGCCACCTGCGCGCGCGCTTCGGCGCCGCGTGGCAGCAAAAGGCGGCGCTGCTGTCGATCGACGATCCGGAATGGGCCGAGCTGATCGGCATCACGACGATCCGTCAGCCGACCTACGAAATCGGCTACAAGGCCGTCGAATTCGTGCACGAGCGGATCGACGGCGCGGCGGGCGACGTGCGCGTCGCGATGCTGCCCGGCGAGTTGATTGCGCGCGCGTCGACCGCAAGCTGAGTATCATTCGGGGCACGCGGCGTGTCAGGTGCGCTGCTTCGAACCAAGGAAATACATGACTGTCGCTCCCGTCACGCTGGCCGCGCTGATCGCCGCCACGCTGATCATCGCGCTGCTGCCGCTCGTCCTCTACCGCATCCTGCGCAAGCCGCTTGCGCTCAACCGCCGCGACACGATCGTCGGCGTCACCGTCTTCACGCTGTTTGCGATGATCCTCGAGCGCGCGTTCCACGGGCTCGTGCTGAGCCACACGCCCGAGGACGGCTGGCTGACGCAGCCGCTCGCGTTCGTCGCGTACAGCGCGCTCGCGACCGCCGTATTCGAGGAAGTCGGCCGCTATGTCGGGATGCGTTTTCTGGACCGCCGCTATGGCGCATCGGCCGGCGACGGTCGCGGGATCGGCTACGGCATCGGCCACGGCGGCGCCGAAGCGTGGTTCGTCGGCGTGCTCGTCTGGGGCCAGTGGTCGTATCTCGCTTGGCTCGCGAGCCGCGGCCAGCTCGAGACGCAGTTGTCCGACCTGCCGGTCGACACCGTGGTGCGGCTGCACATGATGCTCGCGACGCTGTCGGCCCAGTCGATCCTGCTGTTGCTGCTCGAGCGCTGCGCGGCGTTCGCGGTGCAACTGGCGCTGTCGGTGCTGGTGTGGCGCGGCGTGCGGGCCGGCCGGATGGCCGTGTTGCCGCTCGCGATCGTGCTGCATGCGCTCGCGGCGACGCCGACGCTGCTGTACCAGGTGCGCGTGCTGCCGGCCGCGTGGGTCGAGGCCGCGTATGTCGTGCTGGTCGCGATCCTGGTGATCGCGCTGGTGAAGGCGTGCCGGCCGTCGCGTGCGGCGGCCTGACGGGAGAGCGCAATGGACGACTATCTGATCGAATGCCAGAGCGCGGAATTCGACGCGCTGGCACGCGTGATCTGCGATCTCTTTCCGGAGCAGACACGCTTCGCCGAAAGCAGCGACGAACGCGGGCGCTTCCTGTCCGTGCACTGGCTGGCGATGCGGTTCGGCGCGACGCCGAAGCGGATGACGCTCGACATCCGGATCGTGCCGGCCGCGCTCGCGCGCTACCTGGCGCTCAAGCCGATGCAGCGCGCGCGCAGCCATGCGGTGCTGCATGCGTATACGGAAGCGATGCTCGGCTCGCTCGAAGAGCGGCACGCGGCCGGCGAGGCCGTCGAGCGCGACGCGGAACTCGAACTCGACGAAGACTTTGCGTGAGCCGTGGCGCCGGCCTCGGCCGGCGCGGTGCGTCAGGCGTTACGCGTCGCGGTAGACCTGCGCGAAGCGCTGCGCCTGCACGACGCCGTAGTCGCCGGGCGCGTATTGCATCACCCAGTCGCCGGCGGCGCCGCGCAGCGTGTCGCCGTTTTCCGAGCGGGCGATCGTAAACGCCTCGTCCATCCGGCGCGCGAGCACGACGGCCGGCCGGTTGCGGTAGGCGCCCGGCGTGCCGTGCGCGAGTGCCGGATCGGCGGGCAGGTATTTGGCGTCGAAGCGCGCGCGCGACACGACCCAGCGGTCGCCGGTCGAGCCGGTGATCAGCGCGTCGCCCGCGACATAACGGTTCGGGCCTTCGAGGCTCATCAGTTCGCCGTCGGCGTCCGCGAAGGACACGGCGACGGTTTCGTCCTTGACGACGCGACGGGCCTGCGGATCGGTACGCAGATCGAGTTGCTTGAGTTCGAGCATGGCGGGGAAGGGCGGGAAAGCGGGAAAAGCCGGGAGCTTATCCCGAATTCGGCGCGCCGTGTGACGCGCCGGTCGCCGATCGGCCCCGGGCGGGCCGGCACGGCGCCGGCGGGGAGGGTCAGGGCTGCGCGGGTGCGCTTGCGGCCGGCGCGGCGGCTGCCTTGCCGTCCTTGCCCTTCGTCTTGCCCTTGCCGCGGTGCTCGCCGCCGTGGTGCAGCCAGCTGCGGAACGTCGTGTCGGCCAGCACCTTCTGCTCGGCCGGGAAGCTCTCGTACAGCGGCGCGAACGCGTCGGCGAGCTTCTTCGCGCCATCGGCGTTCGCCTGCGACAGCTCCGCGTACTGCTTCATGTCGTCGAGCGCGGACACGTCGTGCTTCGCCATCCGTTCGCCATAGAGGCGGCCCATCGTTGCGCCGTTGTCGCGCATCGTGTCGGCGAACGTCTTCCATTGCGGTTCCTGCGCCGACGTGATCTTCAACTGGTCGTGCAGGTACTTGATGCGCTGCTCGATGCGCGCCTCGTGGCGGGCCGCGCGCTGCTCGACGCTCGGGGCCGATGCCGTGGCCGGTGCCTGGGCGGGCGCTTGCGGCTGCGCCGGGGTCTGCGCGAATGCGCTGGCTGCAACGACGAGCGTAGCGAGGGTGAGCGAGATTTTCTTCATGGTTGGCTCTCCGGGGTGGTGTCTGGCGAGCGGGCGCGGCGGCCATCGCCGCCGGCGCGCCTGTCGCGTCGCCCGCTATTAGTAGCACGTTGCATGCAGCGCGGTAGTGAATGCGACACTTGCTTACATCCGATACGAATCGAAATCGAAGCTGCGAATCCGGGCCGTGCCGGTTGGGCGCGCCGGCGATCGGCGCTATCATCGCGTCACTTTCCACTCCGCCGGCACATGCGTACCGGCCCAGCGTCATGCGCCCACCCCGCCTCGACCAACTCGACGATCTCGACCGGCAACTCGTCGCGCTGCTGCAAGCCGATGCGCGCGCCAGCGTCGCGGATCTCGCGCGCCAGCTCGACGTCGCGCGCACGACGGTCGTCGCGCGCATCGCGCGGCTCGAACGCACGAACGTGATCGCCGGGTACAGCGTGCGGCTCGGGCAGGACGTGCTGGACGCCAGCATCTACGCGTACGTCGGCATCATCCTCACGCCGAAATTCGGCAAGGACGTCTTGCGCAAGCTCGACCGGATGCCGGAAGTCCAGTTGCTGTGCGCGGTGAGCGGCGAGTACGACTACGTCGCGTGGCTGCGCGCCGATTCGCCGGAACGGCTCAACGACCTGCTCGACCAGATCGGCACGCTCGAAGGCGTCGAGCGCACGACGACGTCGATCATCCTGTCGCGCAAGATCGACCGCGGGACGATCGGCGGCTGAGCCGTTGCATGTGGCACCGCACATGACGGACGGCGCATGCGCGGCGCCGGTTTCGTTGCGTCACGGGTGTCTGGATTAACGGCGGGTAGATGCCCGGCCGCCTTCGTATCGGCTTCGTTGTACCTCATGATCGGCATGAGTGCCGATCGCCATCCTTCCGCGCACTTCGCGCGTCTCTCTCCCGACTCTCCTTTCCGTGTTTCGCTTCGACCGGCGTGTAGTCCGTGACGCATGTGCAGTTCGTGTGTCGGGAACCATGCCGTGCGTCCTCGTCTTCGTCGTTGCAATGCGCCACCGCCAACGGCCGGTTTGCGACAGCGCCTTGACGCGATTTTTAGATGAATTGGTCGTTTCGGCGAAAGTTATCGTCATAACGTCGAATTTATCGGTCGTTTCGCATCATTCTTCGTCTTGGAACTGATTTTGAGCGTCCCTAAACTGTGTTCATGGCTCGACGCCGTACACCAACAGCAAACCCATCATCAGGAGATAAGCGCATGAAAATCGCCATCGTCGGCGCAGGTCTGATCGGCCACACCATTGCTCACATGCTGCGCGAAACGGGCGACTACGAAGTCGTCGCGTTCGACCGCGATGCGGATGCGCTCGCGAAGCTGTCGCGCGAAGGCATCGCGACGCAACGGGTCGATTCGGCCGACGCGAATGCGATTCGCGAAGCAGTGAAGGGCTTCGATGCGCTCGTCAATGCACTGCCTTACTACCTCGCGGTCAACGTGGCCGCGGCCGCGAAGGCTGCCGGCGTTCACTACTTCGACCTCACCGAAGACGTGCGCGCCACCCACGCGATCCGCGAACTGGCCGACGGCTCCGACCGCGCGTTCATGCCGCAGTGCGGCCTCGCGCCGGGCTTCATCGGCATCGCCGCGCACGAGCTCGTGAACGGCTTCAGCGAAGTGCGCGACGTGAAGATGCGCGTCGGCGCGCTGCCCGAATATCCGACCAACGCGCTGAAGTACAACCTGACGTGGAGCGTCGACGGCCTGATCAACGAATACTGCCAGCCGTGCGAAGCGATCCGCGACGGCCGCAAGCAGTGGGTGCAGCCGCTCGAGGGCCTCGAACACTTCTCGCTCGACGGCACCGAATACGAAGCGTTCAACACGTCGGGCGGCCTCGGCACCCTGTGCGAGACGCTGTCGGGCAAGGTCGAGACGCTCGACTACAAGTCGGTGCGCTATCCGGGCCACCGCGAGCTCGTCCAGTTCCTGCTGGAAGACCTGCGCCTGTCGACCGATCGCGACACGCTGAAGTCGATCATGCGCCGCGCGGTGCCGTCGACGAAGCAGGACGTCGTGCTCGTGTTCGTCACGGTGACGGGCGTGAAGGACGGCCAGCTGGTGCAGGACGTGTTCACCCGCAAGATCTTCGCGAAGGACGTGTGCGGGATGCACATGAGCGCGATCCAGATCACGACGGCCGGCGCGATGTGCGCGGTGCTGGATCTGTTCCGCGAGAAGAAGCTGCCGCAGAGCGGTTTTATCCCGCAGGAAAAGGTGTCGCTGAAGGCATTCCTGTCGAACCGCTTCGGCAAGCTGTACGACGGCGGCACGATGGAGCGCGTGCACGCGGTCGCCTGATCGTCATTGCAAGACCATTCGCCAGTCACTGGCACGAGGGCCGTACGACGCCGGGAGCGCAGCAGCGCTTCCGGCGTTGTTTTTTGCGGGAAGGGAAAGGGCGCCGGGCGGCGCGATCAGGCCGGCAGCGGCGGGACGATCGTTGCCGGTTGCGGCGGCGGCACGATGCGGGACAGCAGCGCGTCGAGGTCCGCGTCGGACGGCGCGGTGTTGTCGAACATCACGATGCCGTCGCATTCGTGGCCGGTCGGCACGAAGCGGCGCTGCCGGTATTCGTCCCAGTGCGCGAGCTTGTACGCGTCGTTCGGGTTGGCGCGCGCGACGATCCGCTGGTGCGCGACGTCTTCCGACGTGTGGACCCAGACGACCGTCAGCGTGACGTCCGGCGCGATGCCGAGCCACGTGCGATCGAGGATGCGCCGGTCGCGCACTTCACGCGACAGCGGGCCGACGACGAGCGCACCGATGCCGAGCGAGAGATTGTCGCGGGCCGTGTCGAGCAGGCCCTGGTATTCGGGATCGCGAAGATGTTTCAGGTAGAGCGGACTGTCGCGGTCGTTCGGATCGTCCGTGAGCGCGCCCATCGCGGCCGCGCTGTAGCGGCCGTACAGCGTGTCCTTGTCGAGCAGGCAGAACGCTTCGCCGGTCGCGCGCATCAGCGGCCCGATGAGCCGCTTCGCGAGCGTGGTCTTGCCGGTGCCGGCGTGACCGCAGAAGAACACCAGGTGCGTCACGAATGCCGGCTCCCGGACCGCCGGCCCGACGTATCGCCGCGCTGGTCGCCGCGCGAGAATACTTCCGCTTCCAGCCACATCGCGTTGATGATGCCGAAGCCGAGCGCCACGCCGATGCCGAGTATCCACGAGAAATACCACATAGGTCTGTCTCCTTGACGGTTGGGCCGCACGGCCGTTGTGCATCGCGCAACGCAGGCCCGGCGGGCCTGTAGAAGCGCCTCGACGCGCATGCTGCGGCGCACGCAGCCCGATCATGACCAATATCGGCGTGCCGCGCAAGCCGGGCCGTTCATGCAGCAAACCGGTAAACTGATGCGCAAACCGCAACGTCACGAATACCATGCTGATCAACTGTGCTGCTTACCAGGACGGCCGCAAGCTGGCCGATATCGACATCGACGCCATCAGCGATTACGTGTCGAAGCCCGAATGCTTCGTGTGGGTCGCGCTGAAGGACCCGACGCCCGAGGAAATCGACCTGATGGGCGAGGAATTCGGTTTGCACGAGCTGGCGCTCGAGGATGCCCGCAAAGGCCATCAGCGGCCGAAGATCGAGGAATACGGCGATTCGCTGTTCGCGGTGCTGCACACGGTCGAACTCGACGAGGACGACGAATTCAAGGTCGGCGAATTGAACGTATTCGTCGGCCCGAATTACGTGCTGTCGATCCGCAACCATACCGAGCACGATTTCCGCGACGTGCGCAAGCGTTGCGAGCGCGAGCCGCACTTGTTGCGGGAGGGTTCGGCGTTCGTGTTCTACGCGTTGATGGACCAGGTCGTCGACCGGTATTTCCCGATCCTCGAAACGCTCGGAGCGGAACTCGAGGAGCTCGAGGACCGCATCTTCGCGAAGGCGACGCCGGCGTCGTCGCGCGCGATCATCGAGGATCTCTATTCTCTGAAGCGCCGGCTCGTGCTGCTGTACCAGCACACGGCGCCGCTGATGGAGCCGCTCTCGAAGCTCACCGGCGGGCGCGTGCCGCAGGTGTGCAGCGGGATGGCGGCTTACTTCCGCGACGTGTACGACCATCTGCAGCGGATCGTGAAGACGATCGAAGGGCGGCGCGAAATGGTCGTCACGGCGATCCAGGTGAACCTCGGGATGATTTCGCTCGCGGAGAACGAGGTGACCAAGCGGCTCGGCTCGTTCGCCGCGCTGTTCGCGATACCGACGATGATCGCCGGCATCTACGGGATGAACTTCGCGAACATGCCCGAGCTGCACCTGAAATACGGGTTCTACGGCTGCATCGCGGTGATGGCCATCGCCGACCTCGCGCTGTGGTGGCGTTTCAAGCGGGCGGGGTGGCTGTAGCCAGGCCTCACGCCGGACGCGGCGCGTGCTTGCCGACCACGACGCGCCACGGCCGCACGCGCCACGATTTCACGAGGCCGTTCTGCACGTACGGATCGGCGCGCGCGAACGATTCGGCCGCTTCCGGCGAATCGCCTTCGAACACGAGCACCGCCTGATCGGCCGGGTCCGCCAGCGCGCCGGCGAGCACCAGTTCGCCGCGCTCGGTCGCGGCCTGCGCGAGCGCCAGATGCTCGGCGCGGAACGGTTCGCGCCGCGACAGGTAATCGTCGACGAGTTCGTAGATCAACTGGTAATGCATGATTGCTCCGGGAGTCGGTTTCCGCCGCGGGAGGTGGCGGCCGGCTCAGTATAGGACACCGGGAAAGCCGTTGGCGGCGCGGGTTTGCCGGCGTGACGGCGGGCGTTCGCGAGTTCGCTTTTTGAACGACGCCATCGCCGATGGCATCTCGTTGCCTCTCTTCAAACGCAACTAACGGTCGAGTATTTCGACATTGGCCAATTGTCGGGCTCCTTCACGTTTGTTTAGCCCCTGCGCCTCATTCGTCTACACGAAATGAGGGCTGCCAAGCGTATTCCGGGGCCGGATTTCGCATGCCGGCGAGGGCGGACGAACGGCTTGAAAGCGACCGGGGCCGGCTGCCGGGGCCATGGGGAAGGGGCTGCGCGAGGGCATTTCCATTGGGCCGGAATGCGACCTATGCTGAACGAATCCGGAGCGAACGCCGTTCGCCCTATTCGTCCGATTCGCCCAGACGAGGTGCGCCATGCCGGTCTCAGCCACCCTGCAGGATTGCCTGCGCCAGAAGTCATCGCGGTACGAAGTCGTGTACCACCCCTATAGTCATACGAGCATGGAGACGGCCGCCGCCGCGCATATTCCCGGCGATCGTCTCGCGAAAACCGTGCTTCTCGAGGACGCCGAAGGCTACGTCGCCGCTGTATTGCCGACGACGCACGCCGTGCGCCTGTCGGATCTCTGGGTGAAGACGGGGCGCCATCTCGTGCTCGCGCGGGAGGTCGAGTTGCGCGAGTTGTTCAAGGATTGCGACATGGGCGCGCTGCCGCCGGTCTGCATGGCGTACGGGATGAAGACGTTTCTCGAGGAACACCTCGCGCAGCAGCCGGAAGTCTATTTCGAGGCCGGCGATCATCAAGCGCTGATTCACATGATGCAGGACGAATTCCTGATGCTGATGGAGACGGCCGAGCGCGCGCATTTCTCGCACCGGATGCAGGGGATGATGCTGTCCTGAGCGATGCGGGTCGTGTGTCGATGAAGCATGCGCGGGCATTTTCCCGCCGGGCTCGGTGAGGTGGGGATGCCCGTGCGTGCAGAGGGGCGGGCAACGAATTCCCGTGGCCCCGGCTTTATCCATCGTCGGAAGATACGTTCGTTATGCATATCATTGTGAGAATTGGATCGTTGGAGAAGGTTTCCATATTTTGATTTGCAATCCTATTAAAAGTAACGAAGATCGACCGTACGGATATCGCCTGAACAGGACGCCGCCTGCATGAAAGCGGTCAATCGGCTTCCATCCATGCATCGGACAATGAGTGCATCCGGCATTGCTCATTCCGGAGTGCACCGATTCGGTGTGCCGGCACTAAATTGGTGATTATTTGAGATGAGCACTGAATTAGTGCGATAACCATACAAACCAATTACTGAATTAATGGAAAATGGTTGGCGAAGCTTACTAACTCGTTATTCGAGTAAGGCCTCCAAACTTTGTATTCAAGTATCAAATAAAGTTTGACGCCCGGATTTTTTCCTTGCTATCTTCTGCACCCAAGACGAACGGCCTGGCTGACATCAGCGTGTAACGAAGATCCAATCGTCATACGAGAAATGTGCCTGTGTCGACGCAGCTGACAATTGCCTGACCACGCTGGTGCGGGATAGACGCCGGATAGGGCGGCTATCCCGTTGCGGTTGAAACGATTCCTTGAAATTGAATAAACGGGATCCGAAATCGATGCTTTCAATTCGGATTGCCAATTGAATTAAAAATGAAATTTCGAGTTGAGGCGGAGACGGAACCGACCCGGTTCCGGCGCCGGCCATCATCGCGAAACTGGGCGATTCGCTTGGGGGAAGGATAGTGGGCATGAAAGTCGAAGAGCATCTGGTTGCTTCGAACAGCGGTCTGGCCACGCTGGGCCGTCCGCGGGAATTCGGCAAGAAGCAGCAGAATCCGGTGCGCCGTTTCGGCGGCATCGCAGTCGTCCTCCTGTTGCATGCAGTGCTGATCTACGCATTGCTCAATGGCCTCGCGACCAAGGTCGTGCAGGTGATCCAGCATCCGATCGAAACCCGCATCATCGAGCCGGTGAAGCCGCCGCCGCCCCCGCCGATGCCGGTCGTCAAGCTTCCGCCGCCGAAGTTCGCGCCGCCGCCGCCGCCGTTCGTGCCGCCGCCCGAAGTGCCGGTGCAGGCACCCCCGCAGCAGGCGACCATCACGCACCAGTCGGCACCGGTGCCGTCCGCGCCGGCCGTGCAGGCGCCGGTCGTCGCACCGCCCGCGCCGGCCAAGCCGGTCAGTCACGAAGTGGGTGTCGTCTGCCCGAATTCGGACTCGATGCGCGCGTCGATGCAGTACCCGAAGGAAGCGCAGGAAAACAACATCACGGGTGACGTGACGATCGAGTTCGTCGTGGATGCGGAAGGGAACATCACGAACGAACGCGTGGCCCAGTCGGCCGACCCCGTGCTCGATCGTGCGGCCTACAACACCGTGAAGCGGTTCAAATGCGTGGCGCAAGGCCAGGCGGTACGGGTGCAGGTGCCGTTCTCGTTCAACCTGAATTGATGCAGTGGGCGGTCCGGCGGGAGCCGGACCGGTGAAAACCGGCTTGAACCTAAATCGTAAGTTAAACGAAAGAATTGGAGTGGGGTATGACGAAGCGTTCTCTGGCCGCGCTGGCGGCAAGCCTGTTGATGTCCGTCGCCGCAATCGACGGGCTCGTTGCACCGCAGCTCGCTTACGCGCAAGCGAGCGGAACCGCGTCGACATCCGATGCGCCGACGCAGGCCGCGGCGCCGACGCAGGCGCCCGCTGCCGCCGAGCCGGCCCCGCCGCCGGCGCCGGCGCCGGCTACGACCGAAGCGGTCGAGAATCCGTACGGGCTCGGGGCGCTCTGGAAGAACGGCGACTTCGTCGCGCGCTTCGTGCTGATCCTGCTCGTGATCATGTCGATGGGCAGCTGGTACATCATGATCTCGAAGTTCGTCGAACAGTTGCGGGCGAACCGCCGCGCGAAACTCGCCGACGCGCAGCTCTGGAGCGCGCCGTCGCTGGCCGAGGGCGCGAAGCTGCTCGACGAGGCGTCGCCGTTCCGCTTCATCGCCGAAACGGCGATCGAGGCGGGCGAGCATCACGACGAGGCGCTGCTCGAAGCCGTGGACCGCAACACATGGATCGACGTGTCCGTCGAGCGCTCGATCACGAACGTGTCGAACCGCATGCAGGACGGGCTCGCGTTCCTCGCGACGGTCGGCTCGACCGCGCCGTTCGTCGGGCTGTTCGGCACGGTCTGGGGGATCTATCACGCGCTGACGGCGATCGGGATCGCGGGCCAGGCGTCGATCGACAAGGTCGCGGGCCCGGTGGGCGAGGCGCTCATCATGACGGCGATCGGCCTGGCGGTCGCGGTGCCGGCCGTACTCGGCTACAACTTCCTGGTCCGGCGCAACAAGTCGGTGATGGAGCGGGTCCGCAACTTCGGCGCCCAGCTGCATACCGTGCTGCTGGCCGGCAGCAAGCGTCCCGCTCGCGTGCCGTCGCCCGCCGCGTCGCTCGTGAACTGACCGGCTGACGGAGGCGCGCGATGGGCATGAACGTCGGGCAGGACGAAAGCGACGAGGTGATCGCGAACATCAACACGACGCCGCTCGTCGACGTGATGCTGGTGTTGCTGATCATCTTCCTTATCACGATTCCGGTCGTCACGCACACGATCCAGCTGCAGTTGCCGAAGGAGGTCGTGCAGCCGCTGCAGACCACGCCGAAGAGCGTCGAGATCGCGGTGAACCGCGACGGCGATTTCTTCTGGGGCGAGCAATTGGTGGATGCGTCGACGTTGCTTGCGAAGCTGAAGGGCGTGTCGCAGCAGCAGCCGCAACCGAGCGTGCACGTGCGGGGCGACCAGAACACGCGCTACGAGTTCATCGGCCGGGTCATCACGATGTGCGAGCGCGCGGGTATCGCGAAGGTGTCGTTCATTACGGAACCACCGGCGCGGGGTGGTTAGCGTTGGATGGGGAACGGCGTACGCGCCGATTCGGATCGACCGCGAAGCATGGGACCAGAACAACCGCTAAAGCGCCAACTCTGGTCGACCGCGAAGCATGGGATCTGAGTAAGCGCTAAAGCGCTAACTCAGATCGACCGCGAAGCATGGGACCAGAGTAAGCGCTGAAGCGCTAACTCTGGTCGACAGGAGCAAACGATGGGAATGAACGTGCCTTCGGGCGGGAGCAGCAGCGAGCCGGACGTGATGGTCGACATCAACACCACGCCGCTGATTGACGTGATGCTGGTGCTGCTGATCATGCTGATCATCACGATCCCGATCCAGATGCATTCGGTGAAGATGGACCTGCCGGTGGGGAACCCGCCGCCGCCCGCGACACAGCCGGAAGTCGTGCAGATCGACATCGACTTCGACGGCACGACGACGTGGAACGGCACGCCGGTGCCGGATCGCGCGGCGCTCGAGGCGAAGCTGACACAGGTCGCGCACGAGCCTGTGCAGGCGGAGATCCATCTGCGGCCGAACAAGCTGGCGCCATACAAGGACGTGGCGGCCGTCCTGGCGTCCGCGCAGCGCGTGGGCGCGACGAAGATCGGCCTGGTCGGCAACGAGCAGTTCATGCAATGACGGGACAGGCCAACCGATGAACCAGCAACGATGGAAACGGATGGTGGCGCTGACGGCGCTCGGTGCGGCCTGCGCGCTCGGCCGGCCGGCGTGGGCTGCCGACGCGTTGCGGCCTGATGTGGCGAAGCCGCTGGCGGCGGCGCAGGAGCTGTATCGCGCGCACAAGTATCGCGACGCGCTCGGCAAGATCGCGCAGGCGGCCGCCGTGCCCAACCGCACGCCGTATGAAACCTACATGGTGGAGGCGACGCGCGGCGCGGCGGCGATGGCGGCCGGCGATACCGGCGTGGCCGCGCAGGCCTACGAAACCGTCCTGAACTCGGGGCGCCTGTCGGGCGAGGACGAACAGCGGACGACGGCGGCGCTCGCGGGGATCTACTTCCAGCAGAAGAACTATCCGCAGGCGATCCGCGTCGCGCAGCGCTACCTGAAGGCGGGCGGCACGGACCCGGAAATGCGCACGCTGCTTACGCAGTCGTATTACCTGTCGAACGATTGCGGCCAGGTCGTGAGCCAGTTGAAGGCCAGCGCGGACGCACAGGTGAAGGCCGGCCACGCGCCGGACGAAGGGCAGTTGCAGATGCTGGCGACCTGCGCGCAAAAGAGCAAGGATGCCGGCGCCTATCGCAGCGCGCTCGCCATGCTGGTGGCTTATCACCCGAGCCCCGCGTACTGGGAGGAAATGGTCTCGGCGATTCGCGGCAGCCCCGGTTACCTGTCGTCGCTCGACCTCGACATCTACCGGTTGCGCCGGGTGACGGGCTCGCTGACGACGGCAGACGCCTATATGGAGATGACGCAGCTCGCGCTGGTGGCGGGCACGCCGGCCGAAGGACGGCAGGTGATCGACCAGGGGTTTGCGTCCGGCGTGCTGGGCAAGGATGCGCAGGCGGACCGCGAGAAACGGCTGCGGGCGCTGGCCGACAAGCGCGCACAGTCAGGCGCGGACGCTGCCGATCCGGTGGCGCCGATCGACGCGGGCATGAATCTGGTGTTCGCGGGCCACACGGCGCAGGGGCTGTCGATGATGGAGCAGGCGATCGCGAAGGGCGGGCTCGAGCATCCCGATGCGGCGCGGCTGCGGCTCGGCGAGGCGTACTACGTGGCGGGCCAGAAGGCGCACGCGGTCCAGGTGCTGCGGACGGTGAAGGGCGCCGACGGATCGGGGGATCTGGCGAAGCTCTGGACGGTCGTGGCGTCGCGGTAGCGCAACGCAAGAGCGCGACGGCGTGTGACGCGCACGCGATCGACAAGCAGCGTGACGCGGCGGAAATGCAAGTGCTTGACGGTCAGGCATGAAGAGAAAGAGGGGCAATTTTGTTAATTAGTAAACCGAATGAAATATGCGAAGGTCGCCCGGCCATGGGGCGGCGGCACCGAGCCGCACCGCGCGCCGGCTGCACGCAGCGGCAGTGCGCGGCCGGGTATCACGCCGTGCCGGTCGCGTCATCGCATCGGCCAGGGATCGCCGATATCAAACCGGTTTCGACTGCGAGGCTCCGCACTTCCATGACTGTGCCCCCTGATGAGTCGGTTCTGGTCGCCGTATCGCTAGGCAACAAGATCCGGGCGCTGCGCCAGCGCCTGAAGCTCACGCTTGACGAGACGGCCGGGATTGCAGGCATTTCGAAGCCGTTCCTGTCTCAGGTAGAGCGTGGGCGCGCGACGCCGTCGATCACGTCACTGGTCCGGATCGCGCAAGCGCTGGGCGTGACGATGCAGTACTTCATCGACACGCCGACGGAAGCGCGTTCGGTGTGCCGCGGGAACGCGATGCAGTATTTCCAGTTCGCGAACTCGGCCAGCCTGTTCGCCAGGCTGACGAACCTGGTGGATGGTCGAAAGCTCGACGCGATTCTCGTCAGGATGCCGGCGGGGCAGTCGCCGTCCGAGATAACGACACACGCGGGCGAAGAGTTCGTCTATGTGATGCGCGGGCAGGTCGCACTGACGCTCGAGGATTGCACGTTCACGCTGAACGAGGGCGATACCGCGCACTACGAATCGACGACGCCGCATGCATGGCACAACACGGCCGACGAAGAGGCGGTGATCGTCTGGGTCGGCACGCCGAGGCTGTTCTAGCGGAGGCGGCAGATGCCGCACGCCGCGATGCCGGAGAATTACCCGTCCGATGGACGGCAGCACGCAGTACGGCGCGCGAACGGTTTCGTTGCCGCAGGGCTGGACTTGTCATCCATCGAATCGGAAGCAGCAGGAAGGGCGCTCATTACATGTAGTAAGTATGACGAATCAAATATAAAAGACGGTGATGCCGAGTGGCACGGGTGACCCGAGGCCGATCCGTTCGAGTCATGGCAGTCGGAAGAGTGGCTATCGCGGGTTCCGTTACACGGGCACCCAGGACACGCAAGGAATTCACAAGGTACAGGCGCGCAGCAGGCGGGGTCTACGAGCGAGAGGGAAGAAGATGAAGCAGAGAGTTTTGGCGTTGGCCATCAAGAGGATGGTTTGGGCGGAACTGGCGCTGACGGCCGCGCTGGTGCCGCCGGCGTTCGCCCAGAGCCAGCCGGCGCCGGGCGCCGCATCGATTGCGGATGCGGTCGCGAACGGGGCCTCCATGACCGTTGCACAGGCGGACGGTGCGGCGGGCGCTGTCGCTGCCACGGGTGCCTCGGCATCCGGTGCGGCAGCCGAGGCGACGCCTGCAGCGTCCGGCGCGAACGGACAGGGCAAGGTCGCGCAGATCAAGCGGTTCGAAGTGACGGGTTCGCTGATCCGACAGGCCGACAAGGTGGGCTTCAACCAGGTTCAGACCGTCACGAGCAAGGACATCGAGAACAGCGGTCAGACCAGCGTCGCTGACTACCTGCGCAGCACCTCGGCGAACTCGGCAAGTAGCTGGAGCGAAGGTTCGACGAACAGCTTCGCACCGGGCGGCGCAGGTATTGCGCTGCGCGGTCTTAGCGAGAAATACACGCTGGTGCTGATCGACGGCATGCGGGTGTCGCCGTATGCGTTCGCAGTGAATGGCAGCGATCAGTTCTTCGACCTGAACACGCTGCCGCTCAACATCATCGACCGTATCGAAATTGTCAAGACAGGCGCGGTGTCTCAGTATGGTTCCGACGCAATCGCGGGCGTGGTGAACATCATCACGAAGAAAAATTTTCAGGGTCTTGAATTGGGGGGCAGCTACGGTGGTGCGACGAATGGCGAAGGCGGCCAGGGCACGACGAAGTTCAGCATCCTGGGCGGCTTCGGCGACCTGAACGCCGACCGTTTCAACGTGACCGCAGCGCTCAGCTACTACAAGTCGAACGGCATCTCGATCGCCGATCGCGATACGACGCAGAACCAGAACTTCTCCAATTTCCCGGGCGGCCTGTCGAACCAGAGCGTGTCGTACTGGCGCAATCCGGCCACCGGCGCGAAGGTGCCGCTGAGCCCGTGTCCGAACGGAGGCCAAGCCGTGCCGGGCACCTCCGTTGCGCAGGTCAACGGTCCCGGCACGGTCTGCGCAAACAACACCGCGTACGCATCGTCGCTGTCGCCGTGGACTGAACGCCTGAGCGCGAAGGTGCATGCCGACTTCAAGATCAACGACGCGATGCAGGCGTTCGCCGATCTCTGGGAAAGCAACAATACGACGGTCACGAACAACTTCGTCGGCCGCCTCGGCAACAGCACGCAGACCTATGATCCGGCGACGGGCGGTCTCACCCCGATCTCGAACCTGGTGCCGGGCAGCAACCCGTATAACCCGTTTGGCGTGCCGGCCAAGCTGGTCTATGCATTCCCGGCCACGCAGGCCGTGCATACGAGCTCCAACTTCTGGCGTGCCGCGACGGGTGTGAAAGGCTCGTTCAGCACGCCACGCGTGGGTGATTGGGATTGGACAGCGTCCTACACGCATTCGCAGAACACGGTTTCGAACAACTATTCGAACCTGATCAACGCGGCCGCGCTGGAAAATGTTGTGCAGAACGGCGTGTTCAACTTCGCCGATCCATCGTCGACCCCGAACGGGTTGAACGGGTTGTACGGAAGCACGTCTACACAGGCCATCACGAAGCTCGACGCCGTCGACGCGACGCTGTCTACGCCGAACCTGTTCACGTTGCCCACGGGCAACGTCGGCCTGGGTCTCGGTACGCAATTCACGCACCAGAGCCAGTACATCGGTACGGGTGCGGACTACGCGAACGGCACGCTCATCCAGCCGTCGCTGCAATCGGTCAACGGCGAGCGCAACGTCGCGGCGGTCTACTACCAGATCGACATTCCTATCCTGAAGAACTTGACGTTCAGCCAGTCGGGGCGCTACGACCACTACAGTGACTTCGGCGGAGCGTTCTCGCCGCGCTTCGCGTTGCGCTTCCAGCCGATCCGCGAACTGACGATGTACGGTTCGTACAACCGTGGCTTCCGCGCACCGACGCTGATCGAAAACACCTCGTCGAGGACCTACGGCGCGCAGGGCGCGGTCGATTCGAACGATCCTAACAACCCGAACGCATACAACCTCGTTGAGGAAGTGCAGACCGGTAACAGCAAGCTGCAGCCGGAGCGGACCAAGAACTACAACATCGGCTTCCAGCTGTCGCCCACCCGCAATACCGATTTCGGCTTCGACTGGTACAAGATCCACATCGACAACGTGATTGGCACGGAAGACATCCAGACGGTGATCGACCAGAATGATCCATCGAAGGTGATCCGTAACCCGAACGGCACGATCGCATATGTGCTGCTGCCGTATATGAACCTCTCGTCGCTCGATACGGATGGCTTCGAGACCACCTTCCGCCAATCGGTGTCGACCAAGATCGGCACTTTCACGCTGTCGGGTGACTGGGCCTACGTGTGGCACTTCAAGATGCCGGTGGGCGGCGAGTCGACCGACTTCGCGGGCAACAACGGGTCGCTGAACGAGCCGTTCGGCGGCAGTTTCCCGCGCTGGAAGGGCAACACGAGTCTGAACTGGAACTACCACAACCAATGGAACGCGACGTTGACGTGGATGTTCACGGGGCCGTACAGCCAGGCCATCCTGTCGCCGGGCCAATATCCGAACATGCAGGACAGCGTGGCTTCGTACAGTCAGTTCAACCTGATGGTCAGCTACACCGGCTTCAAGCACTGGACGATCTACGCGGGCATCGACAACATCTTCAATCGTGCGCCGCCGTTCGACCCGGTTTATATGAACGCGAGCTACCAGACGGGCTACGACACGTCGCTGTACACGTATGTCGGTCGATTCGCTCAGGTGGGCGCGACCTACAAGTTCTGATGGCGATTGCGATGCACTGACAGGTTTTAGACCGGCCGCTCCACGTCCACCTCCCCATTTTCTGGAGCGGCCCTTTTTCGCCTGGCGCCACGGCGTCCCGCAACCGGGACATGCGGCGATGCAGTTTGCAGGATCGTTTCCAGCACGAACAACCAGTGGGATGCAGGTGGCACGCGGCATCCTGCACAGGAATCTACCGCGCGCAGGCATCGCGCCCGCACGCTTTCGGACAGACCGACCATGAAACTGTTGAAATGGCGATGGGCAGGCGTGCCGCGCGCGGCGCTGTTCGCGTGCGCCGTGCTGCTCGTGTCGGGTAGCGCCATGCCACGTGCGGCGCTCGCGGTGTCGGCGATCGCGCAATACGACCAGCCCAAGTACCTGGCCAATTTTACGCATTTCGATTATGCCGATCCCGACGCGCCGAATGACGGCACGCTCAACTTCGAAAACTACGACGAAGCACAGAGCTACGACTCGCTGAACCCGTTTCTGACCCGCGGCTCGCCCGCGCCGGACATCAAGAACCTGATGTTCGACACGCTGATGCAGCGCAGCTGGGATGAACTCGCGTCCGAATACGCGCTGATCGCCGACGACGTCGAGGTGGCGGCCGACGGGCTGTCCGCGACGTTCCACATCAATCCGGCCGCGCGCTTTTCGAACGGCGACGCAATCACCGCGGCTGACGTCAAGTATTCGTTCGATACGCTGACGAGCCCGCAGGCGTCGCCGCTGTACAACGCGCAATTCTCGATCATCAAGCGCGCGGTGGTCGTCGACAGCCACACGATCCGCTTCGAGTTCAAGCACGCGGAGCGCGACGCCGCGCTGATCGCAGGCGACCTGCCGGTGTTCTCGCCGAAGTGGGGGCAGCGCGCGGACGGTACGCGGCCGCCGTTCGACCAGATCGCGAACGAGCCGCCGATCGCGAGCGGCGCGTACCTGATCGAGCAGCGCAGGAACGACAAGCAGATCGCGTACGTGCGCAACCCGCACTACTGGGCCGCGAATCTGCCGTCGCGGCGCGGGATGTTCCGTTTCGCGCGCGTGTCGTTCAAGCTGTACCTCGACCAGTACACGGCGCTCGAGGCGTTCAAGGCCGGCGATGTCGACGCGCGGATGGAGTACAGCTCGACGCAGTGGGCGCGCAAGTACGTCGGCAAGAATTTCAGCAACGGCATGCTGAAGAAGGGGGAATTCCCGGACGGCCCCGCGCAGATGCAGGGCTTCCTGATGAACCTGCGCAAACCGATGTTCCAGGACGTGCGCGTACGGCATGCGCTCGCGCTGGCGTTCGACTTCGACTGGATGAGCCGGATGATGTTCTACGGACAGTACCGCCGCACCAACAGCTTCTGGGACGCGAGCCCGTTCGCCGCGTCCGGCATGCCGAGCGCGAAGGAGCTCGCGCTGCTCGAACCGTACCGCTCGACGCTGCCGCCGGAGGTGTTCGGGCCGATGGTCAAGCAGCCGTCGACGCTGCCGCCGGGCTCGCTGCGCGCGAACCTCAGGCAAGCGCGCGACTTGCTCGCGCAGGCCGGCTGGCATTATCGCGACGGCGCGCTGCGCGACGCGAACGGCACGCCGATGACGATCGAGATCATCGACGACCAGCCCGGCATGGATCGCCTGATCCTGCCGTACACGCAAGCGCTCGCGACGCTCGGCATCCATGCGTACCTGCACGAGATCGACAGCGCGCTCTACCAGAAGCGGCTCGACAATTTCGAGTACGACATGACGACGTATATCTACTCGCCCGTGACAATTCCCGGCGCGGAGCTGACGCGCCGTTTCGGCAGCGCGGCTGCCTCGCAGCCCGGCTCGGAGAACTATCCGGGCGTGAAGTCGAAAGCCGTCGATGCGCTGATCCGCGCGGCGCTCGCGGCGAATACGCTCGACGATCTCGAGACGGCCACGCACGCCCTTGATCGCGTGCTGATCAACCTGTACGTACTGGTCCCGCAGTACTACATGCCGAACGCGCGGATCGCGTACAAGACGACCCTCGGTCATCCGGCGGTCGTGCCGGCTTCCTATCAGTACGAGGACTGGATCGTCGACTACTGGTACGGGAAGCGGCCGGCGGTCCAACCCGCTCCGGCGGCCTGACGGAGAACAACCATGCTGGCATACATACTCAGGCGCCTGCTGTTGATGATCCCGACGCTGATCGGCGTCGTGACGATCACATTCGCCGTCACGCAGTTCGTGCCGGGCGGCCCGGTCGAGCAGGTGCTCGCGCAATTGCGCCACGGCAGCGCGCGCGGCGGGGAGGCGGGCGGAGGCGCGGGCGGCTACCACGGCAGCCAGGGTGTCGACCCGCAGCAGATCGAGCAGATCCGCAAGCAGTTCGGCTTCGACAAGCCGCCGCTCGAACGCTACGTGCTGATGCTGAAAAGCTATGCGACGTTCGACCTCGGCCAGTCCTACTTCGCGCACCGCAGCGTGTGGGCGGTAATCCGCTCGAAGCTGCCGGTGTCGATCACGCTCGGGCTTTGGACGGTGATCCTCACGTATCTCGTGTCGGTGCCGCTCGGCATCGCGAAGGCTGTGCGCAACGGTTCGCGGTTCGACACCGTGACGAGCGTGCTGGTGCTGACCGGCTATGCCGTGCCGGGCTTCGTGCTCGGCGTGCTGCTGCTGATGCTGTTCGGCGGCGGCACGTTCTGGCAGGTGTTTCCGATGCGCGGGCTCACGTCGGACAATTTCGACGATCTGACGCTGATCGGCAAGACGCTCGACTATCTGTGGCACATGGTGATGCCGGTCACCGCGTCGGTGATCGGCAATTTCGCGATCGTCACGATCCTGACGAAGAACACGTTCCTCGACGAAATCGGCCGGCAATACGTGCTGACCGCGCGCGCGAAAGGGGCGCCGGAGCGCGACGTGCTGTGGAAGCACGTGCTGCGCAATGCGGCGATCCCGCTGCTCACCGGGTTGCCGGCCGCGTTCGTCGGTGCATTCCTGAACGGCAACCTGTTGATCGAGACGCTGTTCTCGCTCGACGGGATGGGGCAACTGTCGTACGACTCGGTGATCCGCCGCGACTATCCGGTCGTGCTCGGCTCGCTGTTCCTGTTCACCCTGATCGGTCTGCTGACCAAGCTTATCGCGGATATCTGCTATGTCCTCGTCGACCCCCGTATCCAGTTCAGCCGCCTGGACCACTGATCCAGCGTGCGCGCCGTCGCCGTCGCCGTGGCGGCGCACGTGGCAGCGCTTTCGTGCGCAGCCGCTCGGCTATGCAAGCCTCGCGATCTTCGCGACGCTGTTCGTGCTCAGCCTGTGTGCCGACGGCCTGTCGAACGATCGGCCGCTGCTCGTGCGCTACGACGGGCACTATTACTTTCCGATCGTGAAGGACTATCCGGAGACCGAGTTCGGCGGCGACTTTCCGGCGAAGACCAACTATCTCGACCCGTACATTCGCGCGAAGCTCGAGACAGGCGGCAATTTCGCGATCTATCCGCCGAATCGCTACCGTTACGACACGATCGACTATTTCGCATCGCGGCCGTATCCGGCGCCGCCGTCGGCGAGCAACTGGCTCGGCACCGACCAGTTCGGCCGCGACGTGCTCGCGCGACTGCTGTACGGGTTCCGGCTGTCGGTGCTGATGGCGTTCGCGCTGACCGTGTCGGGGGTGCTGGTCGGCGTGCTGACCGGCGCGCTGCAGGGCTTCTACGGCGGCCGCACCGACCTGATCGGGCAGCGCCTGATCGAGATCTGGAGTGCGTTGCCGGACCTGTACCTCTTGATCATCTTCGCATCGATCTTCACGCCTTCGCTGTGGTTGCTGTTCATCTTGCTGTCGATGTTCGGCTGGCTCGTGTTGTCCGATTACGTGCGCGCGGAGTTCCTGCGCAACCGCGCGCTCGACTACGTGAAGGCCGCACGCACGATGGGGCTGTCGAACTGGCAGATCATGTGGCGGCACGTGCTGCCGAACAGCCTGACGCCGGTGATCACGTTCCTGCCGTTCCGGATGAGCGCGGCGATCCTGTCGCTGACGAGCCTCGACTTCCTCGGCCTCGGCGTGCAGCCGCCGACGCCGAGCCTCGGCGAACTGCTGCAGGAAGGCAAGAACTACCTCGACGCGTGGTGGATCTCGATCTCCGCGTTCGCGGCGCTCGTCATCACGCTGCTGCTGCTGACCTTCATGGGCGACGCGCTGCGCAACGCGCTCGACACGCGCTCGCGCGGCTCGGCATTCGGCGGGGAGCGGTGATGGCGAATGCGTTGCTTCAGATCGACGGGTTTTCGGCGCGCTTCGGCACCAAGGCGGCCGTGCAGGACCTTAGCCTGTCGGTCGGCCGCGGCGAGCGCGTGGCGCTCGTCGGCGAATCGGGGTCGGGCAAGAGCGTGACGGCGCTGTCGATCCTGCGCCTCGCGCAGCAGGCGACGCTGTCGGGACGGATGCTGTTCGACGGCGAGGACCTACTCGCGAAGACCGAACGGCAGATGCGCGGGATTCGCGGCGCCGACATCGCGATGGTGTTCCAGGAACCGATGACGGCGCTGAATCCGCTGTATACGATCGGCAAGCAGATCGCCGAGAGCCTGCGGCTGCACGAGGGGCTGCGGCCGGGCGATGCGCGCGAGCGGGGGATCGCGCTGCTGCGGCGCACCGGGATTCCGGAGCCGGAACGGCGCATCGACAGCTTTCCGCATCAGTTGTCGGGCGGGCAGCGGCAGCGCGCGATGATCGCGATGGCGCTGGCATGCCGGCCGCGGCTGTTGCTGGCCGACGAGCCGACGACGGCGCTCGACGTGACGGTGCGCCAGCAGATCGTCGACCTGCTGATCGAACTGCAGGAGCAAGAGGCGGCCGCGCGCGGGATGGCCGTGCTGCTGATCACGCACGACCTGAATCTCGTGCGGCGTTTTGCGCAGCGCGTGGCCGTGATGGAGCAGGGCGTGCTCGTGGAGACGAACACGACCGACGCGCTGTTCGCCGCGCCGCAGCACGCCTATACGCGCCGGCTGCTCGACAGCGCCCCGCAGCGGGACGTCGAGCCGGTCGCGGCCGGCGCGCAGACGATTCTCGACGTGCAGGACCTCGCCGTCGATTACCGCGTCGCGGCGAAGGGCTGGCGCGCGGTGCTCGGCAAGACGACGTTCCGCGCCGTGCACGATGTGAAGTTGAACCTGAGGCGCGGCGAAACGCTGGGAATCGTCGGCGAATCGGGCTCGGGGAAATCGACGCTGGCGGCGACGGTGCTCGGCCTGCAGCGGCCGGCCGAGGGCTCGATCGAAATCGACGGCATGCCGCTGGACGCGCTGCGGACGACGGGCGGCAGGCGCGCGCTGTACGGCAGGATGCAGGTCGTGTTCCAGGATCCGTTCGGCTCGCTGTCGCCGCGCATGACGGTCGAGCAGATCGTCGGCGAGGGGCTCGCCGTGCACCGGCCGCAGGTAGCCGGCGCCGCGCGGCGCTCGCGGGTCGCCGCGCTGCTGCAGGAGGTCGGCCTGCCGGCCGAAGCGATGCTTCGCTATCCGCACGAATTTTCCGGTGGCCAGCGCCAGCGCATCGCGATCGCGCGCGCGCTGGCGGTGGAGCCGGAGCTGCTGGTGCTGGACGAGCCGACGAGCGCGCTCGACGTGTCGATCCAGAAGCAGGTGCTGAATCTGCTGACGAATCTGCAAAAGAAGTACAAGCTGAGCTACCTGTTCATCACGCACGATCTCGCGGTGATGCGTGCAATGGCCCACCGGGTCGTGGTGATGAAGGCGGGGCGGGTGGTCGAGGAGGGCGATACGCTGGACGTGCTGCATGCGCCGTCCCATCCGTATACACGCGCGCTGCTCGCGTCGTCGATGCTGGCTCCGGTGCGCGGCACACAAGAGAGAACCGATGATTGACGTGAACCGGGCGAAGTACGCCCAGGCCGCCCACACGCCGTGCGGCGGCGCCGACGGTGATGCCGTTCCGCGGTCCCGCGCCGAAACGCCGGCGGTTCGCTGACGCATGCCGATGCCATCGTTCTTCATCGATCGTCCCGTCTTTGCGTGGATCGTTGCGCTCGCAATCGTCGTCGCGGGCGTGCTCGCCATTCCGCAGCTTCCGATCGCGCAATATCCGCGGCTTGCGCCGCCGCGGGTCGTGATCACGGCCGCCTATCCGGGCGCGTCGACCGAGACGGTCGACGGCGACGTCGGCAGCATCATCGAGGAAAGCCTCGACGGCGCCGACGGGCTTCTGTATTACGCGACGAGCAGCGACGGTCACGGCAATCTCGAGATCGACGTCACGTTTTCGCCCGGCACCGATCCGGACATCGCGCTCGTCGACGTGAACAACCGGCTGAAGCAGGTCGAGCCGCGGTTGCCGCAGCAGGTCGTCCAGCAGGGGATCAGCGTATTCAAGGCAGCGAACACGTTCCTGATGCTCGTCACGCTGACGTCGACCGACGGCACGCGCGATTCCGCGCAACTCGGCGATTACCTGAACCGCTACGTGCTGCGCGAACTCAAGCGTGCGCCGGGCGTCGGCGCGGCCGAGCTGTGGGACGCCGGCGAGGCGCTGCGGGTCTGGCTCGATCCGAACAAATTGCGTGAATACGACCTCGGCGCCGACGACGTGATCGCGGCGATCGGCGTGCAGAACGCGACGGTGACGGCCGGTGCGATCGGCGATGCGCCGTTCGAGCGCGGCCAGCAGCTCACCGCGACGATCGTCGTCAAGGGACAGCTAACGTCGCCGGAGGAGTTCGGCCGGATCGTGCTGAAGTCGAAGCAGGACGGTTCGGTGGTGCGCGTCGCCGACGTCGCGCGTGTCGAAATCGGCCGCGACGACTATTCGTTCTATTCGCGGCTGAACGGCCGCCCGGCGGCAACCGTCGGCATCCAGCTTGGCCCGCGCGGCAACGCGCTCGAAACGTCGAACGCGATCCGTGCGCGGCTTGCCGAACTGTCGAGGGTATTGCCGCCGGGCGTGGCGATGGAGATTCCGTTCGATGGCGCCCATTTCGTGACGATCGCGATCCGGGAGGTCGTGCTGACGCTCGTCGAGGCGGTCGTACTGGTGTTTTGCGTGATGTGGCTGTTCCTGCGCGATCTACGTTACACGCTGGTGCCGACCGTCGTGATTCCCGTCACGCTGATGGGTGCGTTCGTCGCGATGTGGGCGTTCGGACTGTCGATCAACGTGTTCACGATGTTCGGTCTCGTGCTGGCGATCGGCATCCTTGTCGACGATGCGATCGTCGTCGTCGAGAGCGTGCACCGGGTGATGGAGGAGGGCGTGTCGCCGCGCGACGCCACGCGCCGCGCAATGAAGCGGATCGGCGGTGCGATCGTCGGGGTGACCGCGGTGCTGACCGCCGTATTCGTGCCGATGGCGTTTTTTCCGGGCGCCGTCGGCGGCATCTACCGGCAGTTCGCGGTGGCGATGATCGCATCGATGCTGGTGTCGTCGTTCATGGCGCTGTCGCTTACGCCCGCGCTGTGCGCGAACCTGCTGAAGCCCGTCGCGCGACACGACGGCGGAATCGGCCACGCGCGGCGACGTGGCATCGGCACGCATCTGGCCGACTGCTTCGGTGCGGCCTTCGCGCGCGTCGAATCCGGTTATCGCCGTCTCGCCGTGTTCGCCGTGGGCCGCACCGGCATGGTCGTGGTGGTCTACGCGGCGCTCGTGATCGCATGCGGGCTGCTGTACTGGATGATGCCGGGCGGCTTCCTGCCGACCGAGGACCAGGGGCAACTGCAGGTGATGATCCAGTTGCCGGCGGGCGCCACGCAGGCGCGCACGCTCGCGGTCGTCGAGCGCGTCGAGGCGATCCTGCGCGCGGAGCCGGCGATCGCGAACGTGACGAGCGTGATCGGCTGGAGTTTCGCGGGCAGCGGGCAGAACGTCGGGATGGCGTTCGTGGAGCTGAAGGACTGGGCGCGGCGCGACGTCGACGCGATGGCGTTGCGCGACCGGCTCAACGGGCGTTTCGGCACGATCCTCGACGGCGACGTCGAGGCGTCGCTGCCGCCGTCGGTGCGCGGCATCGGGCATTCCGACGGATTCACGTTCCGGCTCGAGGATCGCGGCGGCGTCGGGCTCGACGCGTTGAAGGCGGCTCGCGAGCAGTTGTCCGGACGAGCGAAAGCGGATCCGTTGCTCGCCGCCGTGCATTTCGAAGACCTGCCGGACGCGCCGCGCATCGAACTCGATGTCGATCGTGCGAAGGCGTATGCGCTCGGCGTGCCGTTCGAGAGAATCGCGGGCCTTCTGGGCGGCACGTTCGGCTCGAACTACATCAACGATTTTCCGGCATCGGGCCGGATGCGGCGGGTGATCATCGAGGCCGACCCGGCCGCGCGCACGACCGATGCGCAACTGATGGCGCTGACGGTGCCGAACCGCACCGGCGACATGGTTCCGTTGTCGGCCATCGCCGCGCCGCACTGGACGGTCGGCCCGGTGATGCTGAATCGCTACAACGGCTATCCGTCGCTCGACATCAGCGGCCGCGCGGCGACCGGCACGAGTTCGGGCGCGGCGATGGCGGAGATGGAGCGGCTCGCCGGCGCACTGCCGGTCGGGATCGGCTTCGACTGGGTCGATGCGGCGCGCGAGGAGCAGGTTGCCGCGCGGCAAACGCCGCTGCTCGTCGGGCTGTCCGTGCTCGCGGTTTTCATGGCGCTTGCCGCGCTGTACGAAAGCTGGACGGTCCCGCTGTCCGTGCTGACGATCGTGCCGCTCGGCATGATCGGCGCGATCGCGGCGGCGCTCGCGCGCGGGTTGCCGAACGACGTGTATTTCAAGGTCGGGATGATCACGGTGGTCGGGCTGGCGGCGAAGAATGCGATCCTGATCGTGCAGTACGCGCGCGATCTGGCCGGGAGCGGCGTGCCGCTGCGGCAGGCGGTGATCGACGCGGCCGCCGCGCGATTCCGGCCGATCATGATGACGTCGATGGCGTTCCTGCTGGGCGTCGTGCCGCTCGTGCTGGCGACCGGCGCGGGTGCGGAAAGCCGGCGATCGATCGGCACGGGCGCGTTCGGGGGCGTACTCGCTGCGACGATGTTCGGGCTCGTGTTCGCGCCGGTGGCGTTTCGGGTGGTGGTATCCATAGGCCGGCGCGGGCGGCATGCGGTGGTGACGAAGCGCGACGCGCAGCGCGTGGAAGCGGCTGAAAATCAGGAGATCGATTGATGGTCGCGACGGGGCGTTGGCGGTGCAATCACGGAATGACGGGTGCGCGACGCCTAGCACGTGCTCGAATGACTGCGCTATCAGGAGTCCGATCTGTTGATCGCGGAACGCTACACGACGGGATTCATGGATCACGTGTTCGGACTGTTTCCATGCCAAGGATTCGTGTCTCCTCTCTGGTAAACAAAAAAATTCAGGCTGACGAGTACCGGCCGCGTGCTCCATTGCGGCGCATGCGCGAGCGGGTGAAAAAGGCAGCCGCACAAGGAAGACAGAACAACGGTAGCGGCGGATGAACCATATCGATTTTTATTCGGCACCAACCGAGTGCATCTATTGCACCTAAACAAAGTTATGTGGCATCAAATATTTTTTGACGCATCGATTCTGTCCTGCTATGTTCGCGTCCAACGTAAAACTTTGTAGTGAACGGTAATGAAGATTCCGTGCATTAAGACCTTCAAAGTGAAGACGTAAAGCAGCCCTTCAACGAGCGACTGCCTTTCCTGGCAACGTGTACGCGCTAATTGACGAAGCGCCATGGTGCGAATGTTCCAGGGGAATCTTGTATGCGGCCGTTCGATGTATTTAAAGATCGATCCATGTAATTAGGCTTCCTAACTCTATAGGAATACCGTTTCTTTTATTTCAAATTCATTCCACTCCGCAGTGGAAGAAATAAATTTGAAAGAAATGAGCGGACGGACGGAATGGTTTTTTGATCGCCAGACGACGAATCAGGAACGCGGGGCAACGCTATTTAAAGGCCGGCGAATCTCCGTGCATACAAAAAGGTGAGGCCTTGCGACGACAGAGGGGTGTTATGAAACCAACGGCTTTGGGATCGGCAATACGCAGCATCGTATGGGCTGAAGTCGCGTTGACGGCGGCTTTGGGTACCTCCGCTTACGCGCAGACAACGCCTGTCGACGGGAGCGTCGCCGCCGAGCAAACCGGCAGCACGGCCGCCGCCGCGCCCGCGCCGGCATCGGGCACCGCCGCGGGCGGGCAGACCGTGAAAAAGCTCGACAAGTTCGAAGTGACGGGCTCGCTGATCCGTACATCCGACAAGGTCGGTCACACCGAGGTGCAGGTCATCACCGCGAAGGAAATCCAGCAAAGCGGATACACGACGGTTGCCGATTTCCTGCGTTCGACCTCGGCCAATTCCGCAAGCAGCTGGGGCCAGACGACGATGAACAGCTCGGCCCCCGGCGGCGCCGGCATGGCGTTGCGCGGGCTCAGCGAGAAATACACGCTCGTGCTCGTCGATGGCCAGCGCGTCGCGAACTATGCGCAGTCGGTGAACTTCACCGACACATTCTTCGATGTCAACGCGATCCCGTTGAACATGGTGGAGCGCGTCGAGATCGTCAAGACCGGCGCGGTATCCGTCTACGGCTCGGACGCGATCGCGGGCGTCGTCAACATCATTACGAAGAAGAACTTTCAGGGCCTGCAGATCGACGGCCAACTCGGCAAGGCGCAGCATCCGGGCGACGGGCAGGGCAACTTCAGTGTACTGGCCGGCTTCGGCGACCTGAATTCGGATCGCTTCAACGTCACCGCGGCCGCCAGCTATTACCGCGATTCGGGCTCGACGCTCGGCGATCGCGACATGACGTCGGCGCAAGACTTCACGCAATATCCCGGCGGGCTGGCAGCGCCGCTCGGGCCGAACCAGCAATCGTACTGGTCGCTGGCGGACGGCTCCAGGGTGCCGCTCTCGCCGTGCCCGCCGGGCAGCAAGACGAGCGCGACCAATTGCACGTACAACCCGGCCGCGTCGACATCGCTCGTTCCGTCCACGACGCGCCTGAACGCGAAGGTGCGCGCCACCTTCAAGATCGACGACAACACGCAGGCCTATGCGGGCTTCTGGGTGAGCCGCGATGAAACCGTCCAGTTGCAGGGACCGGCCTCGATCTCGAGCACGACGAACGTCTACAACCCGTCGACCGGGTCCGTTTCGCCGCTGCCGCGCACCGTACCGGTGAGCAACCCCTATAACCCGTTCGGCGTGCCGACGGCGATCAACCTGACCTTCCCGGGCAACGTAGTAGGGGCGGACACGGTATCGACGTTCTGGATGGCGAACACGGGCGTCAAAGGTTCGTTCGACACGGGCAGATTCGGCGCGTGGGACTGGTCGGCCGATTACGGCCACTCGCAGAGCACCGTCGATACGACGTATCGCAACCGGATCAACGTCGCGGGCCTCGAGAACATGCTCGCGAACGGCACCTACAACTTCTCGAACCCGGCCGCCACGCCAAACGGCCTGAACGGCGTTTTCACGGACGACGATCAGCAGGCCATCTCGAAGGTCGACAGCGTGACAGCCAAGGCCTCGACGTCGAATCTCTTCACGCTGCCCGGGGGCCCGGTCGGCCTGGGCCTGGGCACCGAGTTCCGTCACGAATCGTCGACGATCAACCCGCAGACGCTTGCGTCGCAGGGCGTATCCGCACCCGCGAACGTGCAGACGGTGGAGGGTTCGCGCAACGTCGCCGCCGCGTTTTACCAGGTCGACATTCCGATCCTGCGCAACCTGACGTTCACGCAGGCGGGCCGCTACGATCACTACAGCGACTTCGGCGGGGCGTTTTCGCCGAGCTTTGCGCTGCGTTTCCAGCCGGTGCAAATGCTGACGACGTATGCATCGTACAGTCGCGGCTTCCGCGCGCCGACCCTCGTCGAAAACTCGCAGGCCGTCTATCTCTCTCACCAGAACCTCGTCGATCCGAACGATCCGAGCGGTGTGCCGACCAAGCACTTCACGACGGAGCAAGTCGCGGGCAATCCGAATCTTCAGCCCGAGCACACGAAGAACTACAACATCGGCTTCCAGCTTTCACCCGATGCGATGACCGATATCGGTGCGGCGTTCTACAAGGTCCGCATCGACGGCGTCATCGGTACCGACGATCCGAACGCGGTGCTCGTCGCCAACGATCCTTCCCGTGTCGTGCGCAACGCCGACGGGTCGGTGCGTTACCTCGTTCAGCATTTCGTGAACCTAGGTGCGCTCGACACTGATGGCTTCGATCTCAATTTCCGCAAAGCGCTGCGTACCAAGTACGGCACGTTCACGCTCGCAGGCGACTGGACTTATGTGTGGCACTTCAAGCTGCACAGCCCCGGAACCGCACCGCAGGACTTCGCCGGCAACAACCTTGCGCTGCTGCAGCCGTTCGGCGCGAGCAACCCGCGCTGGAAGGGCAATACGAGCGTGAGCTGGGACTACCGGCAACTGACCACCACGCTGACCTGGCAATACACGGGGCCATATACGAACGCCGTGGCCGCGGAATTCGGCGACGGCGGTACGGGATCGGTGGCGTCGTACAGCCAGTTCAACCTCATGTTCAACTATCGCGGTTTCAAGCATTGGACGATTTACGGCGGCATCACGAACCTCTTCGACAAGAAGCCGCCGTTCGACGTCGAGTGGCAAGCCGTGCCCGACATCACTGGCTATGACCAGTCGCTCTACACGAACCTTGGTCGTTTCTTCCAGGTCGGGGCGACGTACCGGTTCTGACAGGGAGGAAGCCGCCAGGTGGCAACCGGTCCCGGCGCGCGGCCCGCGCCGGGACGACGAAGAACGAGCTGGACCGGCAGCCGGCCTCAATCAAGGTCAAGTGCAGAGATGCAGGGTTTGAACGCGAGGACGCTTGGCCAGCAGCCCCTCGTGCAGTCGATTTTTCGTATTTGACATAATCAACATTATCGACCTTTTTGATTGTAGTAGCTAGATTGAAATGTCCGCTTTTGGCTACATGGAAATGTCCGCTTTCGGGCCGCGTAAGCTGACCGGCTGCCGGTTTCCCGGCGCCGGAGGCTGCGATGGCTGCAACGGAGC